>Ga0255178_1000002_pt1 | contig 531211 bp, 494 predicted proteins | sample Atl_Atlam_RepC_8_FD_183019 | JGI IMG/M metagenome (GOLD analysis project Ga0255178, IMG submission 183019) | Freshwater microbial communities from Altamaha River, Georgia, United States - Atl_Atlam_RepC_8d | ecosystem: Environmental > Aquatic > Freshwater > River | place: USA: Georgia...
GTCGGGCTTCGCGGCTTCCATCGCCCTCGGGGCGCTGGACGGCACGACCGGCTTCCGGCTGGACGGTGCTGCGGCCAGTGATGGCAGCGGCAATTCGGTCGCGTCTGCCGGAGACGTGAACGGCGACGGCTACGACGACCTGGTCGTCGGCGCGTCGGGCGCGGATCCGAACGGCGGCAACTCCGGCGCGAGCTACGTGGTGTTCGGCAGGTCCGGCCTGTTTACAACCGGGGACTCCGCCGCGAATACGCTGACCGGCGGCACGGGCGACGACGCGCTCTATGGGGTGGGCGGCGACGACACGCTCGATGGCCTGGGCGGTCACGACACGCTGAACGGCGGTTCGGGCGCCGACACCATGACCGGCGGCGCCGGCAACGACACCTACCAGGTGGACAATGCCGGCGACATCGTCGTGGAACTGGGTGGCGGCGGCACCGACACGGTCAAGACCACGCTGGCGTCCCTTACGCTGGCCGACCACGTCGATCGCCTGCAGTTCGTCGGAACCGGCGCCTTCACCGGCACCGGCAACGGACTGGACAATCTGCTGACGGGCGGCAGCGGCGACGACACGCTCGCCGGCGGTGCGGGCAGCGACCTGTTGCGCGGCGCCGAGGGCGTGGACCAGATGACCGGCGGCAGCGGCAACGACATCTACCAGATTGACGATACCGGCGACGTCGTCATCGAACTGGCGGGCGAGGGCACCGACACGGTGAGAACCACCCTGGCGTCCTACACGCTGGGCGATGACGTCGAACACCTGCAGTTCCGGGGAACCGGCGACTTCACCGGCGCCGGCAACGCGCTCGACAACGCGATCAGCGGCGGAGCGGGCAACGACACGCTGGAGGGTGGTCTCGGCAGGGACGCGTTGCGGGGCGGGGCAGGCAACAACCTGCTGATCGGCGACGCGGGCGCCGACAAGCTGATGGGCGGCGCCGGGGCGGACGTGTTCGTGTTCCGCGCGACCGGTGACTCGACGCGGGCCTCGCGCGACACGATCATCGGCTTCACGGTAGGAACGGACGTGATCGACCTGACGCAGATCGACGGCGGTTTCCAGGCGCTGCAGACCGTGACGTCGGCGCCGGCAACGATCGGCGCCCACTCGCTGGTGGCTTTCGTCCTGGGGAACGGCAACACCGTGCTCTACGCCAACAACACCGATGCCGCGCTGAGCACGAAGTCCGCCAGCATGGAGATCGTGCTGAAGGGTGTCACCACGCTCGCCGACGCCGACCTCGACTACCTCGTGGTCTGAGCCGCGCGCCTCGGCGCGGTCGTCAGGATGAGGTCTTCAATCGATCAGCGCAGGCTGGCGTTGATCTTCTCGAGCACCGACGTGCCAGGGCACAGGTCGGGGGCGTTCAGGGTGTTCAGCGGCACGTCGACCGTGTTCAGGTTGGCGTGCAGGTCACTCGGCGTCGGATCGAGATAGAGCAGGCCGGTCACGACCTCGCCGGCGTGCAGTCCTTCCTGGACTCGCTTCATGGCCGCGACCTTGTCGGACGGGTCGTACTCCTCGCCGAGCTTGCGCAGGCGCAGGACCGAGCCGTCATGCTGCTGCACGATCTTAGTCGTGCCGGGATCGTAGGAGGTGGTGATCTCCTCGCGGGTCTCGATGAAGTCGATGCGGTTCAGCGCCTCGTTGTGCTCGCGCACATAGTCGTAGCTCTTGGTCGAGCCGGCATGGTTGTTGAACGCGACGCAGGGGCTGATGACGTCGAGGAAGGCTGCCCCCTTGTGGTCCATCGCCGCCTTGATGAGGGGAACGAGCTGGTGCTTGTCGCCCGAGAAGGAACGGCCGACGAAGGTGGCGCCCATCAGGATGGCCAGCGACACCATGTCGATCGAGGAATCGGGGTTGGAGACGCCCTTCTTGCTGATCGAGCCCTTGTCGGCGGTGGCCGAGAACTGGCCCTTGGTGAGGCCATACACGCCGTTGTTCATGACGATGTAGGTCATGTTCACGCCGCGCCGCATGACGTGGGCGAACTGGCCCAGGCCGATCGAGGCGGAATCGCCGTCGCCGGACACGCCCAGGTAGATCAGGTCGCGGTTGGCGAGGTTGGCGCCGGTCATCACCGACGGCATGCGGCCGTGCACGGTATTGAAGCCGTGGCTTGCGCCGACGAAGTAGGTCGGCGCCTTGGACGAGCAGCCGATGCCCGAGAGCTTGGCGACCTGGTGGGGCAGGATGTCGAGCTCGTAGCAGGCCTGGATGATCGCGGCGCTGATCGAATCGTGGCCGCAGCCGGCGCACAGGGTCGAGACGGCGCCCTCGTAGTCGCGGCGCGTGAAGCCCGCCTTGTTCTTGACCAGCGAGGGATGATGGAGACGGGGCTTGGCGATGTAGGTCATGACGCGGCCTTGTCGAACGGGACAACCTTGAACTGACCGAGCTTGGTGGCGATGTCGGTCGCGATGAAGCGCGCCGTGATCGGCGTGCCGTCATAGTGCAGGACGGGCACGATCTTGCGCGCGTCGAGCGTGTACTCGCTGAGCAGCATGGTGCGCAGCTGAGCGTCGCGGTTCTGCTCGACGACGAAGACGCGGTCGTGCTCGTGGATGAAATCCTCGACGCTCTGCGCGAAGGGGAAGGAGCGCACGCGCAGCGCGTTGACGTGATGGCCCTCGGCCTCGAGATGGTCGAGCGCCTCGTCCATCGCCGGGCTGGTCGAGCCGAAGTAGATCACGCCGTAGCGGGTCGGCTTGGGCGAGGAATAGCGCAGCGGCTGCGGCGCGATCTTCTTCGCGGTCTCCCACTTCTTCTGCAGCCGCTCCATGTTGCGCACATAGACCGGGCCTTCCTCCGAGTAGCGCGCGAACTCGTCCTTGGTGGTGCCGCGCGTGAAGTAGGAGCCCTTGGTCGGGTGCGTGCCCGGATAGGTGCGGAAGGGGATGCCGTCGCCGTCGACGTCGAGATAGCGGCCAAAGGTCTTGCCGGCCTCGAGATCCTCGGCGGTCATCACCTTGCCGCGGTCCAGCACGCGGTTCTCGTCCCAGGCGAACGGCCTGCACAGGCGGTGGTTCATGCCGATGTCGAGATCGGTCATGACGAAGATCGGGGTCTGCAGCCGGTCGGCGAGGTCGAGCGCCTCGGCGGTGAACTCGAAGCACTCGCGCGGATCCTCGGGGAACAGCAGCACGTGCTTGGTGTCGCCGTTGGAGGCATAGGCGCAGCCCAGCAGGTCCGACTGCTGCGTGCGCGTCGGCATGCCGGTCGAGGGCCCGCCGCGCTGCACGTTCACCAGCACCGCCGGGACCTCGGCGAAGTAGGCGAGGCCGATGAACTCGGTCATCAGCGAGATGCCGGGGCCGGACGTGGCGGTAAAGGAGCGCGCGCCGTTCCAGGCGGCGCCGATCACCATGCCGATCGAAGCGAGCTCGTCCTCGGCCTGCACGATCGCGTACTTGGCCTTGCCGGTCTCCTTGTCGTGCCGGAACTTCTTGCAATGGCTCTGGAACGCCTCGGCCAGCGACGAGGAGGGCGTGATCGGATACCAGGCGCAGACCGTGGCGCCGCCGTAGACGGCGCCGAGCGCGGCCGCGCTGTTGCCCTCGACGAAGATCCGGTCGCCGACATTGTCGGCATGGCGCACCTTCAGCTTCACCAGGTCGGGATCGACATGCTGCTTCACCCAGTCGCGGCCGAGGTTCATCGCCTTCACGTTGGAATCGATGAGCCTTTCCTTGCCCTTGAACTGCTCGCTGAACAGCCGCTGGATCTGCTTCTCGTCGATGTCGAGCAGTACCGAGAGCGCACCGACATAGATGATGTTCTTGAACAGCTGGCGCTGGCGGGCGTCGGTATAGGTGGCGTTGGTGATCGCCGTCAGCGGCACGCCGATCACGTTGATGTCCTCGCGGAACATCGACGAGGGCATCGGCTTGGTCGAATCGTAGAACAGGTAGCCGCCGGGCGTGATCTCCTTCACGTCCTCGGCCCAGGTCTGCGGGTTCATCGCGACCATCATGTCGACGCCGCCGCGTCGTCCGAGATAGCCCTTCTCGGTGACGCGCACCTCGTACCAGGTCGGCAGGCCCTGGATGTTCGAGGGAAAGATGTTGCGCGGGCTGACGGGTACGCCCATGCGCAGGATCGACCGGGCGAAGAGTTCGTTGGCCGAGGCCGATCCGGATCCGTTGACGTTCGCGAACTTGACGACGAAATCGTTAACGGCAGCTATTGCTTGCGGCATGCGTGCTCCGCGTGTGTCATTTCGATGTAGTACTTGCGCATGTCCCATGCGCCGGTCGGGCAGCGTTCGGCGCACAGCCCGCAATGCAGGCAGACATCCTCGTCCTTGACCATGACCCGCTGGGTCTTGAGACCGCCGCCGACATAGAGGTCCTGCGTCGGGTTCATCGCCGGCGCGGTGAGGCGGGTGCGCAGCTCCTTTTCCTCACCGTTGCCGGTGAAGGTGATGCAGTCCATCGGGCAGATGTCGACGCAGGCGTCGCACTCGATGCAGAGCTGGCCGCTGAACACCGTCTGGACGTCGCAGTTGAGGCAGCGCTGCGCCTCCTTGAAGGCGAGCTGCGGGTCGAAGCCGAGCTCGACTTCGGCCATGATGTCCTTCAGCGCCTCCTGCTTGGGGCGATGCGGCACCTTGAAACGATGGTCGATGGTGGGAGCGTTGTCGTAGCTCCACTCGTGGATGCCCATCTTCTGGCTGGCGACGTTCACGCCGGGGGCCGGACGCTCCTCGGGGTTCTCGCCGCTCAGCATCTTGTGGATGGAGGTCGCGGCCTCGTGACCGTGGGCGGCCGCCCAGATGATGTTCTTCGGACCGAAGGCCGCGTCGCCGCCGAAGAACACCTTCGGATGCGTGCTGCCGAAGGTCTTTTCGTTGAGCTGGGGCAGGCCCCACTTGTCGAACTCGATGCCGGCGTCCTTCTCGATCCACGGGAAGGCGTTCTCCTGGCCGATCGCGACCAGCACGTCGTCGCACTCGTAGAACTCGTCGGGCTCGCCCGACGGGACCAGCGAGCGCCGGCCCTTGTCGTCGTACTTCGCGACCACCTTCTCGAACAGCAGGCCCTTGATCTTGCCGCCCTCGTGGCGGACCTCCTTCGGGACGAGCATGTTGAGGATGGGGATGTCCTCGCCGATCGCGTCTTCCTTCTCCCACGGCGACGCCTTCATCTCGTCGAAGCCGGAGCGGACGATCACCTTCACGTCCTCGCCGCCGAGGCGGCGGGCGGTGCGGCAGCAGTCCATCGCGGTGTTGCCGCCGCCCAGCACGATCACGCGCTTGCCGACCTTGTCGACGTGGCCGAACGAGACCGACGACAGCCAGTCGAGGCCGATATGGATGTTGGCGCCGGCTTCCTTGCGGCCCGGCACGTCGAGATCGCGGCCGCGCGGCGCGCCGGAGCCGACGAACACCGCGTCGTAGCCCTCGGCCAGGACCGCCTTCAGCGAATCGACCCGCTGGTGGCGGAACTCGACGTTGCCGATGGCGGTGATGTAGCCGACTTCCTCGTCGATCACCGACTCCGGCAGGCGGAAGTGCGGGATCTGCGTGCGGATGAAGCCGCCGAGCTTGGGATCTTGGTCGTAGATCACGATCTCGTAGCCCAGCACCGCGAGGTCGCGCGCCACGGTGAGCGAGGAGGGGCCGCCGCCGATGCAGGCCACGCGCTTGCCGTTCCTGGCCGGCGCCTTGGGCATCCGCGCCGCGATGTCGTCGTCCTTGTAGTCGGCGGCGACGCGCTTCAGGCGGCAGATCGCGACCGGCTCCTTCTTGCCCTTCACGAGGTTCTCGTCCTCGACGCGGCTGCGGCGGCAGGCCGGCTCGCAGGGGCGGTCGCAGGTCCGACCGAGGATTCCCGGAAAGACGTTGGACTTCCAGTTGATCATGTACGCATCGGAATAGCGTCCGTGCGCGATCAGCCTGATGTACTCGGGGACGGGGGTATGGGCAGGACAGGCCCATTGGCAATCGACGACCTTATGGAAGTAGTCGGGATTGGCGATATCAGTCGGCTTCAACATAAACTCCAGGCGGCGGCGGGAGCAGCGGCGGACAACTCGGGTAAACGACGGTTTAGATTACCCCAAACGGGCGCGCATTGGGGGATTATTACCATCCAGCGTCAAGCGCTAACCATTTGCAATCGTGCGGGAAATCCCGCACGGCGCAGAGGGTCTTACCTCAGGGGCCGGTACGCGCTGGGGGAGGCGCCCGAGGCGCGCCGGAACATCGCGCTGAAGGCGCTGACGCTGTCGTAGCCCAGTTCGAGGGCGACCTCGGTGACGGCCTGGCCGCCGCCCAGGCGGCCCATCGCCTCGAGCACGCGCGCCTGCTGGCGCCAGGCCCCGAAGGTGAGGCCCGTCTCCGCCACGAACAGGCGCGCCAGTGTCCGCGCGCTCGCGTTCGCCCACCCGGCCCACTCCTCCAGCGTGCGCGGGTCTCCCGGCTGGGCGAGCAGGGCGGCGCAAAGGCGATGCAGGCGCTTGTCGCGCGGCATCGGAAGATGCAGCGGGAGCGACGGTTCGCGGTGCAATTCGTCGAGGATCAGCGCCACGACGTGGCCGGCGGCGCCGCGCTCGTCGTAATGCACGGGCAACTCGGTGGCGCGCACGATCAACTCGCGCAGCAGGGGAGAAATGTGCAGGACCCGGCAAACGTCCGGCATGCCGGCGGCCGCGTCCTGGCGCAGGTAGAGAGTGCGCATCGTGACGTCGCCGGACATGGTGATGGAATGGCGGACGCCGGGCGGCATCCACAGCGCCCGCTGCGGCGGCACCACCCAGACGGCCTCCTCCGTGGAAATGCGCATCGTGCCCGCGGTGGCATAGATCAGCTGGGCGCGGCGATGACGGTGCGGCGCGATCTCGAACCCGTCGGCGAAGTCCTTGGGCATGGCCGCCACCGCCCGCGGCACCTGCTGGTAGTCCTCCGGATCGGTCGACCGGACGGTTTGGCTCTTTCGCGACATTTGTTGGCAACATAGCGCAAGCCAGACAGGCCGACCAAGCCTAGTCTCGATGGCCTGGAGGAACGACAAGATGAGCCACGCCAGCCCCACCTCGATCCTGCTCAACATCGGCCACGCCATGGATCACTGGATCCTGGTGGTCTTCGCCTATTCCTGGGGCGTGATCGCCGGCGTCTGGGGCGTCGAATGGACCGAACTCACACCGTTCAACTACGGCGCGCTGTTCATGTTCGGTGCGGGCTCGATCGTCAGCGGCCGTCTCGGCGACCATTGGGGCCGCTGGATCATGATGGTCATCTTCTTCGTCGGCATGGGCGTCTCGGCGCTGATCATTGCGCTGTGCACCAACAAGTGGCAGATCGGCGCCGCGCTCACGCTGATGGGGGCGTTCGCCTCGATCTATCACCCGGTCGGCATCCCGATGCTGGTCCAGAAGGCGAAGAATCCGGGTTTCACGATCGGCGTGAACGGTCTCGCCGGCAACATGGGCATCGCCATCGCGGCCGGTCTCTCGGTCTACATCGCCCAGCGCTTCGGCTGGCAGGCGGCGTTCATCATTCCGGGCGTGATCTGCCTGATCTGCGCCGTCGCCTTCGTGGCCCTGGTGCCGCGCGAGGAGGAAGCGCCGGCCAAGCGCAAGGCCAAGATGCTCGACCTGCCGCCGTCGGTGATGGCGCGCGTCTTCGCGATCATGACCTTCACGGCGGTGACCGGCAGCATCATCTTCAACTTCACGACCAACGGAAACGGCGAGCTGCTGGCCAACCGCGCGAAGAGCATCGCGCAGGATCCGGCGATGCTGGCCACGATGCTGTTCATCATCTTCTCGCTGGCCTCGCTCGCCCAGCTCGTGGTCGGCAAGCTGATCGACCGCTATCCGCTGAAGAACATCTACCTGCCGATCGTGCTGCTGCAGGTGCCGCTGTTCCTGCTCGCCTCGCAGGTCGAGGGCTGGGCGCTGTTCCTCACCGCCATCGCCTTCATGCTGCTGGTGTTCGGCGCGATTCCGTTCACCGATGCGATGATCGTGCGCTACATCGACGACCGCATGCGCAGCCGGGTCACCGGCGTTCGCCTGGCGATCGGCTTCGGCGTCAGCTCTTTCGTCGTGGCGCTGATCGGCCCGGCGGTGAAGGATGCGGGCTTCCCTGTCCTGCTGTCGGTGCTGGCCGGCGTGGCCTTCTGCTCGTTCCTCGCGCTGTCGATGCTGCCGAGCGAGAAGGACGTGCACGCCATTGCCACGGCGCCCAAGCCCGCCGAGTAGCGCTGCCCGCGCGAAACCATGACCCCGTGATTGCGCGGCCGTCGCGCGTTTGCGATCCTGCCCTTAAATGAAACGTGCGAGGGCAGGAACATGATCAGTAGACGTGACGTGCTGGCGGGAGCCGCCGGCTGGACGATCGTCGGAGCCTCCTCGGTGCGGGCGCAGGCCTGGCCCAGCCAGCCGATCCGGCTGGTGGTGCCTTACGTGGCCGGCGGCTCGACCGACACGGCCGCCCGCATCGTCGCCGAGAAACTCTCGAGCATGCTCGGCCAGCAGGTGATCGTCGAGAACAAGGGCGGCGGCAACACCATCATCGGCATGGACGTCGTGGCCAAGGCCAAGCCCGACGGCAACACGCTGCTGCTGGGCGCCGCGACGATGGCGACCAATGTCGCGCTCGGCATGAAGCAGCCCTTCGATCCGCTCAAGGATTTCCAGATGATCTCGACCCTGGTCGACATCCCCGATCTCCTGGCGATCGACGGCAAGGCGTTGCCGGCGAAGACCTACGCCGAGTTCGCCGAATTCGTGAACAAGCAGCCCCAGCGCGTGCGCTATGCGACCTCGGGCATGGGCAACCAGCCGCACCTCTGGGGCGAACTGTTCCGCACCCGCAACAAGCTCAACCTCGAGAGCGTCAGCTACAAGGGCGCGGCCGACGCCCTGCGCGACGTCATGGGCGGACACGTGCCGATCATGATCGACGTGGTGCTGCCGACCGGCACGCACGTGGCGGCGGGCCGGCTGACCGGCATCGCCGTCGCGTCGCCCGAGCGCTCCACCGTCTGCCCCGACGTTCCGACCGTGGCCGAACTCGGCATGAAGGACCTGGAAAGCGCGGCGTTCTTCGGACTCGTGGGGCCTGCCGGCCTGCCGGCTCCGATCGTCGAGAAGCTGAACGCGCTGTGCCTCGAGACGCTCAAGGATCCGGCCGTGAAGAAGCGCTTCGCCGAACTGGGCTTCTTCACCACCGGCAGCACGCCGCAGGCCTATGTCGATCGGGTCAGGTTCGAGACCGAACGCTGGACCAGGGTCGTCAAGGAAAACAACATCAAGGTCGAGGGCTAGCAGTCATGGCGTCCGCGTCGGCCGTTCCCGTTCCTTCCTCCCATCTCGACGCCGCACGCGACGCCGAACCTGCAACCCGGGCCGCCAACGCGGCGATGGCGGCGAAGCTGCCCTTCGCCGACACGGCCGACTTCGAGGCCGCGAAGCGCGGCCTGATCGCACCCGTGCCCGAGGGGATCGTGCGCACCGGCGGCGGCACGGTCCTCTGGAACCTGGGCGAATACGCCTTCATCGACGGCGAGCTGGCACCCGACACGGTCAATCCCAGCCTGTGGCGCATGGCACGCCTCAACCTCGCCAACGGCCTGTTCAAGGTCACCGACCGGCTCTATCAGCTGCGCGGCTTCGACATCGCGAACCTGACGGTGATCGAGGGTGACAGCGGACTGATCCTGATCGATCCGCTGACCACCGCCGAGGTTTCCCGCGCAGCGCTTGAGCTCTACTACGCGCACCGGCCCCGCAAACCGGTGGTCGCCGTGATCTACACCCACAGCCATATCGATCATTACGGCGGCGTGCGCGGCGTGATCGACGAGGCAGACGTCAAGGCGGGGAAGGTGCGGGTGGTCGCGCCGGCCGGGTTCATGGAGGCGGTGTCGGGCGAGAACGTGCTGGCGGGGCCACCGATGGCCCGGCGCGCACAGTTCCAGTTCGGCACGATGCTGCCGCGCGGCCCGCGCGGCCAGGTCGATGCCGGCCTCGGCAAGAGCGTTGCGCGCGGCACCCCCGGCCTGATCGCGCCGACGCAATCGATCGTAAAGCCGGTCGAGTCCCATGTGATCGACGGCGTCGAGATCGTGTTCCAGCTGGCGCCCGAGACCGAGGCGCCGGCCGAGATGCACATGTTCTATCCGCAGCTGGGTGTACTCAATATGGCGGAGAACGCCTGTCCGCTGCTGCACAACTTCATCCCATTGCGCGGCGCCGTGGCGCGCGATCCGCGCATCTGGGCCAAGTACATCGGCGACGCGATCGCTCTCTACGGGCCGAAGACGAAGGTGCTGATCGGCCAGCATCACTGGCCGACCTGGGACACGGCGAAGATCATCGACTATCTCGAGGCGCAGCGCGATCTCTACAAGCACATCCACGACCAGACGCTGCGCTACATGAACCGCGGCTGGCGGCCGGCTGAGATCGCCGAGGCGATCGACCTGCCGCCGGGCCTCGCCGAACGCTGGACGGTGCGCGGCTACTACGGCTCGGTCAGCCACAATGTGAAGGCCGTCTATCAGCGCTATCTCTCCTGGTACGACGCCAATCCCTGCAACCTGCACCCGCTGCCGCCGGCGCCGGCGGCGGCCAAGTTCGTCGAATACATGGGGGGCGCCGCGGCGACGATCGCGCGCGCGCGCGCCGACTTCGCGAAGGGCGAGTATCGCTGGGTCGCCCAGGTGATGAAGGAGGTCGTCTACGCCGAGCCGGCCAACATGGAGGCCCGCGCGCTCTGTGCCGATGCGCTGGAGCAGATGGGTTACCAGGCCGAATCGGCCACCTGGCGCAACGCGTTCCTGTACGGCGCGCAGGAACTGCGTCACGGCGTCTTCCAGATGCCGGTGCGGCCCGGCATGGGCGCCGACACGATCGCGGGTCTCACCAGCGACGTCTTCTTCGACCTGATGGCCATTCGGCTCGATGCGAAGAAGGCGGCCGGACAGTCGCTGGTCGTCAACTGGCGCTTCACCGACCGCAACGAGACGCTTGTCCTGACCCTGAAGCACTGCACGCTCACGCATCGCATGGGCGAGACGGCGGCGAACGCCGACGTCTCCGTCACGACGACGCGCGCTACGATGGATCAGATCGTCCTTCGCAAGCTCACCATTCCGGACGCGCTGGCGAGCGGCGCGCTGAAGCTCGATGGCGAGATCCCGAAGCTCGGGGCGCTGTTCGCGATGATGGATCCGCCGGCGGGCATGATGTTCGAGATTCTCACACCGGGAGAGGGCCGCTAGCGCGAAACGCTTGACAGAACCTCGCGCGCCCCCTGTGATGCGGACAACAAATATTAGAAGTCTATGGGGGGAATTATGCTCAAGCGTAGAATTGCCCGCTTCCTGGGTGGAGCGGTCGCCGCCGTCGCGGCACTTGGCATGGCGGTCTCCGCCCAGGCCCAGGAAAAGAAGATCAAGATCGGCGTCATCTACGACCTGACCGGGCCGCTTGCCGGCGGTGGGTCGGAGCTGCAGTACGTCGGCGCCAAGATCATGATCGACAACTTCATCAAGCAGGGTGGGGTCGAGGGTTACAAGATCGAGGCGATCTACGCCGATGCGCAGAGCAAGCCGGACGTCGCCATCAACGAGGCGGTGCGCCTGATCGAGCAGGAGAAGGTCAACCTCGTCCTGGGGTTCTTCTCCTCGGCGCAATGCGTGCCCGTGGCGGCGCGCGTCGAGCAGCTCAAGAACTTCATGTGGATCACGACCTGCATTTCGACGGCCGTCGTCGAGAACAAGAACCTGAAGTACGTGTTCCGCCCGCAGGCCAGCGGGCAGCAGTTCGGCCTCATGGCCGCCGACATGATCGAGAAGAACGCCAAGGCGAAGTTCGGCAAGGAGCCGAAGGACATGCGCGTGGCGATCATCCATGAGGACGGCTCGTACGGCGTCGACGTCGCCAAGGGCAACGAGGCGGGCTCCAAGAAGGCCGGCTTCAACATCGTGATGAAGGAAGGCTATTCGGCGACCGCGCCCGACCTGTCGTCGCTGGTGACCAAGCTGAAGCGCGCCCGTCCCGACGTGATCTTCCACACCGGCTACAACCCCGACATCACGCTGTTCGCCCGCCAGGCGCGCGAACAGGGCCTGAAGTTCGGCGCGCTGGTCGGTCACGGCGCGGGCTACGGCGTCTACGAGAAGCTCAAGGAGGGCATGGGCAGCGATGTGAACTACGTGTTCAACATCGATCCGATCTCGATCTGGCTGGCCAACCAGGCAGCGCTCGATCCGAAGCTGCCGCCGGTGATCAAGATGGTCGGCGAGGAGTTCGACAAGGTCAAGCCGGGCGTCGCGATCCGTTCGGCCCATGTCGGCATGGCCGCGTCCAATACCTACTTGTTCTTCACCGAGGTTTTGCCGCGCGCCATCAAGAAGTATGGCGGGATCGATCCCGAGGCGCTGCGCAAGGCAGCCCTCGAGGTCGACCTGCCGGAAGGCGGCACGATGCTGGGTTTCGGCGTCAAGTTCGCGGGCGACGGCTCGCCGATCGCCGGCCAGAACGAGCGCTCCTTCCCGGTCATCATCCAGTATGTCGACGACAAGTCGTACGTGGTGTGGCCGAAGAGCCAGCAGCAGCGCGAGCCGGTTCTGCCCCTGCCCAAGACCTCGGGCTTCAGCAACCAGTAGGCCGCGGCCGCAACGAACGAGGGCGTGCCGTGCTGGTCGTCGATGGTTTGGTAAAGCGTTTCGGCGGCTTTACGGCCGTGAACAACGTGTCGTTCAAGGTCGATCAGGGCGAGATTCTCGGCCTGATCGGCCCCAACGGCTCGGGCAAGAGCACGATCTTCAACATGCTGTCGGGAACGTTCCCGCCCAGCGCGGGGTCGATCAGGTTCGCCGGCACCGAGATCGCGGGGCTGCCGTCCCACCGCATCATCAACAGCGGCATCGGGCGGACCTTCCAGATCCCGCGCCCGTTCCGCCGCCTCACCATCTTCGAGAACGTGGTGCTGGCGGGCTACTACGGCCAGGGCCGACACAGCCTGGCCAAGGCCGAGGAATCCGCCGAGCGCGCGCTCGACATGGTCGGCCTGCCGACCGACCGCACGGCCAGCGTCGACGGGCTGGGCGCGGCAGGGCTCAAGAAGCTGGAACTCGCCAAGGCGATCGCCACGGGACCGAAGCTGCTGCTGGCCGATGAGAGCCTGGGCGGCCTCGACGAGGCCGAGATGGACCAGGCAGCGGAGATGCTGCGCAAGATCCGCACCGAGCTGGGCGTCACCATCATCTGGGTCGAGCACATCATGGGCGTGCTGATGAAGGTCGTGGACCGGGTCATGGTGCTGGATCACGGCGAGAAGATCTCGGAGGGCCTGCCCAGCGCGGTGTCGCACGATCCCCGCGTGATCGAGGTCTATCTCGGCACCGACGCCCATGCCACGCAGGCCACGGCCGCGGCGGCTGCTGCCGGCGGCAGCGGCGCGACCAAGCGTTGACGGGGCCGATCATGCTTGAACTCAGATCGATCGACGCCGGCTACGGCCGGTTCCAGGCGCTGTTCGGCATCGACCTCGACGTCAAGGCGGGTGAGGCGGTGGGCGTCATCGGCCCCAACGGGGCCGGAAAGACGACCCTGATGCGCGTGATCTCCGGCCTGATCCGGCCAACCAGGGGCTCGATCACGATGCAGGGCGCCGACGTGCTGGCGACCGCGGCGCACCGCATCGTCAGCCTCGGCATCGCGCACGTGCCGGAGAACCGTCGCCTGTTCCCGCGGCTCAGCGTCGAGGACAATCTGCGCATGGGCGCGTTCATGCCCGAGGCGCGCGCCCGCTATCGCGAGCGCATGGACTTCGTGTTCGACCTGTTCCCGCGCATGAAGGAGCGGCGCAACCAGCTTGCCGGCACCATGTCCGGCGGCGAGCAGCAGATGTGCGCCATCGGCCGCGCGCTGATGAGCGATCCCAAGCTGCTGCTGCTCGACGAGCCGTCGGCTGGGCTGGCGCCAGTCGTCGTGCAGCAGGTGTTCGAGCTGGTGAAACGCATTCGCGCGGGCGGCCTCACGGTGCTCATCGTCGAGCAGAACGTGCAGCAGGTGCTGCAGGTCGTCGACCGCGCCTATCTGCTGGAGGCCGGCTCGATCCGGGCCTCCGGCGCCTCGGCCGACCTGCTGGCCGACGATTCCATCCGGCAGGCGTATCTCGGTGTGTAGGTGAAGCGATGATGGAAATTTTTGACATCTACCTGCTCGAGGCGCTGGTCAACGGCATCCTGCTGGGCGGCGTGCTGGCACTGCTGGCGCTGGGCCTGAACCTGATCTTCGGCGTCATCGACGTGACGTGGATCTGCTACGCCGAGCTGGTGATGATCGGCATGTACGGCATGTACTACCTGTTCTCGGTGTACGACCTGCCCTACTGGGTCGCCGCACCGATCTGCATCCTGCTGGTCGCGGCGCTGGGCGCGGCGCTGCACTTCCTGGTGATCGAGCCGCTGCTGGGGGCGCCACCGATCAATCAGCTGCTCGCCACGGGCGGCGTCCTGTTCGTTCTGCAGAGCTTTGCCACGGTGGCCTTCGGCATCGACTTCCGCAATCTCGGCATCCGTTTGCCGGTCCTGGCGCTGGGCGAGATGCACTTCAGCTACTCGCGCCTGCTGGCGTTCATCGCCGCGCTGATCGGCATGGTGGCGGTCTATCTCTTCATGACGCGGACCTATACCGGCACCGCGATCCGCGCGATTGCCCAGGATCGCCAGATCATGGCGCTGATGGGCGTCGACACGAAGAAGATCTACCTCGTCACCTCGGCGCTGGGCGGCGGGCTGGCGGGGCTCGCCGCCTGCCTGCTGGTGCTGCAGTACGACGTCCATCCCTTCGTCGGCCTCTCCTTCGGTCCGATCACCTTCCTGATCTGCGTGCTGGGCGGTCTGGGCAACTTCGTCGGCGGTTTCGTGGCCGCCTTCCTGTTCGCCGAGATCATCTCGCTCGGCGGGCTCTTCTCCGACCTCGAATGGGGCTACGTGCTGGCCTTCGCCTTCTTCATCGTCATGATGTTCATCCGGCCCGCCGGGCTGCTGGCGAAGCGCTCATGAACAAGCAGCTCGCCTGGGGCATCGGCCTGGCGGCGCTCGTCGCGCTGCCCTTCATCTATCGCGACCCCTACCATCTGCACATCCTGGTGCTGATCCTCATCTGGTCGTTCGCCTATACGTCCTGGTCGATGATGGGGCGCTTCGGACTGGTGTCGCTGGGCCATGGCGGCTTCATGGGCGTTGGCGCCTACGTTACGGCCCTGCTGTGGAATCATCTCGGCGTCTCGCCCTGGATCGGCATTCCCGCGGCCATGCTGTGCGCCGGGGCGCTGGCGCTGGTCGTGGCCTATCCCTGCTTCCGCTTCCGCATTACCGGCCATTATTTCGCGCTCGTGACGCTCGCCCTGTCGGGCATCGTCCTGCAGATCATCATCGCCACCCGCGACTATACCGGTGGTTCGCTCGGCTATACGCCGGAGCGGACCAAGGGTAGCCACATCCTCGCATTGCAGTTCGACGACAAGGTCGTCTGGTACCTGATCGCGCTCGGCGTCTGGGCCGGTGGCCTCGCGATCTGGTACTGGATCGACCGCAGCATGAGCCGCTACGCGATGGAGGCGATCTCGGAGGATGAGGACGCGGCGGCGGCGGCGGGCGTCAACGTGACGGCCGAGAAGCTGCGCATCACCGTGATCAGCGCCGTCATGACGGCGATGGCGGGCGCCCTCTACGGTCAGTACCAGATGTTCATCTCGCCCGACACGGTGAGCGGAATCGCGGTCTCGCTGCAGATGGTGTTCGCGGCGGTGGTCGGCGGCATTTATGTGGCCCTGGGGCCGACGGTCGGCGCCATCATCACGATCCTGCTGGCCGAGATCCTGCGTATCGGCTTCGGTACCAAGGCGGTGGGCTGGGACAACCTCGTCTACGGCGTCCTTCTGGTCCTGTTCATCATCTTCCTGCCCAAGGGCATTCTCGGCAGCCTGCTCGACCGGCTGAAGCCGCCCGGCAAGCGTCAGCCCTGATCGGGGGCGCCGCGCCGAGAGAGCGCGGCGATCTCGAGCGGCGCATCGCGGCCGCGGATCGACAGCGTCGGCAGCGGTTCGATCCGCAGGTCATCGGGAAGGCGCGACCGTTCCAGCAATTCGGCGGACGTGAGCACGTCCCGACCCAGAGCCTTGCACGAATCGAGGAGGCGGGCGGCGACGTTCAGCGTGTCGCCGACATAGGCGATCTCGCGGCGCACGTCGCCGATCTCGCCGGCGACGATCTCGCCGCAATGGATGGCGGCTCGGAATTCCGGAAGCGTATCGAAGCGCCGGCGATACTGGGCGGCATGGGCGGCAATCCGCTGCCGCGCGACGAAGGGACAGGCAAGGCAGATGCCGTCGGCCAGTGCCTTGTCCCGGGTCCAGGTGAGAATCGCCTCGTCCCCCACATACTTGTGGATTTCGGCGCCGCACTCGAGCGCGGCGTCGGCCACGTCGCGGAAGAAGTCGTTGAGCAGCTCATGGAACCGGATTGGCCCCAGTCGCTCCGCGAGCCCGGTCGAGTTCTTCATGTCGATCAACAGGAAGACCCGCTGCTCGGCCCGCGGCTTGGCGTAATGGCCGGTCAGAAGCGTCGAGAGGGTCCTGAAACCCAGCAGGAGGCCGATCTGGAACACCAGGTTGATGATCGTCGACATCGAGATCGCGAAGACCAGCGAATCGCGGAACGTCGCGTCGAAACGGAATCCCTGCGGCGAGATCACCGCGCGGGTCAGGATCAGTCCGCCGACGATGACGACCGAATAGAAGGTCACCCGGAAGAGGAAGTACCAGACGAGCGGGAGGCGCCGCAGGTGGCGTCGCACGAATTCGTGGCGCTGGCCCCAGATCTCGAAGAAAAGGATCGGCGTCGCGATCATGAGCGAGCTTGCGACACCTGACAGGGCGGACCGCCAGTTCGGCACGGCTCCCTCGTTGATCGCGTAGCCGAAATAGGCGCTGATCAGGGCGCTCCCCAGGCTGAGCCAAAGGAAGATCCTCCAGTTGCGCCGGTCGCGGCCCCGGACGTTCATGCAGCCGACCGGTCGAGCGCCCGCTTGAAGGTGGCGTGATCCACATTGCCGCCCGAACAGACGACGGCCACGGCCCGGTTTTCGACGGGCAGCTTTCCGGTGAGCGCCGCGGCCAGGGCGACGGCGCCTCCCGGCTCGACCACCAGCTTGAACTCCCGGAAGGCCAGCTCCATGGCGTCCAGTACCTCCGCGTCGTTGACGACGAGGCCCGGCCCCAGCAGCCGTTGCGCCAGCGGAAAGGTGACGTCGCCCGGCGTCGGCGCCAGGAGCGCGTCGCAGATCGAGCCGGAGAGCTTCTCGTTCTTCTGCTTGGTTCCGGCGGCGAGCGACCGGGCGAGATCGTCGAAGCCGGCAGGCTCGCCGGCATGTACTGTCGTCGACGGGCTGACGCCCTTGACGCCCAGCGCCACGCCGGTCGCCAGGCCGCCGCCGGAGCAGGGAGCGGCCACCGCGTCGAGCGTTACGCCGAGGGCGTTCGCCTGCTCGGCGATCTCGAGGCCGGCCGTGCCCTGGCCCGTCAGGATCCAGGGATGATCGTAGGGCGGCACGATGGTGGCGCCGGTCTTCGTGGCGATGCCATGACCGATTTCCTCGCGGCTGTCCTTGACCCGGTCGTAGAGCACCACCTCGGCGCCGCTCGCCCGCGTGTTGGCAACCTTGAGGGCGGGCGCATCGGCCGGCATCACGATGGTGGCCCGGGTGCCGAGCAGGCGGGCCGCCTCGGCCAGGCCCTGCGCATGGTTGCCCGACGACCAGCCGACGACGCCCTTCGCACGGTCTTCCGCGCTCATCGAGGCGAGGAAGTTGTAGGCGCCGCGCAGCTTGAACGAGCCGGTGCGCTGCAGGCACTCGGCCTTGAGGAACAGGCGGCCGCCCAGCTTGCGGTTGACCCTCTCGTTCTCGAGCAGCGGGGTCCGGATCGTGACTCCCGCGAGACGGCGTGCAGCGGCCTGGACGTCGGCGAACGTGGGAGCGGGGAGGGGCGAAAGCGAACTCATCGGGGAACACCAATCAGGTCGGGCAGGTCGGAAAGATCGCGGATAACCGCCGAGAGCGTGCCGGGCAACCCGTCGTCGGGCGCGCCGGTCCGGTTCACCCAGACGGTGCGGAAACCGAACTGCGCGGCACCGTGGGCGTCCCAGCAGTTCGACGAGAGGAAGCAGACCTTGTCGGGCGTCACGCCGCAACGCGCCTCCACGAGGCGATAGACGCGAGGATCGGGCTTGAACACGCCCGCTTCCTCGACGCTCAGCACCGCCTCGAAACGATGGGCGAGACCCGACGCCGCAAGCATCGGGTCGAGCATCTCGGGATTGCCATTGGACAGGATCGCGGTCCGCATGCCCGCGCGTGAGAGGCAGGCCAGCATTCCGGGGGCTTCCGGGAACGGGTCGAGGGCCAGGTAGGCGCCCATCAGCCGCTCGCGCGCCGTCGGATCGGTGACGCGATGAGCGGCCAGACAGTGGTCGAGCGCCTCGCCGGTCACCGTCCAGAACGGCGCATGCGTGCCCATGGCGTTGCGCAGCCACGTGTACTGGATCTGCTTGGTTCGCCAGAGTTCCGAAAGGGCGTCCGCAGCCGGGCCGATCGTCCGGCGATGGCGCGCGACCGCGGAATTGAAGTCGAACAGCGTACCGTAGGCGTCGAAGACGCACATCTCGACGCTTGGCAGGATGACGGTCATTCAATTGCTCCGGAGGGGCCGAGACCGTAGGCTAACAAGCATGTTCATCGCCATCGTTCAAATCCCCATGGCCAAGCGTCCACGGGATGTCGCCGTCGAGGCCGCCGCCAAGTCGGCGCCGACCTATACCGCGCTCGGCGCGAAGGGCCTGCTGCGGAAGTATTATCTCAACGGCGAGGCGGGCGGGGGCGGCGTCTATCTCTGGGAATCGGAGTCGGCTGCGCGCGCCTGGTACACGCCGGAATGGGAAAAACGCATGGAAGCGGCCTTCGGCGCCCGGCCGACCGTCACCTACTATGACAACCATGTCGTGGTGGACAACGAGGCAGGCGAGGTTCGCGTCGAAACCGCCTGACGGCGCAACCGCGGTCGCGCGGATTCATGAAATTGCGGGAGGATGCAATGCAGAGGCGCAAGCTCGGCCGGACGGGCCTCGAGGTTTCGGTGCTCGGATATGGCGCGGGTGCGGTGGGCGGACTGTTCACCAAGGGCGCCGCACAGGACCAGGAGCGTGCCGTGGCGCGGGCGATCGAGGCCGGCGTCAATTACTTCGATACGGCCGCCCGCTATGGCGACGGTGAATCGGAACGCAATCTCGGCCGCGTCCTGAAGGCCCTGAAGGCCGACGTCGTGGTCGGGACCAAGTTCCGGCTGACCGCGGCGGATCGCGCCGATGTCGCCGGTCTGATCGCCCGCTCGACCGAGGAGAGCCTGAAGCGCATGGGGCGGGACCATGTCGATCTGTTGCAGCTCCACAATCCGCTGACGGCGGCGGATGACGGCGACAGGCTGGACGTGGAGATCGCGCTGAACGAGGTCGTGCCGGCGCTGGAGAAGCTGCGGCAGCAGGGCAAGACGCGCTTCATCGGCTTCAGCGGCGTGGGCGAACCCGCCGCCCTGCTGAAGGCCGTCGACTCGAAGCTCTTCGACACGGTCCAGGTCGTCTACAACGCGCTCAATCCCAGTGCCGGCGGGCCGATGCCAAAGGGCGCGCCGGGCCTCGACTATGGCCGCCTGCTCGACCGGGCCGAGGCCGCCGGCATGGGCACGATCGTCATCCGCGCATTGGCCGGTGGCGCGCTAGCCGGCACGATGGACCGTCATCCGCTCGCCCAGCAGCAGGTCCCGCCGATCGGCTCCGCCCCGGACTTCGCGGGCGACGTGGCGCGCGCGCGGGCCCTGGAGCCGCTGTTGAAGGACGGCGTGGCGGAGAGCTTGACCGAACTCGCCGAGCGATTCGTGATCTCCCATCCGGCCGTGTCGACGATGCTGGTCGGCTACTCGACCTTGCAGCACCTCGAGGAAGCGATCGCCGCCGTGAACAAGGGCCCGCTGCCGGAGTCCGTCCTGAAGCGGATCGGATGAACCGCATTCTTCAAGGCGGGCTCGCCTCCTTTCCATCGTCGCGCAGCCAGACGTAGAGGGCGGGGATCACCAGCACCGTAAGGGCGGTGGAGGAAGCGAGCCCGAACACCATCGAGATCGCCAGCCCCTGGAAGATCGGGTCCGTGAGGATGAAGGCGGCGCCGATCATAGCGGCGGCGGCGGTCAGGAAGATCGGCTTGAAGCGGATGGCGCCCGCTTCCAGCAGGGCATCGCGCAAGCCGGCCCCCTCGGCGCGGCGGTGCTGGATGAAATCGACCAGCAGGATCGAGTTGCGGACGATGATTCCCGCGAGGGCGATGAAGCCGATCATGGACGTCGCGGTGAACGGTGCGCCGAACATCCAGTGACCCAGCACGATGCCGATCAGGGTGAGGGGCACGGGCGTCAGGATCACCAGCGGCAGACGATAGGAGCCGAACTGGGCCACGACCAGCAGGTAGATGCCGAGGATCGCCACGCCGAAGGCGGCGCCCATGTCGCGGAAGGTGACATAGGTCACCTCCCATTCGCCGTCCCAGAGCAGAGCAGGACGGGACTCTTCGGTCGGCTGGCCGTGATAGAGGATCCTGGGCGGCCCGGCCCTGCCCCAGTCGAGCCGGGCGATTTCATCCTCGACCGCCAGCATGCCGTAGACCGGCGCCTCGAACCGGCCTGCCACTTCGGCCTGCACCATCTCGGCGAAACGACCGTCGCGACGGAACAGCGTGTAGGAGGCGGGTTCGCGCTTGACCGTCACGACGTCGCCCAGTTCGACGTTCGCTCCCTGGCGGCGGGTGCCGCCGGCGGGCAGCGGCGTCGACAGGATGCGCTCGCTCAGCGATTCGGCGCTGCGGGGCAGCTTGACCACGATTTCGATGGGCTTGGCGTTGTGGCTGCGCTGCGAATAGCCGACCTTAACCCCGCCAATGATGGCGGCGATGGTGTCGTACACCGCCTGCTCCTCAACTCCGTAGAATTCGAGATTCTCCTGGTTGATCGAGAAGCGCAGGCGCTCGCCCGGGGGGCGGAACGTGTCGTCGATGTCGACGACGAAAGGCACTTTCTGGAAGGCTTCGCGGACCTTCATCGCCGTGTCGCGGCGCGTCTTCTCGTCCGGGCCGTAAATCTCGGCCAGCAGGGTGGCGAGAACGGGAGGGCCGGGCGGCACTTCGACGACCTTGACCACGCTGCCGGCTGGGCGTGCCACCCCATCCAACCGCTTGCGCACGTCGAGGGCGATGGCATGGCTGGCGCGGGTGCGCTTGTCCTTGGGGAGGAGATTGATCTGGAGATCGCCCTGTTGCGGCGACACCCGGAGATAGGAGTGGCGCACCAGTCCGTTGAAGTTGAACGGCGCCGCCGTGCCGGCATGGACCTGGATGGAGGTCATCTCCGGCAGGTCCTTCAGGCGACCGGCCGCCGCCATCAGGAAGCGGTCGGTTTCCTCCAGAGTCGTGCCCTGCGGCAGGTCGACCACGACCTGCAGTTCGGACTTGTTGTCGAAGGGCAACAGCTTGACCGCGACGTCGCGGGTGAAGAACAGGACGCAGACTGCCGCCGTCGCGAGGCCGACGATCAGCAGGAACAGGCCCGAACGCCGGCGTCCCCGCAGCAACGGCCGGGCAATGCGCAGGAAGAGCCGTCCGAGCACGCCCGCCTCGCCATGGCCGTGGCCCGCCGCGGCCGCCGGCGTTGCCTTCGCGAAATGGCGGCCGGCAACGCGGTACAGCAGCCACGGCGTTATCACGACGGCGACGAAGAACGAAAAGATCATGGCCATCGAGGCGTTGGCCGGGATCGGGCTCATGTAGGGGCCCATCAGGCCACTCACGAACATCATCGGCAGGAGCGCCACGATGATGGTGAGCGTGGCGACGATGGTGGGATTTCCGACTTCCGAGACCGCCTCGATCGCGGTGGTCTTGAGATCGGCTCCCCCGCGTGCCTGCCAGTGCCGCACGATGTTCTCGACAACGACAATCGCGTCGTCGACCAGGATGCCGATCGAGAAGATCAGGGCGAACAGGCTGACCCGGTTGATGGTGTATCCCATCAACCAGGAGGCGAAGAGGGTAAGCAGGATCGTGGTCGGGATGACCACCAGGACGACGATGCCTTCGCGCCAGCCGACGGTGATCGCGATCAGCAGAACGATCGAAACGGTCGCGAGGGCTAGATGGAACAGGAGTTCGTCTGCCTTCTCGGTTGCCGTCTCGCCGTAGTTCCGGCTGACCGTCACGATGACGTCGTCGGGCACCAGGGCGCCCTGCACCGCCTTCAGCCGCTCCAGGATTTGGTCGGCGACGACGACGGCGTTGGCGCCGCTGCGCTTTGCGAAGGCGAGCGTGACCATCGGACGGGCCTCGAGTTCGCCCGACGGACCCCGGGTCAGGGTCCAGGTCCGGCGGCCGGGCTCGGCGGCCCCGACCACGATGGTGGCGACGTCCTTGACGTACACGGGCCGGCCGTCGCGCGACGTCAGCAGGAGCAGGCCGACGTCGGGCACGCCCTGAAGTGTCTGGCCGACGACCACGGGCACGGTGCGGTTGAGCTGGCGGAACGCGCCCGCCACGAACGAGCGGTTGGCGTTGGCCAGTTTGTCGACGAGCTGGTTGAGCGTGATGCCGTACAGCGCCAGCCGTTCCGGATCGGGCTCCACGCGAATCTGGTTGGGGCTGCCGCCGACGATGTAGCTGAGGCCGACATCGTCGGTCTTGACGAGTTCGTGCCGCAGTTCGTCGGCGATCTGGAACAGGCCGTTGTCGGTCCAGCGCGCCGCCGCGCCAGGCTTGGGTTCAAGCGTCAGGGAAATGATCGCCACGTCATTGATGCCGCGACCGACGATCAGCGGTTCCGGAATTCCCTTCGGCAGATCGACGATGTTGGCCCGGATCTTCTCGTGGATTCGCAGCAGGGCGGTGTCTTCCGACGTGCCCACGAGGAAACGCGCCGTCACCAGCACGGCGTCGTCCTGGGTGAAGGAATAGACGTGCTCGACGCCGTTGATCGCCTTGACGATGTCCTCGAGCGGCTTGGTGATCAGTTCGATGGCGTCGCTCGCCTTGTAGCCATTGGCCGCCACCTGGATGTCGACCATCGGAACGCTGATCTGCGGCTCCTCCTCGCGCGGCAGCGACAGCAATGCCAAGGCGCCCACCAGTACGGCGGCGACGAGGAAGAGCGGCGTCAGAGGGGATGAGATCGAGGCGCGGGTCAGCGCGCCGGAAATGCCCAGTTTCATGGCCGGACCACCTCGTCGCCCTCGTTGAGCCCGGACAGTATCTCGATGCCGCCGTCGACTGGCAGGCCGGGCTGGATCACGACCTCGGTGCCGTCCTTCAGCTTCACGTAGCTGACGCCGTAGCGCCGGTAGACGACCTCCGCCGGCACGACCAGCGCGTCGCGCTTGCCGGTCGCAACGTAGACCCGCGTGCGTTCGCCGACGAAGAAGTCCCCCAGCCCGCCGACCTCGGCATCCGCGATCACCCGACCCTGGTCGATCTGCGGATAGACCAGCCGTACGCGGCCCGGGCGTAGCGTTTCCTGGTCCTGCTGCTGGAGGCCGCGCGATCCGACGAGGACCTCGTCGCCTGCCTTCATGAACCGGGCGTGCCGTTCGGGAAGCTGCAGGCGCAGGATGTAGTTGTCGGTGGCGAGGGTGGCGATCGTCTCGCCCGGCAGCACGACGCTGCCGACGGATACCGGAACCTTGAGCACGCGACCCGATGCCGGCGCCAGAACGGCGCCCTCGGTCGCTTGCTGCTCGACGACCTCGCGATCCGAACGCAGCGCCAGGTAGGTCCGTTCGGCCATGCTGAGTCGCGTGCGGGCTTGATCGAGCTGGGCTTGGGAGACGGTGCCGGAAGTCCTCAGCTGTTCGATGCGGGTCAGATCGATCTGCGCTTGTTCGCGGGCCGCGCTCTGCGCCTGGATGCGCGATTCGAGCGCCTGGATCTGCAGGGCGAGCTTGGGGTCCACGACGAGGGCGATGCGGTCTCCGGCGGCCACCTGGTCGCCCTCGCGCACGGAGAGCGCGACGATCGTGCCGCCGATGCGCGCGCGGGCAACCAACTCCCTGATGGGTTCGACCGTCGCGATGACGGCCTTGCGATCGTCGACCTGCTGGCGGGTGACGGTCTGCTGGGCGGTGGCCGTCGACAGGAGGACTGCCATCAGGAGCATGGCGGTGGTGGTCGTTCGGATCATCTTGCGTCCCTCGGTGGCACCTCGCCTTGCGGCGGGCTTGACATATATATTAGTGATTTCTAAATTAGCAAATATGAATATAGAAGAAATTCGATCCCGCGCTGGCGAGGCGGCTTCCTTCCTGAAGTCGATCGCGAACGATCGGCGACTGATCATCCTTTGTGAACTCGCAAACGGTGAACGGACCGTGGGCGAACTCGAACCGATCGTCGGGCTCAGCCAGTCGGCGCTGTCGCAGCATCTCGCCCGGCTGCGCGACGCCGGACTGGTGAAGGCGCGACGGCAGTCGCAGACGATTCACTATTCGCTGGCGGACAGCAGCGTCGGTGAGGTGATCGTTGCCCTGCAGGGTGTCTACTGTAGGCCGGCGCACCGCCGGTAACGTGAGGAGGAGAGAACCATGTCGATCGACCGTGCCGTGATGGCCTTTGCCGGAATAATGATCCTGATCAGCCTCGTGCTGAGCCATTTCCACAGCCCCTACTGGCTGCTTTTCACGGGCTTCGTCGGACTGAACCTCGTGCAGGCGTCGTTCACCGGCTTCTGTCCCGCGGCAATGATCTTCAAGCGTCTCGGCTGCAAGGCCGGTACCGTCTTCTCCTGACGCCTGAGGCCACGCGAGGGCGCTGCGCTCGAGGGAACAGCTCTGTTTCATCGACGCAGCATGGATGACGGACGCACAGACTCCTTGATGCAGCGCAAGGCTTGCTATCGCACGCTTGTGGAGCGATCCCTTTCAACAAGTTCGTCGACGGCTGCAGGCCCTACGCCTATGGCTCGAGCCGGCCTCGGATTCGATGCTCTACAAGCGCGGGAAGGGGCGCCTACGCTTGGACCTCGATCTGCCGACCGTGGACGACTGACTTCAGCGCGCCAGCGCGTCGCGAGTCCAACGCTCGATGGCGCTCGCATCCATCGCGCCGGAATGGCGGGCGACCGGCTTGCCGTGGTGGAACAGGATCAGTGTCGGGATCCCCTGAATACCGAACCGTTGCGCGAGTTCCTGCTCTTCGTCGGTGTTGATCTTGGCCAGGCGCACGGCGGGTTCCAGCCGGGCCGCCGCGCGCTCGAACTGCGGGGACATGGCCTTGCACGGCCCGCACCACGGCGCCCAGAAGTCGACCAGCACCGGCAGGTCGCTCTTGCCGGCATGAACCTCGAAGCTGCCGGCATCGAGGGCTACGGGATGGCCGTCGAACAGCGGCGATCCGCACTGGCCGCACTTGCCCTTGCTGCCAGCCGCCAGCCTCTCGCGCGGAAAGCGGTTCAGGGTGTTGCAGCGGGGACAGGCGAGGAGCAGGGCGTCGGTCATGGCGTACCTCGAAGCATTCCAATCACGATGTGGCAGCGACCGCCGCGCGGCATTGACTAGGATCAACCGGTCGCCGCGCTACGACCGGCCCACCGCCGGCGGCACCGTCTGGAAGGGGCCGTTGAGGCGGGCGCGATAGACGGTGACCGATTCCATGATGCGCTGAACGTAGTTGCGCGTCTCGCGGAACGGCATCATCTCGATCCAGTCGACCATGTCGATCTTGGCCGTGCGCGGGTCTCCGCCGGCCTCGATCCAGCGGGCGACCCGGTTGGGCCCGGCGTTGTAGGCCGCCAGCGCGAGTTCATAGGAGCCGCCGAACCGCTGCAGCATTTCGGCGAGATACTGGCTGCCGAGCTGCACGTTGTAGGCAGGATCGCGCGTCAGTTTGCTTTCGATGAAGGGTACTTTCAGTCGCCCGGCCACATCGCGCGCCGTCGTCGGCAGGAGCTGCATCAGGCCAAGTGCATTCGAGGTCGAGACGGCGCTGGCATTGAACGAGCTCTCCTGCTTCGCGAGCGCCAAGGCGAGCGCCCGCTCGATCGATCCCGTGGGACCGAGATCGACGACCGGAAACGCCGCGTCGAACAGCACCACACCATTCTCCGCGCCGCGGCGCGCCACCGTGAGCCCGACATCGGGACGCTTGAGGTCGAGCGAGAGTTGCGCCAGCAGCGCGACCTCGCCCGGCGACGTGACCGAGCGCGCGAGACGCAGGAGGAACGGGCGGGCGCGATCATACTCCTCGACCTGGCCAAGGTAGCGCGCCATTGCCGCGAGTTCGCGACCGGCCAAGGCCTGCTTGTCGGCCGCGGTCGGCACGGGATCGACCGGGAACTTCGGACTCACGCCCTGGAGCTTCCGCGCCGCAAGCTGGCCGTAGAAGGTCTGGCCGAAACTCGCCGCCTGCCCATACCACTCGTTGGCATCCTTGGCCTGCTTCGCGGCTTCATAGGTGCGGGCGAGCCAGTAGGCGCCGCGGCTCTTCGAGATCCCGGTCGAGACGCCGTCGTACAGGGTGGAGAAATGCTTCAGCGCGACCGCCGGCTTGTTGAGCTGGCGGAGCGCGATCCAGCCCGCGAGGAACTCCGCCTCGGCGAAGGAAACGCCCTTGGTGAGCCCGTGTCCCGTGGCGATGGCATAGGCGTCGGCTGGACGGTCGGCGTCGAGCAGCGCCCGCACCACCAGATTGCGCTCGTTCCACCAGGCATCGTTCTGGTTGGGGATGGGGCCGGCGAGCGCGGCCTTTGCCTCGTCCAGCGTGCCGGTCCGGCGGATCCACTGCATGTGCTCGAAGCGCAGCGTGGGATCGTTCAGTCGTGCCGGCGGAAGCGCGCGCACGAGCGTGGCCGCATCGGCCGCGCGGGTCGCCATGGCGAGGCGTGCGTTGGCGACGGTCAGATAATCCGGCGGCAGTTTCGGCACCAGGTCGCGCGCCGCCTGGAAGCGGCCCTCGCGCAGGATGCGGTCGAAGCGGGCGACCTGATCGGGCCCGCTGAGAAACTGGGCGTAGCGGTTGAGGAAGTCGTTCTCGTCGGAATTGCGCAGCGTGGCGTTCTGCCAGGTGTCGCGGGCGAAGCGGGCAACGTCGTTGGGCGCCGCCGTGCCGGCCGCCTCGAGCCGGCGCATGTGGCCGGTGCTGGTGAGGGGCGGAAAGGCGGTGAAGTAGCGGACGATTTCGGCGGCCGGCGTCTCGGGGCCGATCCGTTCCTCGGCCTGGCGACGCAGCACCTCGGGCTCGGGCCAGTCCGGCTGCTCGCGCAGGAAGCGCCAGGTCGCGGCGAAGCTCGCCTCGGTCCTGGGCGCGGCCCGGAGGATGCTCCAGCCGACGTAGCGGTCGAGCAGCGTGTTGCGGAAGCTGGCGACGGCGGCGCGGGCGTCGGCCCACCGGCCGTCGTCGAGCGCCTTGAGGGCCACCGTGAAGGCCGCGATCTCGGCCGCGTTGAGCGGACTGGCGGGCAAAGCCGGGGCGGACGGCGAAGCGGTGGCGTCTCTCTGCACGGACGGTGCGGGGGACGGCTGCGCTGCGGCCGGAGGGCTCGGCTTTTCGACGTCGCCCGGCAGGCGCCGCACGCCGGTCGTCGGCGCCGCCGGCTGGGCCAGGGCGGGCCCGGCAGCGAGCAGGGCGGCCAACAAGATGAGGGGGGATTTCCTGTTTTTCACGCCAGGAATCGTATGCAGGGAGTTGCGGCATCACAATGGCAAGTTGCCCAACTTGCAGCGCCAAACCCCGGGGCCTAGAGTGGACCGTTCAAGGAAAATCGGAGGAAAGCCATGTTCACCGGATCGCTCGTTGCGCTGATTACGCCGTTCAAGAACGGATCGGTGGACGAGAAGGGATTCGAGAAGTTCGTGGCCTGGCAGATCAAGGAAGGCACCGACGGGCTGGTCCCGTGCGGCACCACCGGCGAATCGCCCACCCTCTCGATGGAAGAGCACAAGCGCGTCATCGACATCTGCATCGCCGCGGCCAAGGGCTCGGGCGTGCCGGTCATCGCCGGCACCGGCTCGAATTCGACCGCCGAGGCGATCGAACTCACCCAGCACGCCAAGAAGGCCGGCGCGGACGCCGCCATGCTGGTCGTGCCCTACTACAACAAGCCGACCCAGGAAGGCCTGTTCCAGCATTTCAAGGCGGTGGCCGAAGCCGTCGACATCCCCATCCTGCTCTACAACGTGCCGCCGCGCACCGGCGGCGACATGCAGGTCGAGACGGTCATCCGGCTCTCCCAGGTCCGCAACATCGTGGGCATCAAGGATGCGAGCTACGACATGGCGCGCCCGACTCTGACCCGCCTCAAGGCGAAGAAGGGCTTCGTGCAGCTCTCGGGCGAGGATGCGAGCGCGCTCGGCTTCCTGGCGCAGGGCGGCGACGGCTGCATCTCGGTGACGGCGAACGTGGCGCCGCGCCTCTGCGGCGACATGCACGATGCGTGGAAGAAGCGCGACCTCGACAAGGCGTTCGAGCTGCAGGACCGGCTGATGCCGCTGCACAAGGCGATGTTCTGCGAGACCAGCCCCGGCCCGGTGAAGTACGCCGCCGAGCTGATCGGCCAGTGCAGCGCCGAAATGCGCCTGCCGATGGTGCCGATCGCCGAGAGCAGCAAGAAGGCTGTGCACGAGGCCATGGTCCACGCCGGCCTGATCAACTAGAAACCGAGTCCTTCCAACTCGCGAGCGTCCCGTGGCCCATAAACCGGAACTGGACCGCACCGTTGTGGCCCAGAACCGCAAGGCGCGGCACAACTACTTCATCGAAGAGACCTTCGAGGCCGGCCTGGCGCTAACCGGGACCGAGGTGAAGTCGCTGCGCGGCGGGCGCAGCACGATCGCCGAGTCCTACGTGACGGAAGAGGGCGGCGAGGCCTGGCTGGTCAATGCCAACATCCCGATCTATGCCGCGGGCAACCGCAACAACCACGAGCCGCGCCGGGCGCGCAAGCTGCTGCTTCACCGGGGCCAGATCAACAAGCTGATCGGCGCCATCCAGCGCGAGGGCCGCACGGTCGTGCCGCTGCAGGTCTATTTCAATCCGCGCGGCCGCGCCAAGATCGAGATCGCGCTGGCCACCGGCAAGCAGGCGCACGACAAGCGCCAGTCGATCAAGGATCGCGACTGGCAGCGCCAGCGCGCGCGCATGATGTCGTCCCGGCGGTGAGGCGAAGGAGCAGCTCATGAGTACCGTCCTGATCACCGGCGCCGCGCGCGGCCTCGGCCTCGACTTCGTGAAGCAGTATGCGGCCAGGGGCTGGAAGGTGCATGCCTGCGCCCGCACGCCGGACGCGCTGGGCGGCGTGAAAGGCGACATCCATCCGCACAAGCTCGAGGTCACCGACTACGGTGCCGTGAAGGCGCTGGCGGCGAAGCTGAAGGGCGAGGCGATCGACGTGCTGATCTGCAATGCCGGCGTGGCGGGCCGCGAGGCCGGCGATCTCGGCCGCATCGATCCCAAGGTTTGGCGCGACACGTTCGAGGTGAACGCGCTGGCGCCGCTGATGATGGCCGAGGCCTTCGTCGAGCAGGTGGCGGCATCGAAGGATCGCAAGCTGATCGCGATCTCCAGCCGGCTGGGCAGCATCACGCACAATGACGGCGCCCGCTACGCCTATCGCGCCAGCAAGACGGCGCTCAACATGGAATGGCAGAGCCTGTCGAAGGACACGGCGGCCAAGGGCCTGATCTGCGTCGTGCTGCATCCGGGGTGGGTGCAGACCGACATGGGCGGGGCGGCGGCCACGCTGACGATCGCCCAGAGCGTGCCCGCCATGGTCAAGGTGATCGACGGGCTGAAGCCCGCCGACAATGGCCGCTTCCTGAACTACGACGGCACCGAGCTGCCCTGGTAGCCATGCTGCTCAACGAGGAACAGACGCTCATCCGCGACACCGCCCGCGCCTTCGCGCAGGAGCAGGTGTTGCCGCATGTGCGGGCCTGGGAAGCCGCCGGCGGGATTCCGCGGCCGCTGCTGGCCGAGATGGGGCGGCTCGGATTCATGGGCATGACCGTGCCAGCCGAATGGGGCGGCGCCGGTGCCGACATGGTGTCCTACGTGCTGGCGCTGGAGGAGATCGCGGCGGCCGATGGCGGCCTGTCGACGGTGATGAGCGTCAACAACTCGCCCGACTGCGCGGCGCTGCTCGCCTACGGCTCGGACGAACAGAAGGAAAAGTGGCTGAAGCCGCTGGCCCGCGGCGAGATGCTGGGGGCCTTCTGCCTGACCGAGCCGCACGCAGGCTCCGACGCCTCGAACCTCAAGACGCGGGCCGAGCGGCGCGGCAACAGCTGGGTGCTGAACGGCGTGAAGCAGTTCATCACCTCGGGCCGCAGCGCCGACATGGCGCTGGTGTTCGCGGTCACAGACCCTTCGTCGGCCAAGCGCGGCATTTCCTGCTTCATCGTGCCGACCGACACGCCGGGCTACCGGGTCGCCTCGGTCGAGAAGAAGCTCGGCCAGAAATCGTCCGACACCTGCCAGATCGCCTTCGAGGACTGCACCGTGGGCGCCGATGCGCTTCTGGGCGGGGAAGGCGAGGGCTATCGCGTCGCGCTGGCCAACCTGTCGGTCGGGCGCATCGGCATCGCCGCCCAGTCGGTGGGCATGGCGCGGGCCGCCTTCGAGGCGGCGCGCGCCTATGCCCAGGAGCGCGAGGCCTTCGGCACGAAGATCGCGAACCACCAGGCCGTCCTGTTCCGGCTGGCCGACATGGCCACCAAGGTGACGGTCGCCCGGCAGATGGTGTTGCATGCAGCGGCCCTGCGCGACGCCGGCCGTCCATGCCTCACAGAGGCCGCAATGGCCAAGCTGTATGCCTCCGAAATGGCCGAGGAAGTGTGCTCGGCCGCAATTCAGATCCATGGCGGGTACGGGTACGTCTCGGACTATCTGGTGGAGAAGATCTGGCGGGACGTCCGGGTCTGCCAGATCTACGAGGGCACCAGCGACGTGCAGCGCATCCTGATCGGCCGTGGGCTGGCAGCCTTGTAGCTCCGCCTTTCGCTTGTTCCCGGGCACGCCGCGTGCCAACATCATGCCGTGTGAAGGCCGCAAAAGCGGTCCGGGGAGCTTGGGAGAGCCGGGCGACGGATGGTCGGTCGTGCGCCGTGAATTCATGAAGCTGATTGCACTCGTCGCAGCATTGCTGTCGGTGGCCGGGACGGCTGCTGCCCAGGATAGCAAGGCGGTGCCCAAGCATGTCGCCGCCCCGTCGACCCCACGGATCATCCAGATGCAGACGGCCTTCAGCCCCGTCCTGCCGGGATCGGGCGAAGGCGTGCGTGTGTTTACCCGGTCCGTCAAGCACATGTCGGCCGGCGCCGTCGCCATCAAGATCCTCGAACCGGGTCGCGTGGCACCGACCGCCGACATGCTGGAAGCGATCGTCGCCGGCGACCTCGAGGCCGCATTTACCTGGTCGGGCTATGCCGCCGGCAAGGCGCCTGTGTTCAACATATTCGCCACGGTCCCCTTCGGCCTGGGGCCGGAGGAGATGGCCTCCTGGATGCTCGAGGGCGACGGTTCGCGTATCCATCGCGACGCCTACGACAAGCTGGGCGTGACCGGCATTCCGTGTGGCATCCAGGGTCCCAAGGGCGGCGGCTGGTTCCGGGGCGAAGTGAACTCCGTGGCCGACTTCAAGGGGTTGCGGCTGCGCTACGGCAAGCTGGCGGCGGAGGTGATCGCACGCCTCGGCGCCGTCGTCGTGCCGCTGCCGCCGGGAGAGTTCTTCTATAAGCTGCAGCAGGGCATCGTGGACGGCGGCGAGATGTCGACCCCGGCCATGGACTCCGCCCTCGGGTTCGACAAGCTCGGTCTTCCCTACTACCTGCCGGGCTGGCAGCAGCCCTCGGCCGTACTCGACTTCCTGATGCGCAAGGACAAGTGGGCGGCCCTGCCGGCCTCGCTGCGCGCCCAGATCCAGACCGCGTGTCAGGCGAACATCGCCTGGATGCTCAGCCGCTCGCCCAACGTCCAGGGCGTGGCCCTCGAGAAGTTGAAGGCGTCCGGCGTCGAGATCCGCGAATGGTCGCCCGACGTTCTGGCCGCCTTCCGCAAGAGCAGCGAGATCGTGGTCAAGGATCTCGCCGAGCGCGATGCCGACTTCGCGGCGGCGCTGGCCAATCAGAGGGCGTTCATCGCGCAGGGAGCGCAGTGGCGCGCCCTCTCTCGCCTGCCGTAACCGGCGGCTTGCACGCGGTCACCGGTCCGGGCAGTTTCGCCCTGACATGACCGTACTCTCCTCCCAGATCGACACCCGTTCCGAGACCTTCAAGCGCAACGCCGAGGCGATGCGGGCGCAGGTCGAGGATTTGCGCCTCCGCACCGACACGGTCCGCCTGGGCGGCGGTGAGGACTCGCGCAAGCGCCATGTGTCCCGCGGCAAGCTGCTGCCGCGCGAGCGGGTGCGGGCGCTGCTCGATCCGGGCTCGCCCTTCCTCGAACTGTCGCCGCTGGCAGCGCTCGACATGTACGACAACGAGGCGCCAGGGTCGGGCGTGATCACCGGCATCGGCCGCGTGAGCGGCGTCGAATGCGTGATCGTCTGCAACGACGCCACGGTGAAGGGCGGCACCTACTATCCGATGACGGTGAAGAAGCATCTCCGCGCCCAGGAAGTGGCGATGGAGAACCGGCTTCCCTGCATCTACCTCGTGGATTCCGGCGGCGCCAACCTGCCGCAATGGCCCGAGGTGTTCCCCGACAAGCACCATTTCGGCCGCATCTTCTACAACCAGGCCAACATGTCGGCGCAGGGCATCCCGCAGGTCGCGGTGGTGATGGGCTCTTGCACGGCCGGTGGCGCCTACGTGCCGGCGATGAGCGACGAGACCGTCATCGTGCGCAAGCAGGGCACCATCTTCCTCGCCGGCCCGCCGCTGGTGAAGGCGGCGATCGGCGAGGTGGTGAGCGCCGAGGACCTGGGCGGCGCCGACGTTCATGCCCGCACCTCGGGCGTTGCCGACCACTATGCCCAGAACGACAGCCATGCGCTCGGCATCGCGCGACGCATCGTGGCCAACCTCAACTGGAAGAAATCCCCGTCGGCGTCGCTGCTGCCGCCGCGCGATCCGAAATACGCCGCCGAGGAACTGTACGGTGTCGTCCCGATGGACACGCGAACGCCCTACGACATCCGCGAGATCATCGCGCGGCTGGTCGACGGCAGCGAACTCGACGAGTTCAAGCATCTCTACGGAACGACCATCGTCACCGGCTTTGCGCGCATCTGGGGCTATCCGGTGGGCATCGTCGCCAACAACGGCATCCTGTTCAACGAATCGGCCTTGAAGGCCGCGCACTTCATCGAGCTGTGCGGCCAGCGCGGCATTCCGCTCCTGTTCCTGCAGAACATCACCGGCTTCATGGTCGGCCGGAAATACGAGGCGGGCGGCATCGCACGCGACGGCGCCAAGATGGTGACCGCGGTCTCGACCGTGAACGTGCCGAAGTTCACCGTGATCGTCGGCGGCAGCTACGGCGCCGGCAACTACGGCATGTGCGGCCGCGCCTACAGCCCGCGCTTCCTGTGGATGTGGCCGTCGGCGCGCATCTCGGTGATGGGGGGAGAGCAGGCGGCCAGCGTGCTGGCCACCGTCCGGCGCGACAATATCGAGGGCAAGGGCGGCACCTGGCCCAAGGACGAGGAAGAGAAGTTCAAGCAGCCGATCCGCGAGGCCTATGAGCGCGAGGGCCATCCTTACTATGCGACGGCGCGCCTGTGGGACGACGGCATCCTCGATCCGCTCGACACCCGCATGACCCTGGGCCTCGCGCTGTCCGCCTCGATGAACCAGCCGATCGGACCGACCAAGTTCGGCGTCTTCCGGATGTGATCCGGAGATGACCGATATGATCCTGACGAAGGTCGAGGGCGGGGTGGCCACGCTCACGCTTAATCGGCCCAAGGCGATGAATTCCTTCGACGGAGACACGGCGCGCGTCATCATCGACGCGGTGGGAGCTTTCGCAGTCGACGAGACCGTGCGCACCCTCGTGGTGGCGAGCGATGGGCCGGTCTTTTGCGCCGGCGGCGATTTCAACTGGGTGCTCACCTGGCCGGAACTTGACGCCATCACCCGCAAGGTCGGCGCCGATTCGATGATGGCGGCGGTCCAGGCGGTCTACGATTTCCCCAAGCCCTCGATCGCGCGGGTCCAGGGCGCGGCGGTGGGCGGCGGCGTCGGCCTGATGCTGGCCTGCGATTTCGCGGTCGCCGTCTCCTCGGCGCGCTTCGGCCTCACCTCGGCCCGCAACGGGCTGCTGGCGGGCATCGCCATCCCGGTGCTGATCCAGGCGGTCGGCCCGCGCATGGCGCGGCAGCTCCTGATGCACGGCGGCATGTTCGATGCCGCGACGGCGCTGCGAATCGGCCTGGTCGACCAGGTGGTCGAGGAGGATGCGCTCGACGCAACGGTCGCGGCGCTGGCCGACGAGCTGCGCCGCGGCGCGCCCTCCGTTCAGACCCTGGTCAAGAAGCTGATCACCGAGATCGACGCCATGCCGCACGATCGCGCGGTCGCCGACCTGATCGGCGAACACGTCGCCGTCCAGTGCACGACCGAAGACGCGATCGAAGGCATGAGCGCCTTCCTCAACAAGCGCAAACCGAAGTGGGCGATGTGAAACGGTCGGTGCTTGTCCTGCTGGCCGTGCTGGCCGTCACGTCGGCGGCACATGCAGATTCAGGCAAGCGATACGTCACGAACTTCGGTATTGCGATCGCGATGTCGATTGTCGCTGAGCTGATGGTCGCGACCGAGATGTGTTCGCTGGGCGGCCGCGAAGAGTGGCAGAAGGTCGTCGCCGCTTTCGACAGGCGCTATCGGTTCTGCGTTTCCCAGGATCCTGCTTGGTCTGCAGGAGATGCCGAGTTCGAGCAGGCCGAAGCCAAGGCGAAGGCTGAAGGCTCGGATCGTTCCTTAGCTTCGTTCACGGTTGAGCAGGCGCTCAAGAAAAGCCGTGCCAATGCGCATATGCAAGGCAAGGCTGCTTTTTGCGCCAAGATGCCGTGGCCGCTCCTGATTCAGCCAGGACCGGTCACTCCCGAGGCGTTCGCCCAGTACGAAACGGCTTATCGCGACCCGCAGCTGGATATGGGGTTGGCTGCCTACAGTCGGCTCAAGACGGCGATAGACACTGCTTGGATCGAAGCTCCCTGCGATCACATTTGGGGGAAACCATGAAGATGTTCACCAAGATCCTGATCGCCAATCGCGGCGAGATCGCCTGCCGGGTCATCAAGACGGCCCGGCGGCTCGGCATTAAGACGGTGGCGGTCTATTCGGACGCCGACCGCAATGCGCGCCACGTTGCGATGGCCGACGAGGCGGTCCATATCGGGCCACCGGCTGCGCGCGAGAGCTATCTCGTGGCGGACCGGATCATCGAGGCGGCCAAGCGGACGGGCGCGCAGGCGATTCATCCGGGCTACGGGTTCCTGTCCGAGAATGCCGGTTTCGCCGACGCCTGCGCCGCAGCGGGCATCGTGTTCATCGGACCGCCGGCGGACTCGATCCGCGCCATGGGCTCCAAGAGCGAAGCCAAGAAGATCATGGAGAAAGCCCGTGTGCCGCTGGTGCCGGGCTATCATGGCGACGACCAGTCGCCGGAGCTGCTGGCGGCCGAAGCCGCGAAGATCGGCTTCCCGGTGCTGATCAAGGCCTCGGCTGGCGGCGGCGGCAAGGGCATGAGGGTGGTCGAGAGCGCCGAGAAGTTCGCCGACGCGCTGGCCGGCGCAAAGCGCGAGGCCAAGGCCTCGTTCGCCGACGACCATGTGCTGGTCGAGAAGTACCTGACGCGGCCGCGGCACATCGAGATCCAGGTCTTCGCCGATGCGAGCGACTGCCTGTACCTGTTCGAGCGCGACTGCTCGCTGCAGCGCCGGCACCAGAAGGTGATCGAGGAGGCGCCGGCGCCCGGCATGGACCCGGCGCGGCGCAAGGCGATGGGCGAGGCGGCGGTCGCGGCGGCCAGGGCCATCGGCTACCGGGGCGCCGGCACGGTCGAGTTCATCGCCGACCAGGACGGCACCTTCTTCTTCATGGAGATGAATACCCGCCTGCAGGTCGAGCATCCGGTGACCGAGGCCATCACCGGGCAGGACCTGGTCGAATGGCAGCTCATCGTGGCGGCGGGCGGAAAGATGCCGCTCGCGCAGGACGAGCTGCGCATCGACGGGCATGCCGTCGAGGTTCGCCTCTATGCCGAGGACCCGGCGCGCAACTTTCTGCCCTCGACGGGCACGCTGGTGCACCTGAAGCTGCCGGAAGAGGGCGCGCATGTCCGCGTCGATACCGGCGTGCGCCCGGGCGATACGGTGACGCCGTTCTACGATCCGATGATCGCCAAGGTGATCGTGCACGACCGCGACCGCGCCTCGGCGCTGCGGCGCATGGCGGCGCTGATGGCCGAGACCGAGGTGGTGGGCGTCACGACCAACGCGGCGCTGCTGAAGTCGCTCTGTTCGCATCCCGCCTTCGTGGGCGGCGAGGTCGACACCGGCTTCATCGAACGTCATCGCGCGACCTTGTTCGTGAAGCCTGCGCCGGCCGGCAATCGTGCCTTTGCCGTCGCCACCTTGGCGCGTCTGCTCGAATGGCAGGACGCACAGGCGGCCTCGCCGGACGATCCGTGGTCGCCGTGGAACGCCCGGAACGGGTTCCGGCTGCTCGACGAGGGGCATGAGGAAGTGCGCTGGAAGGACGGCGAGCGCGAAGTCGTCGTGATCGCGCGCCGCCTGCGCCGCGGCGGCTTCCGGCTCGAACTGCCCGACGGCTCTTGCGAGGCACGGGTGCAGCGACTGGCGGACGGAAGCCTGTCGGTCGGGCTGGACGCGGACACGTTCCTCGCCACCGTCGTGCGGCGCACCGCGCTCGATGGCGGCATCGACTACACGCTGTTCATGGGCGGCGCCAGCCATCGCCTGCGTCTGGTCGACCCGCTCGACGTCACCCAGTACGAGGCGACGGCGTCGGCCGATGCCATGGTCCGTGCGCCGCTGCCCGGCAAGATCATCGACCTGCGGGTCAAGGCCGGCGATTCGGTGAGCAAGGGCCAGGCCCTGCTGGTTCTCGAAGCCATGAAGATGGAGCACACGCTCGCCGCGCCGGCCGACGGCACGGTCAAGAGCCTGCGCTACGCGGTGGGCGAGCAGGTGCCGGAGGGCGCCGAACTGGTCGAGTTCGAATGAGCGTCCTGCTCGGCACCTGGCGTCTCGAGAGCTGGTCGTACCTCTACGAGGACGGCCGGCCGCCCGAGTTCCCGATGGGCGCCGACGCGCGCGGCTACATCCTCTACACGCCGCAGGGTCATGTCAGCGCCACCATCATGCGCGCCGATGGCAGCGAATGCTTCGCCTATGCCGGCCGCTACGAACTCGGCGATGGCACGGTCTTTCACTCCATCGAACTCTCGACCAACAGGGCGCTGGTCGGCCTGCGCTCGACCCGGCACATCGCGCTCGACGGTGACCGCCTCACTCTGTCCGGCCCGGATTTCGCCGCTGGCACCGCGCGTACCCAGCAGATCGTCTGGCGCCGGGCTTAAGAGAAATCCGTCGTCCTGAGCGAAGCCGCCCGCAGGGCGGCGCAGTCGAAGGACCTCTTTTCCGGCGCACGATGCGTTGAGACGAAAAAAGGTCCTTCGACTACGCGCCTGCGGCGCTCCGCTCAGGACGACGGGGCTATTGTTAACGCCGGCTCGCCCCCAGCACCGCATTCAGCAGGATCGCGCCGAAGGTCGCGGTGCCGATCCCGCCCAGGGCGAACTCGCCGAACTTAAGCGTGAAGTCGCCGGTGCCCAGCACGAGCGTGATGCCGGCCACCATGAGGTTGCGGCTTTCGCTGAAGTCCACCTTGTTGTCGACCCAGATCTTGGCGCCGGCCACGGCGATCAGGCCGAACACCACGATGCTGACGCCGCCCATCACCGGCAGCGGGATCGTGTGGATCAGGGCGCCGAACTTCGGGGAAAAGCCCAGCAGGATCGCGAACAGGCCGGCCACCACGAACAGGGCGGTGGAATAGATCCGGGTCGCCGCCATCACGCCGATATTCTCGGCGTAGGTCGTGACACCGGTCCCTCCCACGCCGCCTGAGACCATGGTCGCGAGGCCGTCCCCCACGAAGGCCCGGCCGACATAAGGGTCCATGTTGCGGCCCGTCATGGCGCTGACGGCCCGCAGATGGCCGAGATTCTCGGCGACCAGGATCAGGGCGACGGGCGCGATCAGCACGACGGCCCGCGTGTCGAAGACCGGTGCGGCGAAGGAAGGCATCCCGAACCACGCGGCCTGCTCGAGCAGGGCGCCGCTCACCGGCTTGCCCCAGCCCAGCCCGTTGGCGAGCAGCGCATAGACGAGGGTGGCCACGACAAGCCCGACCAGCACCAGCAGCCGCCGCGTCATGCCGCGCGTGAAGACCGCGACCAGCGCGATGCTCAGGAAGGTCACGGCCTGTATCCAGGCGTCGAACGAGGTCGGCGCCATGTTCTTGACCGGCACGGCGGCGAGGTTGAGGCCGATGACGGCGACCACGGCGCCCGTCACGACCGGCGGCATCAGCCGTTCGATCCAGCCGGTGCCGCTCGCCATCACCGCGAGGCCGATCAGTGCGTAGAGCGCTCCGCAGACCACGATGCCGCCCAGCGCCAGCGCAATGTGGGGATTGGCGCCCTGACCGGCATAGCCGGTCGCCGCCACGACCACCGAGATGAAGGCGAAGGAGGAGCCGACATAGCTCGGAACCCGGCCGCCGACGGCCACGAAGAAGATCAGCGTGCCGACGCCGCTCATCAGGATGGCGACGTTGGGATCGAAGCCCATCAGCAGCGGCCCCAGGACGGTGGCGCCGAACATCGCCACCACATGCTGGATGCCCAGCGCCACGGTCTGCGGCCACGGCAGACGCTCGTCCGGCGCGACGACGATGCCGTCGGCCGGCTGTTTCACCGTCCAGTCGAGCATTCTCCCCCTCTGTCTTCTTCGTTACGTGACGACCTTTCTATAAAGGTGCCACGTCGCATGGCCCAGTACGGGAAGCGCGATGGCGAGCCCGATCAGGAGAGGGAGTGCGCCGACAAGCAGGCTTGCCGCGACGATGAAGCCCCACATCGCCATCGGTCCCGGGTTCATCCGCACGGCGCGGACCGAGGTCGCGATGGCGGTGCCGACGCCGGCATTGCGATCCAGCAGCATCGGCAGCGACACGACGCCGATCACCAGGACGAGGAGGGCGAAGAGGAAGCCCACGCCGATGCCGACGATCGTCATCGTCAGGCCCTGAGGCGTGGTCAGCGCATCGCGCACGAAGGCCTGCGCTGAGACGGGGGCATCAGGCCCGAGGGTGACGGTGTAGAGCAGGTTCGCCGCGAACAGCCACAGGCAGAAGATCGCCAGCAGAAGCAGGCCCATGACCAGGATCGAGCCGATGTTGGGTGAGCGCGCGACGGAGAAGGCGTCGGTCCAGCGCGTTTCGAGGCCTTGCTCGCGGAGGCGGCTGATCTCGTAGAGGCCGAGTCCGAAGATCGGCGCGATCAGGGCGAAGCCGGCGATCAGCGGGAAGACCAGCGCCAGCATCCCGTAGTCGAAGGCCATGCGCGAGATCGCGAGGCCCGCGAGGGGATACAGGAGACAGAGCATGATGACGTCCGTCCGGCAGGCGCCGAAGTCGCGCACGCCCCTGGCCAGCGCATCGCCGACGTCGCTGGCGGTGATGCGACGGACCGTGGGCGGCGCGGTCGCACGGTCTTCCCAGGCTCCGTCCAACGTGTTGGCCGTCGACCCGACGGCCTGGCTCGTCTGCTTGAATTTGTCCCATCCCCATTCGAGGGGATTACGCACGTGGTCTTGCATGGCCATGACTGCCTCCTTGCGAACGAAAGTCCGAAGGTCGCGGTCCGTCGCGATCACGACGAAGCGCGATCTACCACGGGGAGGAGTCTACGCCTGGCAGAGGGGGAAGTCTCCCCCTCTCGATGCACCTGCGAAGGTGCCGTTCGCTACTGCGAGAACTTCAGGTACTGGGCCACGAAATCGCAGCCGACGCTCTTGGAATAGGCGTCGATCAGTCGCTTGGTGATCGGGCCAGGTGCCTTGCCGTCGCCGACCGGCGCGCCGTTGAAGCTGCGGACGGGCAGGATGCACAGGCTGGTCGAGGTGAGGAACATCTCCTCGGCGTTGGCGGCGTCGAACAGGTCGATGTCGCCCGGCGTGCACTCGACGCCGATCTGCTTGGCCATGTCCATGGTCATCTGGCGGCTGACGCCCGGCAGCACGTAGCGCTCGGACGGGGTGAAGAGGGCGCCCTCGCGCACGATGAAGATGTTGCTGCCGAGGCCCTCGGCCAGGTTGCCATTCTCGTCGAGCAGGATCGGCCAGGCGTCCGGATTGAGCGCCTTGATCGGCTTTTCGGCCATGATCATGTTGAGATAGTTGTGCGTCTTGGCCCGCGGCGAGAGCATCGACGGCGCGATGCGGCGCGCCGTCGTGGTCATCGCCTCGGCACCCTCGCGGTAGAGCTTGCCGCGCTTGGCCAGCGGCAGCGGCAGCATCTCGATCACGACGTTGGGGCCGGTATGGTCCCAGCCCTCGTCGCCGACGGCGTCGACGCCGCGGCTGACCCGCTGGCCCAGCCACCAGTCGCCGACCTCGGCGCGCAGGTGCTCGTTGCGCGCCACGACCTCCTCGCTGTGCGCGACCATCTCCTTGGCCGACAGGCCGGGATCGATCTGCAGGTAGCGCAGCGAGCGGTAGAAGCGGTCGATATGCTCCTTCAGCCGGAACGGCACGCCGTTGAAGGTGCGGGTCATGTCGAAGGCGCCGTCGCCGTATTTCCAGCTGCGGTCGCGGAACGGGATCATGACCTCGTTCTCGGGCAGGAACTTGCCGTTGAACCAGGCGATACGTTGATTGCTGAGTTGCTGGGCCATGATGATCCTCCTGATCAGTTGACTTGCAGTTCGAAGGCTGCGTCGCGGGTGGAAGGGCGGCGGCGCTTGCCGACGGTCGCCGGGACCGCCGGCGCGATGTTGCCGTTCTCGTCGGCAAGACCCGCCACGTATGAAAGCGTGCGGCGGATGTCGTTCTCCATCTCCTTGCGTGCGGCTCCGGCATCGCCCGCCTGCAGGGCCTCGATCAGGCGCTGCCGTCCGGCCGGTCCGCGGGACGAGGAGATGAAGTCGGGATAGAGCAGGTTCATGTAGGGGCCTGTCTGCAGCCACAGCCCCTCGATGAGGCGCAACAGCGTCGGCTGGGCGGCCGCCGAATAGACGGCGAAATGGAATTCGCGCACCCTCTGGCGATCGGTGGCGTTGTCGCCGCGCTTGCGGGCGACCATGATTTCGCGTGCGACGCGGCGGATGTCGGCGATCTCGGAGCGCGAGGCGGCGAGCGCGGCCTTGGCGGCCGCGAGACCTTCCAGTTCCATCCGGATGTCGCGCAGCTCGAGGACCTTGTCGCGGGTCATCAGCGGAACGCGGACCGACCGGTTGGGGTTCATCTCGAACGCCCCTTCGGCGACCAGCCGGCGCATCGCTTCACGCACCGGCGTCAGGCTGACGCCCAGCACGCCGGCAACGTAGCGGAACGTGACCTTCTGTCCCGGCGCGAAGCGGCCCATGGTCAGCGCTTCGCGCAACGAGGCGTACACCTGCTGGCGGAGCGAGGTGTCGGCAGTGTCCGGAGAGGGCGTGGTGCCGGTCATGGATTTTGGAGCCTAGCCCAGACTCGGCGAATTTGTGATCACAAAAATGCATTGCTGAGGGGGAAAGCGACGGTTAGGCTCGCGGCGTTTGTGATCACAGAATTTGCCGCCCGACTCTGCGGTGGGCATCGTTCTTGCTGGGTGAGGGACATGCGCTCCTACGCGAAATCGATCGCACTCTATGAGAAGACCCGGAAGCACCTGGCGGGCGGCGTCAGCAGCAACGTGCGCTACGCCAGCGTTCCCGTGCCGCTGTTCTTCGCGCGTGGGGAAGGCCCTCGTCTCTACGACGTCGACGGCAACGTTCACATCGATTACGTCCTGGGCAACGGGCCGGCCATTCTGGGGCACGCACCGAAGCCGGTGATCGAGGCCGTGGCCGCCTCGCTGGGCGAGGGCCAGCTGTTCGCCGCACAGAATACGCGCGAGACCGAACTTGCCGAACGGCTGTGCGGCCTGCTGCCGGGCGCCGAGGTCGTGCGCTTCAGCACCTCCGGGACGGAAGCCGTGCTGATGGCCTTTCGCCTCGCGCGGGCCTTCACCGGCCGCGACAAGATCCTGAAGTTCGAGGGCCATTATCACGGCTGGAGCGACCAGGCCTATATCAGTGCCCGGCCGCCGCTGAACGAGGCCGGACCGGCAAACGCGCCCGTGCCGGTGGCGGGCTCGCCCGGCATGCCGGCCAGCGTGCTGGGCGATGTCGCCGTGTGCACCTGGAACGATCTCGATCTGCTGGAGCAGACTCTGGAGCGGCATCGCGGCGAGATCGCCGGCGTGATCATGGAACCGGTCATGGTGAACGGCGGCGCGATCACGCCCGCGCCCGGCTACCTCGAAGGCGTCCGTGCGCTCTGCGACAAGCACGGCGCCCTGTTCATCTGCGACGAGGTCATCACCGGTTTCCGGGTCGGCCTGCGCGGCGCGCAGGGCAAGTACGGCGTGAAAGCCGACCTCAGCATCTATGCCAAGGCGGTTGCGGCGGGATTCCCGCTCGCCATGGTCGCCGGCCGGCGCGACATCATGGATACCCTGCTCGACAAGGGCGTGATGCACGGCGGGACCTACAATGGCAACGTGCAGAGCATGGCAGCGGCGCTGGCGGCCCTCGACGTGCTCGAGGCGAATGACGGCGCGGCCTATCGCGATCTCGAGGCGAGAGGGACGGAGCTCATGCAGGGCCTCGGCGCACTGGCAAGGAAGCACAAGCTGCCGATCCGCGTGCAGGGCCTGCCGGCGATCTTCCAGACCTTCTTCACGTCGGGCCCGGCGCCGCGCAACTATCGCGACTCGGCGGCCTGCGATCGCGATGCCATGATGGCCTTCCATGCTGCTCTCCAGGAGGAAGGCGTGCGGCCGCAGCAGGCCGGCAAGTGGTTCCTCTCGACGGCACACGACAGGCCGGTGATCGAGGAGACGCTCGCCGCCGCCGATCGTGCCATGGCCAAGCTGGCCCGCGCCTAGATGTCGGACATCCGCCTCGAAGGAGTGACCAAGCGCTACGGCACCTTCGCGGCGGCCGACCAGGTGGACCTCTCGGTCACGCAGGGGGAGTTCGTCACCATCCTGGGGCCGAGCGGATCAGGCAAGACGACTCTCCTGTCGCTGATCGCCGGGCTCAATCGGCCGACCTCGGGGCGCATCTTCATCGGTGGCCGCGACGTCACCAACGCGACGGCGCAGGAGCGCAACATCGGACTGGTGTTCCAGTCCTACGCGCTGTTCCCGCACATGACCGTGCTGGAGAATGTCCTGTTCCCGCTGGGTGTCCGCAAGATCGGCGGCGCCGAGGCGGACCGGCTGGCGCGCGATGCGCTGAAGCTGGTGCGTCTCGACGGGCTCGAGGCCCGTCGCCCGGCGCAGCTGTCGGGCGGCCAGCAGCAACGCGTGGCGCTGGCGCGCGCCGTGGTCTTCAAGCCCGATATACTGCTGCTCGACGAACCGCTCGGAGCCCTCGACCGCAAGCTGCGCGAGGAGCTGCAGGTCGAACTGAAGCAGCTGCAGCGCTCGCTCGGCGTCACGACCCTGCTGGTCACCCACGACCAGGAGGAGGCGCTGTCGCTCTCCGACCGGATCATGGTTCTCGACAAGGGGCGCACACAACAGGTCGCCGCGCCGGCGGAGGCCTATCTCAAGCCCGCCAATCGCTTCGTGGCGGAATTCCTCGGCATCGCCAACTTCGTCGACCTGCCCGACGGCCGGAACGGCGTGGTGCGACCGGAGCGGGTCCGCTTCACCGCCGAAGGGCAGGGGCGGCCGGCGCGGGTCGTCGAGGCGATCTATCTCGGGCAGATGGTGCGCTACCACCTCGCCCTCGACGGCGATCGATCGGTCGTGGCGTCCGTGCCGTTTCTCGGCACGGCGCACGCACCGGGAGAGCGTGTGAGCGTTTCGTGGGAAGCGGCCGATGTCTGGCCGGTAACATAGAGGGGATCGAGATGAAGAGACGTACGTTCGTCGGCGCCGCCGCCGCCCTGCCGGCCGTGGGCCTCCTGTCCGGGACGGCGCGCGCGCAGTCCAAGGAAATCCGCATGATCGAATCGGGTGGCGCCTCGGGCGAGTCCATCCAGAAGGGCTATATCGATCCGCTGTTCCAGAAGACCGGCATCAAGGTCGTGCGCGAGAGCCCAAGCTCGCTCGGCAAGCTGCGCGCGCTGGTCGAGAGCGGGCAGACCACCACGACCCTGTTCGAGCTGGGATCGGGCGTCGTCCTGCAGGCCAAGAAGCTCGGCCTGATCGAGCCGGTCGACTGGGCCGCCGTGAATCCCGCCGCGATGTTTCCCGAGGCGAAGAACGAGTATGGCTTCGGCTACCAGTATTTCTCGACCATCATGGCCTGGCGCAAGGGGGTGAAGGAGCCGAAGAACTTCACTGAATTCTTCGACGTCAAGGCCTTCCCCGGCAAGCGGTGCCTGCCGGACTACCCGCATTACTGCCTGCCCTTCGCGCTGCAGGCGGCCGGCGTGCCGATCGACAAGCTGTTTCCGCTGGACGTCGATCTCGCCTTCAAGAAGCTGAACGAGATCAAGAAGGACGTCGCGGTCTGGTGGAAGGCCGGCGCCCAGCCGCCGCAGCTCATGAAGGACAACGAAGTGCAGTACTCGATCTGCTGGTCGGGCCGCGTGGTCGGCGACCCCGCGTTCGGCCTCAGTTTCGCCGGCGGGAAGGCGGACCTGTCCTTCATCTGCGTGGTCAAGGGTTCCAAGCCCGACGACAAGGCGGCCGCGTGGAAGCTGATGCACGAGATGTCGTTGCCGGAAAACCAGGCCAAGGCGGCCGAGGTGATCTCCTACACCGGTCCCAGTCCGGATCTGGACAAGCTGCTGCCCCAGGACAAGCTCTGGCAGTTCCCCACCAGCAAGCAGAACAAGGATGTGCAGTACTTCGAGAACGCCCAGTGGTGGGCCGACAACGGCGAGGCCGTGAACAAGAAGTGGGAAGCCTTCAAGCTCGGACTGTGATGCCGACGACGGCGTTGATTTGCGACCCTCCCCATTCAGATGGGGAGGTGTCGGCGTCTTGCGCCGACGGAGGGGGCATGAGCGTCTGTGATGCCGGTTCTGACCCCTCCGTCGCGGATCATCGCGCCACCTCCCCATTTGAATGGGGCGGCAGGCGATGATGCGCTCCAGCGGCTTCGGCTTCATCGCGCCGCTGCTGGTGCTGATGGTCGTCGCCTTCAACGCCCCCATCGTCTACATGCTGGGCCTCGCCTTCTGGGAGAAGGGGCGGGGCTTCACGCTCGAACACTATGAGGGCCTGGCGGAAGCGCCGGTCTACCTGCGCGTGCTCGGCAACACGATGCGCATCGCGCTGATCGCCACCATCGCCAACATCCTGATCGGCTATCCGCTGGCGCACTGGATGCGCGGGCTGGGTCGCCGCGGCCGCATGATCGCGATCGCGCTGGTCGTGCTGCCCTTCTGGGTCTCGATCCTCGTGCGCACCTACGCCTGGATCGTCGTGCTGGGGAATGGCGGGATCGTCAATCGCGCGCTGCAGTGGAGCGGGCTCACCGACGCACCGGTCTCCTTCCTCTACAACGAGCTGGGGGTCACGATCGGCATGGCAAACGTGCTGCTGCCGTTCCTCGTGCTGCCGCTGTTCGCCGCCATGATCCGCATCGACGACCGGCTGCTTCAGGCGGCGGCCTCGCTCGGCGCACCGCCGCGCACCATCTTCTGGAAGGTCTATTTCCCGCTCACCCTGCCGGCGCTGGCCGCCGGCGCGCTGCTGGTCTTCATCCTCTGCCTGGGCTTCTACGTCACGCCCGCGATCCTGGGCGGCGGCCGGGTGCCGATGATCTCCAACCTGCTCGACACCCTGATCAACCAGATCCCGCGCTGGGAGCAGGCCTCGGCCATCTCGACGATCCTGCTGATCGTGACGCTGCTCATCTTCGCCGCCTATCGCCGGCTCGACCGAAAGGCCTCGGGAACATGACCGGCGGTTCGATCTGGGCGCGGCGGGCCCTCGCGGCGGTGGGCATCTTCGGGCTGGTCTTCCTGACCGTGCCGCTGATCATCGTGATCCCGATGTCCTTCTCGTCGGCGCGGGCGCTCACCTTTCCGCCCCCCAGCCTGTCGCTGCGCTGGTACGAGACCTTCTTCGGCGATCCGCGCTGGATGGAGGCGATGTGGACATCCACTTTCGTCGCCGCGGTCTCCTCGGTGGCGGCGCTGATCCTGGGCGGCCTCGCGGCCTACGGGCTGCGCCGCGGCACCATCAGGGGCCGCGACTGGGCCGAGGGCAACTTCATGGCGCCGCTGATCGTGCCGACGATCATCGTGGCCATTGCCCTCTACCTCGCGCTGGCGAAGGTTGGCCTGCTGGGCTCGCTGGTGGGCCTCGTAGTCGCGCACACGCTGCTCAACGTGCCGCTGGTGATGATGGTGCTGGGGGTCGCGATCCGCGAGTTCGACCAGCGGATCGAGCAGGTCGCCTGGAGCCTCGGCGCCTCCTGGGGCTACACGATGCGCAAGGTCGTACTGCCGAACCTGGCGCCCAGCGTGTTCGCCGCCTGGATCTTCGCCTTCATCGGCAGTTTCGACGAGGTCATCGTCACCTCGTTCATCGCCGGCAAGCACGAGACCGTGCCGAAGAAGATGTTCAACGAGCTCGTCCTCGAGGTGAATCCGACGATCACCGCCGTCGCGACCCTGCTGATCGCCTTCACCGTGCTGGCCCTCGCCGCCGTGGCCTTGGTGCTGGGACGGTCGGGCAAGCTCAAGGAAACCGTCGTCTAGGAGCCCGCTCGGCCGTAATTTCCCTCGTGGACTTGGAATCCGGTGAGACGGCAAACTGCGGCCGTTCAGCGGGCCGTGTCCTGCGTGATCCCGGACGAGGAGATTTGTGTGGCTGGCATCGAAAGTTTCCCCAATGACGACCTGCTGACGAGCGACGCGCAGTATTTCGACTACAGCTCGGCGGCTAACCCGATCCAGCAGGGCATCATCCCGCCGGTTCCGTACCGGGCCTTCTCGCCGTCGTTCTTCGACGAGGGACCGACCCGCGTGCAGCCGCTCGATGTCAGTGAGGAACTGGGGATCGTTGGCCCGGCGACGACCCCCGCGCTGTGCGCCAATTTCGTCCGCATCGTTCGCGGCTCGGTCATGACCTCGGCCGAGGCGACCAGCCAGGTCTTCTTCGTGTTCCGGGGCAGCGGGCGGACGGACGCGTGCGGCGAGACCATCCACTGGACGCAGGGCGACTACATGGTGCTGCCGGCGCACGGCCATGCGCTGCATCATTCCGACGGCGAAGCCGGGCTCTACTGGGTGCACGATGCGCCGCTGCTGCGCTATCTCGGCGCCGCGCCGACGGTCGCGCGCTTCAAGCCCACTTTCTACCAGCACACCAAGGCGCAGCAGAAGCTCACGGAGATCGCCACCGATCCCGCGACCGCGAACGCCAATCGCGTCAGCGTCCTGCTCGCCAACCGGAACTTCCCGGCCACCCGCACCATCACCCACACGATGTGGACGATGTTCGGCCTCCTGCCGAAGGATGCGGTGCAGTATCCGCATCGCCACGAATCGGTGGCGGTCGACTTCGTGATCGACTGCAAGCCCGGCTGCTACACGATGATCGGCACGGAACTCGACGAATCCGGGATGATCAAGAACGGTCGGCGCGAGGACTGGGCGCCCGGCGCCAGTTTCATCACGCCGCCCGGCTATTGGCATTCGCATCACAACGAATCGGGCGAGGATGCCCACGTCCTGCCGATCCAGGATGCCGGACTGCACACCTACCTGCGCACCCTGGAGATCATGTTCAGCCATCCCGGGCACGATCGCACCGCCCATATTTCGCAGACGCCCTAGGGGCGAAACTCCTGTCTGGCGATCCTCCCGATGGTGCAGTATGTGGCCTCAGTATCGGGAGGAAACGATGAATCATCCCAAGACCGTGCGGCTCGTCGAAGTGGGCCCGCGCGACGGGTTGCAGAACGAGGCGAAGCCGGTTTCGGTCGAGGTCAAGGTGGCGCTGATCGACGCGCTGTCGGCGGCCGGCCATTCGGCCGTCGAGGCCGGAAGCTTCGTGTCGCCCAAGTGGGTGCCGCAGATGGCCAACACGGACGAGGTGATGGCCCGCATCAAGCGCAAGGACGGCGTGAGCTATCCGGTGCTGGTGCCGAACAAGCAGGGCATGAACGGCGCGGTCGAGGCCGGGGTCGGCGAGATCGCGATCTTCACCGCGGCCTCGGAAGCGTTCTGCCGCAAGAACACCAACTGCTCGATCGACGAGAGCTTCGAGCGGTTCGCGCCGGTGATGGAAGCGGCGCAAAAGCACGGCATGAAGGTGCGCGGCTACGTCTCGACCGTGATCGTCTGTCCCTATGACGGCAAGGTCTCGCCGGCCAAGGTGGCCGAGGTGTCGGAGCGTCTGTTCCGGATGGGCTGCTACGAGGTCTCGCTCGGCGACACGATCGGCGTCGGCACGCCCGGCGAGTGCGTGGCCATGATCGACGCCGTGGCCGAGAAGATGCCGCGGGAAAAGATCGCCGCGCACTTCCACGACACCTACGGCCAGTCGCTGGCCAACATCCTCGCCGTCATGGAGCGCGGCATCGCGGTGTTCGATACCGCCGTCGCGGGCCTCGGTGGCTGTCCCTATGCCAAGGGCGCCTCGGGCAATGTCGGCACCGAGGACGTGATTTACCTGATGAACGGCCTCGGCATCGACCACGGCGTCGACCTCGAGGCCGTGGCAGCCGCCGGCCGCGCGATCTGCGAGGCACTCGGCCGGCAGCCAGCTTCGAAGGTCGCTCAGGCGCTCAAGGCGAAGATGGCGGCCTGAGAGGGAGCCGTGTCATGCGGCGTCGTCGGCCTTTGAGGCTAGGGTGCAACTGAGGCGAACGCGATCCCAGTGGTCGCCGGCGCATCGTTTCATTGTCCGGTTTTCCTGACGCGGTGACATGAGGATCCATATGGCCTTGGCGCGCGAGGCAGTCGCTCGGGCTGTCGCCTTCTGAAGCCTTGGCGCCGGTCAGTGCCCGCCAGCGGCCAGCACGTCGAACATCGAGTCGGGCACGACCGTAATCCATCCCGAGGGGAGTCCATCATCGCGCCCCTTGCTGCTCCCCCAGCTTGCGCAGAAGCGTTTCTATCGCGGGACGGTAGAACTGCGGTTTGGTGTGGATGTCCCAAGGAGCTTGCCGTGCGGCGAACTCGTTGCGGGCAAAGCCATGCGCATCGATCTGTGCGTCGGGATGAAGGATCAGTTTGGATCGGAAGCCGATGCTGTCGAAGGCTTCGAGCACAGAGGCCAGTGCGACGCGAGTGTGGATGCGGTGTGACCAGCTGTCGACATAGTCGGCGCCAAATCTGAAGCGTGCCGTTCTCTCCACCATGTCCGGTGAGGCGATCCAGTAGATATCCCGGTAGATCTCCGACCGCCTCAGCTTCAGGTAAATTGACGCATGGCGCTTGAAATAGCTCGCGTACTTCCGCCGCAATGCGCGGTGGTACCGTTGACCGGGCAGAGAGGCGAGAGCGGGATCGTCGGACAGGAGGTCGCGCGCGCCCTCGAGGGTCTCGAGCTTGGGACTGATACTGCTGCCATCGCTGAGCCCGGCGCTACCAGCACGGAGCGCGCCGTTCGCCTTCACGACGCCGTCGCCGAGGAGATCGAGTCCCACCAGACAGAGCGTGACCCCGGACAGCATTCCATCGACCGATGGGATGGCCCCTGCCTTGTCGCGCGCGTCATCGCGGAGCGCGAGGTCGCTCAGGAAGCGGTTGGTGCGGAAGTCGTCCCATGGACTTGCCAGCCAATCGGTCGGCACGAAGCTCGCGTCGACGCGCTCCCGCTCACCGGCGACGACATTTTCATAGGCGCCCTTCAGACCGCCGAGATGACTGTTGCCGACAAAGACGAGGGGGCGTTGGGCTAAGCCCTTCGTCATGTGGGCGTCCTTTGCCGAGAATGCCTCTAGCAATACCTCCTCGCATTGTGGATCGGCCCAGTCATCGAAACGTGAGGGGCCGGACGTCTCGTACCATGGGCCGCCATCGGTCATCTCCCGCCACGCTCGGGGCTTGTTGCTGCGCACTGCATTGCGATTTGTCGCGAATATCCCGTTCAGCCAGGTGCGCATGCCCTCCGATCGCCTCGTCGCGGCTTTCGGACTTGGTTCGGGCCGGCCAGCCGCGGTCCCGCCGGCTTCGTCGACGGTGCTCGCAGCGATCTGCTTGCCGTGGTGCGCGAAGAAGACACGCATGACGGCCTCGATACCTTCGGGCCGGACGCTGCGGATATTGTCCTGGTAGAAGGATGACTTCGCTGCCGGGTTTGTGATGATTTCGTACGAGGGGAAGTAGTCGACGGTAGAGTGAAAAACGCTCGCTTGGCCGGCAACCGCCCTCAGGATCGATTTCGAATAGGCCGTGGCCTGGAGCACGTGACGATTGCTGGCGGTGGCCGTGAGGGGAACCGGAGAGACCGTCAGCAGGATACGGAGCGGGGCGCCCCGACGCATCCGGTGGACGAAGCTCATGAACTGGTCGAAGGCCTCAAGGGTCTCGGCGAAGGTGAAGTTCCGGAACGCGTATCGCACCGGATCAAACGAGCCGGCGATGGTTTCCGGGGCTACGGGGAACACCGTGTCGCTTGCCCGATGGATCCAGGCCTCCGTCAATCCCAATGTGAACACGAGGACATCGATCCGGTTGAACATGTCGGCGACGCATGCGAGGTGCCGCCTGCGCGCTTCGAGTACGAGCGCCTCACTGTCGAGGCCGCCCGGGCTCACTCCCGGCCTCAGCGCGTCGTAGAAGCGACCATCGCGGCTCCATGCAACTTCGCCTGGAGCGAATTCGCCCGCCGCTTCGCGAACCAACTGGAGAAGCTGCTGGACCGTGTAGATATTGCCGTAGCGTGCAGAATAAAGTGCGTAGCCGTGCCTCTCGAACTGGTCGACGGGCAGTTCGGATGGCGGCGGTTCGGCATCGAGGACATTGTAGCCGCTTGTCCCGAGGTACCGCGCGATATGCTGGGCGAAGCAGCTCCCGGCGGTTCCGACCAGATCGGCCCGGCTCAGGGTCCACTTCGGCCTATAGATGTCGATGAGATTGTGGGGGTCGCTTCCGACGACCCCAGACTTCCAGAAGGCGCCTTCGGGAAGGTTTCGGTACGGACTCACCATCGCGGACGAGATGCCCATACAACCACCCCATCGCGCGAGGTTGGTTGGAAGAGATGTTGTGGGCGGCGCGGTAGATACTGCGAATCTCGAACACGCTGCACGGCGTCCGATCTCATGGGAGTTTCGGTTCGGCGCGCACCCTGCATACTCCGCTTTCCGCTACGGTCCGACATTCTCCAGATGAACCCTTAAATTAGGAATAACGGTATCATTCTACCCGGTGCCACGGAAGCGATGGGCGGGTAGTAGCTTGCACGTGACGTGTTCTGCTCCTGTTCGGTCTACTGCTCGCGCGTCCCGCGCCCGTTCTCCTGCATGGGCAGGACCTACCCGCGCAGGCTGCGGGTACGACGCAACAGTGTGTGAAGATGGAGCTTGTCTCGATGCCTGCGAAATCAGGTTCGCCCGGGGTCAGGGCAGAAGCGCGTCATAACAATTTTCTCAACCTAGCGCGACATGTGCGCATGTGATTCGCGATCGGGAGAGCGTATTCTGAACGCGCAGGAGGCTGTCACTTCAGTTGGGTCTGCTGACGATCCACACCATGACCGAGGTCGAGCGCCCCGCCTCGTCAACGACGGCGAGACGAGCGGTTCCGGCCGCATCGGGCACCCAGCGCGTGCCCTCGAGCGGGCGGCCGTCGACCAGCCAGCGCAGGCGGCCCTGACCGCCCATGGCGTTGAGCACGACGGCCTCGCGCGCCGCCAGTTCGATGCGCGCGTCGGCCGGGGGATAGGCGATGCGCGGGCCGCCGCTGGTCTCGCTGTTGGGGGCAAGGGTGCGCATGCGCGGTGGCAACTCGCGATGGGAGGCGACCTTGATCGCGTCGGCCGGGGGCAGGATCGCGCGATTGTCCTCGGCCGGGAGCCGCCCGTAGGCCTTGAAGAGGATCGGCAGCGCCGAGAGCCGGCCGAGTTGGCCGGGGCGGGGCGTGCCGTCGGCATGGCCGACCCAGACCACGACCGTCCAGTTGGTGCTGTAGCCGGCGGCCCAGGCATCGCGATAGCCGGCCGACGTGCCGGTCTTGAAGGCGATACGGCGCTCGCGCAGCGCCACGGGCAGGGCGGCGAAGCCCTCGGGCAGCGGCGCTTCGGTGAGCACGTCGGAGACGTACCAGGCGGCGGTCGGGCCGACCAAACGGACCGCCTCGGGCCGGGGCCGGTCGCGCCGGAACTGCGGCGGGGCGAAGCTGCCGCCATTGGCCAGCCCGGCATAGAGACCTGCCATCTCGAGCGGCGAGACCGTGGCGCTGCCGAGCGCGACGCCCAATGAGTTTCCGTTGTCGCCCGGCGGCAGGCCCGGCGCCGCGCCGGCGGTGCGCAGGGTGGACAGGAAGCGCTGCGGTCCGACCTTCTCCAGCGCGAGTACGGCCGGCACGTTCAGCGACTGCTGCAGGGCGCGCCGCACCGTGACCGCGCCCTGATGATCGCGGTCGAAGTTGCGCGGCAGCCAGTCGCGGAAACGTACGGGCACATCCTCGACCAGCGTCTCGGGATGCAGCGTCCGGTCGTCGAACGCCATGGCGTAGATCAACGGCTTCAGCGCCGAGCCTGGCGAGCGGCGGGCGCGCACCAGGTCGACCTGTCCGGCGCGTCCGAAGAAATTGTCGCCCCCCAGCCAGGCGACGACCCCGCCGGTGCGGTTGTCGAGCACGACCATGGCGATCTCGGCGCCGTCGGCCAGCGCGCGCCGCTCCTCTTGCACCAGTTGGGCCAGTGCCTGCTGCAATTCATAGCGCACGGTCGTGTGGACGGTGGTGCCTGGCGACTGCCCCGCCAGCCAGGTCGAGAGATGCGGCGCCTGCATCGGCATCGCGAGACGGCGGTCGGGCGCAGGGCGGCTGCGCGCCATCTCGAAGAGCGGCGCATCGATCACGCCGTGCTCGACGCCGCGCGCCAGCACGCGGTCGCGCGCCTTCTGGGCCATGGAGGAAGCGCGATCGGGGCGGCGGCGCTCGGGCGATTGCGGGATGGCGACCAGGAGGGCGGCTTCGGCGGCGCTGAGCTGGCGCGGTTCCTTGCCGAAATAGGCGAGCGACGCGGCGCGCACGCCTTCCAGGTTGCCGCCCATCGGGGCGAGCGTCAGGTAGATCGCCAGCACATCGCGCTTGGAGTAGCGCCATTCGAGCTGCAGCGCGCGCGCCGACTGGATCGCCTTGGTGGTGAAGCTGCGCGGCCGGGGATCGAGCAGGCGGGCGGCCTGCATGGAGAGTGTCGAAGCGCCGGAGACGATGCGTCCGCGCTCGGCGAGCTGGCCGGCCGCACGCAGCGTCGCGAGAGGATCGACGCCCCAGTGGGAGTCGAAGCGGCGATCCTCATAGGCCTTGAGCAGGCCGAGATAGAGCGGATCGACATCGTCGACCGATGTCTTGAGCCGCCACTTGCCGTCCGCCGTCGTGAAAGCACGCAGCAGCCGGCCGTTGGCATCGACCACCTCGGTCGACCGGTCGTGATAGCGCGACAGGTCGGGTGGGAAGATTTGGTCGAGCGTCAGCGCCGTCGCCACCAGGGTCGTGGCGGCGACGGCCAAGCCGGCCAGCAGGGGCCTGAGCCGCATGCGGCCTACTTCGTTCCGGCGGGAACGATGGTCAGCGTGCGCATCGCGGTCCTGCCATGGATCCGCGGTGCGTACATGTCGGAGACGTTCGTCGCCGGGACGGCATAGGTGCCGGGCGTCACGGCGCGAACGATGTAGGCGACATGATAGGAGTTCGGGTTCTTCGCCGAGGCATCCCACCAGGTCTGATACGGGCGGGTGCCCATGTTGAAGGATGCGAAGAAGCGGTCGTCGCGCGCCTCGGCAATGCGGGTTTCGGTGAGGCCGGTCAGGAACGGGAAGGGCTTCGCCGTCTCTTCGTTCAGGACCGCTTCGATCTCGAAGCCGGCCGGCAGCAGGTCGAGCAGCGCGACCTCGTGGTAGCCGCCCTCCAGGTTGCGGCCGGAGATCGAGACGATGAAGCGCTCGTTCTGTACGACATGGCCCAGCGAACTGGGCTCGCCGTCGAACTTCAGGAACTTGCGCTCGACGCTGAGGCCGGCCGTGGCCGCGGGCTGCGGATCGAGCGGCACGCCGCGCGCCGTCACCTGCATCCAGATAGGGCGGTCGGTGTCATTGCGCAGCTTGAGGCCGCGGGCGAGGGCGGCCGCATCCGGGTTGAACGTCACCGGTTCGGCGGTTGCCTGGCGCGATTGGCCGTCCACCGAATAGGAAAGCTGGGTGCTGCCGCTCATGGCGCGTGCCGCCATCACCAGCCACGCCTGCTCCTGCGTCGTGGTGAGGTTGATCGACGATGTGAGGCGCTCGCCCACCAGGCTCGTCACCTCGGTCAGGGCCTCGCGTCCGCCCGCTTCGACGGCGAGCGTGACGAGGGCGGCGCGGTTGCGCAGCGGCGAGCCGTAATAGTCGGACGGATCGCGCTCGTCGATACGCTGGCGCGCGGTGGCGAAGGCGAGACGCCCGCGGCCCGGTTCGCCGACCTGGTTCAGGGCCGCGGCCAGCATCGCCCAGGCGATGCCGCCCTTCATCTCGGCCGCCTTCGTGTCCTGGAAGTAGCGCACACGTCCGGGATCGGCGTAACCCGACTTCGCCAGCACGTACCAGGCATAGGCCTGGGCGTTGGGCGAGAGCTTGTCGGCCGTCCTGTTGAGCCAGTTCAGCGCCCGCTGCAGCGATGCGGACGGCACCGCCATCTGCTGCTGGTTGGCGCGGACCAGGAAGTCGAGCACGTAGGTCTGCAGCCATTCCGCCGCCGGGGTGGAGAAGGGGCCCCACATGCCGAACGACCCGTCGGGCAGCTGCATGTCAACGACGCGGTAGACCGCGTCCTGCACGCGCTCGTTGATGCGCGGATCGGTCGGGCCGTACCCCAGCAGTGCGACGTCGTTGTAGTAGAGCAGTGGCATGGCACGGCTGGTCGTCTGTTCGATGCAGCCGAACGGATACTTGTCGAGCGCGCGCAGCAGCGCCGCGACGTCGATCCCCGGGATTCGGGTCAGCGAAGCGCTGACCTGCGCGGTCCCGGGGGCGAAGGCCGCGATCACGTTGCGGTCGACCGTGGCCTCGTTGCCGGGCGCCAGGCGCGCCACCGTGTCGACGGCGCTGGGCGTCTGCGCCGGCCGCACCTGGATGTCCCATTCGCGCTGGACGGCGAAGTTGCCCGGTCCCTGGACGGCGACCGTCACCTTGCCGAAGCCGGCCTCGCCGGCCCGCAGCGGCCAGGTCAGCAGCTCGCGCTGATTGGCGGCGAGGCGTTTCGTTTCCGTCACAGGCCGTTCGAGCGAGACCGAGCCTGTGGCGGTGAGGGTCACGCGGTAGTCGCCCGCCTGACCGTCGACATTGTGCAGCGACAGCGCCACCCGGCCGAGATCCTTCGGCGCGAGGAAGCGCGGCAGCACGGCATCGGCCGTGACGGCGTCACGAACGAACAGGCGCTGCTCGCCCGAGCCGACACGGCTCTTGTCGTAGGCCACCGCCATCAGCCGGAGCTGGCCGATGAAGTCGGGGATGTCGAAGGCGACCCTGGCTTCGCCCTTGTCGTCGAGCTTCACCGGACCGCTGAACAGCGAAACGACTCGTGTCGGCACGATGTCGAGCCCGCCGATCTCGCCGGCATCGCCACCGGCCCGGATGCGGCCGAGTTCGTCCGCGCGCGTGTCGAGCAGGCGGCCGTAATCGTCACGCATCGCGACGCCGAGGCGGCGCTTGCCGAAATAGTGGTCGGCGGGATTGGGAGTCTTGTAGCGGGTGAGTTGCAGGATGCCCTCGTCGACGGCGGCCAGGGTCACGAAGGCCTCTTGTCCCGGCTGCAGGTTCGAGACCTTGATCGGCACCTCGATGCGCTGGCGCGGCGTGATCTTCTCGGGTGTGGCGATCTGGATGCCGAGGGTGCGCAGGGCCGGGTTGAGCCCCAGCCAGGTCGCGCCGATCGCGCGCGTGGGCGTGCGTTCGGCCGGCGCCGCGAGCGGCCGCCAGGCGGTGACCAGCGCATAGGCGCCGGCCCCCCATTCGCCCTTCACCGGGATGTCGACGGTCGTGCCTCCGGCGGGCACCTGAACCGACTGGGTGGAGACGATGCGATCGGTCGCGATGGCGATCAGGGCTTCACCGGCGAACGGCGCCTCGATGCGCAGGCGGGCCGTATCGCCCGGCGCATAGTTCTGCCTGTCGCTGGCGACGCGCAGCGTGTCGGGCGCCTCCTCGGTGCCCGTGCCGCCGTACCAGCCCACGTAGAAGGTGAGGCTGGTCGAGGTGTTCCGGTCGTTGTCGATGACGGTGAGCCTGTGCTGGCCCCAGTCCAGCCGCTGCGACAGCCGGGTCGGCGCGTCTGCCTTCAGGGTCACCCTGTCGGCGGTGATCAGTCGCGTGTTGGTGACCGACTGCCAGCGCCAGCGGCCGTCGACCTGGAACCACTGATAGGCATTGGTGATGCGTTCGATCCGGTACTCGACCGAGGGGCGCGCGATCTGCGTGCCCGCCGCGTCGACCGCCACGACGTCGAATTCGGTGTCGACGCCCTCGCGGGAATAGCGGCCCTCGAAGGTCGGGCGCACGCCGAGATAGGTATTGCGGGTGCGCACGGGCATGACCTTCTCGGCCTTGGTGGCACGGCCGCCGCCCGGTTCGAAGACGCGGGCCTGGATCTGGGCGCGCAGCGGCAAGACGGTCTCCTTGGCGAGATCGCCCGACCAGTCGAGGCTCGACTTGCCGGCCTGGTCGGTGTTCTCCCCCTTCAACTCGATGAAGGGCGGTTCGAACTTTTCGCGGTCGTCCTCGGGGCCGAACCGGTACTTCGCAAAAGCAGGGAACGGCGTGTCGTCGACGGTGATGCGCATGTCGCCTTCGACGGCGAGATCGGACGCCGGTGCGCCATAGAGGAAGTCGGCCGAAAGCACGAAGCGGTTCACGCTGCCGGGTCGTATGATCGGCTCGTCGGGCGTCAGCTCGACCTTCAGTTTCTCCGGCACGAAATCCTCGACCGAGAACTCGGCGCGGCCGACCGGCGCGCCCTTGGGGTCGATGTAAGCGGCAACCGACCAGCGGCCGCGCCGCGAGGATTTCGGCAGATCGATCGCCTGGGCGATGGCGCCCGACCCCTGCAGGGCGTGGGTGAAGCGGGTGAATTCGCTGCCGTCGGGCCGCTTGACGATCAGGGTGACCGGCAGGTTGGAGAGGGCATTGGCCGCGTCGTCGCGCATCAGCGCCATCAGCTGCACGGTCTCGCCGGGCCGATAGATGCCGCGCTCGGTGTAGAGGAAGGCATCGACCGGGCCGGGCTGCGGCCGGCCCTCGACACCGCGGTCGGACAGGTCGAAGGCCGACTTGGTGAGTTCGAGGCGCGAGAATTCCTTCCGGGCCGGATCCTGCGCCATGACGGCGACGGCTTCGGCTGCGCCGGTGCCCTTGAGCAGGCCGGCGGCGAAGGCGGCGCGGCCGTCGGCGCCCGTCACCACCTTGCCGATCGGCTCGTTGCCGCGTGACAGGACGGTGACCTCTATGCCTGGGAGCGGCTGGGCGGTCTGCAGCGAGCGCGCGAACACGTTCAGCCCGTCGTCGCCGGTGAAGGAGGTGAGGCCGATGTCGGTGTCGATGACCCACAAGCCGGCCGCGGCGCCGCTCGTCGACTCGTCGTCTTCATAGTCGCGCGACGGCGGCCTGGCGGCGTTCCAGACCACCACGAAATAGGCCCCGGGCTTCCAGTCCTGGATGGTCTCGCGGATCGGGAAGGCGGTGACGACGGCCTGGTTGGGCACGTTCCGCACCTCCATCGTGCCAGTCCACTGCTCGGCGCCGTTGCTGCCGTTCAGCCAACTGCGCAGCGACCAGGATTCGGTGATCGGCTCGGAGCCGGGGAAGGCGACGTCGTAGTAGCGGTCGGCGGAGAAGCGATCGATGCCGCGCTCGTTCACGCGATAGACCGCGATGCCGACCTTGGAGACGTTGATGGTGGTGACCGGCAGGCCGGCGGCGCTGCCGCGCGGCAGGATGAAGCCCTTGCCGGGCAGGTTCACGACCGCCGGACGGGCGCCCAGCGCCACGCTCACGTTCTGCTCGTCGCGCAACTTCTCGCCATCGCGTCCGGGAAAGCCGGCCAGCAGCTTCACCGTGTAATCCTGGCCGTAGGTGAGGCCGGCGATGCACAGCCGATCGTCCACCGAGCGCAGCGCCGTCTTGGCCTCGGGCTCGATGCGGATGAAATCACCGTACTTCACGTCGCCTGTGGCGAGCGGCTTGTTGAAGGCGAGACAGGCCTCCGCCTCGCTGCGGCTGGAATCGACGGCGACGCGACGGAAGGAGAAGGGAGCGGAGGGCGATGCCGGTGGCTGGGCGATGGGAGCCGGTGCGGAGGACTGGGCCGTCTGCGGCGGCGCGCTCGCCGGTGGAGTCGGGGAGGCCGGTGCGGTGGCCGGAGGGGCGGCGACGGTCGCGGGCGCGGGGCGGTCGAGCGAATCGCCCGGCCTCCCGATCAGGTAGCCCGCGATGCCGGAGCCCAGCATGAGGGCCACAACCAGGGCGGCCAGCGTCGACTTGTTCATCAGAATTCCCCGCAAACGGCGACCGGACAATAGGGCGTGGATTGTGCAGACAGTGTGGAGTTGGAAAGCCGATCCGCAATTCTCGCAGCCTGTGGCGGGAAGGTCACGCTGTGGATAGGCGGCGCTTGAGCAGGCGACCGGCGGCATACTAAGCGCAGGCGATGGCGTTGCATCTCATCAAGCTGGCGGTCGGGGTCGACGATCTCGCCCACATGAAGAAGGTCCAGGCGGCGCGCCGCCGGGAGCGGGGGCAGTCGGCACGCTCGCCGCACTGGGTCTACACCCGCAACTCGCCGCGGCGGGCGGACGATCTGCTGGGCGGCTCGCTCTACTGGGTGGTGCGCGGCGTCATTCGCTGCCGCCAGGAGCTGGTCGGGTTCGAGGAGGATTTCGACCAAGAGAGCGGCAGGAAGTTCTGTCGCATCAAGCTCAAGCGGACCCTGATCGAGACCGCCCCGCGTGCCTGCAAGCCCTTCCAGGGTTGGCGCTATCTCGAGCCCGAACGAGCGCCGCCGGACCTGTCGAGCGGCGACACGGGGGACATGCCGGCCGAAATGGCAGCGGAGCTCCGGCGACTGGGCCTGCTTTAGCCTTCGCTGCATACTGACGGCCACCGGCCTGCGCCCCGGCGACCTTGCGGGGCGGCATAAGCGAAACAACCGAATCAAACGAAACCAACGAAGTGAGAATCGCCCTTCCGCGCCACGCGGCGATTTGCATGGGCCGTGCAGACGGTCTCGCGGGAGCAGTTACGGCGAATCCGGAGGCATATCGCCCGAGCCGGGGAAACCGATCAGCGGCGGGCGCGTCCCAGGATCGTCCGGAAGACGATCGGTCCGGTGATGATGATCAGGAACAGCCGGAACAGGTGGTGGGTCGCCACCATCGCGATCTCAATGCCTAGTGCCAGGCCGATCAGGCTCATTTCGGCAAAGCCGCCGGGGGCGTAGCTCAGGACGGTGGCGTCGAGATTGAGGCCGGTCAGCGCGTGGGTGATCTCCGCGAAGCCGACCGCGCAGGCGATGAGGATGAGCGCGGCGCCGATGGCGGCGGCCATTTCCTTGTGGAGCCGGTCGAAGTTAGTGCCAACGAAGCGGCAACCGATACCGGTGCCGACCACGACCTGGGCCGCCGCGACCAGGAAGCCTGGCGGCTGCGAGTTGGTGAGGCCGCCGAGATGGGCGATGGCGCTTACGATCATCGGGCCCATCATGAAGGCCGCCGGCAGGCGCAGCAGGCGCCCGAGCACCGCGCCGATCACGCCGCAGGCGATCAGGATGGCGTAGTCCTTCCAGTCGTTGCCGGTCGACCCGTGGACCATGGTGAGAACGCTTGTCTGTGCGCCGTTCACCAGCCGGTACCAGATGGGGATGGTGAGCACGACGGTCAGGATGCGCAGCGCATGGGCGAGCGCGATCGATCGCTCCTCGCCGCCCATGGCGCCGCCCATGATGGTCATGTCGTTCAGGCCGCCCGGCATGGCCGCGAAGTAGCAGGTGACCTTGTCCCAGTCGGTGACGCGCCGCAGCCAGGCGTAGCAGAGCGTGGCGCCGGTCATGGTCATGCCGGTGAGGACGCAGAGGCTGACGGCCCATTCGCCCAGCCGCTGCACCAGCTCCGGTGTGAAGCCCGACCCGAGCAGCACGCCCAGGATGATGATCATCCCCTGGCGCAGCCGTACCCGCATGCCGACGCGCAGGCCGAGGAAGGCAGCGACGGTGGAGAAGACGCAGGCGCCCAGCATCCAGGCCAGAGGCATGCGCAGCCAGTCGAAGACGAATCCGCCGGCCGTGCCGATGGCAAGCGCCAGGACGAGAGGCTGCCAGCCCTCGTGGCCGATGATCCTCTTCTTACCGGGCTTGAGGGGAACGTCCTTGCCGCTCAAGGAGCGAACTGCTCCTTCAGGATGCGCTCCTCGAGATCGTGCTCGGGGTCGAACAGCAGGGTGAGTTGCGTGTCACCGGCCTCGGTCACCTCGACATGGGCGACGTTGGGAATCTCGACCGAGTCGGCCGCCGCCGCGACGGGGCGCTTCTTCGGATCGAGGATCGTGAATTCGACCTTGGAAGTGCGCGAGAGCAGGGCGCCTCGCCAGCGCCGGGGCCGGAAGGCGTTGATCGGCGTCAGTGCCAGCAGGCCGGCGCCCAGCGGCAGGATCGGTCCGTGTGCGGAGAGGTTGTAGGCAGTGGAGCCGGCGGGCGTTGCGACCAGCACCCCGTCACAATGCAACTCGGGCAGTCGCTTCTGGCCATCGACCGCGACCTCAATGCGCGCCGTCTGTCGGCTCGAGCGCAGCAGAGACACTTCGTTGATGGCGAGGACCTCGGTGGCCTTGCCGCGCGTGTTGGTGGCCAGCATACGCAGAGGCGTCAGCGTCACCTGGCGGGCCTTCTTGAGGCGCTTCAACAGGTTGGCTTCCTTGTAGGTGTTGAGCAGGAATCCGACCGTGCCGAGGTTCATGCCGTAGATCGGCTTGAGCCGCCGCATGTTGCGATGGAGCGCCTGCAGCATCAGCCCGTCGCCGCCCAGCGCGACGATGATGTCGGCCTCTGCGGTCGTCACCGCCCCGTAGATCTTCTCGAGGCGGGCCTTGGCTTCGCGGGCCGTGGGCGTGGCGGCACAGACGAAGGAAAGGCGGGGAGCGGACGGGGACTTGACGGCCATACGGGATACAGCAATGCCTCGGGTGCAGGATTCGCACTATAGCCGCCCGCCGGGGCGGTGCGATAAAATCCCGGTCACAAAAGAAACCGCGAGGAGGAACGCGATGGAACTGGTCCCGCTGGCCGAGGGGTTCGGCGTCGAAGTGAAGGGCGTGTCGCTGCTCGACGTGGCGACGGATGCGCAAGCCTACAAAACCGTCCGGGAGGCCTTCGAGACGCATTCGCTCCTCGTGTTCCGCGACCAGCAGATCGCCGACGACATCCAGGTCGCCTACAGCCGCGCCTTCGGGCCGCTGGAACTCACCAAGGTCGCGTCGCTCGGCGCCAACAGCTTCTATTCGCGCCTGACCAACGTGGGCGAGAAGGGCGAGATCGTGCCGCCCGACCACCGCCAGGTGCTGGTCGCCAAGGCCAATGCGCTCTGGCACACGGATTCATCTTTCAAGAAGACGCCAGCGCTCGCCTCGGTGCTGACCGCACGCGTGCTGCCCGGCGAGGGCGGCGAGACCGAATACACCTCCACGCGGCTCGCCTGGGAGCGGCTGCCCGCGGACATGCAGGAGAAGCTGAAGGACGCCGTGGCGACGCACTCCTATGCCAACAGCCGCGACCAGATCCACCCCGACCTCGCCAATGCCGAGGAGCGCAAGGCGCTGCCGCCGGTTCGCTGGCGGCTCAACTGGCGCAATCCCACCAACGACCGCCGCGCCCTTTACGTCGCGAGCCATGCCTATGCGATCGACGGCATGGACGATCGCGACGCCCGCCAGCTCCTGTCGCAACTCCTCGACGAGGCGACACGGCCGGAGTTCGTCTACAGCCACAAATGGCGCCAGGGGGACGCGGTGATGTGGGACAACCGCGCCATGCTTCATCGCGGTCGCCCCTGGGATTACACGCGCGAGCGCTCCATGGTGCGCACGACGATCTCGGCGACCGACGCCGACGGTCTCGGCGAAGTGACGCCCAGGATGGTTCACTAGGGACTTCGGGGGAGACCGGCGGCTGCCCGCAAGGCGGGCACCGCCAGGTTCCGGACGCCGCTATTCGGCGGCGGCGAGCCGCTGCTGGTTCTGCTGCGCCGCGATCTTGGCACGGGCGAGGTCCTCGCCACGGCGCTTGTTGACGGCCGCGCCGCCGCCCGCCGTCTCGGCGAACAGCGACAGCTTGTCCATGTCGTCGTCCATCACCGGCTGCAGCGCGAGGTCGGTGTACTCGAGCCGCTTGGGGTCGTTCCTGACCATCCGGCCGATACGGCGGCCCTCCAGGGTGAGACGCACGTAGATCTTCAGCTTGTGCCAGAAGTTGCGTGCCACCTTGAGGTGGAACACGCCAATCGGCTCGATCGGCATGCCGTGGCGGCGGTCGAGGCGGTACTTCATCCGCACCGCGCCGCCTTCCAGCGGATGCACGCCCTCGGCCTCGAACATGATCTTGAACATGGTCATGAAGTGCGCCGGCTCGGCCGGGTCGCGGCCGGGGATCGCACCGTGGCGGCGCGCCACCGTCTCAATGTGCTCGGGCGTGTAGTAGGAGGCCCAGGCTTCCCGATAGACCTGCTCGAACTCCGCATCGCTCATCTTCGGGTGATGCACGCAGCGATGGTGGACGTCGTACTTGTTGAGGTCCGGATCCATCCAGACGCCCTGCTTCCAAAGGGTCTGGTGGTCCTCCGAGCCCGGGAGCGGCGTCAGCATGAACAGCTCGAGGATGTCGAGCGGCAGCTCCTTCTTGATGATCTCCATGTCACGCAGGATCGATTCGCGCGTATCCCCGGGGAAGCCCAGGATGTAGCCGGCCCAGGTCGAGGCGCCGCTGGTGTGCCACGCCTGCAGCATCTTGCGGTACTCGGTGATCTTGTTCTGGCGCTTCTTGGCGGCCAGCAGATTGTCCGGGTTGACGTTCTCGAGACCGATGAAGACGCGATAGACGCCGGCCCAGCGCGCCTTGTTGATGAAGTTGGGAATGCGATGGCACTGGGTATCGACCTGGATGATCAGGGAGAGTTGGATGCCCTCGTTCTCTTTGAGCTCGATGAGCCGGTCGAAGAAATCTTCCCAGTGCTTGTTGCGGGCCATGTTGTCGTCCGTGATGAAGAACGACGTGATGCCCTGCTTGTAGTTCTCGCGGATGATCGCTTCGAGATCGTCGGCGGTGCGGAAGCGGCTCTTGCGGCCCTGCACGTTGATGATGGTGCAGAACGAGCACTGGAACGGGCAGCCGCGGCCGAGGTCGAAACTCGACATCCCGCCCTCGTTGCGCGCCAGCGCCGACGGCGGCAGGTGCGGGGTCGGGGCGCCCTCGAGGCCCGGCAGATCGTCCATGTAGTTGTAGAGCGGCTTCATCGTGCCGTTCATCGCGTCACGCAGCACGAGGTCGAAGCGGCCTTCCTCCGCCTCGCCGGCGAAGATCGAGATGCCCATGTCCATGGCTTCCTGGATCTCGGGCGGCGTCACCGGCAGCATCGAAAGGCAGCCGGACACGTGGAACCCGCCGATCGTCACCGGGAAACGGCCCTTCAGGAACTTGCGGGCGAGGTCGACAGCGTGCGGGAACTGGTTGGTCTGGACGCCGACGAGGCAGATCAGCCCCTTGCCGCCGCTGCGCTCGATCTGGGCCATGAGCTTGTCAGGCCTGACCCGCGTGTTGGTCTCGTCGATCGGGTGGATGATGATGTCGACGTCCGGCCCGAGCACCTGCCGTGCGCGGCAATCCTCGCCGAGCCCGTAGAGCGCCGCCAGGGTGTTCGAGGGAATGTGCGACCGAAGCCAGGTGATCGGATAGCCATCGTCATCGTAATGAGTCGGCTTGATCAGGATAAGATGAAACTTCGTACGCTTCACGACACCGCCCATCGCGGACTTCTCCAAGACAAAACCCGCACGCGGTTCCAGCCAATTACCGCTTGACGGCATCCAAGGTCACAATGCTCTGAGCCGGTTCCCAACGCAACCGGGAGCCACTCAAAATTCTCAGAATGACTGCGCAATAGAACCACTAGAATTAGGGTTTTATGGGGCTAAGCTCCGCCATTAGTGCGGATTTGCCATGCCGAGGCAATCGTTGCAGTCCGTGGCGTGAGAGCGCAGCTTCACCCTGCCCGAAGCGCCCCGATAGAACGCGCAGGGCGAGGGAACGAACAGGAATTGAGCCTCATTGCACGTGCGCCCGCCCTGGCGCCCTTCCGGATTCGAAGCTTCCGCTTCCAGTGGCCCTCCGACCTTCTCGCCTCCTGGGCGTTCGAGATGGAAGGGGTCATCCTCGGCTGGTTCGTGCTGGTGTCGACCGGGTCGGTCCTGGCGCTCGCCGTGTTCGGCTCGCTGCAGTTTCTCGGGACGCTGATCTCGCCCCTGTTCGGCATGGCGGGCGATCGGATCGGCAACCGCAACGTCCTTCTTCTGATGCGGCTCGGCTATCTGATTCTGGCCGCCTGCCTGATGAGCCTGTTCCTGACGAACCTGGCGTCGCCGGTGCCGGTCTTCATCCTCGCCACCGTGATGGGATTGATCCGACCCTCAGACATCACGATGCGCAACCTGCTCGTCGGCGAGACCATGCCGGCCGACTACCTCATGAGAGCGATGGGCGTATCGCGGACGACCGCCGATTCGGCCCGAATCGTTGGCGCGCTCTCGGGCGCCGGCCTGGTCGCGGCGCTGGGCTCGGGCCTGGCCTATGTGGCGGTCTGCAGCGTCTACGCGCTCTGCCTTGCCCTGACTCTCGGCGTAGGCATCCGTCGGCTGCGGGTCCTGAGCGACGGCGAGGTCGCGGTGTCGGCTCTCGGGGCCCTGCGGCGGGGCTTCGCCTATGTCTGGTCAACGCCGGTCGTCCGGGCGGTGATGCTGCTGGCCTTCCTCGTGAATTTCGCCGCCTATCCCTTGACCGGCTCTCTTCTCGCCTATGTCGCCCGGGACATCTATCGGATGGATCAGACCGGCCTCGGGTGGTTGATCGCCAGCTTCGCCGGGGGAGCCCTGGCCGGTTCGATCCTGGTCTCCCTGTACGGCGCTCATATCCGGCCGGCGCGCACGATGATCGTCTGCGCCCTCGTCTGGATGTCCTGCAACCTCGTCTTCTCATGGCTGACGACGCCATTGCCGGGGGAGATCGTCCTGTTCGTGTCCGGCCTATTCCAGAGCTTCTGCATGATCCCGATGTCGGTGATCCTGCTCCGGGTCACCGATCCTGCGGTGCGCGGCCGCGTGATGGGCGTGCGGATGCTCGCGGTCTACGGCCTGCCCGTCGGTCTGCTCCTGTCGGGCCCGCTGATCGAATGGGCCGGCTTTGCACTGACAGGGACGCTCTACAGTGTGCTGGGCATCGTCTTCACCCTGGTGATCGCCGTGTGGTGGCGCGCGGACCTTTGGGCTCGCGCTGCCCCCGTGAACGCCCGCTGACCGCAGCCTGCCGACCAACCACGGGTTTCCGGCCGAATGCGAAAGCCCCTCGGCACCACTGTCGTGACCGCATCACCCGGCTCTACTCGATCACGTCCCCCGTCAGGCATTGATGCCAAATAAAAGGGGCGCCCGAAGGCGCCCCCTGGACTGCGGACAGGGCCTGCGGACTGGCCGCTAGATGCGCCCCATCAGCAGCAGGACGATGACGATGACGAGCACCAGTCCGATACCACCGCTCGGGTAGTAGCCCCAGCCGCTGCTATGCGGCCAGGTCGGCAACGCCCCGATCAGAATCAGGATCAGGACGATCAGAAGGATGGTGCCCAGCATTGATGACTCCTCAGCCTAGGTTTGCCTCGGCGAACGACCAGTTCGCGAGCTTGTCGAGCCAGGCCTGGATGTGGTCGGGCCGGCGGTTCTGGAAATCGAGGTAGTAGGCGTGCTCCCAGACGTCGGCGACCAGGAGCGGCGTGCCGCCATGGGCCATCGGGGTATCGGCGTTGGCCGTCGTCTCGATCTTGAGCTTGCCGTCCGCGCCCTTGACGAGCCAGGCCCAGCCGCTGCCGAACTGTCCGACGGCCGCCGCCTTGAACGCCGCCTTGAAGGCGTCGAGACCGCCGAAGCTGTCGTCAAGCGCCGACTTGATCTTGCCGGTGGGCTCGCCGCCCTTGGGCGCCATGCTGTTCCAGTAGAAATTATGATTCCAGATCTGGCCGGCGTTGTTGAAGATCGCCTTGCCCTTCTCGTCCTTGGCCGACTTCTTGACCACGTCCTCGAGCGAAAGCCCCTCATAGGCCGTTCCGGGGACGAGTTCGTTCAGCTTGTCGACATACGCCTTGTGGTGTTTGCCGTAATGGAAGGAAATGGTGTTGGCCGAAACGACCGGCGCGAGCGCGTCATCGGCATAGGGGAGTTTCGGAAGAGTGAAATTGGACATAACGCTATCCTCAGCTGGCTGGCCCGGAACGTCCCGGGCGGGCGGCGTCCGACATGAACGCACCTCACCTTATGACGTTGCGCGTTGCGGTGGCGCTACGTTTTTTCCTGTAAAATGCCGAAAGCCCGGATAAGGCGTGTGGGATCGGATCCGGCAAGTGGTTCTCACTCGCCCACCTTGGAATGCGCTTCACGTAGTTTTTTCAGCGAACGTTTCTCAGTCGCTCACTCTGCGGTTGCGTGCCGGAAATCCGTGAGTATTTGTGAGAATCGACTCATTCAAAGAGGAGGTTCGCCATGAAGGGCAACCCGCAGATCATCGCCGAGCTCAACAAGCTTCTGAAGAACGAGCTGACGGCGATCAACCAGTACTTCCTCCATGCCCGCATGATGAAGCACTGGGGCTTCGATCGCCTCGGCCACAAGATCTACGAGGAGTCGATCGGCGAGATGAAGCACGCCGACAAGCTCATCGAACGGATTCTCATGCTCGACGGCCTGCCCAACCTGCAGGACCTCGGCCGGCTCGCGATCGGCGAGAACGTGCCGGAGGCGCTCGAGGCCGATCTCAAGCTCGAGACCGCGGCACGTACCGCGCTGGTCGAGGCGGTCACGGCCTGCGAGTCCGCGAAGGACTATGTCAGCCGCGAGATCGCCGTCAGCATCCTCGAGGACGCCGAGGAGCACATCGACTTCCTCGAGACCGAGATCGGCCTGATCGAGAAGGTGGGCGTGCAGAACTACCTGCAGAGCCAGATGGGCGAAGGCAAGGGGCCGAGCTGAGTCCTCGGGGCGAGACGTCAGTCGGCAGCGAGGAGCGTCGGCTCAACCGAACGTTCGTGGGCGATCGCTTGGGCGATGCGGTCGCGCATGTCGCAGGCGCAGGTTCCGCATTGGGGGCTCTTTCCGCAGGACCGGAACACGTCGGCCGGACGCCGGGCCCCGGCCCGGACCGCGGCATCGACCTCGCGTTCGCGAATGGCGTTGCAAATGCAGATATACATGCCCTGAGGCCGTTTCTTCCCGCTGTTGCGACTTACTCGCAGCGGCAGGATAGGGGTAGAGCCGGCTAGCGGTCAAGTCCCGGAGTCCGATCCGGGGAAGACCGGGGGCGCGCGGCGACAAGCCTTACTCGGGCGCCACCCTGAACGGCCCGATGGCCGTGATGGCGCACACGGAGCCGCCGGCATCGCGACAGGCCTGCAACGCCGTCGCCTTGGCCTGCTGCTCGCTCGACCGGTCGGTGGCGATGCCGATCCGACCGTTCGCGGCCAGCGCGACGGCGCGCCAGCCGTTGGCGATCAGATACTGATCCAGCGCCTTGGTCTGGTCGTCATCCAGGCCGCTCATGTCCTGGGGCGTGAAGATATCGGTGACACGCATCGTCTGTGGCGCGCGAACCAGCACTTCGTTGTTCAGCGCGTAGACGACGCAAGGCCGTCCCGTCAGATGACCGCAGATCTGCAGGTTGCGGCGGATCGCGTCGGTGTCATTTTCGCTCGGTGTCCACCAGTCGAACCGATTGTGCCCCAGCACCAGCGCCCGGTTGTGCGGGCTGGTGAGGTAGCGGGAGGCCAAGCGCTCGCGGGCTGCCGGACGGAGCAATGGCGCTGTCGCGGGATCGAGGTTGATCGGCGGCGACGGCTTCGCCGACGGCACATAGGGCGGCGGCGGCATGGGCGGGGAGCGGAACGACCAGACCACTTCGTTCTCGACCGCGTAGAGCGTACAGCGGTCGTAGGCGTGCACGACCGGCACGTCTCTCTCGACCTTGCGGTCGCAGTCTTCGAGGGCGACCCGGCGGGCGGCCGCCTCGTCGATCCGGTCGACCGCCATCGCGAAGATGCCGCGCACGTTCAGCGCGAAGGCCTTGGCGCCGGGCGCGTCGGCATAATTCTGCAGCGCACGCCAATGGAAGTCGGGCACGAACGGAACGTCCCTGGCGACGAAGCGGCGAGGTGCGGGAGGCGGCTGCGGCGTCGCCTGAGGGGCCGGCGGCACCGGCGAGGTGGCGGGCCTCGTCACGCGTGGCACGGCCTCCGCGGCAACAGTGTCCGGCACGGGCGCGGTCGCAACCGGCAGGGCAGAGGTGGGTTCGGCGATCTGCAGGGAAGGTGGCGCCGACGGATGGCGCAGGTAGAAGGTCCCGGCGAGCGCGCCCAGGACCAAGACCGCCGTGACCCCGCCGGCGAGGAACAGGCGTGTGCGGGGCATCGATCGCGCCACGGCATGGGCGGGATGGGCGGAGGCGCCTGAGGGCGCGCCGTCGACCGTCAGGCGATAGGCATGGATGGGGCGGGGGATGTTCTTGACCTGCTGCTCGCCGATATCCTCGGCGCCCACCATCAGTTTTCCGACGAGCTGGTCCTGGACGGACGACGAGATGCAGATGCCGCCGGGGGCAGAGATCGATTCCAGACGCACCGCGACGTTTACGGCATCGCCCATGAGATCGTCGCCGCTTTCCACGACGTCGCCAAGGTTGACGCCCATCCTCAGGATCAGCCGGTCGTCGGCCTTCGCGTCGGCATTCGCCGAGCGCATGGCCGCCTGGATCTCGAGGGCGGCACGGACCGCCTCGACCGGGCTCGCGAACTCGGCGAGCAGCCCGTCGCCTGTCATCTTGAACACGCGCCCGCGATGCTGCCGTACGAGCGTGCCGGCTGAATCGAGGCGGACGGCCAGCAGGGCCAGCGCGCGCTCCTCGTCGCGCGCCGACATGGCGCTGAACGCCACCACGTCGATGGCAAGGATCGTGGTCAGCCGTCGGACGAGACTTGGATCGGTCATTACGCGCTTGTTTCCGGGCCCAAAGCTACCATAGCCGGCGGCGGAGGACATGCTTGCGTGATGGCCCATGCTCTGCGAAGACCGACTCATGCAAACCGGAGAGCCCCGCTACTGGGAAGATTACGAAGTCGGCAGGAAGTATCCTCTCGGCTCGACCACCTTCACGGCCGAGGAAATCATCGAGTTCGCCGAGAAGTTCGACCCTCAGACTTTTCACGTCGATGCCGAGGCCGCCAAATCCTCGCTTTTCGGAGGGCTTTGCGCCTCCGGGTGGCATGTCGCCGCCAAGTTGATGAGGCTCTTCGTCGACAATTACGTCGACAAGCGGACTGCGTTGGGCTCGCCCGGCGTCGATGAACTGCGCTGGCTGAAGCCGGTGCGGCCGGGCGATACGCTCACCGCCTGGGTCGAGTGCGCAGGCAAGGTGCCGTCGAAGAGCCGCCCGACGATGGGCGTCATCCACGAGCACTGGACCGCGGTCAACCAGGACGACGAACTGGTCATGACTTCCAAGGGGGTCAACATGGTGCGCAGGAGGCCGGCATGAAGCGCGCGGTGAAGGGACTCGACCATGTGGTGGTCATGGTCGACGGCATCGACGCGGCCGAGGCGGCCTACCGGAAGCTCGGCTTCCAGGTCCAGCCGCGCGGGTTCCACAAGAAGCTCGGCACCGCCAACCACCTGATGATCTTCGACACCGACTATTTCGAGATTCTGGGCATCGTCGAGGATACCGAGTTCAACGCCGAGCGGCGTGAATGGCTGAAGGGCGGGGGCGGTCTCGCCAATGTGGCGCTGGCCACCGACGGCGCCGACGTGGCCTACGAAGCCTTCAAGGCAGCCGGCCTCAATCCCGATGCGCCGCTCTTCTTCGATCGGGCAGTCGAGGTCGCGGGAAAGACGGAGCTCGCCAGGTTCCGTACGGTGCGCATCCCCAAGGACAACATGCCGGTGGTCGGCTTTTTCGTGTGCGAGCACCAGACGCCTGAATTCGTCTACCGGCCGGAATGGGCCGAGCACCCGAACGGGGCGCGTGGCATCCTCGGGGTCACCGTCATCGCCGAGCAGCCGGCAAAGTGGATCCCCGAGCTCGAAAAGTATTTCGGGCCGGGCTCCGTCAAGCGCGAGGGCGAAGGCCTGGTGGTCGACAGCGGCACCCAGCCGATCCGCTACATGACGCCCAAGGACTATGCCGTCCGCTACCCCGGCATCACGCCCGTCCGCCCGGGCGATCATCCGGCGTTGCTCACGGTCCGCGTCGAGAACCTCGCGGCCTGCGAGGCCCTGCTGAAGACGAACGGCGTCAAGTTCACGAAGCCCGATTCGGGCCGGCTGGTCGTCCCGCCGTCCGAAGCCGCGCATCTCACCCTGGAATTCTCGGAGTTCTAGTCTTCATGGCGTTCGATCTCGCCGACCGCGGCATCTACGGCTTCTCGACCACCGAAAACCTGCGCTTCGCCGACGTCGATGCCAACGGGCATATCAACAACGGAGCCTTCCTCGAACTCTTGGAGAACGTCCGCGTCGCGTACCTTCGTCAGATCGTGCGCACGGGGCTGCCGCGCTTCCGCATGGTCGTCGGGCGTATCGAGGCCGACTTCAAGCGACAGATGTTCTATCCCGGCACGGCCGTAGCCTGCTGCCGCCTCATCGAGGCGCATGACCGCAAGTGCGTCGTCGGCCAGGGCCTGTTCGACGGCGCGGGTAATTGCACGGCCGTCCAGAAGGTGATCATGGTGTCGCTGAACGAGGAGACGCACCGCGCGACGCCCTTCGATCCTGTGGTGCGCGCCATGCTCGACCGGCTCGTGGCCTCGAAGGATGGGCTCGATCCATGACCACTTCCATACCGGAAGGCTTCCGCAAGCTCGACGTTACCGACGATTTCGTCGGGCTCGTCGGACCGCTCTGGTTCAAGGCGGAAGAGGACGGGCTCAGGATCGGCCTGCCGCTGGAATTGCGGCATGGCAACCCGATGGGCTGGGCTCATGGTGGATTGCTGGTTACCGTCGCCGACATGGTGATGGGCGTTGGCTCGGGTTTCTCGACCGGGATGTTCTGGCCGCATCCGACGATCTCGCTGACCAGCGAGTTCGTGCGGGGCGCGAAGCTCGGCCAGTGGCTCGAGGGCAAGGCCCGCATCGCCCGGCGCACCATCAACTTCTGCTTCGCGAGCTGCGACCTCGTCTGTGGCGGCGAGATCGTGCTGGTCGCCTCGGGTGTCTTCAAGGTGCCCGATCCGGAGAAGATACCGGAGGCCGCGCGCGCCGCTGCGCTGTCTCCGCCGTGGAAGCTCTGAACGCGCTCCACCGATAGCCGTTTGTACCGCTACGTCGCTCGACGACCCTACTTCTTGAGCTTCTTCCGGCGGTAGATCCGGTAGCGATCGAAATCCATCAGGAGTTCGTAGTTCTCGAATGCGTCCGCGAACACCCGATTCTGCATGAAGTAGTCGAGATAATCGAACTCCTTGCCCTGGCAGCGCGGCACGCCGGCGATGCGGTCGACGATCAGCAGGTCGGGGTGCTCGCGGGCGAAATCCTCGCTCACCGTGTCGAACACGAACTTCTCGGAGTCGCCCATCGTATCCGGTGGATTGTAGAGGGCGGGGAAGTCGTCGCAAGTCGCGTAGACGCCCTGCAGGACCCACATGGTGAGGAACCGCGTGGTCATCCGGCCGCCGATGTAGTTGACCATCGGCCAGAACGGATAGATGCCCGGCGACAGCACGAGAATGGTCCGATTCGGCGCGTTCTGCTCGATGATGTGCTGCAGGCGTCCGCCGATGGAGGCCTCGAACTGGCGCTGCTTGTAGAAGGGCGGGGTGTAGAGAGCGGCCTGGAAGTACAGCAGCACCATGAAGGTGGCGCAGATCACCGCCACCGGCAGGCGGTGGGCGCTTCGGCTGATCGGCAGGTAGCGGTCGACGGTCTGTGAAACCGTGAGGGCCGCGAGCAGGATGGCGGCCGAAAGCGCCGGCAGCACGTGATAGGGCCAGCCCTTAGCCTGGCCGATCGCCGACAGCGCCGCGCCTACGCCGAACACCACGAGGACGCGAGCGGCGATGGTCTTGGTGAACACGACGGCGAGCAGGCCGAAGATCGCCAGCGCGATCAGGGTAGGCCCCAGGACGTTGCTGGTCAGCACCTCTCGCCAACCCGACTCGCCGATCGGCGCATAGGCTTCGATTGCCAGCGGCAGGACGAAATGACCGAAATCCGGGAACACCAGATACATGAGCGCCAGGTGGGCGACCGCCATGAGGCCGATCGCCCAGGGGATCGGGTCGGTGAAGGTCGGTCGAACGCCGCGCCGGAACAGCAGGTAGAGTTCGACCGCGGCGGGTATGGCCAGATAATGGGGCTTCATGGCCAGTGCGATGCCTGCGACGAGGCCGATGGCGATGGAGGCGAGACGCGACGGATTGACCCCCTCGGCGCGTGCCATCGAGGCAATCAGGTAGGGTGCGCACGCCACGAACATGATGTGTTCGCGCTGGCCGAAATGCTCGTTGGGCAGCACCGTGAACAGGAACAGCAGGACGGGCGGCAGCAGCGCCTCGGTGAGCGCATGGTCGGCGGACGGCACGAGACGGATGAGGCGCCGGCAGGCCCAGAACGACGCAAAGATGCCCCCAACCACCCAGGCCGTGAACCAGAACGCCACCGTGCCGGGCAGTAACCGGGCCGTCAGGACCGGCAGTCCGTGCACGATGAAGGTCAGCGGCAGGTTCTCGTCCAGGACCTCGACATAGAGCTTCTCGCCCCCGATCCAACGCGTCGACACGTCGAGGATCGCGGCCACGTCGTGGTTGATGGGCGGGAAGAAATAGCCCGAGAGCCAGAGGATCGGCAGCGCGAACAACGATACCAGCAGGAGCTGCTCGACACGCGGCTGGATCGTCGGAGGTTTGGTGTGCACGGTTGGCAAGGCGGGGCGAAGATATCATAAGCGGACGGCAAGGGGAGATTTCCCGGGAGACGTCGCTTCGTGGAACGGGCCGAATACGAGCATATGCATGCGGTGGAAGACCGCATGTGGTGGTATCGAGGCCTGCGCCGGCTGGTCTCGGACCAGCTCGCACGGGCACTGTCCAGAACGAATGCTGGCGGTCCGGTGCTCGATGCCGGATGCGGTACGGGCGGAATGCTGCGGGTGCTGGGGTCGGCGGTTGCCGGCCGGCCGACCGTCGGCCTCGAATACGACCCGGTGGCGGCCGGCATGGCGAAGGCGAAGGCAGACCGTCCGGTCGTATCGGGCTCGGTCGATGAATTGCCGATCGGCGGCGGCACGCTCGGGGCCTATGTCTCGCTCGACGTTCTCTGCCATGCCAACGTCGAACCCGCGCACGCCCTGAAGGAGGCGCATCGCTGCCTCGGACCGGGCGCGATCGCGATCTTCAATCTGCCCGCCTACTCCTGGATGCTGTCGGCTCACGACAGGCGGGTCCACAATGCCCGCCGCTTCACGCGGGGAGAGGCCCGCGCCCTGATCGCCGCGGCGGGCTTCCGTATCCTCCGCGCGAGCTATTGGAACACGCTCCTGTTTCCCCTCATGCTCGTCCACAGGCTGGTCGAGCGTGGCGACGCCGAGAGCGACGTGCGCGACTACCCGCGCTGGCTCGATGCCATCTTCTCCACAGCGCTCGCCATCGAGCGCGCTGCCATCGGCGCCGGGCTCAGCCTGCCCTTCGGCGGTTCCCTCATGATTGTGGCGGTGCGTGATGCTTGAAAGTTCCGAAGGGGTTTCGGCTTTGTCGCCGGCTCTCTCCATCGTCGTGCCTGTCTATAACGGCGCGGCGACCGTGGGTGAGCTGGTGAAGGCTCTGCGCGCCCTGGAAATCGAGGGGGGCCTGGAGATCGTCCTGGTGGTCGATGGCAGTCCCGACAACAGCCTCGACGTCTGCAAGCAACTGGCGGCCGAGCCCGGCGCGCCGGTGACGGTGTTGAGCCTCAGCCGCAATTTCGGCGAGCACAATGCGGTCATGGCGGGCCTCGCGCGCGCGCGGGGCGCCTACACGATCACTATGGACGACGACCTGCAGAACCCGCCCGAGGAGGTCCGTCGCCTGTTCGAACATGCGCGCGACGGCAGGTACGATGCCGTCTATACCTACTACGAGGAAAAGAAGCATGCGGCCTGGCGCAACCTCGGCAGCCGCTTCACCAACTGGTGCGCCGACAAGCTGATCGACAAGCCGCCCGGCCTCTACCTGTCGAGCTTTCGCTGCGTTTCACGCTTCCTGCGCGAACGGGTCGTGTCGAGCTATGAGGGACCGGCGCCCTATGTCGACGGCCTGATCTTCCAGATCACCCAGAATGTAAGCCGACTTCAGGTCAACCACCTGCCCCGCGCGGAGGGGCGCTCGAACTATACGCTGCGGCGCCTGCTGCGGCTGTGGTTGGCCATGTTCCTGAACTTCTCCGTCATGCCGCTGCGGATCGCGACGATCCTCGGCCTGGTGTTCGGTGCCCTGGGCGCCCTGGCCGCCGGCATCACGATCGTCGAGGCGATAATCTCCGACAAGCCGCCCCAGGGATGGGCATCGCTGATGGTCGCGGTTCTCGTGTTGGCGGGTGTGCAGCTTCTCGTGATCGGCATGATCGGCGAGTATCTCGGCAGCATGTTCCTGGCCGTGAATCGCAAGCCTCAATACCTCGTGCGCGAAGTGTTCCGGCGGGGGGCTGGCCCCGGGGGGCTCGACATCGAGCAGCCGAAGGTCGATACGCGAGCGGCCGGCCAGCCGCATCGTGAGCCGTCGCACGAGCCGGAGCGCAAGGAGAGCTGAAGCATGACGATCTACTATGTCGCGTTGGGGATCGGCATCCTGGCCGGCATCGGCGGCCAGATTCTCCTGAAGGCCGGAGCCGACGCGCCGGACTTCGTAAGCCAGCTCTTTCGCCCCTCGACCATCGCGGGACTCGCGCTCTACGGCTCGGCTGCCTTCCTCTATATCGTCGCGCTGCGCAAAATTCCGGTTTCGGTGGCCTTTCCCAGCGTCTCGCTCTCCTATGCGATCGTTGCAGTGCTCGGACACTTTCTTTTCGGCGAGCCGTTCGGCATCAAGCAGATCGGCGGCATCGCGCTGATCGTTGGCGGTGTCGTTCTCATCAACCAGACCTGAGAGGGGCGTCCCAGTGAATTACGAGCAGATCAAGTACGAGACCAAGGACGGTATCCTCACCATCACCCTGAACCGTCCCGACAAGCTCAACGCCTTCACGGGCAAGATGCTGTCGGAGTTGCTCGACGCGATGGACCGCGCCGACCGCGACGACGATGTGCGCGCTGTCGTCTTCACCGGCGCCGGCCGCGGCTTCTGCGCGGGTGCCGACCTGTCGGGCGGCGCCAACACCTTCAATGCCGAAAATCGCGGGCCGGTCGATCCCGGTCTCGACGGCCATCGCGACGGCGGCGGCCTCTTCACCCTGCGTCTGTACGAATCGCTGAAGCCCACGGTCGCCGCCTGCAACGGACCGGCGGTCGGCGTCGGCATCACGATGCAGTTGGCCATGGACATCCGCCTGGCCTCCGAGGCGGCGCGTTACGGCTTCGTGTTCACGCGTCGCGCCATCGTCATGGAGGCCTGCTCGAGCTGGTTCCTGCCGCGCCTCGTGGGCCCGCAGCAGGCACTGGAGTGGGTCATGACCGGCCGGGTCTTCTCTGCCGAGGAGGCGCTGAACGGCCGGCTCGTGCGCTCCATCCATAAGCCCGACGATCTCCTGCCCGCCGCCTATGCGCTGGCCCGCGAGATCGCCGACAACACCGCGCCGGTCTCGGTCGCGCTGAACCGCCAGATGATCTGGAAGATGCTGGGCGCGGACCATCCGATGGAAGCCCACAAGGTCGATTCCAAGGGCATCTATTCGCGCGGCAAGTCCGCCGACGTGAAGGAAGGCGTGACCGCCTTCCTCGAAAAGCGCCCGGCCCGTTTCCCCATGAAGGTGAGCGACGGCATGCCGTCCTACTTCCCGTGGTGGACGGAGCGCACCTTCAAGTAGTCGAGTTTCCTCCGTGACCGGCGGCGGTTGCCGCGCCGCGCGCCTTGCGGCAAGCTGCCGAAAAACAAGCCTGTCACGGAGGAAATGATGACCAAGCTGCAGATGCGGCGCCGGACCTTGCTGGCGGCCGCCCCGATCGTGCTGGCTGCCCCGCATGTCGCGCGCGCCCAGGCCAAGCCGGAGAAGAGCAAGGTCGTGCTGGCGGTCGGTGGCAAATCGGCCCTCTACTACCTTTCGCTGACCATCGCCGAGCGCAAGGGCTTCTTCAAGGAAGCCGGCCTCGACGTTGAGATCAATGACTTCCAGGGCGGCGCCAAGTCGCTTCAGGCCCTGATGGGCGGCAGCGCCGACGTGGTCGCGGGCGCCTACGAGCACACGATCCGCATGCAACAGCGCGGTCAGGACGTCACGGGTTTCGCGCTGATCGGCCGCGGCATGCAGATCTGCATCGCCCTGCGCAATGACGTGGCCGCGAGGGTGAAGGGGCCGGCCGACATCAAGGGCATGAAGTTCGGTGTCACAGCCCCCGGCTCGTCGACCCACATGCTGCTGAATTTCTGGGCGGCAAAGGGCGGGCTGAAGGCCAGCGACGTGGTGGCGGTCGGTGTCGGGGCCGGAGCCTCGGTCATCGCCGCGATCGAGAAGGGGGAGGTCGACGGCGTCTCCCAGACCGACCCCGCGCTCACCATCCTGACCGACAAGAACCTGGTGAAAGTCGTCGTCGACACGCGCACGACCAAGGGCAACCAGGAAGTGTTTGGCGGCGCCTTTCCGGCGGCCAGCCTCTATTCGCAATCCGACTTCATCAGGAAGAATCCCGGTACGACCCAGGCGCTGGCCACCGGCATCGTGCGGGCGAACCAGTGGCTGCAGACGGCCTCACCGGCCGACGTTGCCAACGCCGTACCCGAGGGCTATCTGCTGGGCGACCGCGCGGTCTACGAGAAGTCGTTCGCCGGCGTTCGCGAGACGATCTCGCCCGACGGCACCATGCCGGCCGGCGCGATGGAGAATTGCCTGAAGTTCCTGGCGGAGAGCGATCCAGCCATCAAGCCCGCGACGGTGAAGCTCGCGGACACCTGGAACAACGAATTCGCCCAGCGCGCCGCCAAGCGCAGCTAGTCCGACGTGACGATGACGAAAGACGTGCCGGCGCTGGCGCTGGCCGACATTACCTGTCGCTTCGCCGCCCGCGACGGAACGAGGCAGGCGTACACGGCCGTGGCCAATGCCACGCTGAACGTGGCGCGGGGTGAGTTCGTGTCTGTGGTCGGGCCAACCGGTTGCGGCAAGTCCACTCTGCTGAATGTGGCGGCGGGGCTGCTGGAGCCGTCATCGGGCACCGTCCAGGTGTTCGGCGAGAGATTGCTGGCCGGGCAAGGCGTGAATAGGCGCGCGGGTTACATGTTCCAGGCCGACGCGCTCATGCCGTGGCGAACCGGCATCGACAATGTGATCGCAGGCCTCGAGTTTCGCGGCGTGCCGCGGACGGAGGCAGTCGGGCAGGGCGAGGCCTGGCTGCGCCGCGTCGGGCTGGCAGGGTTCGGCGACCGCTATCCGCACCAGATGTCGGGCGGCATGCGCAAGCGCCTCGCGCTGGCGCAGACGCTGATCCTCAGCCCCGACATCCTTCTGATGGACGAACCCTTCTCGGCACTGGACGTACAGACGCGCCAGCTCATGGAAAACGAGCTGCTGGCGCTTTGGGCCGAGGACCGCAAGTCGGTGCTGTTCATCACTCACGACCTAGAGGAGGCGATCGCGCTCTCCGACCGGGTGGTCGTCCTGTCGGCCGGCCCGGCGACGCGGCCGATCGGCGACTTCAAAGTTGATCTGCCGCGGCCTCGCGATGTCTCAGAGATCCGCATGACGCCCGCCTTCCTCGACCTGCATCGCGAGATCTGGGGCGCGATGAAGGAGGAGGTGCTGAAGGCCTACGAACAGCAGAAGGCGATCTGAGATGCGGCTCAGGATCCTGCAACTGCTTCTGCTCGGCCTGTTGATCGTAGCCTGGTACGTGATGACGGCGCCCGGGCTGATCCCGCCCTTCTACTTCGACAAGCCCAACCGCGCCGCCTTCTTCTTCGGCGAGCCGCAGAAGGTCTTCTGGGTGATCTTCGACTGGTTCGCGAGCGGGGAGATCTTCCCCCATCTCGGCATCACCCTGCTCGAGACGGCGCTGGGTTTCGTGATCGGTGCTGCAGCGGGCCTGGGTATCGGCCTGTGGCTTGCTCTTTCGCCCACCGCATCTGCGATCACCGACCCCTACATCAAGGGCTTCAATTCGATGCCGCGCGTCGTCCTGGCACCGATCTTCGCAGTGTGGTTCGGGCTCGGCATCTGGTCGAAGGTGGCGCTGGGCGTCACGCTCGTCTTCTTCGTGGTGTTCTTCAACGTCTACCAGGGCGTGCGCGAGGTCAGCCCAAACCTGATCGCCAACGCGCGCATGCTCGGTGCCTCGCAGCGACAGCTCCTGCGCTCGATCTACCTGCCGAGCGCCATGAGCTGGGTATTCGCCAGCCTGCACAATGCCGTAGGCCTCGCTTTCGTAGGTGCCGTGGTGGGCGAGTATCTCGGCTCGTCGATGGGCGTCGGCTACCTGATCCTCCAGGCAGAGGGGACGTTCGACATCAACACGGTGTTCGCCGGCATCCTCGTCCTGACCGCCTGCGCCCTCGTGCTCGACAGCATGGTCGGTAGTGTCGAGCGTCGGCTGATGACCTGGCAGCCGAAGGCCGGGCAGACGGAGAAGGTGTAGGCGCCTACTTCCCGGTGAACCGCGCCGCGCGCTTCTCAAGATAGTGGGCGACGCCTTCCTTGAAGTCGGCGGTCTGGAAGGACAGCTCCATCTCGTGGTTCGCCTGCACGGTGGCCTCGGCCAGCGTCTGGAACTGGGCTTCCCAGAGCTGGCGCTTCATCACAGCCACCGAACGCGGCGAGACCGTATTGGCGAGCAGGGTGGCGTAAGCCCGGGCCTCGGCCAGCAGCTTGTCGTCGGGGATGACCCGGTTGACCAGGCCCATCGCCAGCGCTTCGGGGGCGCGGAACTTGCGGGCCGAGCAGAGCAGGTCGAGGGCCGTCGGAAGGCCGACCAGCCGCGGCAGCAGCCAGCTGACCCCGTGCTCGGCAATCAGGCCGCGCTGGGCGAAGGCGGTCGTGAAGACGGCCGATTCGCCTGCGAAGCGCAGGTCCGCGTAGAGAGGGATCACCATGCCGAGGCCTGCGGCGGGACCGTTGATCGCCGCGATGATGAATTTCGGGATCGCCGGGAAATAGGAGTAGTTCATCCTGAATTCCGGCAGCGTGCTGCCGCCGGGAAGCCCCTCCTGGGCCTTGGTCGACCGATCGGCCGAGGCCCCCGAGCCGATCGCCTGAAGGCCGCCCATGTCGGCCCCGGCGCAGAAACCGCGGCCGGCCCCGGTCAGGATGATGGCGCGCACCTCGGCATCGGTCCCGGCCCTGTGCATGGCGTCCTTGAGGTCGAGGTGCATCTGCCGGGTCCAGGCATTCAGCCTTTCGGGGCGATTGAGCGTGATCGTGCAGATCCGGTCGGCCACGTCATAGAGGACGGTCTCGTACATTTTGGGGTCTCCTCCTGTGCATTCTTGTGAGTGGCATGATGGGCAAAAGCTCGCGACGATACAAACGCTGGGCGGCCGCGACGCTTTCCCGGCATGGGTTTCTGGTCGATATTTCAGTCGTTCGGAAACCAATGAAGTCGAGGAAGTAAATGGCAAAGCGTGAGTTCGCCCATCCCAGCGAGATGCAGAAGCACGTCGGCGAGGAAATCGGCGTCAGCGACTGGGTCGAGATCACTCAGGAGCGGATCAACCTCTTCGCCGATGCGACCGGTGATCATCAGTGGATCCATGTCGACGTCGAGCGGGCGAAGAAGGACATGCCGGGTGGCAAGACCATTGCCCACGGCTTCCTGACGCTGTCGCTGATCCCGATGCTCAGTCAGCAGATCTCGCATATCAACAATGTGCGCAACGGCATCAACTACGGTTGCAACAAGGTACGCTTCACCAGCCCGGTTCAGGCGGGCTCGAAGGTGCGGGCGCGCGCCAAGCTGATTGCTGCCGATCCGATGGACAAGGGAGGGGTGCGCCTGACCAACCAGGTCACCATCGAGATCGAAGGCCAGGAGCGTCCGGCCTGTGTGGCCGAGACCATGTCCATCGTCTACGGCACCTGAGGGATCGCGTTTGCTGACTCGCGAGGACCTGACGTCGGAGCGGATCGACCAGATCGTCGCCGACGCCCGAGCCGCCGGCTACGACTTCTTCCTGTCGTCGCCGGAGCGCGAGGCCAGCCTCAACGAGGCATTGCTCAACCGTCCCCCGGGCGAGGAGACGTGGATTTTCGCCTACGGCTCCCTGATGTGGAATCCGGCCCTAGAATATGCCGAGGTCCAGCCCTGCCGGGTGGAGGGATGGCGCCGTTCCTTCTGCTTCTGGACGCCGATGGGCCGAGGCACCCCCGAGCTCCCGGGGCTGATGCTGGCACTGGCGGACGGTGGCCAGTGCGAGGGCATAGCCTATCGCCTGTCGCCGGAACTGGTGCGCCAGGAACTCGGCCTGCTGTGGAACCGCGAGATGCTGGCGGGCCTCTACAAGCCGCGCTGGGTGCCGACCCAGTTGCGCGATGGTCGGACGGTCAGCGCCGTGACCTTTGTGGTCGAGACCGGGCACTGCCAGTATTGCGGCGACCTCCCGATCGAACGCGCTGCCTACCACATCGCCTTCGCGGAGGGCCGCCGAGGTGCCTGCCGCGAATACCTGCTGAACACGGCGGAGCATGCGCGGTCTCTGGGCATCCACGATCCCTATCTCGAGGAGCTGGTGGAGCGCGTTGCCCGGCTGCGTGAGGAAAATGGGCCCGCCACCGCCGTGGCCTGACTCCGGAGCGTCGGGGGCGACGACGCACTCGCCTCTCGGAAGTGAATGAAGCGTCAAGGGTGCGAGATCGCAGGGCCTGTGACATAGTCACGGCGTGTCCGCTCTCGTCGCCCGCTGGCTCGCGCTGCCGCCAAACTTGCGCGGGATTCTCTGGGTCGCTTTGTCGGGCGTACTGTTCGCGCTGCTCAACGTCTTCACGCTGATTCCGGCGCAGCATCTCAATCCCTATGTGATGGCCTTCCTGCGCTATCTCTTCGGCGCACTGTTCCTCGTGCCGATCGTCATGCGGCTCGGCCTCTATCGGTCGCTGCACACGAGGCGGCTGCCCCTGCACATCTCGCGCGGCGCCATCCACACGGCGGGCATGATGCTGTGGTTCGTGGCGCTGCCGCTCACTACCCTGGCCGAGATCACGGCCCTCGGGTTCACCGGACCGATCTTCGTCACGATCGGCGCCGCTCTGTTCCTCGCCGAGAAGGTGCGGCTGCGGCGCTGGCTCGCCGTCATCGTCGGCTTTATCGGCGCCATGATCATCATCCGGCCAGGCTTCGGTGACATCCATATCGGCGTCATCTGCATCCTGGTCTCGACGCCGATCTTCTCGGCCTCGAACCTGATTTCCAAGGCATTGGCGCGCACCGATTCGGCGACCACCATTGTGATCTGGCAGAACATCGTGATCGTCGTCTGCGCCCTGCCGTTTGCGCTGTGGTTCTGGCAGACGCCGCAATGGGGCGACGTGGTCTGGTTCCTGCTGGCGGGCCTCGCCGGTACGCTCGGCCATATCTGCCAGCAGCGCGGCTACCAGCTGGCCGACATCACGCTGCTGCAGCCGATCGGCTTCCTGTCGCTGATCTGGAACACGATGCTGGGCTATTTCCTGTTCTTCCAGAAGCCCGACGTCTGGACCTTCGTCGGCGCGGCGGTGATCTTCGCCAGCGCTCTCTACATCTCCCACCGCGAGGCAGTGCGGCGGGCGCAGATCAAGACGGCGACCGCAAAAGCCACTCCGGAGGGTTGAGCTCAGCCGCCGGTCACGCTCATGTGGCGGGGGACGGCGGGCCCGCTGTGGCGGCGGTCGATGATGAAATCATGTCCCTTGGGCTTGCGCGCGATCGCCTCGGTAATGGCGCGATCCAGCACCTCGTCGCTCTCGGAGGCGCGCAGGGGCGCGCGCAAGTCGGCGGCATCCTCCTGGCCCAGGCACATGTAGAGAGTGCCGGTGCAGGTCAGGCGTACCCGGTTGCAGCTTTCGCAGAAATTGTGGGTCAGCGGCGTGATGAAGCCCAACCGTCCGCCGGTCTCCTCGACCTTGAAGTATCGGGCGGGACCACCCGTCCGGTAGTCGGTCTCGGTGAGCGTGAAGTGCCGGGCGATCTCGGTGCGGGCGAGCGACAGCGGCAGGTACTGGTCGAGACGCGCCGCGTCGCCGATCTCGCCCATCGGCATAACCTCGATCAGGACCAGGTCCATGCCGCGGCCGTGGCTCCACCGGATCATCTGCTCGAATTCGCCGTCGTTGACGCCGCGCAGCGCAACCGCGTTGATCTTGATCGCGAGCCCGGCGCGCTGGGCGGCGTCGAGGCCACGCATCACCTGGTCGAGGTCGCCCCAGCGCGTGAGCTGGCGGAACTTGTCGCGATCCAGCGTGTCCATCGAGACGTTCACCCGGCGCACGCCGATGTCGGCCAGTTCCCGGGCGTACTTGGCGAGCTGGCTGCCGTTGGTCGTGAGGGTGAGTTCCTCCAGCGCGCCGCTGTCGAGATGCCGGCCGAGGCCGCGAAACAGCGACATCACGTTCTTGCGCACCAGCGGCTCGCCGCCGGTCAGGCGCAGCTTCCTGACGCCGCGGCGGACGAACGCGGTGCACAGACGCTCCAGCTCCTCGAGAGACAGAACCTCCGCCTTGGGCAGGAAGGTCATGTCCTCGGCCATGCAGTAGACGCAGCGGAAATCGCAGCGATCCGTCACGGAGACGCGGAGGTAGGAAATGTGGCGGCCGAACGGGTCGATCATGGCTCTTCGGTTACGGTGACGCCGGGATAATGGGCATGTGAAATACCCCCTGCAAGGGGCGATTCCGGCACCGCAGGAGGCAGCAGCCGCAGCAGATTCTCGACCGTGTCGGCCTCGGCGGCCGGCTTGTCCGTCCGGATGCGGCTGATTCGGGGAAAGCGCATGGCGACTCCCGATTTATGCCGGGCCGAACGGGCGATGCCGTCGAAGGCGATCTCCAGCACGAGTTTCTGCTCGACCTCGCGGACCGGGCCGTAACGGTTGGTCGTGTGGTCGCGCACCCATTTGTCGAGCCAGCGCAGTTCCTCGTCGGTGAAGCCGAAATAGGCCTTGCCGACCGGGGCCAGTTCTCGCCCGCCCGGCGACGTTCCGTCGCGCCAGCAGCCGAAGGTGAAGTCCGAATAGAAGGAGCTGCGTTTGCCGTGCCCACGCTGGGCGTACATCAGAACGCAGTCTGCCAGCATGGGATCGCGCTTCCATTTGAACCATGGGCCCTTGGGGCGGCCGGAGAGGTAGGCGCTGTCGCCGCGCTTCAGCATCAGCCCTTCGATCCCGTCGGCGCGCATCTCCTCGCGCTTGGCGGCCAGTTCCGCCCAGTCGGCGAAAGCAACCAGCGGCGAGAGGTCGAAGCGCGGACGCTCCTTCAGGGCGATCCAGGCCTCCAGACGGGCCCGGCGCTCGTCGAAGGGGAGGGCGCGCAGGTCCTCGCCCTCGAGCCACAGCACGTCGTAGAGGCGAACATGCGCCGGATGCTCCTTCAGCATCTTCGGGGTCACCGTCTTGCGGTTCAGCCGCTGCTGCAGATCGTTAAACGGCCCAACGGCAGTCTCGCGGCGCACCAGCAACTCGCCGTCGAAGACGCCCTCGAAGTCGATCGCCTCGATGATGTCCGGGAACGCCCCCGACACGTCCTCGCCGGCGCGGCTGTAGAGCCGCTTCACCCCGCCCGAGGCCGCCACCTGCACGCGGATGCCGTCCCATTTCCATTCGGCCCGGAAATGCGCCGGATCGAGCGCGTCGAGTTCGCTGCGGTCGATCGGGTTGGCCAGCATGGCCGGCAGGAAGGCCGCACCGGCGTTGCTGCTGGGCCGCGGCGCTCCTTGCAGCAGCCAGTCGAACAGCGGCCGGTAGGGTGCCTCCAGCCCATGCCAGACTTCCTCAACGGCATCCACCGGCTGACCGCCGATGTTGGCGGCGGCCTGTTTGGCCAGACGCGCCGAGACGCCGACCCGCAGCGCGCCGGTCAGGAGTTTCAGCAGGGCCCAGCGGCCCGTCGAATCGAGCGCGTCGAGCCAGCGCTTCAGGATCGCCGGCGTCTGGGTCCGGGTAGCCCGCTGCAGTGTTTCGACGACTTCGGCGAGGGTCGGCGGCGGACCCGCCGTCGGATCGGTCGCCCAGATCAATGCCAGCGTCTCGGCGAGGTCGCCGACATAGTCGTACGACAGGGCGAACAGCTCCTCGCCGATCTTCTCCTGCCCGAAGCCGCGCAGCAGCGCGGGCTTGGCCGAGGGAAAATCGAGCCCGCCGGTCAGCGCCGCCAGCGCCCATCCGCGGTCGGGATCGGGTGTCTCGCGCAAATAGGTCTCGATCAGCCGCAGCTTGGCATTTCGCGCAGGCTGGAAGGAGAGGGAGTCGAGAAGGCGGGCGAAGGCCTGCACGATCAGGAATCCTCTTCGTCGCGGCCCGCCAGATGCAGTGCCTCGGCATCGATGCCGATCCCGCGTGCGTAGTGGACGAGCGCCTCCTCGCGGCCGTGCGTGACCCAAACGCGGGGTGCGCCGACATCCTTCAGGGTCTGGGTGAGCTCCGGCCAGTCGGCATGGTCGGAGATCACCAGCGGGAGTTCCGCCCCGCGTTGCCGCGCGCGGGCGCGCACATTCATCCAGCCCGAACACACGGCGGCGATCGGGTCGGCGAAGCGGCGCGACCAGCGGTCGGCGATGGCCGCGGGCGGACACAGGACGATGGCGCCCTTGAAGGTTTCCAGGATCGCCTCGGAAACCGGCGCCACGTCGCCGAGATCGACGTCATGCTCCTGATAGAGCCGGCACAGTGACATCAGACCGCCGTGCAGCCAGATGCGCTTGTCGTAGCCCGCCTCGCGCAGCAGGCGGATGACCCGCTGGCACTTGCCGAGCGCATAGACGCCCACCAGATGAGTGCGCTCGGGAAAAGTGGCGACGGAGCGCAGCAGCTTGCCGATCTCGCCGGCGTCGGAGGGATGATGGAAGACCGGCAGCGCGAAGGTCGCCTCGGTGATGAACACGTCGCACGGCACGGGCTCGAACGGCGGACAGGTCGGGTCGGGTCGGCGCTTGTAGTCGCCGGACACGACGATGCGCTGGCCCCGGTATGCCAGCACTGCCTGCGCCGAGCCGAGGATGTGCCCGGCGGGCGCGAAGCCGACCTCGACCTCGCCGATGCGAACGCTCTCGCCGTATTTCAGCGCCTGCTGCTCGGTGTCGGGCATGTCCTGGAAGCGCGTGCGCATGATCGCCAGCGTCTCCGGCGTCGCCAGCGCCTTGCGATGGCCCGGCCGCGCATGGTCGCCATGCCCGTGCGTGATCACCGCGCGCGGCACCGCAAAGGCCGGATCGATATAGAAATCGCCCGGTTCGCAGTAGAGGCCGCGCGGCGTGGGATAAAGCCACGTGCGGGGATTCAGGGTCTCGTTTGACGTCTCGATTGCCATGGCTCCTGATGCATCCTACCCCAGAGATATGGGGCTCCCCGACCTGTTTGCACGCTGGTTCGAAAGTCGCGGCTGGGTGCCGCGGCCGCACCAGCTCGCGCTGGTCGACCTGGCGCGGCAGGGCAAAAGCGCGCTGCTGATCGCGCCGACCGGCGGCGGCAAGACGCTGGCGGGCTTCCTTCCGTCACTGATCGAACTCACGGAACGGCGGCAGGCCGGCGAGGACCTTGCCTACAAGAAGGGGCAGGGGGAACTGCACACGCTCTACATCTCCCCCTTGAAGGCGCTGGCGACCGACATCCGCCGCAACCTCGAACAGCCGCTGGCCGAGATGCGGCTGCCCGTGAGGGCGGAGAGCCGGACCGGCGACACACCGCAGAGCCGCCGGTTGCGCCAGCGCGAACGGCCGCCCGACCTTCTGATGACGACGCCGGAGTCGCTGGCGCTGCTGCTCTCCTATCTCGATGCGGCGAAGTTCTTCGCCAGCCTGAAATGCGTGATCATCGACGAGCTGCATGCCTTCGCGACCAGCAAGCGGGGCCATCACCTGGCGCTCTGCCTGTCGCGGCTGGCCACGCTCGCACCGCAGGCGCGCTTCGTCGGGCTCTCGGCCACCGTCGCCGATCCCCCGGCGCTGGCCGAATTCCTGAACCTGCGCGACCAGCCGGTCGAGATCGTGATCGGCGAGCCCGGCGCGCCGCCGGTCGTGTCGATCATCGACGCGCAGGAGCGCATCCCGTGGGGCGGCCACATGGGACGCCATGCGGTGCCGGAGATCTACAACATCATCCGCCAGCACAAGACGTCGATCATCTTCGTGAACACGCGGGCACAGGCGGAGCTGGCCTTCGACGCGCTGTGGCGGATCAACGACGACAACCTGTCGATCGGACTGCATCACGGGTCGCTGGCCGTCGAGCAGCGGCGCAAGGTCGAGGCGGCAATGGCGGCGGGCAAGCTGCGCGCGGTGGTCGCGACCTCGTCGCTCGATCTCGGCATCGACTGGGGCGATGTCGACCTCGTCATCCAGATGGGCGCCCCCAAGGGTGTCAGCCGCCTGATGCAGCGCATCGGCCGCGCCAATCACCGGCTCGACGAGGCCAGCCGCGCCATGATCGCGCCGGCCAATCGGTTCGAAGTGCTGGAATCGCTGGCCGCGCTCGAAGCCGTCGAGGCGCGCGAACTCGACGGGGATCCGCCGCGGCCGGCCTGCCTCGACGTGCTGGCCCAGCACATCGTGGGCTCCGCCTGCGCCCAGCCGATCGATCGCGAGGCCTTCTTCGCCGAGGTGCGGCGGGCACAGCCCTATCGCGATCTGCCGCGCAAGGATTTCGACGACACGTTCGACTTCGTGGCGACCGGCGGCTATGCGCTCGCGGCCTACGACCGCTGGCACCGGTTGAAGCAGCTGCCCGACGGTCGCTGGATGCTGGCCTCGCCGCTGGTGGCCAGGCAGTTCCGCATGAACGTCGGCACCATCGTCGAGCTGCCGCTGATGAAGGTGCGGCTGCGCCGCGGGGCCGTGCTGGGCGAGGTCGAGGAGGGGTTCGTGCAGGGGCTGGTGCCCGGCGACACGTTCGTGTTCGCCGGCCGCCTGCTGCGCTTCGAGGGTGTCAAGGAACTGGCGGCGATCTGTTCGCCAGCGACTGGCGGCGATCCCAAGGTGCCGGCCTATGGCGGCGGCCGGCTGCCGCTGTCGACTTTCCTCGCGAACCGGGTGCGCGGCATCCTGCAGGATCCGCTGAAGCATCCCAAGCTGCCGGCCGAGGTGCAGGAATGGCTGCGCATCCAGGTCTTCCGCTCGATGTTGCCGCCCGCCGACAAATTGCTCGTCGAGGGCTTCCCGCGCGGCGGCAAGCAGTTTCTGGTCGCCTATTGCTTCGAGGGTCGCAACGCACACCAGACCCTGGGCATGCTGCTGACGCGGCGCATGGAGCGCATGGGCCTGCGGCCGCTGGGCTTCGTCGCGACTGACTATGTGCTGGGTCTCTGGGGCTTGCGGCCGGCTTCGCCGAAGCAGATCGAGGAACTGTTCGACGAGGACATGCTGGGCGACGATCTCGAAGCCTGGATGGACGAATCGAGCATGCTGCGGCGCTCGTTCCGCAACGTCGCGGTGATTGCCGGGCTGATCGAGCGGCGCTTTCCCGGCGAGGAGAAATCGCGTCGGCAGGTCACCTTCAGTTCCGACCTGATCTACGACACGCTGCGCCAGCACGAACCCAACCACATCCTGCTGCGCGCCACCCGCCAGGATGCGGCGTGGCAGCTCGCGGATCTCAAGCGGCTGGGCGACCTGCTGAGGCGCGCGAAGGGACGAATCGTCTATCGCCGCCTCGATCGCATCTCGCCGCTCGCCGTGCCGGTGCTGCTCGAGATCGGCAAGGAACGCGTGCTCGACGGCACCGCCGAGGACGAGCTTCTGGACATCGCCGCCCAGGAGCTTATCGACGAGGCGACCCGTCTCTGAGAGGGGCGTCAGTGGAAGTCCCGGCTCTGGATGCGGATCCTGGGCCGGTCGAGGACGATGCGGCTCCGGTCGTATTTCGGCTGGCTCGCCGGCCTTTCAGGGACATTCCGGCTCGAACGATGGCGGGTGGCGTTGGCCTCCGCGATCTTTACCCGCCGGTCGCCGGGATCGCTGCGTGCCCCGTCGCCCCGACCGTTGGCCAGGTGGAACAGGTCGAGCTTGGAGATGGAATCCAGTTCCGCCGAAAGGTCCCACAGCTCATCCGCGACCAGATGGATCACCTTGTATTCATTCTCGCCCTGGCACTGGATGCGACCGCGCACGCCCATCAGCCGGGCCCCCATGACGATGCGGCGATGGGTGTCGAAAACCTTGGGCCAGACCACGAGATTGGCGATGCCGAACTCATCCTCGAGCGTGACGAACACCACGCCCGAAGCCGTGCCCGGTCGCTGGCGCACCAGCACGAGACCCGCCAGGGTCAGGAGCTGGCCATTCTTCGCCGTCTTCAGCGTTTCAGTGCTGGACATGCCGCGCTGCGCGAGAGTGGCCCGCAGCAGCTCCATCGGGTGCGAACGCAACGACATCGAGAAGCTGCTGTAATCGTCGACCACCTGTTCGCCGAGCGTCAGGGCGGGAAGGGAGACGGTAGGCTCGAAGTCGCAGGCTCCCGCCTCGGTATCGAGCAACGGCAGTTGTCCATCGGAGAAGCCGCGTACCGACCACAACACGTCGCGCCGCGTGAGGCCCAGGGATGCGAAGGCATCGGCACGGGCCAGTGCCACGATCTGCTTCTTGCTGAGCCCGCTGCGTCGCCACAGGTCGGAAGGATCGCGATAGGGCCTGCCGTCCCGGCGCGCGACCATCTGCCTGGCCGCGTCCTCGGAAAGCCCCGTGACCTGACGCAGGCCGAGACGTAGAGCGCAGCGATTGTTCCGGCCCGGCTCCAGCACGCAATCCCAGTCGCTGGCATTGATGTCGGGCGGCCGCACTTCGACACCGTGCTCCTTCGCATCACGCACGAGCTGGGCCGGCGCGTAGAAGCCCATCGGCTGGGAGTTGAGCAGGGCCGCGGTAAAGACTTCAGGGTAGTAGTGCTTCACGTAGGATGAGGCGTAGACCAGGATCGCGAAGCTCGCGGCATGGCTCTCGGGGAAACCGTACTCGCCGAAGCCTTCTATCTGTCTGAAGCAGCGCTCGGCGAAGTCGCGGTCGTATTTCTTCCCCACCATGCCTTCGATGAAGGGGGTCTTGAACTTGTGGATCGTGCCGTTGTGGCGGAACGTCGCCATGGCTCGGCGCAGTTCGTCGGCCCTTTCCGGCGAAAACCCCGCACCGACGATGGCGATCTGCATCGCCTGTTCCTGGAACAGGGGAACGCCCAGCGTTCTCTCGAGGACCGCCCTGAGTTCGTCCTTCGGATAAACGACGGCGCCGGGATTGGCGCGGTTCTTCAGGTAGGGATGAACCATGCCGCCCTGGATGGGCCCCGGCCGCACGATCGCCACCTGGACGACGAGATCGTAATACTCCCTGGGCCGTAGCCGGGGCAGCATCGACATCTGCGCGCGGCTCTCGACCTGGAAGACGCCGACCGAATCGGCGCGACACAGCATCTCGTAGACGTTCTCGTCGGTCGGCCGCATGGCCAGCGACAGCGTCTCTCCGAAATGTTTCTCGATCAGGGCAAAGCTCTTGCGCAGCGCCGTCAGCATGCCGAGCGCCAGCACGTCGACCTTGTAGATTTCCAGTACGTCGAGGTCGTCCTTGTCCCACTCGACGACGGTACGGTCCTCCATTGCCGCGTTCTGGATGGGCATCAGCTCGTCGAGGCGGCCCTCGGTCAGCACGAAGCCGCCGACATGCTGGGAGAGATGACGCGGGAAGCCGCATAGCGCCGACGACAGTTCGAGCGCCAGCATGATCCGCGGATCCATCGGGTCGAGGCCCGCTTCCCGCACATGGTCGCCCTTCACGCCGCCCGATCCCATGCCCCATACCGTGTCGGCCATCACGCCTACCGTGTCGGGCGAGAGACCCAGGGCCTTGCCGACCTCGCGGATGGCGCTGCGGCTCCTGAAGGAGATCACCGTGGCCGCCAGGGCGGCGCGGTTACGGCTCTTCGTCCTGTAAATCCACTGAATGATCTCTTCGCGCCTCTCATGTTCGAAGTCGACGTCGATGTCGGGCGGCTCATTGCGCGAGTTGGACAGAAAGCGCTCGAACAGTACTTCCGTCTCGTTGGGGTTGACCGAAGTGATGCCCAGGCAATAGCAGACGGCGGAATTGGCCGCAGAGCCGCGACCCTGGCAAAGGATGCCGCGATCACGCGCCTCCCGCACGATCTCATGCACCGTCAGGAAGTAGGGGGCGATTTCCTTGTGGTCGATCAGCGCGAACTCGCGTCGGATCGTGCGGGCCACCTTGTCCGGGACGCCTTCCGGATATCGCCACTTCGCGCCCTCCTGGGTCAGGCGGATGAGCTTGTCCATGGGGGTCTCGCCGCCTTCGTAGACGACCGGATACTGGTAGGTGAGCTGTCGCAGCGAAAAGCCGCAGCGCTTCACGATCTCCTGCGTGTGCGCGATGGCATGGGGATGGCGGCGAAACAGGCGCGCCATCTCTGCGGGGGCCTTGAGATGGCGTTCGGCGCTGGCAAAGCTCCGGAAGCCAAGCTCCTCGACGGTACAGCCCAGGCGGATCGCCGTCACGACATCCTGCAGCGCCCGCCGCTCGGGAACGTGATAGTGCACGTCGTTGGTGGCGACGAACTTCACCCCCATTCCGGTGGCGAGATCGTCGAGCCGGGCCAGGCGCCGCGCATCGTCGCCCCGGAACAGCATCGTGCCGGCAAGATAGCAGCGGTCGCCGAACAGTCCGGCCAGGGCGCGCAGCCGCTCGCGGAAGGCCGGGTCTTCGGGATTGCGAGGCGGCAGCACGATGGCGAGAAGGCCTTCGGCATACTCGGTCAGGTCCTCGAAACCGATGTCGCACTGGCCTTTCCCGGTGCGCCGGTTGCCCAGGGTCAGCAGGCGGGACAGGCGTTTGTAGGCCTCGAGATCCGTCGGATAGGCGAGCAGCGAGTGGCCGTCGCGCGTTTCGAGGCGGCTGCCGACCAGCAGCTTGATCCTGTCCTTCCCGGGGTCCTTCGGATGCTTCTCGTCACGCGAGGCCGCGAAGGCGCGCACCACGCCGGCCAGCGTGTTGCGGTCGGTGATGCCGATGGCGGTATGGCCGAGTTCGATCGCCCGTTCGACCAGTTCCTGCGGGTGCGAGCCGCCGCGCAGGAAGCTGTAGTTGGTCGTGACCTGGAGCTCGGCGTAGTCCATGGCGTCAGGAATCGACGAGTTCGTCCGCCCGGGCGAGCGGGACGCCCCGCACCGGAATGCCCTCGCTCTTCAGCGCCCGCAGGAACTCCTCGTCGGCGCTGACCAGCGGCGCCTGGGCGGACTCGGCGCAGGCGGCATAGAAGCATTCGTGCACCGGCCGGCCGCATCGCAGGGCGATGGCCAGCGCGCGGTTGCGCAGTTGCGGCGACTCGACGAAAGCCGAGATGAACGAGGGCAGTGCGATGTTGCGCACGATCGGCTCGGCCTGCTCGGCCGTGATCTCGCCGCGCGTCGTCTTTTGCCAGGCCAACTCGGCGACGCCCGCGACCAGGATGTCGGGGGCGATCATCTCGTGCCGGTTGGCCAGCAATGAGCGCGCCTGCGGCCGCAAGGGCTCCTCGACGAACCATTTTATGGCGACACCGGGGTCGACGACGACGATCACTTGTTGTCTCCCGGCTGCGCGGCGGATCGCGGTGTCATGGCGGCGATGCGGTCGGCCTCTTCCAGCGGATCGAGGACCAGCGGCTGCCCCGACGCGTAGGTCAGCAGGTCGCGCAAGTCGGCTTCAAGCGAGCGGCCCCTGGCACGCGCATGGACCTTCAGGCGTTCGATGATCGCGACATCGAGGCCGCGGATGGTGAGCGTGGTGCCCCGTCTGGTCGTAGCTGTTGCCGTCTCCATTTCTTCTCCTCTTCAGGCGCAGAAACCGTGGAGGAACCAGCGGGCGGTCGGCTGGCCGTTGGCGGCCAGCTGGTAAGGCCCGTCGCGGAACAGCCAGAAGCGGCCGCCGTCATCGTCCTCGACGCGGTAGTAATCGCGCACGGGCGGCAGGGTGCCGGCAGGCGGATGAGTGCCGTCGGATCGTGGTCGCCACCATTCATTGGCGATTCGTTCCGGCCCGTCGGCGCGCACGATGCGATGGGCATGCCGCCGCCAGTGGAAGACCGAAGGTGGATCGTCGGGCACGAAGGCGGTGACCTCGACGGGCTCGGGCCGTTGTAGCAGGCGCGTCGGCCGTGCGCCCTTGAGGCTCGCGACGCGACGCCAGGCGCCCGCCGCTACGGGCTTCGATGAAACAGCTGCGGCGACCTGCACGCGTTCTGGCAGATGGCTGTCGCGAGACAGCAGTCGCACGACATTTTCCGCGCCCAGCCGCAGCGCCAGCCGGTCGGCGAGATCGATCGTGCCGTCGTGGCCAGAGGCGACGCCGGGCGCATTCTGGTCGGGCAGCGCATCCTGAGTGCCGCTCCAGGCTTCCACCTCGGGGGCGGCCAGGATCATCAGCTCGACACCGAAGCCGGGGTCGAGCTCGCCCAGCCTCTCCTCGAACAGCTTCATCAGCTTGGGGTTGTCGCGGTTGGGCCGGCTGGTGCCGATCGAGGTGCGATCGACCGATCCGTCGACGCGATAGAGCGCGATCTCGAGCTGGCGCGCGCCGACGCCCGCCTGTTCGAACTGGCGGCACAGCGCGGCCAGCAGGCGGCTGGTCGCGGCGGCGATATCCTCGGCCCGGCCGATCGGTTCGGCGAAGGCGAGGCGCGTGCGGAAGGCAGGCGGGATACGACGCGGCTCGATCGGTTCGGCGAGCGTGCCCAATGCCTGGTCCAGACGATTGAGCAACAGGTCTCCGAAGCGGCGGGCGAGCGGCGCGCGCGGCATCGGGTAGAGATCGCCGATGCGACGCAGGCCGAGTTTCAGGAGGGTCTCGAGGATCTGCGGGTCGAGGCGCAGCCCTTCGACCGGCAACGGGCCGAGCGCCTCGCGCTGGCCGCGCGACAGGCAGAAGAGATCAGCCTGGCGCTCGGCGAAGCGCGCCAGCGCCCAGGCCGCGCCCGCCGTGTCGGCCATTGCGGCGCGACAGGAAAGGTCGCGGCGGGCCAGACGCGTGACCAGGTCGGCCAGCAGCGCACGTTCGCCGGCCTCGCCCTCGCCGAAGAGATGCGTGCAGCCCGTCACGTCGAGGAGCAGGCCGGCATCGCCGCCGAAGCCGCCGGTGCTGCAGGCCGTCTCGATCTCATCGGCCAGGGCACTGCCCAGCGGATCGATGGCAACCCAGGGCGTATAGCGATCGCACCAGCCTGCGACCGCCTCGAGCAGGCGAAGGTCGGCCCGCGGCTCGCTTGGGACCGTGACGATATCGGGCAACAGGGCGCGCGCATCGGCCAACCGCATGAGCGGCCGCAGGCCGGCGGCCCGGGCATGCGGATTGACGGCTGCGAGGCGCGGACAGCCATCGTGCCAGACGATGGCGGCGGCGGCCCTATCCGACCAGTCTTTCTTCGAAAGGCGTGCCAGGCGATCCGTGGAGAGCTTGGGGAACCACAGCGAGACAATGCGTTTCATCGTTCCACTCCAGGAGCCAGGACGGTGTTTCGGCGGCGGACGGCGTGCCGAAGCGGTTGCGCCGGAGTTCGAGGCGCCAGCGCGCGGCACCGACATCCTTGAGGCCCGGTGTCGAGCAGGACGTTGCGGAGGCGACCCGCCATCGCGTCGCGCATACGCTTTGCGGCGGTGCCGGCTGGGCGCGCAGCAGCAGGGCGGGCACGCCGTTCTTTTCGGCGGCGAGCGACAGGCGGCGACCGGCCGTGGGATCGGCGGCCCGCGTCTCGCCCAGCACGGCGGCGATACCGGGGCAGCGCAGCCCTTCCTCCATCGCCCAGAAGAGATCCTCGTCGCGATGGGCCGTGACCATCAGCAGGCGTGTCGGATCGAACCAGGAGGAGAGCGCGGGCGCATAGGGCGGGGCGTCGAAGCGGCCGGTGGGGCGGCGGCACCACAGGATGGTGCCTGACCCGAAGCGGCTCAGCAGATGGGCGGCGAAGCCGAGGGCGGCGCCATCGTGTGGCGCCACGCGGCCGGAGGAGCAGGGACCGGCCTCGATCTCATGCAGGGCACCCGTCAGCAACCCGCCGTCGGGCAGCAGGGCGTCGATTGCGGGAATCCCGAGAGGAACCACGGCCGCTTTGCCGCTTCTCTGGACACTGTTCGCCCTCTCCAGACGCCTTACTTTTTCCCGCAGGGCAGCAGGGACCAGAGTCACCGAATCGTTGGCGGCCCTTCGATCAGGGGAAGCAAAGGCACTCGGGGAAATGACCGGCATCGCCCCCTCTCAGGTTGATGGAAACTGGAGATCGTTTGTTCTTGTTTTGTTCTAATTACATCGAAGTCGGGAGTCAATGGGGGCAGTGCCGGCATATCGTCTGCATTTCAGGAGATGCTATCGTCCTGCCGCAGGAGCCTGCTACCGCGCGAGATGAGATCGACGATGTCCGGCGAGCACGAAGAAAGCACAGATGTCAGATCGTGACACGACTCCCAGGAACCCGCGCCAGGCCCAACCCAGAAGGCAGCATCTCCTCCGGGACCAAGCGCCCACCGCAGGCAGTTCGTTGAATCCCCTTGAATGGGAAGAGTTGTCCCATGGTTTCGGGTCCCCAAAATCGGCATCGCCGACAAAGGACCAATCGACTCCCCGGAAATGGACCGTTGATGGACTTACTTTCTTCCAAAGATTGCCCAAAGCCTACCTGCCGGTCATCGAATCCATCCCATTGACTGCCGAGCCCATCTCGTCGGCCTTCGTGTCGGGGCGACGCCATCCGACATTGCCACCCGAGACCCACTACTCCGGGGCCGTCTATCGCGACGACCGCAAGATCGTTTCCGAATTCCTCGAGTACGATTCACTGACCGGGCATCGCGTCCCAAGACGCGACAATCCTCAGGAGGTCGAGACGCGACGAGTCAAGCAAGCCATCCGGATCGACAGGACATGCGTCTACATGGGACCGCTTTCCCGGCACTTCGGACACTTCCTCCTGGAGTCCCTGCAGCGTGCCTGGTACCTGAAGGAGGCCGACCCCACGACCTTGCTTCTGTTTCACGGACAAAACGAGCAGGTAAACCTGCCGTCTTTCGCCCGCATCATCTTCTCGGCCCTCGATGTCGATCCTGCGCGAATCAGGATCGCCGTGAACGACCTGCAAGTGTCGCGGCTCATCCTTCCGGCGTCGCAATTCTGGCAGGGGATCAAGGCGTCGCCCGGAATGGGCATCGCCTTCGACCATGTCAGGGAGAAGATACTGAAGGGCCGGCCGAACTCGCCGCCGACACCGGCCAGAATCTACTTCAGCCGAAAGGGCCTCTCCCCAGAGAGGGGGGCGGGGCGACCGCGCGCCGCCATCTCCAATGAAGAGGAGGTCGAAGCCCTGTTCCGCAAGCGCGGCTACGAAATCCTTCAGCCCGAAACCCTGCCCTTCGAGGAACAGGTCGCTTTGGTGGCGAACGCCACTCATGTCGCGGGCCCATCCGGTTCGGCTTTGCACCTGATGCTGTTCAACGACAACCCGCGGACCAAGTTAATCGAATTGCGGACCAAACCGGCCGTCAATCAACTCCTGATCAGCGCCATCCGCCCGGCTGCCGCTTTTCACATATGGAGCGCGGCGAAAGACAGGTCACCCCAGAAGGTCATCCTCGACACGGATGTAATCGAGCGGTCCATGAGACAAATCGATTGAGATCGTTGTTCCGCTCAATGATATTGATCAAGGCCGATAGCGGAATCGGTGGCGCGCGTCTCATGGAGGCCCCATGACCCTACGATTTTCCATAGCCGCTTTGACTGTCGCCGCCCTCGCTCTGCTCACGGGACCGGCGCTGGCGCGGTGCTCAAAGAACCTGGTCGAACTCGGGCCCACCCTGCAGGGTCGGGGCGTGCAGATTGCCTCGCTCGATGGGGTACGACTGGCGGCGGATACGGCGAGCCGAGCCATCATCACCTTCCTCGGCCATGCCAGCTTCGAGATCGACACGCCGCAGGGCGTGCGTGCCATCACCGACTACAACGGGTTGAACGGCTTCGGCCGCAAGCCCGACATCGTGACGATGAACAATGCGCATTCCACGCACTACACCGACACGCCCGAGGAGGGGATCACCTACGTGCTGCGCGGCTGGCCGAGCGAAGCCGGACAGACCGAGGCGCGCCACGACGTCTCGCTCAAGGATCTCAAGGTCGCCAACCTGCCAACCAATGCGCGCGACTGGGGCGGCGGCTCGGCCCGCATCAACGGCAACTCGATCTTCACCTTCACGATCGGCGATCTCTGCATTGCCCATCTCGGCCACCTGCACCACCGGCTGACCAAGGACCATCTCGACGAACTCGGCCGCATCGACGTGTTGATGGTGCCGATCGACGGTGCCTACACGGTCGGCCTGCCGGTGATGGTCGAGGTCGTCCGCCAGATCCAGCCGCGCATCGTGCTGCCGATGCACTATTGGGGACGCGGCCAGGTCGCGCGCTTCGAGGAACTGATGGCCGACCAGGATGCCGTCTTCATCTGGCCCGACCGCCGCACCATCGAGGTCGCCCACGACACGCTGCCCGAGAAGCTCACCGTCTACGTCGTCGGCGGGAATGGCGGGGATTGAACTGGCTGTTCTGGTGCGGAGAGTGGTTTCATCGCCCGTTGGTCAGAGTGCGCGCCGCTTGGACTGGGGACACAGCCCGGGAGCGATTCTCTCGCTATATCCGTCATCGCGGGTCGCGTGTTTCACGAGATGAAACGGCGATCGGCGGGCGGGCCCTAGAGATTCTCGCCAATCTTCTTGGCGCCTTCGCGAAGATACGTTGCCAGCGGGGACTTCTCGGCCATGTACACCACATCGCGTTCGCCCTGGCTCCCGTGATCCTTTGCTTCCGCCAGGGCATCTTCCCAGGATTCGAAGTCTCCCCGGCCAAACCACATGATGGCCTTGAGCTCGATCATCGCGTCACGACTGAGGGCAGTGAGGGCGTCCCTTAGGGGGATGCTATCGCCATTGCCAGCTTCGATCTTCTCGGCGAGATCCTTGACGGCCACGTCTACGCCCGGATCATCACTGGATCTTGAGATGTCGAGAATCTCCGCCTTCGAAACGATATCGATCAGTTGCGCGTGTGTCAGAAATCTTCGCATTGCGAATTCTATTGCCTCTCTGCCCCTATGGTTGCATTTGCACTACCACTATAGCGGCTGTGGAGTTCTGGCAAATACAACGCCCGGTCTATTGGCGCGCACCAAGGGGCGGTCGTGACCTACGCGGTCGGCTCGTGGTCGATCCCTGGGGGCGCTCGTGCGGGTGCGCGCTGTCCGATATCGGCCGCTTCCTCGACGCCACGGGCTACAGGCTGCTGGCCGCCCGATTCCGGGCGAGCGATCTTCAGGCACCTGCCGTAATGGAGGGCTTCGTCGAGGTGGGGATCTGGAAATAGTGCAGGATCGCGGTGGCTGCCGCCGTGCCGGGTCGACTAGGCGCCGTTACCGCGTCCCTTCTCGAATCCGGCGAGGAACTGCACGAGGTTGCGGCCGAGATCGTCGCCGAGATAGCCGCCTTCCTGGACGAGGACGGTCGGCAGGCCGAGGCGCGCGATCTTCCCGGCCATCGCATGGAAGCCCGCACCGGTGACCTTCAGGCCCTGCAGCGGATCGCTTTCGCTGGCATCGAGACCCAGCGCCACGACAAGCGCGGTGGGCTGGAAGTCGCGGATGCGCGCGAGGGCCCTGTCGCCTGCCTCGAGCCACGGCGCGTCGGGTGAGCCCAGCGGCAGGGGCAGGTTGAGATTGAAGCCCTCTCCCTTTCCGGCGCCACGCTCGCGCTCATGGCCCCAGAAGAACGGGTAGTAGTGGTCGGGATCGGCGTGGATCGAGATGGTGAGCACGTCGTCGCGCTCGTAGAAGATGCCCTGCGTGCCGTTGCCGTGATGCACGTCGACGTCGAGGATCGCCACGCGTCCGTGTTTGCCGCGGAGTCTCTGCGCCGCCACGGCGGTGTTGTTCAGGAAGCAGAAGCCGCCCGCCATGTCGGCATAGGCGTGATGGCCCGGCGGCCGGCAGAGTGCGTAGGCATGGTCCTCGCCCGCCAGAACCATGTCGGCGACTGTCGCGGCGACCTCGGTGGCGGCCAGGGCTGCGTCCCAGGTGTGCGGGCCGATCGGGCAGCCGGTGTCGACCTGGTGCCAACCGGCGCGACCCGCGAGCGCCTTCGGATAGGAGGCGTGGGCACGCGCCGGATGGACGTTGGGAACCACCTCCGGACCCGCACCCGGAAGCTTTGCCCATTCGCGCGCGGCGATCTGCAGGAAGTCGAGATACTCCGGCGTATGCACGGTGGCCGCCGGCGCCGGGCCATATGACCCGGGCGGCAGGATCGTATGGCCAGCTTCGGTCGCGGCGCCCAGCAGGCGGGTCGCACGCTCGGGCTGCTCGGCGCTGCGCTGCTTGGTGCCTCGCACCACGAAGTGTTGCGGATCGTGTTGGGCGTGCTTCTCGGAATAGACGATCTTCACGGTGGGACCTCAGCTGGTCGCGATGGCCTTCGCCGACTTCAGTGCGGCGATCTCGTCATCGCTATAGCCCACCTCGCGCATGATCTCGACCGTGTGCTCGCCGATACCGGGCGACTTCTGACGCGTCTCGACCGGCGCGGCCGAAAGCTTGATCGGGTTCGCGGCCGACTTCACCGGGCCGATGCCGGGATAGTCGATCTCCAGCACGCTGCCGCGCGCCCTGGCGTGCTCGCTCGCCATCACGTCGCTCACCTTGTAAGCGGCCGAGCAGGGCATGCCGGCAGGGATGAGCTTCTCGAGCAGCTCGTCGGCGGTATGCTCCATGAAATAGGCCTCGATCATGCCTTCGAGGAGCGACCGATGGGCGACGCGGCCGGCGTTGGTCTTGAAACGCTCATCGTCGAGCCAGTCCTTCCGGCCGAGCGCGGTGCAGAGCAGGCGCCAGAAGGCATCGTTGGTGCCGGCCACGAACACCGGCTGCGTCTTGGTCGGGAAGACGCGCAGTGGGCAGAGGATCGTGTTCGAGGTCCCCATGCGCTCAGGATTCTCGCCGGTCAGGCCATGGTTGGTGATCCAGTGGCTCATCATGTGCATGCCGACGTCGAACAGCGACAGGTCGAGCCGCTGGCCCTTGCCGGTCTTGATCCGGTGCAGCAGCGCGAAGGCGATGCCGCCGGCGCAGGCGAGGCCGGTCGAGTAGTCGATGGGCGCGGTGCCGACGCGGCACATCTCGCCCTGGTAGGGCCCGGTCGCGTCCATCAGGCCGATCTCGGCCTGGATGCAGGGATCGTAGCCGGCCCGCGGCGAATAGGGACCGGTCTGCCCGTAGCCCGAGATGGATGCATAGACGGTCTGCGGATTGACCTTGGAGACGACGTCCCAGCCGAAGCCCAGCTTGTCGATCACGCCCGGCGTGAAGGCCTCCATGAACACGTCTGCCTTCTTCACCAGGCGCATCAGCACATCCTTGCCGCCGTCGCTGCGCAGGTCGATCGCCAGGCCACGCTTGTTGCGGTTCATCGACGGCACCCAGGCACCGCCGAAATGCGGCCGGAAATGCTCGCCGTTCAGCGGCTCGACCTTGATCACGTCGGCGCCCATGTCGCCCAGGATCTGGCCGGCCGTAGGACCGGCAATGACCTGCGTCAGGTCGAGAACGAGCGTGTCGGACAGCGGAAGCATGCGATGAATTTCCTCCTGAACTCCACCCATGCAAGACGACGCACACCTGCTCAAGCACTTCGTTTCGCTGGCTGGCATTTGCTATGGTCGCAGCCTGTCTCGATCCGGAGTCCACAGCCAATGAATGCCAGCGACCGCCCCAATCTCCGCGTAGACCACGACCGGCTCTGGTCGAGCCTGATGGAACTGGGCCAGATCGGCGGTACGGAGAAGGGCGGAGTCTGCCGCATTGCGCTGACCGACCTCGACCGGCAGGGCCGCGATCTGTTCGTGCGTTGGGCGAAGGAGGCGGGCTGCACGATCAAGGTCGATCAGCTGGGAAACGTCTTCGCCCGGCGCGAGGGCCGCGATCCGGCACGGCCGCCGATCATGACCGGCTCCCATCTCGACACCCAGCCGACCGGCGGCAAGTTCGACGGCGCCTATGGCGTGATGGCGGGGCTCGAGGTGCTGCGCGTGCTGCATGATTCGAACTACGTCACCGAGGCGCCGATCGAGGTCGCGGTCTGGACCAACGAGGAGGGCTGCCGCTTCGCGCCGGCGATGGTGGCGTCGGGCGTGTTTGGCGGTGCCTTCACGCTCGAGCATGCGCTCTCGATCAAAGATCGCGACGGCGTGTCCTTCGGCGAAGCACTGAAGCAGATCGGCTATGACGGCAAGGAGCCGGTCGGCGGCCGGCCGATCGGCGCCTTCTTCGAGGCGCATATCGAGCAAGGGCCGATCCTGGAGCGCGAGAAGAAGACGATCGGCGTCGTGACGGGCGCGCAGGGCCAGCGCTGGTACGAGATCAACTGGACGGGCATGGAGAGCCATGCCGGCACGACGCCCATGGAAGGCCGTCGCGATGCGCTGGTCGGGGCGGCCGAGCTGATCGTGGAGTGCCGGCGCATCGGCAATCGGCCGAATGGGCGGTCGACAATCGGCGTGATCGAGAGCCAGCCGCAGGCGCGCAACACCATCCCCGGTCGCGTGTTCATGACGGTCGATTTCCGGCATCCCGACGACGGCGAACTCACGAAGATGGATACCGAGATGCGTGCCGCCGCGGCTGACATTGCGAAGCGCCATGGGCTGGAGGTGAAGATCGAGCAGATCTGGTACTTCCCCCCGTCGCCCTTCGCCAAGGAGCTGGTCGATGCGGTGCGGCGCGGTGCCGAGCAGGCAGGCTATCCGCACATGGACATCGTCAGCGGCGCCGGCCATGACGCCTGCTACGTGAACCGCGTCGCCCCGACCGCCATGGTGTTCGTGCCCTGCAAGGACGGTGTCAGCCACAACGAGATCGAGGATGCGAGCAAGAGCGACGTCGGCGCCGGCGCGCAAATCCTGCTGCAGGCGATGGTCGAGCGGGCGAATGCGTAAGTGAAGACCGGCGGTCTGGTCTCCGTCGCGGCCGCCGCACTGGTCGCGACGATCGCAGGTGTCGGCGGCACATTGCCCGTCGTGCTGGCGGCGGCGCAGGCGGTGGGGGCGACGCCCGATCAGGCGAGTTCGTGGGTCTCGGGACTCGGCCTCGCCACGGCGGCCAGCGCGCTGCTGCTCAGCGTGCGTTACCGCATGCCGATCATCACCGCGTGGTCCACGCCGGGCGCCGCGCTGATCGCCTCGACGTCCGGCGTGCCGAGCTTCGCGGCGGCGGTCGGCGCCTTCGTACTGGCGGCACTCCTGATCCTGCTGACGGCGGCGGTGAAGCCGATCGGCCGGCTGATCGGGAAGATTCCACCCGGCATTGCCGCCGCCATGCTGGCCGGCATCCTGCTGCGACTCGTCATGGCGATGGTCGAGCATGTGCCGTCCGCGCCGTTGCTCGTCCTGCCGCTGATCGCCCTGTTCCTGGTGGCGCGTGTGTTCTTTCCGGCCCTCGTGTCGTTGATCGTCTTGGTGGCAGGTGCGTTGCTCGCCTGGTCGCTGGGCCTCGTGAAACCGCTGCCGCCGGTCGGCCTTTCGACGCTGGTCGTGACCGCGCCGGCATGGGACGTCGCGACCCTGATCGGCCTCGGCGTACCGCTTTATCTGGTCACCATGGCGTCGCAGAACCTGCCGGGTTTCGCGGTGTTGCGCGGCTCGGGCTACGAACCGCCGACGCAGCCCATCCTCGCGGTGACGGGTGCCGCGTCGCTCGGCACGGCGTTTCTCGGCGCCCACACGTCGAACCTCGCGGCAATATCGGCGGCGCTGTGTACCGGACCCGATGCCCACCGCGATCCGGCTCAGCGCTGGAAGGCGGGGCCGTTCTACGCCGTGTTCTGGGGCCTGATCGCACTGTTCGGCGCCTCGCTGGTCGGCCTGTTCGGCGCGCTGCCGCCGGCGTTGCTGGCGACCGTCGCCGGCACGGCCCTGCTGGGCTCGACGGCGGGCGCGCTGGGCATCGCGCTGGCCGGCGACCAGGACCGTCTCGCGGCGGCGGGCACGCTGGCGGTCACCGTCTCGGGCGTCACGCTGATGGGCGTGGGATCGGCCTTCTGGGGGCTGGTTTTCGGGCTGCTGATTCTTGGAATCGACCGGCTGACGAAGGCGAAGCGCTAGGAGTGGTGTTTTTTCCCACCCGAGCCACCAGGGCCAGGGAGTCGTTCTGCGGGGATTTCCCGTTCATTTGTTGCGTCTATTTCGTTTGTTTCGATTATGTGGCCTGGCGGTCTCCGTTCGGGAAGCGCGCCGCGTAGGCTTCGAGCGGCAGGTCGAGGGCGCGGCAGAGGAAGCTGATCGTGTGATAATAGCCCGTCAGCGCGATCACCTCGAGGACTTGCGCCTCGTCGAAATGGGCGGCGAGCCTCGCCCACGTTGCGTCGCCGAGGGTACGGCGGTCGACCAGATCGTCGACGGCGGCCAGCAAGGCCCGTTCGTCGTCCGACCAGCAGGGCGCGTCGGCCGGCCCGTGGACGGTGGCGGCGATCCGCTCCGCGTCCAAGCCGACCTTGTCCGCGAAGAAGGCGATGTGGACGCCCCATTCATATTCGGCGCCGAGACGCGCCGTCGTGCGGTCGATCACGACCTCGCGCTGGCGCAGCGAGAGCGCGCCGCGGTCGAGCAGGCCGCCCGCGAACATCTTCCCGAAGACGCGCGGGTTGCGCGCCATCGTCCGGAACAGGACCAGCGGCGCGACGCCCGGGGGCATGGTGCGCGCCAGGGCGGCCGCGATCTCGGGTGCGTAAGGTTCGTCGGCGGGGGCGATGCGGGGCATGGCAGGTCTCCGGTCTGTTCGCTACATATTCCGTAGCAACAAGACGGGCGTGTCGCTACAGAAAATGTAGTAACGGAGCGTAATGAATGGTGAAGAAGGTACGCGGTTCGACCACCGGCCGCCCGATCATGGCGCTGCTCGACCTGCTGGGCCGGCGCTGGACCCTGCGCATCGTCTGGGAACTCCGCGAGCAGCCCCGGCGCTTCCGCGAGCTGCAGGACCTGATCGGTGCCAGCCCGACCATCGTGAACACGCGGCTGGCCGAACTGCGCGAAGCCAGGCTGGTCGAGCTGGACGAAGCGGCGGGTTACCGGCTCACGGCGCTGGGCGAGGAACTGCTGCGGCTGTTCCTGCCGCTGCACGTCTGGTCGGAAAAATGGGCGAAGGCGACGGTCTAGTCGCCGCCGGCCTCTGGTGGGGAACGCAGACGCGCCTGCTCTCGCGAATATCATTGCAAGCTTTGGTCACGCTGTACCCTAATGGGTTCATGAAGAAGATTGCCGTGGTCGCTGTTCTGCTCGCTCTGGTTTCATCGGGCTGCACAAAACCGACCTCGAACCTCGACGCAAACAGTCCGGGCGGTCGGATCATGTATCCGATCACCGCTGGGGAGGCTGACGGCGTTATCTCCCGGGCGCTGAATTCCACACTTCCTGGGGCAAACGTCACTCCAGTTGCGACGCCCTATAAGGGTTACGTGGCGGTGGCTACATTCCCCCGTGAGACACGTACCTACACCTACACCGCGACAGCAGTGCCGGCCGTGGGACTCAAGCCCGACGGCACGCGAGCCAATGGATTCGCCTTCGATGTTTCCGGATCGCGCATCGGCCCGGGAGAACATCTCTTCGAAGCGATCAATCTCGGGGCGGCAACGCTCAATGCTCCGCTACCTTTGGCGCGGCCAGGCCAGTAGCGGCGAAGCGGCTCGCATCCTCCCTGGGAGGGCCGTCTTGGCTCAAGCCCTGCGCCGGGTCAGCCAGCCGGACAGGATCAGGGCGCAGGCGGCGACCGTGACGACGAGGGTCGCGAGCACGTTGATCTGCGGGTCGACGCCCAGCCGGACGCTGGAATAGACGCGCATCGGCAGGGTCTGCGACTCCGCGCCGGCGACGAACTGGGTCAGGATCAGGTCGTCCAGCGACAGGGTGAAGGCGAGCAGCCAACCCGAGCCCACCGCCGGCGCGATCAGCGGCAGGGTGACGGTGCGGAAGGTCGTCCAGGGCGTGGCGCCGAGATCCATCGCGGCTTCTTCCAGCGACCGGTCGAAGTCGGCGAGCCGCGCCCGCACGACGATGGCCACGAAGGCGATGGCGAAGGTGGTGTGGGCAATGGCGATGGTGAGGAAGCCGCGGTCGGGGCCGCCGAACAGTCGCTCCGCGCCGACGAACAGCAGCAGCATCGAGATGCCCATGACCACTTCCGGCATCACCATGGGGGCGACCACGAGGCTGCCGAACAGGGTGCGTCCGGGGAAGCGCGGGGCGCGCGCGAGCGCGTAGCCGGCGGCGAGACCGAGCAGCGCCGCGGCCGTCGCGCTCACCAGGGCGATGCGCAGCGACAGCCAGGCGGCCTGCAGCATCGCCTCGTTGGCGAACAGCGCGGACCACCATTTCAGCGAGAAGCCCGACCAGACGGTGACGAGGCGCGATTCGTTGAACGAATAGACGATCACCAGCGCGATCGGCAGGTAGAGGAAAGCATAGCCGAAGGCCAGCATGCCGAAGGCGAAGCGGGCGCGGCCATTCACGTGTGCTTCTCCAGGCTGCGTGCCTGGTTGCGCTGGAAGAGCGCGATCGGCCCGACCAGCAGCACCAGCAGGCAGACCGCGACCGCCGAGGCGAGCGGCCAGTCGCCGTTGGTGAAGAATTCGTCCCACAGGACCTTGCCGATCATCAGCGTCTCTGTGCCGCCCAGCAGGTCGGGGATGACGAACTCGCCGACCGCCGGGATGAACACCAGCAGGCAGCCGGCGACGATGCCCGGCAGCGAGAGCGGCAGGGTGATTGTGAGGAAGGCGGCCAGCGGCTTCGCGCCGAGATCGGCCGCCGCTTCGAGCAGCCCGTGGTCGAGCTTCTCCAGGGTGGCGTAGAGCGGCAGCACCATGAACGGCAGGTAGCCATAGACGATGCCGAGATGCACCGCCCATTCGGTGCCGAGGATCGTGCCGGGGTTGGAGGCGAGACCGCTCCAGCGCAGGAACTGCTCGATCAGGCCGTTGTCGGCGAGCAGGCCCATCCAGGCGTAGATGCGGATCAGGAAAGAGGTCCAGAAGGGCAGCACGACCAGCATCAGCAGGAGCGGACGCCGGTTGGGGGCGGCGCGCGCGATGGCATAGGCCATCGGATAGCCGAGCAGCAGGGCCACCAGCGTCGAGGTCGCAGCGATGCGCAGCGAGGAAAGCCAAGCCGCCAGATAGAGGTCGTCGGAGAAGAGCAGCGCGAAGCTCTTGAAGCTCAGCCCCAGCTCGACCGGCGGCACCGAGTCCGGTGCATAGGTCCCCAGCGAGATCGCCAGCACCAGCAGGCAGGGCAGCAGGAAGAAGACCCCGAGCCACAGGAAGGGCAGGCCAATGACGAAGCGCATCGCCTAGAGTCCTTCCATTTTTATAGGGACCCACTTACCTCATCCTGAGGAGCGCCGCGAAGCGGCGCGTCTCGAAGGATGGGCAACAGGCAAGGTGCGCGTTCCCACCCTTCGAGACGCATCGCTGCGCAATGCTCCTCAGGGTGAGGTCGGTGCTGGAATGCTCGGCTCGATTCGATCTCGCCCATGAACGCCCTAGGCCTCCAGCCTCTGGCCGGCCTCGTCCGTCCAGCCCAGCCAGACCTTCTGTCCTCGTGCGAAAGCGGCGTCGGGGCTGCGGCTGGTGTTGGTCGTCGACACGGTCATCATGCCGTGGACGTCGGTCTCGACACGATAGAGCGAGCGGTCGCCCTCGTAGGCGACGTCGGCGATCCGGCCGGCAACGGTGCACGGCAGGGCGGGCCGCTCGGACGACAGCGCGACCTTCTCGGGCCGCAGCGCCAGCCAGCCGCCCCCGTCGAGGGCGATGATGTTGGCGATGCCGATGAAGTCGGCGACGAAGCGCGAGGCGGGCTGCTCGTAGACCTCGTGCGGCGTGCCGATCTGGGCGATGCGGCCGGCGTTCATCACGGCGAGCCGGGTCGCCATCGACATCGCCTCTTCCTGGTCGTGGGTCACCATGACGAAGGTGAGGCCGAGCTGCTCCTGCAGCCGCACCATCTCGAAGCGCGTGCTCTCGCGCAGCTTGCGGTCGAGTGCGGCCAGCGGCTCGTCGAGCAGAAGCAGCTTGGGTCGTTTCACCAGCGCCCGCGCCAGCGCCACCCGCTGGCGCTGGCCGCCGGAAAGCTGCGAGGGCTTGCGCCTGGCATGGTCCTGCAGATGAACGAGCTTCAGGATCTCCGCGACCCGCCCGGCGATCTCGGGCGCCTTCACCCCGTCGCGGCGCAGCCCGTAGCCCACGTTCGCCGCCACATCCATGTGCGGGAAGAGGGCGTAGGACTGGAACATCATGTTCACCGGCCGCCGGTAGGGCGGCACGTCGGTCATGTCCTGGCCGTCGATGAACAGGCGGCCCGCGTCGGGCGTCTCGAAGCCGGCCAGCATGCGCAGCAGAGTTGTCTTGCCGCAGCCCGAGCCGCCCAGCAACGCAAACAGCTCGCCGCGCGCGATCTCCAGGTCAACCCTGTCGACCGCGACGATCGGCCCGAAGCGCTTGGTCAGTCCCTCGATGCGGACGATCGGGCCATCGCGTGACGCAATGCTCAATTCAACGGCCCGTCTTGACCGAGGTCCAGAGGCGCGTGCGATCGCGCACCTGCTCGGCCGTGCCGGCGGTGATGGTGTAGAACTTCGCGCGTACGTCGGCCGGCGGATAGATCAGGGGATTCTCCGAAATGTCCTTGGGCAGCAGGGCGAAGGCCGCCTTGTTGCCGTTGGCGTAGCCCGTGAGCTCGCTCGACGCGGCCGCGACCTTGGCCTCCAGCATGAAATCGAGGAAGCGGTAGGCATTGGCCTGGTTGGGCGCGTCCTTCGGGATGGCCACGACGTCGATCCAGAGCAGCGAGCCTTCCCGGGGGATCGCGTACTCGATGTCGACCTTGCTGGCGGCCTTGGCGCCGCGGTCGCGCGCCTGGAAGATGTCGCCGGAATAGCCGAACGCCAGGCAGATGTTCCCGCCGGCCAGCGCGTTGATGTACTCGGACGAATGGAACTTGCGGATGTAGGGCCGCACCGCCTTCACCACGTCGGCGGCCCTGGCGAGATCCTCCGGCTTCTTCGAATCGGGATCGAGGCCGAGATATTTGAGGGCCGCCGGCAGCACGTCGGTGGCGCTGTCGAGCAGCATGACGCCGCAATCCTGGAACTTCGAGACGATCGCCGGATCGAAGATCATGCGCAGCGAATCGACCGGCGCGTCGGGCAGGCGTTTCTTGATTTCCGCGACGTTGTAGCCGATGCCCGTCGTGCCCCACATCCATGGCACGCTATGGGCATTGTTCGGGTCGTACTTGGCCATCGCCGCCATGATCTCGGGATCGAGGTTCTTCCAGTTCTTCAGTTTCGACTTGTCGAGGGGCAGGAAGATGTTGGCCTGGAGCTGGCGGACGAAGAAGGGCGAAGCGGTCGGCACGACGATGTCGTAGCCCGACTTGCCGGTGCGCAGCTTGGCGTCGAGGATCTCGTTGCTGTCGTAGGTCGTGTAGTTGACCTTGATGCCGGTATCCTTGGCGAAGTCCTTCACCTGGTCCTCGGCGATATAGTCCGACCAGTTGTAGACGTTCACGGAACCCTGGGCGGCGACAGGGCCGGCAGCGGCGAGGAAGAGCAAAGAGGCAACGGCAAGCAGACGCATCGGCAACTCCGCAGGATCAGACGCCAAGATACCTGTGCTGCAGGTCCTTGTCCCCGGCCAGGGCCTGGGACGACCCGGACCACACGACGCGGCCTTTCTCGACGATGTGGTGGCGGTCGGCGAGCGGGATGAGCGCCGACACGTTCTTGTCGATGACCAGGATCGCCTGGCCCTCGCTCTTCAGCCGGCCGAGGCAGGACCAGATTTCCTGCCGGATCAGCGGCGCCAGCCCCTCGGTCGCCTCGTCGAGGATCAGCAGTTTCGGGTTGGTCATCAGCGCCCGGCCGATCGCCAGCATCTGCTGCTCGCCGCCGGAGAGCTGGTTGCCCATGTTGCGCTGGCGCTCGGCCAGCCGCGGGAAGAACTCGAAGACACGCGCGATGGTCCATGGGTTCGGCCGCGCCGTGCGGTTGGCGCTGGCGGCCACGAGATTCTCGCGCACCGAGAGGTTGGGGAAGATCTGGCGGCCCTCCGGCACCAGGCCGAGGCCGAGCCGGGCGATCCGGAAGGCGGGCAGGCCCTCGACTCGGGTCCCCTCGAACTCGACCGTACCGCGGCGAGCCGGCAGCAGGCCCATGATCGTATGCACGGTCGTCGTCTTGCCCATGCCGTTGCGGCCCATCAGGGTCACGACCTCGCCGGCCTCGACGCGTAGCTCCATGCCGAACAGCGCCTGGCTGGGGCCGTAAAAGGCGTCGAGTTCGCGGACCTTCAGCATCAGGCCGCCTCCTCACCGAGATAGGCCTGGCGCACGTCGGGGTTGGCGCGGATCTCGTCAGGCGTGCCGCTGGCGATGGCGCGGCCATAGACCAGCACGGTGATGCGGTCGGCGAGCTGGAACACGGCATCCATGTCGTGCTCGATCAGCAGCATGGCGTGCTTCTGCTTCAGCGCCCGCAGGAAGCCGATCAGCCGCTGGCTCTCCTCGACGCCCATCCCGGCCATCGGCTCGTCGAGCAGGAGCAGGCGGGGATCGCCAGCGAGCGCCATGGCGATCTCGAGCTGGCGCTGCTCGCCATGGCTGAGGGAGGCGGCGAGGGTGCCGGCGCGCTCGCCCAGCCCCACTTCATCGAGCAGGCGGCGGGCGGGGCCGCGCAGGCTCTCGTCGCGCCGCGCATCGGCCAGGAAGCGAAAGGAGTGCCCGGCATGGCCCTGCACGGCCAGCGCCACGTTCGCGAGCGCCGTGAATTCGCGCAGCACCGATGTGATCTGGAACGAGCGGCCAAGGCCCAGCCGCACGCGCGCATGCGTCGGCAGTCGGGTGACGTCGCGGCCGGCGAAATGGATGGCGCCGGAATCGGGAGCGACCACGCCGGTGAGCTGATGGATCAGGGTGGTCTTGCCGGCGCCGTTCGGCCCGATCAGCGCATGGATCTCGCCCGGCCGCACGTCGATCGATACATTGTCGGTCGCCAGCAGGCCGCCATAGCGCTTTACCAGAGCCTCGGTGCGCAGCAGGGGCTCAGTCATGACGGCGTCCCAGCAGGGAGTCGATGCCACCGCGCGCGTAGAGCGCGATCAGCACCAGCAGCGGCCCGAACACGATCATCCAGTATTCGCCCCAGCCCTTGTGGGCCAGGTTGAGGATCGGCGGCAGGGCCTCCTCCAGCACGAAGAAGGCGATGGTGCCGTAGAGCGGGCCGAACAGCGTGCCCATGCCGCCCAGCACGACGATGACGATGAGGTCGCCCGACTTCATCCACGACATCATGGCGGGCGAGACGTAGGCGCCCTCGTTGGCGAGCAGGATGCCCGAGAGCCCGCCGAACGCGCCCGCGATCGTGAACGCCGCGAGCCGGTAGCGGAACACCGGGAAGCCGAGCGCGGTCATGCGCAGCTCGTTCGACTTCGCGCCGCGCAGCACCAGGCCGAAGCGCGAATTGGCGTAGCGGCCGCAGAACCACAGGCTGGCGCAGAGCAGGGCGAAGCACAGCCAGTAGAAGCTCGCCTTGTCGCGCAGGTCGATCAGGCCGGGGAAGCGGCTGCGGCTGATGTTCAGCCCGTCGTCGCCGCCATAGGCTTCGAGGCCGCTGCCCACATAGTAGACGAGCTGGGCAAAGGCGAGCGTGATCATGATGAAGTAGAGGCCGCGCGTGCGGAGCGAGAGGGCGCCGATCAGGGCGGCCCATGCCGTCGCGGCCAGAAGCGCGACCGGCCACTGGATCCAGCCGCTGGAAATGCCTTCCGCCGACAGGATGCCGACCGCGTAGCCGCCGATCCCGAAGAACATCGCGTGGCCGAAGCTCACCAGCCCGCCATAGCCCAGGATCATGTTGAGGCTGACCGCGGCGATCGACCAGATGACGATGCGCGTGCCGATCGACAGGAGATAGCGCTGGTCGAACGCCTGGGTGAGCAGCGGCAGGGCCGCCAGAACCAGCAGGATCAGGGCCGTCGCGATCCCGCGCGGTGTAAGGAGGGAAGCGAACAGGTCTCTCATTGGAGCGCGTCACTCCAGTGGCGCATCTTCTCGCGCGCTTGAGCGCCACTGGAGTGGCGCGCTCCATCGAGGCGAAGGTGCGAAGCCATCATGCGCGCTGGCCGAACAGGCCGGTCGGACGCCACACCAGCACCACCGCCATCAGCACGTAGACCAGTACCTGCGAGATGGCCGGCGCGGCGCTCGAGGCGGCGCTGGAACTCATGAAGGTCTTCAGGATGTCGGGCAGGAAGGCGCGGCCCACGATGTCGATCTGGCCGACCACCATGGCGGCGATGAAGGCGCCCTTGATCGAGCCGATGCCGCCGATGACGATGATGACGAGGGCGAGGATCAGGATGTCGTCGCCCATGCCGATCCGCACCGAGGCGATGGGGGCGGCCATCAGGCCGGCGAGACCGGCGAACACCGCGCCGAGACCGAAGACCAGGCTGAACAGCAGCTCGATGTTGACGCCCAGCGCGCCGATCATGCGGCGGTTGGAGGCCCCGGCGCGGATCAGCATGCCGAGCCGGGTGCGTGCCACCAGCCAGGCCAGCAGGATCGCGACCAGGGCGCCCACGACGATGATGGCGAAGCGGTAGGCGGGGTAGGGCACGCCCGGCAGGATCTCGATGGTGCGGTTCAGGAAGCCCGGCACCGCGATGCTCTTGCCGCCCGGTCCCCAGAGCGCGCGCACGAGTTCATTGAAGAACAGGATCAGGCCGAAGGTCGCCAGCACCTGGGTGAGGTGATCGCGGGCGTAGAGTTTGCGGATCACCACGATCTCGACGGCGACCCCCAGCAGGAAGATCGCCGGCAGCGCCAGAAGCGCACCCAGCACGAAGGAATCCGTAACGCCGATCAGGGTCCAGGCGATGTAGGCGCCCATCATGTAGAGCGAGCCGTGCGCCAGGTTGACCAGGTCCATGATCCCAAGCGTCAGCGTCAGCCCGGCGGCGAGCAGGAACATCAGCAGGCCGAGCTGCACGCCGTTCAGCACCTGGAGCAGCAGATATTCCATCGATCCCGTCACGCCCTCAAACGAAACGGGAGCGCGTCACCGCGCTCCCAGGAATCTCTTCCTCCCCAGATGACTGGGGAGGAACATGATCTTCACTTCATCGGGCACTTGGCCGCGAAGGGGTCGACCGCGTCCTTCACGGCGGTGGCGATGGTCTTCACCGTCATCATGCCCTGCGCGTCCTTGACCGTCTCCTGGATGTAGAAATTCTCGATCGGGAAGTTGTTGTTGCCGAACTTGAAGTCGCCGCGGACGGACTTGAAGTTCGCCTTCTTCATCTCGGCGCGGACCTTGTCCTTGTTGGACAGGTCGCCCTTCAGCGCCTCGGCGGCCGAGGCCATCAGCATGATCGCGTCGTAGCTCTGCGCGCCGTAGTAGGAGGGGTAGGTGCCGTGCTTCTTCTTGAAGTCGGCGACGAACTTTTTGTTCGCCTCGTTCGGCAGGTCGTTGACCCATTCCTGGGCGCCCAGGGTGCCCAGCGCGAGTTCGCCCTGCTGCGGCAGGGTGATCGCGTCGATCGAGAACACCTGGTAAAGCGGCACGGTCTTGTTGAGGCCCGACTGCGCCCACTGCTTCACGAACTGAACGCCGTGCGCGCCGGGGTAGAAGATGAAGATGCCGTCCGGCTTGGCGGCGGCGACCTTGGTCAGCTCGGCCGAGAAGTCGAGCTGGTCGGGCCACTTGGTGTAGTCCTCGCTGACGATCTTGCCCTTGTAGGTGCGCTTGACGCCCGCGAGCATGTCCTTGCCGGCGGCGTAGTTGGGACCGATCAGGTAAAGGCTCTTCACGCCCTTGGTGTTGAGATATTCGCCCATCGCCATCGGCGTCTGGTCGTTCTGCCACGAGGTCGAGAAGAAGTTCTTGTTGCAGAGCTCGCCCGCGATCTGCGACGGGCCGGCATTGGCCGAGACCAGGATCGTGTCGCCCTCGTCGACCACCGTCTTGTAGGAGGCCAGCAGTACGTTCGACCAGATGTAGCCGGCGATGAAATTCACCTTGTCCTGCTGGACGAGCTTCTCGGAGCGCGCCTTGCCGACATCCGGCTTGAACTGGTCGTCCTCGTAGATGATCTCGAAGGGCTTGCCGCCCATCTTGCCGCCGAGATGCTCCTTGGCGAGTTCGACCGACCGGCGCATGTCCTCGCCGATCGCGGCCTGCGGCCCGGAAAAGGTGCTGACGAAACCGACCTTGATCGGGCTCTGCGCCATCGCCGGCAGGCCGAACGCCATCGCCGCCGCAATCGTTGCGGCCCCAAACAAACCGTTCTTCATGAGCTGTCGCTCCCTGTTTCCCTTGGCGGCTATAAAAGCGGAAAATGCAGGGCCCAACAATCGCTTAATGGCCGGTCGCAGGGGCCCTCAGGCCCGCAGCTTGAAGCGCTGGATCTTGCCGGTCGCGGTCTTGGGCAGCTCGTCGACGTATTCGACCCATCGGGGATACTTGTAGGGGGCCAGCGTCTTCTTGCAGTGGGCCATCAGCGCATCGGTGAGGGCGGCGCCGGCGTCGCCGGGCTGCTTCAGCACGACGATTGCCCGCGGCTTGATCAGCCCCTGTTCGTCGGACTGCCCGACCACGGCGGCTTCGAGGATGGCGGGATGTCCCACCAGGCAGTTCTCGATCTCGACCGGCGAGCACCAGATGCCGCCGACCTTCAGCATGTCGTCGCTGCGGCCCTCGTAGATGAAGTACCCGTCCTCGTCCTCGCGATAGGTGTCGCCGGTGTTCAACCAGCCGTTCACCATCGTCTCGGCCGTCTTCTCGGGCTTGTTCCAGTAGTACTTCGCGGCCGATTCCGACCTGATCCAGAGACGGCCGCTCTCGCCCTTCGGCACCGGGTCTCCATTCTCGTCGAGGATGCGCACTTCGTAACCCGGAACGGGCTTGCCGCTGGTGCCCGCCCGGTAGTCGTCGAGTCGGTTGCTGATGAAGATGTGCAGAGCCTCGGTCGAACCTATGCCGTCTAGGATCACCGTCCCGGTCTGCTCTTTCCAGCGGCGGAACATGTCGCCCGGCAGGGCCTCGCCCGCCGAGACGCAGGCGCGCAGGCTCGAGAGATCGCGCTTGCCCGTTTCGAGCGCGGCGAGTTGGGCCGCATAGAGCGTCGGCACGCCGTAGAAGATCGTCGGCCTGAAGGTCTCGACGTTGGTGAAGGTCGTGTCCGGCGTCGGGCGGCGATCGTCGAGGACGGCGGTGCCGCCCACCCAGAGCGGAAAGGTCATGCCGTTGCCGAGGCCGTAGGCGAAGAACAGCTTGGCAGCGGAGTAGCAGATGTCCTGCTCGGTGACGCCGAGGACGCGCACGCCGTAGAGTTCGCTCGTCACCACCATGTCGCGCTGGGCGTGGACGGCGCCCTTGGGGCGCCCGGTCGACCCCGACGAATAGAGCCAGAAGCAATCGTCCTCTGGCGCGGCGAGCCGGGGCTCGAGCGCGGCGGCAGCCCCGGCGGTCCCGACCAGAAAGGCGTCGACCGTCATCGCCTCCGGCGCCTTGTCCCTGAGCTGCTTCAGGGCGGGCTCGATTTCGCCTGCGAACTCGGAGGAGTAGACGACGAGCCGGCAGCCCGAGTCCTCGATCATGTAGGCATAGTCCGGCGCGCGCAGGAGCGTGTTGGGCGGTACCGGAACGATGCCCGCCTTGATGGCCCCCCAGAACAGATAGAAGAAGGCCGGGCAGTCCTTCACCACCATCAGCAGCCGGTCACCGGGCGACAGCCCCTGCGTGAGCAGCGCGTTGCCCGTCCGGTTCACCCGCTCGGCGAGCTCGGCATAGGTCACCGTTTCCTCGCGCGTCAGGATGGCGGCCTTGTTGCCTCGGCCTTCCGCCACGTGACGGTCGACGAACGGCACGGCGGCATTGAAACGGGCCGGCAGCTGGACCGCATGCGTGGGCGAGAAGGATATGCCTGGGGGAAGCGCCATGACGGGACCCGGAAGAGTTCAGGAGATCCTTCGATACTGATCAGCCGGCCGGATCGCAACGCTTCCGGCCCCTTCGGCGTTGTCGGGCCGCAAAAACCACAGCGAGTCTCCCATGAAGCATGGCGTCGTTCTTGTTGTCGCTTCCTCGGCGATCCTTGCGGCGTTGGTCGGTGCGCATGTCGTCGCCCCGTTGCCGGATGGAGCGCTCGCCCAGGGGGCTGCGAAGGTCGCCACGGCTTCCCACACCCCGTCACCGACCGCCGGAGCCGAGCGGGGTGCGTCGGCTTCCACGACCCTCGTCGAAGTGCGACAGGCGCCGGTTCCGCTGCCGATGAGGGAGCGACCGCCCGCGATCCTCGCTCAGCCCGTCGACACTGTGCCGGTCGCGATCCCGCCGGCCGCGGACCTGGGAGAGGGCAGCTTCGCCAAGAACGCCATCGAGGCGGACGGCTACAAGGCGGTCAAGAATGTCGTGGCCGGGCCGGACGGGACGTGGCGGGCGCGCGCCCTGAGAGGAAATGCGGAAGTGGTGCTGACAGTCGATCGGGAGGGCCGTGTGTCGGCCGACTGAATTCGTCGGCAACCCGATGTATCCTGCCGCGTTGGGAAAGTGCGGCCTTCGACGGTTCAGCGAACCGTCCCTCTCCCCCGAGGGGCTGCAGGAGCCCGTCCTGACCCGCGTCAGGACGGGCTTTCTCTTGTCTCTCGGGGATCTGCTCTAGAACCGCAGGACGACGCCGCGGTCGCTGGGCACGGAAACGCCATCACCGGCCCTGGGGAGAGGCTGCATGGGCCTTGGCGCCACGCTGATCGAGGTCGCGGGGGCGCCTTGGCGCACCAGTTCCTGCTTCACGGCATTGGCGTAGTCGGCGCGACCCTCGATGCGAACGGGAGAGCGTCTTGCGGCGTCGGCGGCGGAGCGGACCGTCTCCATTGCGGACTCGGGCACGCGGCTGCCGTCGCTGCCCATGAAGACCAGGTGGTCGGACCGCATGATCGGCGCCGCAGCGGGGGCCGAGGCGAGGTTCTGAGCCATCGCCGACAGCGGCATCAGGACGAGGCCGCCAATGACCAGAACTGTAGTGAGCTTGCGCATGATCAGGGCTCCTTTGTTCGTACCTGATCAACGCAAAAGCCACGGAGGAAGTTTCCCGAAAAACGGACGCAACGAACCGACGAATGAAGCGTTCCATTAGGTCGTCTCGATTTGTCGCTGCACGGCTCCGGTCACCTGCAGTATGCTTCGATCCTCTCAGCGCAAAGGCTACGAAGGAGGTCGATCATGTCGGAGGAGCGGAAGAGGGTCCTGGAGCGCTTCAAGGAGCGGCTCGCTCACCTCGAATCGGGTGCGATCGCCGGGCCTGCCCACTGGCATCTGTTCCATCTGCACAACGCGCTGAACGCGCTTCCTGACGATCATTCGGCAGCCGACCTCCATCTCGACGAGTTCGACCGCGCCGATCTCGCCAAAGAGTTTCCGGAAATGGAAGCGGACAAGCCGCCCACCGCCGCCGAAATCCGCAACCGCTTCGACATGCTGGCGGGCGGACTGCTCTAGCCGGAGGGTCGCGCCTCGGGCCTGCTTGCCCATTCCGGCGTTGGCGACAGACTTCCCGTGGAACCTTTTCCGTCTCCGTTCGGTTTCTGACATGGAGCCTGGAGTGTGAGCCGTACATGCGCATTGTGGAGTTGGCCGCCATCCTTGCCGTCCTGACGTCCGGAGGGACGTCACTGGCACGGGAAATCGTTTCATCGGACATCTATCCGTCGAGTTACCCGACCGTCCGCGCCGCGGCCTACATGGGAGATCTGATCCGCGAACGCAGCGGCAACCGTCTCGTCCTGTCGAATCTCGGCGCCGGCGACCCGGAAACCGAGAACTTCACGCTGGGCCAGCTCCGCAATGGCACGCTCGACATGGCGCGGATCAATCTCAACACATTGAACGGCGCAGTGCCTGCCACCAGCGTCCTGACACTACCGTATCTCATCCGCTCGACCGAGCACGAACGGAAGGTGCTCGACGGACCGGTCGGCGAGGAGATCCTGGCTTCGTTGGAGAGTACCGGTGTCGTCGGCCTCGGCTTCTACGACGGCGGACCGAGATCGACCTACGGCAACAGGCCGATCCGATCGCCGGCCGACCTGCGAGGCGCGAAGTACCGCGTCCAGCCATCCTCGATCTGGGCACCAATGTTGCGCGCCCTCGGGGCGCAGCCGATGCCCATGTCCCAGTCACGGGTCCCGGCCGCCATACGTGCGGGCGCCATCGACTTGGCCGACGGGACATGGTCGTCCTTCATTGCCCTGCAGCATCACCGCGCTGCTGGGGTCTTCAGCCTGACCGAGCATGCGAGGCCGCCCAGCGTCCTGCTGTTCTCGCGACGGGTCTGGGACACGCTCTCGTCCGAAGACAAGGCGATCATCCGCACGTCCGCGCGCGATTCGATCGCCTTCTATAGACGGCTGTGGGATGAACATGAGGCGGCGGCCCGTCGTGCCGCCGAAGCGGCCGGCATCCTGATCGTGACCGACGTCGACACCGAGGGCTTCGCCATGGCCCTCGAGCCATTCCATCCGATCGCCCTCTCCGATACGCGGCTCAGGTCGATGATTGAGCGAATCAGGGCCGATACCGCACGATAGCGACGGCCCGCGGGCGACGAGGTACGCCCCTGTGAAACCGCGATCTCTCCGCCTAGGATCGGGCAGGGGAAGAGGGACAGATGGGCATATCGCGCTGGATGCCGGGCCTGGCAACGCTGCGCAGCTACGAGGCATCGTTTCTGCCGCGCGACCTCGCGGCAGGGCTGACGCTCGGCGCGGTCATGGTGCCGGTGGGTCTCGCCTACGGCGAGCTGGCCGGCCTTCCGATGGCGGGTCTCTACGGGAGCATCCTGCCGCTGCTCGCCTACGCCCTGTTCGGCAGTTCCCGCCATCTCGTCGTGGGACCCGACACCGCCATGGCGGCCATCGTCGCGGTCGCGGTCGCGCCGCTGGCGCTCGGCGATCCGCTCCGGCTGGCGCTGCTCGCGGCCGGGCTCGGCGTCATGGTCGGGCTCATCTGCCTGCTGGCCGGCGTGCTCCGCCTGGGCTTCGTCGCCAACTTCCTGTCCCGGCCGGTGATCACGGGGTTCATGCACGGCCTTGCCCTGGTGATCGTGGGGGCGCAGATTCCCAAACTGCTGGGCTTCAGGGTCGAGGGCGAAACGACGTTCGAGCAGTTCGTCGCCACCGCCCGGCGGCTGGGCGATACCAACCTCGCCTCCCTCGCGATCGGCGCCTCGTGCTTCGCCGTCGTCCTCCTCTGTCGCCGGTTCGCGCCGCGCATCCCGGGAGCGGTGGTCGCGCTGGCGGGCTCCGTGCTCGCCGTCGTTCTCCTGGGGCTCGACCGGCACGGGGTCTCCCTGATCGGCCGCATTCCGACCGGCCTGCCCGACCTGTCGCTGCCGCTCCTGTCACTCGCAGATTTCGACGCGCTCCTGCCGGTGGCCCTGGTTGCGGCGCTCCTGTCCTTCTCCGATACGATGATCACGGCCCGTGCGTTCGGCGCGCGGCACGGCACGCGCGTCGATGCCGACCAGGAGCTCCTGGGGATCGGCACGGCCAACCTCGTCTCGGGCCTGACCCAGGGGCTGCCGATCAGCGCCAGCGACACACGCACCGCCGTCGCCGAAGCGGCGGGCAGCCGCACGCAGGTCACCATGGTCGTCGCGGCGGCCATCGTGGCCGCGGTCACGCTCTGGCTGGGCGATCTGCTGTTTTACCTGCCGACGGCGGCCCTGGCGGGCATCCTGATCGCCTCCGCCTGGGGCCTCTGCGACCTGGGCGAGTTCAGCCGGCTCTGGCGCTTTCGCGGCAGCGACCTTGCCGCGGCGCTGCTGACGATGGCGGGCGTCGTCGTGCTGGGAGTCATGGACGGCATCCTGGTCGGCGTCGTCTTCTCGCTGGTGCTGCTGCTCCGCGCCCTGGCCTTCCCGGCCGACGCCGCGCTCGGCCGCACCCCCGACGGCGGCTGGCATGACCCCGCCTATCGCGCCGACGCCGCCATGGTCCCGGGCCTGCTGGTCTATCGCTTCTCCGCGCCGCTGTTCTTCGCCAACTGCGAGCTGTTCCGCGAGCGCATCGAGGCGCGCCTTGCCGCCGCGCCGCATCCGGTGAGCCGCGTCGTGATCGACGGGGCGGCCATCCACGATGTCGACCTCATGGCGTGCGACCTGCTGGTCGAACTGGAGCGGGAGCTGAAGGCGAAGGGCATCGCGCTGGCGTTCGGCAACCTGCGCGACCGCGTGCGGCGCGACATCGAGCGCGGCCTGCGCCTGGCCGCCGGAGATGGCGAGGGCGACCTCGTCCATCCCACCGTCGCAGCCGCGGCCGGCCTGCCGCCTTCGAAGCCTGCCGCGTAGCAGCGCAATCGCCGCGCCTACTTCAGTACGGTGCGCAGCGGTTCGCTGGAAAGCTGCATCAATCCGCCGAACGGCATGCCGAGCTCCAGGATCAGGTAGAAGGCGGCGGAGGCCGAGAGGATGCACATCGCGATCACGACGAACATGGTCGGATTGGGCGGCGACGACATGCTGAAGATGCCGAAGATGAACATCAGCCAGATGATCAGCACGACCAGGAACGTGTTGGAGATCGAGTCCGTCGGCTGGGCGAACAGGGCGAGCTGGGTCTGCTGCAGGTCGGTGCCGATCTGGATGGCGCGGGCATGCAGGACCCGCTGCCTGGTGCTGGCGGGTTGCAGATCCTGCAGCATGTAGAGCACTTTCTCCTCGGGTGCCTTGCCTTCGTGGAGCGTCACACCGCGCGCCATGGCCTCCTCGCGCCAGAGCGAATCGATCATCGGCTGTATCTCGGCACGCAGGGCCGCGCGCACCGGTTCCGCGTCCGGGCCGTAATGCTTCAGCACGCGATCGAGTTCGGCGATGTCGGCCGTCAGGCGGCTCACCAGGGCGCTGCTGTGTTCGAAGGAGGTGCGGGTCGAGGCAAACAGGAGCGCGAGAACCAGCGCACACATCGTGGCGACGAGGGCGATCGAGAGCTTGATCACGTCCTTCGAATCGCCGCTCAGATGATGCTCGGGCAGGCGAGGGCGCAGCAGGGCGCCGCCGATCGCGCTGGCGACTATGCAGACGAAGGCGATGGCGGCGAACTGGATGGGACTCAAGACGGATGACCTCGCGGGCGCCGATTTTGCGGCGGGGCACCGTGCCCCAGGCCACGCCGCGCACGCAAGCCACAAGGTGGTCACAAGCCGGGCGGGCCCGGAAGAGTCATTCTGAAGTCCGCCGTCGACCCAGAACGGCCTCCCTGCCTCCGTCCACACCGGAGGTCCGACCCGCCTGCGACCCCAAGCGCAGGCGGGTCATTCTGACTGGCGCCTAGTTGAAGCGCACGTACTCGAAGTCCGCCGGCTGGTTGTTGATGCCGCGCGCCGGCGGGGCGATCCAGTGGGCGAACCTTCCGGGCTGGGTGACCGCGGCGCCCATCAGCGAGGTCACATAGGCGCGGTCCTCGTCGGTCGGCAGCCACCGGTCCTTGTTGGCGTTCCACTCGGCCTCGGAGAGGACCTTGCCCTCGGGGGAAACGCGCAGGCCGGCAAAGGCGCCGATCTGACGGTCGAAGGCGCGATGCGGCAGGGTCATCTCGAAGTCGATGCCGGCCCGCTCGATGGTCTTGTTCCAGCGCAGCACGCCCTTGGCGCAGTCGTCGATATAGTCCTGGCGCAGACGCTCGTTGAGCGCCTGCAGGGCGGGGACCGCCTTCTTCACGATGCGGCCGTCCTCGACCGTGTCGATCTCGTAGGTCGCGTTGGTGAGCAGGTGGTCGTCGTCGATGCGGGTCTCGAGGAAGCGGCCCTTCACGCCCTGCGTGTAGTAGTTGGCGGCATTGGTCGAAGCCTCCTGGCCGAACAGGTCGAGCGACACCGAGAAGTGGAAGTTCAGATACTTCTGGATGGTCGGCAGGTCGATGGCGCCGAGGCTGCGCACGTCGTCGGTCCTGTGCTCCTTCATCAGCTCGCAGGTGCGCTGGAGGATGCGGCCCACGCCGGTCTCGCCCACGAACATGTGGTGCGCTTCCTCGGTCAGCATGAAGCGGCAGGAGCGGGCCAGCGGATCGAAGCCCGACTCGGCCAGCGAGGCGAGCTGGTACTTGCCGTCGCGGTCGGTGAAGTAGGTGAACATGAAGAAGGACAGCCAGTCCGGCGTCGCCTCGTTGAAGGCGCCGAGGATGCGCGGCTTGTCGGGATCGCCCGAATGGCGCTCCAGCATCGCTTCCGCTTCCTCGCGGCCGTCGCGACCGAAATAGGCGTGCAGCAGGTAGACCATCGCCCAGAGATGGCGGCCTTCCTCGACGTTGATCTGGAACAGGTTCCGCAGGTCGTAGAGCGAGGGTGCGGTCTTGCCGAGCAGGCGCTGCTGCTCGACCGAGGCCGGCTCGGTGTCGCCCTGGGTGACGATCAGGCGGCGCAGGGTCGAGCGCATTTCGCCCGGCACGTCCTGCCACGCGGGCTTGCCCTTGTTGTCGCCGAAGGCGATCTGGCGCTCGGGGTCGCGGTCGGCCAGGAAAATGCCCCAGCGATACTCCGGCATCTTCACGTAGCCGAAATTGGCCCAGCCGTTCGAGTCTGTGGAGACGGCGGTGCGCAGATAGACGTCGAAGGCGGAGGTGCCGTCGGGGCCCATGTCCTTCCACCAGTCGAGGAAGCGCGGCTGCCAGTTCTCCAGCGCGCGCTGCAGCCGGCGGTCCGAGGAGAGATCGACATTGTTGGGAATGAGCTGGCTGTAGTCGATGGCCATCGTTCAGTCTCCTTGCTCGAATTCCTCCCCATTCAAATGGGGAGGTGTCCACGAAGTGGACGGAGGGGTCATTGGGCGCACGCCGTGATGACCCCTCCGCCCCGATGACGGGGCACCTCCCCATTTGAATGGGGAGGAAATCCCTTAAGCCCTCTTGCGGTCGTACTTGCTCTGCTTCCCGGTGCCGTACAGCTTCAGCGCGCCCTCCGGGCCGGTCGCGTTGGGCCGCTGGAAGATCCAGTTCTGCCAGGCCGAAAGGCGGGCGAAGATCTTGGTCTCCATCGTCTCGGGCCCGGGGAAGCGCAGGTTGGCTTCCATGCCGATCAACCCGTCGGGCGAGAAGCCGGCGCGTTCCTCGACGGCGAGGCGCACCTCGTCCTCCCAGTCGATGTCGTCGGGGATGAAGGTGACAAGACCGGCCTGCTCGGCGGCGGCGGCATCCAGGGACTGGCCGATCTCGCCCTTGAGCGCATCGACCTGTGACGGATCGTGGAGGAAGCGTGTCGCGAGGCGCGTCAGCCCGTTGCCCATCGGATAGGGACCGAAATTCATGCCGGTGAGCCGCACCGTGGAGGCCGGCAGGTTCGAGCCCTCGAACACGCCGTCCAGCATGTAGGAACGGTCGGCTGCGAGCGCGACTTCGAGGAGGGTGCCGGTGAAGCAGGAGCCGGGCTCGATCAGCGCGATCAGGCTGCGCGAACTCACGTCGAGCCGCTTCAGGGTGCGCTTCCAGTAGAGCACGATCTCGCGCACCAGCCAGTCGCCGGCCTTTTCCGCGAGCAGTGCGTCGTAGGCCTCGACCAGCGCGGCATCGCCCTGGCTGGTCAGCACCCAAGTACCGATCTCGGTCTCGTTGAGTCGCAGATGCATCATCGCATCGTCGAACTCGCGGGCCAGCGCCAGCGGCCAGAAGGCGGCGCCGGCCGCATGCACGTCGGCGGGCGGCGGGGAGGCGGGGCCGTTGAGGCGGAACTTCGCCGAGCGGCCCTCGCGGTCGATCTCGACGGTGAGATGGCTGTAGCGGATCGTGTCGCCATCGACATGACGCTCGACGGTCGGCAGCGCGATGCCTTTGGCGTCCTTCGGGCGCGCCGACCTGGCCGCGACCTCCTCGGCGATCTTCTGGGTCTGCTCGACGAGCTTGGAGGGTGGGATGAGCTGGTCGACGAGGCGCCACTCGCGCGCCCGCTTGCCGCGCATCCCCTCAGCGGTGGTGCAGAAGAAGTCGGCATGGTCGCGGCGCACCATGCGCTTGTCGACGAGGCGCGTGAGGCCACCGGTGCCCGGCAGCACCGCCAGCAGCGGCAGCTCCGGCAGCGACACCGCGCTCGATCCGTCGTCGGCCAGCAGGATCTTCTCGCAGGCCAGCGCCAGCTCGTAGCCGCCGCCCGCGGCGATGCCGTTGATCGAACAGATGTAGGTCTGGCCCGACTCCGTGCTGGCGTCTTCGATGGCGAGGCGCGTCTCGTTGGTGAACTTGCAGAAGTTCACCTTGTGATCGTGGGTCGAGAGGCCGAGCATGTTGATGTTGGCGCCGGAGCAGAAGATGCGGTCGCGCTGCGATCGGATCACCACGGCGCCGACCTCGGGATGCTCGAAGCGCAGCCGCTGCACGGCGTCGGCCAGCTCGATGTCGACGCCGAGGTCATAGGAATTGAGCTTCAGCTTGTAGCCCGGCTTCAGCCCGCCATCCTCGTTCACGTCCATCGTGAGGTAGGCGACGCCGTTCTCGAAGGCGAGTTTCCAGTGCTTGTAACGGCTGGGATCGGTGCGGAAGTCGATGGGCGCAGCGGCGGAGTCCATTGGCATTCCTATTTCTGTAATTCGGTACTGAATTACCTATTTACTTTTCCCGGTGCAAGCGCATTCTGTCCCCCGGAATGATTGCGATCCGCCCCGCCGAGCCGGCCGACCTGTCGGCGATAGCCGCCCTCGATGCCCGCCTGACCGGGCAGGCGAAGGCGGTCTACTGGCAGGACATGCTGGCCCGCTATGCCGGCGGCCCGCCGGAGCGCCACTTCCTCGTGGCCGAGACGTCCAGGGGCGTGCTGGTCGGGTTCATCGCCGGCGAGGTACGCGTCTGGGAATTCGGCCAGCCGCCGGCCGGCTGGGTGTTCGCCATCCAGGTCGATCCCAGGCAGCGACTCAAGGGGGCGGGCAGTGCGCTGTTCGACGCGCTGGCCGCGCGATTCAAGGCCCAGGGCGTCACCCACGTGCGCACCCTCATCGATCGCAAGGACCACGTGATCCTGTCCTTCTTCCGCGCCCAGGGCATGACGGCCGGCCCGTCGCTGCAGCTCGACAAGGCGCTGTGACGTGAAGCTGCAGACCGCTACACGGCTCGGCCTCTATGCGATCCTTGAGCTGGCGCGCGACCCCAACCGTACGCTCTCGGCCGCCGAACTCGGCGAACGCTTCGGCGTCTCGACCCACTCGCTCGCCAAGGTGCTGGGCACTCTGTCCGCTGCCGGATTCGTGCAGGGCGGCCGAGGCGCCTCGGGCGGCTATCGCTTCACCGGCAACCGCCGCCGCATCACCCTGATGGACATCGTGGCGCTGTTCGAACCCGCGCCGGGCCGACGCGCCAAGGAGCCGGGCGAGGACACGGAGATCGGTTCGGCACTGCAGCGTGTCCTGACGGAGATCGACGAAATCGCCGAGGCGACGCTGCGTTCGATCAGTCTGGAGACTATGCTGAGGGGAACCAACTGAGAGGCACGCATGCTCGCGCGTCTGGTCTGTCTCGCCTTGCTGCTGATGCCCACAATTGTCCTCGCGCAGGATACAGGTGTTGAGGAAAGGGCTTGCACGCTCAATGGCTTGCTTGACCCGAGCTATGAGCGCGAGAGTCGGACGAAAGAATGGCCGCAGGAGGCGCAGCGGCTCAAGGCCGACATTCCCAACGTCTCTCGTCACGGCGACCGGCTGCGGCTTGCGATCGACGGTGGCCGGGCGGTCGAGTTGCAGGATTGTCCCTACGGCGATGCCGGCTACCAGTATCTCTACGAACGCTTCGACGACCCTGGTCGCTTCTACGTCGTACGTACGCCGGGTCTCGACGATTTTGCCTGGACGCTGGTGATGAAACGCACGGGCCGGCTGTTCACGGTGTACGGTGCACCGGTCTGGGCCTCCGACAAGACACGCTTCCTGACGGTTGCCTGCTCGCTTGAGCCTGCCCGCGGCACACTCTCCATTCATACGCCATCCGGTGACGGCCTCGCGACCGAAGCGGAATTCGAACTGCCCTGCGCGACCGAAAGCTGCTCGGCGCGCTGGGACTTCGAGTCGTGGGTCTCTATCGCCTGCACGCCGCGCGACGATCCTGCGAAGAGGGGCAAGGAATTCGTCCTGATGCGCGGCCACGACGGCAAGTGGAACCGGTTCGGGCGTTGAGGCAAGCGCGATCGAGTAAACACAATAAAGCCCGTCGTCCTGAGCGAAGCCGCCCGTAGGGCGGCGCAGTCGAAGGACCTCTATTCCTGTGCACGGTGTGTCGAAAAGAAAAGAGGTCCTTCGACTACGCGCCTGCGGCGCTCCGCTCAGGACGACGGGATTTTTTCGGCTTTACGCGTCCTCTACGCCTTGTCCCACCCGTCGCGCGTCTGCGGCAGCTTCTTCTTGAGCAGGGCGCCGGCCACGACGTTGCGCAGGACCTCGGCCGTGCCGCCGCCGATGGTGAACATGCGGACGTCGCGGGCCATGCGTTCGAGCGGCAGTTCGCGGCTGTAGCCGCGGGCACCGAAGAACTGCAGCGCTTCGTTGACGATCTGGATGGCGCTTTCGGAGGTGAACACCTTGGCCTGCGCGGCCATCAGCATGTCGGGGAAGCCGCCTTCGCCCGAGCGCGCGGCGTTGTAGACGAGGGCGCGCGATGCCGCGAGCCTGATCGACATGTCGGCGAGCTTCCACTGCAGGCCCTGGAATTCGTTGATCGGCCGGCCGAACTGGTGGCGCTTCTCGGACCAGTCGAGCGCCAGCCGGTAGGCGCCGTCGGCGATGCCGAGCGCCACGGTGGCGGCGCCCACCCGCTGGCTGTTGTAGGCCGTCATCAGGTCGGCGAAGCCCTTCTTCAGGCCGCGCGGCGGGATCACCAGGGCCGACGGCGGCACATCCATGTCCTCGAGGTCGACCACCGCCTCGGGGATGCCGCGCAGGCCCATGGTCGGCTCGCGCTTGGTGATCTTGAGGCCCTTGGTCTCGTCGCGGATCGCGAGGAAGCCGCCGATGCCCTCGAAGTTTCCCTTCTCGTCGTAGACCTTGGCGAAGATCAGATGCAGGCGGGAGACGCCGCCGCCGGTGATCCAGTGCTTGCGGCCGTTCAGGACGTAGCGGTTGCCCTTCTTGTCGGCGCGCGTGGTCATGCCGTTGGCGTCGGAGCCGGCATCGGGCTCGGTGATGCAGATGGCGGGCTTGTCGCCGGCCAGCACCATGTCGGCCGCCATTTTCTTCTGCTCTTCCGAGCCATAGGCCATGACCGCGCTGATCGCGCCCATGTTGGTCTCGACGGCGATGCGGCCGGTGACGGCGCAGGCCGAGGACAGCGCCTCGATGGCGAGCACGGCGTCGAGCCAGCCCTTGCCCTGGCCGCCATACTGGGTGGGGATGGTCATGCCGATCAGCTTCGCGTCCTTCAGCAACTCGACATTGTCCCAAGGATACTGCTCGGTCCGGTCGACCTCGGCGGCGCGCTTCGTGACGGGGCCGGCGGCCAGTTCGCGGGCGCGGGCCTGCAGTTCGATCTGATCCGGAGACAGGGCGGACGGGTTCATGGACAACTGACCTCAGACGGTATCGATGGTGAAGATGGCGATCGACCCGCTTCGGCCGCGGACGGCCGTGCTGCCGAGCGGCTTGAACACGAACTCCGTGCCGCAGCCGGCGCATGTCGTCTCCGACACGAGAATGCTCGTGCCGTGATCCTTGTTCAACTTTTCCAGTCGCGCGGCGAGGTTCACCGTGTCGCCTAGCAGTGTGAAACTGAGCCGCTGCCCCGCGCCGACGGACCCGCCGATGACCGCGCCGGTGCTGATGCCGATGCGGGTGACGAACGGAATCCTGGCTTCGCCGAAGCTGCGGCCCGCGACGGCGCGCTGGATGTCGATGGCCGCGCGGATGGCGGCGGAAGCGTGGCCCGGACAGGCTAGCGGCATGTTGAAGGAGGCGAACAGGCCGTCGCCGATGAAGGTGTTCACCACGCCGCCATGGGCACGGATAGGGGCGAGGACGGTCTCGAGATACTCGTTCAGCGCGCCGAAGAGATATTCGGGAGGCAGCTTCTCGGCGATGGTCGTGAAGCCCGAAACGTCCGTGAACAGGATCGTGGCCTCGCGGGTCTCCCCGGCGAGCACCCCGTTGCCGCCGCGCTGCAGGATGGTCGAGGCCACGCTCTCGTCGACGTAGCGGCCGAAGGTCTCGCGGATCTGCTCGCGTTCGCGCAGCCCTTCGACCATGGAGTTGAACTGGCCCGTAAGTTCGCCGACCTCGTCGTTCGAGGTCACGGGAATCCGGACGGACATGTCTCCGCCGGCGACCTTCGACATGGCCAGCGACAGGATGCGGATCGGCTGCAGCAGGGAGCGCCCGATGAAGTAGATCGAGACGGCGACGCCCATCAGCGCGATGGCGACGTCGGTTGCGATCTCGAACTGCAGCTTCACCCCGTCATAGCTCAGGAGGTCGATGACGACGGCCGTCATCGGCACGAGAGAGATGACGAGCAGCGCGATGCCGAGCTTCAGGCGGTAGCGGCCGAAGAACAGCGACAGGTTCCGGCTGGTGCGCTTGAAGATGAAGCCGCAGAGTTCGCCGAGATAGTCGCTCGTGACGAAGTACATGTAGGTGAAATAGAAGAACGGCAGCAGCACGCACAGCGCGACGTTGTCGGCCACCGTCTGGGTCGGGAGGGCGCGGAAGGTGGCATCCGGCCACAGGTAGGGCGCGATGACGCGGAAGCCCACCATGACCAGAGCGAGGAGCGCCACGCGTTCGGCGGTCAGGAAGGGAAGCTGCGTGATCCGGCGCTCCACATCCTCGAACGACCGCTTCCCCGACAGGTATTCCTCGATCGGTACGAACAGTCGCCGGCAGATCAGGGCGTTGACGCCCAGCAGTAGGAAGAGTCCGACGGCGATCGACCGCGGTGCATAGGCCCAGGCGTCCGCAAAGGTGACGAATACCGCGGTGAAGATGATGTCGATCCCTGCTGCCGACACTGTCCGCAGCAGATAGCGCCGCCTCAGGCCGGCGATCTCGGACGCCGTTGCGATGGGGCTCTCTTCTGCCGCCGTCACGCAGGCTGTCCCACGCGATAGACGACGATATGGCCGTGATGGCCGCGCACGTCGGTCGTCCCCAGCCGGTCGCAGGCGGTCTCTGCTCCGGCGGCCATCACGGTGCTCTCGGCGGCCAGGATGCGGGTGCCGAACTTCTTGTTGAGTTGCTCGAGGCGCGCGGCCACGTTCACGGCGTCGCCCAGCAGGGTGTAGCTCAGCCGGTTGTCGGTCCCGATGGTCAGGCCAATGACCGGGCCGGTGTTGATGCCGATGCGCGTCGGCAGGGCCAGTCCGTCGGCGAATCGGGCGGCGGAGAGGGCGGCCTGGATGTCGATTGCCGCGGCGATCGCGGCTGCGGCGTGATTCGCGAGCGGTCGCGGCAGGTTGAAGCTCGCGAACAGGCCGTCGCCGATAAAGCTGTTCACGATCCCGCCATGGCGCTGGATCACCGGGACGATGGTGCGAAGATACTCGTTCAGCATGGCTGCCACCGCGGCGGGTGCGATGCTCTCGGAGAGGCTGGTGAAACCCTCGATGTCGGTGAACATCAGCGTCGCCTCGGCAGTCGTGTCGATGCTGCGGCCGGTGTTGCCGCGATTCGACAGGATGGTCGTGGCGACCGCCTCGCTCACATACTTGCCGAACGTGTCGCGCAGATAGGCCTTCTCGGCCAAGCCTTCGACCATCTGGTTGAAGCGGCTGGCGGCGTGGCCCAGCTCGTCGTTCGACGTGACCGGCAGGCGCACCGTGTAGTCGTCGTCGGCGACGCGACGCAGGCCGCCATCCAGGCGGGTAATGGGGCGTGTCAGTGCGCTCGATATCCAGTAGTACATGAAGGCTGTGCCGATCGCCGAGGTCGCAATGTCGGACGAGGCTTCGCGCACCAGCCGGTCGCCGCTGTAGCTCAGCATGTCGGCGACGATCAGGACCATGGTGGCGAAGGACACGAACAGCAGGGCGAGGGCGACCTTCCGCCGGAAGCGGCCGTCGAACGTCCCGATGTTGACGCCCCTCGCCCGGAACAGCTCTTCGCACAGGCGATCGAGGTACGCCGCGACGACGAAGAAGGTGAGGACGACGTTGAAGCCGGTTCCGACGGTCAGGTTGGCGAAAACGTCCGGCCACTCAACCTGCTGGAGCGTCGCGCCGAAGGTGATGTCGAGGCGATGCGAGAGCAGGCGCAACCCCACCATCGGGGCGTACATGACTCCCACGACGGTCGCGGAATGGCGTGGCAGCTTCGCCAGCGAATTCTCGATGTCGGCGAAGGCCTTGCGCCCCTCGATGAAATGCCGGATCGGCCGGATCAGGAGCCAGGCGCCGAGCCCGACGCCGCCGGCGAGGAACAGCGTCGTGACGGCAAGCGACGGGAGCACGACCTGCGGGGCGCCGTTGAGCGCCGAATAGATGAACACCGCGACCACATCGATCAGGAACGGCACCGACATCGCAAGGTAGTAGCGATGCACGAGTCTGGCGGGCGACAGGTGCCGCGCCGCGTCGGTTGGTGCGGTCATCCGCCGGATATAAAGCGGATCGGGGCGGAGCGGAATGCCCCGTCCGCCCCCAACCACGCGGCTCAGGCCGTGAGTTCGCGCGCCGTGATGCGGTACTTGAACTTGTCCGGATCGAGCGAGTCGAGAAACCCCGACCGGTTCTCGGCCTGCGGATACATCAGGAAGGCGATCGGCTCTTCCTTCGAGCCCGGCAGCTTCACGTCGTGTGCCACGTTGTAGGCGAGCCAGTTGCCTTCCCACGAACCGAACAGGGCGCGGCGGGCGGCAACGACCTTGGGATCGGTCATGGCGAGGTTTGCCGGCGGCTCCTCCAGCACCACCTTGCGGACGTCGGCGGGATCGACCGGCGTCCAGCCTGACCCGCTGAGCCAGACCTCGGCGCGGCAATGCTGCGCCTTGGAGACGACCTCCGAGCCGGCACCCAGCGCCTTGAAGCCGAACTCCGACGGCATGACGCGAATGCCGTAGATGTCCCGTGCCGGCAGCCCGGCCGCGCGCGCGAGGCCGACATAGAGCGCATTCAGGTCGGCACATTTGCCGTTCAGGTTGCCGGTCCGGATCATCGTCGTGATGTCGCCGACGCCGCATCCCAGGGTCTTGGGATTGCGGAACGTGTTCTCGACGACCCAGTCGTAGATCGCGCGGGCCTTGGCGAGGTCGCCCTGCTTGCCGCGCACGATCCTGTCGGCCGTCTCCTTGACGAGGCCGTCGGTCGGCAGAAAGGTGGTCGGCATCAGGTTGAGCTTGCGCTCGGCGTCGCTGAGCGGCGGGGCATTGCCCTGGCCCGGGACGACCGATCGGTTCTGCGCCTGGACCTGCGCCACGATCTCGATGACCGGCGACTGCTGGTCGGCTGCCCATTCGACCCTGAGCATCTCCGCGCCATACTTGGGATCGCGGACGCGCTCGGCGACCTTTGCATTGCCGGTCCAGGTCACGGCACCGGGACGCTGCCAGTCTGGTGCCTCGAAGGTCGGCAGCGGGATCCAGGCCCTGGTCGCGCCGGCCGTCGGCTCGACCCGGGTCGTCAGCACGTAGGTTCGCCAACCCTTCGGCACGGGCGCGTAGGTGACGGCCTGCGCCGATGCAAGGCGCGGCGCGGCCGCAAGGACGCCGGCAGCGAGGCCGGTCTTGAACATGTCACGACGATTCATCCTGGTGTTTCCCCATTGGCAAGATTTGCCGGGGAGGGAGGTCGTCCCGTCGTCGGGAGGAGCCGCGCCATCCCGGACCGATCCGCGTCGCACGCGACAGCGTCAGTACCGGAAGGCGGCACAATTGCAGCGTGCCGTAGCTCCCGTCAACGCCTCAGAGACCGAGATAGGCCTGGCGGACGCGGTCGTTCGTCAAGAGGTCGGCGCCTGCGCCTTCGAGCTCGATGCGGCCGTTCTCAAGCACGTAGCCGCGATCGGCGATGCGCAGCGAGGCCATCACGTTCTGCTCGACCAGGAGGATCGTAAGGCCCTCCTCGTTGAGGCGGCGCACGATGCGGAAGACCTCCTGCACGATGGTGGGGGCCAGTCCCAGCGAGGGTTCGTCGAACATGATGAGGCGGGGCTGACCCATCAGGCAGCGGCCGATCGCCACCATCTGCTGCTCGCCGCCGGAGAGCGTGCCGGCCGCCTGCCGCCGACGCTCGGCGAGGCGCGGGAACATCGTGAAGACCCGCTCCAGCGTCTGCTTCTCGAGCGCGCGCGCCCGCCTGGGCGTTGCGCCCATCTCGAGGTTTTCCAGCACCGAGAGATTGGGGAAGACCTGCCGGCCTTCGGCGACATGGCCGACGCCGGCCTCGCAAACCCGATAGGAGGGCCAGCCGGTGATGTCGGTGCCGTCGAAGCGGATATGGCCGCGCGCCGGCTTCTCGATGCCGTGGATCGAGCGGATCAGCGAGCTCTTGCCCGCACCGTTGGCGCCGACGATGGCCACGATCTCGCCCTGCGCGATCTCGAGCGAAACGCCGGCCAGCGCCTGGGCGTCGCCATAAAACAGGTCGATATCCTCGACCTTGAGGAGCGGGCCGCTCATGCCGGTTCCGCCTCGCCGAGATAGACGTCGAGCACCGCCTGGTGGCGGGCGATCTCGGCCGGGGTGCCCTCGGCGATCTTCTCGCCGTAACTCACCACGACGATGTTGGACGCAAGTGCCATGACGGCGCGCATCACGTGCTCGATCAGCAGGATGGTGAGGCCGGTGCGCCTGTTGAGTTCCTGCAGGAACGTCACCATGACGTCGATCTCGGTCGGCCGCAGCCCCGCCATCACTTCGTCGAGCAGCAGCAGCTTCGGCTCGGTGGCGAGGGCGCGCGCGACCTCGAGGCGCTTGCGATCGGGCAGGGTGAGGCTCTCGGCCGCCTGGTGCCGGCGATCGTGCAGGCCGAGCTGCATCAGGATGTCGGCCGCGTAGGCGCGCGCATCGGGAAGGGCCGGCCGGCGGTGCAGGGCACCGACCGTGACATTCTCCAGCACGCTCAGCCCCTTGAACGGCTTCACGATCTGGAAGGTGCGGCCGACACCGGCGTCGCAGACGAGGTCGGGCCTCAGCCCCGAGATCTGCCGTCCGTCGAGGCGCACGCTGCCGGCGTCGGGCCGGTAGACGCCGGCGATCATGTTGAAGATCGTGGTCTTGCCGGCGCCGTTGGGTCCGATCAGGGCGTTGATGGCACCGGCCGGCACGTCGAAGGAGACGTCGTGCACGGCGCGCAGGCCGCGGAAGCTCTTGCCGATCCCGTCGAGTTCGAGCCGGGCGCCGCTCATTTCTGCCTGTCCCCGAAGCCCAGGCGCTCGGCGATCCAGGGCCAGACTCCGGCCGGGCGGTACATCACGATCACCAGCAGGGCGAGACCGTAGAAGATCTGCTTCAGGCCTGAGATATGGAAGACCTCGCTCAGGTCGGTGAAGATCTCGCCGAGGCCGGTCAGCACCACGGCGCCGACGATGGGCCCGAACAGGGTGCCCAGCCCGCCGATGATCGGCGCCAGGGTGAATTCGATGGAGCGGCCCATGGCGAAGGCCGTCTCGGGGAAGAGGTTGTTGTAGTAGAAGGCGTTCCAGACGCCGGCCAGCGCCGTCAGCGCCGCCGAGATCATGATCGCGATCATCTTGCAGCGCAGGACCGGCACGCCCACGGCCTGGGCCGCTTCCGGGTCTTCGCGGATCGCCAGCCAGTAGCGGCCGAGCCGGCTCTCGAGCAGGGCGCGGCAGAGGACGAAGGTGCCGGCCGCCAGCGCCAGGATCACGTAATAGAAGAGCAGCGGCCCGCCGCGGAGGTTCAGCATGTCCGAGGTGGCATCGACCTTGAGGAAGAGGCCGCCCGAGCCGCCCGCCCAGCCCCAGTGGTCGAAGGCGATGCGGGTGAACTCGCTGAAGGCGATGGTAAGCAGGGCGAAATAGACCCCGGCCAGCGAGAAGCGGAAGCCGAGATAGCCGACGATCGATCCGGCGGCGACGGCCGCTGCGACCGCGACGAAGACGCCGGCCCACGGGCCGATGCCGTAATGGAAGAAGAGGCCGGCGGCGATGTAGCCGCCCACACCGGCATAGAGCGCATGGCCGAGCGAGAGCTGGCCGGCGAAGCCCATCATGATGTTCCAGGCCTGGCCGACGAAGGCGAAGTAGAGGACCAGGATCAGGACCGAAAGGCCGTATTTGCCAAGCAGCGCCGGCGCCACGAGCAGAAGCGCGAGAAGCACGCCGAGGCACCACAGGGAGCGGGCCGGCACGCCCCCGGCGAGGCGCGTGAGGAATGTCATGTGCCGCTCTTGCCGAACAGGCCCTGAGGCCGCAGCAGCAGCACCAGGATGAGGATGCCGAAGCTCACCATGCTCTTCAGCGACGGCTGGAGCAGGAGGCCGGCCACCGCCTCGCTGACCCCGATCAGCAGGCCGCCCGCCAGCGCGCCGGTCATGCTGCCGAGGCCGCCCACGATCACGATGACGAAGGCGAGAAGCGTGTATTCGGCGGCGAGGAAGGGCGTCACCGGAATGATCGTGATCATCAGCGCGCCGGCGGCGCCGACGCAGGCCGCACCGACGCCGAAGGTGAAGGCGTAGAGCCGGCGGACGTCCAGCCCGACGACCAGCGCGCCCAGGTTGTTGTCGGCGGCAGCGCGGATCGACTTGCCGGTGCGGGTGCGGGTGAAGAAGAGCCACAGCAGGCCCGCGATCACCACCGCGGTGAGGGCGGCATGCACGCGAACCGCGTCGAAGACGAACGGGCCGAGCTCGTAGGAGTCGAACTGCGACTCCAGCTGCACCCCGCGCGAGTCGGGGCCGGCGACGACGAGGCAGGCGTTCACCAGCAGGATGGCGATGGCCAGCAGCAGCAGGAACTGCTGGTGCTCGGGCCGGCCGATGAAGGGGGAGATCACGACGCGCTGCAGCGCATAGCCCGCGCCGAAGAAGATCAGTGCGATCACCGGCAGGCTGAGCATCGGCGAGACCTGCAGATACTCGAAGCCCATCCAGGCGAGATACATGCCGACGACCATGATCTCGCCATGCGCGAAGTTGACCACGCGCATCACGCCGAAGATCACCGACAGGCCGAGCGCCATCAGCCCGTAGACCATGCCGGTCAACAGGCCCTTGGTGATCGCCTGGGCGAGCGAGAGAAGAAAGTCGGCGGTCAACGCGCTAATCGGCCATCAGGTGCGGCGCTTGTCGTTCCACGGCGGCATCGGGAAGACGAGCGGCGCGGCGGCCGATTCGAGCGGCAGCACGACCGTGGGCTTGCGCTTCAGGTTCTCGACGGCCGTGGCCTTGATGTTGACGTTCTGGCCCTTGGAGTCGAACTGGATCGGGCCGCCGACCATGACGTGCTGGTCGATCTTGATCTTGCGCAGCGCTTCCATGAGATCGGCCGGCTTGGTCGACTTGGCGGCGAGCCAGGCCTGGGCCGCGATCAGGACGCCCTCGAAGGTGAAGCCGCCGTTGAGGTCGAGCTGGTCGTTCGGGAACCTGGCGGCATGGCGCTTCTCGAGCGCCTGGGTCATCGCCGACTTCGGGTCGAGCCACGGCACGTTCGAGATCATGTACTCGCCGTACTTGCCCATGGTCTTGAGGAAGTCCTGCTCGTAGAGGCCGGGCGCTCCGGGATTGAGGACGCCCATCGGCTCCCAGCGCTGCTTCACCATCTCCTGGACGAGCAGCTTGGCGTCATTGAGGCGGCTGACCGGCAGCAGCAGCTCGGCCTTGGTGGCCTTGGCCTTGGCGACCTCGACGGAGAGGTCCTTGGCGGCGGCGTCGTAGCTGATCGTGTCGACCAGCTCGTAGGGCATGTCGAGCTTGGGGAACAGCGCCTTGATGCCGTTGATCATCGCGGTGCCGAACGTGTCGTTCACGCTCATCAGCACGGCGGTCTTCGGCGTCTTGCCCGAGACCTTGAAGATCTCCTTGTGCAGCGCCAGTGCGCCGGTGATCAGCATCGGCGCCGTCGGGAAGTTGCGCACCACGAACTTGTAGCCCTGCTCGGTGATCTGCGGAGCGGCCGCGATGTTCACGACCAGCGGCACGCCGCGCTGCTCGCATACCTGGGCGATGGCGATGGTCTGGCCGGAATCGAACGCGCCGACGAGGATATGGCAGCCGGCGTCGATCGCCTTCTCGGCTTGGGTGCGGGCCACGTCCGGCTTGGTTTCCGTGTCGTAATTCACGATCTCGAGCTTCACCGGCATCTTCATGTCGGCGAACACGTCGTTGGCCACGTCGGCGCCGCGGCGGCAGGCCTGGCCGATCTGGGCCTGCAGGCCCGAGGTCGGCAGCAGCAGGCCGACCTTGAGGTTGGCCGGCGCGCCCTGCGCGAACGCCTGGCGCAGCGGCAGCGGCGCGCCCAGAAGGGCGGCGCCGGCGATGGCTGACTGTCCCAGACGGCGGCGGGTGAAGGTCTTGCGGCCGGTCATTGCGGCTCCTCCCAGGGGTTTTTGCTGGCCGGGACTATAGAGGCTGACTGCTGCGCGTGCTAGGTCGGCCGGCATGATCCACAGCCTCGACGACCTCAACCGCGCGGCCCCCGGCGCGTTCTCGGCCGCCATCGGCGACACGTTCGAACTGGCGCCCTGGGTCGCCGAAGCCGCCGCCGCCAGACGGCCCTTCACGACGGTCACCGCACTGCACGAAGCGATGATGGGCGCGGTGCGGGCCGCGCCGCGCGAGCGCCAGCTCGCCTTCGTCTGCGGCCATCCCGATCTCGCCGGCAAGGCGGCGCGGGCGGGCGACGTAACCGAAGACTCCCGGCGCGAGCAGGCGAGCGTCGGGCTCGACACGCTGTCGGAGGAGGAATTCGCCCGCTTCCATCGTCTCAACGATGCCTACAAGGCGAAGTTCGGCTTCCCGTTCATCGTCTGCGTCCGCCGGCACACGCGCGATTCGATCCTCGCCCAGTTCGAGCGCCGGCTGCGCCACGATCCGGCCACCGAATTCGCCGCCGCCCTGCAGGAAATCTCCTTCATCACGCGGCTGCGGCTGGCGGCCAAGGTGACGGGCGAGGGCATGCCGCGGGTGAACGGGCGGCTGAGCACCCACGTACTCGACACGCATGCGGGGCGGCCGGCGGTCGGGATCGCCGTCGAACTCTACGAATTCGCCGGCGACCGCGCGCATCGCATCGCAACGGCCACGACCAACGCCGATGGCCGCACCGATCAGCCGCTGATCGGCGGCCGGCCACTGCCGATCGGCCGCTACGAGCTGCGCTTCGCCGTGGGCGACCACTTCCGCAGCAGGGGGATCGAGCAGGGCGATCCGCCTTTTCTCGACATCGTGCCATTACGGTTTTCCATTGCCGAGCCGGAGGGGCATTATCACGTCCCGCTGCTCTGCACGCCGTGGAGCTATTCGACGTATCGCGGAAGTTAGAGACAACGGAGGAGAACCAATGACGAGCTACAGCGACGTATCCCTGATGATCGACGGCGCCTGGACCAAGGGCGCCAACGGCCGGACGATCCCGGTCATCAATCCGGCGACCGAAGAAGTGATCGGCCACGTAGCCCATGCCGAGAAGGCCGACCTCGATCGTGCCCTGGAGGCCGCCGAGAAGGGCTTCCAGCAGTGGCGGAAGGTCTCGCCGTTCGATCGCTACAAGGTCATGCGCAAGGCGGCCGAGCTGATGCGCCAGCGCGCCGACGAGATCGCGCCGATCATGACGATGGAGCAGGGCAAGCCGGTGATCGAGGCCAAGGGCGAGACCCTGCTCGCCGCCGACATCATCGAGTGGATGGCCGAGGAAGGCCGCCGCACCTACGGCCGCATCGTGCCGGCGCGCTTCGAGAACGTGTACCAGCTGGTGACCAAGGAGCCGGTGGGTCCGGTCGCGGCCTTCACGCCGTGGAACTTCCCGATCAACCAGGTGGTGCGCAAGGCCTCGGCGGCGCTGGCCACCGGCTGCTCGATCATCATCAAGGGACCGGAAGACACGCCCGGCTCCTGCGCCCAGCTCATCAAGGCCTTCGTCGACGCCGGCGTGCCGGCGGGCGTGATCCAGCTCGTCTACGGCGTGCCATCGGAGATCAGCGAGTATCTGATCCCGCATCCGATCATCAAGAAGGTGACGTTCACCGGCTCGACGCCGGTCGGCAAGCAGCTCGCGGCCCTGGCCGGCGCCCACATGAAGCGCGTCACCATGGAACTGGGCGGCCATTCGCCGGCCATCGTGTTCGAGGATGCGGACGTCGACCAGGCGGTGAACATCCTGGGCGCCAACAAGTTCCGCAATGCCGGACAGGTCTGCGTCGCGCCGACCCGCTTCCTGGTGCACGAGAAGGTCTATCCGGAGTTCGTCGAGAAGTTCACGGCCTACGCCAAGAACCTCAAGGTGGGCAACGGCCTCGACAAGGACACGCGCATGGGCCCGCTCGTCGCCGAGCGCCGCCTGCACGCGATCGACGGCTTCGTGAGCGATGCCATCGGCAAGGGCGCCAAGGTCCAGACCGGCGGCCAGCGCAAGGGCAACAAGGGCTACTTCTACGAGCCGACCGTCCTGACCGACGTGCCGCTCGACGCCCGCATCATGAACGAGGAGCCGTTCGGTCCGCTGGCGCCGATCTCGTCGTTCAAGGATTTCGACGGCGTGATGAAGGAGGCGAATCGCCTGCCGTGGGGCCTCGCGGCCTACGCCTACACCACCAACAGCAAGACCATGACCCAGGTCGGCGCCGCGTTCGAAAGCGGCATGGTGTCGATCAACCATCATGGTCTCGCGCTGCCGGAAGTGCCGTTCGGCGGCATGAAGGATTCGGGCTATGGTTCGGAAGGCGGCGTCGAGGCGCTCGAGGCCTATCTGAACACCAAGTTCATCAGCCAGCTCGGCATGTAGGATCGCCGCAACTCGCGGGGATTGGCCCTCCTCCGATCCGTCGGAGGAGGGCTTTTTCATGTGCGAAACCTGTCGCCCGTCGAAACGAAGATCAAACACGGGCTCGCCTTTTGGGCACACCGACCTATACCGGTTGGATCTCGATACGGGAGCCTCTTCATGAAGCGTAGAAATGTCCTGGCCGCCCTCGGTGGCCTTCCGGTCGCCGCCGCGCTGGGTTCCGGTGTCAGGGCGCAGGACGCATATCCGGCTCGGCTGGTGAAGATCCTCGTGCCGTTCGGTCCGGGCGGCTCCACCGACATCATCTCGCGCCTGATCGGCAAGCAGCTCGAAACCATGACGGGCAAGGCGTTCGTCATCGAGAACAAGCCCGGCGCCACCGGCATGATTGGCACGACGCAGGTCAAGAACGCGCCGGCCGACGGCTATACGATCCTGCTGGGATCGACCAGCACGCTGGCGGCCAATCCGAGCCTCTACAAGCAGATGACCTACGACCCGACCGACTTCACCACGGTCGCCGTCAACGGCACCGCCGGCAACTTCATGCTGGTGAAGCCGGACGCGCCGTACAAGACGGTCAAGGAATTCGTCGACTATGCCAAGAAGCAGCCCAAGCCGCTGTTCTCGGGCTATGGCAACGCCTCCTCGCGCGTGCCCGCGGCACTCTTCGAGGTGACGACCGGCGTGAAGTTCGAGGAAGTCGCCTATCGCGATGCCGTCGCCTCGATCCAGGATCTCAATGCCGGCCGCGTCGATTGCGTGTTTCCCGACCAGGTGGTGGGCGAGAGCTACGTCCGTTCGGGCTTTGTGCGGGCGCTTGCGGTCACGTCGAAGGATCGCTCGCCGCTCTTTCCCGACATTCCAGCCATTGCCGAGACCTATCCGGACTACGTGATCATCGCCTTCTCGTGCTTCTCGGTGCGCAAGGAAACGCCGGACGACATCAAACAGAAGCTGAATCGCCTGCTCATGGACGCCATCTATGAGCCGGCGATCCTGGAACGCGTGAAGCAAATCGGCTTCACGCCGCCGCCGCGGGACTGGACGATCGCCCAGTGCGACGCCTTCGTGGCCAAGGAGCGCGAAGATTGGACGAAGTACATCAAGCTCGCGAGGATCGAGCCGCAATAGCGTGCGGTATTGCACCGCCGCGGCCGGACGCTAAGCTGCCCGCCGAATGAGCGGGATCGCGCGGCGCAGCTTGCTGGGGGGATTGATAGCGGCCGGCGTCGGGCCGACGGTCCCGGCGCGCGCCAGCGACTGGCCGAACCGCAGCGTATCGTGGATCGTGCCGTTCCCGGCCGGCGGCGGTTCCGACATGTTCTCGCGCCCGATCGCGGCGCGTGTCGCCGAGGCGATCGGCGAATCGGTGGTGATCGACAATCGCAGCGGCGCCGGCGGCACGGTCGGCACCGCCGTTGCAGCGCGCGCCACGCCGGACGGCTACACGATGCTTGTGGGCGACACCGGCCTGGTCTACGCACCCTCCATCTATCCACGGGCAGGCTTCGATTTCCTGCGCGACTTCGCGCCGATCGCCGCCTTCGGCAGGGTGCCCTATGCGCTGGTGGTCAACCCGGCGCGCATCGACGCCGCCAATCTCGAAGCCTTCATCGCGATGGCGAAGAAGGCGCCGGGCAGCATCGACGTCGGCTCGGCCGGCCTCGGCACGGTGACCCATCTCGCCATCGGCCTCTTCGAGGGCCGCGCCGGCGTGGCGTTCACGCATGTCCCGTACCGCGGCGGCGCGCCGATGCTGCAGGACCTTCTGGCCGGCCAGATCGGTGCGGCGTTCGTGCTGGTGAGTGCCGTTGCAGGCTCTGTGCGGTCCGGAAAATTGAGAGCGCTGGCTGTCATCAACCGTCGCCGCGATGTGCAGCTTCCGGACGTGCCGACGGCACATGAGGCGGGCCTCGCCGAATTCCGAATGACGACCTGGTTCGGCCTGTTCGCGCCGATCCGTACGCCCGACATCGTGCTCGACCGGGTCCATGCAGCCGTACAGCGGGCGCTGGGCTCCGAAGAGGTGAGGCGGCTGTGGGCCGAGCATGGCGCGAAGGTCGAGCTCGAGAGCCGCGCCGACTTCGCGGACTTCATCGGTCGCGAGGCGGAGCGGTGGAACCGGATCGCCAAGGCCGCCAACGTCCAGATGGAGTGAACCGATGACGCTCTCGCGGTCTCTTTCCCGCCGCGCCGCCCTGGGCGGCGTGCTGGCCGTGGGGGCGGCAGGAGCCGTCCATGCACAGCAATGGCGGCCGCCGCGGGCGATGAACTGGATCGTTCCGTTCCCGCCCGGCGGTTCGAACGACACGTTCGCCCGTCCCGTCGCAGCCCATGTCAGCCAGCGATTCGGCCATCCGGTCGTGGTCGAGAACCGCAGCGGCGCCGGTGGCACGCTGGGTGGCATGGTCGTGGCGCGGGCACGCCCCGACGGCTGCACCCTGCTGGTCGCCAACAGCGCACAGTCCTTCGCGACGGTGGTCTATCCGGAATCGGGCTTCGACCTGCTGCGCGACTTCGCGCCCGTCAGCAACATCGCCAGGGTCCCGGTCGGGCTCGTGGTCAATCCGGCCAAGCTCGATGCCAGGGATCTGGCCGCCTTCCTCGCGGCGGCCGCCACGTCGCCCGATACGATCAACATCGGCTCGTCGGGCCTCGGCACCATGCCGCACCTCGCCATCGAGCTGCTGCAGCGGCGCACCGGCATCCGGCTGACACATGTACCCTATCGCGGCGGCGGCCCGGCCTTGCAGGACCTGCTGGCGGGCCAACTCGACGCGACCTTCCAGCCGCTCAGCACGGTCGCCTCCTACGTGCAGTCCGGCAAGCTGCGCGCACTGGCCGTCGCGAGTGCGAAGCGCGAGAGCGTGCTGCCAGACGTGCCGACCTTCGCAGAGGCCGGCGTGAAGGATTTTGAAGTAAGCACCTGGTACGGCCTGTTCGCGCCCGCGAAGACACCGGCCATCGCGCTCGATGCGCTGCATGCCGCCGTCCAGGCGGCGCTCGCCGAAGCCGACATCAAGCGCGTCTGGCAGGAGCAGGGTGCCAGCATCGACCTCGAAAGCCGCCAGGCCTTCGGCGACTTCGTGAAGGCCGAGGTCGAGCGCTGGAGCGCCATTGCCCGCACCACCGGCCTGCCGATGGAGTAGGTCCGAACCCAGTGCAATCCGTCATCTCGACCGAAGCGCGCAGCGCGAAGTGGAGAGATCTCGTCTCCACGATTTGCCGGCTCTTGGTTGAGCGAAGGTCTCTCCGCTACGCCTCGCTGCGCGAGGCTTCGGTCGAGACGACGAAAGCCTCTGTTTCGTGCCTCAAGTTTCAGGTCTGGCCGCCGCCATTCACCTGGATCATCTGGCAATTGACGTAGGCACCACCGTCGGAGACCAGCAGGCCGAGCACCGAGCCGATCTCGGCGGGCGTGCCCATGCGGCCGAGCGGGACCTTGGCCATCGTTTCGAGGCGATGGTGGTTCGACTCGGCGTCATCCTCGACATCGGCCGAGATCGGGCCCGGTGAGATCGCATTGACCGTGATGCCCTTCGGACCGAACTCCTTGCCCAGCGCCTTGGTGAGTCCCCACACGCCGTGCTTGGCGACCGAGACGGGCGCCCGGCCGGCATAGCCGTGCATCGCGTTCATGCCGGTGAAGTTCACGATGCGGCCCCAGCCTTTCTTCACCATGCCGGGCAGGCAGGCCTGCGAGAGCCACACGGCGGCGTCCAGGTCGACCGAGATGACGCGGCGCCAGTCGGCCTCGCTCATTTCGAGGAAGGGCTTGGCCGGCCGCAGCGCCGCATTGTTCACCAGCACGTCGACCGAGCCGAACCGCGCGATCGCCTCCCGGGCCATGTGACGGCATTCCTCGGGGCTGCCGACATCGGCCATGACGACAAGGGCCTCGACGCCGAGTGCGGAGGCCTCCCGGGCGACCGACTCGCAGGCCTTGCGGTCGGCAGAGCCGTTGATCACGACGTCGTAGCCCATCCGGGCGAGCTCCAGTACACAGGCCCGGCCGATGTTTCGGCCTGCGCCGGTCACCAAAGCTGTTCTCCGCGTCGTGGCCATCTTCTATATCTCCCGCTTTATGTATTCAGGGGGCGTGACTTGGAGCTGAAGACGATCCTGCTCGGACAGCGCCCCGTGCGAGTCTGGACCGGCGGCACCGGTGAGGCAATCGTGCTGCTGCATGGCGGCTGGGCTGGAGCCGAAGCCTACTGGTCGACCGTCACCGACGATCTCGAACGCACGCATCTCGTCATCGCGCCGGAATTGCCGCTCGTCCACTCGCCCGAAGGGCTGCCGAGTTTCGGTGCCTACGCCGACTTGGTTTCGGAGATGCTGACGGCGCTCGGTATCGAGCGCGCCACCCTGGTCGGCAATTCGTTCGGCGCGACCGTCGCCTGGCGCTTTGCCGGCCAGTATCCCCAGCGTTGCGTCCGCGTCGTGTTGGTGAATGGATACCAGCCGCCGGTCTATTCGAAGATGCTGCGCTGGCTCGCCGGGAAGACACCGATTCGCGCACTCGCACGTGGCAACCTGCAGCGCCTGCATTTCGGCCCCGAGGTCATTCCGCTTGCCTTCCACGATCGTTCGAAGGTGCCGGCCGAGATCTCCCGGACTCTGGAGAACTTCACCGCCGCCGACGTCGACCGCGTCATCGATTTCCTGCTGTCCGGCGAGGAAGCCGCACCGCCTCCCAAGGGGGCGGTGCTGCTGATCTGGGGCGAGGCCGACCGCTCACCCGTCCTGGACAAGAACGGCGCTCGCAAGATGCGGCTCTCCCTGGAAGAGTCCCGACTGGTGACGATCCCGGACGCCGGCCACCTGCCGCAGATCGAGTGCCCGGAAGAGTTCCTTCGGGCGCTGCGCGGCTTCCTGAAGCGATAGAATGAGGGACTTCGCGCCTAGACGGCGCCGCCGGACTTGAGGGCCGCTATGGCCTTCGCGTCGTAGCCCAGGCCGCTCAATACCTCGTCGGTGTGCTGTCCGAGGTCCGGGGTCGGATTGAGCGCCTTGGGCTGCGGGTAGTCCGAGAGGTTGATCGGCTGGCCGACCACCTTGATCTCGCCCAGCGCGGGATGGTTGATCGGGCGGGCGATGCCGAGATGCTGGACCTGCGGTTCGGCGAAGGTCTTGTCGATCGTGTTGATCGGGCCGCAGGGGACGCCCGCCTTGTTCAGCGACTCGATCCAGTGGGCGCTGGTGTTGGTCTTCGTAACCTCGGCGAGCCGCTCGTTCAGCGCCTTGCGGTTCTTTGAGCGCAGCGCCGGCGTCGCATGTTCCGGGTGGTCGATCAGCGCCTGTGCGCCCAGCGCCAGCGCGGCGCGCTTCCACATCTTGTCGCCGGCGGCGGCGATGTTGATGTAGCCGTCGCTGGTCGGGAAGACCCCGGTCGGGATGCTGGTCGGATGGTCGTTGCCGGCCTGCTTCGGCACCTCGCCCTTCATCAGCCAGCGCGAGGCCTGGAAGTCGAGCATGAAGATCTGCGCCTCGATCAGCGAGGTATGGACCCACTGGCCCTTGCCGGTGCGCTCGCGCGTGTAGAGCGCCAGCATGATCGCCTGCGCGAGCAGGAGACCCGAGGTCAGGTCGGCGATGGGAATGCCGACCCGCATCGGGCCGCGGCCGGGTTCGCCGGTGATCGACATCAGGCCGCCCATGCCCTGCGCGATCTGGTCGACGCCAGGACGCGCCGCATCGGGACCGCTCTGGCCGAAGCCCGCGATCGAGCCATAGATGATGCGGGGGTTGATCTTCGCCACCGTGTCGTAGTCGACCTTGAGGCGGTGCTTAACGTCGGACCGGTAGTTCTCGACGATGACGTCGGCCTTTTCCGCGAGCTTCATGAAGATCGCATGACCCTCGGGACTCTTGAGGTTCAGCGTCATCGACTTCTTGTTGCGATGCAGGTTCTGGAAGTCGAATCCGTGGCGCGCCCCGCCCATCGAGTCGTTCTTGCCGCCCTCGGAGGGCGGTGGCGGCGGCTCGATCTTGATCACGTGCGCGCCCCAGTCGGCGAGCTGGCGCACGGCGGTCGGGCCGGCGCGGTGGGCCGTGAGATCGAGAACAGTGAGGTGGGAGAGGGGCAGGGCGGTCATCGGCGATTCCTCCCTTCCTCAGCGGCCCTTGAAGACCGGCTTGCGCTTTTCCATGAAGGCGCGGCGGCCTTCCTTGAAGTCCTCGCTGTCGAAACAGGCCTCGGCCATCCTGTCGAGCCTGGCATGATCCTGCTTCGATTCGGGCTTGGCGATCTCGCGGGCCGCCGCCTTGGCGAGCGCAATGGTGAGCGGCGCGTTCTGCGCGATGGCGCCGGTGATGCCGTCGACCATGGCGTCGAGTTCGGCATCGGCGGCGACACCGTGCACCAGGCCCATGTCGTAGGCTTCCTTCGAGGAATACTGCTTGGCGGTGAACAGGAACTCCATGGCACGCGGCAGGCCGACGATGCGGGAGAAGCGCTCGATGCGCAGGAAGCCGTAGCCGAGGCCGAGCTTGGCGGCGGGCACGCCGAAGCGTGCGCCTTCGTTGCAGTAGCGCAGGTCGCAGCAGGCCGCGAGGTTCATGCCGCCGCCGATGCAGTAGCCTGTGATCTTGGCGATGGTCGGCTTGGGAAAGTCGTAGAGCGCTTCGTAGCCTTCCTTGGAGATGGCGTCGTAGCGGACCTGCGCCTCTGCATTGGCGCGTTCGCTTTCGAACTTGGAGATGTCGGCGCCGGACACGAAGGCCTTGCCTCCGCTGCCACTGACGACGAGGCAGCGGATCTCGGGATCCTGGGCGAAGTCCTTCAGGATGCTGACGAAACCGTCCCACATGTCGAGCGAGACGGCGTTGAGCTTCGCCGGGTTGTTGAAGACGACGTGACCCACGGCGCCCTCGCGGCGGCCGATGATTTTCTGTTCCTGCATGCCGGCATCCCTTCCAATGAGGCGGCGAATATAGCCTGCGTCGCCCGATTTGAATAAGGTGCCGGTCAATAGGGAGGAACCGTGGCCTCAGTCGAACTGAAGGGCCTTTCCAAACACTATGGCGCTGCCGTCGCTGTCGACGACGTGTCGCTGCGCGTGGAGCATGGCCAACTGGTCTGCCTGTTGGGACCGTCAGGGTGTGGAAAGACCACGACCCTGCGGCTGATCGCGGGGTTCATCGAGCCTTCGGCAGGCGAAATCCAGGTGGGTGGCAAGGTCCTGTCCTCGCCGGCGCGCACCGTGCCGCCCGAGGGCCGCAAGATGTCGATGATCTTCCAGAGTTACGCCCTCTGGCCGCATATGACGGTGGCGGAGAACGTGGCCTACGGGCTCAGGATCCGGAAGCTCGACCGCGCCACGATCGACGCGAAGCTGAAGGCCATCCTGTCGACCGCGCGCCTCGAGGCGCTGGCGGACCGTTACCCGGGAGAACTTTCGGGCGGCCAACAGCAGAGGGTCTCGCTGGCGCGCGCCTTGGTCGTGGAGCCGGAAACCCTGCTGCTGGACGAGCCGCTTTCCAACCTCGACGCCAATCTGCGCGAGGAGATGCGTTTCGAGATCCGTCGTCTGCACGACCAGTATCGCTACACGACGGTCTACGTGACCCACGACCAGGCCGAGGCCATGACCACGGCCGACCTCATCGCCGTCATGAACAAGGGCAAGGTGGAGCAGCTCGGGCCGCCGGAAGAGATCTACGCGCGCCCGCGGTCGGAATTCGTGGCCCGCTTCATCGGCGGCTCGAACGTGCTCGTGGCCCAGGCGATCGACGACCGCCGCATCTCCGTGGCTGGCGGTATCGTGCGCACGACAGGGCTTCCGCTCGTCGCCAATAGACCGGTCGCCGTCTCGGTGCGCCAGCACGAAATCGGCATGACTCTCGACGCGCCCGCCACCGGAGCGGAGAACCACCTTCCGGGAACCGTTACGCGGCAGGTCTTCCTGGGCTCGACGCGTGACTACACGGTCACGCTCGGCGACGGAACGGAGCTGCGCGTGACGACACCGCCCGGCCAGAACATCACGCCGGGCCAGTCGGTCTGGCTGCACTTGCCGGCTGAACAGTGCCGGGCATTGGCGGGAGAAGGAACATGACGAGGAAGCTGACGCGACGCCATGTGCTTGCCGCCTCGACGGCGATGGCTGCTGGTTCGTTCATCACGCCGGTGCGCGCCGCGCCGCCGGAGCCGACCAGGATCACGCCGGCGTTGATCGATGCGGCGAAGAAGGAGGGCAAGTTCTCCTGGTACACGTCGGTCGATCTGGCTCTCGCCGAGAAGGTCGCGAAGGCCTTCGAGGCCAAGTATCCCGGTATCACCATGAAGGTCGAGCGCTCGGGCGCGGAGCGCAACTTCCAGCGCATCGGACAGGAGTTCCAGAACAGGATCTACAATTGCGATGTCGTGAACAGCTCCGACGCCGCGCATCTCATCGTCTGGAAGCGCGCCCGGATGCTGGCGCCGTTCGTGCCCGAAGAAGTGGCCCAGTATTTTCCCGAGGCGCACAAGGACCCCGATGGCATGTTCGCCTCGTGGCGCATCACGCTTTGCCCGATCGCCTACAACAGCAAGCTGGTGAAGGCCGATGACGCGCCGAAATCCTATGCCGATCTGCTCGATCCGAAATGGTCCGGCAAGATCGTCAAGGCACATCCCGGCTACAGCGGCACCATCATGACCGCCACCCAGCAGCTCAGCCGCGACCTCGGCTGGTCCTGGTTCGACAAACTGGCGAAGCAGAAGGTCATGCAGGTCCAGTCGGCGACCGAGCCGCCGAAGAAGCTGGCGCAAGGCGAGCGCGCGGTGATGGCCGATGGCGGCGAGTATGTCGCTGCGGAGCTGAAGGCACGGGGCGAACCGGTCGAGATCGTCTACGCCAGCGAGGGCACGCCGCTGATCACCGGGCCGTCCGCGGTGATGGCCAATGCGCCCAATCCCAATGCGGCGCGCTTGTTCCACGCCTGGTCGATGACGCGTGAGGCGCAGCAGCTCAACATCGACGTCGGCGCCCTGCGCTCAGCGCATCCCCAGGCGAAGGACCGGGCCGACATGAAGAAGTTCTCCGACATCAAGTTGTTGAAGGAAGAGGCGAGCGTCGTTGCCGATCAGGCCGAGGCGATCAAGGCCCAATACGTCAAGTACTTCAAGGTGTAGCCCATGCGCCGTCGTCGTTTCGTCACTGCCGCCGCAGCCTCTGCGGCTCTCGCACCGCTCGGCGCCCGCGTCCTGTCGGCCGCGCCTCCGCCGCAGGCCATCACACCGGCGCTGATCGAGGCGGCGAAGAAGGAAGGCAAGGTCACCTATTACACGGCGATGGACCTCTCGGTCGCCGAGCCGATGGCGAAGGCCTTCGAGGCGAAGTACCCCGGTATCAAGGTCGCGGTCGAGCGCACCGGCGCGGAGCGGCTGTTCAACCGCATCGGCCAGGAAGTCGGCAGCAACATCCGTCGGGTCGACGTGGCCAACAGTTCCGATGCGGCGCATTTCATTGTGTGGAAGCGGCAGGGCTGGCTCGAGCCGTTCCTGACTCCCGACATGGCCGAGAACCTGCCAGCCGACCAGCGCGACCCCGACGGCGCCTTCGTCAACCAGCGTACGCACCTGTCGACGATCGCCTACAATACCAAGCTGGTGAAGCCCGAGGACGCGCCCAAGGGCTTCGTCGATCTGCTCGACCCGAAATACGCGGGCAAGCTCGTGAAGGGCCATCCGGGTTATTCCGGCACGATCATGACGGCGACCCAGCAGCTCGCGAAGGCGCTTGGCTGGGAGTATTTCGAGAAGCTCTCCCGGCAGAAGGTGCTGCAGGTCCAGTCGGCGACCGAGCCGCCCAAGCGCATCGAAGCCGGCGAGCGCGCCATCGCCGTCGATGGCAGCGACTATCTCTTCTGGATGGCCAGGGAGCGCGGCGCGCCGATCGAGGTCGTGCATGCGGTCGAGGGGACGCCGCAGGTTTCCAATCCCATGGCGATCTTCAAGGCCTCACCCAATCCCAACGCTGCGCGGGTCCTCGTCGGCTGGATCATGTCGCCCGAGGGCCAGCAATTCATCGTCAACGTGAGCGGCCAGTATCCGGCGAACAGGCTCGTGAAGGCCAAGGAAGGTCGGCCGGCGCTGGCTTCGATCAAGACGCTGCCGGAGGAGCCGGCCGAGGTCGAGAAGCAGGCGGACGAGATCAAGTCGCGGTACCAGCGATACTTCAAGGTATGATGCGCGGCATCGATCTTTCACGACCTGTCCTGATCGCCGTCTCCGCCCTGCTGGCGGCGATGATCGTGCTGCCGGTCGGCTGGTTGCTGGTCGTCAGCCTGACCTCGAAGGACGGCGGCATCACGCTCGCCAACTTCGAGACCCTGTTCACCGATCCCACCTTCCTCGATCCGCTGATCACGACGTTGATCATTTCCTGTTCCGTCAGCGTCATCTGCTGCCTGGTCGCGGCGCCCCTGGGCTGGCTGGTGGCGCGCACCGACATGCCGCTCGCCCGCACGATCCGCACACTGGTCATGGCGTCTCTCGTGACGCCACCCTTCGTCGGCGCCATCGCCTGGGAGATGCTGGCGGCGCCGAACTCGGGCCTGCTGAACCAGCTCTGGCGCCTGCTGACCGGCATGCCGTCCGACGAGGCGCTGTTCGACATTTACAGCCTCGGCGGCCTGATCTTCGTGATTTCCTGCTACACGTTTCCCTATGTCTTCATCCTGGTCGCCAATGCACTTGACCGGATGCCGGGCGAACTCGAGGACGCTTCCTCGATGCTGGGCGCGAAGACCTGGCAGACGGCGCGGCTGATCACCGTGCCGCTGGCGCTGCCGGTGCTGCTGGCGGGTGCGCTGGTCGCCTTCCTTCAGGCGCTGAACCTGTTCGGCTCGCCCGCCATTCTGGCGATTCCCGCGGGCTTCCACACGCTCACCACGCGGATCTGGAGCCTGTTCCAGTTCCCGCCCAAGCCCGAACTCGCGGCCGCCGCCTCGGTGCCGCTGCTGGTCCTGACGGTGCTGCTGCTGCGCGCCCAGGCAATGGCGCTCGGCCGGCGCGGCTATGCGGTGCTGGGCGGCAAGTACGGCGCGCCGCGTCCCATTCGTCTGGGATGGCTGCGCGGACCGGCCGTGGTCCTGGCGCTGTTCGTCCTCGCGATGCCGCTCTTCCTGCCCTACGCGGCGCTGTTCAACTCGGCCTTCTCGCGGGTCGCTTCGCGCATCGTCGGCCCGGAGACGATCACGCTGCACAATGTGAAGTTCACGTTCCTCGAACTCAGCTCGACCATGCCGGCGCTGAAGAACACCTTCCTGCTCGCCACCGCCTCGGCCACGCTGGGGGCGCTGCTGGCGCTGATGATCGCCTACATCGTGGCGCGCAAGGCGGTGCGCGGCTATCGCGTACTGGGCTTTCTCGCCACCGCGCCGCTTGCGATCCCCGGCATCGTGCTGGGCGTCGGTCTGTTCCTCGCCTATACGCGCCCGCCACTCGCGCTCTACGGCACCTTGTGGATTCTGCTGATCGCCTTCGTCACCATCGAACTGCCGGCGGCCTATCAGCAGCTGGGCTCGGCCTTCCACGCGGTACACCCGGAACTCGAGGAGGCCGGCCGCATGCTCGGTGCCACCCGCCTCAGGACGCTGGCCGACATCACCGCGCCGCTGCTGCGCTCCGCCGTCATCGCGACCTGGTGCTTCATCTTCGTCGCCACCATTCGCGAGCTGTCTGCTGCCGTCATCCTGTTCACGTCGGAGACGAAGGTCCTGTCGGTGCTGATCTTCGACCTCAAGGAGAGCGGCGACGTCGGCGCCATCGCGGTGCTGAGCCTGACGATGGTCGCGATCACCACTGTCGTGATCGCTGCGGCCAACCGTCTGCACGCACGGCCGCAGAGTCGTCCAACCTGAGGTTGGTTGCCAAGCCGGTGATGGGCAGGCGTAATCGCTTGGAACGGCTCCCACAACTCCTGACAGGAAGGAACTCTCCCGAATGCTCTTTGCGCGATGTTTCCTGATCGTCCTTCTCGCGGGAGCGCTGGCGGTGGATTTGCCGCAGGCCTCTGCCCAGCAAATGGTCAGTGTCGCGCGCGAGGAGGTGAACCTGCGTTCCGGTCCGGGAACGCGCTATTCCGCCGAGTGGGTCCTCAGCAGGGGCTTCCCGCTGAAAGTCATCGGACGCCGCGGTGACTGGCTCCATGTCCAGGATTTCGAGAATGACAAAGGGTGGGTTCTGCGAGCGCTGACCGGCAGCACGCCGTACCACATCGTGAAGGTCAAGACGGCCAACCTGCGCAGCCAGCCGAGTACGAGCAGCCGAATTCTCGGAAAGGTCTCCTACGGCGATGCGCTGAAAACGCTCGAGCGCAGGACCGGCTGGGTCAAGGTCCAGCGCGACGGCGGGCTGCGCGGCTGGATCTCTCGCGCGCTGCTCTGGGGCTGGTAGATCAGGGCCTTGCGATCTCCTCAGTCGAGAATGGCCACCTCGTCGACCGTGATCGGCTTCGCCAGCAGTCCCAGCGATTCCAGCGTCGTGATCGTCGCCTCCCAGCCGGCACGGGTCTGCTGGCCGGTCGGCGGCCCGGAGAGTTGCTGGGAGACGGTCGCCATGCTGCGATCGACGTAACGCGGCGCCAGTCGTGGGAACAGGCGTGAGAAATGCGACGCGGCGTCGACCGGTCGCTCCCGAACCATGTTGTAGCCTTCCTGTACGGCCTCCTCGACCTTCCTTGCGATTTCGCGCCTCGCCGGATCGGCCCAGGCGGCGTCGTTCACGATCAGGTTGAGACTGTAGGCCTTCACGCCGAAATCGCTCAGCCGGATCATGGTGATGCGACGCCCTTCCGCGATCAGCATGGACGGGGCCATCTCGTCATAGTCGATCAGCGCATCGACCTTCTTCTCGACCAGGTCATAGGCGCTCCAGCTGACGGTGGTCTCCCTTATCCTGCTGCGGTCGAGCTTGTTGGCGGCGATGAGGGCGCGGAATTCCTCGTTGGTGATGCTGCCCGGCACGAGTCCCAGCGTCTTGCCGTAGAGTTCGCGTGGGTGGGCGATGCGATCCTCGCCTCGGGTGTAGATCACGGTGGGTGTCTTTGCGTAGTAGACGGCGAGGCTCTTGATGGGCTGCCCATTCGAACGGCCGATTGCCGTGGCGATGCCGCTCGACGAGCCGATCCAGTGTGGATTTCCTGCGCCGATCATCTGCGCCGACGAGATTGCGCCCTGGGTCTCCGTGAAGGTGACGTCGAGTCCGCGCCGCTCGAAGGCACCCATCTCCCGGGCAAGGTAGAAGCCGGCATAGGTGGGCAATGCCTTCCAGTCGAGGAGGATGTCGACCTTCTGGCCAACGTCGGAGGCGGGTTGCGCGATCGCCGGCGCCGGGAGCAGCGATGCGACGGCGGCGGCGAGCACCATGCGGCGGGAAGAATACATCAAGGGTCCTGAATCAAGCCTGGCACCGAAAGATAGGGGCGGAACATGTCATAAACACGTCGGGATTGGGGAGCGATTTTCCCGTGGGCGAGTCCGACGGGCCGACGCGGAGCCCGTCGGCGTCGTTGCTTGCGGCGCCGTTGACTTGAAGCCATATCTTCGCACCATGAAATCGCTCCTGCCGACACTGCTCATGCTCCTGGTCGCGGCCCTGGCGACACCCGCGACGGCGCAATCCTACGAAGACCAGATGCGCCAGGCGGCCGGCGCCTATGAGCGCAAGGACATGGCGACGGCCGTCCGCATCTGGAAAGTGTGGGCCGCCAAGGGCGAGGCCGAGGCGCAGACCCTGCTGGGCGCCATGTACTGGAGCGGCGAGGGCGTGCCGCGCAATCTGAACGAGGCGGCACGGCTCTACCTTGCCGCCGCGCAACAGGGCTATGCGCGCGCCCAGAACAACATCGGCTTCATGCTGGGCTTCGGCGAGGGCATCCCGCCGCGCGACGACATCGAGGCCTACAAATGGATCAGGCTGTCCATCGACCGGTACACGGCGAAGAACCAGGACCGCCTCGATCAGGCGCGAAAGGACCTAGCGACCCTCGCCGCCCGCATGAACCCTGCGCAAATCGCCGAGGCGGAAAGACGCGTTCGGGCATGGAAACCCGTGTCGAAGGTGCGGTAAGGTCTCCAACCACGCGGCGGTCACGAGCGATGCCCCGGCGTCGGCTCTATAAGAAGGACTGAATGAACCGATCCTCGGTTGCCGCGGCTTTTGCCGCCACTTTGCTTTTCGCCGTGATGTCCCCGGGCATCGCGCGCGATCGGCCGTGGGGCGAGCCGGCGCATACGAAGGATGCCGGCGCCGTGGCCGAGCTTCGGATGCTGGGCATGGAGTTGCCACCCCTCCATGACCAGCCTTCGGCGGTAGCCGGTCTGCGCGACCATCTGCATTTCATTGAACTGGCATCGGTCGACCGGCTCCTGGAGCGCGGCGTGGCCATCGACATCGTACCGCCCCAGCCGATCATCGTGGTCGCGGCCAATGCGCCGCCGCCGGTCGAGAGCGAGCCCCTCACCGAAGCCGTGTTGGCCCATGGCCGGATCGTCGAAGACGGGATGCTGGGCGACGGACTGGATGAGGAACGGCTGCAGGCCTACCTGCCCTATGCGCGCCAACTGGGCGTCGCGGGCGTGATCAGCGGCGGGTCGTTCGAAGCCTCGGCGGTCGCTGCTGGCGTTCCTGCGCCGGCCATGCTCGACGCCGTGCAGGCGCTCGAGACCTCGGTCGATCTCAGGAAGGAGATGCGCGACGGCGACAAGTTCTACGTCCGCTACGAGCAGACCTTCACCCAGTTCGGTGTGCCGCTCGATGTCGGGCGTGTGCTCTGGATGGAGTTGCGGACCCCCAGGGGCGTGATGGCCATCCATCGATTCCGGGCGCGCGACAATACCGAGCGCTTCTGGATGGCCAGCGGGCAGGCCGCGACACCGCCGTCGTTCCGCCTGCCACTCGAGACCGTTTCGATCTCGTCGGGCTTCGGCCTGCGCGCCGATCCGTTCGACCAGCCGCCGCGGCCGTATGGCGGCAAGCCGCAGGGCGCCGGTGGCCCCCAGCGCCCGCCAGGCCTGCCGCCCGGATTGCCGACTGGTGGAGCCACCGATATGCCGCGTTCGGGCCTCGGCGCAGGCTTTGCCGCATCGTCGGGAGCCTCCGCCTATGGAAGTTCATCCTATGGCGGCTTCCGGGCGCCGCCGGCCTATGCGCTGTCGGCACGCCCCTCGTCGTCGCGGTCGCTGTTCATGCATGAAGGCGTCGACCTCGTGGCGCCGACCGGCACGCCGGTCGTGGCGGCGGCGGACGGCATCGTGGTGGGAGCCGGGCCGAACGGGCGCTATGGCAATTGGATCCGCATCGAGCATGGCGGCAAGCTGGCGACCGTCTATGGCCATCTCTCCGGCTTCGCGCCTAACTTGCAGCCCGGATCGATCGTGTCGCGCGGCGATGTGATCGGTTACGTCGGCAGCACCGGCCGCTCGACCGGCGCGCATCTTCATTTCGAGCTTCAGGTCGACGGCAAGCCGGTCAATCCGATCACCCATCCCGAGCTGAAGCGCGCCCAGCTGCGCGGTCCCGAGTTCGAGCGATTCCGCAAGCAGGTTGCCGGCAGTCTCGCCGAACGCGAACTCGAGGCCAGGCCGGCGGCCGTCTCAGTCGGCGACTGACCCCCCGGTCTTCTCGCGTGCCTTCAGCGCGAAGGCCTCCTCCGGCGACAGGACCAGCCGGTGCCGCCCGACCAGCGCGAACCATGCGAGCCCCACGGCGAACCACGCGCCGACGCCCAGTACCCCTGCAGCGAACACAGGGTCGAGCAACTGATAGACCAGCGTGACGGCTGCGATCGCGATGGTGATCGCCGCGCCGGCCACGCCCATCGGTGAACGATAGGGACGGGCGAGGCCGGGGAGTCGCGCGCGCAGTACGAGAAAGCTCACGGCCTGGAGCAGATAGGAGAGCATGGCGCCGGCGACCGCCATGTTGAGCAGCATGCCCTGGATCACCGCGGCGCCCCGCTCGGCGCCCATGCCGAACCACAGCGCGAACATGATCGCCAGTGCGACCGCCGATCCCGCCAGCAGCGCCACATGAGGCGTCTTGTGGCGTGGATGGGTGATCGACAGGAAGCGCGGGAAATAGCCCGCGCGCGACAGCGAGTAGATCTGCCGGCCCTTGGCGAAGAGGATGGTGTGGAAGCTCGCGATCAGGCCGATGCACGCGACCAGCGCCAGCAACTTCGCCAACCCGCCGCCGAACGTGGCGCGAAAGCCGTCGAGCAGCGGTTCGCCCGAACTGCCAAGCTGGAAGCTGCCCGGTGCGACCGACGGGTTGAGCCAGACGATGAGACCCGCCGACACGAAGAGCGTCAGCAACCCGGCCACGATGCCGCGCGGGATGTCGCGCGACGGCTCCATCGATTCTTCCGCCGCGAGGGGCAGTTGCTCGATGGCGAGGAACAGCCAGACGGCAAAGGGAAGCGCGGCCAGAGCGCCGTTCAGTCCGAACGGCAGCAGCGGGCCGCCCCCTTGTGCCAGTTCGACCGGCTTGCCGTCGGGGGCGGCGCCGATGTTGAGGGCGTATCGGCCGAACTCCGCGACCGGGAGTGCCGAGATCCAGAACACGGCGAGGCACGCGAGCGAGGCCAACGTGACCACGACGGTGACCCTGAAGGAGAGTTCGACGCCGCGAACGTTCAGCGCCACGAATACCGCATAGCCGGCCAGCCAGTAGGCCGGCAGCCAGGCGGAAGGCGTTTCGAACACGGCGGCGAGATAGGTCGCGAGGAAGGAAACGATGACCGCCGGCGTCAGCACGTACTCGACGTTCTCGCACAGCCCCGTGACGAAGCCGCCCCACGGTCCCATGGATGCGCGGGCGAAGGAGTAGGCGCCGCCCGTGTGGGGCAGGGCGGATGCCATCTCGGCGATGCAGAACACCAGGCCGAGATACATGACGGCGATGAGGCAGGCCGCCAGCGCGTAGCCGCCCCAGCCGCCGGCCAGAAGCCCAAGGTTCCATCCGGAATAGTGCCCCGAGATGACCGCTCCGACACCGAGGGCCCAGAGCGAGAAGACACCGGCATAACGGCGCAGGCCACGGCGCGCGAAGTAGTCTGGCGCGACAGTCTGGTACGGCGCTCGCGGTGGGCTCATCGGCGCGATGTTAAAGGCAAAGGATGGGCCGGCGCGAGGTCGAAGCGTGAGAAGCTACCGGATCATGCGGGACCATCTGCCCTATCGCGAGTCGTGACGGCGCCCTCAGTCCCAGGCGGCGTCGACGATCTGTCCGGTTTCTGAGAGGACGAGGGTGAGGCGGTTGGGTTCGTACTGGTAGCTGGGGATGCCGTCGGCCGGGCGGATGATGCGCAGCGGATAGGGCAGGTCCTCTTCCTTCACGACGTTGCTGGCGGCCTGGCCGGCGGGCGCGGCGGCGCCCTTGGCCTGGAAGTACTTGCCGAGGCACTTGGCGCAGTCTTCCTTGGGCGGCGCCACCTCGGCGAAGCCCGGCAGGGTCTTCAGCGAGACGGCGTTGTAGCCCGAGCGGACGCGAATGCCTTTGTAGGGATGTCCCTTGGCGATCGGCAGGATCGCCTCGACCTGCATGAAGGGGCCGAGCGGGGCCATGTCGGCAGGCGCGGTGGCCTGGAAGATGAGGTCGAGCATGCCATCGATGCCCTCGCCACGGGTGATCGGCAGGAGGTGCGGCTCGCCCCAGGCGCCGGAGGTGACGAGGCCGCGGGCGCGGACGATGTCCATGCCGCCGGAGCGCTCGGAGCGGATCAGTTCGACGCTGGTGACGAACATGACGGGGAAGGGACGTGTGCCTTCGGGCCCCGGCGCGCCGCCGCCCGGCGTCGGTCCGGCGTCCTTGGGCGTCGACGGCGTGGCCTGCGGCGCCTGTTGCTGCGCACCGGCGGTGAGGCTGCCCAGCATCGTGCCGGCGGCAACCAGGGAGGCGAGGGCGAAGAGCTTGTTGGGGGTCATGGCATCCTCGAAGGCTGCGCGGCGCTTGCGCCGCTCGGGATAGGCGGGATGTGGAGGACGTTCGGGTCGACGACCTCGTGAGGGCGACCTACCAATTGTGCCAGCCGTTGTGCCAGCCGTTATGCCAGCCATTCCCCCAGCCGCCGTTGCCCCAGCCATTGTGCCAGCCATTTCCCCAACCGCCATTGCCCCAGCCGCCGTTGCGCCAGCCCCAGCCGCGGTGCCAGCCATTTCCCCACCAGGCGAGCGTCTGCTCGGGATCGATGGCCACAAAGGGCTCGCCATCCTTGCGATACTGTTCGATGGCGCTGGAAACATCGGTCCGGAGCGACTGCAGGCGATCGGCAACCGAGGCCTTCTGCTCGGGCGCCGGCGTGGCGGTGGCCGATGCGTCGGCGGCGGCCAGCCCGACGGAAAGGCCGAATGCCCCCGACGGCAGAAGCTGCGCCAGCGTGCGAAGCGAACGTCGATCTTGTGACATCTTGATCTCTCCTCGGCGGACCGCAAACCTGCACAGGGCTGCGGAAGGTGGCAATCGAAACTTCGATGAACGTCTCTGAAGGTCAGTCCCAGGCGGCGTCGACGATCTGTCCGGTTTCTGAGAGGACGAGGGTGAGGCGGTTGGGTTCGTACTGGTAGCTGGGGATGCCGTCGGCCGGGCGGATGATGCGCAGCGGATAGGGCAGGTCCTCTTCCTTCACGACGTTGCCGGCGGCCTGGCCGGCGGGCGCGGCGGCGCCCTTAGCCTGGAAGTATTTGCCCAGACACTTTGCGCAATCCTCCTTGGGCGGTGCCACCTCGGCGAAGCCCGGCAGGGTCTTCAGCGAGACGGCGTTGTAGCCCGAGCGGACGCGGATGCCCTTGTAGGGATGTCCCTTGGCGATCGGCAGGATGGCCTCGACCGGCATGAAGGGCCCGAGCGCGGCCATGTCGGTGGGGGCGCTGGCCTGGAAGATGAGGTCGAGCATGCCGTCGATGCCCTCGCCGCGGGTGATCGGCAGGAGATGCGGCTCGCCCCAGGCGCCGGAGGTGACGAGGCCGCGGGCGCGGACGATGTCCATGCCGCCGGAACGCTCGGAGCGGATAAGCTCGACGCTGGTGACGAACATGACGGGAAAGGGGCGCGTGCCTTCGGGTCCCGGCGCGCCGCCGCCCGGCGTTGGTCCGGCATCCTTGGGCGTCGACGGCGTGGCCTGCGGCGCCTGTTGCTGCGCACCGGCGGTGAGGCTGCCCAGCATCGTGCCGGCGGCAACCAGGGAGGCGAGGGCGGCAAGTCTCGTACGCTTCATCGTTTTCCTCGAAAGCTATGCGGCGTCGCCGCCATGAACGGACGAAAAGGAGGGGGCCGCCAGCGGAGGCTCCGTTGTCGGGCTATGCGCAAGGCGATCGTAGGCTTCGAGGACCAGGTCCGTCGGTACCATCTGCGTCAGCGTGCAGTACGAGGTTTCGGTGCCCATGAAGCTGCCATTCTCGAACAGCTTGTTGACGGGCGCACCGCCGCCGCACACCGAGAAATAGTCGCAGGACCGGCTGCAGGCCTGCACCCCCGCCGTGATGTCCCTGTAGAGCGGCGACGCGAGGCAGGCGTCGCGGATTTCCTGAAGGGACTGGAAGTTGATATTGCCCAGGAGGAAGTCGCGATACCCTTCGTTCTTCAGACCCAGCAGCTCGGGCGAGAAGCTCGAGACGTTGCCGTGGCTGTCGACGTTCAGCATGGCCAGCGGCTCGACCTGGATGTTGCGCGCCGGCACGCCTTCCGGCCGGAAAATGCGTGGCAGGGTAAGATCGATTTCGCGCACGAAACGCACGCGCCCGCTGCGGCGGGCGAGGTGCCAGAAGCTGCGCAGGAACGTGGCATAGCGCTTCCGCAGCTCGGGGCCGTGAAACAAACTCGACACGTGATCGCCCTCGGACTCCTCGACATTGAAGCAGATCTGGTCGATGCCCTCGGACAAATAGAAGGCGAGCAGCTCGTCGGGCCGATCGAGGCTGGAGTGCGACAGCACCGATATGACGTGAAAGTCCACGCCGTTTTCCCGCAGGCACCGGATGCCGGCGATGGTCTTGTCGAAGGTGCCCTTGCCGCTGCGGCTCTTGCGGTGAAGGTCGTGCAATGCGCGCGGCCCGTCCAAGCTTACCCCGACGCCGACGTTCCACTCCTTGAAGAGCGCACACCAGTCACCGTTGATCAGTGTGCCGTTGGTCTGGAACGAATGCTTCACATGAACCGTCGCCGGCCGCATGCGCTCGATCGTCGCGAAGGCCTCGCGATAGAAGGACACCGGCACCGCGAGCGGTTCGCCCGCGTGCCAGATGACGGTGATCTCGGGGCAGGACCAGCCTGACGCAAAGACTTGCTTGAAAAGACGTGTCACCGTGGATTGGGCGATGACGTGCTTGTTCGAGCGGTCGGGGAGATAACAGTAGCTGCAGGCGATGTTGCAGAAGGCCGTGGGTTGCACCACCACCATGCCGATTTCGGGCATGCCAGCGCCCGACGGAGGCAAGTGAGCGAGCGTGCGCAACGAACGACGATCCTGGGCCATGGGCGCTCCCTGAAGGCCACTAGGGTAGGCCGCGCTGCGATCCGTTCGCAAACCAAAAACGACAATTCGGTGAGGTCTGGAGGCCCAGCCCTTGAAGTTCGAGTCCGGAGCCCCACATTGGTGGTGCAGTAGCGGTCGACTGATCGCGAGACACCCGCCCAAGGTGAGCCACGGATGTAATGGTGACCGAAAGCGGACGAACCGCGCAGTCGACTTGGCCCCGCGCCTGAAATGGCGGCGGGGCTTTCTATTTTGGCAGGGTCCTCAGGTGCAATGGATCGTCATCCCACGCGGATGATGAAGTTGCAGGGACGAAGCTGACTCAATTCAGCCCGTAGGGCGCGAACTGGCGGTCGACAGACGGAAGCAGGGCGCGTGCTGCGGCCTTGTCGGACTCGCCGTTGCGAACATCCCCGCTCGCCACGCGGGCCAGCCCGCGCCCATAGAGGGCGACCGGACGGTCTGGATCGCTGCGGAGCGCCGCGTCGTACTCGCGCAGCGCGATCTCCTTCTCCCCGAGTTTCAGGAAGACGAAACCCCGGGTTTCCCGGGTCTCGACGTTGTCGGGTTGCAGCTTCAGCGCCTGGTCGCAGTCCGACAGGGCTTCGACGAGATCGCGACCCGCGATCACGCGGGTGAGGCAGCGATTGTTGAAGGCCCAGCTCATCCGGGCATCGGCCTCGATGGCGCGGGTATAGTCCGCGATGGCCTGTTCATGGTCCTGGCGGGCAAAGTGGGCGTAACCGCGATTGTAGTGGGCCAGCGCATGGTTAGGCTGCCGCCCGATCGCCTGGTCGAGATCGGCGAGCGCCTTCTCGGTGCTGCCCTGCATCGAATAGATCGCGGCGCGATTGACCAGCGCATCGACGTAATTGGGATCGATCGACAGCGCCCTGGTGTAGTCGGCAAAGGCGCGCGGCATGTCACCCAGCCGCGCGTTCACGAGGCCTCGTACCATGAAGGTGCGCGGATTGCCGGGGTCGAGGGCCGCGGCGCGATCCAGATCGGCCAGCGCGCGGCCATGTTCGCCCACGGACGTATAGGCGTTGCCGCGCAGGGTCAGGGTCTCTGCGTTGTCGGGAACGAGCGCGAGGGCTCGGTCGAACGCGGCTATCCCCCTGCGCATGTCGGCCTTGCGCGTTGCAAGCAGGACTCCGCGGTCGACATGGGCGAGGGCGTTGCCGGTGTCCAGCCGGATGGCCTCGTCATAGTCCGACAGGGCACGCTCGATATCCTGGAGGGCGTGATGTGCGATGCCCCGCTGAAGAAACTGGCTCGACTTCAGTGGGGCTGTCCGGCTCGACTCGTTGAGCAGCGCAATCGCGGTGCCGTAGTCGGCGGACGCGCGTGCCTGATCCCCGACGGCTCGGTAGGCCTGGCCGCGGACCAGGTGGGCTGCAGCAAGCTCGGAGCCCATCAGCGACTTGGAATCGATGGTCAGAGTGCAGGAAACGATGCGCGATGCGGGCGGAACCTCGGCGCGATCCACGCAAAGCGGCGAGGGAGGCGCGAGGGCGGTTTCCTGCGCGGCTTCTCGGGCCTGCACCAAACCTGCCGCGAACAATATTGCCGTCGTCCCGACCGCGGCCCCCAGCTTTCTCCAACTGCCCACCAACACTTCCCGTACCCTCGAACCTTTAATTGCTCCGACCCATTCGTCGTGCCAGTGCAAACGGCCGGGGTCTGGGCTCGTTGCAAGGCGCAAAGGGCAAAGCTGTGGCCGGGCGAGGGCTTTTCTGGTGCTGCTGTGCCTGCGTCAGGAGAATGACGCTCCCGCATTCAGGCAGGCGTCGAGTGTGCCACGGGAGCCGGTGCTGGCGAGCGCAGCCTAACGCGGGCGCCGCGTGAACAGCAGGTCCTGCTGGCGTGCCGGCATGATGTCGACACGCTGCAACGCTGATGGGCCGCGCCAGCGCAGGTACCATTCGAGTTCGTAGTCGTTGTCGATCGCCCAGGCCGTGAACCCCGCGGCGCGCATCCGGTCGAACACGTCGCGCCACGCTTCGGGATCGTCGTCGGGAGTTGCTTCGACGACGATGTCCATGGTCGCCGGGTAGGTCGGGAGTTGATCCAGCAGATGGCGCAGGATCGGTGGCTCCGCACCCTCGACATCCATCTTGATGAGGCGAAGTCGTGAGCGCTCTTCCGGCGTCAGGATCTGCTCAAGGGGCAAGGCTTCCACCGAGGCGACGAGCGTACCGCCGCGCGAGGCCAGGGTGGTCGCGGCGCCTATGTTGGCTGCGTTGACTTCATAGAGTTCGAGAGTGCCCGGTCGGTCGGAGACCGCGGCATTCACGGCGCGGACGTTGGACGAGGTCGGGTTGGCCGCAAGGTTGCGCTGCAGGAGCGCAAAGGTCCGCGGCGATGCCTCGATCGCGATGACCCTGCCGGCGGGGCCGACGCGGGAGGAGGCGAGCAGCGTGTCGTAGCCTATGTTGGCGCCGACATCGACGAACACGTCGCCCGGCGCCAGGTTTTGCTCGATGACCCGTGAGACGTCCGGTTCCCATACGCCGAAATGGAGGATCATTCGCTGGATCAGGTCGAGCGGATTGCAATGGATCCGCGCACCGAAGTAGGTGGTGGCGAGATGCTCGGGCTTCAGCGTGCGCAACGCCTTGTTGTAGGCGCGGAACGCGAAACGGGCGGCCGGGAGCGGGAGACGCCTGACAAGCCCGATGATGATCTGGTGCAGCGGCTGAAACATGCTGACGCTGTATAGCGCGTTTGTTGCGCGCGTTCCGCACGCCGCGGGCGGATTTCTTGACGGCCGCACAGTGCCGGGTGCACCGTTCAGGAAATCCACTGTTTGCGAGGATTTATCCGATGCCGCTTACGACCCGGCCGCTCTCCCATGCTCTCGGCGCCGAAATTCAGGGAGTGGATCTCGCCCAGCCGCTCAGCAATTCCGAGTTCGACCAGATCCACCGGACTTTTCTCGAAAAGGGGATCCTGCTGTTCCGCAAGCAGAAGATCACCCGGGAACAGCACATAGCCTTCAGCCGCCGCTTTGGTGAACTCGACAATCACGATTCCCTGCCGCGCGACCGGCATCCCGACTATCCGGAACTGCTTCTGGTGACCAACATTCCCGAGAAGGACGGCAAGCCGTCGGCATCCAAGTATACCGGCCAGCAGTGGCATTCCGACATGTCGTTCACGCCGGTGCCGTCGCTCGGCTCCTTGTTGCGCGGCATCACCATCCCGCCGGTCGGCGGCGACACGATGTTCACCAACATGTACCTCGCCTACGACACGCTCTCGGAGGGCATGAAGAAGATCGCCGAGGGGCTGCACGGCATCCATACCGGCACGCGCAAGGTCGAAGATCCGAACTCGGACCGCGAGAAGGAGCAGCGCAGGATCAATCCGCCGATCGCCCAGCCGGTGGTGCGCGTGCATCCCGAGACCGGCCGAAAGGCGCTCTATATCGGCGAGAAGGTCTCGTGCTTCGTCGACATGACGCCCGAGGAAAGCCGGCCGCTGATCGACTATCTCGTGCGCCACGCCACGCGGCCGCAGTTCGTTTATCGCCACCAATGGCAGCAGGACGACATCATCCTGTGGGATAATCGCTGCACGATGCACATCGCGCTCGGCGACTACCAGGAAGGCGAAATTCGCCACCTCGAGCGCACCACCGTCAAAGGCACTCCATCGGGATACTACCTGCAATGAAGCGTTCGACCTTCCTGCGCGGCGCCGCCGCCCTCGCCATCGCCCCCTCCGTTGCGCCCGCCATCGTCCGTGCCCAGGGCAGCTATCCCGACAAGCAGATCCGCATGGTGATCCCGTTTGCCGCGGGCGGCACGACCGACCTGATGGCGCGCGCCGTCGGCCAGCATTTTGCGCAGGCCTGGGGCCAGACCGTCGTGGCCGACAACCGCGCCGGCGCCAACGGCGTCGTCGCGGGCGAGATCGTGGCCAAGGCGCCGGGCGATGGGTACACGCTCAGCGTCGTGGCCATGGGCCACGCCATCAACCCGCTGATCTACAAGAAGCTGCCGTATGATGGCGTGAACGACTTCACGCCGATCAGCCTGCTGGCGACGTTTCCGCAACTCGTCCTCGTCAATCCGTCGGTCAAGGCGAACACCCTGCCGGAGCTGATCCAGCTCGCGAAGACAGCGTCGCCGCCGCTCACCTATGCGTCGGGTGGAAACGGATCGTCACAGCATCTGGCCGGCGCGTTGTTCGCCCACATGGCCAAGCTCAACCTGACCCATGTCGCCTACAAGGGTGGTAACCCCGCGCAATTGGACCTGATGGCCGGCAACGTGAACATGATGATCACCCAGCCCAACTCCAAGGACCTGATCACCACCGGCAAGATGCGCGCTCTCGCGGTGAGTTCGTCCAAGCGCAGCCAGTACTATCCCGAACTGCCGACCGTCGCCGAAGCGGGCGTGCCCGGCTACGAATCGGTCGCCTGGTACGGATTGCTTGGCCCCAAGGGCATGCCACCAGAGCTGGTGAAGAAGATTGCCGACGAAACGTTGAAGGCCTGCGCCACCGAGGGCGCCAGGTCGATCGTTGCCGGCCAGGGGGGCGACATGGTCGCCGGTACCCCGGCCGAATTCGCGGCCTTCATCGCCGCCGAACGCAAGCGCTACGAGGCGATCGTGCGCGAAGCCAACATGATGGTCGAGTAGGCCCGCGTCAGCGCGTCCCGGCGGGTGGCGCCGCCGCTGCCTGCCGGCTGAGTGCATGTCGCCCTCCGGGTGATGCCCGTAAACCACCGGAGGGCGCGAGGATTGCAGCAGGCTAGATCGGCTTGCCTTCGCTCGAGGCCCAGCGGGCCATGAGTGTGTTGCTGGGCTGCGTCTTGTCGAGGACCTTGCGCGCCGTTTCGATGCCGGCCACCGGCAGGCCTTTCGGATCGAGCAGGCCGATTTGCACGAGAACCGACGCCTGGTCCCAGTAGATATGTTCGTGCGCGACCTTGCCATCGAAGAAGCGGACGATCGCAACCAGCGGGATTTCGACTCTGCGACCGGTCGGTGCGATGCCCGGCAGCATCCAGTCCACGCCGCTGGTATGCGTGAAGCTGAACACCATTTCGTCGACGATCTGGTCCGCGCCGACCGTGCGGCTCACCGGCCGCAGTTCAGTGTCAGGGGGATTGGCGCCGATGAAATGATACTTGTAGAAGCGCTTGAGCTGATCGTGGCCCACGCCGCCCGTCATGGTCGGTACGTGATTGACGTACGGGCTCGCGACCATGGTCGCCATCGTCGCATCGACATTTCTGGTCTCGAATTCGTGACGGCAATGCTCCTCCCAGAGAGCTGCGAGGTCGTGAGCTGGCATATCGGCTGTCCCCTGTCATCGTGTACGGGGGCAGCCTACAGCGTTCGGGCCGCCAACGCCTGCAGGACTAGAGAGTCGCGGCCAGAGCGGCGAGCTGGTCGGTGCAGATACCCCAGCCGACATGGAAGCCCATCTTCTCGTGGGCCTCGCGGTCCTCGACCGTCCAGTGGCGGACGCGGGCGGTGTAGAGCGTCTTGTCGCCCTGCTTCTCGAAGGTGAGGATCAGCGTCATGAACGGCTTGGCCGAGGGCTGCCAGGCCTTGGTGAAGGCGTCGGTGGAAACCAGGCGCTGGTTGGGCACGACCTCGAGATAGACGCCGCGATTGGGCATGTCCTGTCCGTCGGGGCCGCGCATCACGAACAGGCTGGAGCCGCCGGGTCGCACGTCCACCTCGACGACCGGTGTCTCGTAGGGCTTGGGCGCGAACCACTGCTTCAGCAGCGCCGGTTCCGTCCAGCAGCGATAGACCTTCTCGGGTGGAGCGTCGATCAGGCGGGTGAGGACGAGTTCGCGGTCATTGGTCGGCATGGCGGTCATTTCGGTCTCCTCATGAGGTCGTTTCGTCCCAAGGACGAACGTCACCACCGGTTCCCGACACGACCCCGCTGTTTGTCTACGGCACGCCGTAGCTGCCCGGGGTCACGCCGCCATATTCGTGACTGACCCGGCCGTTCCAGCCGTAGCCGACATGGCCGCCGGCGGCATCGTAGAGATAGTCGAAGCCTTCCAGGAACAGGCGGCCGGTGTTCACGAAGACGTTCGCGTCGTGCACCACCTCGACCCGCTCGGGATGGAGCGGATTGCCGTGCCGCTCGACCCGGAACTCGTAGAAGGCCGGCTGCGGGCGGCGGCGATCGGGCATGAAGAGCTCGATCCGCGTGCCCTCGGGCGCCCGCCGGCCGCGCTCCAGGCGCGTGCCGGCCGGCGGCGAGAGGAACATGTAGTTGATGCCGGTATCCATGAGCATCGTGCCCTGGCCCGAGACTCCATCGACCGAGACGGTCATGGGCGCGCCGTTCCAGTCCGGTACGCCGGGAGGATGCGCCTTTGGCGTCAGCTTCACGAAGGCCATGTGGCGGGTGAGGGCGGGAGTCATGCCGAGATGCACGCCGGTGCGGGTGACGACATAGCCCGGCCGTACCGAACTCACCTGCCGGCCGGAGGCCAGCGAGACCAGGCTCACGAAGGGGTTCTTCGGCGACGGGTCGCCGGCCGTCGCCTGCGCCGCGCCGCGATCGAAGCCGATGCCCATGTAGCTGACGTTGCGCGGCTCGACTTCCGGCCGGCAGTCGCGCGCATGGTCCAGACAGGCGATCCGGTCGACCCTCAGCACCTGCACGCGCGCCGTGGCGACCGGGGTATGCTCGTCGCGACGAATGACGACATCGGTCAACCAGTGCTCGCCGGTGAGGACGCGGCCGCTGCTGTTGTAGACCAGCCGTCCCGGCCCCTGGGCGACGTCGCGGGGCCCCGGAATGAAATGCTCGGCCGAGACGACGATGCCGGTGGAGCCGGTATCCATGCCGAACTGGCGTGGCCTTGCGCCGTTCAGGCTGAGCCAGATGTCCGGCACGTGGTGCCGGGAGATGGGACCGTTCGCGAAGGGAATCTCGATCGCTTCGTGGCCTTCATAGGCGCGCCACGGTTCCTGCGCCCCGGCCCCCGCCATCGAGGACGCGAGGAGCGCAAGTGCGAGGGTGACGAGCTTCGGGAGGCGCGACATGGCCACTCTCTTCAGTCGGGGAGGTCGAAGTCCTGGCCCTTGGGTGTGATCCCGACCTTCTCGTACCAGTCCGGGCCGAGCAGGCTGATCGGCTTGCCGGTGCACTTGAGGGAGGCGACCGACTTGCCGTCGCGTTCGACGGTGACGCCGGCTTTCTCCTGGATCTCGCCGCGCGGCCCCCACTTGCCGATACCGGTGTAGACGACGAAGGCGATGTTGTTCTTCGCCGCGATCCGCAGCCATGCCGCTCCGCCGCCCGAGAAGGCGAGCGACTCGCCGCTGGCCGCCTGCGGGGGCGGCACCTTGGCCGCCGGCAGGATGAGGTCGAGCGGATCGCTCGAATCGGGCTTGCCGGTCCGGTATTGCAGGTATCCCCTGGTGGCGGCGGCATCCTTCGAGGCGCAGACCGATACGAGTTTCGTCGGGCTGGTGCGGCACGAAAAGACGATCGTCTCGCCCGGCGTACAGAAGGAGGTCTGTGCGCTCTTGGCCGGAGTGGGGGGTGGCGTGGGGGCAGCAGGCGCCGGCGTCTGCGCCGTGAGCGGCGCCGGCTTCGCCGATGCGATCAGGACAACGGTTTCGCTCTTCTTGCAATCGGGATTGCCCTGGCAGGAAGCCGCCATGACGCGCGCGGTCTTGTAGGTCAGGGCCAGGCGCTTGCCCTTTAGGGACTTCTCCATGGCGCAGAGATCGAAGTCCGCAAGCTCTTCGAAGGTGGCGCCGCGATCGTCCTTCAGGGTGACGTAACAGGCCGCGTCGCCGTTCTGGAACTCGGTCGGCGTTCCGAACGCCCGCTTCTTCTCTCCACCGACCGTAACGGTGTCCTGTGCGGCGGCGGGGAGGGCAGAGACGAGGAGACAGGCGGCGAAACCCGAAACGAAGCGAGAGCGCGACAAGCAGGACCCCTGGTGAGAAGCAGAGGCCGCAGTCATAGACGATGCGCTTGCGAATGTCGCGCGCAGCACGCGAAAGACCCGCTCCGACAGGGCCGGGCGGGCCTTACGAACTCACCGGTACATCCGCGGCTCAGTCCGTGCTCGATGATCAACGCCGGCACACGCGAAGGGTTGCCTGGCCCGAGCACGCCGCCGACACGCAACTATTGCGGTGCACAAGGCGTTGAACGTCCATGAGCGACCGCGCGACGCTGGAGGAAATAAGTCCGTACCTTGTCCTCGCCCAGGCGGACGATGGCGGCCAGCCCATCGTGGAAACCGCACGGGCCCTTCACGATCTGATCGTGACGTTTCCGCCGCAGGGGCACTATTCGGTGCGCACGGTCGAGGATGAATGCGGGCCTGCCGTGCACTGCGCGTTCGAGCGCAAGGTCGATGCGGACCGCCTGGCGGCCGCCGTCGGCGCCATCGAGATCGCCCGCTACGAAAGCTATCGCAGCGAGCGTGCCTTCTATCTCGACGCGAGGGTGGCGCGGATCATCCGCCGGGCGCTTGAGCAGCGTCAAGGCGCCACCAACTAGATTCCCTCAGAGAATTCCGAACATGCGGGCGACCCGCTGGACGGCCCCCCACGCAGGATCGAGGGTCGCGAAGGTGCGTGCCATTTCGTTGGCGTCGTTGAGCAGCGCCTTCAGTTTCACGTCGCTCGGCTCGTCCTTCTCCGCTTCCAGGCGCGCCTCCTCGAAGAGGGCGCGCAATTCCCGCATCTCCTCGCTGTAGTCCGCGTCGATCGCCTTTACCGAATCGGCAAGGGCGGCGGCGAGAGAGGGATCGTTCTTGTTGTCGGTCATGAGTCCTTACGCTGCTTTCCTGGTTCGATGGGCCTCGATCGCGGCCCACAGAGACGATGCGGTAACCGGCATGTCGATATGTTTCAGGCCGGTGTGCGGATGGATCGCATCGACGATCGCGTTGATGACGGAGGGCGGGGCACCGATCGCACCGGCCTCGCCCGCGCCTTTCACGCCCAGCGGATTGGTCGTGCACAGGCTGTTGTGCATGTCGAACTTCACATGTGGCACGACGTCGGCGCGCGGCAGGGCATAGTCCATGAACGAACCGCTCATGAGCTGGCCGGAATCGGCATCGTAGATCGTCTTCTCGGTGAGTGCCTGACCCACACCCTGACCGACGCCGCCATGGACCTGGCCTTGCAGCAGCAGCGGATTCAGCGCCGTGCCGAAATCGTCCATGATCGAATAGTTGAGGATCTCCAGCGTGCCGGTGTCGGGATCGATCTCGAGTTCGCAGATGTGGCAGCCGTTAGGGAAGGTCGCGGCCTGCGGCGTGCGGGTGAAGGCGTCGTCCAGCCCTGGCTTGCTGCCTTCGGGCACGTGCCTCGGATCGCGGGCGGCGCGCGCCACGTCGAACAGGCTCATCGTGCGGTCGGTACCGACGATGCGGAAGGTCGCGTCGGCATATTCGATGTCGCCGACCGCCGCTTCCATTGCCGAGGCGGCGACCAGCTTGCCCTTCTCGATGATGTTGTCGCTGACGCCGAGAACGGCCGCGCCGGCCACCGGGATCGAACGGCTGCCGCCGGTCATGCCCTCCGGCGTGAAGTCCGAATCGCCCTGCACGATGCGGATGCGATCGGCATCGACACCGAGCCGTGCCGACATGATCTGCGTGAAGGCGGTCTCGTGGCCCTGGCCGTTGGTCTGGACGCCCACATAGACGGTAATCGTGTCGTCTTCGTTGAACTTGGCGATGGCGCTTTCCGGCGCCCCGCCCGAGCACTTCTCGACATAGGTGGCCATGCCGATGCCGCGCCACTTGCCCTTGGCGAGCGAGGCCGCGCGGCGGGCCGGGAAGCCGTTCCAGTCGGCCTTCTCCATGCCCTTCAGCATGACGTTGTCGAAGTCGCCGGAGTCGAAGGTGTCGCCCAGCGCCGTATTCCAGGGAATCTGGTTGGGCTTCACGAGGTTGCGCTTGCGGATCTCGACCGGGCCGAGGCCGGTCTCGCGACCGATATGGTCGACGAAGCGCTCCAGCAGATAGGCCGCCTCGGGCCGGCCGGCACCGCGATAGGCATCGGTCGGAACCGTATTGGTCATCACGCCTTTCACGTTCACGTAGATCGCGGGCGTCTGGTAGAGGCCGGCCAGCATGCCGCTACCCGCCATGGTCGGGATGAACGCGCCGAAATGGCTGAGATAGGCACCGAGGGCGGCGTGGGTCGTGACCCGGAGCCCGAGGAACCTGCACTCCTTGTCGAGCGCCATCTCCGCCAGCGAGACATGGTCGCGGCCCTGCACGTCGGAGAGGAACGCTTCCTGCCGGTCGGGAATCCACTTCACCGTGCGCTTGAGTTCGCGGCTCGCCCATACGACGAGCGGATACTCCGGATGGACGAAGATCTTCATGCCGAAGCCGCCGCCCACGTCGCCGGTGCGGACACGCAGCTTGGGCTGGCCGATCTTCAGGATCATGTCGGCGACCACGGGCCGGATGACGCTGACGCCCTGCGAGGACACCCAGAGGGTCGAGCGGTCGTCGGCCGGATCGTACTCGCAGATGGCGCCGCGCGGCTCCATCGAGTTCACGACCAGGCGATTGTTCACGATCTCGAGCTTCACGACCCGATCGGCTTGGGCAAAGGCCGCTTCGGTGCGCGCGCGGTCGCCCATCTCCCAGTCGAAGACGAGGTTGCCCTTGATGTGGTCGTGGACCAGCGGGGCGCCGGGCTGGGCCGATTCGAAGGTGCCGACCGTGTGAGGGCGCGCTTCGTAGTCGACCTCGATCAACTCGGCGGCGTCCTTGGCCTGTTCCAGCGTCTCGGCCACGACCAGCGCCACCGGGTCGCCGACATGGCGAACGCGCCCCTGGGCGAGCATCGGACGGGGGGTCTCGCCGCGCGGCGTGCCGTCTCGGTTGGTCACGGGGACCAGGCAGGGCAGGTCGCCGTAGCCGGCCTTCTTCACATCTTCGCCGGTCAGGACCAGCAACACGCCGGGCGCCTTCTTGGCGGCGGCGGTGTCGATTCCCTTGATGTCGGCATGGGCGTGCGGGGAGCGCAGCACATAGGCCCGGGCCGCCGGCGCCGAAAGCTTCGTGTCGTCGGTATAACGGCCGCCGCCGGTGAGGAGACGCGGGTCCTCGACCCTGCGGACCGACTGACCAATGCCGAACTTCGCCATGAAATTCCTCCGTGTTGTCCGGAGGTTAGCCCGGCATGGAAGGGCTCGCTAGAGGATCGTCCAGACGAATCCCGCGATGACGACCAGGACGCCCAGGCCGACACCGACCCATGTTCCAGCGGTACGTACGCGGATTTCCCCGTCGGGGCGCGACCGGAGGCCGGCCTCCTCTTCCATGTCGAGCATCGGTCTCATCGATCACCTCGCTGCCGCCAAATCGCCCGGCATGGGGAGGAACGCCCGTGTTCGCCGGACGTTGCTTCCCGGGGCAGGAGTGACATGCAGATCGACGACGAAGACAGGGGCCAGGGACCGGCCGAACCGAGCGGCCCGGGCGTGGCCGGAGCCGTTCTGATCGATTATGTGGCGCTGGCCCCGGGGCGCAGGGTCGGACGATACGAGATCCTCGAAGTGCTGGGCCAGGGTGGGTTCGGCATCACCTATCGCGTCCGCGACACGCAACTGGATCGCGAGGTGGCTCTCAAGGAGTACCTGCCGCCCGCGCTGGCAGTCCGGCAGGACGGCGCCTCGGTGCTGCCCCGCTCGACGGAGGTCGCGGACGATTTTTCCTGGGGCCGCGAGCGGTTCGTGGCCGAGGGCCGCACTCTCGCAAAGCTGCATGACGCTCCTTCCATCGTGAAGGTCTTCGACTTCGTCGAGGCCAACGGCACGTCCTACATGGTGATGGAGCTGGTACGGGGCGGCACGCTCGAGGACAGGGTCAAGGCCGGAGGCCCGCTGTCGCATGCCGAAGTCGATGCTCTCCTCACGCCCCTGCTCGACGGGCTCGAGCGGGTGCACGAGTCAGGATACCTGCATCGCGACATCAAGCCCGGCAACGTCCTGCTGAACGAAGCCGGGACGCCGACGCTCATCGATTTCGGCGCCGCGCGCCTCGCGGTGGCGGGCCGCTCCTCGACGATGACGGCGATATTCACGCCGGGCTACGCGGCTCCCGAGCAGTTCGCGACCGGCAAGCAGGGACCCTGGACGGATATCTATGGGCTCGCCGCGACGCTCCACCATGCCGTCACAGGCGCGGCGCCGCCGAGTGCCTTCGACCGGCTGCTCGACGACACCTATCAGCCGCTGGCCGGACAGAAACTCACCGGCTTCTCCCCCGCGCTGCTCGCGGCGATCGATGCCGGCCTGACGATACGTTTCGAGGATCGCCCGCAAACGATTGCCGCCTGGCGGGCGCTCTTCGGAGTAGCGCCGCTCGATCCCAGCGTGACGATGGTGATGCCGCAGCCGGCCGCGCCGCCGACACCTCCGACACCTCCCACGCCACCCTCGCCACCGAGCGAGCCGTCAGTCCTCGCCGTGGGGCCGAGGAAGCGCTTGCGACCGAAGCCGGTTCTGGTCGGCGCCGTTGCCGCGCTTCTGGCGCTCGCCGGTGGCGCGTATCTCCTGCCACTGGCGTCACGGCAGGCGCTGCCGACGACCGATGGCTCGCCTTCGGCCGCTGCTCCTGCTCCGGAAAGCCCAGCCGATCCAACCATGGTCGCGCGGGAAGGGGAGGAGGCCCTCAAACTCGTTGCCGCCGATCGCCAGCGCATCCAGGCCACCCTAACCGCGCTCGGGTATGACACGCGCGGCTCCGACGGCACGTTCGGTCAACGCTCGCGCGAAATGATCGCGGCCTGGCAGAAGGCCAGAGGCCATGCGGCGACGGGATATCTCACCGCGGCACAGGTGCCGGCTCTGTTGCGTGAGGCGCCTGCCGCCTCGGCCTCCATGCGATCGCCGGGGGCGGCGACCAGTGCCGCGGCGCCGGCAGCCAGACAGGCGGGCGCTCATGACGGTGTCTACAGCGGCGGCATGACCAGCAGCGGTTTCGGGAACGCATCCGGTGTCGTGACGGCGGAGCTGAGCATCTCGGGCGGTCTGCTGATCGGACGGATCACCCAGCCGGGCTGCGGCACGTCTTCGCTCTCGCTCGCGGTTTCGCCGAACGGCGATGTTTCCGGGAGCGGCCGTCTTTACGAAGGGCAGGACTGTTCCGTGGGGAGCTTCAGCGCGAGCGGCAAGGCGGCCGACGGTACCGTCACGCTCGAACTGCGCGCGACCGCTGGCTCGATGCGGGGAAGTTTCGGCCGGCGCGGCGGCTCAGTCCGGTGAGGCGAGCGGTGCCGGCCCGATTGTGCCGGCACCGCCGCTTCTGCGAGGGGTTACTTCTTCGGCGAGATCGCGACGACCAGCACCGAGGTATCGATCGCCGTCAACTTGTCGCCGGTCTTGACCCGGGGCAGCTGGGCGCGGCCTTCGGGCGTGGCGACGTTGTAGGTCCTGACCTCGCCGCCGTTCGGATTCACGAGCGAGATCGTGTTGGCCGTCGTGTTGACGCCGGTGACCCACCAGTTGGCGACCGTCTGGTCGGCCATGACGCCGGCGGCGCGGGTGCCCGTCGAGGCGGCGGCGGTGACGCCGACATCGCGGCCGCCCGGGGTCGCCGTGTTCGGGCCGGACAGCACGAAGGAGAGCTTCTCCTCGTACGACACCGAGACGCGGTCGCCGACCTTGCTGGTGTCCATCTTGACGCCGGGGCCGACGCTCGATGTCAGCGAGCGGCCGGCCGGACCGGTGAAGGTGACCGTGCGCTTGGCCGGATCGATGGCGCTGATGGTCGCGTCGATCGAATAGGTGACCGTGGTCGAAATGCCGACGATCGGCTGGCCCTGTGCGTACGCGGCGCTGGTGGCCGCGCCGCTGATTGCGATCGAACCGGCGAGCATCGCGGCGATCAGGAAGCGTTTGGTAAGCATGAGACTCTCTCCCTCGTGGTTGCATGACGCTAGCATGAGGATTGCCGGATTTTCCATGGCCGGCCTGTTACAGTGAGATTGATTATGTTCAATCTCCGATGCCGAACGACCGCATGACCACGGCCTATCTCGCGGCCGAGGGATTCGAAGGCCAGCTGCGCGAGGAACTGGCGCGGGCCGGCGTCCGGGTGCGGGCCGAACATGGCCGCCTGCTCCTGTCGGACTCGCCAGCGCACGTGGCGGCCTGGGCCGCCAACATCTGGCAGGAGTGCGTCGAACTGCCGGTGGCCTCGATCGGCACGGCGGCGAAGACGTTGCGCGGCATCCAGCGCAACTGGGCGATGTACGCCCCGGTCCATCATCGCCGCGCCGCGCTCATCCAGGAGAGGCTGCCGCATGTTTCGGCCAGGCCCGTGGTCTTTCCGGCGGCCGCGCCCACCGCGCCGCTAGGATCCTGGACGCTGCTCGCGCCCGACCGGATGCTTGCGGCTCCATCCTGCAGTTCGCCCTTTCCGAACGGCGAGGTGGAGCTTGTCGAGGACAAGGTTGGACCGCCGAGCCGCGCCTATCTGAAGCTCTGGGAAGCGCTCGTCCGTCTGCGCCACTGGCCGCAGCCGGGCGAACGCTGCCTTGATCTCGGCGCCTGTCCGGGCGGCTGGACATGGGTGCTGGCGCGGCTGGGCGCCAATATCGTAGCCGTCGACAAGGCGCCGCTCGATCCGAGGGTGGCTGCGATGCCGGGCGTGGAATGGCGCGGCGAGAGTGCGTTCGGCCTCGACCCCGCCAGCGTCGGGCCGGTCGACTGGCTGTTCTCGGACGTCATCTGCTACCCGGCACGGCTGTTGCGGCTGGTCGAGCGCTGGCGGGCGAGCGGGCTGGTCCGCAACTTCGTCTGCACGATCAAGTTCCAGGGCGAGACCGACCACGAAACCGCCCGGGCTTTCGCCGCGATCCCCGGGGCGAGCGTCCTGCACCTCCACCAGAACAAGCACGAACTCACTTTCCTGCTGACGCACCGGCCGGCGGATCCGCTATCGGGATAATCCCCGGCCGCGCAGGTCGCGCACGGTGTGATCGACGAACGCGCGGATCTTCGGTGTGAGCAGGCGGTTGGTCGGGTACACGGCATAGATACCGCCTGAGGGAGTCTCGTGGCTGACCAGGACCCGGGCAAGGAGCCCGGCGGCCAGCGCGTCGGCGACCAGCCAGTCCGGAACCGCAGCGAGACCCAACCCGGCGAGTGCCGCCGCGCGCAGAGCCTCAGAACTGTTTACGAGAAAGCGGGGTTGAACCGCGATGGGCTTCTTCGCGATTCGCCAGGTGTCGCGCCAGGCGAGCGGCGCGAAGCCGATCAGACGGTGGCCGAGAATGTCGCTCGGCGTGCGGGGCGTGCCGTGGTGCGCGAGATAGCCCGGCGTCGCAACGATCAGGACCCGTGACGTGGCGATGCGGCGCACGACCAGGCTCGGCTCGGGCGTCTCCACGATGCGAATGGCGAGGTCGATGCCTTCCTCGACCAGGCGCAGCGCAGCGCTACCTGCGATGAGTTCGACGTCTATGGTCGGATAGGCGGCGAGGAAAGCAGGTAGCCCAGGCACGATGTAACGCTCGGCAAATCCGTCGGGAGCGGCAATGCGAAGCCTGCCGGCTGGTTCCTTCTGAGTGGCCTGGGCCTCGCTGCGCGCCAGCGCGAGGTCGTCGAGCAGCCGCCGACAGTGGCGATAGAAGGCGGTTCCGGCTTCGGTGGGGCGTACGCGGCGCGTGGTTCGATCGAGCAGGCGTACGCCCATGCGCTCCTCGAGCGCTCGCACCGTCTCGCTGACCGACGACTTGGCGCTCTGGAGGGCCTGGGCTGCGGCCGTGAAACTGCCGGTCTCAACCACCCGGGCGAAAGTTTCTATGCCGGAGAAGGCGTCCATGCTTCATTGTTCGCGTTACCGAACGATCTGTCCAGAACCACCCTCTGCCCTCTTGCCGGCCTTGCGACTAACGCTGTGCCCTCGAAATCAGGGAGCAAACGATGAGCGAGACACTGGACGTTCTGGGCGCGCCGATGATCGTCAGCGCCGATGGGGCCACGATGGCGGCCTTCGTCGCCGATCACCCGATTCCGCCAGGTTATTTCGTGCCGCCCCATCGCCACGAGGCAGATGACGAGATGCTGTTCGTCGTCGACGGGGAACTGACGCTGCTCGGGGAGACCGGTGAGAGCAAGGTGCGGGCCGGCTCGAGTGCGACCTTCCGGCGTGGCGAGTTGCACGGGTTTCGGAACGATACTGCCGCGACGGTTCGGCTGTTCGTGGTCGCCACGCCCGGGGTGCAGGCGGCCGAGATGTTCCGTCATTTCGACAGGGCGTCCCGGGACGCAGGACAACCGCTCGCGCCGCCGCACATAGCGGCGATCGCTGGCGAGTACGGCGTTCATTTCGGCTAGCGCCGGGCGAGGGCCCGCAGGAAGGTCGTGATGTGCGCGCGGAAGCTGTCGATGAAGTCGCGCGCAACCGGCGGCAGCGTGCTCTGCGCGGCGTGAAGGGCTGCGAACTCGAAGTGGATACGTGGCTCGAAGGGGCGCACGACGATGCCGCGGGTCGCGTATTCCGTCGCGGTGAACGGATCGCATAGCGTCACTCCGGCGCCGGAGCCGGCGAGCGAGCAGGCGATTTCCGACAGCGGCGTTTCGATGCGCATGACCCGGCGGACGCCATGGTCGGCGAAGACCCGGTCGATGCGAAAGCGGGACAGCGAGGAGTGGCCCAGCGAAATGAAGCTCTCGCCCTCGAAGTCGGCCGGCCTCAGCCGCTTCTTGCGGGCGAGCGGATGGCCCTGCGGCAGCACCGCCATATAGGGGGCAGGCGGCATGCGTTCTAGGCGTACGGCGGCGTGCTCGATCGAGCCTTCGGCGAAGCCCAGATCGCTCTGTCCCTGGGCGACGGACGCGACGACGGCATGTGAAACCAGACCCGAAAGCACGAGATCGAGCTTTGGCCGCTCGACCAGGTAGCTTCCCGCGAATCGGGGCAGGAAACCGTTGGCCAGCGCGGGCAGGGCGGCGATCCGCAGGAAGCCCGCCCGCCGCGTCCGCAACTCGGCGGCCATCTGCGAGATGCGTTCCAGCCCGACGAAGGCCCGCTCGACCTCGGCATAGAGGGATAGCGCCTCGCTGGTCGGCACGAGCCCCGTGCCGCGGCGCTCGAAGAGGGTCAGGCCAAGTTGCTGCTGCAGGTCCCGGATCATGCGGCTGACTGCGGGCTGGGTGACGTTGATCAGCTTCGCAGCCATGCCGACGCCGCCGGTCAGTACCACCGCGCGGAAGGCCTCGATCTGACGCGGGTTCAGGCTGCGCATCGCCTTTCATAACATTTCAGCATGAATCGCGGCAGGAAATCGGATTTGACGCCGCAGGGCGCAATATAAAACACTGATGGTGGGGAACTCACGAACGGAGGGGACAATGACCCGTTTGGCAGGCTTCGGCGCAATCGCCGCTCTGGCACTATTGGCGGGCGCGGTGCCCGCGGAGGCGCAGCAGAAGACGCTCACGGTCGCGGCCTATGGCGGCGTCTGGGACAGCCATCTGCGCAAGGAGGTGTTCCCCGAGTTCGAGAAGAAGCACGGGGTGAAGGTCGAATACGTCGCCGGCAATTCGACCGACACGCTGGCCAAGCTGCAGGCGCAGAAGGGCAACCAGGTGATCGACGTCGCCATCATGGACGACGGGGTCATGTACCAGGCGATCAAGCTCGGCTACTGCGCGCCGATCGAGGGACTCGACAAGAGCGAGCTCTATCCGGCCGCGCTGTTCAAGGACGACAAGGCCGTCGCGGTTGGCCAGACCGGCACCGGATTCATGATCAACACGAAGGTCTTCAAGGAGAAGGGTTGGCCGATCCCGACCTCTTGGAACGACCTCAAGGATCCGAAGTTCAAGAAGCAGCTGGTGATCCCGCCGATCAACAACACCTACGGCCTCTACACGCTGATGATGTTCGCCCGCATGAACGGCGGCGGCGAGAAGAACATCGAGCCCGGCTTCAAGGTGATGAAGGCCGACATCAACCCCAACGTGCTGGTCTACGAACCCTCGCCGGGCAAGATGACGGAACTCTTCCAGTCGGGTCAGGCGAACATTGCCGTGTGGGGGACCGGCCGCGTGCAGGCCCTTGCCAATACCGGCTTCCCGGTCGACTTCATCTATCCCAAGGAAGGCGCGCCGATCCTCCTCGCGTCGGCCTGCCCGGTCGCCAAGGCCTCGGTCAATCCGCTGGCCCACGAGATGATCAAGCTGCTGGTATCGGCCCCGGTTCAGACCGGCATGGCCAAGCAGATGGGCAACGGGCCGGTCAACACCAAGGTCGACGTCAACATGCCGGAACTGAAGATGGCGCCGGTCGGCGAGCGCGCGAAACTGATCATCGCGCCGGACTGGGACGCCATCAACGCTTCGCGCGACGACTGGACCAAGCGCTGGAACCGCGAGGTCGAGCGCTGATCACCGGAGCGATCGGTCGTGCATCACCCCGTCTATGTGTTTCGTCACGGCGAGACCGTCTGGAATGCCGAGCAGCGAGCCCAGGGCTTCCTGGATTCGCCGCTGACGGAGACGGGACGTGCGCAGGCGCGTGCCATGGGCCGGGCGCTGGCGCATGAGTTGCGGCAGGCCGGTCACGCGCCCGAGGACGTCGTGGTGCGGGCGAGTCCGCTCGGCCGCGTTCGGGAGACTCTGGCCCTCGCGGCGGAAGAGGCGGGCCTCAGGCATCACGAAGGATCGTTCGACGATCGGCTGCGCGAGATGAGCTGGGGCGAATGGGACGGGCTGACGGGACCGGAGATCGAGGCCCGCTGGCCCGGAGCGATGGCGGCGCGTCGGCGCGATCGCTGGAGGTACGAGCCGCCGGGCGGCGAGAACTACATCATGGCCGCCGCCCGCGCCCGGGCGGCGCTCGACGATATCGCGGCCCTCGCGATCGAACGGCCGGTCGCCGTGTTCGCACACGGCGCCATCGGACGGGTGCTGCGCGGTCTCTTCCTGCGCGTGCCCGAGGCCGAGATCCTCGACATGGACCAGCCGCAGGACGCGTTCTATCGGCTGCACCGCGACACGGCGGCGCGGATCGTCTCGCACGGTGCGGACTAGATGGCGTTCCTAGAACTGGAGAAGCTCACCAAGTCGTTCGGCGCACACAATGCCGTCGATGGATTGACGCTGGGCGTCGAGAAGGGTGAGTTCGTGGCGCTGCTGGGCCCCTCCGGCTGCGGCAAGACCACGACCCTGCAGATGATCGCGGGCTTCGTCGAGCCCACGTCCGGCGCGATCCGGCTGGGCGGAAAGGACCTGTTGGCGATCAGGCCCGCGAAACGCGGCCTGGGGATCGTGTTCCAGAGCTACGCGCTGTTTCCGCACATGACCGTGGCGGAGAACGTCGGCTTCGGGCTCGAGATGCAGGGAGTCGGCGCGGCCGAGCGCAGGACCAGGGTGGGCGAGACGCTGGAGCTGGTGGGGCTCGGCGCCTTCGCATCGCGCTTTCCGCGCCAGATGTCGGGCGGCCAGCAGCAGCGTGTTGCATTGGCGCGCGCGCTCGTCATCCGCCCGCAGATCCTGCTGCTCGACGAACCTCTGTCTAACCTCGACGCCAAGCTGCGCGAGGGCATGCAGATCGAACTGCGGCAGATCCAGCGTACCGTCGGGACAACCACGATCCTGGTGACGCACGACCAGGCCGAGGCGATGGCGTTGTCGGACCGTATTGTGGTCATGAACCAGGGCCGGGCCGAGCAGATCGGCCCGCCGCATGAGGCCTATGAACGGCCGGCCACGCCCTTCGTCGCCAACTTCCTCGGCAAGACCAACCTGGTGGACGGCGCCACCGTGCGGCCGGAGCGCATTTCCTTCGTGGCCGCCGGCCTCGCCGGCACGGTCCGCACGCGCATATTCCAGGGCAATCACTGGCTCTTCCAGGTCGACACCGGAGCCGGCCTCGTCACGGTGATTCGGCAGAACAGCGGAGAGGCGATGCCGGGCGAGGGCGATGCCGTGCATCTGGCGTGGGAAGGCCGGGCGTGAGGGCGGCGCCCTATCTGCTCTGCGTGCCGGCGCTGGTCCTGTTCGCCGGTGTGGTGATCGTGCCGCTCGTCATGACGGTCCTGCTCTCGTTCCACGACTGGGGGCAGTACAAGGGCATCGAGCCCGTCTTCATCCTGAAGAACTGGCAGGAAGTGCTGGGCGATTCGTACTTCCACGAGATGTTCGCGCGCACGTTCCGGATCGCCTTTTTCGTGACCCTTCTGGCGGCGGTGTTCGGCGCGCCCGAAGCCTACATCCTGAACCGGATGCGCAGCCCGTGGCGCGGGATCTTCCTGCTGGTGATCCTGGGCCCGCTGCTGATCTCGGTGGTCGCGCGTACCCTGGGTTGGGCACTGCTGTTCGGTGGCAACTCCGGGATCGTGAACAAGGCCCTGATGGGCATGGGCCTGATCTCGGCGCCGTTGCCGTTCATGTTCACCGAGACCGGCGTGGTGATCGCGCTGGCACACGTGCTGATGCCCTACATGGTGCTCGCGGTGTGGGCCTCGCTGCAGCGACTGGATCCGCAGGTCGAGAATGCGGCGGTGGCGTTGGGCGCGGGGCCCTTCACCGTGCTGCGACGCATCGTGCTGCCGCAGGTCATGCCCGGCATCCTGTCGGGCGCGGTGATCGTGTTCGCGCTGGCGGCCAGTGCCTTCGCCACCCCCTCCATCATCGGCGGGCGGCGGCTCAAGGTCGCCTCGACCCTGGCCTATGACGAGTTCCTGAACACGCTCAACTGGCCGCTCGGTGCCGCGGTGGCGGTGCTGCTGCTGCTGGCGCTGGTCGCCATCGTGTGGGGCGTCAACCGGCTGGTCGAGCGCCGCTATGCGCAGGTCTTCGCATGAGCCGCAACGGACCGATCGCGCTTGCCTATCACGCGCTTTTCGTCACCTTCATGCTGGCGCCCATCCTGGTCGTCTGCTTCGTGGCCTTCACGCCCGAGGGCTACCTGTCGTTCCCCACCGATCGCTGGTCGCTGCGCTGGTTCTACGCCATCGCGCAGTATCCGGAGTTCATCTCCGCCTTCTGGCGCAGCCTGTGGCTGGGCGCGATCTCCTCGGCGATCGCGGTCGGTATCTCCGTTCCCGCGGCGCTGGCCATCGCGCGTTATCGCTTCCGCGGGCGCGAGGCGCTGACGGCGCTGTTCATGTCGCCGCTCATGATCCCGCATCTCGTGCTGGGCATCGCCTTCCTGCGCTTCTTCACCCAGATCGGGCTGGGCGGCACCTTCGCCGGACTCGTGCTCTCGCACATCGTGGTCGTGCTGCCCTTCGCGCTGCGCCTGACGCTCGCCTCGGCGGTCGGGCTCGATCGCTCGATCGAGCATGCCGCCGTGTCGCTCGGCGCCAGCGAGAGCGTGGTGCTGCGGCGCATCACCCTGCCGCTGGTGCTGCCGGGGCTGGTGAGCGGCTGGGCGCTGGCTTTCATCAATTCGTTCGACGAGGTGACGATGACGGTGTTCATCGCGGCGCCGGGCACGGAGACGCTGCCGGTCCGCATGTTCCTCTACATCCAGGACAATATCGATCCGCTGGTGACCTCGGTGTCGGCCTGCGTGATCGCCATCACCGTCCTTGCGCTGCTGGTGCTCGATCGCGCCTTCGGGCTCGAGCGCCTGCTCATTGGAAGGAGCGCCGGGCATGGCCGCTGAGGCAAGGGCCGGGGACGAATTCGACGTCGCGGTGGTGGGCGGCGGGCTGGTCGGCGTCGCCACCGCCTGGGGCCTGTCGCGCGAGGGCTGCCGGGTCGTCATCCTGGACGAGGGCGACCGCGCGGTGCGCGCGAGTCGCGGAAACTTCGCGCTGGTCTGGGTGCAGAGCAAGGGGCTCGGCCTCGCGCCCTATGCCGGCTGGACGATCCGCTCGTCCAACGCGTGGCAGGGTTTCTCGGACCTGCTGAAGCAGGAGACCGGCCTCGACGTCTCGTTCCAGCGGCCCGGCGGCTTTCATCTCTGCCTGTCGGAGAAGGAACTGGAGGCCCGCGCCAACGTGCTGAAGCGCCTGCACAACCAGCCCGGCATCGCCGACTACAAGACCCAGATCCTGACTCACGATCAGGTGAAGGCGATGCTGCCCGATATCGGCCCCGAGGTCGTGGGCGGCAGCTTCTGCGAACTCGATGGCCATGTGAATTCGCTGCGCCTGTTCCGCACGCTGCACACCGCGCTCAATGCCCGCGGCGTCGTCTATCGGCCTAGTCACCGGGTCGAGTCCATCACCAGGGAAGGCGGTGAGTTCCGGCTCACGACGACTCAGGGCGAGGTGCGCGCCGCCAAGGTGGCGCTGGCGGCGGGCAACGCCAACATGCGCCTCGCGCCGATGGTCGGTCTCGAATGCCCGATGAAGCCGGAGCGGGGCCAGATCGTGGTCACCGAGCGGCTGCGGCCCTTCCTCAACCATCCCGTCGTCACCCTGCGCCAGACCGACGAAGGCACCGTGATGATTGGCGATTCCAAGGAGGAAAGCGTCGATCCGGGCGGCCTGACGATCGGTGTCAGCGCGACGGAAGCCGAGCGCGCCGTGCGCCAGTTCCCGCTGCTCGCCAACGTGAACGTGGTGCGCACCTGGAGCGCCATCCGCGTGATGACCCAGGACGGCTTTCCGATCTACGACGAGTCGAAGAGCCATCCCGGCGCCTTCACCGTCTGCTGCCATTCCGGCGTGACGCTGGCCGCCAACCACGCGCTGACCATCGCACCGATGATCGCGCGGGGCTCGCTCGACGCCTCGCTCGTCGCTCCTTTCAGTGCCCGGAGGTTCCATGTTCAAGCGGCTGGCTGACAAGGGCCCCGCCATCGCGATCACCGTCGACGGCCGGAAGGTGACCGCTCGGGCGGGCGACACGGTCGCGGCAGCGCTGCTGGCCGCCGGCATCGACCATTGCCGCACGACGCCGGTCACCGGGGCGCCGCGCGCACCCTACTGCCTGATGGGCGTCTGCTTCGATTGCCTGGTGACAGTCGACGGCGTCGGCAGCCGCCAGGGCTGCCTGATCCCGGTGCGCGACGGCATGAAGGTCGAGACCCAGCTCGGCCGCCGGGAGGCCGGACGATGACGGCCGCGGCGGACCTCGCTTCTTCGTACGAACTGGTGGTCATCGGCGGCGGGCCGGCAGGTCTCGCGGCGGCCGCGCTGGCCGCGCGGGCCGGTCTCTCGACCGTGCTGTTCGATGAGAATCCCGGTGTCGGCGGCCAGATCTATCGCGCCATCACCTCGACGCCCGTCACCGACCGCGCGGTCCTGGGCCAGGATTACTGGGACGGTGCCGCCCTGGCCGACGAGGCCAGGGCCAGCGGCGCGCTGATCGTCAACGGCGCCACGGTGTGGAGCCTCGACCGGCAGCGGCTGGTCGGCGTCTCGATCGGCGGCAAGGCGCGCATGATCGGGGCCGGACACGTCATCATCGCCACCGGCTCGCAGGAGCGGCCCTTCCCGATTCCCGGCTGGACCCTGCCGGGCGTCATGACGGCGGGCGCCGCCCAGACCGCGCTCAAGGCCCAGGGCCTGGTCGTCGGCGGCCGAACCGTGATGGCCGGCAGCGGTCCGCTGCTGTGGCTACTGGCGGCGCAGACCTTGCGGGCGGGCGGGAAGATCGATGCCATCCTCGACACCACGCCGCGCCGCAACTGGCTGCAGGCGATGTTTCATCTACCCGACTTCGCCCTGTCGCCCTATTTCGCCAAGGGGCTGGCGCTGTTGCGCGAGGTCAGGGCCAAGGTGCCGGTGCATCGCGTCGATACGATAGAGGCGGTGGGCACCGACCGGCTGCGAGAGGTCGTCTTCTCCGGGGCGGGCGGCACCAGGCGCCTGCCGGTCGACCTGCTGCTGCTGCACCAGGGCGTGGTGCCCAACGTCAATCTCGCCAATGCGGCCGGCGTGGCCCATGCCTGGAACGATCGCCAGCTCTGCTTCGTGCCGGTGCTCGACGCCGATTTCGGCAGCTCGGTGCCAGGCATCGCGGTGGCGGGCGACGGGGCCGGCATCGCGGGCGGCACCGCCGCCGCCGAGCGCGGGCGCATCGCTGCCATCGCCGCGGTCCGTGCGCTCAAGCCCGATGCCGTCGTGCCGGATACACAGGCGATCCGCCAGAGGCTGCAGCGTGAAGAGATGGGACGCGCTTTCCTCGACTGGCTGAACCGTCCGGCCGATGGGTTTCGTATGCCCGAGGGCGATACGATCGCCTGCCGCTGCGAGGAGGTGACGGCCGAGCAGGTGCGCGAGGCGGCTCGCATGGGCTGCGAGGGGCCGAACCAGATGAAGGCCTTCCTGCGCTGCGGCATGGGCCCCTGCCAGGGCCGGCTGTGCGGACTCACGGTCACCGAGCTGATCGCCGCCGAGCGCAAGACGACACCCGAAGAGGTCGGCTACTACCGTCTGCGCCCGCCGGTGAAGCCGATCACCCTGGCGGAACTCGCGTCGCTGCCGATCAGCGAGGCCGAACGCAAGGCAGTGGAGCGCTAGCATGGCGCGCACGGCCGACGTCGTGATCATCGGCGGCGGCATCCACGGCTGCTCGACGGCGCTTCATCTGGCACTGCGCGGCCTGAAGCCGATCCTGGTCGAGAAGGACTATGCCGGCCGTCACGCCTCGGGCGTGAACGCCGGCGGCGTGCGGCAGCTGGCGCGCGACCTGCAGGAGATTCCGCTCTCGATCTCCTCTATGGACATCTGGGAACGCGTCGAGGAACTGGTCGGCGACGATTGCGGTTTCGAGGCCCACGGCACCGTGCTGGTGGCCGAGAGCGAGGCCGAGCTCGCGGGCTTCCGCGAGCGTGTCGACGATCTCCGCCTGCGCGGCTTCGAGCACGAGGAGCTGATCGACGCCGCCGAGCTGCGCCGCCTCGTGCCGGCCGTGTCCGAACACTGTCCCGGCGGCGTGGTCTCGCGTCGCGACGGCGCCGCCGATCCGTTTCGCACGACCCAGGCCTTCCGCCGCCGCGCCGTCGAGAAGGGCGCAGAGGTGATCGAGGGCGTGACCGTCACCGGCCTGTCGCGCAGCGGCGCCAACTGGCGGGTCGAGACGAGCGCCGGCACTTTCGAAGCGCCGAAGATCGTGAATGCGGCCGGAGCCTGGGCCGACCGCATCGCCGCGATGCTGGGCGAGCCGGTGCCGCTCGCTGTCGTCGCGCCGATGCTGATGGTGACCAGTCGCCTGCCGGCCTTCATCAAGCCGGTGGTGATCCTGCGCGGCCGCAAGCTTTCGTTCAAACAGCTCGGCAACGGCACCGTGGTGATCGGCGGCGGCCATCTCTCGACGCCCTATCGCGACAGCAACGAGACGGTGCTCGACTGGGAGAAGCTCGCGATCAGCGCCCGCACGGTCTGGGAACTTTTCCCGGCGATGCACGAGGCCACGATCGTGCGCGCCTGGGCCGGCATCGAGGCCTACATGCCGGACGGCATTCCCGTGGTCGGCCGCAGCTCGACCTCGGAGGGTGTGTTTCACCAGTTCGGGTTCTCCACCCACGGCTTTCAGCTCGGCCCGGGGACTGGTGCGGTGATGGCGGAGCTCGTTGCGACCGGCTCGACCAATACCCCGATCGACGGGCTGGGCATCGAGCGGTTCTCGACGAAGAGTCCCTAACTCATCGGCCGCCAATCGTATCCCAGCCGCGGGAAGTGGACAGCGACCTGGCCGATCGTGTCGTTCTCGTGCAGCAGCGCGATCTCGTCGGCGTCGATGAAGTGCACCTCGCCCTCGATCCAGTCCCGGGCGTTGTCGGAGGCACGCACGCGGGCGCGCTGGCCGGGCAGGGGATCGCCTTCCTGCGGGTCCGAGAGACGGGGCGCCGACGGCGTTGCGGCGCGGGCTTCCGCCAGCGCTACGTCGGCATCGATGTTCGTCCGGCTCCCATGGCCGATCGCCGCCATGCGGTCGCGCCAGGCGAGCAGGCGCGGATAGGCGTTTAGCACCCCACGGCAGTCGATGTGGCGGCCGCGGAAGAACCAGACGACGTGATAGGTCGCGAAGTCGGCAATGCAGGGCGCGTCACCCAGCAGATAGGGCCTTCCATCCGCGAGCATGTCGGCGATCCACCGGACCTGCGGCCTAACCAGCTGGAGGTTGCGGAAGGCGGCCTTGCGCACCGCCTCGATCGACGGCGTCGGCAGGCCGTGCAGTTTCGCACGGTCGGCGTGCAGCCCTTCGGGCATATGGTCGGCATTGATGCCCGAGACGTAGAGCGCGGTCGGCCGCATGAACTGCTGCTCGGCCCACCAGGCGATGGCGTCGGCCATGCCCGCGGTGTTCGCAGGGTAGAAGCTCGGCTGCGGCACCCGCCGCTCCAGTTCGCGCGCGATCAGCTTGGTGTCGCACCAGATGTCGGCGCCGTGCTGCAACACCGGCGTGCGGCGATAGCCACCGGTCAGCGGCGTCAGCTTGGGCTTGGGCGCGATCGGCGGGATTTCGACCGCCCGCCAGTGCAATGCCTTGAACCCCATCATCAGACGCGCCTTCTCCGCGAAGTTCGAGAAGTCGTACTGGTGCAGGATCAGGGATCTTGGGGCCTCAACGATTGGCAGCGACACGGGCGAAGGTTTCCTTGAAGAGGGGGGCAATGCGCTTCGCGGCAGTCTGGGTCACGTGGTTATTGTCGAAGTAGTTGGGGCGTCCATCGGTGTCCGAGGCGCAGGCGCCATTGGCGCACAGGAAGGGTTCCGGCGAGAGGATGCTGACGGCGTGCGGATAACGGCGCTGGAGCATGGCGAAGACGGTCCGGAGTTCGCTGTTTCGTTGCCTGTAGTCGGCCAGGGGGAAGCTCGCGGTCGACGCCGTCCGGTCCTGCAGCGCCACCTTCGCCCGATAGGACGGATCGAATGTCCGGGCGATCGGCGTGCGCTCGAAGAAGACGATGCGAAAGCCGTTGGCGACGAACTCGGCGGTGTTCTGCTCGAACTCCGCAACGCCGTCGAGCGCACCCCAGCTCGACAGCGAGATGATGGTCGTGACGCCCCGCGCCCTCGCCTCGGCGATGAGGGTTTTCAGCTCGGCGGTCGTGCTCCAACGGCCCGGGCCGAACTGGCCGATGAGGTTGCGGTCCTTGCGGGCGTAATAGACCGGCACGCGATAGGTGTCTCCCATGGCGGCCAGCACGTCGCGATACTGGTCGGCGTGCGAATCGCCGAGCACGAGGATCCCGGGACCGGACTCGACCGCGGTCACGAGGCAAAGCGAGGCCATCGGGTGGAGGATCCGGTCGAGGATGGGGCACCGGCCCGATACCCGGTCCTGCTGCGCACTGAACAGGAACGCTACCCGGTCGGGATAGCGGAAGGTGGCCCCGTTGGTTGCGATGATGCCCGTGCCGATCGCCAGCGTGGCGATCGAGACGGTGCAGAAGGCGCGGAAAAGCGCGCGCCGGTCGGCGATCACGCGGCGCGAGCGGATCGGCGTTTCGACGAAGTGATAGGTCAGGCTCGCGAGCACCGTCGCTAGGATCATGGCGAGGGTCGCCTCGAAGGCGTTCAGCGGGCGCTCGAGGACGATCGCCCCGATCGAGAGCGGTGGCCAGTGCCAGAGATAGAGGGGGTATGAGATCTTGCCGATGTAGCGGACGGCCCGCAGGCGCAGGATGGCGAAGTGACCGGTATGAAGCTCGATGAGCGCGAGCGCCCAGGCGGTGGCCGCACAGGCCGTCAATGTCTGCGCCGTCGGCGCAAGCTTCGTTTTCCCGATCATGACGAGCGGAACGATGCAGACGAGCCCGACCGCAATGAGTGACAGGACGGGATGCGAGCGCTCGGGCCCCTCGCGATACTTTCGCACGACGCAAAAGGCGAGAATGCCGAGGCCCAGCTGCCAGAGCCGTGCCGGCAACAGATAGAAGGCCGTCCGCGGCGAGAGCCCCCCGGTGTTGAAGACGAAGTAGAAGAGCAGCGACAGGCAGGGCACGCCGATCAGCAGGCTCCAGAAGAGCCGGCGCCGCCCGCCCGCCAACAGGAACAGGGCGCCGAAGGCCAGGTAGAACTGCTCCTCGACCGCCAGGCTCCAGGTGTGCAGGAGCGGCTTCTCCAGCGGCAGGGCGAAATAGTCTCCCTCGTTCCAGTAGTAGAAATTCTGGACGTAGAACGGTTGGGCGATGAGCGACCACGCGAGATTGATGAGATCCCGCGGCATCAGGAGGATGAAGCCTGCGGCGGTCGTGACACCCACGGTCAGGAACAGGGCCGGCGCCAGGCGGCGGAAGCGGGCGGAGTAGAAATCCGACAGGGTCGCGCGCCGTTCGAGGAGCGGGAACAGGTAGGCTCGCGAGATCACGTAGCCGGAGATCACGAAGAAGATGTCCACGCCCAGGAAGCCGTTGGGCACCAGCGTCGGGTAGGCGTGGAAGAGAACCACCAGCGTCACCGCGATCGCGCGGAGCGTGTCGATCTCGGGAAGATACCGGCGGATCAATGCGTGGCGGTCCTGCTCGCCGGAACTTCCAGCGTCCCGGCCCTCACGCCGCCTTCAGTACACCGTCATCGGCTTCCAGGGGAAGGGGACGCCAGTTGCGCGACACGACCCAGTCGGGTCGCGGATCCTTGCCGAGCTGCGGCCTGTTCGCGACCGTGTTGCAGGAGACGTAGATGTGCCAGCGATCCTCGGCCGAGAGATTGTGCCCCGACGCGTGCAGAACGTTGCAATGGAACAACACGCAGGTGCCGGCCCGGCCGGTGACGGCCACCGGCTCGGGCGAACTCTTCAGTATTTCGATCATGCGCTGCTTCGGCATCGCCCAGAACTTGTAGGAGGTCGACTCGTCGTAGACCGGCTCGATGCGACCGAGCTTGTGGCTTCCGGGAATCAGGTAGAGCGCGCCGCCCATCTCCGTCGTGTCGGTCATCATCAGGTTGAAGGTCGCCATGTCGGGCCGCCGGCAGCCGTCGCGCATCCACGAGCCGTAGTCCTGATGCCACTGCCAGACCGTGCCCTCGATGGCCGGCTTGGTGTTGATTTTGGTGTGATAGACGTAGACGCCGTCGTCGTTCAGCACCTGCTGTACCGGCCGCAGGAGACGCGGCGTCCGGACCAGCGCATGGAAGGGCCTTGAACGGGTCGCGCCGTCATCCTCGTGGACACGGAAGATGGTCCGTACGCCGCCGGTATGCTCGCGCACGACTTCCTCGCTGTCGATCCCGGAGAGCCGGGCGACCTCGCGGCGCAGCACGGCCACTTCGTTGCGGTCGAACAGGTCGGGGAACACGAGGAAACCGTCGCGATCGAACTGCTCGACCTGCTGGTCCGTCAACTCCATGGTGACCTCCCCCTTCGTTGCTCTTCGGCGTTTTGCCGACGCTAACCCAAGGGCCCGTTGGGGAGTAGGGATTTCGTGCGCGTCAGGCCGCGCTGACGATGGGAGCTGCCGTGCGGGCGAAGCGGGCGTTGCGATAGGCCGCCACGGTCACCGGCGGATACTTCGCCGGACGGTCCGGCGCGGCGCATCCCGGCAGGCATTCGATCATCGCGTCGTAGGCCGGCGCCACGAAGTAGGCGATGGACAGGCGCCGCGCGCCGCCGCCCGAGCGTGGATTGGCAACCCGGTGCAGGGTCGAGCGGAAGCGGTCGTTCGACCAGCGCATCAGGAGATCGCCGATATTGACGATGAACCCGTCCTCGACCGGCGGCGCCTCGTGCCACGTGCCGTCGAGATCGCGCACTTCGAGCCCGCCGTCCGCGGCTTCGTTCTTGAGGATCGTCAACATGCCGAGATCGGTGTGCTCGCCGGCGCGCAACTGGCCAGGCTGGGGAAGCTCCCGCTGGGCAGGATAGTTGAGCGCCCGCAGCATGCTGCAATGGCGCGCGAGCGCGCCCGCAAACCAGTCCTCCGGCAGGCCGAGCGACAGGGCGAAGATCCGGCTGATCGTGTCCTGCAGGTCTTCCATCGCCAACCAGTAGGCCCGCCAAGCGGCCTCGAAACCGGGCATGTCCGTGGGCCAGAGATTGGGCGCGTAGTTCGGATAGGCGCCGGGAGCGTCGTGATACCAGGGGTCGTCCGCCGGCACGTCGAGCGGTCCGATCGCGAACACCTCCTTGTAGTCGGGCGGGGTCTCGTTGCCGGCCAGCCGCGCCAGAGTCTCCGTGCCCTCGGCGTGATAGGCGCGGTTCTGCTCGGGCCGGGGGCGCGCGACGGCCATCTTCCGGTGCGTCGGCAGGTCGAAGAAGTCCCGCGAGACCGAGCGCATCGCCTCGATGGTGGCCCCGGGCACACGATGGCCGACGATGGCGAAGAAGCCGGTGGATTCGCAGGCGCTGCGGACCTCGCCCGCGACCGCCTGGCGTCCGGCCGGTCCGCCCTCGAACCACGGCCCGAGATCGACGATGGGAAATGCAAAGCCTGTCATCCGATGCCCCGTCCGCGATTTCAGCCGAGGGCAGCAAGCGGCATGCCAGCGGCGACCGTCTCGGACGCGGGGCGGAACGGGGCTCTGGCCGGACCAGCGAAAGCCGGTCAAAATGTTGCGAATGAATGGCAGCAGCCGACGGATCGAGGAGTGAGACGATGGACGGCGTGGTGAACATCGACGATCTGCGCAAACTCGCCAAAAAGCGGCTACCCAAGATCGCCTACGACTTCATCGAGGGCGGCACGGACGACGAGGTCGGGCTCGTCACCAACGAACAGGCCTTCCGCAAGGCGCGCATCGTGCCGCGCTATCTGGTCGACGTCTCGGCGCGCGACCAGTCCACCACCCTGTTCGGGCGGACCTATTCCAGCCCGATCGGCATCGCGCCGACCGGCCTCGCGGGCCTGTTCCGCCACGGCGCCGACCTGATGCTGGCCGAGGCGGCGCGCGACGCCAACGTGCCGTTCATCATGTCGGGCTCGAGCACCGGCTCGATCGAGGATCTCGGCAAGCTGGCGCCCGATCATGGCTGGTACCAGCTCTATTCCGCCAAGGACCAGGCCGTCTCGGAGGACCTCATCAAGCGCTCCGCCGATGCCGGCCTCAGGACTTTGGTCTTCACCGTCGACGTGCCGGAAGGCTCCAACCGCGAGCGCAACACGCGCAACGGCTGGTCGCGGCCGCTCAGGCTCACCTGGAAGACCAAGTTCGAGGCGCTGCTGCATCCGGCCTGGATGATGCAGTGGTTCCGCCACGGCACGCCCTATTTTTCCAACTGGGCCAAGTATGCCGGTCCCGACGCGACGGCCGACAAGGTGGCCGACCTCGTTGCCTACCAGAACCGCGCGCCCATGACCTGGAAGCATGTCGAGCGCTTCCGCGAACTGTGGAAGGGCAACTTCGTACTGAAGGGGATCATGCACCCAGACGATGCGATCCGCGCCCATTCGCTGGGCGTGGACGGCGTCATGGTCTCCAACCACGGCGCCCGCCAGCTCGACCTGTCGCCGTCGCCGCTCGAGGTGCTGCCGGCGATTCGCGACGCGGTCGGGGACAAGATGACGGTGATGTTCGACGGCGGCGTTCGCCGCGGCCTCGACGCCATCATCGCCCTTTGCATGGGCGCGAAGTTCGTGTTCGTCGGCCGGCCGACGCTCTACGGCGTCACCGCGGGGGGCGTGGCGGGTGCCGCCAAGGCGCTCGAGATCTTCCGGCGCGAGGTCGACATCAGCATGGCGCAGATCGGCGCCACCCGGATCGCCGACCTCGGTCCGCAGTTCATGATGTGGAAGGACGAGGAGGATCTGCGCCGCAACCGGCGCTGATCGGCCCAGACTCAGGATCGGGGTCGTCTCCGATCCTGTTCATCCGCAGGCTTTGCGGGCAGGCGCAGGACGTCATGCTGTGCTGAGCAAAGAAAAAGCCCCCTCTGCCAACGCAGAGGGGGCCTTTTTTGTCGTCAGCGGTGGCTCAGTGCACGACCTCGAACAGGCCGGCGGCGCCCATGCCGCCGCCGATGCACATCGTGACGACCACATTCTTGGCCTTGCGGCGGCGTCCCTCGATCAGGGCGTGGCCGGTGCAGCGCGCGCCGGTCATGCCGAACGGATGGCCGATCGAGATCGAGCCGCCGTTGACGTTCAGCTTCTCGTTGGGAATGCCGAGCTTGTCGCGGCAGTAGAGCACCTGCACCGCGAAGGCCTCGTTCAACTCCCACAGGTCGATGTCGTCCATCTTCAGGCCGAACCGCTTCAGGAGCTTCGGGATCGCGTAGACCGGGCCGATGCCCATTTCGTCCGGCTCGCAGCCGGCGACGACCAGGCCCTTGTAGATGCCGAGCGGCTTCAGGCCGCGCTTGGCGGCTTCGGCGTCGCTCATGATGACCGCGGCCGAGGCGCCGTCCGAGAGCTGGCTTGCATTGCCGGCGGTGATCCACTTGTCGGGACCGGCGACGGGCTGCAGCTTGGCCAGGCCCTCGAGCGTCGTGTCGGGACGGTTGCCCTCGTCCTTGGTGAGCTTGACCGTCTTGCGGGTGGTCTCGTTCGTGTTCTTGTCGGTGACCAGCATCGTGGTCTCCATCGGCACGATCTCGTCGTCGAACTTGCCGGCCTGCTGGCCTGCGGCGGTGCGCAGCTGGCTCTGCAGCGAGTACTCGTCCTGCGCCTCGCGGCTGATGCCGTAGCGCGCGGCGACCGTGTCGGCCGTCGTGATCATGGCATGGTAGATGCCCGGCACGTGCTCCTGCACCCACGGGTTCACCAGACGGTTCTTGTTGCCGCCCGGCGGGCCCTGGACCAGCGACACCGACTCCAGGCCGCCGGCGATCATCACCGGCACCTTGTCGACCAGCACGCGCTGGGCGGCCATCGAGATGGTCTGCAGGCCCGAGGAACAGAAGCGGTTGACGGTCACGCCCGAGACGCTGACCGGCGCGCCGGCGCGGATCGCCGAGACGCGGGCGACGTTGGAGCCCGTGGTGCCTTCCGGAGCGGCGCAGCCCAGGATCACGTCCTCGACCTCGCCCAATTCGACCTTGGCGCGCTCGGCGGCGTGCTTGATCACGTGCGCGCCCAGGTCGGCGCCGTGCGTGTCGTTGAAGATGCCGCGGAATGCCTTGCCGATCGGCGTGCGGGCGGTGGAGACGATTACTGCATCAGCCATTTGAGTTTCCTTCCAGATAGAACCTTGTTGTTGCCTTCCCCCTCCAGCCTCCCCCGTCGGACGGGGGAGGTGCCCGAAGGGCGGAGGGGGAAAGCCCCGAACGCGTTGCCTCAGACGCTAGAGAACTTCTTGCCTTCCTGCACCAGCTTCTTGAGCAGCGGGGCAGGCTCCCAGAACGGGTCGCCCGACGCGTCGCGGTACTTCAGCAGCGCGTCGTGGATGGTCTTGAGGCCGACCACGTTGTCGGCCCACCACATCGGGCCGCCACGGTAGACCGGCCAGCCGTAGCCGTTGACCCAGATCACGTCGATGTCGAGCGAGCGCTGGGCCATGCCCTCCTCGAGGATCTTGGCGCCCTCGTTCACCATCGGGTAGAGCGCGCGCTCCAGGATCTCCTGGTCGGAGATGGCGCGGCGCGTGATGCCGAGCTTCTTCGAGGTCTCCTCGATGATCTTCTCGACCTCGGGGTCGGGGATCGGCGTGCGGTCGGGCAGATTGTACTTGTAGTAGCCCGCGCCGGTCTTCTGGCCGAAGCGGCCCAGCTCGCAGATCGCGTCGGCGACGTAGCCGGTGTAGCGCACGTTGCGCTTTTCCTTCTCCTTCTTGCCCTGGCGGATGCGCCAGCCCACGTCGTTGCCGGCGAGGTCGCTCATCGCGAAGGGGCCCATCGGGAAACCGTAGTCGTAGATCACCTTGTCGATCTGCTGGGGAAGGGCGCCTTCCTCCATCATGTAGGCCGACTGGACGCCGCGCATGCGCAGCATGCGGTTGCCGACGAAGCCCTCGCAGACGCCCACGAGGACCGGGATCTTGCCGATCTTCTTGGAGAACGACATGACCGTGGCGATGACGTCCTTCTCGGTCGCCTTGCCGCGCACGTTCTCCAGCAGCTTCATGACGTTGGCCGGCGAGAAGAAGTGCATGCCGATCACGTCGCCGGGCCGCTTGGTGTAGGAGGCGATCTGGTTGACGTCGAGGCCGGAGGTGTTGGTGGCCAGGATGGCGCCGGGCTTCGCGACCTCGTCGAGCTTCTTGAAGACCGTCTCCTTCACTTCCATCGTCTCGAACACCGCCTCGATGATGACGTCGGCGTCCTTCAGGTCGTCGTAGTTGAGCGTCGGCTTGATCAGCGCCATGCGCTTCTCGACGTCCTCGGCCTTCATGCCGCCGCGCTTGGCGGTGTTCTCGTAGTTGGTGCGGATGGTCTTGAGGCCGCGGTCCAGCGCTTCCTGGCTGGTCTCCAGAAGGGTGACGGGAACGCCGGCATTGGCGAAGTTCATGGCGATGCCGCCGCCCATCGTGCCGGCGCCGATGATGCCGCCGCTCTTGATCTCGCGCTGCGGCGTGTCGGCCGGCACGTCCTTGACCTTGGCGGCCTCACGCTCGGCGAAGAAGTAGTAGCGCTGCGCCGCCGACTCGGACGAGGTCAGCAGCTCGGTGAACAGCTCGCGCTCCCGCTTCATGCCCTCGTCGAACGGCAGTTCGACGGCGGCCTGGACGCACTTGATGATGTTCCACGGCGCCTTGAAGCCGCGCGCCTTGCGGGCGATCGACTTCTCGGTCTCGGCGAACAGCTCGGGCGATTCCAGCGTCACGCTGAGATCGCGGACGCGGCGCAGCGGCGCCTTCTGCGCCAGCAGCATCTCGGTGTGGGCGATGGCGCCCTTCAAGAGGTCGCCCTCGACGATGGCGTCGACGATGCCTTTGCTCTTGGCTTCGGCGGCCGGGATGTGACGGCCCGACAGGATGGCGTCGAGCGCGTACTTGGCGCCGGTGAGGCGCGGCAGGCGCTGGGTGCCGCCGGCTCCCGGCAGCAGGCCGAGATGCACCTCGGGCAGACCCATGCGTGTGGTCGGCAGCGAGACGCGGTAGTGGGCGCCCAGCGCCGTCTCGAGGCCGCCGCCCAGCGGCGTGCCGTGCAGCGCGGCCACGATCAGCTTGGGCGAATTTTCCATGGTCGCGATGACGTCGTTCAGGTTCGGACCCGACGGCGGCTTGCCGAATTCGCGGATGTCGGCGCCGGCGATGAAGGTGCGACCGCCGCCGATCAGCACGATGGCGTCGACGTTCGGATCACGGCCGAACGCCTCGACGCCGTCCTTGATACCGGCGCGGACCGCCGCGGCCAGTGCATTCACCGGCGGATTGTTGATGGTGAGAATTCCGATTCGCCCCTCTGTGGAGCGTATGACAGCGTCGGACATGGACGTTCTTCCCTGATGAGACCCGTAAACGGACGGGTCGTCTTAGCAATCTCTGGCTGCCCCGCCCAGCGGCCTCGCGTTCCGCGGTGCGGAGATAGGTGCAGATACACAGCCTAGTTCCTGACAAAGTCAGCCGCTATGCATCGCCGCCCAAAAAAGAGCCTGGGAGGCTATTGGAAAATGATCAATGCAAAGACTACCCGCCGCGGCATCCTGCGCGCCGGTGCCGGCGCCGGCCTCGTCATGGCGGCGCCGTCGATCGTGCGTGCCCAGGCCGCCTGGCCGAACAAGCCGATCACCATCGTGGTGAACTTTCCCGCCGGTGGCCTCACCGACGGCATCGCCCGGGCCTTCGGCCAGTCCGTCAGCCAGGCCACCGGCCAGCAGGTGATCGTCGACAACAAGCCCGGCGCCAGCGGCAACATCGGCGCCGCCCAGGTCGCCCGCGCGCCGGCCGACGGCTACACGTTCCTCCATTCGGTCTCGAGCACGCTCATCCAGAACCGGGTGATGTTCAAGACGCTGGGCTTCGATCCCGACAAGGACTTCACGATCGTGTCCGGCACGTCCTCCGGCGTGCTGCCGGTCGTCGTGCACAAGTCGGTGCCGGCCGAGGTCAAGGATCTCAAGACCTTCATCGAGTACGCCAAGAAGAACAAGGTGAACTTCGGTTCGTGGGCGCTGGGCTCCTCAGCCCACATCTTCGCCCAGACGCTGAACGAAAAGTACGGCCTCACGATTGAGGTGGTGACCTACAAGGGTGAAGCCCCCATGTGGCAGGACATGGGCGCGGGCCAGCTCCAGGCAGCCATGGGCAGCCCGCAGGCGATGAACGCGCTCGCCGTGAAGGGCGATGTGCGTGGTATCGCCGCGCCATCGAAGGTGCGGGCGCGCCTGTTTCCCGACGTGCCGACCTCGCAGGAGCAGGGCTTCATGGACGACGCCTTCACCGTGTCCGGCTGGCTCGCGCTCGCCGCGCCGGCCGCGACGCCCAAGGAGATCGTGAAGCGGATGTCGGACCTCTGGGTCGCGGCCGCCGATTCCGAACCCGGCAAGAAGATGATGGACAGCTTCGCCCTCGTGGAGAAGCCGATGCCCCACGAGGAAGTCATGATCGACTATGAGCGTCTGAAGAAGACGCTCATCCCGCGGATCGTCGCGCTCGGCATCCAGCCGGTCTGACGATCAGGCAGAGACCCGCTTCAGGGTCTCGTCGAACCAGCGCGCGAGGCCGGTAATGCGGGCGTCCTCGTGCTTCTGGCCCATCAGCTGCAGGCCGACGGGCATGCCGCCGACGCTCATCAGCGGCAGCGTCACGACGGGCGCGAACAGCATCGAACTCGGTGCGTTGAACACGAAGTCGCCGGTCGGGCGCGGTGCGAGGGGCTGGCCCGGCACATCGCCCGACCAGAGCGGCGCAGGCCCGGGACAGGCGAGCGTGATCGCCGCGTCGGCAAGCGGCGCCATGGTCGCATGCATGCGCTGGGCGTTCTCGCGCGCCAGCAGAGCCATCCTGTAGTCGTCCAGCGTCATCGCCTCGGCCTTCGCCAGCGTCGCCTTGGCGCGCTCGCTGACACCTGCGGGATTGTTGTCGACGATGCCGCGCTGTCCCCAGCGATTTTCCCACCCGGTGACGCCGCCGCAGATAGCACGGCCATTGGCGATCGACTTCTCCAGCGCCTCGACCCAGGGATGGTCCGTGCGGCGGATCAGTTCGACGCCGGCGTCGCGCAGCTGCTTCAGTACGCCCTCGAAGGCGGCCTTGGTCGCATCGTCGACCTCCACCCAGCCCTCGGTCTCCAGCACCACCAGGCGGTTCGGCTTCACGGCGGCCGGCAGGGACAAGGGCCCCATCAGGCCGACCTCGCCGCGATCGCCGCCGGCGCGCCGCGCGATCTCGATGGCGACCTGCCACATGTCTTGGAGCGCATTGGCGTGCGGGCCGTGCGTGCTCTGGCTTGTCGCCTGACGCTCGCCGCGGTTGATGCCGCCCTGCGTCGGCTTCAGCGCGAAGTTCCCGCAATAGGCGGCGGGCCGGATGATGGAGCCGCCGACCTGCGTGCCGATGGCGGCCGGCACCATGTTGGCACCGACGGCGGCCGCCGACCCGGACGAGGAGCCGCCCGGCGTGCGCGCCGGGTCGAACGGATTGGTCGTGGCGCCGGGATGCGAACCGCCCAGTTCCGCCGTCACCGCCTTGGCCAGGATCACCGCGCCGGCCTGGCGCAGGGCCCAGACGGCGGCATTGTCGCGCTTGGGAAAGTTGCCCTTGAAGGCCTCGCAGCCCATCTGGGTGGGCATGTCCTTCGTCTCGAGCAGGTCCTTGATGGCGATCGGCATGCCGTCGATCGACGAGAGCGGCTTGCCTGCCTTCCATCGGGCCGTGCTGGAGTCGGCGGCGTCGCGGGCGCCCGCTTCGTTGATCGCCGTGAAGGCCTTCACCACCGGCTCGCGCGCCGCCACGGTCTCGAGGCAGCGTTCGAGGTAGGCCCGCGGCGTATCGCTGCCGTCGGCAAAGCGCTTCGTGGCGTCGTGGAAGGTGAGCGGCTTGAAATCCCTGTACGCGACCATCGCTCGATGATTCCCTGGTTACCCTGTTGAGGCCCCGACGTTAGCAGGAGGATCAGCGCACCCGATAGCGCTCGATCGCGTCAGGGTCGAAGGTAAAGCCGAGGCCGGGACGGTCCGGCACCGCTATGTGACCGTCCTCGACCGCGATCGGCTCGCGGTAGAGCTTCGAGGTCCAGGGCATGTATTCGAGCCAGGTCGCGTTGGCGAAAGCGCCGAGGAGGGCGATGCTCTGCTGGGTGAAGAGATGGTTGGAGATGGCGATGTCGTGGGCCGCCGCGAGGTGCGCCACCTTCACGAACTCGCTGACGCCGCCGACGCGGGCGAGGTCGGCCATCCAGATGTCGGCCGCGCCATGGGCGAGCATCTCGCGGAAGCCGTAGCGTGTCGCTTCGGTTTCACCGCTGGCAATCGGCACATCGAGCGCTGCCGCGACCCGGGCCGAGCCGCGATGATCGTAAGGTGCGACCGGCTCTTCGAACCAGGTGAGATGGAACTCCTCGAGCCTGCGGCCGAGCCGGATCGCATGGTCGGCGGTGAAGCCGCGGCTGGCGTCGCACATCAGCGACACGCGCGGTCCGATCGCCTTGCGCACCGCGGCGACCCGCTCGATGTCCTCCTCGATGTGAGGCTTGCCCACGCGCATCTTCACGCCCCGGAAGCCTTCGGCGACATAGCCGGCGGCCTCCGTTGCGAGTTCATCGGGCGTCGCCGACAGCCACAGGCCGGCACTCGAGTAGACCGGAATGCGATCACGCGCGGCGCCCAGCATATGCGTGACCGACTGGCCAAGCGCCTTTCCCTTGGCATCCCAGAGCGCGGTGTCGACGCCGGCGAGACCGAAGATCGTCACGCCCTTGTGGCCGAGAAAGTAGAGTTCGCGCCACATGCGGTTCCAGAAGCGTTCGGCATAGCGAACGTCTTCGCCGACGAGCGCCGGCTTGAGGCTGTCGACCATCGCGCGCAGGACCTCGATGCGGCGTCCGCCCAGGGTGAACAGAAAGCTCTCTCCGGTGACGCCGATGTCGGTGTCGACGAAGATCAATACGGCGGCAATGCGGTCGTTGCTGACGCCACTCGAGTTGCGCGTCGGCCGGTCGAGCGGCACCTCGACGACGACGGTTCTGAGATCGGTGACGCGCATGCCTGTTTCCCTCCCGTTGGATCACCGGGTTCCGTATCTTCCGCGTCACAAATCTGTGTGGGTGACGCGATGAACCGGCTTCGGAAACATGGCGTAGCACAGGGTGAAGAGGGCGTAACGTGAGCGACTTCTTCCAGCCGATTGCGAGCGCGCCGTCGTCGGTTCCGAGACACGAGAGTAAGCACCCAACCGGAGAAAACATATGCTCAAGCGTAATACGCTGATCGCAGCAGCGTCCCTGTGCCTGCTGGCCGTCACGCCGGCCATTGCCCAGACCGCGGCCAATCCCATGGTCGGCGGCGCGCCAATGTCGGCCGACAAGACGATCGTCGCCAACGCGGCGAACTCAAAGGACCACAAGACGCTCGTCGCGGCTGTCCAGGCCGCCGGCCTCGTCGAGACGCTGCAGGGCCCGGGGCCGTTCACGGTCTTCGCGCCGACCGATGCGGCCTTTGCCAAGCTGCCGCCCGGTACGGTCGAGATGCTGGTGAAGCCGGAGAACAAGGCCAAGCTCACCAAGATCCTGACCTGTCATGTCGTGGCTGCCAACGCGATGTCGACGGCGATCGCCAAGATGATCGCGGACGACAAGGGTACGCATCCGGTCAAGACGGTGGGCGGCTGCGTCCTTCAGGCCAGGATGATGGGCGACAAGATCACGCTCACCGACGAGAACGGCAACGTCGCCACGGTGACGATCGCCGATGTCAGGCAGTCGAACGGCGTGATCCACGTGATCGACACGGTCGTTCTGCCGAAGGGCTGAGCTCGGCTTGCCTCGATTGGCGGCGGCGGGGATTTTCCCCGCCGCTTCCATTTGCGCTAGGGTGGTCTGCATCCATTGGCCGGAACGGTCGTTGTACGGCTTGTCAGGCGTATTCAGGGGCAGTCCATGAGCAGCAGGCGGCCGCGTATCGAGGGATTCGCGATCATCTCCAGCGAAGGCATGATCGCGGCTTCGGATGGATCATTCCCGGAGAAGCTGAAGATCCCTGCCGACCAGAAGTTCTATCAGGACTCGCTGGACCGGGCGGCCGCGGTGGCCAACGGGCGCCATTCCACCGAGGGCGGCCTGAAGAAGGCCGCCCGCCGGCGCATCGTCCTGACGCGCCGGGTCGAGCGTATCGTGCCCGATCCCGACAACGCCAACGCCATCCTCTGGAACCCGGCCTCGGCACCGTTCGAGGAGGCGTGGATGCGGCTCAACGTGAACGACGGCACGCTGGCCGTGGTCGGCGGCACCGACGTGTTCGGCCTGTTCCTCAATATCGGTTACGACGTCTTCTTTCTGACGCGGACGAATGCCAGCGTGCCGCGGGGGCGGCCGGTCTTTCCGGGTGTCGGGAGGAACGCAACGCCGGAGGACGTCTTCGCCAGGCACGGAATGGTCCTGCGGGCCACTCGCATGCTCGACCCCGCGACCAATACGCGCCTCGAGGAGTGGGTGCCGAAGGCCTAGAAGTCCACCACCAGCCCGTCATGCGCCGCTTCGAGCACGATCTCGGAAGCGCGATCGAGAAGCTCGGCGCTCATATGGGTCACGATGGTGCGCTTCGCGCCGATTCGCGGCAGTTGATCGACCAGCGTCCTGTAGTCGATGTGATACTTCATCACCTTGTCGAAGAAGTAGGCCTCGCAAATGAACAGGTCGGCGTCGCGGCCGGCCGGGATCAACTCCTCCACCCATTCGGTGTCGCCTGAATAGGTGAGCACCTTGCCTTCGGTCTCGATGCGGAGGGCGTAGGAGGGGGCGCCGCTATAGTGCTTCATCAGGTAGGGTGTGACGGCGAGGCCGTTCATCTCGACCCGCTCGTGCAGTTCGAGTTCGCGGATCTCCAGGGCGAACTTTCGCTGGACCTGGGTTGACCCCGCGAACATCGCCTCCATCACGGTCATCAGCCGCTCGCGGAACCCGGGCGGTCCGGCCAGCAGGAGCGGGGCGGTGCGCCGGCTGACCAGTTGCGCGTCGAGCAGGAAGAAGGGGAGGCCCGCGAAATGATCGCCGTGCAGGTGGCTCACCAGCACGGTCGAGATCGCGTTAGGCTCGACCTGCCATTTGCGGATGGCGACCATCGAGGAGGCGCCGCAATCCACCAGCAGGTGGCCGTGGTTGGCGCGCTCGACATGGAAACACGTATTGAACCGTCCGCCGCTGCCGAAAGCATCGCCGGAGCCGAGGAACTGCAGGCGCATCTTCTAGGGAGCCTGCTCAAGGCTGGACACGATGTTGGTCAGCGTCGTGCGGCGCATGTCGCGCACCTCGCTGGAGTTGAAGCGCCGGGCGCGGTGCATCGTCGACCGGTTGTCCCACATGACCAGGTCGAAGGGTCGCCAGACATGGGCGTAGACGAACTGGCGCTGCGTCGCGTGCTCGGTCAGGTCGCGCAGGAAGGCGCGTGCCTCGGGTACCGGCCACCCTTCGATGCCGCCGGCATGGCTGGCGAGATAGAGCGACAGACGGCCGGAGCCCGGATGGCGACGCACCAGGCGCTGGCGCACCGGCGCCCACTTGGCGCGTTCGGCCTCGGTGAAGTCCTCGAAGCCCAGCATGCCGCGCGAGTAGATCTGGCTGTGCAGGCAGATCAGGTCGTGGACTTCGCGCTTGGTCGCCTCGTCGAGCGCATCGTAGGCCGCGCGCATGTCGGCGAACTCGGTATTGCCGCCGGCCGACGGGATCGTGCGGGCCGACAGGAGCGAGTACAGCGCCGGTACTTCCTTGAACGAGCTGTCGGAATGCCAGAGTTGGTTGCCGAGGCTGAACAGGCGGCGGCGGTCGTCGCGCGCCAACACCTTGCCGTTGCGGTCGAGGTTCGAAATGTCGTTCAGGTCCATGCTCATGCGCCGTTCCTCGGGCGGCATGATGTCCCCGGTCGCCTGTTCGAGCGGCCCGAGCTGACGACTGAACGCGAGCTGGCTCTCGTCGTCGAGCTTCTGGTCGCGGAACACGAGGACGGCGTACTTGTTCATCCCTTCGTGGATGAAGGCGACCTCCTCGTCGCCGAGGCGCCGCGTGAGGTCGATGCCCGAGACTTCGCCGGCGAAGAACGGACGGTTCTGCGGATCGAGGGGGCGGATGGCTTTGCTCATGGTGGGCAGAGGCTAGCGCGGTCGGGAACTGTCCGCGAGGCGTCCGGACCGGATTTTGCTAGTCTGGCTCGCAATGCAGCATGACTCTTCAGCTTCGCCGCGGCGCAACATAGGCAAGGCGGAACTCTTCCTCGGCTTCCTCAAGATCGGCCTGCTGGGCTTCGGCGGCGTGGCGCCATGGGCCCGCCATATCATCGTCGAGGAGCGGCGCTGGCTCACGGACCGCGAGTTCGCGGAGATCCTGGGCATCGGGCAGGTCCTGCCGGGGCCGAACACCGTCAACGCCGCCGTCATCATCGGCGACCGTAACCAGGGAATCGTCGGCGTCCTCCTTTGCCTGATCGGGCAGATGGCGATGCCCCTCATCATCGTCACCGCACTCGCCGTCGTCTACGAGCGCGTCGCCACGATTCCCGAGGTGGGAGCTGCGTTGATGGGGGCGGCAGCGGCGTCTGCCGGTCTCGTTCTGGGCACGGCCCTCAAGATGATCCGCAACATCAGGCCGACGCCGCTCTCCTATGCGATCGGCGCGGCGGGCTTCGCGGCGATCGGCCTGCTGCGCTGGCCTCTGGTGCCGGTGGTCCTCGTGCTGGTGCCGACCGCGATCGCCGCGACCTGGTGGGAGCGCCGCAAGTGACCGGCGTACTGGCCGAGTTGGCGCGGACTTTCGCGCTGCTGTCGCTCGTCTCGATCGGCGGCGTGAATGCGCTGCTGCCCGAGATTCACCGGCAGGTCGTCGACATCCATGGCTGGATGACCGACGCGGCCTTTGCGAACGCCTTCGCCATCGCCAATGCCTCGCCCGGTCCCAACGTGATCTTCGTCAGCCTGATCGGCTGGCAGGTCGCGGGCCTGTCTGGCCTGCTGGTGGCGACGCTCGCCCTCCTGATTCCGTCGAGTACGCTCGCCTATTGCGCCGGCCGCATGCTCACGCGCTGGTCGCATCATCCGGCGGTGGCGGTGCTGCGCGACGCTTTGATACCGGTCGCGCTCGGCATGATGCTGGCCTCCGGCCTCTCGATGATGCGCACCGTGGATCGTGACGCCGTCACCGTACTGATCAGTCTCGCCACCACCGTCTTCGTCTACACAACGCGACGCAATCCTCTATGGGCACTGGGCAGCGGCGCGATCGCCAACGTGGCGGCGCTGCATCTCCTCTAGGAAACGGCCGGCTTCACCTTCGGCAGTTCCGACCACTTGCGGAACAGGCGGCCATTGTCCTGGTCGAAATGCTCGTCCAGGATCTTCGACCATCCACAGGAGGGAATAACGTAACGTTTTCCGGGGGTTGACGGTCCTGAGCGTGGTTCTTACATTTGAACAATTATTCAAATGTCCAAAGCAAAGAAAACCCTCCTTTCCGACGACCATGCGGTGGCGCTGGCCGACCTGTTCCGTCTGCTGGGCGATCCGACCCGGCTGAAGATCGTGGTTTCCTGCCTGCGCACGCCGCTCGCGGTGTCGGACATCGCCGACCGGCTCGGCCTCTCGGTCTCGCTGGTCAGCCATCACCTGCGGCTGCTCAAGGGCGCCCGCCTGGTGCGGGCCGAGCGGCAGGGCAGGCAGGTCTACTACCAGGCCGACGACCTCCATGTCTGCCGCATGGTCGAGGACATGGTCACCCACATCGCGGAGCACTGACATGAGCGCGAGCTGCCACACCCATTCGCACGGTCCCGGCCACAGCCACGACCACGGCGCCGCCGCGGCGACGTCGCCTGCCTACCGGCGCATCCTGTGGATCGCCCTGGCGGTGAACCTCGCGATGTTCGCCATCGAGATCGGCGCCGGCGTCGCCGCGCAGTCGGTGTCGCTGCTGGCCGATTCGCTCGACTTCCTGGGCGATGCCGGCAATTACGGCATCAGCCTGTTCGTGCTCGGCATGGCGATCCAGTGGCGCGCCCGGGCCTCGCTGCTGAAGGCTGCCAGCATGGGCGCCTTCGGCCTGTGGATTGCGATCACGACCGTGAACCACGCCATGGCCGGCACCGTACCGGCGGCGCCGGTGATGGGTGTGGTCGGCGCGCTGGCGCTCGCCGCGAACTTCGGCGTGGCGCTGCTGCTCTATCGCTGGCGCGACGGCGACAGCAACATGCGCTCGGTATGGATCTGCACGCGTAACGACGCGATCGGCAATCTTGCCGTGCTGGCCGCCGCAGCGGGTGTGTTCGGCTCCGGGAGCGGCTGGCCGGACTACATCGTCGCCGCGATCATGTCCGGTCTCGCCCTGGTCGGCGCTTTCCAGGTGACGCGCCATGCCATCGCAGAGCTGCGTCAGTCCCGGGAGGCGTCAGTCGATACGAAGACTCAGGCGGTCGGGAGCTTGTAGCTCTCGAACTGCTTGCGCAGCGCCGTCTTCAGTATCTTGCCGGTGGCGCCGTGCGGGATGGCGTCGATGAACTGCACGTCGTCGGGCATCCACCACTTGGCGATCTTGCCTTCGAGGAACTTCAGCACGTCGGCCTTCTCGATGTTCGCATCGGGGCGGCGGACGACGATGAGCAGGGGGCGCTCGTCCCACTTGGGATGGGCAACCCCGATCACCGCCGCCTCGGCCACGCCGGGGCAGCCCATCGCGGCATTCTCGAGATCGATCGAGCTGATCCACTCGCCGCCCGACTTGATCACATCCTTCGAGCGGTCGGTGATGACGACCGAGCCGTCGCTCTCGATCCTGCAGACGTCGCCGGTGTGGAACCAGTCGTTCTCGATGAACTGGCTCTTGCCGTCGCCCTTCATGTAGCCCTTCACGATCCACGGACCGCGCACGACCATGTTGCCGGACACGCTGCCGTCGAGCGGCAGGTCGTTGCCGGCATCGTCGATGATCTTCATCTCGCAGCCGAAGACCGGGCGGCCCTGCTTGGCGGTGATGGCGAATCGCTCGGCATCGGGCAGGTTGCGTTCGCCACGGTTGAACCGGGTAAGTGTGCCGAGCGGGCTCATCTCGGTCATGCCCCAGCCCTGGGCGACCTCGACTTCATGCTCCTTCCAGAAGCGCTCGATCATGGCGTAAGGAACGGCCGAGCCGCCGATCAGGGTGCGCTTCACCGACGACATCTTGAGCTTGTTCTGCTGGCAGTAGTCGAGCAGGGCCAGCCACACGGTTGGCACGCCGGCCGACAGCGTCACCTGCTCCTTGTCGAGCAGCTCGTAGATGCTCGCGCCGTCGAGCTTGAAACCCGGAAACACCAGCTTGGTGCCGCAGAAGGGACCGGCATAGACGAGGCCCCAGGCATTGGCGTGGAACATCGGGACGACCGGCAGGATGGTGGTGTCGGGATCGAGCGCCAACACCGGGCCCGAGCACATCATCATCGAATGGATCATCGTGGAGCGGTGCGAATAGAGCACGCCCTTGGGATTGCCCGTGGTGCCCGACGTGTAGCAGAGCGACGAGGCCGTCTTCTCGTCGAACTCCGGCCACTTCAGGGTGCCCGGCTTGTCGGCGATCAGCTCCTCGTAGCAGAGCAGGTTCGGGATCTTGGCCGAGGTCGGCATGTGGGCGCGGTCGGTCATGACCACGACGTGCTTCACGGTCTTGAGCTGGTCCCAGACGCCCTCGACGATCGGCACCAGGTTCAGGTCGACGAAGATGATCTGGTCTTCGGCATGGTTGGCGATGTAGGCCACGTGCTCCGGCGCAAGGCGCGGATTCAGCGTATGCAGTACCGCGCCGATGCCGGAAATGCCGAAATAGAGTTCGAAATGCCGGTAGGTGTTCCAGGCGATGGTGCCGACCCGGTCGCCGAGCTTGATGCCGAGGCCCTGCAGCGCTTCGGCGAGCTGCTTGGCGCGCTTGTGGGCGTCCCTGTAGCCGTAGCGATGGATCGGACCCTCGACGGTCCGCGTCACGATCTCGACGTCGGGATAGGCGGCGGCCGCATAGTCGATGATCTGCGAGATCAGCAGCGGACGGTCTTGCATCAAACCCAGCATGGCATTTCCTCTGTTACGCGCGCCGCTCGATATGAAGGCTTCTTAGGGTCAGGAGCGGCTTGATGTCAGGTTCTAGACCGAGTCCTTGCCCGCCGGGAAGGCTGACGCTGCCGTCACGGACCGAAAAAGCGTCCTGCAGGATCCCCTCGCGCAGGGGATTGGGGTTGGCGTCGACCTCGAGCAGGCCGGGGCCGCGCACCGCGGCCAGAAGGTGCAGCGAATGGAGGAGCCCTATGCCGCCGCCGAGGAAGTGGGGGCAGAAGGTACGCCCCGCCGCCACGGCGGCCCGGGCGACCGGCAGGCAGCCCGAATGGCCGCCCCATTTGGCGGCGTCCGGCTGGATCACCCCGAACAGCCCGCTGTCGATGGCTTCCTGAAAGGGGCCGGCGCCACGCAGGTTTTCGCCGACGGCGAGGCGGGCGGGTGCCACGGCCGCGACCTGCGTCCATTCCGCGAGGGGCCGGTCGGCCATCAACGGTTCCTCGATCCAGTGCAGCCCGAACTCGGCGAGCTTGGGCGCCATCGCACAAGCGCTGCGCAGGTCCCAGCCCTGGTTGGCGTCGACCATCAGCCGCTCGCCCTGCTGGAGTTCGGCGGCGACGGGCCGCAGTGAGGCGAGATCGGTCTCCTCGCCGAAGGCCACCTTGATCTTGAAGGCGCGGTAACCCGCGGCCCGCATGCGGCCGACCGTATCGTAGGCGGCGCGGCCGGGGTTGAGCCCCGAGGCGTAGACGGGAACGGGCGCATCATTCGTGCCGCCGAGCGCCCGCCACAGCGGCAGTCCGCGCTTGCGGGCGCGCAGGTCGTGGATCGCGAGGTCGAGGCCGGCGGCCGCGGCGGAGAGGGCGCCCGCATCGCCGCTCTGGACCCGGAGCACATGCAGCGCGCGGTCGATCTCGCCCCACAGGCCGACCGGATCGTCGAGCGAGCGGCCGAGCGCGCGCGGCGCCACGATGTCGGCGAACAGCAGCGCGCGATGCTCGGCGGCGGCGTTGGGGAAGTTGCACCAGATCTCGCCCCAGCCCCGCGCGCCATCCGAATCCTCGACCTTCACGAACACGGCGGCGCGCTCGGTCATGGTGCCGAAGGAGGTGCGGACGGGCTCGGCTATGGGGGTGCGGAAGACGTGGGCTTCGACGCGGGCGAGACTCGCCCCACTCATGTTCAAGTGTTTCCTCCCAAACCCCGGCTTTCTGCCGATGGCGCGGGAAGTCTATTCGTTCGGTTCGCTGAAGGTAAGTCTGTTGGCGAACGGATCGCCGACGGTGACCGTCCGGGCGCCCCACGGCTGGTTCTCGAGACCCGGCCGGGCGTAGCGATACTTCTTTTCGGTGAGCTCGCGATGCAAGGCGGCGATGCCTTTGGTCTGGATGGTTACGTGCGATCCCGGCGCACCGTCGCCGTGATGCTCGCTGAGGTGAATGACGACACCGGCGCGCGAAATCTGCGCATAGAGCGGCGCGTTGTCGTCGAAGCGGTGCTCCCAATCCCAGGTGAAGCCAAGAAAGTCGACGTAGAATTCCTTCGCCTTGGCGACGTCGAAGATCCGCAGGATAGGGACGATGGGCCCTAGGGCGATCGTGTCGCTCACTCGGCGGCCTTCGGGTCGGTGTTCAGGAGGTCATACGTCCGCTTCTGATACTCGACCATGTAGTCGGTGTACCAGGTGGTGGCGTACTTCGGCGGCCTGTCGGGGCCGACCGTCGTCGGAACGGCCGCGATCGGCCAGTCGATGGCGTTGTCGCAGAAGAAGGCCAGCGCGTAGCGTTCACGGCCGCTGCGATTGACGGCGCGATGCGGCGTGGCGAGGCAGACGTCGTTGGTCCAGCGCCGCAGCATCTGACCTCCGTTCACCAGATAGGCGCCGGGCAGGAGGGGTGCTTCGATCCAGTGACCGTCCTGGCTGCGGATCGATAGGCCGGGCACGTCGTTGGGGGCCAGCAGCGTGAGGAAGCTCGTGTCGGTATGCGGCGCGATGCCGAATTCGTCGTCGGCGAGGGCGGGCTGGTTCGGATAATGCGTCATGCGCAGCTTGTACTGGGGCTCCGCGAACGGCGTGTCGAAGTATGTCGAGGGCAGGCCGAGGGCCCGGGCGTAGAGGGGCATAAGCCTGCGGACCAGCCGTTCCACGGTGTCGCAATAGTCGACGACGGTCTCGCGAAAGCCCGGCAGGTCCGAGGGCCACCGGTTGGCGCTGCGAAAGCGCCGGTCGCTCACGACGTCGGGATGGTCGACCGGGAGATCGCGCGCGACGAAGAAGGCTTCGTTGAGATTGGGCTTGGTGACGGCCTGGACCGTGGAGGTACGCAGCGTATCGCCGCGCATCGGCAGGTAGCCGACATTGTGCCGGTCGATCCTGACCTCCATCTTGCGATCGAGCGGAAGGGCATGGAACCGAGCGGCCTGATGGAAGGTGTCGCGGATCAGGTCCGCCGGGACGCCGTGATTGACGATGAAATAGAAGCCGACTTCCGTCAGCGCCGTGCGCAGTTCGCCGGCGGCGCGCTCGATGGCGCCGGGTTCGCCCGCCAGACACGGCCCGAGGTCGATGATCGGGATGGCGTCGGCGCGCGGGCTCATTCGGCGGCCTGCTGGGCTCCCTGGTTGAGCACGTCGTAGTTCCGCTTCAGGTACCAGGTCATGTAGTCGCTGTACCAGGTCGTGGGGTACTTCGGTGGCCTGTCGGGACCGACCGTGGTCGGCACGGCGGCGACCGGCCAGTCGATGCCGCTGTCGCAGAAGAAGGGAAGCGCATAACGGGCGCCGCTGGTCTTGTTGATGGCGCGGTGCGGCGTCGCCAGGAACGTGTCGTTGGTGTAACGCTGCAGCATCTGCCCGCCGTTCACGACATAGGCATTGTCGATCGACGGCATGTCGATCCAGCTGCCGCTCTGGCTGCGGATCGACAATCCCTGCACCTCGTTGGGTGCGAGCAGCGTCAGGAAGCTGGTGTCGGTGTGGGGCGCCAGGCCGAACTCGTCTTCCACGGGCCCTTCCTGCGGCGGATAGTGCGTCATGCGCATCGAGAACATCGGTTCGGCGAAGGCCGTGTCGAAGTAGTTCGCGGGCAGGTCGAGGGCGCGGGCGTAGAGCCGCACCATCTTCTGCACCAGCCGTTCCATCTCGTTGCAGTAGTCGATGACGGTGTCGCGGAAGCCCGGCAGGTCGGGCCAGCGATTGAGGCCGCGGAAGCGGCGGCCCGACAGCACGTCGGGATGATCGGGGGCCATTTCGCGCTTCACGAAGAAGGCTTCGTTCAGGTTGGCCTTGGTGCCGGTCTGCACGGTCGAGGTGCGCAGCGTGTTGCCGCGCATCGGCAGGTAGCCGGTATTGTGGTGGTCGAGCTTCAGCGCGAGCTTCTTCTCGAGCGGCTGGTCGTGGAAGCGCTTCACTTCGGCGAACATGGCGGCGATCTTTTCGCGCGCGATGCCGTGGTTCACGATGAAGTAGAAGCCGATCTCGGTGAGAGCGAAGCGGAGTTCCTTCGCCGTCCGGTCGATCGCGCCGGGCTCGCCCGCGAGATAGGGGCCGAGATCGATGACGGGAATCGTTTCGGTGGCCACGGGGCTGCCTCTTTTCTTCACAATCGATGTCGGGATGGACGATACTGCCGCGCAAGGCGCGCGGTCCAGCCGCTCAAATGCGCCGCTCAGGGCAGGGAGGAGAGCTTCAGGTATGAGCGATCACTATGTCATGCATGTCCAGTCGAGCCTGACGCTGTCTCAGGCCGAGCGGATGATCGACGGCGCCCTGCAGGCCGCGCGTGCGGCGGAACTGCTGCCGCTCACCGTCGCAGTGCTCGATGCCGGCGGCCATCTGGTCGCCTTCAAGCGTGAGGACGGCTGCGGCGTGCTGCGCTTCGACATCGCCTTCGGCAAGGCATGGGGCGCCCTGGGCATGGGCATCTCCAGCCGCACCATCCGCGATCGCCTGGGCAATCGTCCCGCCTTCCAGGGCGCGCTCGCCGCGGCCTCGGGCGGCCGGTTCGTGCCGGTGCCGGGCGGTGTGCTGGCCATCCGCGGTGAACGCAACGTCGTGGGAGCGATCGGCATCAGCGGCGATGCATCCGATCGCGACGAGTATGCCGCCATCATGGGCGTGCGCGCAGCAGGCCTCATTTCTCACCCCGAAGAACCTGCCGAGAACTGGCAGTCGGCGGGCCTGTAGAATGATTCGCGAAGGAAACCCCATGCATCGTCGCACTCTTCTCGCTGCCGCCGGCGCAACGCTCGCCGCTCCCGCGCTCGTCCGTGCCCAGACCTGGCCCGCACAGCCGGTCCGGCTGGTGATCGGCTTTGCGCCCGGAGGACCGACCGACGTGTACGGTCGCCTGTTCGCCGACCGCCTCGGTCGCGCGCTCGGCCAGCCCGTGGTGATCGAGAACAAGGCGGGCGCCGCCGGCATCATCGCCAGTACCGGCGTCGCGCGTGCCAGACCCGACGGCTACACGCTGGTGTTCGGCACCGGATCGACCCAGGCGCTCTACCCCTCGATGACCGACAAGCCGGACTACGACGTCCTCAAGGACTTCACCTATATCGCCCATGTTGGCGGCGGACCGGCGGCATTCATGGGCGGCCTGGCTCAGCCCGCCTCGCTGAAGGGCCTGCTCGAGGCCGCACGCGCCAAACCCGGCACCTTGAGCTACGGCTCGCCGGGCGCGGGCACGCTGCTGCACCTCACGACGGAGCGGCTCAAGGCCGCGGCCGGAGGCGTCGACATGATCCACGTGCCGTATCGTGGCAGCGGTCCCGCCATGACCGACCTGCTGGCCGGCCAGATCGCCCTGGTGGCGACGACGCTGGGGGTCGCGCTGCCCTTCCATGCATCCGGCAAGGCGCGGCTGCTCGCCGTCGCGACGGCCCAGCGGACTGCCCTGGCGCCCGATGTGCCGACCGTGTCGGAAACGCTGGGCGGCATGCCGTTCGAAGCCGTGCTGTGGCACTGCCTCGCCGGCCCGGCCGGTCTGCCTCCCGAAGTGGTGGCGCGCCTTGCCGCGGCGGTCCGCGAGACGATGAACGATCCCGCGTTGCTGAAGGCACTGGCCGAGCAGGGCATCGTCCCCGTCAGCGATTCGACACCCGAATCGACCGTGGCCTTCGTTCGGGCGGAGGTCGAACGCTGGGCGCCGATCGTCAAGGCGGCCGGCGTCAAGATGGAGTGAGCTGCCAATGGTTCTCGGTGTCCTCGCTCTGGTGACGGCCTCGCTGTTCACCGGCGCGGCCTTCTATGTGAGCTTCGCCGAGCATCCGGCCCGGTCCGAACTCGACGACCGCGCGCAGCTCCAGCAATGGAAGATGGCCTACCGGCGCGGCACGATCATGCAGGGATCGCTCGCCGCCCTGGGCTTCGTGCTGGGCCTCGCGGCCTGGTGGCAGACCCGGGACGAGCTGTGGATCGTCGGCGCCATCCTGATGGGCTCGAACTGGGCCTACACGGCCCTGATGATCATGCCGATCAACAACGAGCTGCAGGCGATCGAACTCGACGATGCGGGCGAGGACAGCCACACGCTGCTACGGCGCTGGGGCAAGCTGCACGTCAAGCGCACGATGCTCGGCGTCGCCGCGACGCTTCTGTTCATGTGGGCAGCGTTGAGTTGATGACCGTTTGACGAGGAAGGATCCCTCACTTTGTTCGGGATGACACCAATGCATGTCATCCTGAGCGAAGCGAAGGATCCTTACTCTTTCGCGCTTACGCCGTCGGCAGCTTGTAGTCCTTGAAGTCCTCGCGCAGGCGGGTCTTCAGGATCTTGCCGGTCGCCGTGTGGGGGATCGCATCCACGAACTGCACGTCGTCCGGCAGCCACCACTTGGCGACCTTGGTGGCGAGGAACTCGACCAGCTCCTGCTTGTCGATCTCGGCACCGGGCTTGCGGTGGACGATCAGCAGCGGACGCTCGTCCCATTTCGGATGGGCGACGCCGATCACCGCCGCCTCGGCAACGGCGGGGTGCGCCATGGCGGCGTTCTCGAGGTCGATCGAGCTGATCCACTCGCCGCCGGACTTGATCACGTCCTTCGAGCGGTCGGTGATCTGCATGTAGCCGTCGGGATCGATGGTGGCGACGTCACCGGTCGCGAACCAGCCGCCGCCCTTGCCCTCGAGGGCGCGCAGGACCTCGCCGCCCTCGCCCTTGAAGTAGCCCGAGGTGATCCAGGGGCCGCGCACCAGCAGGTCGCCGAACGCCTTGCCGTCGCGCGGCAGCTCGTTGCCGGCGTCGTCGACGATCATCATCTCGACGCCGTAGGGCGGACGGCCCTGCTTCAGGCGGACCTGCAGCAGGTCGGCGGGCGACAGGTCGAGATGCTTCTCCTTGGGATGATTGACCGTGCCGAGCGGGCTCATTTCGCTCATGCCCCAGGCATGAAGCACCTCGACACCGAACTCCTTGTCGAAGGTCTCGATCATAGCGGGCGGGGCGGCCGAACCGCCGATCACCGCGTACTTCACGGTCGAGAGTTTGAGGTTGTTGGCCTTCATGTGATTGAGCAGCGCCAGCCACACGGTCGGGACGCCTGCGGTGAAGGTGACGCGTTCCTTCTCGAACAGTTCGTGCAGGCTCGCCCCGTCGAGGGCGACGCCGGGGAACACCAGCTTGGCGCCGACCAGGGCGGCCGAGTAGGGCAGGCCCCAGGCATTGACGTGGAACATCGGCACCACGGGAAGCACCACCGAGCGGGCCGAGAGGTTCAGCGTGTCGGGTAGGGCCGCGCCGTAGGCATGCAGGATGGTCGAGCGGTGGTGATAGAGCACGCCCTTGGGATTGCCCGTCGTACCCGACGTGTAGCAGAGCGACGAGGCGGTACGCTCGTCGAACTCCGGCCACGCGTAGGTGCCGGGCTTGTCCGCGATCAGTTCCTCGTAGACCAGCAGGTTGGGGATGTTGCAGTCCTTGGGAAGGTGGGCGCGATCGGTCATCGCCACCACGTGGCGGACACCCTTCATCTGCGGCAGCAGCTTCTCGACGGCCGGCAGGAGATTGAGGTCGACGAAGAGAAGTTGATCCTCCGCGTGGTTCACGATGTAGACGATCTGCTCGGGGAAGAGGCGCGGGTTGATCGTGTGGCATACGGCGCCCATGCCCGAGATGCCGTAGTAGAGCTCGAAGTGGCGGTAGCCGTTCCAGGCCAAGGTGCCGATCCGGTCGCCGAGCTTGATGCCGAGTCCGAGCAGGGCCTCGGCGACCTTCTTCGCGCGCTTGTTCGCATCGCGGTAGGTGTAGCGGTGGATCGGGCCTTCGACGGTACGGGAGACGATTTCGGTGTCGCCGTGGTTGAGGGCCGCATGCTCGATGAGCTGCGAAATCAGAAGCGGGCGATCCTGCATGAGGCCGAGCATCGGGGCATCTCTCCTGTCGTGTCGTCTGGCGGCTGGGCGCCAATTGCCTTAGGTTCGGTGAGACATCCTTTGGGGGAAAATCGATGAACCGGTCAAGCTGTGGCGGCGCATTTGCGATCGGTGCAGTCGCCGCGGGCCTGGCCTTTCCCGGGGCGGCCCAGACCGTGACGGGCGGCCACAGCGCCACGGCCGGGTTCCTGCTGCTGATGACCGAACGATTCGAGTTCACCGTCGCGCAGCTTCCTGCTCTCGGCGAGCATCTCCTGGCCCTGCCGCAGACGATCGGTGGCCGCACGGCGTTCGTTCTAGTCGGCATCGTCGTGGCCGGCCTGATGGCCGAGTATCTTGCCCGCCTGATCCTGAGCCGGGCCCGGGTCAATGCCTTCGACCGCCTGGCCAGCAAGACGCCGCTGCGGGCCTTCTTTCGGGCCCTGCTGCTCGACGCGCTGGCGCTGGTGGCGCTGGCCGTTGCGGGTCGGCTGGTGCTGGGATTCCTCGGTCCGTCGGACAGTCTCGGTTCCCAGCTCGGCCAGATGGTGCTCCACGCGCTCGTCTACTGGCGGGCGTTCAATCTGGTGTTCCGCGCCTTCCTGCGCCCCAACCTGGCGGAGGGCCGGATCGCGCCGGTCGACGATCGCACGGCGCGTCGCCTGCTGGTCGCGCTCGACCTCGTGGTCCTGCTGCCGTTGCTGGGCAGTCTCGCGGCGCGCGCCCTCGACACGACCGGTGCCAACCGCGAGATGACGAGTGCCGCCGTCATCCTCTACGTGCCGGTGATCGCGGTGCTGCTGGTCGTGGTCGTGTGGCGCTGGCGCTTCGACATGGCCGCCTGGCTGACCGCCATGGTGCCGCCGACCGGTTTCACGCGCCAGCTCAAGCTCGATGCGGCGCGTAACTGGTGGATGGGCGGTCTCGCCTTCTACGTGCTCCTGGGCGCAGCCTCGGTCTATGCCGCGCTGACGGAGAGCGGCACGGCGGCGCGGGGCCTGGCCGTCATCGAATCGGTGCTGATCGGCCTGCTGTTGTTTGAAACGCTGATGCACCGCGTCACGCGCCACATCGTGTCGGAGCTGCCGATGGCGGGCGACGTGGTGGCCGACTGCGTGCGTCTGCTGGTGCGTCTCTACGTGGCGATCCTGATCGCCGAGGCGCTGATGGTGCGCGTGCTGGCGGCGGCGACGGCCGACGAGTGGGTCGTGCACGATCGCGGCGCCAAGGTCGCGGCGATCAGCGCGGTCGCGATCTATGCCGGCTGGCGGTTCCTCAAGTACCGCATGGATTCCTACATCGCCGCCAATCCGCTGCCGTCGGCCGACGTCTCCGGCGATTCGGAAGAGGAAGTCCAGGTCGCGGCGTCCCGGCTGCGCACCCTGATGCCGCTGCTGCGCGTGGTCGCGGGCGCAACCATAGCCGTCATCGGCGGTCTGCTGGTTTTGTCGGAGCTCGGCATCAACATCACGCCGCTGATCGCCGGCGCCTCGGTGCTCGGTCTGGCCGTCTCCTTCGGCAGCCAGTCGCTGGTGCGGGACATCGTGTCTGGCGTCTTCTTCCTGGCCGAAGATTCCTTCCGCATCGGCGAGTATGTGGACTGCAGCAAGGTCAAGGGCACGGTCGAGGGTTTCAGCGTGCGTTCGCTGAGACTGCGCCACCAGAACGGCCAACTCCACATCGTGCCATTCGGCCAGGTCGGCCACATCACCAATTTCAGTCGTGACTGGACGGTCGTGAAATTCAACATCGCCTTCGCCAACGGCACCGATATCGAACTGCTGCGCAAGACGGTGAAGAAGATCGGCCTCGCGATGATGGAGGAGCCGCTCTACAAGCCGATCCTGATAGACCCGCCCAAGATGCAGGGCGTCGTCGACATCAAGGACAATTCGGTCATCGTGCGGTTCAAGTTCATGGCCCGGCCGAAGAACCCCACCATGGTCCAGCGCATGGTGATCCGGCGCATGTACGAGCAGTTCCCCGCGCTCGGCATCCAGTTCGCGACCGGCAACAACTACCCTTTCCCGATCCCGGCGACCCCGGTGGCGCCGCAGGCGGCGGACGAAAAGGCCGAGCCGTCGCCCAAGGCCGCCGAATAATCTCAACAGGAGTCACAGATGCAGAAGCGCAAACTCGGTAAGTCCGACCTCGAATTCGTCCCCATCGCCTTCGGCGGCAACGTTTTCGGCTGGACGGCCGACGAGGCGACCTCCCACAAGCTGCTCGACGCCTTCGTCGATGCCGGTTTCTCGTTCGTCGACACCGCCGACGTCTATTCGCGCTGGTTCCCCGGCAACAAGGGCGGCGAGAGCGAAACGGTGATCGGCACCTGGCTGAAGCAAAACCCGTCCAAGCGCGACAAGATCGTGCTCGCCACCAAGTGCGGCATGGGTCTGCCGAGCGGGGCGCTCTCGGCCAAGAACATCAAGGAGTCGGTGGAAGCGTCGCTGAAGCGCCTCAATACCGATCGCATCGACCTGTTCCAGTCGCACAAGGACGACAAGGACACGCCGCAGGAGGAGACGCTCTCGACCTACGGGGAGCTGATCAAGGCCGGCAAGATCCGCTTCATCGGTGCTTCCAACTTCGATGCGCCGCGCCTCGCCGAGGCGGCGAAGATCGCGACGGAGAAGGGCCTGCCGCGCTACGAGAGCCTGCAGCCGCATTACAATCTGATGGAGCGTGGCCTGTTCGAGGGTGCGCTGGAGGACGAGTGCCTGAAGCAGGGCATCGGCGTGATCCCCTACTATTCGCTGGCCAGCGGCTTCCTGACGGGCAAGTACCGGTCCGAGGCCGATGTCGGCAGCGCCCAGCGCGGCGCCGGTGTGAAGAAATACATCAATCCGAAGGGCGCGGCGGTCCTGAAGGCGCTCGACGAGGCTGCCGAGAAGAACGGCGCGACGCTGGCCCAGGTCGCGCTCGCCTGGCTGCTGCAGCGCAAGGCGATCACCGCACCGATCGTGAGCGCGACCAGCCTGAAGCAACTCGACGACGTGCTGAATTCGACGACCCTGGAACTCGACCCTGACTCGGTCGCTGCCCTCGACAAGGCCAGCGCGCCGGCCTGAAGAAGGAGAGGCCCATGCTCGTCTTCCGCCAGCTCTTCGACCCGACTTCGTCGACCTACACCTACCTGCTCGGCTGCAGCGTCTCGAAGGAGGCGCTGCTGATCGATCCGGTTTTCGAGCAGGTACGGCGCGATGCAGCGCTGATCGGCGAACTCGGCCTCGTGCTCAAATGGACGCTCGACACCCACGTTCATGCCGACCACGTCACCGGCGCCTGGCTGCTGAAGCAGCGGCTGGGCAGCCGCATCGCGCTGTCGGCGGCGGCGGGCGCGGCGGGCGCCGACCGGCTATTGCAGGACGGCGACCGTATCGACTTCGGTCGCCGGTCGCTCGAGGTCCGCGCCACGCCGGGCCATACGTCGGGATGCGTCACCTATGTGCTCGACGACGAGAGCATGGCCTTCACGGGAGACTGCCTGCTGATCCGCGGCTCGGGCCGCACCGATTTCCAGCAGGGAGATCCGCGCGCCCTCTATCGCTCGGTGCGGTCGCGCATCTTCGCCCTGCCGGAGAGCTGCCTGCTCTATCCCGCGCACGACTATCGCGGCCTCACGGTCAGCAGCGTCGCCGAGGAGAAGCAATTCAACCCGCGGCTGGGCGGCGAGGTCGGCGAGACCGACTATGTCGGCTACATGAAGAACCTCGACCTGCCGCACCCGAAGAAGATCGACGAGGCTGTCCCGGCCAATCTGCGCTGTGGCCAGCCCGGCAACGAGACGCCACCGCCCGCAGAGCCCGGCTGGGCGCCGTTGCGCTTCACCTTCGGCGGCGTCTGGGAAGTCGAGCCGCACTGGCTTGAAGAGCATCTGACGAAGGTGAATGTCGTCGACGTTAGAGAGCCGGCCGAGTTCTCGGGCCCGCTCGGTCATATCCGGGGCGCGACGCTCGTGCCGCTTGGGGAACTGGCGGCGCGTGCGAAGGAACTGCCCAAGGACAAGCCGGTCGTCGCGGTCTGCCGCGCCGGCAGCCGCTCCGCCCATGCGACCGCGATCCTGCAGAAGGCAGGGATCGCCGACGTCGCCAATCTCCCCGGCGGCATGCTCCGCTGGCGCGCCGAAGGCCGCGCCGTCGAAGGCGGGTCGGCGTAGCAACTCTTCCTGGCCAGGCAGCGTTCCTTTGGCGGGTGGAAAGGGATGCCATGAAGGAAGAAGTCGCGTGGGATATCGAACGGCAGCTCTGGACTGGCGGGGCGGTCGCTTATCGCAAGCTTGTCGATCCCCGGTGCGTGATGGCCTTCCCGACACCAGGTGGCGTTATGCCCTTCGATCTGATCATCGCATCCATCGAGCAGATGCCGCGCTGGTTGTCTGTGGAAATGACCGACAGGCTTGTAACGCATCCCGCAATTGACGTGACTGTGCTCGCCTACAAGGCTGTGGGGCGCCGGGACGGCGAGAAGCCATACGAGGCCTTCTGTACATCGACCTATTGCCGGTTCGGTGAAGACTGGCGTTTGGTCCAGCACCAGCAATCGCCGGCCTAGAAGCCGTACAGTCTGGTCGGCGTATCGACCAGGATCGTCCGGCGTGCCGCCTCATCCGGCACCCAGTCCTCGAAGGTCCTGAGCGTGATCGGATAGGTCGTGACCCTGTTGAGGTCGGTATCGGTGTGCGGCCAGTCGCTGCCCCACATCAGGCGCTCGGGACCGAAGGCATCGAGCAGCATCGGGGCAGCCATCCGGGCGCGCTCCGGGCCGACGCGGTAGGCGCCGCACATCACGACGAAGACGCGGCCGGTCCGGGCGCTCTCCAGGAGAACCTTGAAGCCGGGATCGCGCGCCGGCCCCAGGGTGCGGTCGAACATGCCATAATGGGGGATCACCACCTTGTGGCCGGCGTCGAGCAGGAACGGCAGCATCTCGGGCAGGCGCCGGCTCTCGACATAGAGATGGATCGGCCAGTCCCGCTTCAGGGCCTCAGCGAACATCTCGCGATAGGCCGACCATTGCGGCGTCGGCAGGCCCAGGATGGGGAAGCGCAGGCCGCGCACGCCGATCCGCGCCATCTCCTCCCATTCCTCGGGTCGCGTTTCGATGGACGGCGAGACCCACGGCACGCCCCGGAACCGGTGTGGCTCCGCCTTGAGCGCGCCGAACAGGTAGGAATTGTCGTAGCCCAGGAACGAGGGTTGCAGCAGCACCGTGCGGCCGACGCCGTTCGCTTCCGCCAGCTTCAGCAGGGTCTCCCAGGAGGCATCGTAGGTTGGCGCATACCGTGCATCGACGGCGAGCTTCAGCCCGCGCACGAAGGCGTGGGTGTGCGCGTCGATCCATGGGGGAGAGGCCGCCTGGGCCGGAAGCGCCGCCGCCGCAAGCGCAAGGGGTGCCAGCGCGCGGCGGGTGATTCTCACGGCGGCAGCGTCGCATCGCGCGACGTCTCGCGGAAGGTGAAGAGGGTGGCGATCGAGATGGCGGCGGCGCCCATGAGCAGCCAGGCCGGGCTCAGGTCCATCTCGGAGCGCTCGACCAGCCAGGCCGCGGTGAGCGGCGTCAGCCCGCCGATGACCCCGAAGGCAATGTTGTAGCCCAGCGAAATCGCGGTGCAGCGGACGCGCCCTGCCACCGCTTCCGTCAGGATGACCGGCAGGATGCCCAGCCCCATACCGGCCGGTACGACCAGGGCGAGCTGGCCTGCGAGAATCAGCCTTGGATCGGGATGGTGCATCAGCCAGAGGAAGGGCAGGGCGCCCACGAACCCCAGGATCATGGCGGCGAACATCAACGGGCGGCGGCCGAGCCGATCCGAGAGCCAGCCCGACAGCAGCATCACCGGGAGCAGGAAGCACATGCTGATCGTGTTGATCTCCAGGGCGCGTGCCGGCGGAATCCCGTCGACCGTCTGGAGCCAGGTCACGACGTAGAGGAACATCAGGTAGAAGCCGACGGCATTGAAGATCGTGATGCCGGCCACGCGCATCACGGCACGGCCATGATGGCGCAGGGTTTCGACCAGGGGCGAGCCGTGATCCGACTTGGGCGGCGCTTCCTCAACGATGACCTGTCGGATCCACCAGCCGACGATGCCCAGCACCAGGCCGAGCAGGAAGGGCACGCGCCAGCCCCAGGCGGCGAGCGCCTCCGCCGGCAGGAGCGCGGCGAAGAGGGCGCCGATCGCCGATCCCAGCAGGAAACCGCCGGTGGCGGCCAGCGAGCAGAAGCTGCCGACCAGGCCGCGCCGTCCCGGCGGTGCCTGTTCGACGAGGAAGACCATGGCGGTGGTGGCCTCGCCGCCGACCGACAGTCCCTGTACCATCCGCAACAGGGTGAGCAGGATGGGCGCGGCCATCCCGAGCGTGTCGTATCCGGGAAGCAGGCCTACCAGGAATGTCGGGATCGCCATGGCGGCGATCGAGAAGGTGAGGGCGGCGCGCCTGCCGTAGCGGTCGCCGACATGGCCCACCACCATGCCGCCCAGCGGTCGCATCAGGTAGCCCAGCGCGAAGATGCCGAAGGCGGCCAGGACCTGCGCCACGGCGTTCTCGGCCGGAAAGAAGACGCGGCCGATCGTGGCGGCGAAATAGCCGTAGATCGCGAAATCGTACCATTCCAGCAGGTTGCCGATGGTACCGGCCGCAACGACGCGGCGAGAGCTGACGGGCTTCATCTCGCCGGACTATGCCACGAGATCGAGGGCATTACTGCTTGCCGATCTCGGTGGATGGTTCGTCGGGCATCCCCGTCCGGTCGCGAAACGACGCCGTGGCCACCAGGGAGATCGCCGCCGCCGCCATGATGAGGAAGGCCGGACTGAGATCGTTTCCGGTTCGATGGATCAGCCACGCCGCCGCGAGCGGCGAAAGGCCGCCCAGGATGCCGGCCGGCAGGTTGAAGGCGAGCGCCACTGCCGTGCAGCGGATCGGCGCCGGTGTCGCTTCCACCATGAACGCCGGTTCGATGCCGAAGACGGTGCCGATGATGATCACGAACCCCAGCTGTCCCGCCAGCACCAGCAGCGGATCGGAATGGTGCAGCAGCCAGAAGAGCGGCAGGGCGCCCAGCATCGCGGCGGTCATCGTGATGAGCAGCAGCCTGCGTCGGCCGATACGGTCGCTCAGCCAGCCGGCACCAAGGTAGACGGGTAGGGCGACCGTCATGGCCATGGTGTTGAAGGCCAGCGCCGTGACGGGTGCGATGCCGTCGACGAACTGCAGCCAGCTCACGAGATACAGGAAAACGATGTAGAAGGTCACGGCGCCGAGTGCGGCGATGCCGGCCAGCCTGAACAGCAGCCCGAGATGATGCCCGAGCACTTCCCGGACCGGAGCGGCGACGAGATCGCTGGTCCTCGGCGGCTCGGGGACTCGCCGACGCAGCCAGAGTCCCAGCAATCCGACGGGCAGGCCCAGCAGGAACGGAAGCCGCCAACCCCAATCCTGCATGACGTCGGGTGGCAGGACGGCGGTGAGCAGGGCGCCGGCGGCAGAGCCCGCGAGGATCCCCGCGGTGCCGCCGCCTGTCGACATTGCCCCGGCGAGGCCGCGCCTGTGGGCGGCGGCATGTTCGATCATGAAGATGAAGGCCGTCGGACATTCGCCGCCGATCGCCAGGCCCTGCACGATGCGCAGCGCCGTCAACAGGATCGGCGCCAGGAGCCCCAGGGTCTGATACCCCGGCAGGATGCCGACGAGGAAGGTCGAGAAGGCCATCGCGGCCATCGAGACGCTCAAGGCCGCGCGCCGGCCGTAGCGGTCCCCGATGCTGCCCGAGATGAGGCTTCCCAGCGGCCGCATCAGGCACCCTATGGCAAAGACGCCGAAGGTGGAGAGCAACTGCGCCACCGGCGCCTGATGCGGGAAGAATATCTGGCCGATGGTGATCGCGAAGTAGCCGTAGATCGCGAAATCGAACCATTCGAGGACGTTGCCGATGGCGCCGGCGGCGACGATGCGTGTCTTCTCGGAGATCATCGTCGGCCTCGGCGCGATCGCCGTCAGTTGCCCTTCTTCTCGATGTTCCAGAACACCGGAACGGGACTCGTGACCACGCCGCTCAGCCGGTCCGAGCGGGTCGCGGTCGGCAGAGTGTACTGGCCGAGCGGAACATGCGTGCCGTAGGTGATGGCGCGCGCCTGAAGCTCGGCCGCGATCTTCTTGCGGCTCTCGAGGTCGGGCGCCCGCGCGAAGGCGTCGCGCAGCCGCTCGACCTCGGCGTCGCACGGCCAGCCGAAATTGGCCTTGTCGCACGAGGCGGTGAGCATGCTGTTGGTCAGCGGGTTCATCATGTCGACCGAAAGCCAGGCCGTCATGAAGCCGTTCCAGCCGCCGTCCTGCGGCAGCGTCTTGCGCAGGCGCCGCGCGACGATGGCCTGGAAATCGAGCGGCACCATCTGCACCTTGAAGCCGCCCTTCTCGAGAAGATCCTTGGCGATCGGGCCGGCGTTCGTCAGCACCGCGATGTCGGTGGTGTGCAGCATCACGATCGGCGTGCCGTCGTAGCCGGCCTCCTTGAGCAGCTCCCTCGACTTTGCGAAGTTGCCGCGCACCAGGCCGTCCATCCCGGCGTTCGATTCGAGCGGCGTGCCGCAGACGAACATGGCATCGCAGGTCTGGTAGTACTTCTCGTCGCCGATCACGCCCTGGAGAAACGCCTTCTGGTCGAACGCGTACTCGGCGGCGCGTCGGACCTTCTCATTGTCGAACGGCGGGACGACGGTGTTCCAGCGGAACACGTACTGCGCGCCGATCTTGTTGTAGACCTCGAGCCTGACGTTCCTGTCGGCCTGCAGCAGCGACTTCAGGTCGTGCGGCGGCGCCTCGATATAGTCGATCTCACCCGCCAGCAGCGCATTCACCGCGGTCTGGTGGTCGGGAATGGCCAGCCACTCGACCCGGTCCACCTTGACGACCTTTCCGCCGGCCAGGCCGGAGGCGGGTTCAGACCGAGGCTCGTAGTCGGGATTCTTCACATAGACGGTCTTGTCGCCCGGCTTCCATTCGTCGGCCTTGAAGATGAAGGGGCCGGAGCCGATGAACTCGGAGATCTGCTTGGCAGGATCGGTTTCGGCGATGCGTCTGGGCATCATCAGCGGGGTCGAGCCGCCGGGCTTGGCCAGCGAATCGATCAGCAGCCCGTAGGGTTCCTTGAGCACGATCCTGAACGTCCTGTCGTTCACCGGCTCGAACGAGGAGACGAAGCTCAGCATCTTCACGCCGGTCGAATCGCGCGCGCCCCAGCGCTTCAGCGAAGCGATGCAGTCCTCGGCGGTGACCGGTTTGCCGTCGTGCCACTTCAGCCCGTCGCGCAGCGTGAAGGTGTAGGTGAGCTTGTCGTCGCTCAGGGTCCAGGTGTCGACCATCTGGGGCTGCGCCTGCAGCTTCTCGTCCATCGCGAACAGCGTGTCCCACACCATGTAGCCGTGGTTGCGCACGATGTTGGCGGTCGTCCAGATCGGGTCGAGGACCTTGAGGTCCGAATGCATCACAGCCTTGATCGTCCTGGTCTGGGCGAAGGCGGGCGTGGAGATCGCAAGAGGGGCGAGGAGAAGAGCGGCGGCGGAGCCGGCCGAGAGAAGGTCACGAAGGCGCATCGGCTCAGGCCTGCCAGCGCGAGGTGGCACGGGCGCCCGGCGCGATCTCGGCTTCGGACGGCGCCTGGACCTTCGACATGTGCCCGTAGCGCTGGGCGGCGAACCAAAGCGCATAGTCGCCGAACTTGATCGGCGGATACTTGGCGGGCTTGTCGGCCGATTGGCACGACGGCAGGCACTCGATCATCGTGTCGTGGTCCGGATCGCAGAAGAACGGAATGGCGTAGCGGACCTGCCCGGAGACGTTGCGGACGCGGTGCGGCGTCGAGAGGAAGCGCTCGTTGCTCCAGCGATGGAGGATGTCGCCTCCGTTGACGACGAAGGCATCCTCGATGCCGGGCGCCTCCATCCAGCGGCCGTCGGGCAGCAGGATCGAGAGACCCTGCACCTTGTTCGGCGGCAGCAGCGTCATGAAGCCGGAGTCGGTGTGCGGCACCAGGCTCTCGACGCTCTCGTCGGTGCCGTCGATCTGCGGATAGCGCGACATGCGCAGGATCATGTGCGGCCTGGCGAAGCAGGCGTCGAAGTAGGTCTCCGGCAGGTCGAGTGCCAGCGCGTAGAGCTTCACCAGCTTCTGGCAGAGCTTTTCCAGCGTCGCGATGTACTCGAGCGCCGTTTCGCGGAAGCCCGGCAGGTCGGCCGGCCACTTGTTCGGCGCATGGAAGCGGCGGCCGGAGATGACGTCGGGGTCGCTGGCATCGCGTTCGCGGCGCAGGAAGTACGCTTCGTTCTGGCTGGGCTTCTTACCCTGCGCGGCGGCGTTCGGCGGCGCCTTCTCGGCGATCGGCATGTAGCCGATATTGTGCTCGTCGACCTTCACCGCGAGCTTGGCCTCCATCGGTTGGGCATGGAAGCGAGCGGCTGCTTCATAGGCGGAGTCGATCAGCTCCTGAGGTACGCCGTGTCCGGCGAGATAGTAGAAGCCGACATTCTCGAAGGCGTAGCGCAGCTCGGCCGCGGCCTTCTCGGCGGCGCCGGGAACGCCTGCCAGATAGGCCGAGACATCGATCAGCGGTATCTCGCCGCCGATCAGGGGCGGGGTGACGGGCTGGCGGGTCATGGGCTGGATGGATGGCTGCATCGATGACCTCCGAATACGCTGCGCGAACGCTAACATGCGCGCTGCACGCCCTGCAAAAAGCAAGCCGTGCGCGTTTCGCAATAGTGCTAGAATTCTGTCGGCCGCTCGTGCCCTGCGGTCCCGGGAAAGGTAGATATCGTGCAGCCCATCTGGACCTCGCTCGCGGCTTGCGCGGTCATGCTCCTCGGTGCGGTCGTCGGAGTGCTGCTGCGCCGCCGCCTGCCGGACCACCATCTCGACGGACACGCAAGGGACATCGTTCGGCTCGGAGCCGGCCTCGTGGGGACCACTGCGGCGCTGGTCCTTGGTCTGCTCATCAACTCGGCGAGCAACAGCTATGAAGCGCAGCGCGGCGAAGTCCGGCAGATTGCCGCCAACCTGATCCTGCTGGACGCCGTTCTCGATCAGTACGGTCCGGAAGCGAAGCCGCTACGCTCGCTCATCCGAAAAGCCGTCGATCAGATGATCGACAGGATCTGGCATGATCCGGAGGCCAAGGTGGGCGGGGCGCTCTACGGCAGTGGCACGCTGGCTTCACAGGTCTACGCGGGCCTCCACGCCCTGCCTGGCGAGACCCCCGTCAAGTCGGCTCTTGCTGCACAGGCCCTCCAGCTCGCGGTTCCGATTTCGCAGGCGAGGCTAGCCCTATACGAGCAGTCGAGGTCCGGATTGCCGGTGCCGGTCCTGATCGTGCTGATCTTCTGGCTCACCGTGCTGTTCGCCAGCTACTGCCTGTTCTCGCCGGTGAATCCGACGTCGGCAGTGGCGCTCGGGCTCGTCGCCCTTTCGGTGGCGGCCGCCCTGTTCCTGATCCTGGAGATGGTGGAGCCGTTCTCGGGCCTCATGCAGATCTCGAGCGCGCCGATCCGGGCCGCGGTGCCGCCGCTCGCACCTTGAGACAGCCGGACCTTACCGGTCCGGCTGTCTCAAGGCTCGCCGGATGAGTTCCGGCGTCGATGTCGCGCCGAGCTTCAGCATCGCCCGCGCCCGATGGATCTCCACGGTGCGGTGGCTGATGCCCAGCGCCCGTGCGATGGACTTGTTGGCGGCACCTTCGAGCACCTGGACGAGCACCTCGGCCTCGCGGCGCGTGAGCGATTGGAGTGCGGCCGGCGGAAGCCGTCGCAGCAGTTCGGTGCCGGTATAGGTCGTGGCCTGGAGGTCGAGCGGTTTGCCGGCGATCTCCGACAGACGCAGGCGCGCCGTGCTGCCGATGATGCGGCAGGCGGTGACGACCGGCTTGCCGCTGCTGCGGGCGACCTGCTGGGCCATCTGGGCGGTATAGCCCACCGAATTCATCACGATCAGATCGGCGCCGGACACGCGGTCGATGGCTCGCGCGAGGTCGGAACTCTGGCTGCCGCCGATGGTCGCCAGCGAACTCTTCAGCATGGTGCCGTAGTCGCTCTCGCTGGCGGCCGACTGCTGGCTCGCGAGGGGGAAAATGATGCCGATCCGCGAGTTGCTGGCGACCAGCGCGGAGATCCAGGCGTCGAGCGCATCCTGGCCGTGGATGAGCGGGGTCCGGGTCGAAAGCCGGGCCCGCATGCCGGTCATCGCCAGAATGAGGAGATCGTAGTTGCGGCCGTCGAGATCCGCGACCAGGGCTTCGGTCCGGCTGGTCACGAAGCCGGCTTCGACGATCACGGACCGGCCGCCGCGCAGTTGCGTGAGATAGCTCAGCTCGTCGCCGCGCGGTGCCATGCTCGCGATCGCCGGCTCGGCCTCGTCGTCGAGGGCGCCGAACTCTTCGCAATCGGCTTCGCCAAGCAGGGGGCCGATTTCCTGCATCACGTCGGGACGCGGGGCGTGGCCCATCGTGATCACGGCGATGCGCGGTGTGCGCCTGGTCCCCACCTGTCTTCTCCCCATACGTGTTCGCACGTATTGCCGCCTGTCTGCCTGGTCCATAGACATGCCTGAACACGGGGCAGGATGTCATGTGGCCTGGACCGGATCACGCGACGGAACACGCCGCGTCGATGGTCCCGATCTTGCAAGGCGTCGCTCCGGCGGATTTCGTCTGACCCGACAAGAGCGAACGCGCCAGAAGCAACGGCCCATGCCCCTGACCGACATCACTCTCGACGACATTGAATCGCTGGCGGTTGGCGCCTGGGTGCTCGGCACCGGCGGCGGCGGCAGCCCCTATCTTGGCCTGCTGAACATGCGGGCGCTCTACAAGGAGGGTTACCGCGTCCAGCTGATGCCGGCCTCGGAACTGGCCGACGACGACTGGGTGGCCGCGGTTTCCAACATGGGCGCGCCGCTGGTCGGGCAGGAACGGCTCACCGACAGTCGCACCATCGCCCGCGCGGTCGACCTGATGGAGCGCCACACGCGCCATCGCTTCCGCGGAATCATGGCGCTGGAGATCGGCGGTGGAAACTCGATCCAGCCGCTGATGGCGGCGGCGCACCTGAAGCGCCCGGTGATCGACTCCGACATGATGGGCCGCGCCTATCCCGAGGCGCAGATGACGTCGGTCGCGGTCGGCGACCTCATGCCGTGCCCGCTCACCACGGTCGACGTGCGTGGCCTCGAATCGGTCGTTGAGAAGGTGCCGACCTGGAAGTGGATGGAACGGGTGAGCCGCAAGATCTGCGTCGAGTACGGTTCGATCGCCTCGACCTGCAAGGCGCCCCGCACCGGCGCCGAGGTGAAGAAGTGGGGCATCCATGGCACCACGACCAAGGCCATCGCCATCGGCCACGCCGTGCGCGAGGCCCAGCGCCGGCACGAGGACCCGATCGCGGCCATCCTCGCGGTGGAGCCCGGCAAGCTCCTCTACAGGGGCAAGGTCGTCGACGTGGAGCGGCGCGCGACCGAGGGCTTCCTGCGCGGTCGCACCCGCTTCGACGGCATGGACGAGTGGCGCGGCGCTTCAATGGAGATCAACTTCCAGAACGAATGGATCGTGGCCTGGCTGGACGGCAAGCCGGTCGCCATGTCGCCCGACCTGATCTGCGTGCTGGATTCGGTGTCGGGCGAGGCCGTGGGAACGGAGACCATCCGCTACGGGCAGAGGGTGACGGTGATCGCGCTGCCGCCGCCGCCGGTGTTCCTCAGCCCCAAGGGCCTGCAGCACGTCGGGCCGCGGGCGTTCGGCTACGACATCGAGTTCAAGAGCGTCTTCGCTTGAGCCGGCGGGAAATCACCGAGGACGATATCGAATCGCTGGCCGTCGGCGCCTGGGTGCTGGGCACCGGCGGCGGCGGCAATCCGTACCTGTCGCTGCTCAACATGCGACTGCTCTACCGCGAAGGGAAGCGCGTGCAGCTGATCGATGCCGAGGATCTCGCGGACGATGCCCATGTCGCCGTGATCGCCGGCATGGGCGCCCCGCTGGTCGGTATCGAGCGCCTCACCGACCATCGCGTGTTCACCCGCGCGGCGGTATTGATGGAAGAGCACACCGGGCGCAGGTTCGATGCCGTGATGGGCATGGAGATCGGCGGTGGGAACGGCGTGCGGCCGCTGATGGTCGCCGCCAATCTCGGCATCCCGGTCGTCGATTCGGACACGATGGGGCGCGCCTATCCCGAGGCGCAGATGACCTCGGTAGCGGTGGGCAAGCTCAAGCCGTGTCCGATGACGGTGGTCGACGTGCGCGGTCTCGAATCGATCGTCGAGACCGTGCCGACCTGGAAGTGGGCCGAGCGGGTTGGCCGCAAGATCGTGGTCGAGTACGGCTCGACCGCGTCGACCTGTCAGCCGCCGCGCACTGGAGCCGAGGTCAAGAAGTGGGGCATCCACGGCACCACGACGAAGGCGATCGGAATCGGCCAGGCGGTACGCGAGGCGCAGCGGACGCACGACGATCCGGTGGCCGCCATCCTTTCCGTCGAACCGGGCCGCCTTCTCTACAGGGGCAAGATCGTCGACGTCGAGCGGCGCACCACGGAAGGCTTCCTGCGCGGCGTCGCCCGTCTCGAGGGCATGGACGAGTGGCGCGGATCCTCGCTCCGCATCAACTTCCAGAACGAGTGGATCGTGGCATCGCTGGACGACGGGCCGCTCGCGATGACGCCGGATCTCATCTGCGTCCTCGACTCGGTGTCGGGCGAGGCGGTCGGCACCGAAACGGTCCGCTACGGGCAGAGGGTCACGGTGATCGCCTTGCCCGGCCCCGACATCTTCCTCACTCCCGAAGGCCTGGCACATGTCGGCCCGCGGGCCTTCGGCTATGATCTGGAATTCAGGAGCGTGTTCGCGTCATGAGACGAATCGGTATCGATGTCGGCGGCACCAACACCGACGCCGTCCTCATCGAGGAGGGCAAGGTTGTCGGCGCGGTCAAGGCACCGACCAGCCAGGATGTGACGACCGGCATCCTCGACTCGCTGAACAAGCTCGCCGCGACCGGCGTGCTGAAGGGTGCCGATGGCGCGCCGAAGAAGATCGACGGCGTGATGATCGGCACCACGCACTTCATCAATGCCGTGGTCCAGCGTCGGCATCTCACCAGGGTGGCGGCGCTGCGGCTCGGTCTGCCGTCCGGTGCCTCGCTGCCGCCGTTCTGCGACTGGCCCGAGGATCTTGCCGAACTGGTGCGCGGCGGCGTCTGGATGGTCGAGGGCGGCCACGAATATGACGGCCGTCCGTTCATGCCGCTCGACGAGGCCGCCGTCCTGAAGGCGGCGCAGGAGATGAAGGCCGCGGGCCTGCGGTCGGTCGGCATCTCCTCGGTCTTCTCGCCGCTCGATCCCAGCCACGAGAAGCGCGCGGCCGAACTGATCGCCTCGGTGATCCCGGAGGCGGCCATTACCTGCTCGTCCGACCTCGGCCGCATCGGCCTGCTGGAACGCGAGAATGCCGGGCTGCTGAACGCGGCCCTGGCCGACCTGTCGCGCGACACGATCGCTGCCTTCGACAAGGCGATCCGCGATTCCGGCATCGCCGCGCCGCTCTTCATCACCCAGAATGACGGCACCGTGGCCGAGGCGAGCCAGGCGCGGCGCCTGCCGGTCTACAGCTTCGCCTCGGGTGCCACGAACTCCATGCGGGGAGCGGCCTATCTGTCCGGCCTGAGCGACGCCATGGTGATCGACGTCGGCGGCACCACGACCGACGTGGGCCAGCTCAAGCTCGGTTTCCCGCGCGAGGCCAATTCCGTGGTCAAGGTCGGCGGCGTCCGCACGCTGTTCCGCATGCCCGACCTCCTGTCGATCGGCCTGGGTGGCGGCAGCCATGTGGTGCTCGATCCGCTCTCGATCGGGCCGGTTTCGGTGGGCTATCGGCTTTTGAGCGACGGCATCGCCTTCGGCGGCGCGCAGCTCACCACCACGGACGTGGCGGTCGCCGCCGGCATTCTCGACCTCGGCGACAAGACGAAGGTCGCGCATCTCGATGCCGCGACCTGCGCGAAGGTGTTCTCCGAAGCGGCGCGTCTCGCCGAGGAGGCGGTCGACCGCATGAAGACCGAGGCGGGCGACGTGCCGCTGATCGCCGTCGGCGGCGGGGCTTTTCTGATCCCCGAGAAGATGGCCGGCGTTTCGCAGGTGATCCACGTCGAGCATGGTGATTGCGCCAATGCAGTCGGCGCTGCCATCGCCCAGGTTTCGGGCGAGTGCGACCAGATCTTCAAGGACATGACCCGGGTCGAGGCGCTGGCTGCGGCGCGGGAGATCGCCAACGACCGCGCCGTCGCGGCGGGCGCCGATCGCACGACCCTGCAGACGATCGAGAGCGAAGACATGCCGATCGCCTATCTGCCCGGCAACTCGGTGCGCGTGCGCGTCCGGGTGGTCGGCGACGTCGCGGCCACTGCGTGATCGTGCCGGCATGACGAGCGCCGCCCGCCCATCGCCGATCGCCTGGCTGATCGCGCCGGCCGGGCTGCTGTTCGTCCTGTTCTTCGTCCTGCCGTTTGCCGTGATGACGGCGATGTCGTTCTACTCCGGCAATCCCGTCACCAATCCTAACGCCTTCCTGACGACGCGGCACTACGAGCGCTTCATCTTCGATACCGCCGGCATCTTCCACGAGGCCCTGTGGTCGACCCTGCGCATCGGCCTGATCACGACGGTCGTGTCGCTGCTGATCGGCTATCCGCTCGCCCACTGGATGGCGCGCATGCAGTCGCGCCTCGGTCACGCGCTGGTGTTGATGGCGGTGATCGCGCCGATGCTGACCGGTATCGTCGTGCGCACCTTCGCCTGGATGACCATCCTGCAGGACAAGGGCGTCATCAACACGACCCTGATGCAGTGGGGTCTGATCGAGAAGCCGCTGCCGCTGATGTACAACGAGTTCGGCACCATCGTGGCCCTCGTGCACATCTACGTGCCGTTCATGGTCCTGACCCTCACCGGGGTGATCGGCCGCATCGACGAACGCCTCGAGCAGGCCGCGCGCAGCCTGGGCGCCGGCCGGCTGCGTGCCTTCGTCGAGGTGACCCTGCCGCTCAGCCTGCCCGGCATCCTCGCGGGATCTCTCCTGGTCTTCGCGCTGTCGATCAGCGCCTATGTCACACCTTCGCTGATGGGCGGCACCGATGTACTGACCCTGCCGATGCTGATCGCGCAACAGGTCGGCACCAGCTTCAATCCGAACTTCGCGGGCGCGCTCGGCGTCATCCTGCTGCTGGTCTCGCTGGCCATCGTCGTCGCCTACAACCGCATCCTGGCGCGGCTGGCGGGCGGGCAGGGGATGGCATGAGCGCCGCGCCCAACCGCAGGCCTTTCGATGCGGGCCGCGCCGCCTATCTGGCGCTCAACGCGCTGCTGCTCGCGTTCCTGCTGCTGCCGATCGCCATCGTGCTGGTGTTCGCGCTCAATCCGACTCCCTACATCTCCTTCCCGCCGGTCGGCGTCAGCCTGCGCTGGTTCGAGAAGTTCTTCGGCAGCGCGGAGTTCATGAATGCGCTCTGGCTGTCGCTCTGGGTGGCGACGGTGGTGCTGGTCCTGTCGATCGTGATCGGCGCCGCCTGTGCGCTCGCGCTGGCGCGCGGCAACCTCCCCGGCCGGGCCGTGCTGACCGCCTTCTTCATGTCGCCGCTGATGGTGCCCGCGATCCTGACCGGCCTCGCGCTGTTCCAGGCCTATCTCCTGTCGGGGATCGGCCGGCCGGTCTGGGGCCTGATCGCTGCCCACACGCTCGTCGCGGTACCCTACGTGATCCGCACGACGCTCGCCGTGCTGCATAACTTCGATCGTCGGATCGAGGAGGCCGCCGCCGTGCTGGGTGCGAGCCCGACGCGGGTCTTCTTCGAGGTCACGCTGCCCTTGATCCGGCCGGGTGTGTTCGCCGGTGGCGTCTTCGCCTTCATCGTCTCGTTCGACCAGTTCCCGGTCTCGCTCTTCCTGGTGGTGCCGAAGGGCGAGACGCTGCCGGTGGTGCTGTTCAATTACATGAAATTCGACCTCGACGGCGCCATTGCGGCCGCCTCGATGGTCTCGATCTTGCTCGCATTGTCGGTGGTTCTGGTGCTGGAGAGGCTGATCGGTCTCAAGGCCTACGTTAAGCTGTGATGGGAACGAACAAGGGGGTTGCCATGATTTCACGTCGCAAAGCGTTGCGTGCCGGTGCGGGTCTCGCGGCCCTCGCCACGGTGGGGGCGCCATCGATTCTTCATGCCCAGACCAAGACGCTCAAGATCACGACCTGGGGCGGCAAGTGGGGCGAGGTCATGAAGGCCACGGTGCTGCCGGCCTTCGAGAAGGAGTTCAAGTGCACGGTGTCGGCCGACCAGGCCTTTCCGTTCCTGCCCAAGCTGCAGGTCAGCCCGAAGAACGATCCGATCTACGACGTGCTGCATACCAACTCGAACGAGCAGTGGAATGCCGTCGTCGAGGGACTGGTGGTGAACAAGATCACCGCCAAGGAAGTGCCCAACATCGCCGACGTCTATCCCTACGCGGTGAGCGAGAAGATCGTGGGCGTCACCATCTTCACCAGCGCCATCGGCCTCGGCTATCGCACCGACAAGGGGCTTGCCAAGCCGACCTCGTGGAAGGACCTCGCCGATCCCAAACTGGCCGGCGCGCGGGGCGGCTACCTGATCCCGGTGAACAGCCTCGGGCAGGCGCATCTGATGATGCTGGGCAAGGTGTACGGCAAGGGGCTTACCGACCTCGACGCCGCTTACAAGGCGCTGGAGGCGCTCAAGCCGATCAAGCTGGTCGATTTCACCGGCCAGATGGAGAAGATGCTTCTGTCGGCCGAAGTGTCGATGGGCGTCATCCACGACTCGGGTGTCTATCGCTACGAGGGCGCGAACATGCAGCCGGTCGACTTCGCCAGCCCCTCCGAAGGCGTGCTGGCGCTGGAGCAGGTGCTGAACGTCACGCCGGGCTCCAAGGTCAAGGAACTGGCCTTCGCCTATATCGACTACATGCTGCGGCCCGACGTGCAGAAGCTGCTGGCCGAAGCCGTGTGGTACTCGCCGGCAAACAAGAAGGTGAAGCTCGACGCCAAGTACGACGCCAAGCTCCTCACCACACCGGAGAAGGTCGCGACACTGATCCAGCCCGACTGGAAATGGTACAATGCGCGGCGCGAGGACATCGATGCGCGCGTCACCAAGATCCTGAAGGGCTGACGGGCGGCGTGCATCCGTGACCTCCGCGGCCATCAAGCTCGACCAGGTGACCAAGACGTTCGACGGCCGCGTGATGGCCGTCGACGGGGTGACGCTCGACATCGCGGCCGGCGAATTCTTCTCGCTGCTGGGGCCCTCGGGCTGCGGCAAGACGACGAGCCTGCGCATGATCGCGGGGTTCGAGCATCCCGATTCGGGACGCGTCCATGTTGGCGGCCGGGACATCACCGACCTGCCGGTGCACCGGCGCGACATGGGGATGGTGTTCCAGTCGTATGCGCTTTTCCCGCACCGCACGGTGGCGGAGAACGTGGCCTTCGGCCTGCGCATGCGCGAGGTTGCGAAGCCGGAGATCGAGCGGCGGGTCGCGGCGGCGCTGGCGCAGGTGGCGCTGACCGGCTTCGAAGCGCGCAAGCCCGGCCAGCTTTCGGGCGGACAGCAGCAGCGGGTCGCCCTCGCGCGCGCGCTGGTCGTCGAGCCGCCGGTCCTGCTCTGCGACGAACCGCTGGGGGCGCTCGACCGCAAGCTGCGCCAGCAGATGCAGTTCGAGCTCAAGGAACTGCAGAAGCGTCTGGGCGTCACCCTGGTCTTCGTGACCCACGACCAGGAGGAGGCGCTCGCCATGAGCGACCGGATCGCCGTGATGAACGGCGGCCGGGTCGAGCAGGTGGGCACGCCGAGCGAGATCTACGAGCGGCCGAGGACGCGCTTCGTCGCGGACTTCATCGGCGAGATCAACATCCTGGAAGAGGCCGGCCGGCTCCGTGCCCTGCGCCCCGAGAAGATCAGGCTGGTGGCCGCCGAGGGCGCGCGCCTGTCGGGGACGGTCGAGACCTCGAACTATCTCGGCGGCTCGACGTTGCTGCGTGTCCGGCCGACGGCCGGCCCGTCGATGCTGGTGCGCGAGACCCATGCCGGAGAGCGGGCATCGCGGGCGCCGGGCGATGCGGTGGGGCTCGCCTGGAGCGACAGCGACGCCGTGGCACTGGAGGGCTGAAACATGAGCACCCTTGGCATCGTTACCATCGGGCAGGCGCCGCGCGACGACATCGTCGATTTGTTTGCCGCTCAGGCGCCCGCCGGCACCAGGGTGATCCTGCGCGGCGCGCTGGATGGTCTCAGCGACGACGAGGTCGATGCCCTGCCGCCGCTCGACGGGGCCGACACGCTCTACACGCGGCTGCGCGGAGGCCGCGACGTGAAGATCTCCAAGCAGGCCGTGATCGAGCGTTCGCCGGGCACGCTGGCGAAGCTGCGGGCCGATGGCTGCGATGCCATCGTCTATGCCTGCACGGGCGAGTTTCCCGCGATGGATGGCGATGCCGGTGTGCTTTTCCCGTCGCGGGTCCTGAGTGGAATTGCCGAAGGCCTGCTGCCGCGCGGGCGGCTCGGCCTGCTCGTTCCCTTCGCCGAACAGGGCGAAAAACTCGCCGCCAAATGGGCGCGCAATGGTGTGGCCGTCACGGTCGAAGCGCTGGTACCGAGTGCAGGACCGGCGGAGGCGGCCGAGGTGGCCGGGCGTCTGGCCGCGACGAAGCCCGACCTCGTCGCGCTCGACTGCATGAGCTACTCACCCGCGACCAAGGCCGCGGTGAAGGCGGTCCTGAAGGTTCCGACGTTGCTCGCGATCACGGCAACGGGGCGAGTCCTGCGCGAGTTGCTCGACTGACCTTCAGTCGTTGCCTACGGTGAAGGGGATCTCGCCGTCGAATTGCGGACTGCCGCCCACGGTCCAGTGAAGGCTGTAGCGGCCCGGAGCCAATGTGGGCGCGCGCGCGAAAAGGACTTCCGGCGCCGAATCCAGCCGCGGGTGCAGAACTTCGATGACCTTGCCGTTCTGCTTGATCGAGAGGCGGGAATCCTCGTGGTCGACCGGACGATTGAAGCGGACATAGAAGGCGCTGCTGCGCCGTCCGATCACGGCATTGGCGGTGGGGGCGGAGTCCAGCACACTCACGCCCTGGCCGTTGGCCGAACCCGAGCCGAGAAGGCCGGCTGCGGTACCCGCGAGAATCCCTTGTCGTCGTGTGAACATTAACGCTCTCCCCCTCGTCGCATACCGGCGCTTGCCGGCCCGGCAGGCACCGGTGAATCCTAGTTGCGCTCCATGGCGCGCTCCAGTCGTCGCGTCAGGAACCAGCCGAGCGCAAGGAATGCCACGAGCATGGCAATCCCGAAGGCCGATAGCGCATCGGTCATGGTCTTCTCGGAGACGAAGCCGAAACCGTAGCCCGCGGAGACCGCGATTCCGGCCCACAGGCCCGCCGCGATGAAGTTCAGGATGAGGAAGCGCGACCAGGTCAGGCTCGAGGCGCCATAGGCGAAGCCCGCGACGTTGCGGATGATGCGCGGATAGCGATGAATCAGGATCATCCAGACATGGTGGCGGGCCGCCAGCCGTGCCGCCGTCTCGACGGCGCGCTGGAGGCGCGGGATGCCGCGCAGCCAGTGCGTGCCGAAGCGCCGGCCGACCCAGAAGCGCACCGCGTCGCCCGCGAACGTACCGGCCCAGCAGGCCGCCAGCGCCTGCTCGTAGCCCAGCGCACCGGCCTGGGCGGCGTAGCCGGCGAACAGGGCCAGCAGGAGACTGTTCGCCATCGAGTAGACGGCGAGGAAACTGTATGCGGCGTCGCCATGCTGGCGAATGAAGTCGAGGAAGGAGGCAAGGTCGCCGTCAAGCATTCGCCCTGCCTACAACGAAAAAGGCGGCCCCGCGAGGGGCCGCCTTCCGATCGGACTCGAACTGCCTCAGGTCGGGCCGATGGGACGGCCCGGCCAGCGATAACCAGGGGCCGGCAGCGGAATCTTGACGCCGATCAGCGCGTCCTCGAGAACCGGGATGCCGGCGGCGTAGTCGCCTTGCTCGCACTTGGCGATGGCAGCGGCCTCACGCGGCTCGATCACCGAGGTGCGATACTGGCGCCACTTGTCGCTCAGCGCCTTGCAGTAGGACGCCGGATCCGAGAACACGGTGCTGACCGTGGCCTGGCCGCCCACCACGATTTCGACGCGGCGGTTCTGAGGCTCGCGCACATTGTCGCCGGTCTGGACCAGCAGGCCTTCCTCGCCGCGACCGTTGACCGTGATGGCCGTGGCCGGAACGCCGTCGCGAACCAGCTGATCCTTGACCGAGTTGGCGCGGCGCAGCGAAAGCGCCATGTTGTACTGCGGCGAGCCGGACGTGTCGGTATGGCCGGTGGCCACGATGTTGGCGCTGCCGCGGGTCTTGTAGGCCTGCGCAGCCTGGCGAACCGTCTCGACGGCCTGGGCGGTCAGGTTGGAGCGGTCCCAATCGAAGAAGACCATGAAGGTCTGTGCCTGGACCGGCGGCGGCGGCGGGGGCGGCGGCGGGGGAGGCGGCTCCGACGCGCAAGCGCCCAGCAGGAATGTCGCCGCGGCGACGACCAGGAGTTTTTTGAGCATGGAATGGTTTCCCTCGATTTTCGGATCTAAACCCACGGCGGGTCCGTCCGAGGGCTTAAACGCCCAGTGCCGCAGGAAGTTCCGCTCCCGTGCACAAAGAACTTTGCGCCGTCCGGATCAGTAGTCCCACTCAGCCTTGACGCCCACGCGGCCGGTCGAGTTCGCGCCGATATCGCCTTCGAGCTTGATGTTGTCGAAGACGTCGAGCTGAACCACGCCGCGGCTGGAATTGCCCGCGGCGCCCTGCCGGGCGCCGACATAGACGCCTGGCGCGACGTAGCGGCCGGCTTCGAGGGAGACGCCGTTTGCCCCGGCGCCGGTCGGCTCTCCGGTCCTGGAAGACGAAGAGCCGATGCTCAATTGATCGAGCCCGAGCCCCTTGCGCAGCCGGCTCAGCACGGTGTCGCCCGGAGACTGTCCCGCCAGTTCGGTGAGAGCCTGGGCGACCTGAAGGAGTTCCGAGGCGCCGAGCTGGGAGGCCGGCTTGCCGAAGATGAGGAGGGCCATGGCCTCGTCCGGCGGCATGGAGGGTGTCGAGGTGATCTCGAGCTTCGGTTCGCGCGCCGTTCCCGTAATGGCGACGCCGATCGTGGCCGAATTGGCCGTCGTACTGGCGAGGAAGTCGAGGCGCGGATCGATCGTGTTGAGGTTGTCCAGGGTCACGATACCCTTGGAGAAGGTGAGGCGGCGGCTGCCGAGGCTGAATGTCCCGCGTCGCATGGTGAAGCCGCCGATCACGGCCGGTGCGCTGGGATTGCCGCTGACGGTGAGCTGGCCGCTCATCTCGGCGTCGAGCCCTCGGCCGCGCACGAAGATCGCCTGCGGCGCCCGCACGTCGAGAGCCAGCCTGATCGGTGTGGCGGCGGCCGGCGGCGGGGCCTTCGGGGACGTCGGGCGCGGCGCCGTCCGGGGGGACGAGACGGCTGCGCCCGGCTTGTTGATCTCTCGCACTTCCAGCGTCGGGAAAGACGCGGTCTGGCCGCCGCCTACCGAGATCTCGGCCCGATCGATGGCGACCGGCCCGGAGATATCGATTCCCGATGCCGTCGTGCCCGTGATCCTGAGCGTGCTGGAGACCGTAGCCACCATGTCGGGCCGGCTGACCAGCAAGGCGCGCTGCGTCGCCAGACCGAGGTCGAGCACCAGACCTCGGTCGGAATCGACCCGCACCGAGCCGCTGCCGTTCACGGTGCCCGTACCCGCTCTGAACGTCAGTCTTTGCACCTGCAGCGTCTCGCCCTCGAGCACGAAGCGGCCCTGCCCTCCGCTCAGCTTCAGGCCTGCTTCCGGCAGGGCCAGTGCACCGCCTTCGAGATCGATCGCCCCGTTGCCGGTGATCCGGGTGCCATCGACTGACACCGACAGGTTGGGACGGAGTCGGCCCGTGACGTTGCGGACATCGTTGCCAAGAAGGGGGGCGAAGGGGGCCAGGTCGACGGTGCCGCCGATAGCGATCCTGGCGGCGACAGGTCCGGAACCACGCGGCAGCATTCCACTGCCTTTCAACGTCAAGTTCGTGTTCCCGCCGGCACTCAGACGTGCGTCGAGGCTCGCCTGCTGGCCGGCCACGGAACCTGTCCCCCGAAGGGAGAGCGGCGGGACCAGCGCCGCATCGGGCCGGCGCATGCGGATGCCTACCGCGCTGTAGTTTGCCTCCACGCTCGGCGAGGCCATCGCCCCCGTCGCACGTATTCTGGCCTGCAGGGTGCCTTCGAGGCCCGTGCCGGGGGCAAAGGTATCGAGTAGCGCCAACGGCAGGGCGGTAATCTCGGTCTGAAAGTCGCTTGCCACCGGATCGAGAGTTCCCCGGAGGGTAACCCGGCCGGCGCCGACTCTCAGGTTCGCCGGATCGATGAGGATCCGGGCCCCCGCTACGGTGACCTTCGTCGGTGCATTAAGCCCCACCGGTATGTCGCGGTAGCGACCGGTAAATCGCGAGAGTGCCACGCGTATTTCTTCGGCCAGGAACTCGACCTTCGCGCCCAGGTCGGCCGCGAGTTCCGGTCCTGACCCCTGGAGGGTGACGTCGATGCCGGTCGCGCGATCGCCCTTGGCCGTCGCCTTCAGGCTGGAGAGACCGCCGGCGCCGCGCAGACGCGTCGCGTCGAGGGCGAGGTCCGTGACCGCACGGCCGGCTGGATCGCTGACGTGTCCGTTGAGTTCGAGCGTGCCAACCGCAAGGCCTTGGCCGGCAAGGTCGCTACCCTTCATGGAGACGTCGAGGCGGCCTGCGGGAGCGTTCGGATCGGCCGTGACTTCCGCTACGAGCGAACCTTCGAGACCCAGTGCGGCCAGGGCCTCGACTTCCCTGAGGCGGGGAATCGTCAGGCGCGCATGTCCGGTCGTTCGTGTCTGGGCAATGACAAGATTGGCAATGTCGAGCACGGCATTCGACCAGCGTCCCTGGACGTTCGGGACCGAAAGGCCGGCGGTCTCGTCGTGAGAGAATTGCCCCGCGAGCGATAGCGGCTGGCTCGCCACGTCGCCCTCGGCCCTGATCGTGCCCGCTACCTTGCCGTCGGGTGCCATCGATACGGAGGCGTCGAGCGCGAGACGGCGCGAGGAGATTTTCTGGTACGCGATATCGCGGCTTTCGACCTTGAGGTTCAGAGACGTCTCGGGGCCGCCGAAGCCCACGGTCGCCTTCGCGGTCGCCGCGCCCTCCACCCCCGTCCGGAAGGTCGCCAGCCGGGGCAGGTCGAGGGCGAGGTCAAGGGTGCCCGCCTGATCCCCGCCATGACCGGATACGGTCAGCGTTCCGCTTTCGCTGCCCAGGCTCGCGTCCCTGACTGTCCATTTTCCGTCGGGTGCGAGAGTGGCATTGCCGGCGAGATCGACGTTGGCGACCAGCCCCTGCGGCACGTCGGGCGCACCAAACCCGTCGACACGGCCCTGCCAGCGGGCGGAGAGGCTGCCCTTGTCGATGGCCGCCGTGAGGTCGACCAGGACCTTGCCGGCCAGGGCACGCCCCGCGATCGCCGATAGCGGTCCGAGGCTGGGAAGATCGACGGTGGCGCGCACTTCCCCCTTGTCCGCGAAAGGCGTGTAGTCGCCGTCACCCGTGACGCGCAACAGCGGCATCATGAGTTCGAAGGTGCGGATGATGATTTTTTCACTGGAAATGTCCGCGACCGTGGCATCGACCGTGACCGTGCCCGGTTGCGGCAGACGAGGGTCTTGGAGCGCCAGCTTCAGATCCTGGACATTGCCCCGGATTCGGACCGGGCCGGTCAGTTTGCCTCCTGCCTCGAGATGCAGTCCGTTCCAGGCCACGCCCTGTGCGGGAACGTCGATCGGGCCAGCGTCCAGACCGGCCTGGAAACCCGTCTCGCCCCCGTCGGGCATCCATCTCAGATTGCCCTTTGCCGTCGCCGCATCGCCGGCCTTGGCCGTGAGTTCGGCCGTACCTTCGCGTTCGTCGCCGCGCGCCGAAAGCCTCAGCGAGATTTCCGGCAGGTCGGGCCGCTGCATGAGCGCCGAAACGATGCCCCCGGCTGCTTCATCGAGCGTGATGTCGGCGGCGATCCGGCGGGGCGCTCGGTCCAGGCGCACATCGGCCGTGAGCGTGCCCTTGGGACCGTCGATACGATCGGCCGCGAGCTTCGCCCTGATCTCACCGAGGTCGCGGGCCACCGCGGCCTCGCCACCGATCTTCCAGTGGGAAGTCACGCCGCCAAGCGCGCCTGCGAGATGCAGATCGCCGATGCGCAGTGCCTGCAGGTCGACATCGAACGGGAGCCGTAGGCCGCTGCTGGCGGGGGCGCTCTCCTTCTTCTCCTCCTGCGGCGTGCGCAGCACGGCGATCTTCGCGGCCGAAAGCAGCTCGATCCGCAGCCGGCGCTGCAGCAGCGATGCGAAGGACCAGGACAGGCGCGCGTCCTCGACCTGCAGCCAGGGACCCGTACGGTCGACAATCTCGATCCTTGCCACCCGCAGGTCGGTCGGCACGAAACCGTCGATGCCGCTCACTCGGATCTGCTGATCGGGAGAGGAGGCGAGGTTCGAGGCCAGGCTGGCGAGCAGCCGCTTGCCCGGCGTGGTTTGCAATTCGGCGAAAGCAGCGCCGAATACCGCCACGGCGGCAACCAGCACGTAGGCTGCGATGCGGAGGGCGCGCATCAGAAGGCCTGCCCCAGACTGACGTAGATGCCGAACGGCGGATCGCTTGGCCGGCGGTTCAGGGGAACGCCGACATCGGCGCGGATCGGCCCGAAGTCGGTGTAGTAGCGGATACCGATGCCGGCGCCGACGCGCGGGGCGAGCTGCGAGAAGTTGGGCAGCAAATCAGGGTAGGCGCTGCCGGCATCGACGAACGCCACGGCGCCGAACGCCTTGCCGATGCGCTGTCGCAATTCGACGTTCGCCTCGACGACGCTCGCGCCACCCAGCGGGTTGCCCCAGGCGTCGAGCGGTCCGGCGGTCTGGTAGACGAAGCCGCGCACCGAGCCGCCGCCGCCGGCATAGAAGAGCTTGTCGGGCGGGATGCCGCCGATGCTGCTGGCGGGCTCGCTGCCGAACGAGGCGCGCGTGGCCAGCACCGTGCGGCCGGGCTCGGCGATGTCCCAGTAGTGACGCCCGGTCAGGCGCAAGATGGTGAAGAAGTCGCCCCCCGGCCCGGTATCCATCCAGGGCTGAACATTGAACTCGATTCGGTAGCCTCGCGTCGGGTCGAGATCGCTGTTGGCACGATTGTACAGCACGGTCCCCTGAAGCCCCAGCATGCGATAGCTCTGGGTGATCCCGTTGCGGGTGATGTCGGCGATCTCGGCCGCCAGGCCGAGGCGGCCCTGCCAGTGAGGGGAGAAGGTGCGGTCGAAGCCGCCATAGAAGGTGGCGGCCTTTCTCGTATAGGCAGGGACCACTTCCCGAAGGGCTGCCGCATCCAGCCGCAGATCCTGTCCCGGCAGCCACCAGTCGGGCTTGCGGAACGCGGCGCGGAAGGCGAAGCCCGTGTCGAGGATCGCGTAGCCTTGGCCGATGTGATTGACCTCTCCGGACAGGCGCAGGCTCTCGGCCTGGCCGAACAGGTTGCGGTGGACCCAGAATCCCTCGATTGCGAACCCCAGTTGCGTCTCGTAGCTCGCACCGAAGCCGAACGAACGCTGCAGTCTGTCGGTCAGCTCGGCCTCGATCGGCAGTTCGCCGTTGGCGTCGAGTTCGGTCGCGGGCTTCAGGCGCACCGCATTGAAGGTCCCGAGCGAAGTCAGTTTTCCGCGCAGCTCCTCGACCTTCGCGGGCGAGTAGGGCTCGCCCTCCTTGAAGGGCACGCGGCGCTGCAGCCAGACCGTGTCGACCTTCTCGGTTCCGGTGAAGCGCACCCGCCCCATTTTCGCGAGCGGCCCGGGCTCCGCAACGAAGGTCACCTCGGCCTCGCGCGTGGCGTGATCGACGATGACCTCGCGATCCTTGATGGCGGCCAGCGCATGACCCTGCTTGCGCAGCTCGTCCAGCAGCTTGTTCTGGGCGGCGATGATGGCGGCGGCATCGGCCGGATCGCCGGGCGCGATGCCCAGTTCCGCGCGGTCGATGCCGGGCAGCGACTGCTGCGTCCCGGGGGGACGGATGGCAAGGGAGCCGATGCGATAGCGCGGACCCGTATTGATCGAGATGTCGACCGTTGCTCCCTCGGCGTCGGGCCGCGCTTCGAGCGCCTCGAGGGCCGAGGCGTCGGCGATCGGCCGTCCGTCGATCGAGGCATTGATGGTGGCATCGTAAAAGCCACGCGACCGCAGGGCCGTGTTGAACTGGGCGGCAAGCGCCTGCGCGCCCTGCAATATTCCCAGCGCGTCACCGGTCAGCGGCTGCTGTTTCTGGAAGTCTTCCGACAGCTCCCGGAGATCCGAAGACATGCGCTCGTCTCCGACCACGGAAAGAACGACCTTGCCGGTTCGCGTGTCGGCACTGGCCGGCCACAGCGCCGTCGATGCCGCCCATGCCATCGACATAAGGCAGCAGATGCGCGCCCAGCGCAGGAACTCGCGATTTACGAAGGCCATGCCATGCGACACATACAACGCGCCGCCGGCAAAAGGGATGCGCTCTCTATGCGCCCCTGTTCCGCGCTCGCCCGGCGTCGGTCACGGCACGAAAATGGGAGCGAGCTCGGCGTAACGGCGCTGCTGATCGCTGAAGATGACCATGAAGAGCTGCCGGAAGAGCTGTTCGATGCGCGGATCGGCTGGCTCGTTCGCCTGTGTCCATGCGGTGGTGAAGGACATCGCCCGGTCGTTTCGGCAGTAGATTGCATAGACGTAGAATTGACCTGGCTTGCCCGCCTGGAACCGCGGCGGCTCGCCGGCGCAGACCGGATCGGCATTTAGATTGTTGGCCGGGTCGAACACGAGCACCAACCGGTAGTCCGGACTGGCCGGGGGGATCGGGCGGTCGTAGGTGAAGGTGAGTGCCGGGCGGGGCTTGGCCGCCTGCATGGCCGGCAGGAGGTCGCGCGCCACCACGCTGGGGTCGACGCCGGGAAACGCATTGCCTGCCAGGATCACCGGAAAGTTCCGACCGTCGGTGGCCGCGAAGAAATCCCGATAGTCGTACTGCGGTGCGTAGTAGACGCCGCCGATCGTGGCGGCGACGGCAAGGGCTGGCAGTGCGATGAGCCCCGCGAGCACGGCACCGATCCTGGTCGTGAGACGCATCCGGACCTCCTCTGAATCGGGTGCCAAGCTATTGTCGCGGCGTTCGGCACAGCAAATCAGGCCTTCGTGAACGAATCCGGCCATGGTCTGCGGGGGTTTTCGAGCCCGTGCGTTCATGCCACAGAAGGAGCCGAAATCTTCTGGAGGACCGCTCAATGGCATCGCCGCTTTTCGACCTCACCGGCAAGGTCGCCGTCGTCACCGGCTCGAGCAAGGGTATCGGCAAGTCGATCGCCCTGCACCTCGCGCTGCAGGGCGCCAAGGTCGTGGTTTCGAGCCGCAAGGCGCCGGCCTGCGAGGAGGCGGCGGCCGAGATCAAGGCCGCCGGCGGCCAGGCCATCGTCATTCCCTGCAACATCTCCGACAAGGCGCAGTGCGAAAACCTGATCACCGAGACGCGCAAGCAGCTCGGCCCGGTCGACATCCTGGTCTGCAATGCTGCCTCGAATCCCTATTACGGGCCGAACGAGAAGCTGCCCGACGACGTGTTCATGAAGGTGATGCACAACAACATCCTGTCGAGCATGTGGCTGATCAACTTCTGCCTGCCCGACATGCGCGCCAAGAAGGACGGCTCGATCATCATCGTCTCCTCGATCGGCGGCGTGCGCGGCACCCCGGTGATCGGCGCCTACGGCATCTCCAAGGCCGCCGACATGCAGCTCGCGCGAAACCTCGCCGTCGAGTACGGCAAGGACAATATCCGCGTGAACACGATCGCACCGGGCCTGGTGAAGACCGACTTCGCCAAGGCGCTTTGGGACGACGAGAAGTATCTCGCCGTCCGCCTCAAGACCGCGCCGCTCGGCCGCATCGGCGAGCCGGACGATATCGGCGGCATTGCCGTGATGCTGGCTGCCAAGGCCGGCGCTTTCATCACCGGCCAGACGATCATCGCCGATGCCGGCGTGACCATCGGCAGCGGCGGCTAGCAGCCCCGGCCGGGGGCGCGGGAGGGTTGGGGATGAGCCTCTACCAGGTCCAGAAGCTGATCTATCAGCTCAACCGCGACCCGCGCACGCGGCAGCGCTATGCCGACGAGCGCGATGCCGTGCTTGCCGAGTACGATCTCACCCAGGAAGAGATCGGCGCCTTGCGGAAGCCCGATATCGGGCTTCTCTACGTGCTGGGCGTCAACGGCCAGCTCCTGATGCACTTCGCGGCGCTGCATCGAATCGAGTGGACCGACTATCTCGAACGCATGCGGCAGGGGCTGCGGGATCATGGGCCGGTGCGCGAGGGTGTCTACGCCGCCACCGGCTACGAAGGCGTCGAGGCCCATGACGCCCGGCTCAAGGCGGAACGGGAGACGCGCTGATGCCCCTGGTTTATTGCGGCGCCTGCAGCCATGCCCCCGGCATGACCGGCCGCGCCGAGCGTGCCGACACCCAGACGCGCCAGGCGCTCGAGACCGCGTTCAGACGAATGGGCGACGAGATCCGCGCCACGAAGCCCGATGCGCTGGTGGTGATCGCCGCCGAGCATTTCGCCAACTTCTTCATGAACAACATGCCGGCCTTCGCCATCGGCATGGCCGACCGCTACGAGGGGCCGATCGAGGATGAGGCCTTCCTGCGCATCCGGCGCACGACGGTGCCGGGCAACAGGGCCCTGTCGCGCCGGCTGATCGAGAACGTGATGCAGACTGTCGACGTGGCCTATGCCGAAGAATGGAAGTTCGACCACGGCATCTCCGTGCCGCTGCATTTCCTGACGCCCGACTACGACCTGCCGATCGTGCCCGCCAACATTAACTGCCAGGGGCCGCCGCTCGCGCCGCTGGCCCGCGCCTGGGCGTTCGGAGAGGCCCTGCGACGCGCGGCCGATTCGGTCCCCGAGCGCATCGCGCTCATCGGCACGGGCGGCCTCTCGCATTGGCCGGCCACGCCCGATTCGGGCAAGATCAATCGCGAATGGGACCGCGAGTTCCTGCGCCGCTGGTCGGCCAACGACCGCGAGGCGCTGCTCTCCTACACCGACGCCGACATCTATCGCGAGGCTGGGCAGGGCGGCTTCGAGATCAGGACTTTCATCGCCGCCGCAGCGGCCGCCAGGGGAGCGAAGGGGCAGGTCGATTTCTGCGAGCCGGTCCCGATCTTCGCGGTGAGTTGCACGCTCGGAAGCTTCGAGCTTCCTCCCGCCCAATAAAGCACTCCGTCGTCCTGAGCGGAGCCGGCCGAAGGGCGGCGCAGTCGAAGGACCTCTTTTCTGACGCACGTTGCATTGAAACGAAAAGAGGTCCTTCGACTTCGCGCCTTCGGCGCTCCGCTCAGGACGACGGGTGTAACTATGCCACCGGCTTCTTCTTGAACGTCACCACAAGCACGTCGCGATAGGCGGGCTGGGCCGGGTTTTCCGGCTCGACGGGGGTCACGCCGTGATAGCAGCGGGAGTCGTCGACGAGGGCGGCGTCGAGCGGGTCGGTGAGGGTGAAGCTGCCCAGAGCGCGCTTGTCGAGATCGTGCACCGTCGTGGTGCCGCTGGCGATGTTGCGGCGGTTGATCAGCAGCACGAGCACGTAGTCGACGCCGTCCCGGTGCATGCCTTCGGGCGTCGGCTTGCCGGCCACGCCGGTCTTCGCCTCGATGCGGAACTGATGGACCTCGACGTGCCACTCTTTGGTGTCGGGGGAGAGGCGGCCAAAAAGGGCGCGGCAGTATTCGAGGATGGTGCGCATCGACGCGCCGCTGCCGACCTCGTCGGTCACCGGCTTGAACCAGCGTTCGACGCCGCCGTTCAACGTATTGTAGTCGAGCCCCTGATAGTGCGGCTGATGGGGACCGCGCACGATGGCGCCCTGGCGCCCGGCCGCGTAGACGCCGAAGCGCCGCCGCCGGTAGCGACCGCCATCGCCCATGTAGGTATCGACCTCGAGATCGTCCCAGCTCTCGGCGAAGGCTGTCCAATCGGCGAGCGACCCGAACCGGCCGAGGGCCGTTCGCATGTCGGAGGCTTCGACAAAGGCATAGCCCGCCCGTTCGACGGCGGCGCGGATGCCCGAGGCGTTCTGCAGGCCGGTACCGATTTCGCTCATGTTGTTACTTTAGCACTACGGCGCCATCATTCCGCATCTGAGGCGCATGAAGGTTTCTAGGGATTTGGGCGCCGAGAGGAGATCGACCGATGCCGTACGCGACGACCGACGATGGCGTGAAGCTTTACTTCGAGGAGACGGGAGCCGGGGCGCCGATCGTCTTCGTGCACGAGTTCGCCGCGGATCATCGCTCGTGGGAAATGCAGATGCGCCACTTCGGCCAGCGCTATCGCTGCATCACCTACGGGGCGCGCGGCTATCCGCCGTCCGACGTGCCGGAGAATCCCGGGAGCTACAGCCAGAACCGCGCCACCGACGACATCCTGGCGGTGATGGATCATCTCGGGATCGACAAGGCCCACGTGGTTGGCCTGTCGATGGGCGGCTTCGCCAGCCTGCATTTTGGCTTCCGCCACCCGGCGCGGGCGCGCTCGCTGGTGGTGGCGGGCGTCGGCTATGGCGCGGAGAAGCACGAGCAGGCCAAGTTCAAGGCCGAGGTCGGAGTCGTGGCGAAGTCGCTGCGGGAAGAGGGCATGGCGGCCTTCGCGGAGAAGTACGCCTACGGTCCGACGCGGGTCCAGTTCGAGAACAAGGATCCGCGCGGCTTCGCCGAGTTCAAGAAGGCGCTGGCCGAGCATTCGGCGCTGGGCTCGGCCAATACCCAGCTCGGCTGCCAGGGTGAACGGCCGTCGCTCTATGACCTGGTCGACAAGATGCGCGCCATGACGGTGCCCACCCTTGTTCTGACCGGCGACGAGGACTGGCCCTGTCTCGCGCCGTCGATGCTGATGAAACGCGAGATCCCGACGGCGGCGTTGGCGGTGATGCCGAACTGCGGTCACACCATCAACCTCGAGGATCCCGACCAGTTCAACCGCATCGTCGGCGACTTCATCGTCCAGGTCGAAGCCGGCCGCTGGCCGAAGCGCGACCCGCGGGCGGTTTCGGGGTCGATCACCGGGATGAAGTCTTAGCGGAAGATCAAGGATCCTTCGCTCCGCTCAGGATGACACTGTTGGTGGAAAAGGCGCAGTGCGCCGATAAAAAACCGGTGTCATCCCGAGCGCAGCGAGGGATCCTTAGGCCGTCAGCCCGCCATCACACACGAACTCCGACCCGGTCGAGAACGTCGACTCATCCGAAAGCAGGAACAGGATCATGTGCGCCACCTCGTCGGCCTGGCCCAGGCGGCCGAGCGGGTGGAGCTCCTCCAGCGCCTGCCGGCCGCTCATGTTGCCGACGTTTGCGTCGAGCCGCGGCGCGATCATCGGCGTGTCGATATAGCCCGGGTGCACGGAGTTGCAGCGGATGTTGTACTTCTGCTGGGCGCAGTGCAGCGCGACGTTCTTGGTGAGGGTGCGCACCGCACCCTTCGAAGCGCAGTAGGCCATGGCGTAGGACGCGCCGCGCAGGCCCAGCACCGAGGATATGTTCACGATCGAGCCGCCGCCCGACTCCTTCATCGCCGGGATGGCGTGCTTGCAGCCGAGGAACGTGCCCAGCGAATTGATGTCGTTGACGCGACGATACTCCGCCAGGGTGCAGTCCTCGATCGAGTTGCGCACGCCGACGCCGGCCGCGTTCAGGAGCCCGTGCAGCGCGCCGAACCTGCCGACGGTGGCCGCAACGGCGGCCCGCCAGCTCTCTTCCTGCACCACGTCAAGCGGCACGAAATGCGCGGCATCGCCCAACTCGGCCGCCAAGGCGTGGCCGCGGGTCTCGTCGCGGTCGGCCAGGACGGCCTTGCCGCCCTCGCGGACGACCATCCGGGCGGTCGCGGCACCGATGCCGGAGGCCCCGCCGCTCAGCAGGACGATCTTGTTCTCAAGACGGGGCAAGGAGCGACCTCCTCAGAAGGCCGGCGGTGACCCCGCCGTCGGAGGTGAACTCCGCACCGGTGACGAAGGAGGAGCGGTCCGAGGCCAGCCACAGGACGAGTTCTCCCAGGTCCTGCGGCTCGGCCATGCGGCCGATCGGATGGCGAGAACCGAGGAACGCCTTGCCCTGTTCGTGGCCGACCGCCTGCCAAAGCGGATTGAAGATCGGCGTGTCGACGCCGCCCGGATGGACCGAATTGCAACGGATGCCGTACTTCTGCTCCGCACAGTAGAGCGCCACGCTCTTGCTGAGCAGCCGCACCGCGCCCTTGCTGGCCGTGTAGGCCGTGGGGCCCGCGCCGCCGACCAGGCCGGCGATCGAGGAGATGTTGACGATCGATCCCGACGGCGCCGTCTTGCCCGCGCCGAGATGCTTCATGCCCTGGATGGCGTACTTGCAGCCGAGGAAAACGCCCTCGGAATTGATCGCCTGGACGTTCTGCCAGTTCTCGACGGTCGTGGTCTCGGGATTGCCGGGACCGCCGGAGATGCCGGCATTGTTGACCATGATGTCGAGCCGGCCTTCGCGCTGGAGGATGTCCGCCAGCAGGGACTGCCAGGACTCCTCCGACGCCACGTCGTGCCTGACGAAGCGGCCGGCCTGCGTCTCTTTCGAGCCCTCGGCGAGGTCGGCCACGATTACGGTGGCACCCGCCGCGGCGAGCAGGGCGGCCGAGGCGGCGCCGATGCCCGAACCGCCGCCGGTGACGACCGCCACTCTCCCGGAAAGTTCATTGCTCATAGCGAGCGGAGCATAGCGGCTAAACGCGTGCTGCGTTAGCCTATCCTCGTGGAGGATTGCATGGAGAAGTGGACGAGTATTCTCGGATGCGTGGTGGCGCCGGTCGCTCTGGCTGCCTGCACCCAGACGGCGGGCGGGCCGCCGCCGGGCATGACGGCGGCGCAGGGCGCTGCCTATTGTACGAAGCTCACGACGGTCTACAGCGAATATGTCGCCGGCCTGCCCACGTCGATGGGCGGCGTCGGCAGGGGCGGTGGCCAGTCCGACATCGATGCCCGCGTCGCGATCGCCCAGTGCCAGGATGGCGATACCGCTGCGGGCATCCCGGTGCTGCAGCGGGAACTGCGCAACAACAAGGTCGAGGTGCCGGCGCCGTGAGAACTCCTTTGCACATGACCCGGCTTGCCGGACTGGTTCTCCTGCCGCTGCTCGCGGCGGCCTGCACCCAGACGGCGAGCGGCCCGCCCCCCGGCATGACGGCGGCCCAGGCCGCCGCCTACTGCACCAAGCTCAGCTGGGCCTATGGCGAGTATGTCGCGAGCGGCATGGGCGATAGCGCCGGCGACAATGACGACACCGACGCCGACATCACGGCGCGCGTGGCGATCGCCCAATGCCACGAGGGCCAGACCGGCGCCGCCATCCCAGTGCTGCAGCAGGAGCTTCGCCGCAACAAGGTGCCGGTGCCGCCGGTCTGACGCCTGGTTCGCCGTGCCCATAGAAAAACCCGGGCGGTTGCCCGCCCGGGTCGATCTTCATTTGCAGGTTTCCGACTAGAAGAGCAGGTCGCCCTTCACCAGAACCCAGCGGCCGTTCTTGATCTCCTGGATCTGCGTGATCGTCGTCGCCAGGTGGTTGGTCTTGGAGAACTTGGTCGGGGGCGATCCGAAGATGTCCTGGTAAACGCTGCCCGACTCCATGGCGTCGAGCAGCTTCTGCCCCGTCAGGTCCTTGCCGGCCACATTGGCATAGTGGGCGAAGGTCATCACCGCATTGTAGCCGATGACCGCCTGGCTGTTCGGTTCGGTGCCAAACTTCTTGAAGTAGGCCTCGCACCATTCCTTGACGGCACCCGTGGAGGTGTCGCGGTAGGGGATGACGAAGCCCGCCGCGGCATAGAGGCCTTCGACCAGCTCCTTGCCGAGGGCAGGAATCTCAAGCACGTTGACCGGCGTGGCGCCGAGCCAGACCGGGGCAAAGCCGATCTTCTTGGCCTCGGCCATCAGGCCGATCGTCTCGCGAATGACGGTGCCCATCACGACGAGGTCGCAGCCGTCGGACTTCATCTTGGCGGCCTGGGCGCTGAAGTCGGATGCGCCGCGCTTGTAGGTCGTGACCGAGGCGGCCTTCATGTTCATCGCAGCGAGCTGCTGGGTGAAGCCGTCGAACACGTTCTTACCGTACTCGTCGTCCTGGTACATGATGCAGGCGGCCTTGGGCTTCTTCCATTCGACCATGTACTTGACCGCCGCCCGCGTGCTCTCGACGTAGGGCAGCAGGTTGTTGAACTTCAGTCTTTCCTGCGGCTTCTTCGGATCGAACTTGAAGGTGAACTCCGCCGCCGTCAGCGGGAAGAGCTGCGGTACGCCGGCGTCGAACAGAATGTCCTGCGAGGCCAGCACCGTGGGTGAGCCCATGGGCCCGACCATGGCGAACACCTTGTCCTTCTCGACCATCTTCTGGCTGGCCAGAACCGCCTTCTTCGGATCGTACTGGCTGTCCTCGGCGACGAGTCGGATCTTGCGGCCGTGGATGCCGCCCTTGGCGTTTACATCGTCGACGGCGAGCTGCATGCCGTTGAGCACAGGCACGCCCCAGACCTTGATCGGGCCGGAAAGATCCTGATGCGTACCGATCACGATCTCGGTCGGCGTGATGCCCTGGTTGGTGACCTTCGTTTGCGCGAGAGCCGGCATCACCGCCAGCGTCGTCGTGCAGGCAAGCGTCACCACGAATGCCTTGAGATGCATAGTCCTTGTCCTCCACTGCTGCGCTCTTCTGACTTTGCGGCGGGTGGCGCACACGACCCGGTCCGTCGTCGCTTGCTGCGACTTGGCGGCAAGTAGAGCAGTTTCGCAGCGGTTATGCACGGCGAAACGGAGGATTCCGGAGTGCAAAAGAAAAGGCCCGGGACAGGCCCGGGCCTTTGGCATCAAAGGGGCTGCACTCAGTTCTTGAGGTCGCGCTTCAGCACCACCCAGCGGCCGTCCTTGATCTGCTGCAGCAGGTAGACGGTGGCCGACAGGTGCTGGGTCGGCGAGAACTTCACCGGCGGCGAGTTGAAGATGTCCTGGAACACGTCCCCGGATTCCATCGCGGCCAGGAACTTGGCGCCGGTCAGGTCCTTGCCGGCCAGCCGGGCGTAGTGGGCGAAGGTCATGACATCGTTGTAGCCCAGTGCCGACTGCGTGTTCGGCTCCATGTTGTAGAGCTTGTAGTAGGCCTCGGCCCATTCCTTGGCCTTGCCGGTCGAGGTGTCGCGATAGGGGATCTCCATGGCGCCGACGGCATAGAAGCCCTCGGTCACGTCCTTTCCGAGCGCGGGGACCTCCACCACGTTGGCGGCGGTGCTGCCGAAATAGACCGGCGCGAAGCCGATCTTGCGGCCCTCGGCCATGACGCCGACCGTCTCGCGAACGATGGTGCCGAGAACGACGAGGTCGCAGCCATCGGCCTTCATCTTGGCGACCTGCGAGGAGAAGTCCGAGGCGCCGCGCTTGTAGCTGGTGACCGATGCGGCGGTCAGCTTGGCGTCGGCAACGGCCTGGTTGAAGCCGTCGAGTACGTTCTTGCCGAACTCGTCATCCTGGTAGAGCACGCAGGGCTTCTTGCTGCCCTTCTCCTGCATGAGATGCCGGGCGCCCGCGCGCACGCTCTCGGTGTAGGGCGGCACGTTATTGAACTTCAGCCGGTCCTGCGGGTTCTTCGGGTCCATCTTGTAGGTGAACTCGGCCGAGGTCACCGGGAAGAGCTGCGGGATGCCGGCCTCGAGCAGGATGTCCTGGGCGGCGAGCACCGTGGGCGAGCCGAGCGGCGCCAGCATGGCGAAGATCTTGTCCTTCTCGACCAGCTTCTGGGTCGCGAGGACGGCGCGCTTGGGATCGTAGCCCACGTCCTCGACGATCAGCTTCAGCTTGCGGCCGTTGATTCCACCCGCCGCGTTGATCTCCTCGACGGCCATCTTCATGCCGTTGGTGACGGGAACGCCCCACGACTTGATCGGGCCCGACAGGTCCTGGTGGGTGCCGAGGACGATCTCGGTGGGCGTGATGCCCTGGTTGGTGACCTTGGTCTGCTGTGCCGCCGCCGGCAAGGCGGCGAGGCCCAGTACTCCGCCCAGAAGGGCGGCACTCACGCTGAACGAACGCATTGCTACTCTTTCCTCCACTACGCTTTACGAACTCCAAGGACTCCGGCGGCCCCGCTCAGGCCGCCTGAGGCCGGTACATGGCGTCGATCTCTTCCTTGTACTTCTTGTTCACGAACGACCGCTTCAGCTTCATCGTCGGTGTCAGCTCCTCGTCCTCGGGCGTCAGCTGCTGCTCGATCAGGTAGAAGCGCTTGATCGTCTCGACCCGGGCGAAGTTGGCGTTGACCTTCTCGATCTCCGACCAGATCAGGTCGCGGACCTCCTTGGCGCGACACAGGCTGGTGTAGTTCGTGAACGGCACGTCGATGTCCTGCGCGAACTTCTCGACCGTCTCGCGCTCGATCATGACCAGGCAGGTGAGATAGGCGCGCTTGTCGCCGATCACCACCGCATCGCTGATGTAGGGCGACGCCTTGAGCTGGTTCTCTATCTCGGATGGCGTGATGTTCTTGCCGCCCGCCGTGATGATGATGTCCTTCATCCGGTCGGTGATCTTGACGTAGCCCTCCTCGTCGATCAGGCCGACGTCGCCAGTGTGCAGCCAGCCGTCCTTGTCCACCGTCTCGGCGGTCTTCTCGGGCTGGTTCAGGTAGCCCATGAACACCATGTCGCCCTTGATCAGGATCTCGCCGACCGGCGAGATCGCGACCTGGCCGTAGGGCACGGACTTGCCCACCGTCCCGAGCTTGATGGCGTTCGCCGGCATGGCCGTCGCCAGCCCGCAATTCTCCGTCTGGCCGTAGACCTCGTACATGTCGAGCCCGAGAGCCATATACCAGCGGATCAGCTCGGGCGAGATCGGGGCGGCGCCCGTGAACAGCCAGCGGCAGCGGTCGAGGCCGATCATGCGGCGGATGTTCTTCAGCACCAGCCAGTAGGCGGCCTGGAAGCGCAGCTTCTCGAGCGCGGTCGGTTCGCGACGTGCCAGCCGCGCGTCGGCGATGGCGAGGCCGGCTGAGATCGCGCGACGGTAGGCCCATTGCTGCAGCGGCGTGGCGTCCTTCAGCGCGATCGTTATGCCCGCGTAGAACTTCTCCCATACGCGCGGCACCGCGCCGAACAGGGTGGGCTGCACCTCGCGGATATTGTCGGGCACTGTCTCGGGGCTCTCGGCGAAGTTGCTGCAGACGCCGGTCGCGACCGAGTAGTAGCTGCCGGCGACGCGCTCGGCGACGTGGCAGAGCGGCAGGAAGGCCAGGCGCTCGTCGCCCTCGTGCCAGGAAAGCGACAGTTCCGGATGCATGCAGTTCTGCATCGTGTAGACCACGTTGCGATGGCTGTGCATCGCCCCCTTGGGTGGTCCCGTCGTGCCCGAGGTATAGACCAGGATGGCGAGGTCGTCCGGCTTGCGCGAGGCGACCAGCTCCTCGAACAGGGCATCCTTGCCCTGGCCGTAGTTTCGGCCCGACGCCATGAACTCGTCGAGCGAGACCACCATGGGATCGTCGAAGGTACGCAGGCCCTCCATGTCGAACACGACGATCTTGCGCAGGGTGGGGCAGCGCTCGCGCACCTCGAGCGCCTTGTCGAGCTGCTCGTCATCCTCGACGAACAGGACGGAGGTTCTCGAGTCGTTGATCAGATACTCGACCTGCTTGGCCGAATCGGTCGGATAGATGCCGGAGGAGACGCCGCCCGCGCACAGGATGCCGAAGTCGGCGTAGTTCCACTCCGGCACCGTGTTGGCCAGCACCGAAGCGACGTCGCCCGGCCGGAAACCGATCTCGTGGAGGGCGAAGGCGACGGACTTCGATCGCTCCAGCCACTGGGTCCACGAAATAGCGTTCCAGATGCCGTAGAGCTTCTCGCGCATCGCCGGCCGGTCGCCGCGCGTCCTGCAGGAGAGCACGAAGCTTTTGGGCAGGGTCTCGGCAACCGTCAGCGTCGCATTGGTGGGCATGGTTTCCTCGTTCCCGTCAGCGCCAGTTCTTCTTCTTCTTCCAGCGGCGTTCGCCGCGGGCGCTCTCTTCCTTGGCGCCGAGATAGAATTCCTGGATGTCCTTGCTGCTCATCAGACGCTCGCAGGTATCGTCCATCACGACCCGGCCGACCTCGAGCACGTATCCGTAGTGGGCGGTCTCCAGCGCCATCTTGGCATTCTGCTCGACCAGAAGAATCGAGGTGCCTTCCTCGGCATTGACCCGGCGGATGATGCTGAAGATCTCCTTCACCAGCAGCGGCGAGAGGCCGAGCGAGGGTTCGTCGAGCAGCAGCAGCTTCGGCCGGTTCATCAGGGCGCGGCTGATCGCCAGCATCTGCTGCTCGCCGCCCGAAAGCGAGCCGGCGGGCTGGTCGATGCGCTCCTTGAGGCGGGGGAAATAGGCGAAGACCTTCTCGAGGTCGCGCGCGACGCCGTCGCGGTCCTGGCGCAGGAACGCCCCCATGGCGAGATTCTCGCGCACCGAGAGGAAGGGGAACACCTCGCGGCCCTCGGGCACGTGGCTGAGGCCCAGCCGCACGATCTTGTCGGCATCCATGCGCTGGATGGCCTTGCCTTCGAACTCGATGGTGCCTTTGAGCGGGTCGAGCACGCCCGAGATGGTCTTCAGAATGGTCGTCTTGCCGGCGCCGTTGGCGCCCAGCACGGTGATGATCTTGCCGCGCGGCACGGCGAGGCTGACGCCGCGGATCGCCATGATCGGGCCGTAGTAGCTCTCGATGTTCGAGACCTTGAGGATCGGGTCGTCGCTCATGTCCGCTCCTCTCAGGCGCCGAGATAGGCGGCGATGACGTCGGGATGCGCCTGGACTTCCGCCGGCGTGCCGGAGGCCAGCACCTTGCCGTAGTTCAGGGCGAGAACCCGGTCCGATACCCGGTTCACCAGGCTCATGTCGTGCTCGACCATCAGCACCGTGACGCCGAGTTCGGTGCGGATGTCGCGGATCCAGAACGACATGTCGTCGGTCTCCTCGACGTTGAGGCCGGAGGAGGGCTCGTCCAGCAGGATCAGCTTGGGCTCGGAGCAGAGCGCGCGGGCCACCTCGACGACTTTGCGCACCCCGTAGGGCAGGCCGGCGATCAGCTTCTCGCGATAGGCCTGGAGGTCGAGGAACTCGATCACCTCCTCGACCTTGCGGCGGTGCTCCTTCTCGGCGCGGCGCACGGAGGGCAGGAACAGGATCTCCTGCCAGAGTTGCGTTGTGGCGTGGCAGTGCCGTCCGACCAGGAGATTGGCCAGCATCGTGGCGTTCTCGAACAGCTCGATGTTCTGGAAGGTGCGGGCGATGCCGAGCTTGGCGATCTGGTGGGACGGGACCTCGGTGATGTCGCGGCCCTCGAAGAACAGCTTGCCCGAGGTCGGGTCGTAGAGCCGCGAGATCAGGTTGAAGATCGAGGTCTTGCCGGCGCCGTTGGGGCCGATGATGGTGAAGATCTCGCCCTTCTCGACGCTGAAGCTGACGCTGTCGACCGCCTTGAGGCCGCCGAACTGCAGCGAGATGCTGTCGACCGTGAAGAAGCTCATCGGTTGCGCTCCGACTTCACGTAGGTCTTCTGGCGCTTGAAGGTGGCCTTCTTGTAGAGCGGGAAGAGCTGGAAGAAGAGCTTCACCTTGAGCCAGCGGCCGTAGAGGCCGTAGGGCTCGAACAGGATGAACATCATGATGATCAGGCCGTAGATCGCGCCCTTGAGGCCGGCCGCGGACCCGATCGACGCCATGGTCTCGCGCAGTTTCCCTGCGCCCTCCGACGACATGCCGAGCGTCGTGGCGAGACTGGCGCCCAGCACCGGGACGTCGTCCTTCAGGGTCGTCAGGAAGGGATCGACCATGACGATGAAGATCGCGCCCAGCACCGCGCCATGCACCCCGAAGGCGCCGCCGATGATGATCACCATGATGAACTCGATCGAGAGCAGCAGGGTGAACATCTCGGGCGAGATGAAGGACATCTTGTGGGCGAACAGCACGCCCGCCATGCCGGTGAGCGCGGCGCTGATGGCGAAGGACTTCACCTTGTAGCGGGCGAGATCGATGCCCATGCTCTTGGCCGCGGTCTCGGAGTCGCGGATGGCGATGAAGGCGCGGCCGGTGGGCGAGCGCAGCAGGTTCAGCGCCAGCAGGATCGATCCCACCAGCACCAGCAGGCAGAGGAAGTAGAAACCGTCGCCGTCGCGCGGGATCGGCTGGCCGAGGAAGTCGATGGTGCGGACCCGCATGCCCTCGTTGCCGTGAGTCACCGATTCCCAGCGCGCGAGGATCTCCTCGACGATGAAGGCGAAAGCGATGGTGGCGATCACCAGGTAGATGCCGCTGAGGCGTAGCGCCGGGAACCCGACCATCGCCCCGACCGCGCCGGTGATAATCGCCGCCGCCGGAAAGTAGACGATGAACGATATCCCCTGGCTCTGCAGGAAGCCGGCCGTGTAGGCGCCGATCGCGAGGAAGGCGGCATGGCCCAGCGAGGCCTGGCCGGTGAAGCCGGTGAGGATGATCAGCGCCACGCCCACGATGGCGTAGATGAACACGAAGACGATCTGGCTCTGCAGGTAGCTGCCGACCACGTAGGGGAAGGCGATCAGCAGCGCGAGCAGCACGCCGTAGGACCACCAGTAGCCGCTGTGCTTCAGCAGCCGGATGTCCTGGTCGTAGTCTGTCTTGAAGACGAAACGCATGGGCTCAGACCTTCTTGCGCATGCTGGGGCCGAACAGCCCATGCGGCCGGACCAGCAGGACGATCAGCAGCACGATGTACGGGGCGACGTCCTTCCAGCCCTGCGGCAGGTAGAAGCCGGCCAGGGTCTCGATGACGCCGATGATCAGGCCGCCGATCAAGGCGCCCGGGATCGAGCCGAAGCCGCCCAGCACCGCCGCCGGGAAGGCCTTCAGTCCCAGCGCAAGGCCGACGTTGGAATGGATGAAGGTGATCGGCGCCAGCAGCACACCGGCGGTCGCCGCCACCGCGGCGCTGATCGCCCAGATCAGCGAAACGACGCGCTTCACCGGGATGCCCATGTAGTAGGCCGCCAGCATGTTCTCCGACGTCGCGCGCATCGCCGTGCCCATGCGCGTGTAGTTGAAGAAGGCATAGAGCACGGCGCAGAGGATCACCGTGGCCACGATCACGGAGAGCTTGTCGTGGGCGATCACCAGGTCGCCGAGCTTCAGCACGCCGGTCGAGAAGGGGGTGTCGATCTTGAGGTCGTCGGTGCCCCAGATCATGCCGGCGATGGACCGCAGGAAGTATCCCAGCCCGATCGTGGCCATGACGATCGAGAACTGCGGATAGCCGAGGATCGGCCGGATCAGGACCCTCTCGGTCGCCATGCCGAACACCGCCATGGCGCAGACGGCGAACAGGAAGCCCAGCCAGTAGTCGAGGCCCATCAGGCCGATGAAGGTGAAAACGAAGAACCCGCCCAGCATCATCAGATCGCCCTGGGCGAAATTGACGACTTCCGTCGCCTTGTAGATGAGGACGAAGCCCAGCGCGATCAGGCCGTACACGCAGCCGAGCGCTATTCCGCTCACAAGCTGCTGGATGAAATCGAGCATTCCCCTACCCTGTAAATCGGCCGTTTATCGGCTTCGCGTTGGTGCGTCATATGACATGGCAGGGCTGCGCGGAGTCAATGGATTTTCGCTCCGCGCGCTGTACTGTGGATCGATCGAGCCCGTACCGGAGAAACCCATGTCGCTCGCCGAGCAGGCCCTCCCGTCGGGCAGGCCGCCGTCGCCGTTCTATACCGAGGAGCACGAGGCGTTCCGGAGCACCGTCCGGCGCTTCGTCGAGCGCGAGATCATGCCCCATGTCGACCAGTGGGACGAGGCCGAGGAGTTTCCGCGCGACCTCTACCGCAAGGCCTCGGCGGCGGGACTGCTGCAGCTCGGCTTCCCCGAGGAATATGGCGGCGTTCCGACGGACCCGTTCTTCGGTATCGTCAAGGCCGAGGAAATGGCGCGCCACGGCAGCGGCGGCCTCAACGCCAGCCTGAACAGCCACACGATCGGTTCGCCGCCCATTGCCGCGCTGGGGCCGGAGTGGATGAAGCGCAAGGTGCTGCCCGAGGTGCTGGCGGGCGAGAAGATCAGCGCGCTCGCCATCACCGAACCCAGCGGCGGCTCCGACGTCGCGAACCTCAGGACCACGGCGCGGCGCGAGGGCGACCACTATGTGGTGAACGGCTCCAAGATGTTCATCACTTCGGGCATGCGCGCCGACTACTACACGGTCGCGGTCCGCACCGGCGGTCCGGGGGCGGGCGGTGTCTCGCTGCTGCTGATCGAGCGTGACCGGGAAGGCTTCGGGCGCACCAAGCTGAAGAAGATGGGCTGGTGGGCCTCGGACACGGCCCAGCTCTTCTTCGACAACGTGAAGGTGCCGGTAGAGAACCTGATAGGCGAGGAGAATCGCGGCTTCATCGGCATCATGCTGAACTTCAATTCCGAGCGGCTCGGCATGGCGGCCGGCGCCTGCGGCTATGCGAAGGTCTGTCTCGACGAGGCCATCGCCTATGCCCGCGAGCGCCATACGTTCGGCAAGCCGCTGATCGCCAACCAGGTCGTGCGTCACCGGCTGGTCGACATGGCGATGCGCATCAATGCCGTGAAGTCGACGCTCGAGCTGCTGGCTTACCGGGTCGGGCAGGGCGAGAAGCCTGTCGCCGAGATCTGCATGCTGAAGAACCTCGCGACTTCGACGATGGAGTTCTGCGCCAACGAGGCGATGCAGGTGTTCGGCGGTGCCGGATACCTGCGTGGCGCCAAGGTCGAGCGCATCTATCGCGAGACCAAGGTCATGTCGATCGGCGGTGGCTCGACCGAGATCATGAAGGATCTCGCCGCCCGCCAGATGGGGTTTTAGATGGAAAAGGACGCAAGGGTCGCGCTCTTCCAGCAGTGGTTCTCCGACAACATCCCGCACAACAAGGCGCTCGGCCTCAAGGTGATCGGCGCCTCGCGCGGCTTCGCCTCGATGCAGCTCGACTGGCGCGAGGAGCTGGTCGGCAATCCCGAGACCGGCGTGCTGGCGGGCGGACCGCTCACCGCCTTGCTCGACGGCTGCTGCGGCATGTCGGTCGCCACCATGCTGAAGGCGCCGGAACCCTTCGCGACGCTCGACCTGCGCATCGACTATGTGCGACCGGCGGAGCCCGGCAAGCCGGTGATCGCCGAGGCCGAATGCTATCGCATCACCCGCTCGGTCGCCTTCACCCGCGCCTTCGCCCATCACGGCGATGCCAAGGACCCGATCGCGGCCGCCGCCGGCACCTTCATGCTGGGCACCAAGGGCAAGCCGACCCGGCCGCCGCTGGGAGACAAGCCATGAGCGCGCTGCTCGAACGCCTCGCCGAGGCGCGCAAGGAGGGCAACGTCGCCCGCCTGGCCGAGGCCATCCCCTATGCGCGCTGGATGCAGATCGCACCGGAGAACACCACCGGCGAGCTGCTGACGCGGATGCGCTTTCACCCGGAGCTGATCGGCAACACCTTCCTGCCGGCGATCCATGGCGGCACCCTGGGCGCGATGCTGGAGATGGCGGCGATCTTCCATCTCCTGTGGGAGACGGAGACCGAGACGGTGCCGAAGATCGTCAACATCACCGTCGACTATCTGCGCTCGGCCCGTCCGGTCGACGTGATCGCCTGCGCCAAGGTGACCAAGCAGGGAAGGCGCATGGTCAACGTCTTCGCCGAAGCCTGGCAGGAAGACAGGTCACGCCCCGTCGCCACCGCCAACGCCCACTTCCTCGTCAAGTCCGACGCCGACGCCCCGCCGTCGCTCTAGAGTCCCGCGGAAACCTCGGGCCTGCGTGTTTCCGCGCAGGACCGCCGCGCGGCTTGACTATTGTCTGCACTCCGGTAGCAATTTGTGTGTGGGACTTGGGTTGGGGCAGTGAAATGGCGTTTTCGGGATTGGACCTATCGACCCTGGACGGCACATCCGGCTTCAGGCTGGCCGGCGTGGCGGCCAGCGACCAGAGCGGTTTCTCGGTGGCATCCGCGGGGGACGTGAACGGCGACGGCTACGCCGACATGATCGTCGGCGCGCGGCGTGCGGATCCCAACGGCCTCTACAACGCCGGTTCGAGCTACGTGGTGTTCGGCAAGGCGTCGGGCTTCTCGGCGACTCTCGACCTCGTGACTCTGGACGGCTCGACCGGCTTCCGGCTGGACGGTGCGGCAGCCGGTGATGTCAGCGGCTATTCGGTGGCGTCTGCCGGGGACGTGAACGGCGACGGCTACGACGACCTGATCGTGGGCGCGCGGGACGCGGACCCGAACGGCAGCAACTCTGGCGCGAGCTACGTGGTGTTCGGGCGGGCATCGGGCTTCGCGTCCAGCCTCGCCCTCGGGACGCTGGACGGCACGACCGGCTTCCGGCTGGCCGGCGCTGCAGTCAGCGATTACAGCGGTAGGTCGGTCGCGTCGGCGGGGGATGTGAACGGCGACGGCTACGCCGACCTGATCGTCGGCGCACGTTATGCGGACCCGAACGGCAGCAACTCCGGGTCGAGCTACGTGGTGTTCGGCAAGGCGTCGGGCTTCGCGGCCAGCCTCAACCTGTCGGGTCTGGACGGTACGACCGGCTTCCGGCTGGACGGCGCGGCAGCCAGCGATCAAAGCGGTTTCTCTGTCGCGTCTGCGGGGGACGTGAACGGCGACGGCTACGACGACCTGATCGTCGGCGCAAGGTTTGCGGATCCGAACGGCAGCAACTCCGGCGCGAGCTACGTTGTGTTCGGCAAGGCGTCGGGCTTCGCGGCGACGCTCGGCCTCGGGACGCTGGACGGCACGACCGGCTTCCGGCTGGACGGCGTGGCCGCCAGCGATAACAGCGGCCTCTCGGTGGCGTCGGCGGGCGACGTGAACGGCGACGGCTACGCCGACCTGATCGTCGGCGCGCCGTACGCCCGTGCGAGCGGCCTCCCCGGAGCCGGCTCGAGCTACGTGGTATTCGGCAAGGCGTCGGGCTTCGCGAGCTCCCTTGCCCTCGGGACGCTGGACGGCACGACCGGCTTCCGGCTGGATGGGGGGGCATTCGACGATCGGAGCGGTTTCTCGGTTGCGTCAGCGGGGGACGTGAACGGCGACGGCTACGACGACCTGATCGTGGGCGCGCCGTACGCGGATCTGAACGGCCCTGTTTCCGGCACGAGCTACGTGGTGTTCGGCAAGGCATCGGGCTTCAGCGCCAGCCTCGCCCTCTCGACCCTGAGCGGCACGACCGGCTTCCGGCTGGACGGCCTGGGAGTCAGTCTGAGCGGTTCCTCGGTTGCGTCTGCGGGGGACGTGAACGGCGACGGCTATGCCGACCTGATCGTCGGGGCAAAGGGGGCCAGTCCGAACGGCTCTTCTTCCGGCGCGAGCTACGTGGTGTTCGGCAGGTCGGGCCTGTTCACCACGGGCGACGGCGCCGCGAACACGCTGACCGGCGGCACGGGCGACGACGCGCTCTATGGCCTGGGTGGCGGCGACACGCTCGATGGGCTGGGCGGTCATGACACGCTGAACGGCGGTTCGGGCGCCGACACCATGACCGGCGGTGGCGGCAACGACACCTACCAGGTGGACGATGCCGGCGACATCGTCGTCGAACTGGGTGGCGGCGGCACCGACACGGTCAAGACCACGCTGGCGTCCCTTGCGCTCGGCGACCATGTCGAGCGGCTGCAATTCGTGGGCACCGGCGCCTTCACCGGCACCGGCAATGGACTGGACAACCTGCTGACGGGCGGCAGCGGCAACGACACGCTCGACGGCGGTGCCGGCAGCGACCTGTTGCGCGGCGCCGAGGGTGCGGACCAGATGACCGGCGGCGGCGGCAACGACACCTACCAGGTGGACGATGCCGGCGACGTCATCGTCGAACTGACGGGCGGCGGCACCGATACGGTGCGGACGACACTGGCGTCCTTTACGCTGGGCGACCATGTCGAGCGCGTGCAGTTCCGCGGTACCGGCGACTTCACCGGCACCGGCAACGGGCTCGCCAACGCGATCATCGGCGGGGCGGGCAACGACACGCTGGACGGTGGCCTCGGCAGGGACACGCTGCGCGGCGGGGCGGGCGTCGACGTACTGATCGGCGGTGCGGGTGCCGACACGATGGAGGGCGGAGCCGGAACAGACGTGTTCGTGTTCCGCGCGACCGGCGACTCGACGCGGGCCTCGCGCGACACGATCCTGGGCTTCACGGTGGGAACGGACATCATCGACCTCACGCAGATCGACGGCGGCTTCCAGCCGCTTCAGACCGTGACGTCGGCGCCGGCGACGATCGGCGCCCACTCGCTGGTGGCCTTCGCCCTGGGCAACGGCAACACGGTGCTCTACGCCAACAACACCGACGCCGCGCTGAGCACCAGGAGCGCCAGCATGGAGATCGTGCTGAAGGGCGTCACCGCGCTCAGCGACTCCGACCTCGACTACCTTGTCGTCTGAGCCCGTGGCCGGCATCCCCGGGTTGAACCGCCGGACCGGTGCATCGTTCGGAAGGTGACGTTCGGTTTGATGATCGTCTGCACTCCGGTAGCAATTTGTGCGTGAGACGGGGTGAGGGGAAGTCGCAATGACCTTTTCGGGACCGGACCTCGGGACGCTGCCGGCGAGGGCTGCGACGACCTGATCGACGGATAGCAGTTTGACGCGCGACATCGATCGCAAATTGCGGCGGAGATCTCGCAATACGTCGCCTTCACAGGGTGGCCCTCGCCCGGCAGTATAAGTGAAATAGACGAAACAAACGAAACAGACGAAACGAAAACCCACTTCCCGCGGCGCGGGCGATTTTCGGCGTTTCAAGACTTGATTGTTGCGAAAATCGGTGAGAGCCCGTGGCCGGCATCCACGGGTTGCACCGCCGGACCGGTGCATCGTTCGGAAGGTGACGTTCGGCTTGACTATTGTCTGCACTCCGGTAGCAATTTGTGCGTGAGACGGGGTGAGGGGAAGTCGCAATGACCTTTTCGGGACCGGACCTCGGGACGCTGGCCGGCGAGGGCTGCGACGAGCTGATCGACGGATAGCAGTTTGACCCGCGACATCGATCGCAAATTGCGGCTCACGGCCGCTCTGCTGGGAGCGCATGCCCGCAAGGATCTTGCGGCGGCGTTCAGGCGCGTCAATCCCAACACGACATTCGACGTCGCGCGCGCCGACAAGTGGCTGCACGGCCGCGCCCGGCCGCGCGACGCCAGGATCTACGAGGACTGGTCGAAGCTGCTCGGTCTGGACCGGCCGAGCGCATGGATCGCCGGCTGCGGCTACGAGGAATTCCTGGCCGAGGTTGCGGCCCGGCACGGCCGTGACCCGGAGGAGTTGCAGCAGCGGCTCGATGCCCAGGGGCGGCCACCCGTTCCGGAAGCACCCGGTCTGTCGCTGGCCGGCATCTACGCAAGCTACTCCCATGCCTGGTCGCCCTATTTCCGCGGGCGGCTGATCCGCGGCGAACTCTGCATCGGTGCACGAACCCGTGCGACCGGCCGCGGCAAGGGCCGGGCGGACCAGCTGGCGGCACGCTATGGCGAGGTCCTGCCGACCGGCCGCCTGCAACTCGACGGCACGGTGGCGGTCGACAAGCGCTCGCTCCGGATCGAAGTCAGCGACGCGACGGAGGTCTCGCAATACGTTGCCTTCACGCTCTTTCCGCCGTCACCGCCGGTCAGCGTGCTCGCCGGGCTGATGTTCGGCACCACCCTGATCGGCCCGGACGCCCAGCCTTCGGCGACGCGGGTCGTGCTGATCCGGCTGCCGGGGCCGAGCGAGCGCCTCGGGCGCGACGAAGCCTATCTGCCGGCGGGCGCCTCCATCGCCCGCGACCTCCAGCTGCTGGGCCTTCCGGTTGCCGATCCGGGCGCCTTGGACCGCGTGCTGGACGCCCATATGCGGGGCGACGGGCGCGACGGCATCGACCAGGTCTCCGGCACGACCTATCGCGAGCTCCTCGAACTGTTCGACCGGAACTGGTTGACTGGCGGCGCCGCTCTGGCGGCCGAACCGATGGTCGGCTCTTTCGCGCCTCGTGTCGGCCGGGCGCGGCGATAGTTCCCAGGCTGTTGCGGGCGGCCAAAGGACGAAGAATTCTGCGGAATTCCGCTCGCCGAAGATGAAGGTCGATCGCTGCCGTGCCCATAACGAGCAGGGAGCCTGGGAGCGCAGGCGCGGTGCTTCCGTCGACCATCGATCCGTCGACCCGGGACGGCACGACCGGCTTCAGGCTGGGCGGCTCGACGACTCCGGATTTCGCCAGCCGCTCGGTCGCGTCGGTGGGTGACGTGAACGGCGACGGTTTCGACGGTCCGGATCCGAAGCGCCGAAGCCCGGCAGGAAGGGCCGTTCCGCTTGCCTGACGACTGCCGTGCCGTCGCGATTAGTGAGAAGGATTGGGAATGGCCTTTTCGGGATTGGACCTCGGGACGCTGGACGGCACGTCCGGCTTCCGGCTGAGCGGCGCGGCAGCCGGCGATCAGAGCGGCTTTTCGGTCGCGTCTGCGGGGGACGTGAACGGCGACGGCTACGACGACCTGATCGTCGGCGCGCGGTTCGCAGATCCGAATGGCAGCAACTCCGGTTCGAGCTACGTGGTGTTCGGCAAGGCGGCGGGCTTCGCGGCCGATCTTGCCCTGGGGACGCTGGACGGCACGACTGGCTTCCGGCTGGACGGCGTCGCCGCTGACGATCAGAGCGGCTGGTCGGTTGCGTCTGCAGGGGACGTGAACGGCGACGGCTATGGCGACCTGATCGTCGGCGCGCGGGGGGCGGATCCGAACGGCAGCTATTCCGGTTCGAGCTACGTGGTGTTCGGCAAGGCATCGGGCTTCGCGGCGGATCTCGACCTCGGCGCTCTGGACGGCACGACCGGCTTCCGGCTGGATGGTACTGCGACCAGCAGTCAGAGCGGCCGGTCAGTCGCGTCTGCGGGGGACGTCAACGGCGACGGCTACGACGACCTGATCGTCGGCGCGCCCTACGCCAATGCGAGCTACGTGGTGTTCGGCAAGGCGTCGGGCTTCGCGGCGGATTTCGCTTTGTCGACCGTGGACGGCACGACTGGCTTCCGTCTGGGCGGAGTTACGGGGGATCGGGCCGGCTATTCGGTTGCGTCCGCGGGGGATGTGAACGGCGACGGCTACGACGACCTGATCGTCGGGGCCTGGAGGGCCAATGGCGCCACCGGCGCGAGCTACGTGGTGTTCGGTAAGGCGTCGGGCTTCGTGGCCGATCTCGCTTTGTCGACCCTGGACGGCACGACCGGCTTCCGGCTGGACGGGGTGGCATTCGACGATCGGGCCGGTTACTCGGTTGCGTCTGCGGGGGACGTCAACGGCGATGGCTACGCCGACCTGATCGTCGGCGCGCCGTTCGCGGATCTGACCGGCACTGTTTCCGGCTCGAGCTACGTGGTGTTCGGCAAGGCGTCGGGCTTCGCGGCGACGCTGGGCCTCGGGACGCTGGATGGCACGACCGGCTTCCGGCTGGACGGCGCTGCGGCAGGGGATCGGAGCGGTAGGTCGGCCGCGTCGGCGGGGGACGTGAACGGTGATGGCTACGATGACCTGATCGTCGGCGCCTGGGGGGCCGATCCGAACGGCAACTATACCGGCGCGAGCTACGTCGTGTTCGGCAAGGCGTCGGGCTTCGCGGCGACTCTCGGCCTCGGGACCCTGGACAGCGCGACCGGCTTCCGGCTGGACGGCGCGGCAGGGGGCGACCAGAGCGGCTGGTCGGTGGCATCTGCGGGGGACGTCAACGGCGACGGCTACGCCGACCTGATCGTCGGCGCGCTGGGGGCGGATCCGAACGGCAGCGATTCAGGCGCGAGCTACCTGGTGTTCGGCCGGTCCGGCCTGTTCACCACGGGGGATGCCGCGGCCAACACGCTGACCGGGGGCGAGAACGACGATGCGCTCTATGGGCTGGGCGGCGACGACACGCTCGATGGTCTGGGCGGCCACGACACGCTGAACGGTGGCACGGGTGCCGACACCATGACCGGCGGTGCCGGCAACGACACCTATCATGTGGACGATGCCGGCGACGTCGTGATCGAGGCGGGAGGCGGCGGCATCGACACGGTCAAGACCACGCTGGCGTCCTACACGCTGGGCAGTCAGGTCGAGCGGCTGCAGTTCGTGGGCACCGGCGACTTCGCCGGCACCGGCAACGGGCTCGACAATCTGCTGACGGGCGGCAGCGGCAACGACACGCTCGCCGGCGGCGCGGGCCGCGACACGTTGCGCGGGGCGGAGGGCACGGACACCATGACCGGCGGCAGCGGCAACGACACCTACCAGGTGGACGATGCCGGCGACGTCGTCGTCGAACTGGGCGGCGGCGGCATCGACACGGTGAGAACCGCCCTGTCGACCTATGTCCTGGGCGACCATGTCGAGCGCGTGCAGTTCCGGGGAACCGGCGACTTCACCGGCATCGGCAACGGACTGGACAACGTGCTGAGGGGCGGCGACGGTGACGACACGCTCGAGGACGATACGGGCAACGACACGCTGATCGGCGGCGCGGGCGCCGACGCGATGGCCGGCGGTGCCGGCGACGATACCTACTATCTGGACGATGCCGGCGATATCGTCGTGGAGGGAACCGCCGAGGGCTTCGACACGGTGCGGACGACCCTGGCGTCCTATGTATTGGGCGACAATCTGGAGATCCTTCAGTTCGACGGCACCGGCTCCTTCGCCGGCAGCGGCAACGTGCTCGCCAACATGATCACCGGCGGGGCCGGCCACGACATGCTGGACGGCGGTCTCGGCGGAGACATATTGCGCGGCGGGGCGGGCGCCGACGTGCTGATCGGCGGCGCCGGCGCCGACACGCTGGCGGGCGGCGCCGGGACGGACGTGTTCGTGTTCCGCGCGACCGCGGACTCGACGCGGGCCTCGCGCGACACGATCCTGGACTTCACGGCGGGAACGGACGTGATCGACCTGACGCAGATCGACGGCGGCTTCCGGCCGCTGCAGACCGTGACGTCGGCGCCGTCGACCATCGACGCCCACTCGCTGGTGGCTTTCCTCGTGGGCAACGGCAACACGGTGCTCTACGCCAACAACACCGATGCCGCGCTGAGCACCAGGAACGCCAGCATGGAGATCGTGCTGAAGGGCGTCACCACCCTCAGCGACACCGACCTCGACTACCTCATGGTCTGAACCGCGTTAGGGCCGCCGCCGCACAGAACGGAAAACGGCCTCTGCGACTTCCCCTCTCGGTTTGACTTATTTCCGCAGCGTGATAGCAATTTGTTGGGGCGGGGAGAGGGGCGCGCGGAATGGCGTTTTCGGGATTGGACCTTGGGACGCTGGACGGCACGTCCGGCTTCCGGCTGGACGGCGCGGCCGCCGGTGATGGCAGCGGCCAATCGGTCGCGTCTGCGGGGGACGTGAACGGCGACGGCTACGACGACCTGATCGTCGGCGCCAGTCTCGCGGATCCGAACGGCAGCAGCTCCGGCGCGAGCTACGTGGTTTTCGGCAAGGCGTCGGGCTTCGCGACCAGTCTCGACCTGTCGACCCTGGACGGCACGACCGGCTTCCGGCTGGACGGCGCTGCGGCAGGGGATCTGGGCGGCGGGTCCGTCGCTTCGGCGGGAGACGTGAACGGCGACGGCTACGCCGACCTGATCGTGGGCGCGCGGCGTGCGGATCCCAACGGCCTCTACAACGCCGGTTCGAGCTACGTGGTGTTCGGCAAGGCGTCGGGCTTCTCGGCGACTCTCGACCTTGGGGCGCTGGACGGGACGACCGGCTTCCGCTTGGACGGCGCGGCCGCCGGTGATGCCAGCGGCTATTCGGTCGCGTCTGCGGGCGACGTGAACGGCGACGGCTACGACGACCTGATCGTCGGTGCGCGGGACGCGGATCCGAACGGCAGCTATTCTGGCGCGAGCTACGTGGTGTTCGGCAAGGCGTCGGGCTTCGCGGCCGATCTCGCTTTGTCGACCTTGGACGGCACGACCGGCTTCCGGCTGGACGGCGGTGCTACCCTTGATAGGAGCGGCTCTTCGGTCGCGTCGGCGGGGGACGTGGACGGCGACGGCTATGACGACCTGATCGTCGGCGCGCCGAGCGCCGATACGCAAGGCTACGGCAGCAACAACGGTCGGAGCTACGTGGTGTTCGGCAAGGCGTCGGGCTTCGCGGCCAGCCTCAGGCCTGGCGAGGCCGACTTTTCGCTGTTCGGCAGGACTTACAATGACCGCAGCGGCAGTTCGGTCGCGTCTGCAGGGGACGTGAACGGCGACGGCTACGCCGACCTGATCGTCGGCGCGCCGGGCGCGACCCTGAACGGTTCCTCTTCCGGCTCGAGCTTTGTGGTGTTCGGCAATGCGAGGGGGGGATTCATCGAGACCGAACTCGGGCATGTGGACGGCACGACCGGCTTCCGGCTGGACGGCGCGGCATCTGACAGCAGCGCCTTTTCGGTCGCGTCGGCGGGGGACGTTAACGGCGACGGCTACGACGACCTGATCGTCGGTGCGCGGGGCGCGGCCCCGAACGGCCTCACGACTACCGGCTCGAGCTACGTGGTGTTCGGCAAGGCGACGGGCTTCGCGGCCAGTCTCGACCTGTCGATCATGGACGGCACGACCGGCTTCCGGCTGGATGGCGCTGCAGCCGGCGATCAGAGCGGCTTTTCGGTCGCGTCAGCGGGTGACGTGAACGGCGATGGCTACGCCGACCTGATCGTCGGTGCGCGGGGGGCGGATCCGAACGGCCTTTCGGGGGCTGGCTCGAGCTACCTGGTGTTCGGCAGGTCGGGCCTGTTCACAACCGGGGATGCCGACCCGAACACGCTGACCGGGGGCGCGAGCGACGACGCGCTCTATGGGCTGGGCGGCGACGACACGCTCGATGGGCTGGGCGGCCACGATACGCTGAACGGCGGCACCGGCGCGGACACGATGACCGGCGGTACCGGCAACGACACCTACCAGGTGGACGATGCCGGCGATGTCGTCATCGAACTGGGCGGCGGCGGCACCGACACGGTCAAGACTGCCCTCGCGTCCCTTGCGCTCGGCGACCATGTCGAGCGGCTGCAATTCGTGGGCACCGGCGCCTTCACCGGCACCGGCAATGGACTGGACAACCTGCTGACGGGCGGCAGCGGCAACGACACGCTCGACGGCGGCGCAGGCGCCGACACGCTGCGCGGTGCCGCGGGGGCGGACCAGATGACCGGCGGCGGCGGCAACGACACCTACCAGGTGGACGATGCCGGCGACGTCGTGACGGAGGCGGCGGCCGGCGGCATCGACACGGTCAGGACGACCCTGGCGTCCTACACGCTGGGCGACCAGATCGAACACCTGCAGTTCCGCGGCAACGGCGACTTCACCGGCACCGGCAACGGGCTTGCCAACGCGATCACCGGCGGGGCGGGCAACGACATGCTGGACGGCGGCCTCGGCAGGGACACGCTGCGGGGCGGGGCGGGCAACAACTTGCTGCTGGGCGGTGCCGGCGCCGACACGCTGGTGGGCGGCGCCGGGGCGGACGTGTTCGTGTTCCGCGCGACCGGGGATTCGACGCGGGCCTCGCGCGACACGATCCTGGACTTCACGGCGGGAACGGATGTGATCGACCTGACGCAAATCGACGGCGGCTTCCGGCCGCTGCAGACCGTGACGTCGGCGCCGTCGACCATCGACGCCCACTCGCTGGTGGCCTTCCTCGTGGGCAACGGCAACACTGTGCTCTACGCCAACAACACCGATGCCGCGCTGAGCACCAGGAGCGCCAGCATGGAGATCGTGCTGAAAGGCGTCACCACGCTCAGCGACGCAGACCTCGACTACCTGATGGTCTAAGCTGCCTTCGGGTTGCCGCTGCACAGGGATCGCTGCGAAATGGAAAAAGAGAACGCTGCCGCGACGGCGATCGACGTCGCGGGAGGAGACACGGCCGAGGCCGTGCCGGATGCCGCGACTTGGTCCGCCGGGACGCCAAAGCCCGCCTTCGTCGCCACCAGCTCACGGCATTTCCCGGGCTGGCTGGCCGACACCGGCGGCAGCCTGGCGATCTCGACCTACCAGAGCGGAAAGGTCATCCTGGTCGGAACCAACAGGCAGGCCGAGCGGCTCTCGATCTTCGACCGCACGCTGGACCGGCCGATGGGGTTGGCGTTCCGGGACTCGCGTCTGGTCGTGGCCTCGTCGATCCAGATCACGAACTTCGTCGATGCCGCGCACGGCACGCCGGGCGCGGCCGGCTACGACGCGCTGTTCGTGCCCCAGTCGGCGACCTATACAGCCGATCTAGACGTCCACGACGTCGCCTTCGATGCCGAGGGCAGGCTGGTCTTCGTCAACACGCTGTTCTCCTGCCTCGCAACCGCCAGCGAGACGCACAGTTTCAAGCCGCTGTGGAAGCCGCCGTTCATCACGCGCCTGGCACCGGAGGATCGTTGCCATCTGAACGGCCTCGCCATGCGCGACGGCAAGCCGGCCTTCGTCACCTGCGTCGCCGAGACCGACCTCGCCGATGGCTGGCGCGAGCATCGCACCGGCGGCGGTGTGGTGATCGACGTCGCCTCCGGCGAGATCGTCTGCCACGGGCTCTCGATGCCGCACTCGCCGCGCCTGCACGGGGGCAAGCTCTGGGTGCTGAACTCGGGAGCCGGCGAAGTGGGCACGGTCGATCTCGGCACCGGCCGCTTCGAGCCCCTGGCCTTCTGTCCGGGCTATCTCCGCGGGCTGGACTTCGTCGGACCCTATGCGCTCGTCGGTCTATCGGAGCCGCGCGAGAACCGCACCTTCGCCGGCCTGCCGCTGCAGGACCGCCTGGCCGCGGCCAAGGCCGGTCCGCGCTGCGGCGTGTACGTGATCGACACGCGCACGGGCGACGTCGCGCACTGGCTGCGGTTCGAGGGCGTGGTCAGCGAACTCTATGACGTCGCCGCCCTGCCGGGTCTCGCACGACCGATGATGATCGGCTTCAAGAGCGACGAGATTCGCCGGACCGTGTCGATCGAATAGCGATCACGCCAGGGGATTGCCGAGGTCCACGCCGTACTGCCGGGCGTTCTGCGCCATGTAGTGGTCGCGGCCCTGCACCGGCTCGCCGCGGACGGCGGCGTCGACCATGTCGACGAAGGTGTGCCAGCCCATGGCGTTCAGCTTCACGAACGATTCGAGCACCGGCAGGTGTTCGAGGGTGAAGCGGGTGCCCTCGGCCGCCGGCGCCAGGGTCAGGATCACATAGGATTCCGGATAGGGCGAGGTCGCGTCGCCCGGATTGTACACGTTCCATGTGTAGGCCAGCCGGCCGGGCGGCTGCCATTGCGTGACGACGCCGCGAATGTGACCGCCCATCAGCGATACGGCGCCGCCGACCCTGGGCTCGATGCGGCCGTCGCCGTACCAGCCGGGCAGGCGGCCGGGATCGGTCAGGAACGGCCATGCCTGTGCCGGGAGACAGAGGAGGTGGCGTTCGAAGCGCACCATATGCGCATGGGTGAATTGCGCGCCGTCGCTCATGGACTTTCCCGCCTCTTGCCTTAAAGAAAACGCCGCATGGATTACGAATCCCTCAAGACCCCGGCCGACGACGTCGTTCGCGACGATGCCAGCTTCGAGGCCTATCGGCTTCCCGGCGACTTGATCGATTCACATCACCCGACAATCGTGGCCTACGCAAGGCGCGTGGCCGGCGAGGGCCGTGACCAGGAGAAGGCCCTGCGCCTGTACTACGCGGTGCGCGACGGGCTGCGCTACGATCCCTACAACACGCCGATGAAGCGAGAGGCCTATCGGGCCAGCGCGACGCTTGAGGCGGGTCACGGCTACTGCGTGAACAAGGCCGGCCTCATGGCCGCCGTCTGCCGCGCCGTGGGCATTCCGGCGCGGCTGGGTTATGCCGACGTGCGCAACCACATGACGACACGGCGCCTGTCCGAACTGATGGGCAGCGACGTCTTCTACTACCACGGCTACACCGATGTCTGGCTGGACGGGCGCTGGGTCAAGGCGACGCCGGCCTTCAACCGCGAACTCACCGACAAGTTCGGCCTGAAGCCGCTCGACTGGGACGCCGTGGGCGATTCGATCTACCACCCGTTCGACCTCAGCGGGCGCCGCCACATGGAGTATCTCGCCTATCGCGGCGTCTTCGCCGACATCCCGTTCGAGGAGATCCGCGGCGCCTTCCGCCACTACTATCCACGGATGACGAAGGCGCAGGAGGAGATGGCCCAAGGGGATATGGCATTGGGCGGGGATTTCGGTGCCGAGGGAGCGGCCGAGGCGGCGGACGGGGCGAAGTCGACGTGAATCTCGCGCCGCGGTCGCCCGCCTACATCGCGCTCCTGGTGGCGCTGGGCAGCTTCGGCCCGCTCACCATGAGCATCTACACGCCGGTGATGCCGTCGGTCGGGCACGAGCTGCTGGCGACGCCCGAGAACGTGAAGCTGACGCTCACGACCTACATGCTGGGCTTCGCGGTCGGACAGCTCTTTTATGGCCCGCTCAGCGACCGTTACGGCCGCCGGCCGGTGCTGCTGGGCGGCCTGCTGTTCTTCGCCCTCACCAGCTTCGCCTGCTCCTTCGCGCCGTCGATCGGCGGGCTGATCGGACTGCGCATCGTGCAGGGTCTGGGCGCCGCCTCGGGATCGGTGCTCGGCCGCGCGCTGACGCGCGACGCCTACACCTACAAGGAAATGCCGCTGGTCATGAGCTGGATCTCGCTCGGCCAGAACATCGCGCCCTCGCTGGCGCCGATGATCGGCGGATTCCTCGGGGAATGGTCGAGCTGGCGGGCGACCTTCTGGTTCGTCGGCGGCTTCGGCACGATCCTGTTCCTGGTGACGCTGACGGGCCTGCGCGAGACCAACAAGTTTCGCAGCGAGCGGATCGACCTGTCGAGCCTGCTGCGCGGCTCCGGCGAGATGCTGCGCGACCGCCGCTTCCTCGGTCACATCCTGCCGCTGGGCTTCGCCTTCGCCCTGAATTTCGGGATGCTGGCCGGCGTGCCCTTCGTGCTGCAGGAGAGCATGGGCTTCAGCCCGCGCGAGTTCGGCCTGATCGTGCTGCTCTCGGTCGGCGGCTTCACGCTCGGCACCTTCGTGAACAACCGCCTGGTCGGCCGGGTCGCGCCGGTCGAGATCATCATGTTCTCGGGCTGGTTCCACGTGGCGGCACTGGTCGGGATGGGAGCTCTTTCGCTGGCCGGCATCGTCACCTGGTGGGCCATCGTCGGTCCGCACATGCTGCTGAGCTTCGGCACGGGCATGATCGTGGCCAACGCCAACGCCGGGGCCGTCGGCCTCTATCCGCGTCTCGCCGGGACCGCTTCGTCGCTGGCCGGCCTCGCGCAGATGGGCATGGGCGCCATGGGCACGATCGCGGTCGCGGCCCTGAGCGTGGTCGGCAGCCGCCATGTCGCGATGCCGATGGTGATCGGGCTCGCGCCGTTCGCGATCGCGACGGTGCTGAGCGCCCGACTGTTGCGCGGTGAGCCGCGCACGCCGAAAGTGGACGATTAGAAGAGGGAGAGAGAAAACGATGACGAACATGCTGAAGGACAAGGTCGTGCTGGTGACCGGCGCGGGCGGCGGCATCGGCCGCGAGATGGCGCTGCTGGCGGCCCGCGAGGGCGCAAAGGTCGTGGTCAACGATCTCGGCGGCGCGGTCGACGGCGAGGGCAGCGGCAGCGCGACGGCGGCGGAGAAGGTCTGCGCCGAGATCGCGGCGGCCGGCGGTCAGGCCGTGCCGAACGGCGACAGCGTGGCCGATCCGGCCGGCGCGGAGCGCATGGTCAAGGCGGCCGTCGAGAATTTCGGCCGCATCGACGGCGTCATCAACAACGCCGGCATCCTGCGCGACCGCATCTTCCATCGCATGAGCCACATGGACTGGAAGATGGTGATCGACGTCCATCTCAACGGCTCATTCAACACCAGCCGCGCGGCCGCCAACTACTTCAAGGAGCAGAAGTCCGGCGCCTTCGTGCACTTCACCTCGACGTCCGGCCTCGTCGGCAACTTCGGCCAGGCCAACTACTCGGCGGCCAAGATGGGCATCATCGGCCTGTCGCGCTCGATCGCGCTCGACATGGCGGCGTTCAACGTCCGCTCCAACTGCATCTCGCCGTTCGCCTGGACGCGCATGATCGGAACCATCCCCGCCGACACCGAGGCGCAGAAGGCGCGCCTGGAGCGCTCCAAGAAGATGACCCCGGCCAAGATCGCGCCGATGGCGGTGTATCTGCTGTCGGATTCGGCCCAGGAGCAGGGCATCACCTCGCAGATCTTCGGCGTGCGCATGAACGAGATCATGCTGTTCAACGCCAACCGCCCGGTACGGTCCGTGCACAACTCCGAGGGCTGGACCCTGGAGGACATCGCCGAGCACGCGGTGCCGTCGATGAAGCCCTTCTTCACCGACCTGAAGCGCTCGCCCGAGTACTTCACCTGGGATCCGATCTGAGCATAGAGGACTGACGACAATGGCCGCCGCGAACATGAAGAACGAGCCCAAGATCGATCCCAAGGAGATCCTGGAGGGGATCGTCGAGTGGATCGAGATCGAGAGCCCGAGCCACGACGCGAAGGCGGTCAATGTCATGGTCGACAAGGTCGAGGGCCAGTTCCGCGACCTTGGCCTCGACCTGGAGCGCACGCCGGGCCGTGACGGCTTCGGCGACATCCTGGAAGCGAAGACCCCGGCCGAGTGGAGCACAGGGCAGGGCAAGGGCATTCTGGTCCTTGCCCATCTCGACACGGTGCATCCGCTCGGCATGAAGGAGAAGGAGCTGAAGATCCGCCGGGAAGGCGACAGCGTCTTCGGTCCCGGCATCTACGACATGAAGGCGGGCGGCTACATCGCCTACTACGCGCTGCGCCACCTGGTCCGTCAGGGCAAGAAGACCAAGCTGCCCGTCACCTTCCTGTTCATCCCCGAGGAAGAGGTCGGCAGCCCGACCTCGCGCGCCCGTATCGAGGAGGCGGCGAGGGGGCACAAATATGCGCTGGTCATGGAGCCCGGTCGCGACGGCGACAAGGTCGTGACCTCGCGCAAGGGCGTCGGTCGGTTCACCCTGACCGCGAAGGGCCGCGCCGCCCATGCCGGCGTACGTCACGAGGACGGCCGCAGCGCCATCCTGGAGATCGCGCGGCAGATCGTGCGCATCGAGGAGAAGACGGATTATGCCCGCGGCATCACCTGCAACGTCGGCCTGATCCGCGGCGGCTCGGGCGTCAACGTGACGCCGGCCGAGTGCTCGATCGACGTCGACCTGCGCGTGCCCAGCATGCAGCTGGCCGAGGAGATGACGCACTGGTTCCTGAACCTGGAGCCGATCGGCAAGGAGGTCGAGCTGACGGTCGAAGGCGGCATGAACCGTCCGCCCTACCAGAAGGATGCGGGCATCACCGATCTCTTCCAGAAGGCGCAGGCGATCTATCGTGAGATCGGCAAGGAGCTGAACGACGTGCCCCTGACCGGAGGCGGCAGCGACGGAAACTTCACCGCCGCTCTCGGCATCCCGACGCTCGACGGACTCGGCGCCGACGGCAAGGGCGCCCACGCCATCACCGAACAGATCTACTATTCGTCGCTCGAGCCGCGCACCTACCTCTGCGCGCGCCTGCTGGAGACGCTGGAATAGGTCGCTTCGTCGCCTAGTAAGCTGCCGTGAAGCGCTTGCGCAGGTGCTTGGGCTTCTCGATCTCGTTTACGATGGCGACAGCGAAATCCTCGCGGCTGATGGCGCTCTGGCCTTCCTTGTCCTCGAGCAGGTGATCCTTGCCGAGGCGGAACTTGCCGGTGCGATCGCCCGGCTGGATCGAGGCTGGCGGCGAGATCGCGGTCCAGTCGAGGTCCTTCACCTTGCGCACCTCTTCCAACGCCAGCGACGCGGGCCTGGAGGTCGGGGGCTGGATGCCGCGGTCGGCCATGTGGTCGAGATGGGTGCGGCCGTCGGCGCGCAGCAGGCTGCCGGCACCGACCACGAAGAGGACGCGCTTCACGCCGCTGTTGCGGACCGCTTCCAGCACGTGATGGACGCTGGCCTCGTTCCACTTCACCGACGCCACGACGATGTCGTGGCCCTTGAGGATGGCCGACATCGATACGACGTCGGTCGTGCTGCCCTGCCGGATGGTCATGCCGGGACGCGGCTTCAGCTTGGAGGCGTCGCGCGTGATGGCGGTGACGCTGTGCTTCCGGTTCAGGGCCTCGTCGAGGACGCGGCTGCCGATGTTGCCGGTGGAGCCGATGAGGGCGATCGCGGTCATTGCGGCGTTTCCTTCATGAGATGGCGCAGGGCCGCCACGGTCTCCGCCGGCGCCTCCTGCGGGACGTTGTGGCCGATGCGCGGCAGCATCCGGCGCTCGTAGCCGCCCGTGAACTTGTCGGACTGGCCGTCGCGGTCGGACGCAGGCCCCACACCGTCGGCTGCACCGTGGAGATTGATGGTGGGCACGGAGATCACGGGTTGGCTGGCGAGCTGCGCCTCGACCGGCTCCAGCATCGGGTCGCCCTTGGCGTAGCCGTAGCGATGGCGATAGGACTGGATAACGACGTCGACGAAGTCGGGGTTGTCGAACGAGGGCGCCGTCCTCTCGAACGTCGCGTCGTCGAATTTCCATTCAGGAGACCACAGGCTCCAGAGCAGCCTGCAGATGTCGCGGCGGTTCTTCGCGAGGCCTGCCCGTCCTCGCTCGGTGTTGAAATAGTACTGGTACCAGAGACGGTGCTCGGCGGCCGCGGGCGCAGGCTCGACCGACGCCGCGATATTCTGGAGATTGTAGCCGGTGCAGCTCACGAGGCAGCGGACGCGCTCGGGCCAAAGCGCCGAAACGATGCAGGCGGCACGGCCGCCCCAATCGTAGCCCGCCAGCGCGGCACGCCGGATGCCGAGCGCGTCCATCAGCTGCAGCAGGTCGTGGCCCAGCGCCGCCTGTTCGCCCGACCGCGGTGTTGCGGGCGACAGGAAGCGGGTGGGGCCGTAGCCGCGCAGATACGGCACCAGCACGCGATTGCCGTCGGCAGCGAGGGCGGGCGCAACCTCGTCGTAGGCCCGCACGTCGTAGGGGAAGCCGTGCAACAGGATCACCGGCGCGCCGTCGGGCGGCCCGTGCTCCTCGTAGGCGACGTCGAGGACGTCGGTCCGGATGGTATTGCGGTGCATCTGCTCAACGTATAGCGGCCCTGCGCCGCCGTTGACAGCCGTGCGTGCCGTGACCAGCCTCGACGAATGAGCCGGATTGGCAATTTCCTGACCCTGGAGCAGACGCGGAGGCTCGGCGCGAAATCGAACCTCGTGGGGGCGCTGCTCGTCCTGCAGGCCTGGGGACTGATCGCGGGCAGCATGGCGCTGTTCGCCCTGTGGCCCAACCCCATCACCTTCCTACTGGGGGTCATGGTGATCGGTGGGCGCCAGCTCGGTCTCGCCATCCTGATGCACGATGCCGCCCACGGGCTGCTCTTTGCCGACCGCGGCCTCAACGATCGGTTGGGCAGCTGGCTCTGCGCCTATCCGGTGTTCACCAGCCTCGCGCTGTACCGGCCGTACCACCTGCAGCATCACCGGTTCACGCAGCAGGCCGAGGATCCGGACCTGGGTCTTTCGCAGGCCTTCCCGACCAGCCGGGCCAGCCTGCGCCGGAAGATCCTGCGCGACCTCACCGGACAGACGGCGTTTCTCAGGCGTGGCGAGCAGATCCGCCGGGCGCTGGGGCCGGCGGACGCGCCGCTCGGCGTGCAACTCGGAAACCTGTGGCGCGCCGAGAAGGGCCCGCTGATCGCGAATTTCACCCTGCTCGCAGGGCTGTCGCTGGCGGGATACTGGTGGCTCTACCCGGTGATGTGGCTCCTGCCGCTCGCCACCTGGTACCAGCTCGTGAGCCGCATCCGGAACATCGCCGAGCACGCGGTCGTGCCGGACAATGACGATCCGCTGCGCAATACGCGGACCACCTACGCCAATCCGCTGATGCGGCTCCTGGTGGCACCCTTCTGGGTCAATTACCACCTCGAGCACCACCTGTTCATGTTCGTGCCCTGCTGGCGCCTGCCGCAGGCGCATCGTGCCCTGCTGGACGGCGGGCACCGCCTGTCGATGGAACTGAAGCCGGGCTACCTCGCCGTACTCAAGGCCGCGACCACGGGCGCGCAGGGCGCCGGCCGCGGCCCCGCGGAGCGCACCGCTCAGCACATCTAGCTCTGCGTCGATCGGCAAAACAAAAAGGCGGTCCGTCGGACCGCCTTTCGATTGGTGCCTGGCGCGGCCGCTTACTGGGCCGGGCAGGCGTAGATGTTCATCTCGGGGCCGAGGTCGTACGGCGGCGGCACCTGGGACAGCGACGTCACCTTCGGGTCCATCGCCCAGTCGAAAGCGCGCTTGCCGCGGCTGCAGAATTCCTTGTCGGTCGGCGCGCGCTGCGCCGTGCGGTTGGCGACCTCGGTGACGAACACGTCGGTGTTGAAGCGCTTGCGGGCGGCGACCTGGGAAAGCGAGCGGGCGTTGGTCGCGAACTCGTTGCGGAACTTGCCCACGAAGTCGGCATAGAGCTTCTCGTAGGCGCGGGCTCCGCCCGGGCCCTGACACTGGAGCGTCACGACCTGCAGCTCCTGCTGCACCATGCGCGCCCGTACGATCTCGAGGTCGGCCGCACTGTAGCAGATGGCCCGGATCTGGCCCGCGGGCGGCGCCGGCGGCACAGCGGCCTGATAGTCGGCCGCCGGCGGCTTCACGGGTGCAGCCGCGGTCTTCGTCTGCCCGAGCGTGCAGCCGCCCAGAGCGAGGATACCCCCCACGAGAATTGCCGCCTGTGTGAGCCTCTTGATCATCCGCAAACTCCAAACGCCGTTGGCCGGAAACCGCCAGCGGGTACAACAGTTAGCCGCCCGTTTCAAACCCTAATACCAATGGCGGGGCCGGTTGCGCCCATATCCTCCGGTTCTCAGTGTAAAGCTTTGGTGAGCGCCCGGTCGAAGATCTCCAGTCCGAGGTCGATCTCCGCCTCCGCCACCGTGAGGGGCGGGGCGATGCGGAATATACCGAACCCGCCGCGGACGGTGCTGGTCATCATCCCCAGTTCCAGGCAGTTCCGGGCTACCTGTTGGGCAAGTTCCGGGTCGGGGGTTCGTGAGCGCCGGTCCTTCACCAGGTCGAGCCCGAGCAGGAGGCCGCGTCCCCGCACGTCACCGATGCACTCGTGACGCTGCTGCAGGGCCTGCAGACCTTCCTTCAGCCGCCCGCCGAGGGTTGCCGCGCGCTCCGTGAAGCAATCGCGAAGGATGACCTCAATGACCTTCAGGCCGACGGCGGCGGGCAGGGGGTCGGAGGCGTGCGTCGTATAGAACAGGAAGCCGCGCTCGGCGGCCCTGTCCTCGATTTCCGGCGTCGTCAGCATGGCGGCGAGGGGCAGGCCGGCGCCCAGGGTCTTGGACAGGGTGAGATAGTCCGGCGTGACGCCGTCGCGCTCGCAGGCGAACAGGCTGCCGGTGCGGCCGAGCCCGGTCTGCGCCTCGTCGAAGATGAGCTGCATGTCGCGTTCGCGACATTTCTCGGCTAGTGCCGTCATCCAGCCTTCGGGCGGCTCCAGCACGCCGCCGGAGCTCAGGATCGGCTCGACGATGCAGGCCGCCAGGGCGCCGCTCGACTGGCGGTCGACCAGCTCGAAGCCGAAATCGAGCTCGCCCCGCCAGTCATAGACCCCACGGTCGTCGATGAAGCGCGAGCGATAGGTATCCGGTGCCGGCAGGACGAGCGCCCCCGGTTGCGGCGGTCCGTAGCCCTTGCGGCTCGACGAATAGGTCGCCGACGCGGCGCCGCCCGTGACGCCGTGCCAGGACCGGCTCATCGCCACGATCTCGTGACGGCCGGTCACCAGCTTGGCCATGCGCAAGGCCGCCTCGTTCGATTCGCCGCCGGTCGAGACCAGCAGCACGCGGTCGAGGTCTCCGGGCGCCACCTTCGCGATCAGCGCGGCCAGTTCGACCACGGGCCGAGACAGGATCGTCGAGTAGAGATGGTCGAGTTCGCCGACATAGCGGCGCGCCACCTCGGCGATTTCAGGGTGGCTGTGGCCAAGGATGGCGCTCATCTGTCCGGACGTGAAATCGAGGATCTTCCGCCCGTCGGCATCGGTGAAGTAATTGCCGGCCGCGCTCTCGGCGATCAGCGGCGAGAAGGCCCCGCCATAGCGCACCAGGTGGGCGCGGGCCTTGGCCCAGAAATCGGGATCGGCGTTCCTGCTCATGGTGCGATGGCCTCCAGGGCGGCCCTGACCAGCGGCATGCGGTCGTTGCCGAAAAACATGTCGTTGCCGACGAAGATCGTCGGGCTGCCGAAGCCGCCGCGCGCGATCAGCTCGTCGGTGTTGGCGCGCAGTCGCGCCTTGCAGGACTCGGTCTCGATTCCGGCAAAGAAGCGCTGGCGCTCGATGCCCGCCGTCAGGGCGATGTCGGCGAGCACGTCTTCCTTCGACAGGTCGCGATCGGCTCCCCAATAGGCCTCGAAGGCGGCGGTGGCGTAGGGAGCCAGCTTTCCCTCGTCGAGGGCCACGAAGGCGCCGCGCATGCACTTCACGCTGTTCACGGGAAAGACCGTTGGCGGGAACCTGATCGCCAGCCCGTAGAGGCGGGCCCAATCCTGCATGTCCTTCTGCATGTAGGCCTGCTTCCGCGGGTTGGGCTTGGCGCGGCTTTCGTAGACCGTCTGGTTCACGGCGTTGAACACGCCGCCCACGAGGATGGGCTTCCAGGCGATTTCGGCCGCCATTTCCCGTGCCAGCGGCTGGATCGCGTGGAAGGCGAGATAGGTCCACGGGCTTGAACAGTCGAAGTAGAACTCGAGCCGGCGCGCCATTTCGTCCCCCAGAAAGCGTTCGCCTTGTCGTTGCCATACATGGCGCGTATCTTGCAAATCCATGACGGTACCGACCGGCCAGTGTAGAGAAATGGGCCCCAAAAAGATCGCCATCGTCGTGCATCAGCAGCATTCGCGGCCCGGAAGGGTCGGCGCCCTGCTCGAGAAGCGCGGTTACGAACTTCACAGACTTTGCCCCAATCTGGGCTGCAACCTGCCCGAGGACATGTCCGATTATGCGGGCGTGGTGGTCTTTGGCGGCCCGATGTCGGCCAACGATTGCGGTACCCTGGCGGGCATCAAGTGTGAGCTCGAGTGGATACCCAAGGTCGTCGATGCCGGCGTTCCGTTCCTCGGACTCTGCCTCGGTGCCCAGCTCCTGACGCGCGCCGCGGGCGGGCGGGTTGGACCGCACCCCGAAGGGCTGGTCGAGATCGGCTATGTCGATGTCGAACCCACCGAAGCGGGTCGGCAGTGGTTCAGGGCGCCAATGAAGGTCTACCAGTGGCATCGCGAGGGCATGACGATCCCGGACTGCTGCGAGCTGCTGGCGACCAACGACCGCTATCCGGTCCAGGGATTCCGCTGTGGGCCGAATGCCTTCGGTTTCCAGTTCCATCCCGAGGTCACGCTGGAGATGAAGACCATCTGGACGCTCTCGGCGGCAGAGCGTCTCAAGATGCCGGGTGCTCAGCAGCGCGGCGTCCATCTCTCGATGCACGCGCTGTACGATCCGCCGCTCGACCGGTGGATCAACGGCTTTCTCGACCGCTGGCTCGCCACCGACCAGCGGATTGCGCGCACGGTCACTGCCGAGTTCGCTGCCGCTGCGGATTAGCGGCGCGATAGTCCCGCGTGCGGCCGTGCGCTAGTGTCTCCGGGAAACCAGAGGAGACGCGGAATGATATCGGGTGCGCTGATTTTCGTGCTGGCCGTCGTCGTCGTGGCGCTCGTGCTCATTTTCGCCGGCGTCAAGACGGTCAATCAGGGCACCAACTGGACCATCGAACGGTTCGGCAAATACACGCGAACCCTGTCGCCCGGCCTGCACCTGATCGTGCCGTTCATCGACACGGTCGGTCGCAAGATGAACATGCAGGAGAACGTGCTCGACGTTCCCGGGCAGAAGGTCATCACCAAGGACAACGCGACCGTGCAGGTCGATGCCGTGGCCTTCTACCAGGTGATCGACGCCGCCCGCGCCGCCTACGAGGTCCAGAACCTCCATCTGGCGATCACCAACCTCGCGGTCACCAACATCCGCTCCGTCATGGGCAACATGGCCCTCGACGAGATCCTGTCGCGGCGCAACGAGATCAACGACACGCTGCTCGCCGTCATCGACCAGGCGACCAACCCATGGGGCGTCAAGGTGCTGCGTGTCGAGCTGAAGGACATTGCACCGCCGGACGATCTGGTCGCGTCGATGGGCCGGCAGATGAAGGCCGAGCGGGAGAAGCGCGCCACCATCCTCGAGGCCGAGGGTGTGCGCGAATCGAGCATCAAGCGTGCCGAGGGCGACAAGCAGTCGGCCATCCTGATCGCCGAAGGCAAGCGCGAGGCCGCCTTCCGCGAGGCCGAGGCACGTGAGCGTCTGGCCGAGGCCGAGGCCAAGGCGACTGCTGCCGTGGCCGAGGCCATCGCCGGCAACGGCGCCCAGGCGGTCAACTACTTCCTCGGCACCAAGTACATCGAGGCGCTGGCCAAGATGGGATCGAGCAACAACTCCAAGATGTTCTTCCTGCCCGTCGAGGCCTCGGGCGTCATGGCGTCGATCGCCGGCATCGCCGAACTCGCCAAGGAGGCACAGGCCCGCGGCGCCGAGGGCGCCGCGCGGTCGCGTGGGTCTGTGCCCACCGCAGGGTAGCCGGTCATGCTCAAGTTCCTCTTCTGGTACTGGTGGGCGCTCGGCGCCGCCTTCCTCGTCCTCGAGATGCTCCTGCCGGGCGTCGTCTTCCTGTTTCTCGCGATCGGCACCTTGGCAGCAGGGCTTTTCCTGTTCGTCGTGCCGGACCTCTCGATCGAGCTGCAGCTCCTGACCTTCGCCGTGGTCTCGGTCGTGGCGGCGGTGGGCCTGCGCAGGACGCTGCGGCGCCTGCAGTACATCGACAGCAAGCCCAATTCGCTTAACGCGCGCGGTGACGCCCTGGTCGGCCAAACCATCGTGCTCGACGCTCCGATCCTGAACGGCCGCGGCCGCGTCACGCTGGGTGACGGGAGCTGGAGCGTCACCGGGCCCGACATGGTCAAGGGTGCCAGGGTGCGCGTGAAGGCCGTGAACGGGACCGAACTTGCAGTGGAGCCGGCGTCCTGAATCCGGAGCTTGCCTATAGTTAACAGTATGGTTAACTATAGGCCTGTTTCGGGAGGATCGCGATGGAACGGTCTTACGGCTGGGTGATCGTCGGCGCCGGCGCGCTGATGGGCTGCGTCGCGATCGGGGCACTGTTCTCGCTCGCGGTCTTCCTGCAGCCCATGGCCGAGGCGACAGGCTGGTCACGGACCGGCATCTCGAGCGCCATGACGCTCGATTTCCTGACCATGGGCGTTGCGGCCTTCGGCTGGGGCGCGCTCAGCGACCGGTTCGGACCGCGAATCGTCGTCCTCTCGGGCGCGCTCCTTCTGGGGCTTGGCCTTGCGCTGGCCAGCCGCGCCACCAGCCTGCTCGAATTCCAATTGATCTACGGGATCGTGGTCGGGGTCGCCGCCGGCGCGGTGTTCGCGCCGATGATCGCCACCGTCACCGGATGGTTCGACAGGCAACGTAGCCTTGCCGTCTCGCTGGTCTCCGCCGGCATGGGGGTGGCGCCCATGACCATCTCGCCCTTCGCGCAGTGGCTGATCTCGGCGCACGACTGGCGGACCGCGATGCTGACGATCGCTCTCGGTGCTTGGGCGCTGCTCGTGCCGGCGGCCCTGCTGGTCCGCCGCCCGCCGCCGGAGACGCCGTCACCGCCCGGTGCGGCGGCGGAGGGCGGGGAGGGGATGGCGGTCGGGCAGGCGCTTCGTTCGCCGCAGTTCGTCATTCTCTCGCTGACGTTCTTCTTCTGCTGCGCGGCGCATTCCGGTCCGATCTTCCATACGGTGAGCTACGCGCTGGCCTGCGGCCTGCCCGCCATGACGGCCGTCACGATCTACAGCGTCGAGGGGCTGGCGGGCCTCGGCGGCCGCGTCCTGTTCGGTCTTCTGGGCGACCGGTTTGGCGCCCGGCGCGTGGTCGTTCTGGGGTTGATGGTGCAGGCAGTCGGGGCCGGCAGCTACTACTTCACGCGCGGGGCGGGGGAATTCTATGCCGTCGCGATCCTGTTCGGGATGGCCTATGGCGGCGTCATGCCCCTCTATGCCGTGCTGGCCCGTGAATACTTCCCCCTGCGGATCATGGGCACGGTGTTCGGTGCCGCCGCCATGATCTCCAGCCTCGGCATGGCGCTGGGACCGGCGGTCGGCGGCTGGATCTTCGATACGTTCCACGGCTACGGGTATCTCTACATCGCCTCGTTCGGCATGGGCCTGGCGGCCGTCGCGATCGCGCTGGCCTTCCCGACGTCGTCGCCGGCCCCGCGGAGCCCGCAAGCGCAGCCGGTGTAGATCCACGCCGGCGGCGCAGCGGCTCGGCCCTCACTCACGCGCGTGCCAGGCGCGCCCGGGCATGTCAGATGATGGCGTCGCCGTCCTTCAGGAAGGCTTCGAGTGTGCGCTCGTGCGGTTCTAGGTCGAGGCCCTGCGCCGCGACCCAATCGTCGTTGTAGTAGGTGTTCCCGTACCGCTCGCCGCTGTCGCAGATCAGCGATACCAGGGAGCCGGTGCGGCCTTCCGCCTTCATGCGGGACGTCAGGATGCAGAGCGCCACGAAGTTGGTGCCGGTCGAGCCGCCGACCTTGCGGCCCAGCAGGCGCGACAGGACGCGCATCCCGGCCAGCGACTGGGCGTCGGGCACGCGCATCATGCGATCGATCATGTCCGGCAGGAACGACGGCTCGACCCTGGGGCGGCCGATTCCCTCAATGCGCGAGCCGCGCGGGCAGGTTGCCTGAAGGTTACCCTTGGCGAATGCCTCGAAAAACGCCGAGAACTCCGGATCGGCGACACAGAGCCGCGTGGCGTGGCGCATGTAGCGGATGTACCGGCCGAGCGTCGCGGTGGTGCCGCCGGTGCCGGCGCTCATGACGATCCAGGTCGGAATGGGATGAGGCTCGCGGCTCATCTGCTCGAAGATCGACTCGGCGATGTTGTTATTGCCGCGCCAGTCGGTGGCGCGCTCGGCATAGGTGAACTGGTCAACGTAGACGCCGCGCAACTCGGTCGCCAGGGCTTCCGCGGCGGCATAGATGCCGCCTCCGTCGGCGACGAGATGACACGTGCCGTGCTGCCGTTCGATCTCGGCGATCTTCTCCGCCGAGGTCGAGGCCGACATCACGGCATGGAAGGGCAGGCCCAGCAGGCGCGCGAAGTAGGCCTCCGAGATCGCCGTCGAACCTGACGAGGCCTCCACGATCGGCGTGTCCTGCCGGATCCGGCCATTGCAGATCCCGTACAGGAACAGCGAACGCGCCAAGCGATGCTTGAGACTGCCCGTCGGATGGGTCGATTCGTCCTTCAGGTAGACGTCGATCCCCTCGAGCACCGGCAGGTCGAGACGCAGCAGGTGCGTATCGGCCGAGCGGCGCTGGTCGTTGCGGATCAGGTCCAGCGCGCGGCGGGACCATTCGGCATCGTTGTGACGGGCGACCGCCTCGTCGAGAAGCCGCATATGCGTCATGGTCCCACCCGCCGTACCCGGTTCCCGGCGTCAGCCGCCGATGATCTTCTTCTCGATCATGCAGTGGATGCCCTTGTTGCCGTCCACCGTCTGCGTGACGTGCAGGTCGGCCTGCAGGCTGCAGAGCATGTAGGCGTCCTCGGGCTTGAGGCCGGTCTTGGCGGTGATCAGCCGGATCATATCGCGCAACGCTTCCTTGGCCGCATCGTCGAGATCCTGGTCGAAGCCGTGGGTGATCCAGTGCGTCGCGGTCTCGGCGCGCGGATTGTTGAGCTTCATGTTCTTGTGCAGCGTGAACTTGAAGGTGCCGCTGAGGCTGGTTTCGAGCGCCGTGAGGTTGACCTCGCCGTCGCCCTGGACGCCATGGCCGTCGCCGGTCGAGAACAGGCCGCCGTCGGCGAATACCGGGAAGTAGACCGTGGTGCCGACCCGGAAATGCTTGTTGTCGATGTTGCCGCCGAAGGCGCGCGGCTCGACCGAGCTGCACTGGCCCCATTCCGGCGGCGGGGCGACGCCCATGATGCCGAAGAACGGTTTGAGTTCGATCTCGGTACCCCACGGCATGGTGCAGACGCCGCGGTTGGAATCAATTGGGATGTGGGTCAGGCGGAAAAAGGGGAAGTCCTCGGGCAGGGTGCCCATTAGCGGCCGCTGCACGTTCCAGCCCCAGTTGGTGCGGAACTTGATGTCGAGCACCTCGACCGCCAGCACGTCGCCGCGCTCGGCGCCCTCGACGTGGACGGGCCCGGTCAGGATGTGGCGGCCGATATGCGGCTTCAGCTTGGAGAGGATCTCGCGATGCTCCGGCAGCACGTTGAACGGCTCGCCGGGCAGGATCTCGGCGGCGCCCGACACGCAATGGATCGTGGCCGTGTCGCCCGACTTGATGCGCAGCTGCGGCGGAAGCTGGCTGTCGAAATAGCCCCAGTGGCAGGTCTCGGGCGAAGAATGCAGCTCGTGGTTGGCCATTTCGTTCCTCAACTGTAGTGTCCGGCGCCCGAAGCACATACCGTGCCCGGGGAATCATCTCAAATCGGCCAAGAAAGTCACCGTGAACTACCGCCACGGCTATCACGCCGGCAATTTTGCCGACCTGCTGAAGCACACAGCGCTCTGCGAGTTGCTGCGCCTCCTGACCGCCAAGGACAAGAAGCTGTTCGTGCTCGACACGCACGCCGGCGCCGGAGGGTATGACCTCGGCAGCTCTCAGGCGCGGCGCACGGGCGAGGCGGAGGCGGGAATCGGCCGCCTGATCTCCGAGAGCCGCACCGGGATGCCGGCGGCCGTCGTGCGCTACCTCGCGGCCGTGCAGGCCTACGATCGCAAGTTCGGACAGGCTGGCGGTGCGATCCATCGCTATCCCGGCTCGCCACGGCTGGTCCGGGCGGCCCTGCGGCCGGGCGATCGTTTCATTGCCTGCGAGAAGCATCCCGAGGAGGCGCTCCTGTTGAAGCGCGAGTTCGCCGGCGACCGGGCCGTCGAGGTCCGGCAGGCCGACGGCTACCACGCGATCAAGGCGACCCTGCCGCCGGTCGAGCGCCGCGCCCTGGTGCTGATCGATCCGCCCTTCGAAGCGAGCGACGAGTTCGAGGTGCTGGCGCGCGCGGTTCGGCACGGGCTGCGCCGCTTCGCCACCGGCTGCTACGCGATCTGGTATCCGATCAAGGACGAGCCGGCGATAGCGCCCTTCCTCGCGTCGCTGGAAGAGACGAAGCACCTGCGCCTGGAGCTCGATCTGGGGCCGCGTACGCCCGAGGGAAAGCTCGCCGCCTGCGGGCTGGTCGTGATCAATCCGCCCTGGAAATTCGAAGAATCGATGCGGGAAGCGCTCCCCTGGATCGCCGCCCGTCTCGGCGAAGGCTCGACGTCCAATATCTTCGCTTCACCGGCAGCCGCGCCCGTCCAGTCCTGAATGAGCCGTCGGCGCTACTTCCTGCCGTTCCCGCTCTTCTCGGGTCGCCATCCCCAGGCCTCGTAGGCGGCTTCGAGGATGCGTGGGTCGAGTTCATGGCCCTCGAGCCGGACGCCTTGTCCCAGCCGGTCGGCGACGATCTTCAGCCCCTTGAGGCGGGCATGCATCTTCTCGTCGGTGGCGACGACATGCCAGGGGGCGTGCTCGGTATCCGTGCGTTCGAGCATGTCATCGTAGGCGTCGAGGTACTGCTTGCGCTTGGCGATGTTGCGGAAATCCTCGAGGCCGATCTTGTAGTGCTTGTTGGGCTTGCTCAGCCGCTCGATCATCCGCCGCTTCTGTTCCTCGGCGCTCACGTGAACCAGCAGCTTCACGATGCGCACGCCATCGTCGGCGAGTTGGCGCTCGAATTCGTTGATTTCCCGGTAGGCGCGCTCCCAGGCTGCCTTCTCGCAGAAACCCTCGATTCGTTCGACCAGGACGCGGCCGTACCAGGTCCGGTCGAAGATCGCCCAGTTGCCGGGCGCCGGCAGCCGGTTCCAGAAGCGCCAGAGATAGTGCCGCCCCTGTTCTTCGGGCGTCGGCGCGCTTATGCGCCAGACCTGAACCGATTTCGGCTCCAGTCCCGCGACCAGTCGTTCGATCATGCCGCCCTTGCCGGCGGCGTCCCAGCCGTCCAGGCAGATCAGCGCCCGTCCTCCGGTCCGCAGATCGTGGATCTGGAGGTCGAGCAGCCGCTCCTGCAGTTTCTTGATCTGGCGCTCGTAACTCTGCTTGTCGATCGGACCGTCGATCATCTCGATCTTGTCCAGCCCCGGCCACTTGCCCATCCGTTCCTCCCCGCCGGATCGTGACAGCGGCGGGGCGGCGAGGCAATGCGCGGAGATTGACAGCACGAACCCGCGCGACGACTAATCTTCGCCAATGGCCGAAGCCGAACCCACAATTCGTTACACGGAACGCGCGGGAAAGCCCGTCGTGGAGGTCGGCGGAACGTGGACGGTGTTCAGCGTCCGCGGAATTCGCAAGAAGGCGGAGAGCGCTCTCGCGGCCGCCGGCACACGTTCGAAGGATCGTCGCGCCATCGATGCAACCGGCCTCGAGCGTGTCGACACCGCAGGGGCGCTCGAGATCCTCGAGATCTCCGGATGCGGCCCCGATGCCGAGGTCCAGACCCGGAACGAGGCGCAGGCGGCGCTCTTCAAGGTGGTTCGCGAGAACATGTGCCAGGCCCAGCCGGAACGGCGGGTCAACTGGTTGGCGCACTGGCTTGAGGAGGTCGGTCATGGAACGATCGACTTCTACAAGCAGGTTCTCAATCTCTGCGCCTTCTTCGGCGAGATCCTGGTCGTCGTCGTCGAAGCCTTCCTGCAGCCCAAGCGCTTCCGGCCGAACGCCGTCATCCGGCAGATGTACGAGGTCTGGATTCGTGCCCTCGTGATCGTCGGGGTTCTCTGTTTTCTGATCGGCGTGGTCATCGCCTACCAGGGCGTCCAGCAACTTCGCCAGTTCGGCGCGGAGATTTTCACCGTCGAGGCGGTCGGTATCGGCATGTTCCGCGAGCTGGGGCCGCTGTTGACCGCAATCATCGTCGCCGGCCGCTCGGGCAGTGCCTTCACCGCCCAGATCGGCACGATGCAGGTCAACCAGGAGGTCGATGCGATGCGCACGATCGGCCTTAATCCGATCGAATGGCTGGTCCTGCCACGCATCACGGCGCTGCTCATCTCGATGCCGCTGCTAGCCTTCTGGGGCGACATGGCGGGCCTGCTTGGCGGCGCGGTCGCCTGCACCATCTATCTCGACTTCACCTTCGTGCAGTTCTTCGACCGGCTGCGCGACACGGTCGGCGCCTGGCACTTCTATACGGGCATGATCAAGGCTCCGGTCTTCGGAATCGTGATCGCCACCATCGGCTGTTTCGAGGGGCTCCAGGTGCGCGGCAGTGCCGAAAGCGTGGGCCAGCTCACGACCAAGTCGGTGGTCGAATCGATCTTCTGTGTGATCGTGCTGGACGCGCTGTTCTCGATCATCTTCCTGCTCGCTGGCGTCTGATGCCCGAGGGAGGTCAGATCGTCGATCACAGCGAGGGCCGCGAGGTCGTGCTGCGCCTGCGGGGAATCCGTACGCAGTTCGGCGACAAGGTGATCCATGACAACCTCGATTTCGACGTATTCCGCGGCGAGATTGTCGGCTTGGTCGGCGGCTCGGGCAGCGGCAAATCGGTGCTCTTGCGGACCATCATCGGGCTGATCAAGGCGCGCGAGGGCACCATCGAAATGCTGGGCGTCGATACCAGCACCCTGCAAGGCAAGGCCCAACGGCAGATGCTGGCCCGTACCGGCGTCCAGTTCCAGGACGGCGCGCTGTTCTCCTCGCTCAGCGTTACCGAGAACATCATCGTGCCGATCCGCGAGCACGCCGAACTCGAGGAAGAGACCATGCGCGAGATCGCGGCCCTCAAGGTGGCTCTGGTCGGCCTTCCCGGCGATACCGGCGAGAAAAAGCCGTCAGAGCTTTCCGGCGGCATGCGTAAACGCGCCAGTCTCGCCCGGGCGCTCGCTCTCGACCCGGAACTCCTTTTCCTGGACGAGCCCACCGCGGGCCTCGACCCGATCGGTGCCTCCCATTACGACGAACTGGTGAAGGGACTGAGCCGAAACCTCGGGCTGACGGTTCTCATGGTCACGCACGACCTCGATAGCCTAAACGCGATTTGCGACCGCATTGCAGTCCTTCTCGACAAGCGCGTCGTGGTGGGTACGATGGCGGAGTTGCTGGAATACGACCATCCCTGGGTTCGGGAATACTTCCATGGACCGCGGGGGCGCGCAGCGCGTCGGGAGCTGAAGTAGTACCGGATGGAAAGAAAATCGCCCTACGTGCTGATTGGCGCGGCGATGATGCTGTTCGTCGCCGCCGTGGCCGGATTCGTCATCTGGAAGCTGCGGGCCGGTGATCGTACGGCCTATGCCTACTACGACATCCTGTTCTCGGGCGACGTCCAGGGACTGACCAAGGATTCGCCGGTCTTCTATCGCGGGCTGCGTGTGGGCCGTGTCGCGGATATCCAGCTCACTTCCCGGGTCGATACGCAGCGATCGACCGGCCGGGAGCGCCTGACGGAGAAGATCGAGGTCACGGTGGCGGTCGACTGGTCGATCGACATCCGCGACCGCTCCTATGCCGTCTTCGAGAAGCCGTTCATCGCCGGCGCGCCGTTCATCCAGATCGTGGGACGGCTCGACGTCGACCAGGTCAAGCCCAAGAAGAAGCTGGGTGAAAAGCCCTACCCGGAGATTCGCGAGGGGGCCTCGTTCCTGCAGGCGACCTCGACTTCGGCGCAGGAGCTGCTGACCAAGGCCAGCACCACGGTTGACCGGCTGAACGACCTGCTTAGCCCCGACAATATCGGCGCCGTGACCGACACGCTGCGCAACCTGCAGGCGGCGACCAACGCCTTCGCCAAGTCCGACGCCGCCATCCAGACCACCCTGGCCGAGTTGCCGCAGGCCGTCGCCGAATTCCGCAAGACCTTCGCCAAGCTCAACGATCTCTCGGAATCGTTCACGCTGATCGCCCAGGAGATCGGCCCCCAGGATGCCGAGACCCGCAAGGCGCTGGCCGGCAAGGACCCGGGGGAACTGCGCAAGACGCTGAACGAGACCCGCGCCGCCCTGTCCAACATAAACGCCGCCGCCAGCCAGCTGAACAAGCTGGTCACCGACAACAGCCGCCCGATCAAGAACTTCACCGAGACGGGCCTCACCGAATTCTCGCTGGCCCTGCGCGACCTGCGCCAGCTCACCGCCAATCTGAACGTCATCGCCACACGGCTGGAGCGCGACCCGGCCAACTTCGTGTTCAGCGGCAAGCAGGGATACACGCCGAAATGATCCGTTGCCTGGCCGCCTGTGTGGCCGCCGTTGCCCTCCTGTCGGGCTGTTCGTTCGTCAGTGCCGTCGATTCGGCCGGCGAACCGACCGACCTCTATACCGTCTCACCGAAGAGCACGTTCGATCCCGACCTGCCCTCGGTTTACTGGCAACTGGCGGTCGAGGCGCCGGTGGCGGCGGCCAACCTCAACACCGGCCGCATCGCCATCGCCATGACCCCGACCTCGACGGACTACTATGCCAAGGTGGCGTGGACGGACCGGGCGCCCCTGATGGTGCAGACCCGCATCGTCGATTCCTTCGAGAACACGCGCAAGATCGTGGCCGTTTCCCGCGAATCGATCGCGCTCCGCGCCAACTACGTGCTTCAGCCGGACTTGCGCAATTTCGAGGCGATGTACTTCTACGGCCAGCCGCCGATCGTGAAGGTCCGCATCATCGCCAAGCTTGTGCGCATGCCCGATCGCCAGATCATCGGCGTCGCCACGTTCGAGCGCTGTGTGCGGGCGCGCGCCGACAAGGTTCCCAAGGTGGTCGAGGCCTTCGACCAGGCGCTGGGCAGCGTGATCAAGCGGCTGGTGTCGTGGACCCTGCGCACCCCGCCGCCACGGCCGCCCAGCGAGTCGGCGCCTTACGACATCGAGCGCTTTCGCAATCCGGCCAACGCCATCATCGACAGCGAGAATTGCCCGCGTGGCAACGACGCCTCGATGGTGCCCTACACCGACGAATAGGGAGGGGAAGCGCGCCTACGCGCGCTTCTCGACCATAGACCAGGCGAGATCGGCCATTGCGCGGGCGCGGTTGCCGTACTTGGTCGCCGTCTCCGACGAGGCGTTGCCGTCGAGGCCGCGCTTGTAGACGCCCTGCACGATGGCAGCGAGACGGAACAGCGAGAAGGCGAGGTAGAAGTCCCAGGCCGGTACTTCCTTGCGGCCGGTCCGGCGGGCATAGGCGGCGAGATATTCCTGCTCGGTCGGGATGCCGAAGGTCTTGAGATCCTGGCCGGCATAGCCGCCGGACGCCCCGAAGCCTTCGCCGAAATGGTACATCATGCAATTGTAGCCGAGGTCGGCCAGCGGATGGCCGAGCGTCGACAGTTCCCAGTCGAGCACGGCGATGACGCGCGGTTCCGTCGGATGAACGATCGTGTTGCCTAGGCGGTAGTCGCCGTGATTGATGCGAGTCTCGTCGCCGGGCGGGATGTTTTCCGGCAGCCATTTCTTCAGCGCTTCCATCGACTCGATGTCTTCGGTGCGGGCGAGGTCGTACTGGCTCGACCAGCGCGAAACCTGGCGCTGGATGTACTGGCCCTCGCGGCCGTAGTCGCCGAGGCCGACGGCGCGATAGTCCACATTGTGCAGGCGCGCCAGCACGTCGTTCATCGAGTCGAAGATTTTGCCACGGTCTGCGGGTGAGACTCCCGGCATGCGCACGTCGGCAAAGACGCGGCCAGGGAGGAACTGCATGACGTAGAAGGCCGTGCCGATCACCGAGTCGTCCTGGCAGAGTGCGTAGGGCTTGGGCACCGGCACGTCGGTATGGTCCGCCAGTGCCTTGATCACGCGATACTCGCGGTCGACCTGGTGGGCCGAGGGCAGCAGCTTGCCCGGCGGCTTCTTGCGCAGGACGTACTGGGTCCCGCCGCCGTCGGTGACATGGAACGTCGGGTTGCTCTGCCCGCCCTCGAACTGGAGGATTTTGATCGGGCCGCGATAGCCCTCGACATTGGCCTTCATGTAATCGGCGAGCCGTGCTTCGTCGAAGACGTGAGCGGGGCGGACGGGCGTCAGGTTGTCGGGCAGGTCGGACATGGGACTCTTCTAGAACCGTGGCACAGGGAATTCGAGGCGCGTTTGCGATCGGGTCCGCAGGGCGGTCACGCCGGAGCGGTCAGTTGATGTTGCGCTGCCGGCCTTCCCAGTAGGGCTTCCGCAGCTCGCGCTTCAGGATCTTGCCGGTCGGGTTGCGGGGCAGCGCGTCGATGAAGTCGACCGACTTGGGCAGCTTGTAGCCGGCTATGCGTTCCCGCGCCCAGCCGATAAGGGCGGCGGGAGACACGTCCGCGCCGGGCTTGCGCACCACGACCGCCTTCACGGCCTCGCCCTAGCGCTCGTCGGGGACGCCGATAACCGCCACATCTGCGACGTCGGGATGTCCGAACAGCGCGCTTTCCACCTCGGCCGGATAGATGTTCTCGCCCCCCGACACGATCATGTCCTTCACGCGGTCAAAGATGAAAAGGTAGCCCTTGTCGTCGAGGTATCCCGCGTCGCCGGTGAAGAACCAATCGCCCTGGATGGCGCGCCTGGTGGCCTCGGGCAGACGCCAGTAGCCGCGCATGACCTGCGGCGAGCGGATCGCGATTTCTCCCACCGCGCCGGCGGGCAGGTCCGCTCCGGAATCGTCCACAATGCGCAGTTCGACGCCGACCTGGGCATAGCCGCAGGACAGGAGCTTCCTTGCGTCGGCCGGGTCGTGATCCTCGGGCGGCAAGAGGGTGATGGCGCCCGTCGTCTCGGTGAGGCCGTAGACCTGCTGGAAGCCGCACCCGAACGTCGCCATCGCCTGTTTCAACAGGTCCGCCGGGATGGGCGCCGCGCCATAGACGATCAGGCGCAGGCTCGACAGGTCGGTCTCGCGGATTTGCGGCGCCTGGACCAGAAACAGGATCATGGCCGGCACCAGCAGCATGACCTCGATCCGGTCCCGCTCGATGATCTCGAGGACGCGGGCGGGGACGAACTCGCGCACCACGTGGTTGGTGGCGCCGGCGAACAGGCCGGCGATCGCCCAGCCCGCGCCGCCGATATGGAACATCGGCAGGCAGACGATGTTTTGGGTCCCGGGCTTCAGGAGCCAGCTGCGTGTCCATTGCTCGAACATGAAGGCGAAGTTGGCGTTGGTGAGTTCGGCTCCCTTGGGCAGGCCCGTGGTTCCGCTGGTGTAGAACTGCACGGCCGTGTCCTCGGGCCGGGCGGGCAGGCGCGGATCGGTGTCGGGGTGGCGGTCCCGCCACTCGGCAAGGGCCTCCCAGTCGGCGTGGCGCGAGCCCAGGGTCACGATCCTGCGCACGGTCGACAGCTGGTCGCGGATCTTCTCGATGACCGGGAAGTATTCCTCGCCGACGAACAGGATCTCCGCTTCGGCATCGTTGACGATCTGCAGGACTTCCGGCGGCGCCAGCCGCCAGTTCACCGACACCATCACGGCGCCGGCCTTGGCGACTCCGAACAGCAGCTCGAAAAACACGTCACTGCTCTTGTCGAGATGGGCGACCCGGACCTGCGGCCGGATGCCCTCGGCGATGAGCCCGTTGGCGACGCGGCTCGACGCGCGATCGAGCCCGCCGTAGGTCGTGGGCCGGCCTTCGTAGACGACCGCCACCGTGTCCGGCCGTGCCGCGCCATGGACGCGGACGATGTCGGCCAGGCCGACCATCTCGATGCTCATAAGACGCTTCCCCTGCAGCATTGGCCCGGTCTCGTAGCCGTCGGGCGGCGTCATCCTTCGGTGATTTTGAAGTGAATTCAAGAGCTTGATGGCCTAGTGTCGGCCGCGACGCGAGAGGCGATTCCGAGGGGCATCATGGGCAAGCGGATTCTGGTCACCGGCGGGGCGGGCTTCCTCGGTTCGCATCTCTGCGAGCGCCTGCTCGAGGCTGGACACGACGTGCTCTGCGTCGACAACTACTTCACCGGGAGCAAGGCCAATGTGCTAGCCTGCCTCGACAATCCGCGCTTCGAGCTGATGCGTCACGACGTGACCTTCCCGCTCTATGTCGAGGTCGACGAGATCTACAATCTGGCCTGCCCGGCTTCGCCGATCCACTACCAGCATGACCCCGTGCAGACGACCAAGACGAGCGTCCACGGCGCCATCAACATGCTGGGGCTGGCCAAGCGGGTACGGGCCAAGATCTTCCAGGCGTCGACCAGCGAGGTCTACGGCGACCCCACGGTGCACCCACAGGTCGAGAGCTACCGCGGCAACGTTAACCCGCTGGGGCCGCGTGCCTGCTACGACGAGGGCAAGCGCTGCGCCGAGACGCTGTTCTTCGACTATCACCGCCAGCACGGGCTGCGCATCAAGGTGGCGCGCATCTTCAACACCTACGGCCCGCGCATGCACCCGAACGACGGTCGCGTGGTGTCGAATTTCATCGTTCAGGCGCTAAAGGGCGAGGACATCACCGTCTACGGCGACGGCATGCAGACCCGGGCCTTCTGCTACGTCGACGACCTGCTCGACGGCTGGCAGCGCCTGATGGACCATACCCCGGACGACTTCACGGGACCGGTGAACATCGGGAATCCCGTCGAGATGCCGATCCGGCATCTGGCCGAGAAGATCCTCGACAAGATCGGCGGCAAGAGCCGGCTCGTGTTCGCACCGCTCCCGGCCGACGATCCGATGCAGCGGTGCCCGGACATCACCCTCGCCCGGGAGATGCTGAAGTGGGAGCCGAAGGTTCCCCTCGACGACGGTCTGACCAAGACGATCGCCTTCTTCGACGAGCTACTCAAGAGCAACCGCGGCGTGAGCGGCATCGGGCGGTAGCCCAAATGCAAGCGCCGCGAAGTTTCCTTCGCGGCGCTCGAAACGACCGTGGATCGTCGAAAGCCTACTGTGCGGCGAGGGCCTGCTTCGGCAGGGCGTTGACGACCGACGCCTTGCCCGAGGTCATCTCGTCGTAGATCCACTTGTAGGTCCTCTCCATGCCGTCCTCGAGACGGATGGAGGGCGCCCAGTTCATCAGCTTCTTGATCAGGGTGTTGTCGCTGTTGCGGCCGCGCACGCCCTTGGGCGCGTCGAGCTTGTAGCTGCGCTTCAGCTTGATGCCGGCGATCTTCTCGACGATGTCGACCAGCGTGTTGATGCTGACCAGTTCGTCGCTGCCGATGTTCAGCGGCTCAATGATGTCGCTCTCCGCGAGCTTGATCGTGCCCTCGGTGCAGTCGTCGATGTACATGAACGAACGGGTCTGCTCGCCATCGCCCCAGATCTCGATCTCGTGCTTGCCCGAGAGCTTGGCGGCAATGACCTTGCGGCACATCGCGGCCGGGGCCTTCTCGCGACCGCCGTCATAGGTGCCTTCCGGCCCGTAGACGTTGTGATAGCGGGCCACGCGCGTGGCCATGCCGTAGTCTTCGCGAAAGTGGCGGGCCATGCGCTCGCTGAACAGCTTCTCCCAGCCGTAGCCGTCTTCCGGCAGCGCGGGATATGCGTCTTCTTCCTTGAGAGCCGTGACGTCGGCGTCGGTCTGCTTGTCGCCGTTGTAAACGCAGGCGGAGGAAGAATAGAAGAAGCGCGGCACGCCGGCTTCCTTGGCGGCGACCAGCATGTGCGTGCTGGTGAGCACCGACAGCATGCACTCGGCCTTGTGGGTCTCGATGAAGCCCATGCCGCCCATGTCCGCGGCCAGGTTGTAGATCATCGCGGCGCCCTTGGCGGCCTTGCGGCACGGTTCGAGCAGGGCGAGATCGCCCACCTGGTTCTCGACCCCGGGGATCTTCTGATACCACTCTTCGAGCGGCTTGATGTCGACGGCACGAATCCTGGTGTGGCCGCGCTGCTGGAGGACCTTCACCAGATGACCACCGATAAAGCCACCGGCGCCGGTCACGACGACGAGATCATTCTTGGACATGCACGAAAGCCTTTCGATCGAAGCGAGGGGTTTTATCCGACTTATCAGCGACTTGCGAGGGCGGCGCCGCGCCTCGGACGAGCACGCGATCGGGGCCCCGGGGGGTGGAAGGGCCACGCGAGCGTGTCCGTTTGCTTGGAAGTGCCGGCCCCGTCAAGCGGTCGCCGCGCCGCATGGGCCGTGCGGGATGCCCGCAGATCCGGCACCGAGAAAACTGCAAGGCTGGTGAAAAAGGTGGTCTGCCGCAAGAATTGATCTATACCAGCCCCTTAGGCCCAGTTTCCTCCCGATGTCCGACCCGTCCGCATGACCTACATTCTCGGCCTGAACGCCTATCACGCGGATGCCGCTGCCTGCCTGGTGAAGGACGGCGAACTGGTTGCAGCGGTGGAGGAGGAGAGGTTCCGCCGGATCAAGCATTGGGGTGGTTTTCCCAGCGAGTCGATCCGCTATTGCCTGGCCGAAGCCGGCATATCGCTAGGTGACGTCGACCATGTGGCGGTGAACAGCGACAACAAGGCCAACCGCTGGCGCAAGCTCGCCTATGCACTGACCTCAGGGGTGAGCCTGGGGTACGTCCTCAGCCGGCTTCGCAATCGCGGCGAGCGGGCCGACGTCGCGGGCAACCTTAAGCGCCACCTCCCCGAGCACGAATTCCGCGGCGCGACCCACGCGGTCGAACACCATCTCTGCCATCTCGCCTCGGCCTTCCTCGTTTCGCCGCACGACAGGGCCGTGGCGGTCTCCGTCGACGGGTTCGGCGATTTTTCCTCTGCGGCCTGGGGCCTGGGAGAGGGCGGCAGCCTCGCGGTCGACGGCCGGGTGTATTTCCCGCATTCGCTGGGTGTCTTCTACGAGGCGATGACGCAGTTCATCGGATTCCCGCACTACGGGGACGAGTACAAGGTCATGGGGCTCGCGCCCTACGGCAAGCCGTCCTTCGTCGAACAGATGAAGGAGATCGTCCGGCTGAGGAATGACGGTACTTTCGCGCTCGACCTGCGCTACTTCCGCCATGCGTCGGGCGAGGGCGCCAACTACCAGGTCAAGGACGGCATTCCCTCCGGCGGCCGCCTGTGGAGCGACGAACTCGTGAGGCTGCTCGGACCGGCGCGCGACCCTGCCGCACCGCTCGAGGACAAGCACCGCGACATCGCCCGCTCAGCCCAGGTCACCTATGAGAACGCCTTCTTCAACCTGCTGAACGCCCTGCACGCCCGCTACGGCGCCGAGGCAGTCGTGCTGGCGGGCGGGTGCGCCTACAATTCGGTGGCCAACGGCAAGGTGCTGGAGCGCACGCCGTTCAGGAAGCTCTACGTCCAGTCGGCGGGCGGCGACGCGGGGGGAGCGATCGGTGCCGCCTTCGCGACCTGGCACCGGACCGGCGGCGCGACCGCCCGGCGTCACTTCGTGATGGACCACGCCTACTGGGGGCCGTCGGCGGCGCCGGGCGAGATCGCTGCCGCGATCGCCCGGCGGCAGGCCGATTTCGACACGGCCGGCTGCCGCATCGAGCGCATCGCCGACGAGGCCACGCTCTGCCGGCACACCGCGCAGGCGATCTCGGAGGGCAAGGTGATCGGCTGGTTCCAGGGGCGCCTGGAATGGGGGCCGCGCGCGCTCGGCAACCGTTCGATCCTGGGCGACCCGCGCCGCGCCGACATGAAGGACATCCTCAACCTCAAGATCAAGCGGCGGGAGTCCTTCCGGCCCTTCGCGCCTTCGATCCTGCGCGAGGCGGTGCGGGACTGGTTCGAGACCGACGACGACGTGCCCTTCATGATGCAGGTCTTCCGCATCCGCGAGGAACGTCGGAAGGAGATCCCGGCGGTCACCCATGTCGACGGCACAGGGCGCCTGCAGACGGTCACGTGGGCGGGAAATCCGCGCTACGCCCGGCTGATCTCGGCATTCCGCGACCTGACGGGCGTGCCCATCGTGCTCAATACCAGCTTCAACGAGAACGAGCCGGTGGTCTGCAGGCCCGAGGAGGCGATCGACTGCTTCCTGCGCACCAAGATGGATGTCCTCGTGCTGGGCGACACGCTGATCCAGCGGTAGCCATGCTATTGAGCTATCCTGCCCAAGCGGCATCCGATCGGGGGACGGCATAGTGCGAGTATTGGTGGCGGGGGGCGCAGGCTACATCGGTTCGCACACGTGCAAGGCGCTCGCCCGTGCCGGCCACCTGCCGATCGTCTACGACAATCTCCATACCGGCCATGCCTGGGCGGTGAAGTGGGGGCCACTGGTCCGCGGAGACATCGACGATCCGGTTGCGCTCGGCGCCGCCATCCGCGAGCACAGGCCCGAAGCAGTCATCAACTTCGCAGCCCTCGCCTATGTGGGCGAATCGATGGTCGAGCCGCTCCGCTATTATCGTACCAACGTGGCCGGCATGATTACGCTGGTCGAGGTCATGCGGAAGCACGACGTGGGCTCCCTGGTGTTCTCCAGCAGCTGTGCAACCTACGGCGTTCCCGACCGTCTGCCGGTCGTCGAAGGCATGCCGCAGCAGCCGATCAACACCTACGGTCGCACCAAGCTGATGGGCGAGCAGATTCTGCGCGACGCCTGTGCCGCGCATGGTCTCGGCGCCATGGCGCTGCGCTATTTTAATGCCGGCGGCGCCGATCCCGAGGGCGAGCTGGGCGAGGAGCACGATCCCGAGACCCACATCATCCCGCTGGTGTTGCAGGCCGCGCATGGACTCCGGCCGGATATCTCCATCTTCGGCACCGACTACGACACGCCGGACGGCACCTGCGTTCGCGACTATGTGCATGTTGCCGACCTGGCGGCGGCCCATGTCGCGGCGCTGGCGCACTGCAGGCCGGGCAGCTTCCAGGCATGCAATCTCGGCGCCGGTCAGGGCGCCAGCATCGCCGAGCTGATCGCACGGGCGCGCGTGCTCACAGGCCGCGAGATCCGCACCGTCGAGGCGCCCCGACGTGCCGGCGATCCTCCGATTCTGGTGGCCGACGTGACGCTCGCCCGGAAGATCCTCGACTGGGCACCATCCCACTCCTCCATCGACGACATCATCCGCACCGCCTGGACCTGGATGACCGAGAGCCATTCGTACTCGACGAAGGCAAAGGCCCGCTGAGGCACCGCGCATGGACCGCGACACCGTCACGCCGCTGCTGATCACCTTCAACGAAATCCAGAACATCGAACGGACGCTGGCGAAACTCGAGTGGGCCCGGCGCATCGTCGTGATCGACAGCGGCAGCACGGACGGCACGCTCGAGATACTGGCGAAGGATCCGCGCATCGAGGTGGTCCACCGGCCGTTCGACAGCTTCGCCGAGCAGTGCAACTTCGGCCTGACCCATATCCATACCGACTGGGTCCTCTCGCTCGACGCCGACTACGAGCTGAGCGACGCCTTCGCCTCGGAACTGGTGGGGCTCGCCCCCGCTCCGGAAGACTCCGGCTACAAGGCGGCCTTCGTCTATCGAATCTACGGGCACGCCCTGCGCGGCACCCTCTATCCGCCGCGGACCGTCCTCTATCGCGTCGACGGGGCGCACTACGAGAACGAGGGCCATGGGCATCGCATCCGCCTCCAGGGACGCGTCTCGAACCTCAAGGGCGTGATCTACCACGACGATCGCAAGCCGCTGTCGCGCTGGCTGGCCTCGCAGCTCAGATATGCAGCGCGCGAGGCGGCTCACCTCCTCGAGACCCCCCGTGACCGGCTCGGGCGCGTCGACCGGATCCGCCTGATGGGCTGGCCCGCGCCGATCCTGGTGCTGGGTTACGTCCTGTTCGCGAAGGGTGCGATCCTCGATGGAATGGCCGGCTGGTTCTACGCGTTCCAGCGCCTGCTCGCTGAAGTCCTGCTGGCACTCGAACTGTTGGACAGACGCCTGTCGGCCCTGGCTCGGTCGGGTCGAGTCAAAGGCTGAGCGGAGAGCCTTCGAGGTCCTTTTCCGTTCCGGCGATCATCACGCGAATCGACCCCATTCCTGCCGTCAGTCCTGCCGGCAGGCGAGTCTCGAAGCCGCCGACGCCGTGTGGCGTCACCTTCTTGAGCCATGGCAGGAACTGATCGGCATAGCAGCGCTGAATGGTTTGCCCGCCGACCCGCACTTCGATTGTCGCAAGCTGATTCGGATCGTAAGCAAGCGCCCAACCTCTGAGTGTGCCATCTTCCGTGTGATAGACCTTGCCTCTTGCAAGCTTGGTACTGATGTTCGAGGGGCGACCACGATGGTTCGTGAAGTAGTCCAGGTTCGCTGCCACGTATTCGTAGAGGCACAAATCGTCCTTGTTCAGCGCGAGAATTCGGGAGCGAGTCGCTGAGTCGATTTTGGGTCGGGGAGAACGGCCGGCGCCGTTGTCACGGCGCATCTTAAGCTCCACGCCAAGATGGCGGGACAAGGCCTCGAGCATGTCGGGCATGAATTCAAACAATCCGACAAAGCCCAGGTCGCGCGGGTCGGTTCCGTTCAGTTGCCGGCTCTGAACATTGATTTGGTCGGTAGACTCGTAGAACTGGGCGAACGAACCGGTGAATGTCTTCTGTCTGACGTGCATCCGATAACTCGACGCGACGCGCTCGACGGGATCGCGCAGGAATGTAACGACTGATGCAGGGTGAAAGGCACAGGTCCAGTGACGGATAGGCCAATGGCTGCTGACCAGGAATCGTTGACCCCGAGGCGCTTCACACCGCAGCGCGACGATCTTCTCAGGCGTTCGAATGTCGGATGCGAATGCGTTGATGAAGTTGCCGGACGCCGTAGTGGTGGAGGTTCCACCCTCCAAAGCATCCACGGCGGTCCGCTGCGCCGGGATCACCGAGGCCGTGTCGACCCCATACTCGAAAAGCTTGGTGGCGGTTGGCAGGGCCGCTGACAGCATATTGCGCATCGACGTGCCGGCGGTCTTCGGTATGTGGACGAACACGACGTCCTTGATCTTCGGATTCAGGTAAGCTTGTGACGATTCCGCTGCAATCGCATCGACAGCCGCTGCCGAAGCAGCGTGCGTCGCAGGCGCTTTCCGGGCAAACCACCGGGCGGTCCAGAACCTGAAACTCATCGGTTCGAAGGATTAGGTCGTTGGACGTGCATCATTCTGGCCATTGGCTGTTTGTCTGGCGGACTGAAACAAGTGCTCCGTGACGTCGGGCATGCCAGCCTGTTTCCATCATGCTCAAGGAAAGGCTGGTGCCGGGTGAGGGGATCGAACCCCCGACCTTCGGTTTACAAAACCGCTGCACTACCGCTGTGCTAACCCGGCCCAAAGCCTGCCTTCGACGGACTATTAACCGAACTCCGCGACCGTCGCATCACTTCGGTCGCTGTCGCGCCCATTCGTAGGCCGCGACTGCGGCGGCGTTGGACACATTGAGGGCCGAGAGCGCGTCGTTGGTGGGAATCGTCACCAGCCGGTCGCATTTCTCCGCCGTCAGTCGGCGCAGGCCTTCCCCCTCGGCGCCGAGCACGATGCAGGTCCGGCCCTTGAGGTCGAGGTCGCCGATCTTTGCGTCGCCGCTCTCGGCCAGCCCGTAGGTCCAGAAGCCCGCTTCCTTGAGCTGGTCGAGGGCGCGCGCGAGGTTGACGGCGCGCACCAGCGGCACGATTTCGAGCGCCCCGGAGGCGGCCTTGGCCAGTGTGCCGGTGTCGGATGGGGTGTGACGGTCCGTCACGATCACGCCCGCGGCCCCGAAGGCGGCCGCCGAGCGCAGGATGGCGCCGACATTGTGCGGATCGCTTACCTGATCGAGCGCCAGGACCAAGGCGTCGTCCCCGCAACGCGCCAGGATGTCTTCCATGGCGGGGTCTTCCAGTGGGGCCACGAGGGCCGCGATGCCCTGATGGACGGCGCCGTTGGGCAGGCGCTGGTTCAGGTCCTCGCGCGACGTGATCGTCATGGCCGTCTTGCCGATCGCGGCGACGTGGTTGTCGGCCATTTCCTTCGTGGCAAACACCCGTTCGACGCGCCGGTCGGGGTTGGCGAGGGCGGCAAGCACCGCGTGACGGCCGAAAATCCATATGGACTGGTTGCCGGTGCGGGACTGGCGATGGGGACGATTGGGACGGGGGGCCATGGCGTGCCTTGTATGGCGCAGAGGCCCCGGGGGCAAATCCGGCCGCCAAATCAGAGCGACCGGGGCGAAACTCCAAAGAGCCCTTACCCCTCGTCGTGAAATTCCCGGTCCGTTCTTTTCGCAAGGAAGTGCTTGCCACTCACCGGAACCCACTGTATCTCCGCGCCCCTACAGGCTTTTTCCGTTACTGCCGGTTGGGACGGAGGGGTGGCCGAGCGGTCAATGGCAGCAGACTGTAAATCTGCCGACTTCGCGTCTACGAAGGTTCGAATCCTTCCCCCTCCACCATCGGACCGTCGCGCGGGATCGGCTTTGTTTGGGCGTCGCGGGTGTAGCTCAATGGTAGAGCAGAAGCCTTCCAAGCTTACGACGAGGGTTCGATTCCCTTCACCCGCTCCAGGTTTGGCTAAGTCGGCCAGTTAGTTCGGTCTGTGTCTGAAAGCATCACGAGGGTCGTGACACCATGTCGAAGGCGAAGTTTGAGCGGAACAAGCCGCACTGCAACATCGGAACGATCGGTCACGTTGATCACGGCAAGACGTCTCTGACGGCTGCGATCACGAAGATCCTGGCGAAGACGGGTGGTGCGACGTTCACGGCGTACGACCAGATCGACAAGGCCCCGGAAGAGCGGGAGCGCGGGATCACGATCTCGACGGCGCACGTTGAGTACGAGACGCAGAACCGGCACTACGCGCACGTGGACTGCCCGGGCCATGCCGACTACGTGAAGAACATGATCACGGGTGCGGCGCAGATGGACGGCGCGATCCTGGTTGTTTCGGCGGCCGACGGCCCGATGCCGCAGACGCGCGAGCACATCCTGCTGGCGCGGCAGGTCGGCGTTCCGGCGCTGGTCGTGTTCATGAACAAGTGCGACATGGTGGACGATCCGGAGCTTCTGGACCTGGTGGAACTCGAGGTTCGCGAGCTTCTGAAGAGCTACCAGTTTCCGGGCGACGACCTTCCGGTGGTGCGGGGCTCGGCGCTGATGGCGCTGGAGGACAAGAACCCTGAGCTGGGCGAGCAGGCGGTGCTGAAGCTGATGGCGGAGGTCGACCGGTACATTCCGCAGCCTGCGCGCGACAAGGACAAGCCGTTCCTGATGCCGATCGAGGACGTTTTCTCGATCTCTGGCCGCGGCACTGTGGTGACGGGCCGCGTGGAGCGCGGGATCATCAAGGTGGGCGAGGAAGTGGAGATCGTCGGCCTGAAGGCGACGACGAAGACGACGGTGACGGGCGTCGAGATGTTCCGCAAGCTGCTGGACTCGGGCGAGGCGGGTGACAATATCGGCGCCCTGCTGCGCGGCGTTGGCCGCGAGGACGTGGAGCGTGGCCAGGTGCTGTCGAAGCCGGGCGCGATCACGCCGCACACGAACTTCGAGGCGGAAGCGTACATCCTGACGAAGGAAGAGGGCGGCCGTCACACGCCGTTCTTCACGAACTACCGCCCGCAGTTCTACTTCCGGACGACGGACGTTACGGGCGTGGTGACGCTGCCGGAAGGCACGGAGATGGTGATGCCGGGCGACAACGCGCGGCTGGTGGTCGAACTGATCCAGCCGATCGCCATGGACGAGGGCCTGCGCTTCGCCATCCGCGAGGGCGGCCGCACCGTCGGCGCAGGCGTCGTCACCAAAGTCGTAAAGTAGTGCTATAGAGGATCACCGCCGACACCAAGCGGCGGTGATGGTCTGCAGGAGTGTAGCTCAGTTGGTAGAGCATCGGTCTCCAAAACCGAGGGTCGGGGGTTCGAGCCCCTCCGCTCCTGCCATTTTTTGAAGAACGGCGATCATGACGACAAAGAATCCGATCGAATTCGCCCGTGAAGTCAGGGCCGAAGTGGCCCGGGTCACCTGGCCGACGCGTCGCGAGACCATGATCACCACCACCATGGTCTTCATCTTCGTCGTCATCTCATCGCTGTTCTTCCTCGTGGCCGACAAGGTCATTGGCTTCGTCGTGAAGCTTCTCCTCGGGGTTTCCTGACATGGCTCATCGCTGGTACGTCGTTCATGCCTACTCGGGCTTCGAGAACAAGGTAGCCCAGTCGATCCGCGAACAGGCCGGAAAGAAGGGTCTGGACGACGAGATCACCGAGGTCATCGTGCCGACCGAGGAAGTCGTCGAGGTTCGCCGCGGCAGCAAGGTGAATACCGAGCGCAAGTTCTTCCCGGGCTATGTGCTCGTGAAGATGGATCTGACCGACGATTCCTGGCACCTGGTCAAGAACACGGCCAAGGTCACGGGCTTCCTGGGCGGCGGCGGCCGCGGCAAGCCGGTGCCGATCTCCGAGGCAGAGGCCAACCGCATCCTGAAGCAGGTCCAGGAGGGCGTGGAGCGTCCCAAGCCCGCGGTCAGCTTCGAGATCGGCGAGCAGGTCAAGGTGGCCGACGGTCCCTTCGCCTCGTTCAACGGCACCGTCGAGGATGTCGACGAGGAACGGGCTCGCGTGAAGGTCGCCGTCTCGATCTTTGGCCGCTCGACCCCGGTCGAACTGGACTACGCGCAGGTGGAAAAGATCTGATTTGTTCCCATATCGGGACAGAATCAGGGTTGTGGTGGGCGATCATATTTGGTAGATCGCGCGCCCTTGAGCGGGCTGGCCGTGTGCCAGCCTTTTCTCATGAGGTGGGTCGAGGCCGAAAATCCTTTTGGATCAAGGGCTTGACCATAGTTTGGTGCGGGAGGCCTGCCATGGCCGGACCGCGCCGCCCACAGGAAAGGGGCATGCATGGCTAAAAAGATCCAAGCCTACGTCAAGCTGCAAGTGCCGGCTGGCAAGGCCAATCCGTCTCCGCCGATCGGGCCTGCGCTCGGTCAGCAGGGCGTCAACATCATGGAATTCTGCAAGCAGTTCAACGCGAAGACGCAGAAGATGGAACCGGGCATGCCGATCCCGGTGGTCATCACCGTGTTCCAGGACCGCAGCTTCACATTCGTCACCAAGACACCGCCGGTGACCTACTTCCTGAAGAAGGCGGCCGGCATCGAGTCGGGCGCCAAGACGGTCGGCACGCAGATCGTCGGCAAGGTCACGACCAAGCAGGTGCGCGAGATCGCCGAGCAGAAGATGCCGGATCTCAACTGCGACAGCGTCGAATCGGCGATGGCCCAGGTGGTGGGTTCGGCCCGCTCGATGGGCCTCCAGGTGGTGGAGTAGGACCATGGCCAAGGGCAAGCGTTACAAGGCGGTGTCCGCCACGGTCGACCGCGAGAAGATGTATCCGCTCGATGAGGCGGTGAAGCTCGTCAAGGCCAACGCCAAGGCGAAGTTCGACGAGACCATCGAGGTCGCCATGAACCTCGGCATCGATCCGCGCCACGCCGACCAGGCGGTGCGTGGCATGATCGAACTGCCCAACGGCACCGGCAAGTCCGTGCGCGTGGCGGTGTTCGCCCGCGGCCCGAAGGCCGACGAGGCCAAGGCCGCCGGGGCCGATCTGGTCGGCGCCGAGGACCTGGCCGAGAAGATCAACGGCGGCGAGATGGCGTTCGAGCGCTGCATCGCGACGCCGGACATGATGGGTATCGTGGGCCGTCTCGGTAAGGTGCTGGGCCCGCGCGGCCTGATGCCGAACCCGAAGCTCGGCACGGTGACGCAGGACGTGGCCGCCGCGGTGAAGGCCGCGAAGGCCGGCTCGATCGAGTTCCGCGCCGAGAAGGCTGGCATCATTCATGCTGGTGTCGGCAAGGCCTCGTTCAGCGAGGAGGCGATCGCCGCCAACGTCAAGGCGCTGGTCGCGGCCATCAACCGGGCCAAGCCGAGCGGCGCCAAGGGCACCTTCATCAAGAAGGTGTCGCTGAGTTCGACGATGGGGCCGGGCGTCAAGCTCGACCCGGCCACCGCGATCACCTGATCGCGCGGAGCCAGAGTTACAGAGATTCCGCGGCGGGCTTCGGCCCGCAGCGGTGGGAGCGACGAGGCCGCAAGGTCTCCCGCTCCACCTGTCCGAGACCACCGGTACCTTGTCCTTCGGGGCGGGGTGTAAAGGGGAAACCCGCCAGTGCAGACGGGGGCAAGGGAATCGACGCTGCATCATTCGATGCACGCACGCGCCCGAACTTCCGGGGCAGGCGAACCGGACCGCAGGGTCTCCGTCTCGCGCTAACCCGCTAACGGAGGCTGCGCAGTCTGAAACGCAGCCGGTCCGATCCGGATCCCCCGGAGCGGACCTTTGTTGGAGAAAGCCGTGAATCGTTCGGAAAAGGCCGAAGCGATCGTCGAGCTGAACCAGATCTTCAAGGACGCCAACCTGATGGTGATCACTCGCCAGTCGGGTCTGACGGTCCAGGAAGTGACGGACCTGCGTCGCAAGATCAGGGCAGCCGGCGCAAGCTACAAGGTCACGAAGAACCGGCTCACGCTCCGTGCCCTCGAGGGTACGGCCTTCCAGGCGCTCGGCCCCATGTTCACGGGACCGACTGCCATCGCCTATTCCAAGGATCCGGTCGCAGCGGCGAAAGTCGTCGCGGCCTATGCCAAGGACAACGAAAAGCTGACCATCGTCGGCGGTTCTTTGGGTGGAGAAACTCTGGACGTCGCTGGCGTCCAGGCTCTCGCCACCCTGCCGTCCCTCGATGCTCTGCGCGGCAAGATCATCGGCCTCCTGCAGGCTCCGGCGACCAAGGTCGCCGGCGTTCTGGTGGCGCCGGCTGGTCAGCTCGCTCGTGTGTTCGGGGCCTATGGAGCCACGGAAGACGGCGCGAAGGCGGCGTAAGTCATCGTCATCGACATCACGTTATCGAAGTTCGGGTTATAGGAGACTAAAATGGCTAATCTCGAGAAGCTGGTCGAAGAACTGTCGGCCCTGACGGTCCTCGAGGCCGCTCAGCTCAGCAAGCTGCTGGAAGAGAAGTGGGGCGTCAGCGCCGCTGCTCCGGTTGCGGTCGCCGCCGCGGGTGGCGCTGCCGCCGCTCCGGCCGCCGAGGCGAAGGACGAATTCACCGTCGTTCTCGCGGCTGCCGGCGACAAGAAGATCAACGTCATCAAGGCGGTCCGCGAGATCACCGGTCTCGGCCTCAAGGAAGCCAAGGACCTCGTCGAAGCCGCGCCGAAGCCGATCAAGGAAGGCGTGCCGAAGGCCGACGCCGAAAAGCTCAAGGCGAAGCTCGAGGCCGAGGGCGCCAAGGTCGAGCTCAAGTAAGACGCTTTACCGGCCGGGCCGGCTTCCTGCGGGAGGCCGGCCCGTTCGGGCCTCTTCTCCGAACGGACTGCCCCGCGGGGTCCGTTCCGACAAGTGGCCCTCTGCGACGGATGGGGCGAACGGCTGGCGGGCCGGGAGCTCCGAGAAAGCAGCGGGTGTTTATCACCGCCCTTGAACCTTCGAGGACGCAGGATGGCCACGGCCTTCAACACGCGCAAACGGATTCGTCGTTTCTTCGGCCACATCGAATCGGTGGCCCCGATGCCGAACCTCATCGAGGTCCAGAAGAGCTCCTACGAGAGCTTCCTCCAGCGCGTCACCCCGGCGGCCAAGCGCACGCAGTCCGGGCTCCAGGAAGTCTTCCGCGGCGTTTTTCCGATCAAGGATTTCGCCGAGCGCGCCAGTCTCGAGTTCGTCAAGTACGAGTTCGAGGAGCCCAAGTACGACGTCGAGGAATGCCAGCAGCGTGGCATCACCTATGCCGCGCCTCTCAAGGTGACGTTGCAGCTCGTCGTCTGGGACATCGACGAGGAAGCCGGCTCGCGTTCGATCCGCGATATCAAGGAGCAGGACGTCTACATGGGCGACATGCCGCTCATGACCGACAACGGCACCTTCATCGTGAACGGCACCGAGCGCGTGATCGTCTCGCAGATGCACCGTTCGCCGGGCGTCTTCTTCGACCACGACAAGGGCAAGACCCACAGCTCGGGCAAGTACCTGTTCGCCGCCCGCATCATCCCGTACCGCGGCTCGTGGCTCGACTTCGAGTTCGACGCCAAGGACCTGATCCACGTCCGCATCGATCGCCGTCGCAAGATTCCGGTGACGACGCTGCTGCTGGCGCTCGACAACGACGCCACCTGGAAGAAGCGGACGGCCGCCATTGCCAAGGGCCAGACGCTCGACCCGGCGGAGGCGCAGGGCATGTCGCCGGAGGAGATCCTCTCGGCGTTCTACGGTCAGGTCGTCTATACGCGCGAGAAGGACGGCTGGAATACCCCGTTCGAGGCCGAGTCGATGCGCGGCGTGAAGCTGACGCACGACCTGGTGAACGGTAAGACCGGCAAGTCGGTCGCCGACGCCGGCACCAAGATGACGCCGCGCTTGCTCAACAAGCTCAAGGAAGCGGGCCTGAAGGAAATCCGCGTCTCGGCGGAAGAGCTGATCGGCCGCTACGCCGCGCTCGACGTCATCAACGAGAAGACGGGCGAGATATACGTCGAGGCCGGCCAGGAGATCACCGAGGCCGTGCTCGAGCTGTTCGACGAGAACGGCATCGACCTGCTGCCGACGCTCGCCATCGACCACGTCAACGTCGGCCCGTACATCCGCAACACGCTGGCCGCCGACAAGAACTCGAACCGCGAAGAAGCGCTGCTCGACATCTATCGCGTCATGCGCCCGGGCGAGCCGCCGACGCTCGAGCAGGCTGAGACCCTGTTCCAGGGCCTGCTGTTCGACATCGACCGTTACGACCTGTCGCCGGTCGGCCGCGTGAAGATGAACATGCGCCTCGATTTCGAGGGCGTTCCCGATACCCAGCGCACGCTGCGCCGCGAGGACATCCTGGCGGTGGTGCGCGTCCTGCACGGCCTGAAGGACGGCCGGGGCGAGATCGACGACATCGACCATCTCGGCAATCGTCGCGTCCGCTCGGTCGGCGAGCTGATGGAGAATCAGTACCGCGTCGGCCTGCTGCGCATGGAGCGGGCGATCCGTGAGCGCATGAGCTCGATCGACATCGACACCGTCATGCCGCACGACCTGATCAACGCCAAGCCGGCGGCGGCGGCGGTCCGCGAGTTCTTCGGCTCCTCGCAGCTCTCGCAGTTCATGGACCAGACCAACCCGCTGTCGGAAGTGACCCACAAGCGCCGCCTTTCGGCGCTTGGACCGGGCGGCCTGACCCGCGAGCGCGCCGGCTTCGAGGTGCGCGACGTGCATCCGACGCATTACGGCCGAATCTGCCCGATTGAGACGCCGGAAGGCCCGAACATCGGCCTGATCAACTCGCTGGCGACCTATGCGCGCGTGAACCAGTACGGCTTCATCGAAAGCCCGTACCGCAAGGTCGTGGCCGGTCGCGTGACCGACGAGGTGGTCTATCTCTCGGCGATGGAGGAGGGCCGCTACACGGTTGCGCAGGCCAACGCCGAGATCGACGCCAAGGGCAAGTTCGTGTCCGAACTGGTGCAGTGCCGCAAGGGCGGTGAGTACATCCTCGGCCGGCCCGAGACGATCGACTTCGTCGACGTCTCGCCCAAGCAGATCGTCTCGGTCGCCGCGGCGCTCATCCCGTTCCTCGAGAACGACGACGCCAACCGCGCGCTGATGGGCTCGAACATGCAGCGCCAGGCGGTGCCGCTCATCCAGGCCGAATCGCCGCTGGTCGGCACCGGCATGGAAGAGGTGGTCGCCCGCGACTCCGGCGTCGCCATCTCGGCCCGCCGGACCGGTATCGTCGACCAGGTCGACGCCATGCGTATCGTCGTGCGCGCGACCGACGATGTCGGCCCCAATCGCCCGGCGGTCGACATCTACAACCTGCTGAAGTTCCAGCGTTCCAACCAGAGCACCTGCATCACCCAGAAGCCGCTCGTCCGCGTCGGCGACCATGTGAAGAAGGGTGACATCGTGGCCGACGGGCCGTCGACGCAGAACGGCGAGCTCGCGCTCGGCCGCAACGTGCTCGTCGCCTTCATGCCGTGGAATGGCTACAACTTCGAGGACTCGATCCTCCTCTCCGAGCGCATCGTGCGCGATGACGTCTTCACCTCGATCCACATCGAGGAGTTCGAGGTCATGGCCCGCGACACCAAGCTCGGCCAGGAGGAGATCAGCCGCGACATCCCGAACGTCGGTGAGGAAGCCCTCAAGAACCTGGACGAGGCGGGAATCGTCTATATCGGCGCCGAGGTTAAGGCGGGCGACATCCTGGTCGGCAAGGTGACGCCGAAGGGCGAGAGCCCGATGACGCCGGAAGAGAAGCTGCTCCGCGCCATCTTCGGCGAGAAGGCGGCCGACGTGCGCGACACCTCGCTGAAGGTGCCGCCGGGCGTCGAAGGCACGGTCGTCGAGGTCCGCGTGTTCAACCGCCGCGGCGTCGACAAGGACGAGCGTGCGCTGGCGATCGAGCGCGACGAGATCGAGCGGCTCGCCAAGGACCGTGACGACGAGAAGGCCATCCTGGAGCGCAGTTTCTACAGCCAGCTGCAGGAAATGCTGCTGAACCAGGTCGTGGCCGGCGGGCTCAAGGGCCTGAAGCCCGGCACCAAGATCGTCGACACGGTGCTGGGCGAGTACACGCCCGGCCAGTGGCGCCAGATCGCCGTCAAGGCGGACAAAAAGCAGGCCGAGATCGAGGCGTTGAACAAGCAGTTCGACGAATCGATGAAGCGCCTGCAGGACCGCTTCGACAGCAAGGTCGACAAGCTGCAGCGCGGCGACGAGCTGCCGCCGGGCGTGATGAAGATGGTGAAAGTCTTCGTCGCGACCAAGCGCAAGCTGCAGCCGGGCGACAAGATGGCCGGCCGTCACGGCAACAAGGGCGTCATCTCCCGCATCATGCCGCTGGAGGACATGCCGTACCTCGAGGAGGGTGGCCCGGTCGACATCGTGCTGAACCCACTCGGCGTGCCATCGCGCATGAATGTCGGTCAGATTCTCGAGACCCATCTCGGCTGGGCCGCGTCGGGCCTCGGCAAGAAGATCGGCAAGATGCTCGAGGATGCGCGCGAGGTGTCGGTGGCGCAGATCAAGAAGCAGCTGCGCGAGATCTACGGCGAGAAGGCCTTCAAGGCCGACATTGCCGACCTGGGCGACGAGCAGACGATCGAGCTCGCCCGCAACCTGAGCAAGGGCGTGCCCTTCGCGTCGCCGGTGTTCGACGGCGCGCACGAGCCCGACATCGTCGAGATGCTGGAGATGGCCGGTCTCGACCGGTCGGGCCAGGTCACCCTGATCGACGGCCGCACCGGCGAGCCTTTCGACCGCAAGGTGACCGTCGGCTACATCTACATGCTGAAACTGCACCACCTCGTGGACGACAAGATCCACGCGCGCTCGATCGGACCGTACAGCCTCGTCACCCAGCAGCCGCTGGGCGGCAAGGCGCAGTTCGGCGGACAGCGCTTCGGCGAGATGGAGGTGTGGGCGCTGGAGGCCTATGGCGCCGCCTACACGCTGCAGGAGATCCTCACCGTCAAGTCGGACGACGTGGCCGGCCGCACCAAGGTCTACGAGGCCATCGTGCGCGGCGACGACACGTTCGAGGCGGGCATCCCCGAGTCCTTCAACGTGCTGGTCAAGGAGCTGCGCTCCCTCGGCCTCAACGTCGAATTGAACCAGTCGATCACCTGAGGGTGATCGACGTTCCGATTTCGCGAATTACGTCCACAGAACAGTAGGACAACGATGACCGACCTTATCAACGTACTGGGCCAGCCGCAGGGCACCCCCACCTTCGACGAGATCCGCATCTCGATCGCCAGCCCCGAGCGCATCCGCACCTGGAGCCACGGCGAGATCAAGAAGCCGGAAACCATCAACTACCGCACGTTCAAGCCGGAGCGTGACGGCCTGTTCTGCGCCCGCATCTTCGGGCCGATCAAGGACTACGAGTGCCTGTGCGGCAAGTACAAGCGCATGAAGTTCCGCGGCATCACCTGCGAGAAGTGCGGCGTCGAGGTGACGCTCACCAAGGTGCGGCGCGAGCGCATGGGCCACATCGAGCTGGCCTCGCCGGTGGCGCACATCTGGTTCCTGAAGTCGCTGCCGAGCCGCATCGGTCTGCTGCTCGACATGACGCTGCGCGACCTCGAGCGAATCCTCTATTTCGAGAACTACGTCGTCAGCAATCCCGGCCTGACGCCGCTCAAGTATCGTGAGCTGCTGAACGAGGAGCAATACCTCAACGCGCTCGACGAGTACGGCGAGGGGTCCTTCGAGGCCGAGATCGGCGCCGAAGCGATCCGCGGCATGCTGCAGGCGATCGACCTCAACGAAGAGCGCCCGCGCCTGCGCGAGGAGTTGCGTGAGACGACGTCCGAGGCCAAGCGCAAGAAGCTCGTGAAGCGGCTCAAGCTCTGCGAGAACTTCATCGAATCCGGCGCCCGCCCGGAATGGATGATCCTCGAACTCGTGCCGGTGATCCCGCCTGAATTGCGTCCGCTGGTGCCGCTCGATGGCGGCCGCTTCGCGACGTCGGACCTCAACGACCTGTACCGCCGAGTCATCAATCGCAACAACCGTCTCAAGCGGCTGATGGAGCTGCGCGCGCCCGACATCATCGTGCGCAACGAGAAGCGCATGCTGCAGGAGTCGGTCGACGCGCTGTTCGACAACGGCCGTCGCGGCCGCGTCATCACCGGCGCAAACAAGCGTCCGCTGAAGTCGCTTTCGGACATGCTCAAGGGCAAGCAGGGACGCTTCCGCCAGAACCTGCTCGGCAAGCGCGTCGACTACTCGGGCCGTTCGGTCATCGTGGTCGGTCCCGAACTCAAGCTGCACCAGTGCGGCCTGCCGAAGAAGATGGCGCTCGAGCTGTTCAAGCCGTTCATCTACTCGCGCCTGCAGAACTACGGCATGGCAAACACGATCAAGGCCGCCAAGCGCATGGTCGAGAAGGAGCGGCCGGAAGTGTGGGACATCCTCGAGGAGGTCATCCGCGAGCATCCCGTGCTGCTGAACCGTGCGCCGACGCTGCACCGCCTGGGCATCCAGGCGTTCGAGCCGGTGCTCATCGAGGGCAAGGCGATCCAGCTGCACCCGCTGGTCTGCACGGCCTTCAACGCCGACTTCGACGGCGACCAGATGGCGGTGCACGTGCCGCTGTCGCTGGAAGCCCAGCTCGAGGCGCGCGTGCTCATGATGTCGACCAACAACATCCTGTCGCCGGCGTCGGGCAAGCCGATCATCGTGCCGTCGCAGGACATCGTGCTGGGCATCTACTACATCACGCTGGAGCGCGAGGGCGAGCCGGGCGAAGGCTCGCTGTTCTCCGAGATCGGCGAGCTCGAGCATGCGCTTCACAGCCGCACGCTCTCGATGCATGCGCGCATCAAGATGCGTCTGGAGGCCTACGACGACAAGGGCGTGTTCGCCAGCCGCGTCGTCGAGACCACGCCGGGTCGTGTCCTGCTGGCGCAGATCCTGCCCAAGCACGAGAACCTGCCGTTCTCGCTGATCAATCGCCTGCTGACCAAGAAGGATCTGCAGAACGTCATCGACTCCGTCTACCGCCACTGCGGCCAGAAGGAGACGGTTATCTTCGCCGACCGCCTGATGGGTCTCGGCTTCTATCACGCCTGCCGCGCCGGCATCTCGTTCGGCAAGGACGACCTCGTCATCCCGTCGGCCAAGGTCAAGCTGGTCGCCCAGACCAACAAGGAAGTGAAGGAGTACGAGCAGCAGTACCAGGACGGCCTGATCACCTCGGGTGAGAAGTACAACAAGGTCGTCGACGCCTGGTCGCGCTGCTCGGACCGGGTCGCCGAGGAAATGATGAAGGGCATCTCGACGCCGCAGCCGGGCAAGCCGGTCAACGCGGTGTGGATGATGGCGCATTCCGGTGCGCGCGGCTCCGCCACGCAGATGAAGCAGCTCGCCGGCATGCGCGGTCTCATGACCAAGCCGTCGGGCGAGATCATCGAGACGCCGATCCTGTCGAACTTCAAGGAAGGCCTCTCGGTGCTGGAGTACTTCAACTCCACCCACGGCGCCCGCAAGGGACTGGCCGATACGGCGCTCAAGACGGCGAACTCGGGCTACCTGACCCGCCGCCTGGTCGACGTGGCTCAGGACTGCATCATCATCGAGGAGGATTGCGGCACCGAACGCGGCCTCACGATGCGTGCCGTGGTCGACGGTGGCGATGTGATCGAGCCGCTTTCGGAGCGGGTCCTCGGCCGCACGGCGCTGGACGACATCGTCGATCCGCTGACCGGCGAGGTGATCAGCAAGGCCGGTGAGCTCATCGACGAGGTCAAGGTCGAGCTGATCGACAAGGCCGGCATCGAGGAGATCCGGATCCGGTCAGTCCTGACCTGCGACACCAAGATCGGCGTCTGTGGCAAGTGCTACGGCCGCGACCTTGCACGCGGCACGCCGGTGAACATCGGCGAGGCCGTGGGCGTGATCGCCGCCCAGTCGATCGGCGAGCCGGGTACGCAGCTCACGATGCGTACCTTCCACATCGGCGGCGCCGCGCAGCGTGGCGCGGAGCAGTCGAACATCGAGGCGAGCCACGACGGCACCGTCCAGGTGCGCAACCGCAACGTCGTCATCAACAGCGCGGGCGTGCCGGTCGTGATGGGCCGCAACACCGAGATCGTGCTGATCGACGGCGCCCAGCGCGAGCGCGCCAAGCATCGCGTGCCTTATGGTGCGCGCCTGCTCGTCGACAGCGACGCGGTCGTCGTCAAGGGCCAGAAGCTCGCTGAGTGGGATCCGTACACCCTGCCGATCATCACCGAGAAGGCGGGCAAGGCCGTCTATGTCGATCTCGTCGAAGGCGTGTCGATGCGCGAGGTGATCGACGATTCAACCGGCATCTCCAACCGTGTCGTCGTCGACTGGAAGGGGCAGCCGCGCGGCGGCGACCTGCGTCCGCGCATCGCCATCCACGATGCCGACGGCAACCCGATCATGCTGGCCAACGGACAGGAGGCCCGCTACCTGCTGTCGCTCGACTCGGTGCTCTCGGTCGAGAACGGCCAGGACGTCAATGCCGGCGACATCCTCGCGCGTATCCCGCGCGAGGGCGGCAAGAACCGCGACATCACCGGCGGTCTGCCGCGTGTGGCGGAGCTGTTCGAAGCACGCAAGCCCAAGGACTTCGCGATCATCTGCGACATCTCGGGCCGCATCGAGTTCGGCAAGGACTACAAGAGCAAGCGCCGCATCCTGATCGTGCCGGAAGGCGAAGGAGCGGAGCCGGTCGAGTACCTCATCCCGAAGGGCAAGCGCATCGCGGTCCAGGAAGGCGACTTCGTTGAGCGGGGCGACCTGCTGATCGACGGCAACCCCGTCCCGCACGACATCCTGCGCGTGCTGGGCATCGAGAAGCTGGCCGAGTATCTCGTGAACGAGATCCAGGAGGTCTATCGACTGCAGGGCGTGAAGATCAACGACAAGCACATCGAGACGATCGCGCGTCAGATGCTGCAGAAGGTCGAGATCACCGACGCCGGCGACACGACCTTCCTGATCGGCGAACAGGTCGACAAGGCGGAGTTCGAGGTCGAGAACGCCAAGATCCTCGCGGAGAAGCTGAGGCCGGCCAAGGCCGACCCGGTGCTGCTGGGCATCACCAAGGCTTCGTTGCAGACGAAGTCGTTCATCTCGGCAGCCTCCTTCCAGGAGACCACCCGCGTGCTGACCGAGGCGGCCGTCAGCGGCCGTGTCGACAGCCTGCAGGGGCTGAAGGAGAACGTCATCGTCGGCCGCCTGATCCCGGCCGGTACCGGCGGGGTCGTGAACCGCCTGAAGGCCATCGCCGCGCAGCGCGACCGGGCAATCCTGGCCGCCGGTGTCGACGGCGAGGAGCAGCCGGTCCCGACGCTGGAGGAAGAGCGCGCGGCCGACTGATCCGGCCGCCGAGTGAGCCAAGCGAGAAGGCCGCCCTCGAAAGGGGGCGGCCTTCTTCCATTGTGTCTGAAGCGCGGCAAAGCCACCAGATATGGTTGTCAGATTCTTGCGCGGTCAGCCGCGCGCGAGTCAGGAACGAGTCGGAATCCGGCGATTCCGAAATAGCCAACGATATCAATGCGAAAAGCGCTGCAGCGCGCTTGACGCATAGGAACAGCGGCCATATAAGCGCGCCACCTCGTCGGAGGGGCTGGTGGTTGGCGGAAGCCAAGACGCAGCCTGACGCCGAGGACCGCTACAAGTCAGGCCACAAGGCCACAGAGATATCATTTCGCGCGGGGCAGTGCGTTAGCCGCTATGCCCGCGCATGTGCTTTGTGCCTATGCGTCGATGTTGGGCGGACCCGAGACGGCGTTAAGGAAACCGGAAATCAATGCCGACTATTAACCAGTTGATCCGCAAGCAGCGCCAGGGCCTGAAGGCCCACAACAAGGTGCCGGCGCTCGAGGCTTGCCCGCAGAAGCGCGGCGTGTGCACCCGCGTCTACACGACGACGCCGAAGAAGCCGAATTCGGCGCTGCGCAAGGTCGCCAAGGTGCGCCTCACCAACGCCTACGAGGTGGTGAGCTACATCCCGGGCGAGGGTCACAATCTGCAGGAGCACTCGGTGGTCATGATCCGCGGCGGTCGCGTGAAGGACCTTCCGGGCGTTCGCTACCACATCATTCGCGGCACCCTCGATACGCAGGGTGTCAAGGACCGCAAGCAACGCCGTTCGAAGTACGGCGCGAAGCGTCCGAAGTAGGACGAGGGAGAAAAGCATGTCCCGTCGTCGCGCAGCAGAAAAGCGTGAAGTCCTGCCGGACGCCAAGTTCGGCGATATCGTTCTCAGCAAGTTCATGAACACGCTGATGGAGCGTGGCAAGAAGTCGGTCGCCGAGCACATCGTCTACGGTGCGCTCGACGAAGTCGAGGCCAAGCTCAAGCAGGATCCCGTTCCGGCCTTCCACGAGGCGCTCGAGAACGTGAAGCCGGCCGTCGAGGTCCGTTCGCGCCGCGTCGGCGGTGCGACCTACCAGGTTCCCGTCGAGGTTCGCCCTGAGCGCCGCCAGGCGCTGGCGATCCGCTGGATCATCCAGGCCGCGCGGGACCGTTCGGGCCACAGCATGACCGAGAAGCTCTCCGCCGAGCTGCTCGACGCTTTCAATCGCCGCGGCAACGCGGTGAAGAAGCGCGAGGACACCCACAAGATGGCCGACGCCAACAAGGCGTTCGCTCACTACCGCTGGTAAGCGACCTCCAGGCCCCGTCCAGAAAGCCCAGTTCCATGGCTCGCACTACCCCCATTGCGCACTATCGCAACATCGGCATCATGGCCCACATCGATGCCGGCAAGACGACGACGACCGAGCGCATCCTCTACTACACCGGCAAGTCGCATAAGATCGGCGAAGTCCACGATGGCGCCGCGACGATGGACTGGATGGAGCAGGAGCAGGAGCGCGGCATCACGATCACGTCCGCCGCGACGACCTGCTTTTGGCGTGTCGAATCGGGTCCGTACAAGGACGTCAGCTATCGCGTGAACATCATCGACACGCCCGGCCACGTCGACTTCACGATCGAGGTTGAGCGTTCGCTTCGCGTGCTCGACGGTGCGGTCTGTGTGTTCGACTCGGTGGCCGGCGTCGAGCCGCAGTCCGAGACCGTGTGGCGCCAGGCCGACAAGTACGGCGTGCCGCGCATCTGCTTCGTCAACAAGATGGATCGCACGGGCGCGAACTTCTATCGCACCGTCGACATGATCGTGGACCGTCTCGGCGCCAAGCCGCTGGTGACGCAGCTCCCGATCGGTTCCGAAGGCGAGTACAAGGGTCTGGTCGACCTTGTGTCCAACAAGGCCATCATCTGGCTGGAAGAGACGCTCGGCGCCAAGTTCGAGATCGTCGAGATCCCGGCCGACATGAAGGAGAAGGCCGCGGAGTACCGCGCCAAGCTTCTCGACATGGCGGTCGAGCAGGACGACGCCGCCATGGAGAAGTATCTCGAGGGCGAGGAGCCAGACTACGACACGCTGATCAAGTGCATCCGCAAGGGCACGATCAACTATGCGTTCGTGCCGATCCTCTGCGGTTCGGCCTTCAAGAACAAGGGCGTGCAGCCCATGCTCGACGCCGTCGTGAACTATCTCCCGGCGCCGAATGACGTTGCCGACGTCAAGGGCGTGAAGATGGGCACGGAAGAGCCGATCACGCTTCCGTCGAGCGACGATGCGCCCCTGTCGGCGCTGGCGTTCAAGATCATGACCGACCCTTTCGTCGGCTCGCTCACCTTCGCGCGCGTCTATTCGGGCGTGCTCGAATCGGCTACCGGCGTGCTGAACAGCACGAAGGACCGCAAGGAGCGTATCGGCCGCATGCTGCTCATGCATGCCAACAACCGTGAAGACGTGAAGGAAGCCCGCGCCGGCGACATCATCGCCTTGGCCGGCCTCAAGAGCGTCACGACGGGTGACACGCTGTGCTCGCCCGAGCACGCCGTCATCCTCGAGCGCATGGACTTCCCTGAACCCGTCATCGAGCTCGCCATCGAGCCGAAGTCGAAGGCCGACCAGGAGAAGCTCGGCCAGGCGCTGGGCCGCCTCGTCCAGGAGGATCCGACCTTCCGCGTCTCGACTGATGCGGAGACTGGCCAGACCGTCATCAAGGGCATGGGCGAACTCCATCTCGAGATCAAGGTCGACATCCTGCGTCGGACATACAAGGTCGAGGCCAATGTCGGCGCCCCGCAGGTCGCCTATCGCGAGACGCTGGGCCGCAAGGCCGAGATCGACTACACCCACAAGAAGCAGTCGGGTGGCTCGGGCCAATTCGCGCGCGTCAAGCTTATCTTCGAGCCGGGCGAGCCCGGGTCGGGATATTCGTTCGAGAACAAGATCGTCGGCGGTTCGATTCCCAAGGAGTTCATCCCGGGCGTCGAAAAGGGCCTTGAGGCCTCGCGTGAGACCGGCGTGCTTGCCGGGTTCCCGGTGATCGACTTCAAGGTCACGCTGGTCGACGGCAACTATCACGACGTCGACTCGAGTGTGCTGGCCTTCGAAATCGCTGCCCGCGCGGCGTTCAAGGAAGGTCTCGCCAAGGCCCAGTGCAAGCTGCTGGAGCCGATCATGAAGGTCGAGGTGGTGACGCCCGACGACTACATGGGCGACTGCATCGGCGACCTGAACAGCCGCCGTGGTCAGATCCAGGGCATGAATGCCCGGGGTAACGCGCAGGTCATCGACGCGATGGTCCCCTTGGCCAACATGTTCGGTTACGTGAATACCCTGCGGTCGATGACCCAGGGACGCGCAGCCTACTCGATGACGTTCGATCATTACGCAGCCGTGCCGCAGGCGGTGGCCGACGAAGTCGTCGCCAAGCTCGCGGGCTGATCAACACCAAAGCTGAATAGGAACTAGCACCATGTCGAAGGCGAAGTTTGAGCGGAACAAGCCGCACTGCAACATCGGAACGATCGGTCACGTTGATCACGGCAAGACGTCTCTGACGGCTGCGATCACGAAGATCCTGGCGAAGACGGGTGGTGCGACGTTCACGGCGTACGACCAGATCGACAAGGCCCCGGAAGAGCGGGAGCGCGGGATCACGATCTCGACGGCGCACGTTGAGTACGAGACGCAGAACCGGCACTACGCGCACGTGGACTGCCCGGGCCATGCCGACTACGTGAAGAACATGATCACGGGTGCGGCGCAGATGGACGGCGCGATCCTGGTTGTTTCGGCGGCCGACGGCCCGATGCCGCAGACGCGCGAGCACATCCTGCTGGCGCGGCAGGTCGGCGTTCCGGCGCTGGTCGTGTTCATGAACAAGTGCGACATGGTGGACGATCCGGAGCTTCTGGACCTGGTGGAACTCGAGGTTCGCGAGCTTCTGAAGAGCTACCAGTTTCCGGGCGACGACCTTCCGGTGGTGCGGGGCTCGGCGCTGATGGCGCTGGAGGACAAGAACCCTGAGCTGGGCGAGCAGGCGGTGCTGAAGCTGATGGCGGAGGTCGACCGGTACATTCCGCAGCCTGCGCGCGACAAGGACAAGCCGTTCCTGATGCCGATCGAGGACGTTTTCTCGATCTCTGGCCGCGGCACTGTGGTGACGGGCCGCGTGGAGCGCGGGATCATCAAGGTGGGCGAGGAAGTGGAGATCGTCGGCCTGAAGGCGACGACGAAGACGACGGTGACGGGCGTCGAGATGTTCCGCAAGCTGCTGGACTCGGGCGAGGCGGGTGACAATATCGGCGCCCTGCTGCGCGGCGTTGGCCGCGAGGACGTGGAGCGTGGCCAGGTGCTGTCGAAGCCGGGCGCGATCACGCCGCACACGAACTTCGAGGCGGAAGCGTACATCCTGACGAAGGAAGAGGGCGGCCGTCACACGCCGTTCTTCACGAACTACCGCCCGCAGTTCTACTTCCGGACGACGGACGTTACGGGCGTGGTGACGCTGCCGGAAGGCACGGAGATGGTGATGCCGGGCGACAACGCGCGGCTGGTGGTCGAACTGATCCAGCCGATCGCCATGGACGAGGGCCTGCGCTTCGCCATCCGCGAGGGCGGCCGCACCGTCGGCGCAGGCGTCGTCACCAAAGTCGTAAAGTAAACGTAACCGACGCGACAAGGCGAATATCATGGCCATGGACAACACAAACATCCGGATCCGGCTGAAGGCCTTCGATCATCGCGTGCTCGATTCGTCGACCAGCGAGATCGTGAGCACGGCCAAGCGGACGGGCGCGCAGGTGCGCGGGCCCATCCCGCTGCCGACCGGGATCGAGAAGTTCACGGTCAACCGCTCGCCGCACATCGACAAGAAGTCGCGCGAGCAGTTCGAGATCCGCACGCACAAGCGCGTGCTCGATATCGTCGACCCGACGCCGCAGACCGTGGACGCGCTGATGAAGCTCGACCTCGCCTCCGGCGTGGACGTCGAGATCAAGCTCGGCGCCTAAGAGCGGACCAGGAAAGAAGGAAGAAGACCATGCGTTGCGGTCTCGTCACCCAGAAGGTCGGCATGACCCGCGTCTTCAACGACGCCGGGGAGCATGTGCCCGTCACCGTTCTGAAGGTGGATCAGCTGCAGGTAGTCGCTGTCCGCTCGGAAGAGAAGGACAAGTACGTCGCCGTGCAGCTCGGCTACGGCAAGGCCAAGGTGAAGAACGTGACTCAGCCGATGCGCGGTCACTTCGCCAAGGCCAAGGTCGAGCCGAAGAAGAAGCTCGTCGAGTTCCGGGTGGCCAAGGACGCCGTCCTCGAAGTCGGTGCCGAGCTGGTGCCGAGCCATTTCGTGCCCGGCCAATTCGTCGACGTCGTCGGCACGACGATCGGCCGCGGCTTCACCGGTTCGATGGTCCGCTGGAACTTCCACGGCCTCGAGGCCAGTCACGGCGTGTCGGTCTCGCACCGCTCGCACGGTTCGACCGGTAACCGTCAGGATCCCGGCCGTACCTTCCCGGGCAAGAAGATGGCGGGTCACTACGGCAGTGAGCGCGTGACCACGCAGAACCTGAAGGTCGTCGCCGTCGACGACGAGAAGGGCCTGCTGCTGGTGTCTGGCGCCGTTCCGGGCCCGGCCAACGGTTACATCATCGTCAAGGACGCCTCCAAGCGCGCCCGTCACAAGGACGCTCCGTACCCGGCCGGCCTGCGCAAGGCCGCGGCCGAGGCGGTGGCACCGGCGGCTGATGCCGCTCCGCAGGCTTAAGGATCAGGTCATGAAGATCGCGGTCAAGACCATCGAGGGCGGCAGCGCCGGCGAGATCGATCTCGCCGACGCGGTGTTCGCCGTTCCCGTCCGCAAGGACATCCTGCAGCGCTGCGTCGTATGGCAGCTTTCGCGGCGCCAGCAGGGCACGCACAAGACCAAGGGACGCGCCGAAGTCACGGCGACGGCCAAGAAGATGTACGCCCAGAAGGGCACCGGTCGCGCTCGTCACGGCAACGAGGCGGCCCCGCAGTTCCGTGGCGGCGGCAAGGCGTTCGGCCCGGTCGTGCGCAGCCATGCCAGCGACCTGCCCAAGAAGGTCCGCAAGCTCGCGCTGCGCACCGCGCTGTCGGCCAAGGCCGCCGAGGGCAAGCTGATCGTGGTCGAGGCGGCCGCCCTGGCCGAGCCGAAGACGGCTCAGCTCAAGGGCCACTTCGGAGCGCTCGGCGTGACCAGCGCCCTGATCATCGGCGGCGCCGAGATCGACACCAACTTCGCCCGCGCGGCGGCGAACATCGCCCATGTCGATGTGCTGCCGCAGCAGGGCGCGAACGTCTACGACATCCTGCGCCGCGACACGCTGGTGCTCACCAAGGATGCCGTGAAGCACCTCGAGGAGCGTCTGCAATGAGCGCCAAGCGCTACACCCCGCAAACCGTCTCGCGCTCGCGCATGTACGAAGTGATTCGTGCGCCGCTGATCACCGAGAAGACGACCAACGGCTCGGAACACAGCCAGGTGACCTTCAAGGTCGCCGCTGATGCCACCAAGCCGGAGATCAAGCAGGCCGTCGAGGGGCTGTTCAAGGTCAAGGTCAAGGCGGTGAACACCGTCACGGTCAAGGGCAAGAGCAAGGTATTCCGCGGCCGTCCCGGCGTGCGGAGCGACTGGAAGAAGGCGATCGTCTCGCTGGTCGAGGGTCACAAGATCGACGTGACCACGGGCCTGTAGGACGGGAGACAGAACAATGGCCTTGAAGACATTCAAACCGATCACGCCGTCGCTGCGGCAGCTGGTCATCGTCGACCGGTCCGGCCTCTGGAAGGGCAAGCCGGTCAAGGAACTGACGCGCGGCAAGACGAACACCGGCGGACGCAACAACCACGGTCACATCACCAGCCATCACATGGGCGGTGGTCACAAGCGCCGTCTGCGCCTCGTCGATTTCAAGCGCCGCAAGTTCGACGTCGTCGCGACGGTCGAGCGCCTGGAGTACGACCCCAACCGGTCGGCCTTCATCGCGCTGGTCAAGTACGCCGACGGCGAACTCTCCTACATCCTGGCGCCGCAGCGTTTGAAGGCGGGCGACGAGATCATCTCGGGCGAGCGCGTCGACATCAAGCCAGGCAACGCGATGCCGCTGGCCAACATGCCGGTTGGCACGATCGTCCACAACGTCGAGCTGAAGAAGGGCCGCGGCGGCCAGCTCGCCCGGTCGGCCGGCAACTACGCCCAGCTCGTCGGCAAGGACGCGGGTTATGCCCAGATCAAGTTGAGCTCGGGCGAGCTGCGCCTGGTTCCGGGCGAGTGCCTGGCGACCGTCGGCGCGGTGTCGAACCCGGACAACCAGAACATCGTCATTGGCAAGGCCGGCCGTCAGCGTTGGCTGGGCCGTCGCCCGACGGTCCGCGGCGTCGTCATGAACCCGGTCGATCATCCGCATGGCGGCGGCGAAGGCCGCACCTCGGGTGGCCGTCATCCGGTTACGCCGTGGGGCAAGCCGACCAAGGGCAAGAAGACACGCAAGAACAAGGCGACGGACAAGATGATCATCCGCCGCCGGCATGCGACGCGCTAGGAGATAGACAGTGGCACGCTCCGTATGGAAGGGCCCCTTCGTTGAAGGCAGCCTGATCAAGAAGGCCGAGAAGTCGCGCGGGAACATCCGCAGCGAAGTGATCAAGACCTGGTCGCGTCGCTCGACGATCCTGCCGCAGTTCGTCGGCCTGACGTTCGGCGTCTACAACGGCAAGAAGTTCATCCCGGTGAGCGTCACCGAGGAAATGGTCGGTCACAAGCTCGGCGAATTCTCGCCGACCCGCACCTTCACCGGCCACGCCGGTGACAAGAAAGTGTCGAAGGATTAACGCGCGATGAGCAAGCCATCCGCTCCCCGCCGCGAGGCGGACAACGAAGCCAAAGCTGTCCTGCGCGCCGTGCGCATCAGCCCGCGCAAGCTCGACCTGGTCGCGGCCACGATCCGCGGCAAGAAGGCCGCGACGGCGGTCAACGAACTCACCTTCTCCAAGAAGCGGATCGCCCGTGACGTGAAGAAGGCCCTGAATTCGGCCATCGCCAACGCCGAGAACAACCACAATCTCGATGTCGACCGGCTGGTCGTCGCCGAGGCGTCGGTCGGCAAGGGACTGATCATGAAGCGCTTCCAGACGCGCGGCCGCGGCCGCGCCGCCGGCATCGTCAAGCCGTTCGCTCATCTCACCATCGTGGTGCGCGAGCGCGCCGAGGCGGAGGACAAGTAATGGGTCAGAAGGTCAACCCGATCGGCCTGCGGCTCGGTATCAACCGGACCTGGGATTCGCGCTGGTACGCCGAGGGCGGCGAGTACTCCAAGATGCTCCATGAGGACATCCACATCCGCAAGGTCTTGCGGGAGCGGCTGGCCCAGGCGGGTGTCGCGAAGATCATCATCGAGCGTCCGGCCAAGCGCGCCCGTGTCACGATCCACACCGCCCGCCCGGGCGTGGTGATCGGCAAGAAGGGCGCCGACATCGAGAAGCTGCGCGGCGATCTCGCCAAGATGACCAAGGGCGAAGTGGCCCTGAACATCGTCGAGATCCGCAAGCCTGAGGTCGATGCGACGCTGATTGCGGAGAATATCGCCCAGCAGCTCGAGCGTCGCGTCGCCTTCCGCCGTGCCATGAAGCGCGCGGTGCAGTCGGCGATGCGCCTGGGTGCCTTGGGCATCCGCATCAATTGCTCGGGTCGTCTCGGCGGCTCGGAAATCGCCCGTATGGAATGGTATCGCGAAGGTCGCGTGCCGCTGCACACGCTGCGCGCCGACATCGACTACGGCACCGCCACGGCATTCACGACCTTCGGCACCTGCGGCGTCAAGGTCTGGGTGTTCAAGGGCGAGATCATGGCGCACGATCCGATGGCGCACGACAAGCGCGCCGAGGAAGCGGCGCCGCAACGGACGCCGGCGCGTGTCGAGCGCACCGAGCAGAGGGACGCGTAATCCACCATGCTGCAACCGAAGCGCACCAAGTACCGCAAGGCCTTCAAGGGCCGTATCAGCGGCGCTGCCAAGGGCGGTTTCAATCTTGACTTCGGCTCCTACGGGCTGAAGGCGATGGAGCCGGATCGCCTGACGGCGCGCCAGATCGAGGCGGCCCGCCGCGCCATCACGCGTCACATGAAGCGTGCCGGCCGCGTCTGGATCCGCGTGTTCCCGGACGTGCCGGTGTCGAAGAAGCCGGCGGAAGTCCGCATGGGCTCCGGCAAGGGCGCGCCCGAGTTCTGGGCGGCGCGTGTGAAGCCGGGCCGCATCCTGTTCGAACTGGAAGGCGTGTCCGGCACCATCGCCAAGGAAGCCCTGGCGCTCGGTGCGGCCAAGCTGCCGATCAAGACCCGCTTCGTTTCCCGCGTCGGCGCCGAAGTCTGAGGGAGAAGGACATGAAGGCCACCGATCTGCGCCCCAAGACCAACGACGAGCTGAAGAACGAGCTCGGCAACCTTCGCAAGGAGGCGTTCAACCTGCGCTTCCAGAAGGCCGGGGGCCAGCTGCAGAAGACTTCCCGCGCGCGCCAGGTTCGTCGCGACATCGCCCGCATCAAGACGGTGCTGGGCGAGAAGGCCGCCGGTTAAGGAGCACGAAATGCCGAAGCGTATCCTGGAAGGCGTCATCGTCAGCGACAAGATGGACAAGACCATCGTCGTGAAGGTCGAGCGGCGCGTTCAGCACCCGATCTACAAGAAGTTCATTCGCAAGTCGAAGAAGTACCACGCGCACGACGAAGCCAATGCCTGCAAGGGCAAGATCGGCGAAATCGTCCGCATCCGCGAGTGCCGCCCGTTGTCCAAGACCAAGAGCTGGGAAGTTCTGGTCGAAGGCGCCAAGGCTTAAGCGGTCGGAGCATTAAGTCATGATTCAGATGCGAACCAACCTCGAGGTCGCCGATAATTCGGGCGCCCGTCGAGTCCAGTGCATCAAGGTGCTGGGCGGCTCACGCCGCAAGTACGCCAGCGTCGGCGACGTCATCGTCGTGTCGATCAAGGAAGCCATTCCGCGCGGCAAGGTGAAGAAGGGCGAGGTGCATCGCGCCGTGGTCGTCCGCACGTCGTTCGCGTTGCGCCGCCCCGACGGGAGCGCCATCCGCTTCGATCGCAATGCCGCCGTCCTCATCAGCAAGCAGGACGAGCCGATCGGCACCCGTATCTTCGGACCGGTGACGCGCGAACTGCGCGCCAAGAAGTTCATGAAGATCATCTCGCTTGCGCCTGAGGTGCTCTAGCCATGGCAACGAAGCTGAAGATCAAGAAGGGCGACCGGGTGAAGGTGATCACCGGTGGCAGCAAGGGCAAGGTGGGCGACGTCCTGCGGGTTCTTCCCAAGGAGAACCGCGTGGTCGTTTCCGGCGTGAACATGATCAAGCGCCACACCAAGCCCAGCCGTGCGGAAGCCGGCGGCATCATCGAACGCGAGGCCACGATCCACGTCTCCAACGTGGCCCTGCTGGATCCCAAATCGGACAAGCCGACGAAGGTCGGTTTCCGGTTCCTGGAAGACGGCCGCAAGGTGCGCGTTGCGCGCGCCTCCGGCGAGACCATCGACCGTTAGGAGAACGGGCCATGCCCGCGCGTCTGCAAGAGCACTATACCAAGTCCGTGCGCGAAGCGCTCACGAAGGAGTTCTCCTACAAGAACCCCTTCGAGGTGCCGAAGCTCGACAAGATCGTCATCAACATGGGCGTCGGCGAGGCGGTCAACGACCGCAAGGCCGTCGACGGCGCCGTGGCCGACCTGACGGCGATCACCGGCCAGAAGCCGGTCATCACCCGGTCGCGCAAGTCGATCGCGACGTTCAAGCTGCGCGAGGGCATGGCGATCGGCGCCAAGGTCACCCTGCGCCGCGACCGGATGTACGAGTTCATCGATCGCCTGATCAACATCGCGCTGCCGCGCGTTCGCGACTTCCGCGGACTGAACGGCAAGTCGTTCGACGGCAATGGCAACTACGCCATGGGCCTGAAGGAGCAGATCGTGTTTCCTGAAATCGACTACGACAAGGTCGACCAGGTGCGCGGTATGGACATCATCATCTGCACGACGGCGAAGACGGACGCGGAAGCCAGGTCGCTTCTTCGCGCTTTCGACTTCCCGTTCGTGAACTGAGGCCGGAGAATCACATGGCCAAGACGAGTTCGGTCGAGAAAAACAACAGGCGGGCGAAGATGGCGAAGCAGTACGCCGCCAAGCGCGCCAAGCTGAAGGCGATGGCCGTCGACGACAAGTTGACGCCGGAAGAGCGTTTCGGCGCCCGCCTCAAGCTGGCTGAACTGCCGCGCAACTCCTCGCCGACGCGGGTGCGCAACCGGTGCGAACTCACGGGCCGTCCGCGGGCCGTGTATCGCAAGTTCAAGCTGTCGCGCGTCGCGCTGCGTCAGCTGGCGTCGCTGGGCGCTCTGCCCGGCGTCGTGAAGTCGAGCTGGTAAACGGGGACCGTAGACCATGGCGATGACAGATCCCGTCGGCGATTTGCTGACCCGCATCCGCAACGGCCAGTCGGCGCGCCTCGACAGCGTGACCGCCCCGGCGTCGCGGCTCCGGTCGAGTGTTCTCGATGTCCTCCAGCGCGAAGGCTACATTCGCGGCTGGTTCGAGGAAGAACTGCGCCCCGGCGTGAAGGAGCTCCGCATCGAGCTCAAGTACGACAATGGCCGTCCGGTCATCAAGGAGATCAAGCGCGTCTCCACCCCGGGCCGTCGCGTCTACTCCAAGATCCGCGAGCTGCCCCGCCACTTCAACGGGCTGGGCATCTCGATCCTCTCCACGCCGCGCGGTGTCATGTCCGACGCCGAGGCGCGCGCCGCCAATGTCGGCGGCGAAGTCATCTGCAAGGTGTTCTGAGCATGTCGCGCGTCGGCAAGAATCCGGTCGTCATCCCGGCCGGTGTTACCATCGAGCTCAAGGGCCAGCACCTCAAGGCCAAGGGCAAGCGGGGCGAACTCGAGCTCACGGTCCATGACGACGTCTCGGTCGCCAAGGAAGCCGAGGGTCTGGTCTTCAAACCGCGTACCGACAGCCGCCGCGCCCGCATGCAGTGGGGCACGGCGCGCAACCTGGCGAGCAACGTCGTTCGCGGCGTTTCCGACGGGTTCACAATCAACCTCGAGATCAACGGCGTGGGCTATCGCGCCTCGGCCGACGCCAAGATGCTGAAGATGCAGCTCGGCTTCAGCCACGATGTCGAGATTCCCATTCCTGCCGGGATCCAGATCAAGGCGGTGAAGCCGACCGAGATCGAGATTTCGGGTTCCGATCGTCAGCGCGTGGGCCAGGTCGCCGCGGAAATCCGCAGCCTGCGTCCGCCCGAGCCCTACAAGGGCAAGGGCATCAAGTATTCCACGGAGACGATCCGGCGCAAGGAAGGCAAGAAGAAGTAGAGGCGAGAGAATCATGTCCGACCGCAATGCTCTTTTCGCCCGCCGCCAGCGGCGCACGCGCTACGCGCTGCGCCAGGCGAGCAACGGCCGCCCGCGCCTCAGCGTGTTCCGCTCGGGCAAGCACATCTATGCCCAGATCATCGACGACCGGAAGGGCGTGACGCTGGCCGCCGCGTCGACCCTGGACAAGGACGTCCGGGGCACGCTCAAGACCGGCGCCGACAAGGGCGCTGCTGCCGAAGTCGGCAAGCTGATCGCCGCCCGCGCCGTCGCCGCCGGGGTCAAGGAGGTCATCTTCGACCGCGGTGGCTACACGTATCACGGCCGCATCGCTGCGCTGGCCAATGCCGCCCGTGAGGGCGGCCTGTCGTTCTGATCGGGAGTTAGATTATGGCTCGTTCACCCGGTGGTTCCGGCCGTTCCCCGCGCGATCGCGATCGGCCGCGCGACCGCGACGAGGACAATGAACTGACCGACAAGCTCGTCACGATCAATCGCGTCGCGAAGGTCGTGAAGGGTGGTCGTCGCTTTGCCTTCGCCGCCATCGTCGTCGTCGGCGATCAGCGTGGTCGTGTCGGCCACGGCGCCGGCAAGGCCCGCGAAGTCCCCGAGGCGATCCGCAAGGCCACGGAAGCCGCGAAGCGTGGGCTGATCCGCGTGCCGCTGCGCGATGGTCGCACGCTGCATCACGACGTGAAGGGCCGCTTCGGTGCCGGCAAGGTGACGCTGCGGGCCGCTCCGGCCGGTACAGGCATCATCGCGGGCGGTCCGATGCGCGCCATCTTCGAGACGCTCGGCATCAAGGACATCGTCGCCAAGTCGGTCGGCACGTCCAATCCGCACAACATGATCAAGGCGACCTTCAAGGCCCTGGATCAGCTCAACTCGCCGCGCATGGTCGCGACGCGTCGTGGCAAGAAGGTCGGCGACCTGCTTGGCCGCCGTGACGAGACGACCGCGGAAGCGGCCGCTTAAGGAACCGGACCATGGCCCAGGGCAAGACCATCAAGATCACCCAGACCGGCAGCCACATCGGCCGCACGGACGATCAGCGCGCGACGCTGATTGGCCTGGGCCTGAACAAGCGCCATCGTACCCGCGAGCTCGTCGATTCGCCCGAGGTGCGCGGCATGATCAACAAGGTGCGCCATCTCGTGCGCGTCGAAGAGGAAGCGCGCTAGGCCCGCGGGCCGTGGCGCGGAGGTAGAAAACGATGAGACTGAACCAGATCTCCGACAATCCGGGCGCCCGCAAGGGTCGCATGCGCGTCGGCCGCGGTATCGGCTCCGGCAAGGGCAAGACCGCGGGCCGCGGCGTTAAGGGTCAGAAGTCCCGCACTGGCGTTGCGATCAAGGGCTTCGAGGGCGGCCAGATGCCGCTCTATCGCCGTATCCCGAAGCGCGGCTTCCGCCCGCCGCACCAGAAGAGCTACCAGGTCGTCAACCTGGGCACCCTGCAGAAGGCGATCGACGACAAAAAGCTCGACGCCGGCAAGGTGATCGACGCCGAGGCGATGCTGGCCGCCGGCCTCTTCAAGAATGCAGCGGACGGCGTCCGCCTGCTCGGCAAGGGCGAACTCAAAGCCAAGATCGAAGTGAAGGTTGCGGGCGCGTCCGCGTCGGCGATCGCCGCGGTCGAGAAGGCCGGTGGCAAGGTCGAACTGCCGCCCAAGCCCGTGGCCGAAGCGGCCTGATCCGGACGGCTTCTACGAGGGCGTCGCTTCCCTCTGGTGTCGTTCACGCGTGAGGTTCCATGGCATCCGCCGCCGAGCAACTTGCATCCAACCTGAACTGGGGTTCGATCGGTAGGGCGACCGAGCTGAAGAAGCGGCTGTGGTTCACGGTCGCTGCGCTCGTCGTCTTCCGTATCGGCGCCTACATTCCGGTCCCCGGCGTCGATCCGGCCGCGCTCGCCGAGATCTTCAAGCAGAACGCCGGCGGCATCGCGGGCCTCCTCGACGTGTTCTCGGGCGGCTCGATCGGCCGCATGTCGGTGCTGGCGCTCAGCATCATGCCGTACATCTCGGCCTCCATCATCATGCAGATCCTGACGACGGTGGTGCCGTCGCTCGAGGCGCTGAAGAAGGAAGGCGAGGCGGGCCGCAAGAAGATCAACCAGTACACGCGCTATGGCACGGTGGTGCTGGCGACCTTCCAGGCCTACGGAATCGCGGTCGGACTCGAGAGTCAGGTCGCCACGGCGGGACCCGTCGTCATCGATCCGGGCATCTTCTTCCGTTTCGTCACCATCGTGACCCTGGTCGGTGGCACGCTCTTCCTGATGTGGCTTGGCGAGCAGATCACGGCGCGCGGCGTCGGCAACGGCGTCTCCCTGATCATCTTCGCCGGCATTGTGGCGGCGCTGCCCGACGCGCTGGTGCAGACCCTCGAACTTGGCCGTACCGGCGCCCTCTCGGCGCTGTTCATCATCGCACTGGTGATCGGCGTCGTCGTTGTCGTGGCGGTCGTGGTCTTCGTCGAGACGGCGCAGAGGCGGATCGTCGTCCAGTATCCCAAGCGCCAGGTCGGTAACCGCATGTATGGCGGCGAGGCGTCCCACCTGCCGCTCAAGATCAATACCGCCGGCGTCATTCCGCCGATCTTCGCGTCCTCCCTGCTGCTTTTTCCGGCGACCATCGCGTCGTTCCAGGGAGCCGGGGAGCCGGGCTGGATCCAGTGGTTCTCGACCTATCTCGGCCACGGGCAGCCGGCCTATCTGATCGCCTATATCGGCCTGATCGTGTTCTTCTGCTTCTTCTACACGACCGTTGTGTTCAATCCGACGGACACGGCCGACAACCTCAAGAAGAACGGCGGCTTCATTCCCGGCATTCGGCCCGGCAAGAACACCGCCGAGTATCTCGAGTACATCCTGAACCGGTTGACGGTCATCGGCGCGATCTACCTCTCGGCTGTCTGTATCCTGCCGGAGCTGCTGATCGCCCGCGGCGGCGTGCCCTTCTATTTCGGCGGCACCAGCCTCCTGATCGTGGTCTCGGTGACGCTCGACACGGTGACCCAGGTGCAGGCGCATCTGCTCGCCCACCAATATGAGGGCCTCATCAAGAAGGCCCGCCTGAGGGGCAAGGGCCGATGAACATCATTCTTCTCGGACCGCCTGGGGCCGGCAAGGGGACGCAGGCCCAGCGGCTGCAGCAGGAGCGGGGCCTGATCCAGCTCTCGACCGGTGACATGCTGCGCGCGGCGGTCGCCTCGGGCAGCGACCTCGGTCAGAAGGCCAAGGGCATCATGGAGCGGGGCGAGCTGGTACCGGACGAGCTGATGGTCGGCCTGATCAAGGACCGGATTGCCCAGCCAGACTGCGCCAAGGGCTTCATACTCGACGGCTTTCCGCGCACCGAGGCCCAGGCCAGGGCGCTGGACAAGATGCTGGCAGAGACCTCCAAGAAGCTCGACAGGGTGATCGAGATGGAAGTCGACGAGCAGGCGCTGACCGAGCGCATCGTCGGCCGCTTTTCCTGCGCCAAATGTGGCGCCGGCTACCACGACACGTTCAAGCGGCCGAAGGTCGACGGGATCTGCGATGTCTGCGGATCGACCGGCTTCACGCGCCGCAAGGACGATAATGCAGAGACCATGAAGACTCGCATGGCCGCTTACAGGGCTCAGACCGAGCCTTTGTTGCCCTACTACAGCGCCCGCGGGGTGCTGCGGAAGGTCGACGGGATGGCCGCGATGGACGAGGTTTACCGCCAGATCACGGAGGTTCTGGCGGGGACTTGACAAGGGTGAGTTCCATTGACTCGGGGGCGCGGATACCTATAATCGCGCGCTTTTCCGGGGCCAGCGGAACATGTGACGGGCGCGCGTGAGCGCGCCATAAGTCTTTGAAGGAGTTGGGACTTTGGCTCGTATAGCCGGTGTGAACATTCCGACCGCCAAGCGTGTCGTGATCGGACTTCAGTACATCCACGGGATCGGTGCGGCGAAAGCCAAGGAGATCTGTGGAAAAGTCGGGATCGAGGAGTCGCGCCGCGTGAACACGCTGAGCGACGACGAAGTCATCCGCATCCGCGAGACCATCGACCGTGACTATACGGTCGAGGGCGACCTGCGTCGCGAAGTGGCGATGAACATCAAGCGTCTGATGGATCTCGCCTGCTATCGCGGCCTGCGCCATCGTCGAGGCCTGCCGGTCCATGGCCAGCGCACGCACACCAATGCGCGCACCCGCAAGGGGCCTGCCAAGCCGATCGCCGGCAAGAAAAAAGTGACGAAGTAAGAGGGGATCAGGTTCATGGCCAAAGCTGCTGCCACTGCCGCCGCGCGTCCCCGTCGCAAGGAACGCAAGAACATCATCGCGGGCGTCGCCCACGTGAACGCTTCGTTCAACAACACGATCGTCACGATCACCGACGCACAGGGCAACGCCATTGCCTGGTCGTCCTCGGGCCAGCAGGGGTTCAAAGGCTCGCGCAAGTCGACCCCGTTCGCCGCGCAGATGGCCGCCGAAGGCGCCGGCCGCAAGGCGATGGAACACGGCATGCGCACGATCGAGATCCTGGTCCGTGGTCCGGGTTCGGGCCGCGAGTCGGCGCTGCGCGCGCTGCAGGCCGTCGGTCTCGCCGTGACGTCGATCCGCGACGTGACGCCGATCCCGCACAATGGCTGCCGTCCGCCGAAGCGTCGTCGCGTCTGATTTCGAGTGGAGGCGGCGCGCCGCGCGCCGCCCGCTCTTGAAGAATGTATGGCGGGTCCTGCGGGGCTCGCATGAACCGGTCTAGAGGGGTAACCCACGTGCTTCAGAAGAACTGGCAGGACCTGATCAAGCCGGAGAAGCTTGTCACCGAAGCCGGCGTCGATGCCGGTCGCGTCGCGACCATCGTCGCCGAGCCGCTCGAGCGCGGTTTCGGTCTCACGCTCGGCAATGCGCTGCGCCGCGTCCTGTTGTCGTCGCTGCAGGGTGCTGCCGTGACGTCGATCAAGATCGACAACGTGCTGCATGAATTCTCGTCGATCCCCGGCGTCCGCGAGGACGTGGTCGATATCGTGCTGAACATCAAGGCGATGGCCGTGAAGATGCAGGGCGATCGCCCCCAGCGTCTTTACCTCCGCGCCGTCGGCCCCGGCGAAGTCACTGCGGGCATGATCGAACTGCCCGGCGACGTCCAGATCATGGATCCCAAGCATCTGATCTGCACGCTCGACGATGGTGCTTCGATCTCGATGGAGTTGATGGTCGCCACCGGCAAGGGCTACATCCCGGCCTCGGCGAACCGGCCGGAAGACGCTCCGATCGGCCTGATTCCGGTTGACTCGGTGTTCAGCCCGGTCAAGCGCGTTTCCTACAAGATCGAGAACAGCCGCGTCGGCCAGGTCACCGACTATGACCGCCTGTCGATGACGGTCGAGACCAACGGCACGACGATGCCGGCCGATGCGGTGGCGCTCGCCGCGCGCATCCTGCAGGACCAGCTGCAGCTCTTCATCAATTTCGAGGAGCCGCGCGAGGTCCGCAAGGAAGAGCAGCAGGACGACTTCCCGTTCAACCGCAACCTGCTGCGCAAGGTCGACGAACTCGAGCTGTCGGTCCGTTCGGCCAACTGCCTGAAGAACGACAACATCATCTACATCGGCGATCTGGTTCAGAAGACCGAGGCGGAGATGCTGCGCACGCCGAACTTCGGCCGCAAGTCGCTGAACGAGATCAAGGAAGTGCTGGCCGGCATGGGCCTCCACCTGGGTATGGAAATCCCGGGCTGGCCGCCGGACAACATCGAGGAAATGGCCAAGCGGCTGGAAGAGCCGTACTAGGCCGGTAGAAGGAAATAAGTCATGCGTCACAACAATCGCGGCCGGAAGTTCCACCGCACGGCTGAGCATCGAAAGGCGATGTTCATGAATCTCGCCGGTGCTCTCATCAAGCACGAGCAGATCACGACCACCCTGCACAAGGCGAAGGACCTGCGTCCGATCGTCGAGAAGCTGGTCACGCTCGGCAAGCGCGGCGGCCTGCATGCGCGTCGTCAGGCGATCGGCTTCCTGCGCGATCCTTACGTGGCCGACAAGCTCTTTACGACGCTGGGCCCGCGCTACGCCAAGCGCAACGGCGGCTACCTTCGCGTGCTGAAGGCCGGCTACCGCTTCGGCGACGCCGCCGAGATGGCCGTGATCGAGTTCGTCGAGCGCGATACCGCTGCCAAGGGCCAGGACAGCGGTCCGTCGGCCGACAAGGCGGAGCAGCAGGAAGCGGCGTAAGGCCCCTTTCTCTAAATCGAGTTTGGAAACTCCCGGTCGAGAGATCGGGCGTTTTCGCTTGGGGGCGCGCCAGTCCAGTGGCGCGCCCCCAGCGGAAGACTAAGCTGAGGCATGACCTTCATCTTCAGGACTGCACTGGCTTCCGAGGCCGCCGACGCCGACCGTGTCCTGCGCGCGGCCTTCACGCCCTATCTCGCCAAGCTCGGGCGAGAAATCCCAGCCGACTACTACAACTGGCTGCCAGCATCGATCGAACGCGGCGACGTCTTCGTGGCGGACGAGGACGGCCAGGTCGTGGGCGTCGCGGCCACCGAGCGGCGGGAGGCAGAGCTCTTTCTCGACCGGCTGGCCGTCGACCCGTCGAAGCAGGGCTCGGGCCTCGGACGCTGGCTGCTCCAGCGACTGGACGAAGTCGCTCGCGAGCGGGGCGACTGCACCGTGTCGCTCGTCACGGCCGAGATGATGGATCATCTCGTTAGGCTCTATGGCAGCCACGGCTTCGAGGTCGTCCATCGCGGACCGCCGGATCACGGCAAGGACGCGCACGTGCGCGTCCGCATGGTGAAGCAGCTACAGTGATCTGTTTTAGAACTGCTCTTCCGAGAGTACGAACACCGTCCGCCCCGCCGCCTTGAGCGGACCGAGCTGGGCCAGGGCCGGGGGGAGGATGACCTCGGCGTAGAAGCGGGCCGTCACCAGCTTGGCTTCCAGGAAGGCGGGATCGCCGTCGCGTTGGGCGAGGCGCGTCTGGGCCACCATGGCACTGCGGGCCAGCAGCCAGCCGCCGAGGGCGGTGCCGGCGAGGCGCAGGAAGGGCACCGAACCTGCCAGCGCATTCACCAACTCGGCCTTGACGGACTGGGCCACCCACTTGGTCGCGTCCTCGAGTGCGTCGGCCGCGGCCACGAGGCCACTGCGGATCGCCGCCATATCGTCTCCGGCTGCGGCTTTGATCTCTTCGGCGGTGGCGCGCATCTCGGCGACCAGCGCCAGCATGGTCTCGCCGCCGTCCTTGGCGACCTTGCGGCCCACCAGATCTCGCGCCTGGATGCCGTTGGTGCCCTCGTAGATCGGCAGGATTCGGGCGTCGCGGAGATGCTGGGCGGCGCCGGTCTCCTCGATGAAGCCCATGCCGCCGTGGATCTGCACGCCGGTCGAGGCGATCTCGTTGCCGAGGTCGGTGAACCAGGCCTTCACGATCGGGATCAGCAGGTCGACCCTGTCCTGGATCCTGCGTCCGGCGGCCTTGTCGGGCTGCTTCAGGGCGCCGTCGATGCCGGCGGCGGTGTAGTAGCCCAGCGCCCGCATCGCCTCGATCTGGGCGCGCATGCTCATCAGCATGCGGCGTACGTCGGCGTGATGGACGATCGACACGGAGGCGGGGGCGGCACTGCCGTCGTCCTTTGACTGCACTCGGCTGCGTGCGAAGGCCGCCGCCTGCTGATAGGCGCGCTCGGCGATGGCCAGCCCCTGGATGCCGACCGAGAGGCGGGCATTGTTCATCATGGTGAACATGTAGGAGAGGCCGCGGCCTTCCTCGCCAACGAGATAGCCGACCGCCCCACCGTCGTCGCCGAACGACATCACGCAGGTCGGGCTGGCATGAATGCCGAGCTTGTGCTCCAGCGACACGCAGCGCAGGTCGTTGCGCTTGCCCGGCGTGCCGTCGGCATTCGGTAGGTACTTCGGCACGATGAACAGCGAGATGCCGCGCACGCCCGCGGGCGCGTCCGGGGTACGGGCCAGCACGAGATGGACGATGTTCTCGGCCATGTCATGCTCGCCGTACGTGATGAAGATCTTCTGGCCGCTCACGAGATAGTGGTCGCCGTTCTTGACCGCCCGGCTCTTGAGCTGGCCGAGGTCCGAGCCGGCCTGCGGCTCGGTGAGGTTCATCGTTCCGGTCCACTCCCCGGAGATCATCCTGGGCAGATAGGTCGCCTTCTGCTCTGCCGATCCGTGATGGTGGATCGCATCGATCGCACCCTGGTTCAGCAGCAGCACGAGGCCGAAGCCCATATTGGCGGCCTGCCACATCTCCTGCACCGCCGTCGCCAGCAGCCAGGGCATGCCCTGGCCACCGAATTCCGGATCGAAGGGCAGGGAGTTCCAGCCGCCTTCGACGAATTCCTTGTAGATGGCGGTGAAGCCCGGCGCGGTGCGGACTATGCCGTTCTCGAGCTTCGCGCCGACCTTGTCGCCCTCACGGTTGAGGGGGGCGAGGCCGTTGCTGGCCAGCTTGCCGGCTTCCTCGAGCACGGCGTCGATCGTGTCGTCGGTCGCGTGCTCGTAACCCGGCAGGGTGGCGACGCCGGACAGGCCGGCGACTTCGCGCAGGGCGAAACGCATGTCGGCCAGCGGGGCAGTGTAGGTCATGTGAATTCCTCCGGGCCGCAATATGCCGCGCTCGGTCGCTTTTGGCGACGGGGTCGGCTATTTTGGCGATCAAATGACAAACACAGTCCTGCTGTCGGTCGACGGCCCCATCGCCACCATCACGCTGAACGATCCTGCGAAGCACAATCGCCTAGATCCCGCCGGGCTGAAGCTGCTGCGCGAATCGATCGAGAAGGCGGATGCCGATCCCGCCATCCGCGTCACGGTGATCACCGGCGCCGGCGACAAGACGTTCTGCTCGGGCTACGACCTCGGCTCGATCCCGGCCGGCGAACGCAAGGACGAAGGTGGAGACAACACTTTCGAAGTCGTCATGGACCGCATCGAGGCAATGCGCATGCCGACCTTGTGCGCCCTGAACGGCGGTGTCTATGGCGGCGCCACCGATCTGGCGTTGGCCTGCGACTTCCGGCTCGGTGTGAAGGGCATGCGCTTCTTCATGCCAGCCGCGCGCTTTGGCCTGCATTACTATCCGAGCGGGCTGCGCCGCTACACGCAGAAGGTGAGCCCGAGCTTCGCCAAGCGCGCCTTCCTGCTGTCGGAGGATTTCCACGACACCGAGCTGCTGGCGGTCGGCTATCTCGACTGGCTGGTGGAGCGCGCCGAGTTCAAGGACAAGGTTGCCGAGAAGGCTTCGCGTCTGGCCGGCCTCGCGCCTCTTTCGATGGCGGGCATGAAGCGCGCCATCGAGCAGTTCGCCCAAGCGGCGCCCGACATGCCCTCGATCCGCCAGACCCAGCGGGCCTGTGCCACCTCCGACGATCTCAAGGAAGGGCTGGCGGCACTCGGCGAGCGGCGCACGCCGACGTTCAGGGGGCGTTGAAGCCGGCACCGGCGCACGATCGCGCCGGTTGTCCCAAGATTGCCGCGATTCAATGCAGGATGCCGGCAGTATCTGAGGTCGTGCCGAAGGTCGCCTGGCGAGGTATGTTGCCTCCGGGCGGTCGATCGAGATACGGCCGCCGAAGCGAAGAGACCATGCAACGCCGCCTAGCCGCCATCGTCCATGCCGACCTCGCCGGGTTCACCCGGATGATGGAGGGCGCCGAGACGCGAACTTTTCGCCACCTCAAGTCGGCCCAGATCGAAGTCTGGCGTCCCGCAATCGATGCCGGACGCGGGCGCCTCGTCGGTACCGCCGGCGACGCCATGCTGGCGGAGTTCGGCTCGGCCGTCTCGGCGGTCGCGGCCGCCATCGACATCCAGGAGCGGATGGCTCGCTTCAACGAATCGCTCAGCGAGGAGCAGCGCATGCTGTTCCGCGTCGGCGTCCATCTCGGCGAAGTCATCATAGATGACGAGGACCAGAACATCTTCGGCGACGGCGTGAACCTCGCGGCGCGTATCCAGACGCTGGCGGAGCCCGGCGGTATCGCCGTGTCACGTGCCGTCCGCGACCTCGTTGAGCTGCGTACCGAGTACGCCTTCCATGACGGCGGCGAGCATCAGCTGAAGAACGTCAGCCGGTCGGTACAGGTGTTCCACGTGCGTCCGGCGAAACTGGTGGCTCCGGGCACGACGACGCGCATGGTGCCGCAGATCACGCTGCGCTTCGAGGGGCCCGACTCGGCCGGCCGCAAGCACGCGTTCGAAGTGTCTATGGAGAAACTGGTCGGTCAGTCGCAAGGCATGTGCATCGGTCGCGCCGCCGACCAGTGCGAACTGGTCGTGCCCCATCCGACCGTGTCGCGGCGGCATGCCAGACTGAGCGTTGCCGGCGAGGCGCTCCAGGTCGAGGATCTCGGCTCGACCAACGGCACTGCGGTCAATGGCACGGTTCTCAAGGCGGGCGCGCCGACGGCGCTGCAGGCGGGATCGAAGCTGCGGCTCGGCGATGTCGAGCTGGTCGTCCATCACACCTAGCGGCGTGGACCGGCAATGAACGAGCCCACGACCCTTTCCGGTGCCACGCCGCCGCCAGAGGTCGATTATGTCTCGTTGAAAGCGGGACAGTTGATCGGCCGTTACGAGATCGTGTCGGTGCTGGGGCAGGGTGGTTTCGGAATCACCTATCGCGCTCGTGACGTGCAACTCGGCCGTGAGGTGGCGATCAAGGAGTACCTGCCCTCGGCACTGGCGGTGCGCCAGGACGGGGCCACCGTACTGCCGCGAACAACCAAGATGGCCGACGATTTCGGCTGGGGTCGCGACCGCTTCGTCACCGAGGGTCGCACGCTGGCCAGCCTCCATCGCGTGCCGGCGATCGTGCAGGTGTTCGACTTCCTCGAAGCCAATGGTACCGCCTACATCGTCATGGAGCTCCTGAGCGGGGTTACGCTCGAGGATCGTATCAACACCGGGGGCAGGCTGAAGCCCAAGGAAGTCGAGCGAATCCTGTGGCCCCTGCTGGACGGGCTCGAGCAGGTGCATTCGGCAGGCTTCCTGCATCGCGACATCAAGCCGGCCAACATCCTGCTCGACGCCGCCGGCAATCCGACCCTGATCGATTTCGGCGCCTCGCGCGCGGCGATGGTCGGACGGACGGCGGCGATGACGGCGATCTTCACGCCAGGCTATGCCGCGGCTGAACAGATGACGTCGGCCAAGCAGGGGCCGTGGACCGACATCTACGGTCTCGCTGCCACGATGTATCACGCCATTGTCGGCAAGGCGCCGCCCAATGCCTTCGACCGGATGCTCGAAGACGCCTACGAGCCGCTCGGCAAGCTGGCGCCGGCGGGCTTCTCGCCCGGCCTGCTCGCCGGCATCGATGCCGGCCTCACTGTGGCTGCCCGCGACCGGCCGCAATCGATTGCAGGTTGGCGCCCCATTCTCGGCATGACAGCGGCGCCTGAGGCGAACGCCACGATGGTGATGGGCAGGGCAGAGGAGGCGCCTGCGGAGCGTATCTCCGTTCTCGGTCCTGCGACGACGACGGCGACCGTGCAGCCACCGCCTGCCGCGAAGTCGCGTGCCGGTCTGTGGGCCGGGATCGCGGCCGTCGCGCTGCTGGCGATCGGCGGTGGCGGCTACTATGCGATGGCCACGCGTGGTCCCGATCCGGAAATGGTGAAGGCGCGGGCCGCGGCCGAGGCCGCCGAGGAAGCGCGGCGCAAGGCGGCGGCGGAAGCCGACCGGCTGCGTGCCGAGAAGGCCGAGCGAGAAGCCAAGGCCAAGGCCGAGCAGGAAGCCAAAGCGAAGGCGGAGCAGGACGCCAAGGCGAAGGCCGATCTCGAGGCGCAGGCCGAGGCGGCCCGGCGGCAGTTCGAGGAAGACACACGCCGCAAGATTGCGGCGGAGATCGCCGAGAAGAAGCGGGCCGACGAGGAGGCCCAGCGCAAGGCCGCCGAGGACGCGGCCGCACGCGAGAAGGCGATCGAGGAGGCACGCAAGGCCATCGAGTTCGTCGCCGGCAACTTCGACCATTTCGGCAAGACCCTGATGATGATCGGTCTCAAGGACAGGCCCGGCGAGATCAGGCTGCAGGGCGTAGACAGTGTCGACGACCCGGCACTGCACAAGCTCGCGGCCGACGCGCTTGCGGCCCAGCCGCGCAACCTGCGCTGCCGGCAGACTGATCGCCTGACCGACGGCACGCCGCTCTATCGCTGCCTGATCACCAAGAGAAACTCCAAGGACCCGCTCGCCGACATTCCCGACTCGGATCGCGACGACCTCGCGCTCGTATTGGTCCGGACCGGCCTGCTGCTGGCGTCGTGCGACGCTCCGCGCTCCTATGCAGATGCGGAGGACGACGCTCGTGGCGGCAAGCAGTATCTGTGGAGTAGAGTAAACGTCCCTGAATACAAAAGGAGATGCTCCAGATGACTGCAGTGACTGCTGACACGGCCTACTTCTCCGCCAGGAAGATCGTCGTCCGGATCGTGGGTGTCGTCGCGGCCCTCGGGCTTGTGGCCGCCTGCACGAACGATCGCGGTCAGCCGACCAACCAGACGACCGGCACCGTCATGGGGGCGGCGCTGGGCGGTGTCGTCGGCGGCCTCGCCTTCGGGTCGGTCGGCGGCGCAGTCGGTGGTGCGCTGGTGGGCGGACTGGCCGGCAACCTCGTCGGCCGTGCGCTCGACGAACAGGAGCGTCGTCGGCTGGCCGAGGCCACGCAGTATGCCTTCGTCGCCGACAACAACGTGCCGACTACCTACACTGTCGAGCCGGCGAAGACCTCGTCGTCGACCGCGCCGACCGCGCCGCCGACCGTCGTGAGCGCCAAGCCGGTCGCTCCGGCGACCAGCCGCGCCGACGGCAGCACCTGCCGCCCGATCGAGCTGACGGCAACCAAGAACGGCCAGACCACGACCGAGACGACGACGTTCTGCAAGTCGGCGGGCTCGCAGGAGTTGAAGCCCGTCGCCGTCTGATTCACCGGCATTGTTTCCTGGACGGCCGGCGGTTACCGACTGCCGGCCGTTTCCGCGTGCGGTGGGCTGGCCGGATCGACACAACTCGGTCATTTTCCTGAGCGAGGAGAGAGACATGGCAGGCAATCCACAGGCAGCGAAACTGCGGGCGCATCTGGCTCGGGGCGAGTTCATCCTGGCGCCCGGCATCTATGACGGCATTTCGGCGCGGGTCGCGGATCGAATGGACTTTCACGCGCTCTACATGACGGGCTACGGCGCGACGGCATCTATGCTGGGTCTGCCCGATGCCGGTCTCGCGACCTACTCCGATATGCTGGGCCGTGCGGAGATGATCTGCTCGGTGGTCGAGACGCCGCTCATCGCCGATGCCGACACAGGCTATGGCGGGTTGCTGAACGTTCAGCGCACGATCCGGGGCTACGAGGCCGCGGGAGTCGCTGCGATCCAGATCGAAGACCAGGAGATGCCCAAGAAGTGCGGCCATACGCCGGGGCGCCGCGTTGTCCCGGCCGAGGACATGGCGCTCAAGATCAGGGTTGCGGCGGACGCGCGCCGCCACGAAGAGACGCTGATCGTGGCGCGCACCGATGCACGCACGGCGCTGGGTCTGGACGAGGCGCTGCGTCGTGCCCGGCTCTACGAAGAGGCCGGAGCCGACATCATCTTCGTCGAATCGCCCGAGAGCGAGGCGGAGCTCGAGCGCATCGGTAAGGAAGTGAGCAAGCCGCTGCTCGCCAACATGGTGGAGTTCGGGAAGACGCCGCGCGCAGAGGTCGACCGGCTGAAGAAGTGGGGATTCGATCTCGCGATCTATCCGGTGCTGGGCCTGATCGTCGCCGCCGAGGCGATGAGGCGGTCGTTCGCGCACCTCAAGGACAGTGGCACCAGCCTGGGCGACCCGCTGCCGCAGTATCAGGACATCCACGGCCTGATGGGATTCCCCGAGGTCTGGGACTTCGAGAAGCGCTGGGCGACATGAACGGCAAGCAATTCCTCGAACTCCTGTCGCGCCTGCCTGCCCGTGTCTGGATCCAGGCGATACTGGGGTTGATCGGCCTGATCGTTTTGGGGGTGCTGGGCTTCGCCGTGATCGCCGGCGTCGCGGCGGTCGGATTGGTGTTGCTGCTGGCCTTCAAGGCGAAGCGCTGGATCCTGGGATTCCTGGGCCGTGGTACCGAACCCCCACCGCCGGCCCGCCACCACGACGGCAAGGTGACCGACGTCCAGTTCGAGATCGTCGATCGCACCGACGACCGGACGCCGCGGCCGTAGCAGGCGTCAGACCCGTACGATCTTTCCCGGGTTCATGAGGTTCTGCGGATCGAGGGCGCGCTTGATCGTGCGCATCGTCTCGATCTCGACCTGGCTGCGATAGTGGGCCAGTTCTTCGACCTTGAGCAGCCCGATCCCGTGCTCGGCCGAGATCGAGCCGCCATAACTCACGACCAGATCGTAGACCGCAGCCGTGACCTTTCGGGCGTGCGGCATGAAGCGGGCCTTGTCCCACCCTTCCGGCGCCTGGCAGTTGAAGTGCAGGTTGCCGTCGCCGACATGGCCGAATGTTACCGGGCGGCCCTCGGGCAGCGCCTTCTTCATCGCCGCCAGACCTTCGGTGACGAAGGAGGGGATGCGGCTCACCGCGACGGAGATGTCGTGCTTAACAGAGGGGCCTTCCTTCTTGGAGGCCTCGGTATGGTTCTCGCGAAGGGCCCATAGCGCGCGGGCCTGGGTCTCGTTCTGGGCGATGGTGGCGTCGAGCACGAGACCCTGCTCCATCGCTTCGCCGAGGTAGGCTTCCATCTTCTCGCGCAAGCCGCCCTGGTTCTCGCCGTCGCGCCGGGCGCGGGTCGACGACCATTCGAGCAGGACGTACCAGTTGTGCTTCTCCGAGAGAGGATCGGCGGCGCCGGGGATGTGCTGCAGCACCAAGTCGATTCCCTGGCGGCCCATCAGCTCGCAGGACGTGACATTGTCCTCGGAGGCGGCATGGGCGCCGCTCAGCAGGGCGACGGCGGCCTCGGGCGAGGGCACGGCGACCCAGGCGGTGGCGACGTCCTTGGGCTTGGGCCAGAGCTTCAGCACGGCGCGCGTGATGATGCCCAGCGTGCCTTCGGCGCCCAGATAGAGATCGCGCAGGTCGTAGCCGGTATTGTCCTTCTTGAGCGCCCGCAGCCCGTTCCAGATCTCGCCCTGGGGCGTCACCACTTCGAGGCCGAGCACGAGCTGGCGGGCGTTGCCGTAGTGCAGGACCTGTACGCCGCCGGCATTGGTCGAGAGGTTACCGCCGATCGAGCAACTGCCTTCGGCGGCCAGCGACAGCGGAAACAGCCGGTCGTTCGCCGCGGCGGTCTCCTGGATGGTCTTCAGGATGGCGCCTGCCTCGACCGTCATCGTGTAGCCGATCGGATCGATGTCGGTGATACGCGTCATGCGGTTGAGCGACAGGACGATCTCGCGGCCCTTCTCCTGCGGAATGCCACCGCCGACCAGGCCGGTATTGCCCCCTTGCGGCACCACGGACACCTTCTCCGCCGCACAAAGCCTCACGACGTCCGCGACTTCCTGGGTATTGGCGGGCCGGACCACGGCCAGCGCATTGCCCACGAAGCTCTCGCGCCAATCGGTGACGTAGGGGTGCTTGCCCTGTTCGTCGATAATCAGGCCTTTGTCGCCGACGACGGCGCGCAGTTTTTCGACGAAGTCGCTCATCAGATACGCAGCACCTTGCCCGGGTTCATGATGTTCTTGGGGTCGAGCGCACGCTTGATGGTGCGCATCGTGTCGAGTTCGATCCGGCTGCGGTAGTGGGCGAGCTCGTCGAGCTTGTCGATGCCAATCCCGTGCTCGGCCGAGATCGAGCCGTCGAGGCTGGTCACGAGGTCGTTCACGGCTCGGGTGATGGCGGGGGAGTACTGGCTGAGCGTCGGCCGGTCCATCCCCTTCGGTCCCATGAAGGAGAAGTGGATGTTGCCGTCGCCGATGTGACCCAGCGGGTAGGGGCGGATGCTGGGTAGGATCTCAAGCGCGGCCTTGATGCCACGTTCGATGAACTCCGGCACCTTGGAGATCGAGACCGAGATGTCGTAGCTGAGGCCCGGCCCTTCGGCGCGCGAGGCGGGGGCGACCGATTCGCGGATCACCCACATGTTGCGCGCCTGCGCCTCGCTCTGGGCGATGACGGCATCGAGCACCCGGCCGGCTTCCATCTGGTCGGCGAGAAACTGTTCCATCTTCTCCGCCATGCCCGCGGTGCCCTCGGCCTTGGGACGCGCCGACGTCCATTCGAGCAGAAGGTACCACTGCGTATCCGCCTTCAGCGGGTCCTGGGTGCCGGGAATGTTGCGCAGGACCATGTCGGTGCAGGTCCGGCTCATCAGCTCGCACGAGCCGACATTGTCCTCGGAAGCGCCGTGCGCCTCGGAAAGGATCTCGATGGCGGCCTGCGGATCGCGGATGGCCAACCAGGCGGTGGCCACGTCCTTGGCCGCCGGCCACAGCTTCAAGACCGCCTTTGTGATGATCCCGAGCGTGCCCTCTGCCCCCATGAAAAGGTGCTTGAGGTCGTAGCCGGTATTGTCCTTCTTGAGCGCGCGCAGGCCGTTCCAGATGTCGCCGTTGGGCAGGACGACTTCGAGGCCCATGACGAGATTGCGCGCATTGCCATATCGCAGCACCTGTACGCCGCCGGCGTTGGTCGAGAGGTTGCCGCCGATCATGCAGGAGCCCTGGGCCCCGAGGAACAGCGGGAAGAAGCGGTCGTGGCTGGCCGCGGTTTCCTGCAGGGTCTGCAGCACGCACCCCGCCTCGACGGTCATCGAGTAGCCGACCGGATCGACGTTCAGCACCTTGTTCATGCGGCCGACCGACAGGACGATGCCAGTATGCGACGGCCACGGGGTGGCGCCGCCCATCAGGCCGGTATTGCCGGCCTGGGGCACGATGGCGATACCGTTGTCGTAGCAGAGCTTCACGACCTTCGAGACTTCCTCGACGCTGGCCGGCCGCACCACGACCGCCGCGTTACCCACGATCGAGCCGCGCCAGTCGGTGACGAAAGGCTGCTTGCCCTCGTCGTCGGCGATCAGGCCCTTGTCGCCCACGATGGCGCGCAGGGCTTCGAGGATCGCAGGCGTGACGGGTGCCGTCGGGATGGTTGGAACGATCGCGGTGTCGGGCATTATTTCCTCACTTTGGCGGCAGACTAGCGCTGCCTGTTGGAGCCGTCATCCGCGGCGGCGCGGCGGAGCCGGTCGTTGATGGCAAGGCCGAGCCCGGTGTGCGGAATGGGGGCGACGGCGATGCGGCCGATGCCCGGACGGTCGAGCGCGCGCATCATGGCGAACAGGTTGGCGGCAGCCTCACCGAGATTCCCGGTCGGGCTGAGGTTCATCGTGAGCATGGCGCCGGCGGGCACGGCGTCGCCGAACGCCAGCAGCCCCTCGTCGGCCGACACCGAAGTGGCCTCGAGCCGCACGGGACGCGCCGGAGCGTAGTGACTGTGGAGCTGGCCGGGAGACTTTCGCGCGGCATTGCCGCTGGGGATCGCGTCGCTGAGCGCGATGGGGCCGATCACGGCTTCGATCGCTTCCCGGGTCGCGCCGCCGGGGCGCAGCAGGATGGGGGTGACAGCCGAGAGATCGAGAACGGTGGATTCGACGCCGACGAGGCAGGGGCCGCCGTCCAGGATCAGCGGTGCGCGTGCGCCCAGGGACTGCGCCACATGCTCGGGACGGGTCGGGCTGACCTCGCCGCTGCGATTGGCCGAGGGCGCTGCGATCGGCCGGCCGGTCGCCCGCATCAGCGCCTGGGCGATCGGATGCGACGGTGCGCGGATCGCCACCGTGTCGAGCCCGGCGGTCGCCAGCAGCGCGATGGGCGAGCCTTCGGCACGCGGCAGGACCAGCGTGAGCGGGCCGGGCCAGAAGCGTGCTGCGAGTTTCTCCGCGGTTTCGTTCCAGCGTACGAAGCCGCGCGCCGCTGCCGTATCGAGCACATGGCTGATCAGCGGATTGAACTGGGGGCGACCCTTGGCTTCGAAGATCGCGGCGACCGCGCGCTCGTTGGTGGCGTCGCCGCCCAGCCCGTAGACGGTCTCGGTCGGAAAGGCGACGAGGCCGCCTTCCCGCAGCGTCCGGGCGGCCTCGGCGATGGACTGCGCCGTCGCCTCGACCACGCTCATCGCGCCGCCATGCTCCGCGCGATGAAATGCGGATTGGCGAATTTCGGCTTGCCGTAGAGCAGGGGCTTGCCGTCGACGGTGACGACCTCGCCGCCGGCGGCCTCGAGCACGCCCTGGGCCGCGCCGGTGTCCCATTCCATGGTCGGTCCGAATCGGGGATAGATGTCTGCCTTGCCCTCGGCGATCAGGCAGAATTTCAGCGAAGAACCAGCCTGGACGCGATCCACGACGGTCAGGTTGTTGTTGCGAAACCAGATGTCGAGATCGTTGAAGGTGCCGTGGCTGCGGCTCGCGCAGGCGGTCAGGCCCTCGGACGGCGGCGTACGTGTCTTCATGGGTGTGAAGGCGCCCGTGCCCTCACGCTTGTCGGCACCGAGGCCCCTGGCGCCACGCCATAGCGTGCCGGTAGCCGGAGCCAGCACGATCCCGAGGATCGGGCGACCGTTCTCGACCAGCGCGATGTTCACCGTGAACTCGCCGTTCCTCTTGATGAACTCCTTGGTCCCGTCGAGGGGGTCGACCAGCCAGAACGCCTTACCGTCGAGCGACGGGATGCGGCCGGCGGCTGCTTCCTCCTCGGCGATGATCACCGCGTCGGGCGTGAGCTTGCGCAGCCCGGCCAGGATGACCGCCTCGGCGGCATGGTCGGCATCGGTGACGGGGCTGCGGTCGTCCTTGTCGCGGACGCCGTGGTCGCCCGCGTAGATGCGCATGATCTCGCGCGCTGCCTCTTCGGCAATCGTGGTGGTGGCGTCGCGCAGGGTGTCGAGGGGGGGGAGGGCATGGGTCATGGGCGGTCCTTATACTTGGCGAGGCGTTCGTCTTGACAGGAAACTTCCTCCGCCCGAGTATATTGGAACATTATTCCAATATTTAGAACAAACGGGGAGGCTATGGTGCCGGTGAATGTGATCGGAATGATCGGCGTTGCCCCTCCGCAGGGCACAGCCCTGCATGTGATCGCGGGCGGCATCTCGGCCTCGTTCCTGCGCGAATTCGCCCAGACCCACGAGAGGGCGGGCTTCGATTATGTGCTGGTCGGCTACTACGCCTCGTCCGCGGAGGGATTCACGGTCGCGACCCATGCTGCGGCCCATACGGAGAAGCTTCGCTACCTGATCGCCCACCGGCCGGGGGTCGTCTCGCCGACCCTCGCGGCGCGGGCGGCGGCAACGATGGACCAGCTCTCGGGTGGTCGCCTCGCCCTGCACATCATCGTCGGCAACAGCGATGCCGACCAGCAACGCGAAGGCGACTTCTCGCCCAAGGAAGAACGCTACGTGCGCGCGGCCGAGTATCTCGACGTGATGCGCAAGGTCTGGACCTCGACCAGGCCGTTCGACTACGAGGGCAAGTTCTACCGCTTCAAGGATGTGTTCTCCGAGGCACGGCCCTTCCAGCAGCCGCACCCGCCGCTTTTCTTCGGCGGTTCATCACCGGGTGCGATGGAGATGGGTGCACAGCATTGCGAGACATTCGCCATGTTTGGCGAGCCGCTCGCGGAGACGGCCGAGCGCATCGCCGAGTTTCGGCGCATGACCCAGCCTTTCGGCCGCACGCCGCGCTTCAACGTCTCGTTCCGACCGATCATCGCGGAGACCGAAGGCAAGGCCTGGGACAAGGCGAAGAAGATCCTCGAGGACCTGAAGTCGAGCGGTACCATGCCGACCAAGGCGCAGGACAAGTCGGCCGAGCGCCTGGTTGCGCTGGCGCAGCGTGGCGACGTGCATGACGAGCGTCTGTGGATGCCGGTCGCCGGTGCGGCCGCGGGCAAGGGCAACACCTCGTGTCTCGTCGGCACACCGGAGCAGGTCGCGGAGGCGATGCTGAAGTACTACCGGCTCGGAGTCGCGTCGTTCCTGATCCGCGGCTTCGACCCGGTGGGCGACGTCACCGATTTCGGCCGCGAACTGATCCCGCGCCTCAAGGCGGGCGCCCTCGAGATCGACCGCGAGGTCGCGGCTGCCGCCTGACCTGCGGGACAAGCAATCAAGAGCAAATGGGAGGAAAAGTGTTCAGGAAGCAGCTTTGCGTCGCTCTCGCGGGCGCCGTGGCCCTTTCGTTTGGCTTCACCGGCGCGGTATCGGCGCAGCAATATCCGGACAAGCCAATCAAGCTGATCGTGCCCTATCCGCCGGGAGCGACCAACGACCTGCTGGCGCGCGTGCTTGCCGAGCCGCTGGCGAAGGAGCTGGGGCAGCCGGTGATCGTCGACAATAAGGGCGGCGCCGCCACGGCGATCGGTGCGACCGCCACGGCCAACGCGCCGGCCGACGGCTACACGATGCTGCTGGGCACCGGCACGACCTACACGCTCAATCCCCTGCTGAAGAAGGGCCTGGCCTACGACACCGATCGAGACTTCAAGATGGTATCGATCATCGCCGAGGTCCCGGTGGTGTTCATCGTCAATCCGAAGTTCCCGGCCAGGACGCTGTCGGAATTCGTGGCTTACGCGAAGGCCAATCCGGGCAAGGTGAACTATTCCTCGTCCGGCCTCGGCTCCTCGCTGCATCTCGCCGCCGAGCTGTTTGCGCAGCGCGCTGGCATCAAGATCACGCATGTCCCGTACCCCGGCAGCGCTGGCGCGATGCGTGCGCTGCTCTCGGACGAGGTCCAGATGTTCTCCGAAGTGGTTTCTGGCGCCCTGCCGCATATCGCTCAGAAGACGGTCGTGCCGTTGGCGATCACCAGCGCCAAGCGCCTGGCGGTTGAACTTTCTATCCCGACGGTGACAGAGAGCGGTTATCCGGGCTTCGAGGCGCTGGGCTGGTATGCACTTGCAGTACCCAAGGCGACGCCGGCCGCCGTGGTCACGCGCATCGAGGTTGCGATCAACAGGATCCTGGCCTCGGGCGTGCTTCAGGCGCGCTTCGAACCGCTGGCGATCGTGATCCCGGGTCCGCAGGAGCCGGGCTCCGCAGAGAAGTACATTGCGAGGGACCGCGCGCTGTGGGAGCCGCTGGTGCGTTCGCTGAACATCTCGCTCGACTGAAGGCGGGCATGGACACGACCGTCGTCAAGGCATTGACGGTACTGGAAGCGCTGGCTTCAAGCTCAACGCCGCTTGGCGTGACCGAACTGGCCACGAGACTGGGCCTGTCGAAGAGCAATGTGCACCGGCTGCTGCAGACGCTGGCCGCGCGCGGCTATGTCATGCAGGTCGACCAGCGCTACACCGTGACCACCCGGCTGTGGGAACTGGGGGCGATGGTCGTGAGCCGCCTGGATGTCGAGCGGGTCGCTACGCCCGTGATGCAGCGTCTCGTCGCCGATGTCGACGAGACGGCGCATCTGTCGATACTCGATCTGGCCGCTTGCGAGGTCGTTTCGATCCACAATGTCGAGAGTACCCAGCCGGTGCGCGCCTACTCGCGTATCGGCCAGCGCACGCCGGCGCATTGCGTCGCCACCGGCAAGGCGCTGCTGTCGGCGCAGCCGCCCGAGGCATTGCGCGCCCTGCCCGAGCAACTGCAGCGCTTCACGCCGCACACGCTCCATCGTCGCGAGGCGTTGCTCGCGGCCCTGGAGAAGGTTCGCCGCGACGGCTATTCGACGAATGTCGGCGAATGGCGCGAGCAGGTGGGGGGGGCGGCCGCGGTGATCTACGACCATGCCGGCCGGCCGGCGGCCGCGCTCGGGCTGACGGTGCCGGTGGAGCGGCTCCGGCCCGAGGTCATGGAGCGTTACATTCCGCGGCTGACCGCCGCGGCCGATGAAATCTCGCGCCTGCTGGGCGCGCCGCCTCGCGCGCGCTGAGACCTACTTCCTGAGGACCCGGCCAGCCACGGCGTCGAGCCTCTCGACCATCTCCGCCGAGCGGACGGCCGGCGAGGTGATGAGCGCGTGTTCGAGCGCGCGGTCACAGCCGGACGGGCAGGGCGTGGGGCGATCGGCCTTGAGGCGCGGCGCGACCATGGCGACCAGCGCCTTGGCCCTCTCGGCATTCTCCAGCAGCACGCGAACGATGTCGGCGACCTGCACATGGTCATGGTCGGGATGCCAGCAGTCGAAGTCGGTGACCATGGCAACCGTGACGTAGCAAATCTCTGCCTCGCGGGCGAGCTTGGCCTCCGGCATGTTGGTCATGCCGATCACGTCGCAGCCCCAGCTGCGGTAGAGCTTCGATTCGGCAAGGCTGGAGAATTGCGGACCTTCCATCGCGAGGTAGGTCCCGCCTTTACGGACGGGGAACCCGGCCTTCTGCGCACACTCGTGCGCGAGCTCCGCGAGGCGGTTGCAAGTCGGCTGCGCCATCGAGACATGTGCGACGAGACCGTCGCCGAAGAAGCTCTTCTCGCGGGCGAAGGTGCGATCGATGAACTGGTCGACGATAACGAAGTGGCCAGGTGGCAGGTCCTCGCGCAGGGAACCGCAGGCCGAGAGCGACAGGATATCGGTAACGCCGACCCGCTTAAGGGCGTCGATGTTGGCGCGGTAGTTGATCGAGGTCGGCGAATGACGGTGGCCGCGACCGTGCCGGGGCACGAAGACGACGTCGAGCCCATCGAGGACACCGAACAGGAACTCGTCGGACGTTTCCCCGAAGGGCGAGGCGACCCGGCGCCACTCCTGGTTCTTGAGACCGGCCATGTCGTACAGGCCGCTGCCGCCGAGAATTCCCAAAACCGTCATATGCGTCTCCTGGTTGGCGGTGGTGTATCATTCCCGACCGGTAAAGGGGAGAGAAGCATGGGCAGGCTGGAAGGCAAGATCACCATCGTCACGGGGGCGACCAGCGGCATCGGGCGGCGCACCGTCGAGCTGTTCGTTGCGGAGGGCGCCAAGGTCGTCGCCACCGGGCGGCGGGCGGAACTCGGCCGTACGCTGGAGGAGGCACTCGGCAAGGAGAACTGCCTCTTCGTGACGACGGATGCGACGCGCGAGGACGATGTGAAGCGGATGTTCGACGCCTGTCTTTCCAGGTGGGGCCGGGTCGACTGCCTGTTCAACAATGCCGGCGGACCTGCGCCGGTGGGGGGCATCGAGACAGTGCCCGTCGAGGGCTTCGACGCGGCGATGGGAACGCTCGTGCGGTCGGTCATGCTCGGCATGAAGCATGCCGCGCCGCTGATGATGGCGCAGGGCTCGGGCAGCATCATTAACAACGGCAGCGTCGCGGGGCGCCGGGCCGGCTACTCGACCTCGATGATCTACGGTGCGGCCAAGGCGGCGGTGAACCATCTGACCGTCTGCGTCGCCATGCAGCTCGGCGAAAAGAACGTGCGGGTGAACTCGATCTCGCCCGGCGGCATCGCTACCGGCATCTTCGCCAAGGCGCTGGGCCTGCCGCCGGACAAGGCGGATTCCTATGCCGAGGCCATGAAGACCAGCATGGCGAAGAACCAACCGATCCCGCGCGCCGGCCTGGTCGACGACATCGCCAAGGCCGCGATCTTCCTGGCATCTGACGACTCGACCTTCATCAATGGGCACGATCTCGTGGTCGACGGCGGGCTGGTCGGCGGCCGTCTGTGGACGCCGCATCAGGAAGGCGTGAAGGCCATGCGCCAGGCTTTCGGCGTCGACGAGATCTGAAGATGGCCGTGCTCGCCAACAAGGTCGCGCTGGTGACTGGCGCCTCGCGAGGCATAGGACGCGCTGTGGCACTTTCGCTTGCCCAGGAAGGAGCTGCCGTCGCCGTGAATTATCGTGAGCGCGCGTCGGCTGCCGACGAGGTGGTCGCCGCCATCCGGAAAGATGGCGGCCGGGCGATCGCGATCGCGGCCGACGTGTCTGACGGCGCGGCCGTCTCCGCCATGGTGGCCGCGGTCGAGCGCGAACTGGGAGCGGTCGACGTGCTGGTGAACAATGCCGGGCTGGTGATCATGACCGGCATCGACGATCTCACCGAGGAGCAGTTCGACCGCACCATCGCGGTCAACCTGAAGTCGGCCTTCCTCTGTACGAAGGCGGTTCTGCCCGGTATGCGGGCGCGAAAATGGGGCCGCATCGTCAACATTTCCTCGGGGGCCGCGCGGGGAGCGGGTGGCATCGGTCCGCACTACAATGCCTCCAAGGCCGGCATGGAAGGACTGACTCGGGGCTATGCCGCGCGGGTCGTGAAGGATGGCGTCACGGTCAACGCGGTGGCGCCGTCGTTGATCGAGACCGACATGGTGCGCGGCGGCCTCGCTTCATCGCTCGACCGCATCCCGCTCGGCCGCTTCGGGACCTCGGAGGAATGCGCCCAGGCCGTCCTGATGGTGATCGGCAACGCCTACATGACCGGTCAGACCGTGGCGCTGAGCGGCGGCCTGTCCTTCATTTGAGCTATTTCTTCGGCTCGACATGCCCGCCGAAGGCGTGGCGCATGGCCGACAGGAGCTTGTTGGCCGTGCCCTCGCGGTCGCGCGAGCGGAAGCGGGCGTAGAGCGCGGCGGACAGGACATCGGCCGGCACGGCCTCCTCGATGGCGGCGTTGATCGTCCAGCGGCCTTCGCCCGAATCCTCGACGAAGCCTGAATACTTCGCAAGCGTCGGGTCCTCGGCCAGCGCCGAGGCGGTGAGGTCGAGCAGCCAGGAACTCACGACGCTGCCGCGCCGCCAGACCTCGGCAATGTCGGCGAGGTCGAGGTCGTAGCGCCGCTCCGCCGGTATCGCTTCCGAGGAGACCTTGCGCAGGATCTCGAAGCCCTCCGCGTAGGCCTGCATCAGCCCGTACTCGATGCCGTTGTGCACCATCTTCACGAAATGGCCGGCACCGCTCGGGCCGCAATGGAGGTAGCCGCGCTCGACCCGGGGATCACGGGTCTCACGCCGCGGCGTCCTGGGGATCGCGCCTTCGCCTGGACTGAGCGCGGAAAAGATCGGGTCGAGCCGCTCCACGGCCTCCCTGTCGCCGCCGATCATCAGGCAGTAGCCGCGCTCCAGGCCCCAGACGCCGCCGCTCGTGCCGCAGTCGAGGTAGTGGATGCCCTTGTTCTTCATCCCGCGTGCGCGCCGCACATCGTCCTGGAAGAAGGCATTGCCACCGTCGATGATCGTGTCGCCGGCTTCCAGCAGCTGGCCCAGTTTGGCTACGGTCTGCTCGGTGATCTCGCCAGCCGGCAGCATCACCCAGACGTTGCGCGGCCTATCCAGCCTTGCGACCAGATCGGCGACGTCGGTGGCGCCGACGATGCTCTGCCCGACGAGGCCGCCAACCGTTTCGGGGTTCTGGTCGAACACGACGCAGTCATGTCCCTGCCGGACCAGCCGGCGCACGAGGTTGGCGCCCATCCGTCCCAGGCCGATCATGCCGATCTGCATCCGTCTCTCCCTGTTCGATTCCCGCTCCCGGTCCATGATAGACTGAGGCCCAATGAAGACCATCGTCGTCGTGATGGGTGTCTCGGGATCGGGCAAGACCACGATCGCCAGCCTGCTGGCCGAACGGCTCGATTGCGCGTTTCAGGATGGCGACGAGCTTCACCCGCGCGGAAACGTAGAGAAGATGAGGAGCGGAACGCCGCTTACCGACGCCGACCGCATCCCGTGGCTCCGGGCCATCGGTCGGCGGATCGATGACTGGCGTGCGAGAGGCGAGGGTGGCGTCGTCACCTGCTCGGCGCTGAAGCGGAGCTATCGCGATCTCATCGTCGGCAACCGCCCCGACGTTGCTCTCGTCCATCTCAAGGGATCGCAGGCGCTGATCCACGGCCGGCTCATGGCCCGGACCTCGCATTTCATGCCGCTCGGCTTGCTCGACAGCCAGTTCGCCACGCTGCAGGAGCCGGGCGAGGATGAGCGACCTATCGTGATCGACATAGGCCCCGAACCCGCGACGATCGTCGGCGCGATCGTTCGCAGCCTCGCGGAACGGGAATCAGGGTAACGCCGGAAGGGCCGCGAGCTCCCGGAAGAACCCGACGATCCGGTCTCGGTCCGGTCCCCCGCGATAACCCATCGCCACGCGCAGGAACGGGCGTCCGGCCTCGGGCTCGGGTTCGATCAGTTCGTAGCGATGGCCGCGAAAGCCGAACGACCCGCCCTTGGCGAGCGGCAGGCCACGTCGGGCAATCTCGGCTTCAACGTGACGCAGCAGGCGACGGTGAGCCGCCGCGTTGCCCTCCCGTAGCCGGAGAGCGCAGAAAGGAGCCACGGCGTCCGGCGACAGGAGCGAGGGATGGCACCGGCCGTCGAACAGGCGCGAGGCGCGGCCGACGGCCTCCGCGAGGGCGGCATTGTTGGCGAAGACCCGGCACGTGTAGTGCTCGAGATAGTTGCGGTCGAGAAACCAGGGGGCGGAGAGGGCGGCGAGTTCGTCGAGGGTGAGGCCGGTCCCTGTCAGCGCGCGAATCCGCTCCAGCCTGGCTCTGGTCTTCGGGAGGGCCGTGCTAGCATTGTCGCGCACGAAGAGTTGCACGATCCCGACATTGGCCAGTTCCAGTCCGGCCTGATCGAGCTTGAGGCCAGACCGGAAAACGGCGGCGAACGATCCCTCGAACCGTTCGAACCACGGCGCGATGTCGACCTGGGGCCCAGTCATCGTCGTATCCAGCAGCAGGGCCCGGCGAGCCCGCGGCAGGCGGGCAGGCACGGCAACGCCGAACTGTCCGTCGCAGTAGACGGGCTCCCCGACGATCACATCGACCGGTGAGGACGTTCCGTCGCCCGGCATGAACACCTGCCGAGGCCACAGGTCGAGAAGCGCGCCCGTCTCGAAGTAGCGACCGGCGTGGTGAAGTGTGAGCGGCAGTGCGGCCGCCACTCGAGCGACGTGATGGAGCAGGCAGGAGAGGGCCGCTTGTCCGCTGCGGCACAGGACGCGCACGGACTGCCATCCAGACGGTACAGGGTAGCAAAGGGGGGCGCGTTCCTCCAGCAGCCGGGTGCTGAGTTCGCGTTCGTATCCGAAGCAGACACTCTGCCCGTCGGGCAGGCGTGAGACTTCGCCTTCGCAGGGACTCTTCAGGGTCGCGTCGGCGGGGCGGTGCGCCCGTGCAAGCCACGCGCGGCGCAGTGCGAGGACGGCATCGTCGAGACTGCCGGTGGCAAGGGTCGGTACGTCGGGGCGGGCGATCCCCGTACGCTCGGCAAGCGAGGCCAGGTCCTCACGGTCATCCTGCGGAGGTGATTGCATCGACGGCGAACGAGCCTCGGACGTCGCCGTTCCACCGGACCGCCGCCCGACACTCGCGCGCCGATCTCGCTATTTGCCGGGGAACTCGCACCCAATGCGGGCGTTCCCGTGCGCAACTGAGGAGATTTCGCATGAATGGCATCATCTATCTGGTCGGACTGGTCGTCGTGGTCATGTTCATCCTGTCCTTCCTCGGCCTCCGGTAGGACGCAATCATGGTAACCGCCACCACCACAGCCGTCGTTCCCGTCGAGACCGGACCGTTCCGCTATCTCGACTGGGGTCCCGTCATCCTCGGTGCCTTGGGCGCGGCCGCCATGTCCGTCGTGCTGCTGGCGTTCGGCTCGGCGCTCGGCCTGAGCGTGGTCTCGCCCTATGCCTATGCGGGCATTTCGACCAAGGGCGCTGCCATCCTGGCCGCCGTCTATCTGGCGCTCGTCATGGTCGCGAGCTTCGCGGCGGGCGGCTACATCGCCGGCCGCATGCGCTCGCCGTGGCGCACGACGGATGAGACCGAAAGCCATTTCCGCGACGGTGCCCATGGTTTCGGCGTCTGGTCGATCGGTGTCCTGCTGGGCGCGGTGTTGGCCGCCTCTGGCGTGGGGGCCGTGGTCCCTGCCGCTGGCAAGGCGACGACCGCCCTCGCCGCGGCGGGCACCGCAGGCGCTGCCTCGAATCCTGCCCTTGGGCAATTCTCGCTCAGGCCGACCGACTATGCGATCGATCGTCTGCTGGCCCCGGCGGCCGCAACGGCCAATCAGGAAGCGTCCCCTGCCGTACCGGGCGTCGCGCAACCCTCAGCGAACCCGGCGCGCCGCACGCGTGCCGACCTCGAGGCTCCCATGGGGAGGGCCCTGGCGGCTGGTCTGACGACGCCGCAGCTCGATGTCCGTGATCGCACCTACCTGGCGCGCGTCGTGGCAGAACAGACAGGTATGCCGCAGGCCGAGGCGGAGAAGCGGGTTGACGGGATCTACGCCGACCTCAAGGCGGCCGAGCAGAAGGCGCGCGACGCAGCCGAGGCGGCCCGCAGGACCGCCATCATCGCCGCGTTCCTCGCGGCGGCGACCCTGGCTATTGGCTGTGCTGCGGCCTGTGCCGGCGCCGCTCTCGGCGCGCGTCATCGCGACGAACGCACGAGCGTCGGGTTCCTGGGCTCGACACGCTTCTGGTAGCAGCAATCGCGCTCATGAGATCGGGGGACGCCGGCGCGGTCGATACCCGCCGGCGCTTCCTTTTCGCCGTCAGCGCACGGCAGCGTCACCAAGGGTCGCGCTCGGCGTTGGGGAACGGCAAGGAAAGCTCAGGTTCAAGAGGCTTCCTGCTGGCGCGCCATACGGCACTCGCGCAGGCTGGGTGGGGGCGGTTTGCGCCATCCGTCCCGGGCGGCTCGTGCCTCGTGCCAAGCTGTTTCGGTCTCTCCGGTTCGCTTTCCGCGACGATCTCCGCGGCGCGACTGTCAGTCCGGCGTCCTGGTTGAGGCAGGGGCATCAGGGGCCGTCTGCGGCTCCAGGAGGCGCTGGCGCCTTTTCTCCGCTCGCGAGGCACGCCGCTCCAATCTGATCGCACGTTGCTCCGCATTCAACGCCCGTTGAGCGCCGTGTTTGGCGCGGGTTTGCCCCACTTGCTTGAATTCGGAGGGACGAATCCTGTCCCAATCCACTTGGAGGGATCGGTCGCCGTAGGCTGCGAAGTCGACTGCAAACAATCGAGAAATCCGCTGCCGCGCCAGCGGCGTCAGCAATGCGCTGTAACGGGGCCATGGTCCACTACGCGCCTGCTGGCGTGTGAGCGGCAGTTCATAGGCATCCGGGGTATCGATGATTCGAGGCTTGCGGACACCGCGGTGTCGATCGAGTTGGAGGAGCCAGTCGAGGCGATCGAAGTCAGTTTTCGGTAAGCCATAATCCGCCTCGACCTGATTGAGGCCGCTGAACAGGTCTTCCGCCGAGACGTTGATGAGATGACTGACCGGCAGGTGGTCCTCTATGGGATGACGCTGGTAGCCGATATGTCGATTGCAGGTGGCCAGATCCAGGTGCTCGAGCAGGTCGAGGAACTCGCAAAACGAAACGCCGCGCTCCGCAACTCCGGAAATCCCCAGCAGTCTGCTGAAGTCCGCGTCCAGGTAACCATGCGTTTGCGTCTGGCGGAAGCTGCTGACCGCGCGCTCGAAGGGGTCCCTTACAACCCGTACGATCTTGAACTCGCGCAGATCCAGGGAGAGCGCGTCGCGATACAGCTTCGACTTCATGTACTTTTCTAGACGATACTTATGAGGCCAAGAACTGTGTTCCCGCGCCTCCTCGGCGATCCCAAGTTGGTGGAAGAACCAGATCACGACGCTGCTGCAAGCCGATTTGGGTGAGAAGACCACCAACAACTTGGCTTGCGGGTATATCAACGGGTGCGGCGGGACCTGGAGCAGCCGGTTGGGTGCGCCTCCCGGACCGAAAGAACGCAAAGCAGCTTTGGCAGTCGTCCAGGCGTTGCCGAGAGCGTGGGACAGGATAGAGGGTGCTATGTCGCGCCTCTGGGTCGATACTTGATGGCGGTGGAGATCAGCCCCGGCCAATCGATGGAAGATCCCCGGATGGACCCGGAGAACAGCGCATCTTCTAGCATTCGACCGCGTTCAGAGTAAACGACACGCGCCCGAGGCGCGATTGACGGGCGTCGCGTGAGAGTGCCCCGAGGCTCACGACATGAAAGGCAATCGATCTTCGGACGTTTGAAACTACGGCGCAGTCGTCAGCGCGCCAGCATCTTCTTCTTGATGGCTGGCGCTCCCTACGGGATTCGAACCCGTGTTTTAGCCTTGAGAGGGCCACGTCCTAGGCCTCTAGACGAAGGGAGCATAGGGCCAGAGCCGGACTGATAGTCGAATGGCCGCGCCGACGCAACCCCGCTCGTTCAGCCGGGTTTCCGGCCGGCGATCCGCGACAGGACCCCGGGGACGAAGGGGTGGACGGCCACATCGGCGAAACCCGCCTCCTGCAAATATCCCTTCACCTCCGACTCGGTGTGGGCGAGGCCGGTACTGTTCTGGATGGCCTCGTTCAGGCCCCACAGCGCGGCCGAGAGCGGGCCTGTCCGGTCGTCGTGCAGGGTCTCGCCGATCAGGTGCATCTCGCCCCCCGGGACGAGTGCCTCGAAGGCCTTGGCGACCACCCGGCGGATCAGGGCGGGCTCGTATTGCGGCAGGTTGCTCGCCATGACGACGACGTCGACGCCCGTCGGGAATGGGGTCTCGGTAAAGTCGCCGGGGAGGGTCCGGACGCGCCCCGTTGCGCCGTTGGCCGCGATGTATTCGTCGGCCACCACCGTGACCGGCGGCAGGTCGAGCACGACCGCCTCGAGGCCGGGATAGGTCTTCGTGGCCACGATGCTGTAGGCGCCGGAGCCGCCGCCGAGATCGAGCAGCAGTTTGCGGCCCGAGAGGTCGACGCTGCGGCTGAACAGGCGGGCTGCGCCCATGCCGATCGAGTAGGTCGCTGCGTGATAGCGCCTCGCGTCCTCGACCGTGAAGTCCACATAGGCGCCCAGCCGGTTCTCCTGGCTGTCGCGCAGCCGCTCGGAAAGCTCGCCGAACGCCTTCCAGCGCGGCTTGGTGAACAGGATCCACGGGCCCGCGTAGCGCTCACCGTCCTTCACCAGGAAACGCTGGACGTCGGGCGCGTTGGTGAAGCGCTCGCCGTCGCGCGACAGCAGGGTCATGGCCGCCAGCACGGTGAGCAGGCGTTCGGCGTTGCGTGCTGAGATGCCGGCGGCCCTGGCGACGGCGGCGATCGTGTCGTGTCCATGGGCGATGGCGGTGAAGATTTCCAGCTCGACCGCGGCCATCAGGGCGGCGCTCTCCCAGTAGGCCTGGGCGATCTTCTGCAGCCGTGTCGTGTCGAGGCGTTGGTTCCCGGTCATTCTGGCGTTTCCTCCGTTGTTGCCCGAGCATAGCGCGCGGGCCTAAGCTTCGTCGCCGCCGCTGGAGGACCGCCATGGACATGCCGATCGCTTCCGAACTGCCGCTCACCGGCATCGATGTGTATGCGCTGCCGCCGGCCGACGGCGAATGGGTGCTGCGCCGCCAGCTTGCCGCCGCCTATCGGCTGGTCGACCATTTCGGCTGGACCGAGCTGATCTACGGGCATCTCACGGCTCGGGTCCCAGGCGAGGCGCCGCACTTCCTGATCAACCCCTACGGATTGAACTACGACGAGGTGACGGCCTCGAACCTGGTCAAGATCGACCTCGACGGGAAGATCGTCGAGCCAAGCCCGCATCCGGTGAACTATGCCGGCTTCGTGATCCACTCGGCGGTCCACATGGCCCATGCCGAGCGCCACAAGGTCGTGATGCACACGCATACGCGGGCCGGCATGGCGGTCTGCGCGCTGAAGGACGGGCTGTTGCCGGTGTCGATGGTTTCCACCGCGTTCCACGGCAGGCTCTCGTATCACGACTATGAAGGCCCCAGCCTCGATCTCGACGAGCGGGCGCGCCTGCTGGCGAACCTCAGCAACAACCAGGCGATGATGCTGCGCAACCACGGCCTGCTGACCACGGGCCGCTCAGTCCCCGAGGCCTTCCTGCGGCTCTACCGCCTGGAGCGGGCCTGCCAGATCCAGCTCGACGCGGCGGCGGCGGGCACGCTCAACGTCCTGGGCGACAATCTGGCCGCAAAGTCTGGCGCCGACATGGACCGCTTCTCCGAGATGGAGTCCGCCGTCGGAATCGGCGACCTCGAATTTGCCGCGCTCGTCCGCAAGCTCGACAAGGTCGATTCGAGCTGGCGCCACTGACCGTCGCGCGATCCACCGCGCCGGCTACGACCGGAAGGTCGTGCGGTCGGTGCCCGAGTAGAGGGCCTTGGCCGATCGTTCGACGGCCTCGCGATGGGTCGCAAGCGCCTCTTCATCGAGATCGGCTTTCGGAGCGGGCTCGGGATCGAAATTCCCATAAGGATCGCGTCCTCGCACGAGGGTCGCCGAGTCGCGGACCTTGAGCTGGCGGACGTGAGGGGGAATGTAGCGCAGGGCCAGCCCGATGCGGCGGTCGTCGGTCGTGTTCGGACCCGACGCGTGAGCCAGCAGCACATGGTGCAGCGACATCTCGCCGGCCTTGAGCGGCACATCGACCCCGGCGCCGTCCGGCACGTCGACGGCGATCTCCTGCCCGCGGCTCAGCAGGTTGTTTTCGTCGAACGTGTCGCGATGCTCCAGCTGGTTCCTGAGATGGCTGCCCGGCCAGAACCGCATCGCGCCGCTCTCGACGGGCGCATCGGCGAAAGCCACCCACGCCGTGACGACCTCGTCGGTGCTGAGGCCCCAGTAGGTCGCATCCTGATGCCACGACACGAAGGACGACGACCGGGCCTCCTTGATGAAGAAGGTGCTGCTCCAGCATAGGATATCCGGCCCGACGATGTCCTCCACCGCATCGAGGATGGCGGGATGCCGTGCGAGCGCGTTGGCCCAGGTGAAAAGAAGGTGCACCTTGTGCCGCATGTTCCCCGCGATCGGTCCACCCGTCGCGCGTTCATGCGTCTCGAGCCGGTCGCGGCAGGCGCGTGCTTCCCCGGGCGACAGGACACGGATGGGAAAATGGAAACCGTGTTGACGGTACTGCGAGGCTTCGTCGGCAGTGAGACGCTTGTTCATCGACTCCCTCCCATGAAGCAAGGCTCCTGGGTCGATACTGTCCGACACTGCCATCGTCCCGTCGGCCAGCGCAACCCGATCTCAAAGCACGCGCAGGAACAGGAAAACCATCCCCACGCAGATCGCCGATATCAGGGCGGCGCCCAGGAGGTTTGTGCGGAACTCTTTTCCGGGTGCCGGCTGTAGCCACCATCCGAAGTGACCGGCGATCCACGGCACGAGAAAGCCCGTCAGGACGACGCTCGCGATGTTTCCCACGAAGAGGGAGACCGCGAACGGCAGGTGAAGCTCCCGGTCGAGCAGTGGGGTCCCGACGAAATACCCGAACAGCATGACGATCGGATAGAGCATCAGCAGGACGAGCATGTTCATCTTCCACACCGGCAACTGTCCGTCGGCTGCGGCGGCGTCGCGGAACCATTGTTCGAAGCCGGAGCTGGCGATGCGCGCGTGGGATTCCTCGGTGAGCGGCTCTGCCTCCCGGAGGAGGGCCTGGCGGACCGGCGATTCGAGCCAGGCCCGGAGATTGGCCTCGGTATCGAAGCGCAGGATGGCGATGAAATGCTCCTGCACCCCCGGCACGGGAGGTTCGAAGCGATAACCCTGAAGGCCGGGGGCCTTGGACTGCGCGGCCGCGATCCGGCGCACCCACGCGACGTACTCGGCTTCCTTGCCGGGTTTGACCCGGGTGGAAATGATGGTCGAGACGGGCGCCGACCCGGTGCCACGGGCCTCGTCCTGAACGATGTGCACGTCGTCGCGGCCGACCAGCATCTGCGCGGCTCCCGCGATGCGCGCCTGTCGTTCGGCCGATCCCAGCCAGCGCTGCGCATCGGCCAGGCTGGCGAAACGCTGCAGGATGACCCAATCGACCTGGAGGGGGGGATTGGGCGGCAGGAGCTGCTGCTCCAGGAAACCCGGGAACTGGCTGATGCTGCTGCTGGTCTCGCCCTGCCAGCGGGCGAAGTCCTCGTTGTGCTCTGGGCGCACGCGCGTCTGCGTTACGATGCTGACGCTGCGCTCCGGCCCGGGAGAGGCGGTCGTCACGATGTCGCCGCGAGCCGCGCGAAAAGACGGTCGGGCGTGAACGGCAGGTGGGTGAAGCGCTGGCCGGTGGCGCTGGCGAGGGCGTTGGCGACGGCCGGCGCGACGGGATTGATTCCGCACTCGCCCTGGGACTTTGCGCCGAGCGGGCCGATCGCATCCACCGTGTCGGCGAAGAAGATGTCGGTGCGGGGCGTGTCCGCGTAGGCTGGAATGCGATAGTTGCGCAATTGCGCATTCACCATGCGTCCTTCGTCGTGGACCATGTTCTCGGTCAGCGCCCAGCCGTATCCCATGACGATCGCACCATCGAGCTGGCCGCGGCACTGCATCGGGTTGATCAGCCGGCCGATGTCGGCGGCGTGGACGCTGTGCAGGATGCGGACCTCGCCGGTGACGCGATGGACCGCGAGCCGCACGCCCTGCACGTTGAAGGCGATGGTGCGCGGGGACAGGTAGGCCTTTCGGCTCACCGCGAAGCGGTGACCGATCGAGGCACCGGCCGCGTGGAGCTCGACGAGCGCGATCCGCCGGTCGCCGCAGACGACCGCGTCGCCATCCAGCCGGCAGCGCTCCGGGTCGGTTCCGGTGTGGCGGGCGGCAAATTCGAGGATGTCCTGCCGCATCGCCTCGGCCGTGAGGTGTACGGCCTTGCCCGCCACGACCGTGCCGGTGCTGGCGAAGGTGCCGGTGTCGTAAGGCGTGCGGTCGGTATCGGCATTGACGATGGCGATGTCGCCGGCGCACACGCCCATCATCGACGCGGCGATCTGCTTGTGCGCCGTCGTGATGCCATTGCCCATTTCCGATGAGCCGACGGCCAGATGATAGGTGCCGTCGGCGAGCAGTTTCATCTCGGCGCCGGACCGATGCTCGGTCGGAGGCCCGCATTCGAGCATGGCCATCGCCATTCCCGTTCCCTCGGCCCAGTCCTCACCGTCGGGTCTGGCGACGCTGTTGCCCGCGGCCAACTCGCGCTCAACGATGTCGAGGCATTCGAGAATGCCGTAGCTGCCGAAGCGGGCGTCGCTCGGTTCCTTCCAGATCGATTCGATATTGTCGCCGGGTCGCACGACATTCCTTCGGCGCATCTCGATCGGATCGAGTTCGAGCAGGCGCGCCAGCTCGTCGATGGCGCACTCGATCGCGAAGGTCGTTTGCGAAGCGCCGTAGCCGCGGAAGCCGCCACCCGGCACCATGTTGGTATAGACGGCGAATCCGGCACCCTTCTTGTTGTCGCAGCGATAGGCGGCGAGCGGGCTGCCCATGGCGGCGGCCAGGGTTTCGCTGCCGTGATTGCCGTAGGCGCCGGTATTGGACACGACGCGCACGTCCATGGCCGTCAGCGTGCCGTCCCTGCGAGCTCCGATCCTGACCTGGGTCGTCATCTGATGTCGCGTGGTGGCGCCGACGAACTCATCTTCCCGCGTCCATTCCCATTTGACGGGACGGCCGAGTTTCATGGTGGCGAACAGGACGAGGTCCTCCGAGACCATCTCCTGCTTGCCGCCGAAGCCGCCGCCGACCCGCTCGGTGAAGACGTGCAGGTCACGGGTTTTGAGTCCCATCAGGTAGCAGAGCTTCTTCTGGGTGGCGAACGGCCCCTGCGAGCTGGTGCGAACGTGCCAGCGGCCGTCCTCGCCCTGCCAGGCGATCGACCCGTGGGTCTCGAGATGGACGTGCTGGACGCGCGAGGTCGAGTAGGTCTGTTCATGGACGACATCGGCCTGCGCGAAGCCCTTGGCCACGTCGCCGATCTCCCCCTGCAGGTCGCAATAGACGTTGCCGTCGCTGGTGAGGACGTCCTTGTCGTGGAGGAGGGGAGCTCCTGGCTGCATGGCCTCGGCCGGGTCGAAAACCGCCGGCAGCAGCTCGTATTCGACATCGAGCGCCCGGCAGCCCGCTTCGGCGGCGGCCTCGCTGTCGGCCACCACGGCGGCAATGCGCTGTCCGACGAAGCGCGCGACATTGTCGAGCATGTACGTGTCGTCGGGGTCGACGAGATGGTCCTCGTGCAGCGCGGTGCTGTAGAGTCGTCGCGGCACGTCCTCCCAGGTGTAGACGGCGAGGACGCCGGGGATCGCCAGTGCCGGCGTCCTGTCGATGCGGACGATGCGTGCGTGGGCGTGCGGCGAGCGCAACACCTTGAGGTGGACCATGCCCTCCATCGCGAAGTCCATCGTGTAGCGGGCCTGGCCGGTCAGGATGGCGTCGGTGAAGGGATTGGGCAGGCTCGCCCCACACGCCTTGCCCGCGACATCCGGCTCGATGTTGGACTTGCCCTCCAGCGCGTCGGTGATCGAGCGGTAGCCGGTGCAGCGGCAGAGATTGCCCTTCAGCGCGTGCGGCAGGTCGCTCTTCTGCTCGGGGCCGAAGGCCGCCGTCGTCATGATCATGCCGGCGGCACAGAAGCCGCACTGGAAGGCCTGGGCGTCGTAAAAGGCCTTCTGGACCGGGTGCATCGCGCCTTCGGGGGCAAGCCCCTCGATGGTCGTCACCTTCCGCCCCTCGGCGCGGAAGGCCGGCACGAGGCAGGAGTGGAACGGCTTGCCGTCGATCCACACCGTGCAGGCGCCACAATCGCCCGCGTCGCAGCCCTTCTTAACGCCGAAGACCTCGAGATCGCGCAGGAAGGTGCGCAGGCACTGTCCGGGCTCGGGTTCGGCCGAATAGTGACGGCCATTGACCAGGTAGTTGCTCATACGAGTTCGGCCCGGATCTGCTCGGCGAGATAGTAGGTGATGTGCCGCTTGTAGGCGGCAGACCCATGCACGTCATCGAAGTAGCCGTCGGCGGGCAGTTTGGCGTCAATTCCCAGGCGCAGTTCGGTGGCCGTCGGGGTGTGGTTGAACCGCAGTTGGACAGGGCGGGGCGTTGCCGCCGTGACGGTGAGCAGGAAGTCCCGTCCATCGTCATTGACCGTCGCGACGATCAGCGCTGCCGAGCGGCCGAGACGGGTGAGGGACATCTGGCGCATGGCGTGGCGCTTGCCGAGCGCCGCCGCGGGCAGGTGGATCGAGCGCAGCAGCTCGCCCGGTCGCAGGACGTTCCTGTGGTTGCCGGTCACGAAGTCGACGACGGGAACGGTCCGGGACGCGCCGTCGCGCGGCCACAGCGTGCACACGCCCTCGAGTGCGGCCGTGAGGGAGATCATGGCGCCGGCCGGGAGGGACATCACGATGTTCCCGCCGATCGTGGCGGCGTTCCAGATCTTGAAGGACATCAGGAACGCATCGATGCAGTCACGGAAGAGGGGTACGGCCTTCCATTCGGGAGGCCCCTCGAAGGCATGCAGGTCGGCAACGCGGCAGGTCGCGGCAACTTCCAGCCCATCTGGCCTCGCGACCAGAGGTGTCCAGCCGAGGGAATCGAGGTCGATCAGCGTGTCAGTGGCGAGCTGCGGCTCCGAGAAGAGCCAGGTGCCTCCCGCCAGCCACGCATAGTTCGGTCGCCACGGGCCGATCTCGTCTGGCGAAGACGGCCGCATCACTTCGGCGATTGTATTGAGGTTCATCTTTCCGGCGTCATCCAGCCCCTTTCAAGGGACTGTCTTGTCTTGCCGGCAGCCCGTCCAACGAAAAATCGGCACGGGATCTGGATGTCGCACGCCCGGCGGAAGAGGGCCGGCAAGATCGGGTTGCCCGCCCTCTGCGGCTCTGCCGCAGCGCTACTTGGTCAGGATCAGCTTCTCGGAGGCCGTCACGCGCAGCCTGTAGGTGCTGGCGCCGTGCCGGATGAGGAGCTCGCGACGGCCGGCCATGAGCTGGCTGCTCTCGATGCTGGCGGCATCGCGATCGGGCTTTGCCCGGGAAGCGTCACCTGCGGAATGCAGCTGCATCATCGGATCCATCTTCGCCCTCGCTTGATTAAATGCAAGTCACTCTCATTTGCACTTCTCGGGCACGTGCTGTCAACGGTGAAGCAAGGCGAACTCGGCAGATTCAACGAGCACTGAAAGAGGGCAGCTGGTGGGCGGTCACCGCTGGCGCAACGCCGTCGAACCGCTCGATCTCGACCAGGCAGGTCTGCGCGATGCAGCCTTGGCTGAGCTTCGAGGCGCCGATGTCGAGCGTCAGGGCGTTGGGATTGCCGTGCTTTTCGAGCGGCGTGTTCGAGCCGGAGTCCTCCGGGTCGAACCAGGCGCCCGTCGACAGCCTGACCACGCCACGGCGGATGCGGTCGGTCAGCCGGGCCGATGCGAGGCACGCGCCGCGGTCGTTGAAGACGCGCAACAGGTCGCCTTCGGCGATGCCGCGCGCGGCAGCGTCTTCCGGGTGCATGGTGACCGGCTGGCGGCCCTTGACCTTGGTCGCCTTGGCATGCGGGCTGTGGTCGAGCTGGCTGTGCAGCTTGTCGGCCGGCTGGTCCGACAGCATGTGCAGCGGGTAGCGCTCGGCCTTGCGGGAACCCAGCCATTCGATCGGCTCCATCCAGGTCGCATGGCCGGGACAGTCGTCGTAACCGAACGAGGCGATCTTCTCGGAGAAGATCTCGATCCTGCCCGAGGGTGTCTTGAGCGGGTTCCCCGCCGGATCGGCGCGGAACTTGGCGAGCATCACCGGGTCGTTGTTCTCGCCCGGGACCTTGGCGATCCCGGCGTCCCAGAATTCCTCGAACGAGGGCAGGGGCACGCTCATCCTGGCCGATTTCTGGCGCCCTTCCTCGTACAGGTGGGCGAGCCACTGCATCTCGTCGCGGCCTTCGGTGTAGACGTCGGCGGCCCCGAGGCGGCGGGTGATCTCGGAGAAGATCCAGTAGTCGTCGCGCGCCTCGCCGACCGGCTCGCGCGCCTTCTTCATGGCGATCAGGAAGGGCTCGCGGCGCGCATAGCCGATATCGTTGCGCTCGAGACCGGTGGTGGCGGGCAGCACGATGTCCGCCATCTTCGCGGCGGGCGTCCAGAACTGTTCGTTGAAGATGATGGTCTCGGGCCTCTGCCACGCGACCCGCAGCCGGTTGAGATCCTGGTGATGGTGGAACGGGTTGCCGCCCGCCCAATAGATCAGGCGGATGTCGGGATAGGTCAGGTCGCGGCCGTTATAGGGAACCTTGCCGCCCGGATTGAGCAGCATGTCGGTGAAGCGCGCGACCGGGATGAAGTCGGAGACCGCGTTGGTGCCCTGCGACAGGGTCGGCCCCGACAGCAGCGGCGCGCTGCTGCCCATGCTGTTGGTCGGCCCATAGCTCGCGCCGAAGCCGCCGCCCGGCAGGCCGATCTGTCCCAGCATGCAGGCGAGCGTCACCAGCGCCCAGAAGGGTTGCTCGCCGTGATGCGAGCGCTGCAGCGACCAGTTGATGTTCACCGTGGTGCGCGTCGCCGCCATCTCGCGGGCGAGCGCGCGGATGCGCACGGCGGAGATGCCTGTGATCTTCTCGGCCCATTCCGGGGTCTTGTCGGCCAGCGACGGCACGAACCTGTCGAAGCCCACGGTGCAGCGGTCGAGAAACGCGCGGTCGTAGAGCTTCTCGGTGTACAGGACATGGCAGAGCGCGAGGATCATCGCCGTGTCGGTGTTGGGCCGGATCGGCAGCCACTCGATGTCGCCTCCGGTGTCGAGGTCCTCGGCGGTCGGCGTGACATTGACGAAGCGCACACCCTTTGCGCGCATGCCGTAGAGTCCGTCCTTCAGGATATGCACCATCGCGCCGCCGGCGCCGATCTGCGCATTCTTGTGCGGCGCGCCGCCGAAGGTGACGAACAGCTTGCAGTGCTCGGCCAGCACGTCCCACGTCGTGTGCATCGCCATCATGTCTTCCATGCTCGCCACGATGTGCGGCATCAGCACACGCGCCGCGCCCAGGCTGTAGGAATCCTGGTGGCGCACATAGCCGCCGAGCGCATTGAGGAAGCGATGGACCTGGCTCTGCGCATGGTGGAAGCGGCCCGCACTCGACCAGCCGTAGGAGCCGCCGAAGATCGCGCGGTTCGAATGCGCGTCCTTCACGCGCTTCAGTTCGCCGGCGACCAGGTCGAGCGCCTCGTCCCATGGCACTTCGACGAAAGGTTCCCGACCGCGTTTGTCGGTAGCGGCGCCCGGCCCTTTCTCCAGCCAGCTCTTGCGGAACGAGGGGCGGCGGACGCGCATCCGCGCCACCTCGTCGGACAGCATGTGCAGGCCGATCGGCGAAGGGTCGGGATCCTGGGAAAAGGGATGCAGCTTCGTCGCCTGGCCTGCGTCGTCGTATTCGACTTCGTAGACGCCCCAGTGGGCGGCAGTCAGGGTGCGTTGATGGGTCATGGGACTCTCACGCTGCTTTCTTAGCGATGCTCAGGAAGCGATCTATGGCCGCCTGGTCGGTGTCGAATGCCGTGACGAGCCGGAAGGCGCGCTCGCCCGGCCGGTCCGACGGCCAGGGATGATACTGGGCCCCCGCGGCCTGCAGTGCATCATGCATTCGGGCTGGCAGGATCACGAAGATCTCGTTGGCGTGGACGGGGTAGAGGAGCTGGGTGCCCTTGAGCGTCGTCAGGCCGGCGACGAGACGGCGCGCCATGGCGTTTGCATGGCCAGCATTGGCGAGCCACAGCCCGTCGGTCAGATAGGCTTCGAGCTGGGCCGAGAGGAAGCGCATCTTGGAAAACAGATGGCCGCTGCGCTTGCGACGGAACTCGAATTCGCGCGCGAGATCGGGCTCGAAGAAGACCACCACTTCCGCAGCAAGTGTGCCGTTCTTGGTGGCCCCGAGGCTCAGCACGTCGACGCCCGACATCCAGGAGAGTTCGGCCGCCGAGCAACCGACGAAGGCCAGGGCGTTGGCGAAGCGTGCGCCGTCCATATGCAGCTTGAGTCCGTGGCGATGCGCCGTCGTGGCGATCGCTGCGACTTCATCCGGACCGTAGACGGTGCCGCACTCGGTTGCCTGGGTGATGCTGACGGCTGCCGGCTGCGGATGGTGCACGACACCGTAGACCGGCTGGGCCAGTGCTTCGGCGAGCTTCTTGTGGTCAACCTTCCCGGCGGGCCCGGGAAGGGTGCAGAGCTTGGCGCCCGCGGTGAAGAACTCCGGCGCATTGGCCTCGTCGACGACGATGTGAGCCTCGGCGTGGCAGTAGATCGCCCCCCAGGAGGGCGTGCAGCAGGACAAGGCAAGTGAGTTGGCTGCGGTGCCGGTTGCCACGGGGAAGGCAACCAGGTCGGGCTTCTCGAAGATCTCGCGCAGGCGACGCTCGACACGGTGGGTCCACTCGTCCGCGCCATACGAAGGCGCGGTGCCCCCACCGGAGAAGGCGCTCATCACCGCCTCCAGGACGGCCGGATGCGCACCGACTTCGTTATCGCTTCGGAAGTTCATTCCAGTCCTCGCAAGGGTGACGTTGCTGCTCACCGGCCGGCCCCAGGCGGGAATTCGATCGTGCCCAGGAGGGCGCCGCTGCGCGGATCGACGACGAGAGCGGACGCGGGCCCGCCCTGCGTCTCGACATGCACGACGAGGCGATCGCCGACCGCGTTCATCGATACGACGCGGGCACCCGAGGGCAGGGCGATACGTTCGGTGAAGCGGCTTGCGTCCGACGCTGGCGAACGGCCGGCGTTGGGCGTAGAGATGCGCCGGGCGATCTCGGCGACCGCGACGACGAAGCCCACTACGATCAGCAGGCCCATTACGATGACGAGCACCTTCAGCCAGAGTGGTGCAGAGGCCTGAGCAGGGGACGCCAAGAAAACTCCATGAGCGACGCCGGTCGCCACACCGTGACCTTCGACGAGAGCGCCGCCGGCGAACGGCTGGACCGCGCGCTGGCTGCTGCCTTGCCTTCCCTGACGCGAAGCCGCGTCAAGGCATTGATCGAGGGCCGCTGCGTGGCGCTCGCGGGAGGGCGGACGATAGAAGAGCCGTCCCGCAAGGTCAAAACGGGCGATGTCGTGATCGTCGACATTCCGGAGCCCGAACCGGCCGTGCCGCAAGCCCAGGACCTCGCGCTCGAGATCCTGTTCGAGGACGACGACCTCCTGGTCCTGAACAAGCCGGCCGGAATGGTCGTCCATCCGGCGCCCGGCAATCCCGACAGGACGCTGGTCAATGCCCTCCTGGCGCATTGCGGCGACAGCCTGTCCGGCATTGGTGGCGTCCGCCGGCCGGGGATCGTCCACCGGCTCGACAAGGACACGTCGGGGGTGATGGTCGTGGCCAAGAACGATGCCATCCATCAGGCGCTTTCGAAGCTTTTTGCCGCTCACGATCTCGAGCGCATCTACACCGCACTGGTCTGGGGCGCCCCCCGGCCCGAACGCGGGACGATCGAAGCGGCGCTGGGGCGGCACCCGGTCGACCGCAAGCGCATGGCGGTTCGCAAGGCGGGCGGGCGGGCCGCCCTGACGGAATACTGGCTGGACAAGCGGTTTGGGCCGCCCCTGGCTCCGATCGCGAGTCTGGTCGGCGCCAAGCTGGGCACCGGCCGGACCCACCAAGTCCGGGTTCATATGGCACATATCGGATGCCCGGTGGTCGGGGACCCGGTCTATGGCCGCAAAAGCCGCAACGGGGGGGCGCCGGAGGCGTTGAAGGCGTTCCCGAGGCAGGCTCTTCACGCATCTGTGCTCGCATTCCGACATCCAAAAACGGGGAAGCACGTAAGATTCACCACAGAAATGCCCGAAGACTTCAGGAAGTTGATGGGAACGCTGAACGGCGTTAAGTAAAAGCCTTGATATCCGAGGGGATTACTCGGATTTAGATTGACCCGGGGGCATTCCGACTTCTACAGTCGGATTTAGCAGTCGGGGGACGAGAGTGCTAAACGCTCGTTCACCGGCGATCCCGCGTACGAAAGGGGGAGTAGCCATGAGTGCAGCCACCGCCAACCTTCCCGCCCTGCCGTCGTCGCTGACGCCCGAGGGCAACCTGAGCCGCTACCTGGCGGACATCCGCAAGTTTCCCCTGCTGGAGCCCCAGGAAGAGTTCATGCTGGCCAAGCGCTGGCGCGAGCACGGCGACACGAAGGCCGCTCATCGCCTGGTCACCAGCCACCTGCGCCTCGTGGCCAAGATCGCGATGGGCTATCGCGGCTACGGGCTGCCGGTCGCCGAACTGATCTCCGAAGGCAACGTCGGCATGATGCAGGCGGTGAAGCGGTTCGACCCGGATCGCGGCTTCCGCCTTGCGACCTATGCCATGTGGTGGATCCGCGCCTCGATCCAGGAATACATCCTGCACAGCTGGTCGCTCGTGAAGATGGGCACCACGGCGGCGCAGAAGAAGCTGTTCTTCAACCTGCGCAAGCTCAAGGGCCAGATGCAGGCGATCGAGGAGGGCGATCTCACGCCCGAACAGGTCACCAAGATCGCTACCCGCCTCGGCGTGCCGGAAGAGGAGGTGGTGAACATGAACCGCCGTCTCGCCGCGCCCGACTCGTCGCTCAACGCCCCGGTGAAGGCCGAGGGCGACATGGAGTGGCAGGATTGGCTGGTCGACGATGCGCCCAATCAGGAGGCCCGGCTGGGCGAGAGCCAGGAACTCGGCCAGCGCAAGAGCATGCTGGCCGCGGCCCTGAAGCAGCTCACTGACCGCGAGCGCCACATCATCGTGGAGCGTCGCCTGGTCGACGAGCCGAAGACGCTCGAGGACCTGTCGGCCAAGTACGGCATCAGCCGCGAGCGAGTGCGCCAGATCGAGGTGCGCGCCTTCGACAAGCTGCAGAAGGCCATGAAGAACATGGTCGTCGAGGCAGCGGCCCGGCCGACCACTCAGCCGGCGCGCGGCTGAGCGACGAGAAACGTTCCGTACGGTAGGCTCCCGGAAACATCCGGGAGCCCGCCATGATAACCTCGCCGATCCTCTACGAAACCCTGCCGGGCGGAATTGCCCGCATCGTCCTCAACCGTCCGGACACGCGCAACGCCCAGGACACGGCCTTCCTCTATGCGCTGAACGAGGCCTTTGATCGCGCCGCCCACGACGACACAGTGAAGGTGATCGTGCTGTCGGCCAATGGCCCGCACTTCTCGTCGGGCCACGACCTGCGCGAGGTCGACGGGCACGGCAACATGGCCAAGCATGAAACCGTCGGGACATGGGCCGGCTTCGGCAAACCGGGCGCCGAGGCGCAGTATGCGCGGGAGCAGGAGATCTACCTGGGTTTCTGCGAGCGCTGGCGAAACATCCCCAAGCCGACGCTGGCGCTGGTCCACGGCAAGGTGATGATTGGTGGGCTGATGCTGATGTGGCCCTGCGACCTGATCGTCTGCTCGGAGGATGCCGAGTTCCTCGACCATTCGGTGGCCATGGGTGTCGGCGGTGCCGAGTTCTTCGCCCATCCCTGGGAGATGGGCATCCGCAAGGCCAAGGAATTCCTGTTCACGGCCGACTGGATCAAGGCGGCCGAGGCGCATCGCCTCGGCATGGTGAACCATGTCGTACCGCGCGCCGACCTCGAGACCTTCGGTTTGGCGATGGCCGAGCGAATCGCCCAGAAGCCGCTGTTTGCGTTGAAGCTCGTGAAGCAGGCGATCAACGCAGCCCAGGATGCGCAGGGCCGTGTCGGGGCTATGCAGACTTCCTTCGCGCTGCACCACCTGGCCCATGCCCACAACATGCTGGCGCACGGCAAGCTGGTCGATCCGACCGGGCTGATGCCAGCCATCAAAAAGCATGAGAAGGCGAGCTAACGCGCGACGACGCGTCTTCGCCCGGCGGGCGCGCTGCGGAAAGCCGGTGCCTTGACGTCCGATTCAGGCGAGGCTTGGATCGACCACCAGAACGGTCTTGCCGGTCCCGCCACCGGACAGCGCATACTCGAGTGCTGCGCGGTACTCGCCGAATGGGAAGGTTCTGCCGACCGGCACGTCGAGTTCGCCCTTTGCGACCCAGGCGAGCAATTCGTCGAGTGCGCCGGCGGCGGCTTCGGCCTCGAACACCGCGCCGAACTGGCGATAGTCCACGCCGATGAGAGCCGCTCCCTTGAGGAGTGGCAAGTTCACCGGCAAAGCGGGAATGTCGCCGCCCGCAAAGCCTATGACGAGGTAGCGCCCGCCCCATCCAAGGGATCGGAACGCAGGCTGCAGCAACGGTCCGCTGACGGGATCGAAGACGACGTCGATGCCGTTCGGAGCCACGACTTTGAGCCGGTCCCGCCATCCTTCGACGGTCCGGTCGAGGGTGACTGCTGCACCTGCCTCTGCAACGACGGCGCGCTTCTGCTCAGTCGATGCGACACCGATGACCTTCGCGCCGAGGAGCCGACCGACCTGGACGGCAGCCAATCCGACTCCACCGGCAGCGCCGATCACGACGAGGGTCTCGCCTGCCTCGAGTGCCGCACGATCGCGAAGGCCGTGCAGGGCCGTGCCGTAGTTGACGCGAAATCCGGCGGCCTGGTTCATGCTCATCCGGTCGGGAATGCGGCTGACGGCCCGTTCGGAAGCGATCGCATACTCTGCAAAGCCCCCGCGCACCTGCGCCAGGACACGCTCTCCCACTGCGAGTCCCGTGACCCCCGGCCCCAGCGCATCGACCAGGCCGCCGATTTCGGACCCCGGCACGTGAGGCAGGGGTGGCTTGACCTGATAGCGACCGAGCGCGACCAGAGAGTCGACGAACCCGACCCCGCAGGCAGCGACCTTGATACGAACTTCGCCCTCGCCTGGCTGGGGCACGGGCAGGTCGGCCAGCGCATAGTTGTCGATGGAGCTGAGATCGGTGGTCTGTACAGCCTTCATTGGAATGACCCTTCGCTCTTATGCGCGGTAGCCGATCCGCGCGAAAAACCTCGCGATCTCCGTCGCGGCGAGATCGGGCCGCTCGTAGTGGACAAAATGGCCGGCATCCTCGGCGATGCCTGCTTCGACATTCTCGAAATAGTCGCCGACGACATCGATCCAGGCCGATTTCAGCACCGGGTCGTGGCGGCCCCAGAGTACGCGAGTCGGCTGGGTGATCATGGGCGGTTTGGGCGCGGTTCCGGCCATGACCGCGAGCCGGCCGGCATTCTGCGAGATGTACCAGTTGAAGCCGCCCTGGAGGTTGCCGGGGCGCATGAAATTGTCGACCCAGCGCTCCAGCACGCCGTCGAACGCTTCCTTGCGATGACACCAGTGGGTCAGGAAATGCTGGAAATAGGCCCGGCACGTATCCCGCGATGCGCCCACGACGGTGGGTGCAAATGGCATCTGGTGGAAGGTCTGGTACCAGATTTCGTTGATCTGTGCGGGATCACGCCAGCGTGCGCCGACGCCGTGCGTGCCGCAATTGAAGAAGAAAAGCCCGGCCACCCGGTCGGGATGCCGGATCGCCAGCCGCTGCATCACATAGGCGCCGACATCGTGGCCGACGAAGCCCGCCCGGGCGATGCCCAGCCGGTCGAGCAGGGCCACGATGTCGTCGGCCAACACGTCCGGACCTGCCTGATCAGAAGGTCCCGTGGTGGGATTTCCGCTTTCGCCGAAGCCGCGGAAGTCCGGTGCGATCAGACGGAAGCGGTCCGATAGTCGCGCGAACATCGGCTCCCAGGTCGCCCAGAATTCCGGCCAACCGTGCAGCAGGAACAGAGGCGCGCCGCTGCCGGACTCGGCCATATGGGTCGGAAAACCGCGGGTTTCGACGTAAGCGTGCCTGACCTCCGGCATCATGCGTCTCCTCGTCAGACTTTCTTGACCATCGCCTCGATCAGCGTCGGCCCGTCGGTCCGCGCCAGCGCCCGGTCGAGCGCAGAGTCGAAGCCTTCCGCCGTGTCCACCCGCTCGGCAGCCAGGCCGAAGCCCTCGGCGATCCTGGCGATGTTCATCGGCGGGTCGTTGAAGTCCATGCCGATCGGCGTGTCGTTGCCGTGGAACAGCTTCAGCCGATTCTTCAGGATCTGATAGCCTTCGTTGTTGGTGATCAGGAAGATCACCGGCAGCTTCTGATTGGCGGCGCTCCAGATCGCCGAGATCGAGTACATGGCGCTGCCGTCGCCGATCACGGCCACGACCCGGCGCTTCGGTTCGGCGATCTGCACGCCGACGGCGGCGGCAATGCCCCAGCCGATGCCGCCGCTCACATTGCCGAAGAAGCTGTTGCGGTCGCGGAACGGGAAGTAGCTCGGCAGGGTCGAGGTGCTGGTGAGGCCTTCCTCGACGATGATGGCGTCCTTCGGCAGCTTGTCGCTGAGACGCATCATCAGCCATTCGGCGGGCAGCGGTCCGCCCGACGGCATTGCGACCTTGGCCGCCTTCTGCGCGCGCTGGGCGCTCCAGTTGCGCGTGGAGATCTCGGCCAGCGACGCCTTGGCCTGCTCGGCCAGTTTCGCGCCACCCAGCTTCTTCAGCAGCGGCACCAGGGCCTTGAGCGTCTCCTTCACGTCGGCGCGCAGCGCGATCTCGGCCGGGAAATTCTTGCCCATTTCCCAGTCGCGCAGGCCGATCATCGCCACCTTGGTGGTCTCGGGCAACGGCTCGGTCTCGCTCCAGACCGACATCTTGAGCACGTCTGCGCCGACGCAGAGCATGAGGTCGTAGTCGGACAGGACGCGACGCACGTACTTCTGGTCGCGGTTCAGCGCCCCGAGATAGGCGGGATGCTCGGAGGGAAAGTGTGCGCCCCAGGCCACGGTCTGCTGCAGCACCGGTGCGCCCAGCGTTTCGGCAAGCTCGGCGGCCTCCGCAAAGGCGTCCGACGTGGCGATCTCGTGGCCGGCCAGGATCACCGGCTTCTTCGCGGAGAGCAGGCGGCGGGCGAGCTGCTCGAGCGCCGCATCGCTCGGGCGCACCGCCGTGTCGACGCGGGTCACCTCGCCCATGTCGATGGCGGCTTCGTTGTTCAGGATGTCGCCCGGCAGCGAGATGAAGACCGGTCCGGTCGGCGCGGTGAGGGCGACCTTGGCTGCGCGCCGCAGGATGCGGGGCAGGTCCTCGATGCGGTTGACCTCGGTCGCCCATTTGACGACCGGCTGTGCGATCGGCACCAGCGGCGCGTAGAGCAGGGGCTCGGTCAGCCCGTGGCCCTGCTCCTGCTGGCCGGCGGTCACGATCATGGGAGTGCCCGACATCATCGAGGTGTAGATCGAGCCGATGGCGTTGCCGAGCCCCGGCGCCACGTGGACGTTGCAGGAGACCAGCTTGCCGGAGGCGCGGGCATAGCCGTCGGCCATGGCAATCACGACGGCCTCCTGGAGCGCAAGCACATAGCCCATCTCCGGTGCCGAGGAGAGCGCATGCATGATCGGCAGTTCGGTCGTGCCCGGATTGCCGAACATCTTGGTGACGCCCTCGTCCTTCAGCACGCGCAGGAAGGCGTCGCGGCCGGTGATGGTGTTGGGGACGTTCGCGTCGGGCATTCATTTCCTCCTCGAGAAGGGCGCGAGGGTAGCGTGCCGCCCTGGCTCGTGAAATGATCGAGTGCATGAAGGTTGGAAGTCCACGCGCGATGCGAAAAGCCCGTGACTGATCTCGAGCGGAGAATCGTCGGCCTGACCTGCTGGCGCGGCGCGGTGACGATGGCGCCCTTGCCGGGCGGCCTGACGAACCTTTCCTATGTCGTGGAGGATGCCGGCGAGAAATTCGTCGTGCGCTGCGGCGACGACATTCCGGTCCACCACGTCTTCCGCGATCGCGAGCTTGCCGCCTCGATGGCCGCCCATGCCGCGGGTCTGTCGCCCGAGATCGTGCACAGCGAGACCGGGATCCTCGTGATGCGCCACATCGACGGGCGGACATTTGCCGAACCCGATCTGCGCGCGAACATCCGGCTTCTCGCGGCGCTGCTTCAGAAGTGCCACCGTTCCGTCGGCATGCATTTCGCGGGGCCCCCGAACTTCTTCTGGGTTTTCCATGTGATTCGCGACTACGCGCGCACCATCACCAACGCGGACAGCCCCTTCGCCGCCGACGTGCCGCGCTACCTGGAGGCGAACCGGGTTCTCGAAGCGGCGCAGGTGCCGATGCCCATCGTCTTCGGCCATCACGACCTTCTGCCGGGGAACGTGATGGACGATGGCAGGCGCCTCTGGCTGATCGACTGGGAGTATGGCGGCTTCGGGACGGCCCTGTTCGACCTGGCCAATCTCTCGGCGAACGGCGCCTTCGGCAATGCCGAGGACGAGGCTCTCCTTCATGCCTATTTCGAGCGGGAGGTTCCCGCCGACCTGCGTCGCGCCTTCCAGGCCATGAAGGCGGCCAGTGCCCTTCGCGAAGCCATGTGGGCCATGGTGTCCGACATCCACCTGCGGATTCCCGGCGCCGACTACAAGGCGCATGCGCGGGACTATCTCAAGCGGTTCGAGGAATTGATGGCCCACTGATTGCATGTCGCCCTGCGGATCAGACCCCAGGAGCACATGTATGAGCCTTCGCCGACTCCGTCTCGCCGTGACATTGGCCGCCGCATCCCTGCTGCCGCTGTCGGCCGCACAGGCCCAGGAGAAGACGCTGCGCATCGCCATGACGGCGTCGGACATCCCGACGACGACGGGCATGCCGAACAACGGCTTCGAGGGTATGCGCTTCCTCGGTTTCCCGATCTTCGAGGGCCTCATCCTGTTCGACCTGTCGAAGTCGGATCAGCTCGCCACCCTGCGGCCGGGCCTTGCCGAAAGCTGGAAGCAGGCGCCGGACGACAAGAAGACCTGGATATTCAATCTCCGCAAGGGTGTGAAATTCCACGACGGAACCGACTTCAACGCCGACGCGGTGATCTGGAACCTCGAGCGCATCTTCAACAAGGATAGTGCACAGTTCGAGGCAAATTCCGCCGGCATCATGCGCTCCCGCGTGCCGATTCTCGCGGGCTACAAGAAGATCGACGACAATACGGTGGCTCTCACCACGACCGTCGTTGCCTCCTATTTCCCGTGGATGGTGCCCTACATCCTCACCGCCTCGCCCACACAGTGGGAGAAGGCCGGCAAGGACTGGAACAAGGTGGGCGCCGCCGGCGGCGCCGGCACCGGACCGTTCAAGATCACCAAGGTCGTGCCGCGCCAGTCGGTCTCGCTCGGGCGCAACGATGACTATTGGGATGCCGGAAGGAAGCCCAAGGTGGATGCGGTCCTGCTGTTGCCGATCCCGGAGGCCAACACGCGCCTCGCGGCGCTGCGCTCGGGGCGGGTCGACTGGATCGAGGTGCCGCCGCCGGACGGCATCCCGTCTCTCAAGCAGGCGGGCTACGTGATCTCGACCAACTCCTACCCGCATGTCTGGCCGTGGTTCTACAACATGGCCGCCAAGAACAGCCCGCTGGCCGACGTCCGCGTGCGCCAGGGGCTGAACTATTGCATTGACCGCAACGCCATCGTCTCGATGCTGAACGGCACCGCCGAGCCCTCGGTCGGCTGGCTGAAGCCCACCGACGCCGCGTTCGGCAACCCCGAGAACCGCTACACGTTCGATCCGGCGAAGGGCAAGAAGCTGCTGGCCGAAGCCGGCTTCACGCCGCAGAAGCCGCTCTCCTTCAAGGTGATGATCTCGACCTCCGGTTCGGGCCAGATGCTGCCGCTGCCGATGAACGAGGCGCTGCAGGAAAACCTGAAGCAGGCCTGTGGGGTCGACATCCAGGTCGATGCCGTCGAATGGCAGGTGCTGCTGAACGCCAGCCGCGCCACGCCCGATGCGCCGTCGCTGAATGGGGCGATGGCCCTCAACGTGAGCTCGCCGTCCAGCGACGTCGGCATGATGTACCGCTACTTCGCCGCGGCAAACTTCTCGCCGATGGGGTCCAACTTCGAGCAGTGGAACGACGAGAAGTTCGAAACGGCGCTCAAGACCCTCGCCGAGGCGACGGACGAGGCGACGATCCTGCAGAACTTCAAGGCGGCGCACGAGCGGCTGGTCGACAACCCGCCCTGGCTCTACATCGTGCACGATCTCAATCCGCGCGCCTTCAACAAGAACGTGCAGGGTTTCGTCCCGGCTCAGTCCTGGTTCGTCGACCTCACGACCGTCAGCCTGAAGTAGAGACGACCCGAAGCCTCGCCCGCTGGCGCGATTGCGTCAGCGGGCGCAGAGCTTCGGGATTTTCGACAGAACCTCGATCGAGCAGACCTCGGTGGGGAAGAGGGCCCAGACGGCGGCCAGGATGACCGCCAGGAAGACGAAGGGCCGCAGGACGCGGAACACCACCGGCAAGAGCAGTTGCAGGACCCAGTAGCTGACGAGCAGGCCGACCACCACCGCGAGCACGCGATACTGCATGCTCCAGCTGTCCCAGGGACCGAGATTTGCGCGGGCGAGCAGTTCGTTGAGGTATTCCACGATCAGTCGCGGAACGGATCGGTCATCAGGATCGTGTCCTCGCGCTGCGGGCTGGTGCTGAGCAGCGCCACCGGGCAGCCGACCAGCTCCTCGACGCGCCGCACATACTTGATGCAGGTCGCCGGCAGTTCGGCGAAGGAGCGGGCGCCCTGGGTGCTTTCGCTCCAGCCCTCGAACTCCTCCCAGATCGGCTTCAGCTTGGCCTGCGCGCCCATCGTGAAAGGGAAACGCTCGATGCGCTTACCGTCGAGTTCGTAGCCGACGCAGACCTTGATGGTCTCCTCGCCGTCGAGCACGTCGAGCTTGGTGAGGGCGATGCCGTCGATGCCGTTCAGCTTCACCGCCTGGCGCACCATCACCGCATCGAACCAGCCGCAGCGCCGCCGCCGACCCGTGTTGGTACCGAATTCCTTGCCGCGGTCGCCCAGTCGCTGGCCGATCTCGTCTGTGAGTTCGGTGGGGAAGGGGCCGTCGCCGACGCGGGTCGTATAGGCCTTGGCGATACCCAGCACGTAGCCGACCGCGCCGTTGCCCATGCCGCTGCCGATCATGGCCTGCGCCGCGACCGTGTTGGACGAGGTGACGTAGGGATAGGTGCCGTGATCGATGTCGAGCATCGTCGCCTGCGCACCCTCGAACAGTATCCGCTTGCCGGCGGCGCGCAACCCGTCCAGGCGCTCCCACACGTCTTCTGCGAAGGGCAGGATCTTCGGCGCCAGCTCGAGCAGCTCGGCGGTCAGCCTGGCCGGGTCGATGGTCGGCTGGCCCAGCCCCGTCCGCAGCGCATTGTGGTGAGCGAGCAGCGTATTCACCTTGAGCGGCAACATATCCGGCTCGGCCAGATCGCCGACGCGGATCGCGCGGCGGCCGACCTTGTCCTCGTAGGCCGGGCCGATGCCGCGGCGTGTCGTGCCGACGCGGATCACGCCGGGTGCGTCCTCGCGCCAGCCGTCGAGGTCACGGTGCAGCGGCAGGATCAGCACGGCGTGGTTGGCGATCTTCAGGCTGGCCGGCGTCACGGACAGGCCCTGCGCGGTGACCTTCTTCACTTCCTCCAGGAAATGCCAGGGATCGATCACCACGCCGTTGCCGATGATCGAGAGCTTGCCCTCGCGCACCACGCCCGACGGCAGCAGCGCCAGCTTGTAGGTCTGGTTGCCGATGACCAGCGTATGGCCGGCATTGTGACCGCCCTGGAAGCGCACCACGACCTCGGCGCGCTCGCTCAGCCAGTCGACGATCTTGCCCTTGCCTTCGTCGCCCCACTGGGCGCCGATCACTGCCACATTGGCCATTGCATTTTCCTTCGGCCGGTTCCCTTCACACACGAAAACGCCTCCCCGGGGCCGGTTCCGGAGAGGCGTGATGTCGGATAGCACTTCCCCCCGCCCGGAGCGAGGCGAAATGCATCCTCAGAGGGGAACGGCCTCGCCGTCGATCAGGGCATGGCTGCAGCGCAGGCGCTTGGCCTCGGCCCGCGCCTCCGGCGCTGCGACCACTGCGCGCACGACGGCGTAGCCCTTTGCCTGCCAGAACGACGCCTCGTCCCACCGCGTGCCCAACGCGACATAGAGCCGGGGCCGTTCTGCCGGCGGCTCGGAGGCCGCCAGGACGGCGTCCATGTAGACGGTGAAGCCGGTCGCCGGCTCGCTGACCCCATCCTCGGGATAGCCGGCGGAATAGCGTCCGCCGCGTGCCAGCTCCTCGCGTCCCTTGAGGGCGAAAACCGAGAAGGAGACGCCGGTCTGGTACTCGAGGCCGCGATACTCGACCGGATCGATCGTCAGCGGCAGGTCGGGCTCGGCCGCGACGACGAGCTTCACGACGTCGGCGAGGCGGGCGGCCTCGGCGGCGGCTGCCTCCGGCAGTTGGAGGCCGGCGAGCTGCGCGATGCCCATGTCGGCCGGACCGGCGGCGCGCAGGAGGCCGGCGAAGAGATCCGTCGCCTTCCTGTCGTCGGATGCCTTGGCGATCCCGCCTTCGTCCTTGCGATCCAGCGCCCGCCGCAGGCGCGTCAGCGCCTCGCCGGATACCTTCAGGCCGCTCGCCACGGCAGCGACCAGTGTCGGCAGGTTGAGATCGACCGTCAGGTCGGAAACGCCGATGGCGCGCAGCGCATCGACCGCCAGCAGGACGGCTTCGGCATCGGCGTCCGCGCTGTCGACGCCGATCAGCTCGGTGCCGACCTGGGCGAACTGCCGCTCGGGCTTGAGCGCGCTGCCCCGGACGCGGATCACGTTGCCGCCATAGGAAAGGCGCAGCGGCCGGGGCTCGTGCTTCAGGCGGGTGACCGCGATGCGCGCGACCTGCACGGTCATGTCCGGCCGCACGCCCATCATGCGCTGCGACACCGGATCCATGAGGCGGAAGGTCTGCGAGGCGAGCGCAGCGCCCGGTCCGCCCAGCAGCGATTCCTCGAATTCGACCAGCGGCGGCTTCACCCGCTCGTAGCCGAACGCGGCGAAGCGCTCGATGGCGACATCGATGGCGCGCGCCTCGCGCGCCGCGTCGGGAGGCAGCAGGTCGGCGAGGCCTGCCGGCAGCAGGCCGCGATGGTCGTTGTCATTCGACGTCATGGTGCCGCTTGATACCCGATTGTGCCGTCCTTGGGGAGACGGATGGCAGGCCGACAGTGCCGCTCGTTTTCCCACGGCGCATGGGTTATTGCTCCCCCGCGATGAGTTCCGAACCCCGCCCCGCCATTTCCGTGGTGGCGCCCTGCTACAATGAGCAGGACGCGCTGCCCGAATTCCTGCGCCGGGTCGGCGCCGTCCTGGACGGGATCGGTGGTTCCAGCGAGATCGTCCTGGTCGACGACGGCTCGCGCGACCGCACCTGGGATGTGTTGGCGGAGGCGGCCAGTCGCGATTGGCGGATCGTCGCGGTGCGGCTGATGCGCAACCACGGCCATCAGCTCGCCCTAACGGCCGGCCTGTCGGTGTGCCGGGGCGAGCGGATCCTGATCATCGATGCCGACCTGCAGGACCCGCCGGAACTCTTGCCCGACATGATGGCGCTGATGGACGGTGCTGACGGCAAGGGGAGAGCCGACGTGGTCTACGGCCAGCGTCGCCAGCGCGAGGGCGAGAGCCTGTTCAAGCGCGCCACCGCCGCGGCCTTCTATCGCCTGATCGCTCGCCTGACCGACGTGCAGATCCCGCCCGACGCCGGCGACTTCCGCCTCGTCACGCGGCGCGTGCTCGATCTGCTGCTCGCCATGCCCGAGCGCCACCGCTTCATTCGCGGCATGGTGGCCTGGATTGGCGGGCGGCAGGTACCGTTGATCTACGACCGGCACGCGCGGGTGGCGGGCGAGAGCAAGTATCCGATCGCCAAGATGGTGCGTTTCGCCGCCGACGCGATCACGTCTTTTTCGGTCGTGCCGCTGATGGCCTCGATGACCATCGGCTGGATCATGGCGGCTTTGGGGTTCGGCTTCTTCATCTACTCGATCGTGGGCTGGTGGGGCGGCCACACGCTGCCGGGGTGGACCTCGCTGATGGCCGCGGTCGGCCTGCTGGGCGGCATGCAGTTCCTGATGCTGGGCATCATCGGAGCCTATCTCGGGCGCCTCTACGACCAGAGCAAGGGACGGCCTCTGTTCATGATCCGCGACATCGTCGGCGGCCAGAACGGGGGGCCGCCGTGAGCACGCCCGATCCGCAATCGTGGTCAGGGGAGCCGGCGGAGTTCGACGACTACGCGGCCGAGTACGAGGGCGGCCTCGACAATCCGATCAAGCGCCTGCTGGGCAGCTCGCCCGACCAGTTCATTGCCGTGAAGGCGCGCTGGCTGCTGCGTAAGGAACCTTCGCTTCTGACGGGCGGGCTTTCGGTGCTCGACTATGGCTGTGGCGTCGGCAGCCTGATGCGTGTCCTGATCGGGCTGGGGGCCAGGGGCGCATTTACCGGCTGTGACATCTCGACCGGCATGCTGCGCCAGGTCGAACGGCGCTGGCCGCGCGAACTGGGCGCGCCGCCTCGGCTGGCGCCGCAGGAGGGCGCCCGCACGCCTTTTGCCGACGCGAGCTTCGACATCGTCATGATCAGCGCCGTCCTGCATCACGTGCCGATCTCCGATCGGCCGGCGGTCTATGCCGAGCTCGGCCGCGTGCTCAAGCCGGGCGGCCGCATCTACGTCTTCGAGCACAACCCGCGAAATCCGCTGGTGCGCTATGTCACGGCCCGCACGCCGATCGACCGGAACGCCATTCTGCTCGACGCGAGCGAGGTGCGGAACGGTCTGCTCGATGCGGCGCGCTATACGCTCGACACCGACTACCTGATGTTCATGCCGCCCGGCCTTGCCTTCCTGCGGGGCATCGATCCCCTGCTGGCATGGCTGCCGATGGGAGGGCAGTATGCCATCAAGGCCCGCAAGGCGGCCTGAGGAGGGGTGGATGGATCGCCAGGCTTTCGAGACCGAATTGAAGCGCGAGGGCTACGACGAGATCCTCACCGGCACGACCCAGGGACCCAAGCACAATGCCGAGCACAGCCATCCCTACGACGTGAAGGCGATGGTGGTCGAAGGCGCGATCACGCTCGCCTGGGACGGCAGGACGCAGACTTTCCGTCCGGGCGAGATCTTCACCATGGCCCGCGGCTGCCCCCATACCGAGACGTTCGGCCCGGAAGGCGCCGTGACGCTGGTCGGCCGCAAGCACTAGTGACGAGGACGACGCCAGCCTGGCAGCTTCTGCTGGCGTTCGTACTGTCCCTGGCGGTCCTCTGCGGCCTGATCGGCTGGCTGCAGAACGTCCACATCATCAGCTCCAACGGGATGTACAAGAGCATCCAGGCCGAGCCCTGGATCGCCAGTCCATCGACCGCGCGGCTCGATCCGTCGAACTACCTGTTCTTTCCTCTCTATGGCGTCAGTGCGAGGCTGCTCGACGCGCTGGGCATCCTACGCGGCGTGCCGTGGAAGCAGTTCGCCTATCTCAACGCCTTCTGGGCGAGTATCGGCACGGTCGTCGTCTATGCATTCGTTCATCGACTGACCGCCCGGACAGCCGTCGCGGCGCTGGCGTCGGTGTTCCATCTGGGCTGTGGCTTCGTTCTTCTGCTGTCGGTCATCAGCGAAGACATCATGCCGGGCTACGTCCTGGTCCTCGGCTCGATGGCGCTGGCGGGGCTCTGGTTCGACCGGCCGACCTGGAAGCGCATCGCGGTCGTCGGCGTGCTGTTCACGCTGGGGTGGCTGATCGAATGGCGCCTGATGTTTCCGACCCTTCCGGCGCTCGTCCTGGCGCTGCTGGTGGCGCCGGAACCGCTGCGTCGGCGCCTCGGCCATGTGCTCGTGCTGGTCGCCTCGATCCTCGCGACCTCGGGCATCGTCCAACTCTCGTGGGAAGGACACAACGGCGCGATCGGCCTGCACGACATCCTGTGGACCGGGAAGGGCGTTGCCACGGGCTGGGCGGGACTGAGTTGGGACAAGGCCTGGATGATGCTGTCCGGGATCGGCAACTACCTGCTGCTGGTCGGCGGCTTCGTCGACCCACGGTCGGCGAGAGAGGCGCTGGTTCCGCTGTCCTTCTCGGTCGTCATGCAGTGCCTGATCTTCGCTGCGAGCGTGATCCTGCTGTGGCCGCGCCGGCACGACCCGCGACTGCGCGCGGTCGCCATCGTCTTTCTCGGCACACTCGGAGCCGGGCAGGTCCTGAACTTCTACTCGCAGCCTCAGGATCCGCAGATGCAGCTCAACGTGATGCCGTGGCTCACCGTGGCCTGGGCGCTACTGCTCGGGGCATTGTTGCCGACGCGTCGAACCGTCGGCGTCGCGCTCGCTGCCCTGTCGTTCGCGCCGTTTGCCTGGAACGTTGCGGCTCTTGCCAACTGGCGCGGCGACGATCCGCGCTGGCTCGCGGCGACGGCCGCCCTGGAGAAGCGCTTCCCGCCGGACTCCACTGTCTTCCTATATTTTGGCTACGAGCCGATCACGACGTGGAAGTACGCGCTTTGGAGCCGCACCTGGGATTGGGACAACAAGGTCGCCATCCCGCCCGCACCGTCGGTAGAGCCGAAGTTCAAATGGATCGCCGTCAATGCCGGCGCGATCCGCCATCCCGGGTGGACAGCCGCAGAACACGCCGCCGCGCTGAAGCGCGACATCGACCTGGCGCTCGACCGAGGCTACCGCGTCGTCGTCTCCGACATGTGGTCCTGGCGACCCGACGTGCTGGCGGCCTATCTCGGCACCGTTGCCGCTTCCGACCGCAGCGATGCGATCTACCGGATGCTGCACGACGATTTCCGCGCCAACGAGGTGTTCCGGGATCCGATGGCCGGCACCTATTACGAGTTGCAGCGTCGCTGAGGCGACGCGCGACAATCACTCCACATTGACGGCGCCCCTGCCGGCCCGTATACGGGCCGCGGGCCACGCTCCCCCACCGGAGTGCATTTCTTCTGTAAGGGAGAATGACAATGACGAAGCCGTCCATGCGTCCCGCGCGTCCCGATTTTTCTTCGGGCCCCTGCGCCAAGCGTCCGGGTTGGACACCGGAAGTCCTCAGAGATGCCGCCGTCGGGCGGTCCCACAGGTCGAAGATCGGCAAGAAGAAGATCGTCGAGGCGGTCGACCGCACGCGTGCGATCCTGGGCATTCCGGCCGATTATCGTATCGCCATCGTTCCCGCCTCCGATACCGGCGCGGTCGAGATGGCGCTGTGGTCGCTGCTCGGCGCCCGCCCGGTCGATATGCTGACCTGGGAAAGCTTCGGAGAAGGCTGGGTCACCGACGTGGTGAAGCAGCTCAAGCTCAAGGACGTGCGCACGCTGAAGGCGCCCTACGGACAAATCGCCGACCTGAAGGCGGTCGACTGGACGCACGACGTCGTCTTCACCTGGAACGGCACGACCTCCGGCGTGAAGGTCCCCAACGGCGACTGGATCGCTGATAGCCGTGAAGGCCTCGCGATCTGCGACGCCACCTCGGCCGTGTTCGCGATGGACCTGCCGTGGGCGAAGCTCGATGTCGTGACCTGGTCCTGGCAGAAGGTCATGGGCGGTGAGGGCGCGCACGGCATGCTCGTCCTGTCGCCGCGCGCCATCCAGAGGCTCGAGAGCTACACGCCGACCTGGCCGATGCCGAAGATCTTCCGCCTGACCTCGGGTGGCAAGTTCTCGGAGGCCATCTTCAAGGGCGACACGATCAACACGCCGTCGCTGCTCTGCATCGAGGACGCGATCGACGGCCTGAAGTGGGGCGAGGGCGTCGGCGGGCTCAAGGGCCTGATGGCGCGCTCCGAGGCCAATCTCGGGGTGCTCGAGCACTTCGTCGCGACCCGCCCGTGGGCTGCCTTCCTGGCGGCCGACAAGGCGATCCGTTCCAACACCTCGGTCTGCCTGGTGATCAAGGCACCGTGGTTCACGGCGCTGCCGGCCGACAAGCAGGCTGCGGCAGCCAAGAAGATGGGCGACCTGCTCGAGACAGAGAAGGCGGGCTACGACGTCGGCTCCTACCGTGACGCCCCGCCGGGCCTGCGCATCTGGTGCGGCGCCACCGTCGAGAAGAGCGATCTCGAAGCGCTGCTGCCCTGGCTCGACTGGGCCTACGGCGAGATCGAGCGCGAGTTCACCAAGGCCTGATCCTTCATTGGAGCGCGCCACTCCAGTGGCGCTCACGAATCATGATTGCGCCACTGGAGTGGCGCGCTCCCCTGACTTGAGGAGTGTTTAGAAATGGCCAAGCCAAAGGTTCTCATTTCCGATGAACTGTCACCGCGCGCCGTCGAGATTTTCTCGGAGCGTGGCTGCGACGTCGATTTCAAGCCGGGCCTGAAGCCCGCCGAACTTCGTGAGATCATCGGCAACTACGAAGGCCTGGCGATCCGCTCGGCCACCAAGGTGACGGCCGAGGTCCTGGCCGTGGCCACGAAGCTCAAGGTCGTGGGGCGTGCCGGCATCGGCGTCGACAATGTCGACATCAAGGCCGCGACCGCGCACGGCGTCGTCGTGATGAACACGCCGTTCGGCAATGCCATCACGACGGCCGAGCATGCCATCGCCCTGATGTTCGCCGTCGCCCGCCAGGTGCCTGAAGCCAATGCCAGCACCCAGGCCGGCAAGTGGGAGAAGAACAAGTTCATGGGCACCGAGCTCAGCTTCAAGACGCTGGGCCTGATCGGTTGCGGCAACATCGGCTCGATCGTCGCGGAACGCGCCATCGGCCTCAAGATGCGCGTCGTGGCCTACGATCCGTTCCTCAGCGACCAGCGCGCCACCGAGCTCGGCGTCGAGAAGGCGACCCTGGAGCAGGTGCTGGCCCGCGCCGACTTCATCACGGTGCATACGCCGCTCACCGAGCAGACCAAGAACATCCTCTCCCGCGCCAACCTGATGAAGACCAAGCCAGGCGTGCGCATCGTCAACTGCGCGCGCGGCGGTCTGGTCGACGAACTGGCCGTGCGCGACCTGCTGGTCTCGGGCCACATCGCGGGCGCAGGCTTCGACGTGTTCGTCGAGGAACCGGCCAAGTCGAACGTCCTGTTCGGCGCGCCGAACCTGGTCTGCACGCCGCATCTCGGCGCGTCGACGGTCGAGGCGCAGGAGAACGTGGCCTTGCAGGTCGCCGAGCAGATGGCCGACTACCTGCTTACGGGCGCGGTCACCAACTCGCTCAACATGCCGAACGTCTCGGCCGAGGATGCGCCCAAGCTGGCACCGTATCTCGACCTCGCCGAAAAGCTGGGTGCCTTCGCCGGGCAGCTCACCGACACCGACATCAAGGCCGTGTCGATCGAGTACGAGGGCCAGGTGGCGAAGCTCAACGTCAAGCCGCTGACCCAGGTGGCGCTGATGGGCGTGCTGCGCCCGCAGCTCACGTCGGTGAACATGGTCAATGCGCCAGTGATCGCCCGCGAGCGCGGCATCGAGGTGGCTGAGGTCAAGCACGAGCGCGAGACCGACTACAATTCGATGATCCGCCTCTCGGTCACGACCGAGAAGTACACGCGCTCCGTGACCGGCACGCTGTTCGGCGGCAAGCATCCGCGCATCGTCGAGATCAAGGGCATCGAGATCGACGCCGAGTTCGCGCCGCACATGCTCTACATCACCAACGACGACAAGCCGGGCTTCATTGGTCGCCTCGGCACGCTGCTGGGCGAGGGCAAGGTCAACATCGCCACCTTCCATCTCGGCCGCGACAAGCCGGGCGGATCGGCGATCGCGCTGGTCCAGGTCGACCAGCCGATCTCGTCCGAGCTTATGGGCCGGATCAGTGGCATCGAAGGCGTGGTGCAGGCCAAGGTGTTGGGCTTCTAGGCTCTTCCTGCATTCGGATACCGCGAAAGCCGCGACCGTGCGGGCTTTCGCGGCCGGCGCCCATCACGTGCCTTCCAGGCTCTCTGTATTCAGCCTTGATCGATACTCACGCTTGCGGGCTCGTATCCTTCCTCTCGGCCGTCGGGCCTCATCTTCGGTACCAGCGCAGAAGATGTGAAGGGTAGGTAGTGAATGGCTGATCGCGGGCCGCGAAGCCAATTCCTGCATCCATGAGGTTCGCGAAGCGCCTTCCGCAGCTTCCGTCGATTCGATCGCCTGCCACCTTAGACTTGGTGTAGTTCGGATCAGTCAGCCGCCGTGCTAACCCGGCGAATTCTTCTGCGATGGTTCTCTTGGGCATCCCGCTTCGGGCTGCCTTCTCGCGATTTGGTCGGGTTGTCCTTCCATGAGTTCTTTCACTTCGGCGGCTTGCGGGTGCTTCTGTAGACTGCGATAGTAAGTGCTCTTGGGGTCTACCTTTGGGTGCTGGAAATAGTGCCCATGCTCGAAGGCGGGCAGGGCACTTCGTATTGATGAGTCCGTGACGGCCAGCCACTGTGAGGCTTTGCCAGTTTGGGCCCACCTGCCTGCGTTTTTGTGGCAGCCATACGCATACGTTCCTCACTTTTGGTCCAAGACTGCATTGGGGGAGGGGCGTCGATGGCGGACAATCTGGTGACACTGTCGGTGGCGCAGTATCTTGCGCTGGGAACGGGCGGGCTGCCGGCGTCTGACATTGTGACCCTTGCCGATACGGGGGCGGCGCTGGGGGGCCTCTCGGTTGGTGTCTTTGGTCTCCTGGCAAGCAGGGGCATCGATCGGATCGACGCGACGGACAATGTCCTGACGCTGTCGGTAGCCCGCTATCAGGCACTGGGAACGGTTGCGCTGACCGGGGCAGACACGGTGACGCTCGCCGACACGGCGTCGGCGATCGCTGCGCTGACGCCAGCCGACTTCGCCGCGCTGGCAGGCAAGGGCATCGACCAAATCGATGCCACGGGCAACGCCCTGATTCTGACGGTGGCGCAGTATCAGGCGCTCGGCGCGGTGACGCTGACATCGGCGGACACGGTGACGCTGGCCGATACAGGCGCGGCGCTTGGCGCACTGTCGGCGGGTGCTTTCGCTCTCCTTGGAAGCAAAGGCATCGACCGGATCGACGCAACGGACAATGTCCTGACGCTGTCGGTGGCGCGTTATCAGGCGCTGGGAGCGGTTGCGCTGACGGCGGGTGATATGGTCACGCTCGCCGACACGGCCGCGGCGATCGCAACGCTGACGGCGGCTGATTTCGCCGCGATGGCGACCAAGGGCGTCGACAGGATCGATGCCACGAGCAACAGTCTGGTACTGAACGCCGCGCAGTATCAGGCGTTGGGCACAATTTTGCTAACGGCGGCGGACACGGTGACGCTGGTCGACACGGGGGCGGCGATCGCTGCACTGACGGTCGCCGATTTCACCGCGCTGGCGGGCAAGGGCGTCGACAGAATCGATGCCACGGACAACGCCCTGACGATTTCGCTGGCGCAGTATCAGGCGCTGGGGGCGGTTGCGCTGACGGCGGGCGACAAGGTGACGCTGGCCGATACGGGCGCAGCGCTGGGCGCGCTGTCGGTGGGAGCCATTTCACTTCTCGCGACCAAGGGTATCGACCGGATCGACGCCACGGACAATGTCCTGTCCCTCTCGGTGGCACGCTATCAGGCACTGGGCTCGGTTGCGCTGACAGAGGCGGACACGGTGACGCTGGCCGACACGGGGGCAGCGATCGCTGCGCTGACGGTGGCCGATATCACCGCGCTGACGGGCAAGGGTATCGACGTGATCGATGCCACGAACAACGCCCTGACGATCTCGCTGGCGCAGTACCAGGCGCTGGGTCCGGTTGCGTTGACGGCGGCGGATACGGTGATCCTCGCCGACACTGCCGCGGCGATTGGGGCCCTGTCTTTGGGAGCGCTCACCGCCCTCGCGGGTAAGGGCATCGACCGGATCGATGTCACGGAGAATGTCCTGTCGCTTTCGGTGGCTCGATACCAGGCCCTAGGACCGGTGGGCGTTGTCGCTGCGGACAGCGTGACACTGGCGGATACGGGCGGAGCGCTGGCGTCATTGACGGCTGCCGATTTTGCCGGCATGGCGGGCAAGGGCATCGACCGGATCGATTCGACGAGCGGCGTGCTGATGCTTTCGGCGGCGCAGTATGTGGCCTTGGGGCCGGTGGCGCTGACTGCGGCGGACACCGTGGTGCTCGCCGATACGGGCGCTGCGCTCGGCGCCTTGTCCAGCGCGGTCATCGGCGGGATGGCGAGCAGGGGCGTCGACAGGATCGACGCTACGGACAACATTCTCGCGCTGTCGGTGGCGCAGTATCAGGCCTTGGGTGCCGTCGGCCTGACCTTGACCGACACGGTGACGCTTGCCGATGCCGGTGTCGCGATCGGCGCGCTGTCGATCGGAGCCCTCGGCGGCCTTGCGAGCAAGGGCATCGACAAGATCGACGCCACAGACGACGCCCTGACGCTGAGGGTGGCGCAGTTTCAGGCGCTGGGGGCGGTGGCTCTGACCTTGGCGGATTCGGTGACCCTGGCCGATACTGGAGCGGCGCTCGCTGCCCAGTCGCTCGGCGCCCTCGCCGGCCTCGCGGGCAAGGGCATCGACCGGATCGACGCCACCGACAACGCGCTGTCGCTGACGGTGGCCAAGTATCTCGGATTGGGCGCGGTTGCCCTCACACCGGAAGACTTGGTCACGCTGGCGGACTCGAGCGCGAACCTGTCGAGCCTGTCGGTAGCGCAGCTTGCGGCCCTCGCTGGCGCCGGTGTCGACCGGATCGATTCCACGAACGATGTGCTGTCCCTGTCGGTCGCCAAACTCAGTGCGTTGGAAGGCGTCACCCTTGTTTCCGGAGACACGATCGTCCTCGCCGATACCTCCGCCGCCCTGGAGGCGATTGCCCTGGCGGACCTGGCTGCGCTTGCGGGCAAGGGTGTCGACAGAATCGACAGCAGCAACAATGCGCTTGCCCTGACGGTGGCCAAGCTGCAGGCGCTGGGCGCGCTCCAGCTGACGGCGGCCGACGCGGTGGTGATCGCCGATACGGGCGCGAACATCGCGGCTCTGACGCCGGCGGAGCTTGCGGAGCTGGCGGGCAAGGGCATCGACGCAATCGATTCGACGGACGACACGCTCACCCTCTCGGTCGCGCAGTACCGTGCGGTCGGCACGGTGGCGCTGGCGGGCGCCGATCACGTGATCCTCGCGGACACCGCGGCCAACCTCGCCACGCTGACACCGGCGGAGAACGCAGCGCTGGCCGGGAAGGGCATCGACGAAGTCCAGAGCACGGACGTGACGACCGTGGAGACGGCGCTCGCCGCCTACAAGCTCGATGCTTTCACCACCAACCTCACCTTCATCGGCACGGGCTCATTCTCGGGCACGGGCAACGAGCTCGCCAACACGATCACCGGCGGTGCCTCGGCGGACACGCTGGTCGGTCTGGGTGGCGACGACACGCTGATCGGCGCCGCGGGCGACGACTTCCTGATGGGCGGTCTCGGCGCCGACGTCCTGAACGGTGGCGCGGGCACCGGCGACTATGCCTCCTACCGGAACGCCTCGGGCGGCCTCACCGTCTCGCTGGCCAATCCCGGCGACAATACGGGCGAGGCGCAGGGCGACACCTTCATCGGCATCGAGCGGCTGGAAGGCGGCGCCTTTAACGACATTCTGATCGGTGACGGCAAAAATAACTCCCTACGCGGGATGGAAGGCGCGGACGTCCTCAACGGCGGCGCCGGCAGCGATACCGCGTCCTACTTCTTCGCAACGACGAGCGTCACGGCCTCGCTGTTCGATCCCGGCAGCAACACCGGTGAAGCGATCGGCGATACCTATATCAGCATCGAGAACCTCAGCGGATCGGCCCACAACGATGTCCTGATCGGCAACGACAGCGCCAACGTGCTGCTGGGCAACGGCGGCGCCGACGTACTCGATGGCAAGGGCGGGTTCGACTACGCCTCCTACTTCAACGCCACGGCCAGCGTGACGGTCTCGCTCCTTACCCCCGCGGGCAACGCCGGCGAGGCGGCGGGCGACATCTTCACCTCGATCGAAGGCCTGATCGGCTCCAACTTCCACGATAGCCTGGCCGGCAATGGCGACGGCAACTGGCTGGAGGGCGGTCTGGGAGCCGATACGCTGAATGGCGGCGATGGCTTCGATTACGCGTCGTACTATAGCGCCGCGACTGGCGTGACGGCGTCCCTGGTCAATCCCGGCAGCAATACGGGCGAGGCGGCGGGCGACGTCTATATCGCCATGGAGGCCCTGAGTGGTTCGGCCTTCAATGACGTGCTCACCGGCGATGCGAACGGCAACTGGCTGGTGGGTCAGGGAGGCGCCGACGTGCTCGATGGTGGCGGCGGTATCGATACGGCCGCCTATTTCAATGCAACGGCGGGCGTTAGGGCGTCCCTGGAGGACTCCTCGTTCAACACAGGCGAGGCGACCGGCGACATCTATGTCTCGATCGAGAGACTGTCCGGTTCGAACTTCAACGACATCCTGGTCGGCAATTCCGGCAACAACCTTCTCGAAGGACGGGCCGGCGCTGACGCGCTCGACGGGGGCGGCGGCTTCGATATCGCAGCGTACGTCAACGCCTCGGCGGCGGTCGTTGCCTCGCTCGCGGATTCGAGCGTCAACACAGGCGATGCGGCGGGCGATACCTATATCTCGATCGAATCGCTTTCCGGCACGAATTTCGACGACACGCTGACCGGCGACGTCAATGGCAACGTGCTATTCGGCAACGCCGGCGCCGACGTGCTGGATGGCGGAGGCGGCTTCGACTACGTGAGCTTTGCCGACGCCACTTCCGGCGTCACGGCGGCACTCAATCCCGCTCTCATCGCCAATGCCGGTGAGGCGGTTGGTGATACCTACACGTCCATCGAAGGATTCATCGGATCGCGCTTCAGCGACACGCTGGTGGGCGATGCCGGCGCCAACACGCTGATGGGTAATGGCGGCGGCGACGTCTTCTTCGGCGCCAAGGGTAACGACATCTACTACGGCAACAGCGAGACGTCGGGACTCGACGGCGCAACCGACAGGGTCGACTACTCCATGGTCGCGGGCCTGTCGCAGGGCATCTCGGTTACCTGGACGACCGGTGCTGTCGTGGGACAGGCCGGGATCATCGACACCGACACGCTGTTCAACATCGAATCGATCTACGGCACGTCGCTCGCCGATACGTTCGATGCCACCGGCTACTCCTCGGCGCTGGCGCGGGCCGGCGACTTCAGCGGCTACCAACTGATCCGCGGCGGCGGCGGCAACGATACGATCATCGGCAACAACAACACCGAGGTGCTCTACTCGGATGCGACGAGCGCGGTGACGATCACCCTCAGCCTGGTGGGGAACGCCTACACCGGCACCGCGAACGGCGGGGGGGTCGGCACGGATTCGCTCACAAACGTCAACCGGTTCGTGGGCTCGCTCCATAACGACACGTTCTGGGGCACGAACAACGTGGAGATCTTCGACGGGTTCGAGGGCGGCGACGACATCTTCCACGGCGGCGGTAACATCGACATCGTCGAGTATGACGGTGGCAACCGCATGGCCATCGATGTGAGCCTCGCGGCCGGTAACGTCACCGGCCGGGCGCCGGGATCCAACATCGGCACCGATACGCTCGATTCGATCGAGCGTATCCGCGGCTCGGAATTCGCCGACCGCTTCGACGCGACCGATTTCTCGGGCACCAGCATCAACGCCGGCTCTTTTGGGGACTTCAACCGATTCGAGGGCCAGGGCGGGGCCGACGAGATCATCGGCAACGGCAACACCTACATCGACTATTTCAATGCCAGCGCCGGGATCACGGTGACCACGACCGGCCAGGGGATGGGCACCGTCACGGCGACCTATGGCAGCAACACGGCGACCGATACGTTCACGGGCGTCGGCGGCATCAACGGCGGCAGCTCGGCCGACACGTTCAACGGCGGCAACGGCAACGACAACTTCTTCGGCCAGTTCGGGAATGATACGCTGCAGGGCGGCGACGGCGACGACACGCTGGAAGGCGGGATAGGTGCGGACATCCTGAACGGCGGCTCAGGCTTCGATTTCGCCTCCTATCGCAACACCGGGCTGTCGGTAACGATCAGTCTCGCGACTGGAACCGGCACCAACGATGCGGCCGGCGATACCTTCATCTCCATCGAGGGCCTCGTCGGCACAGGCTGGAACGATTTCCTCACCGGCGACGGCAACAACAACGTCCTGATGGGCAACGGCGGCACGGACATATTCGTCGGTGGCGCGGGCAACGACACCTATTACGGCAATACCGATACCGCGAGCTTTGACGGCGGGGTCGACAGGGTCGACTACTCCGGAGTCACGGGCCTGTCGCAAGGCATTTCCGTCATCTGGGCGACTGGCGCTGTCGTGGGACAGGCCGGGATCATCGATACCGACACGCTGTTCAACATCGAATCGATCTACGGCACGTCGCTCGCCGATACGTTCGATGCCACGGGCTATTCCTCGGCGCTGGCGCGGGCCGGTGACTACGGCGGCTACCAGCTGATCCGCGGCGGCGGCGGCAACGACACGATCATCGGCAACAACGGCAACATCGAGCTTCTGTACTCAGACGCGACCAGCAGCGTGACCGTTACACTCAGCCTCGTGGGCGGCATCTACAGCGGCACGGCGACGGGCGGCGGCATCGGCACGGATTTGTTCACCAACGTCAACCGGTTCGCGGGCTCGCTCTACAACGATACGTTCACGGGTACCATCGCTTCTGAAATATTCGACGGGTTCGAGGGCGGCGACGACGTCTTCCACGGCGGCGACAACATGGACGCCGTCGAGTATGATGGCGGCAATCTCATGGCCATCGACGTGAGCCTTGCCGCCGGCATCGTCACGGGCCGGGCGCCGGGGTCAAACATCGGCACCGATACGCTCGATTCCATCGAGCAGATCCGTGGCTCGGAGTTCGCCGACCGCTTCGATGCGACGGGCTTCTCGCACACCAGCACGAACGCCGGCTCCTCCTGGGACTTCAACCGGTTCGAGGGCCAAGGCGGTGCCGACGAGATCATCGGCAACGGCAATACCTACATCGACTATTTCAATGCCAATGGCAGCATCGTGGTGACCACGACAGGCCAAGGGATGGGCACCGTCACGGCGACCTATGGCAGCAACACGGCGACCGACACGTTCACGGGCGTCGGCGGCATCAATGGCAGCAGCTTCGCTGACACCTTCAACGGTGGCGGCAGCAATGACAACTTCTTCGGTCAGTTCGGCAACGATACGCTGCAGGGCGGCGGCGGCGACGACACGCTGGAAGGCGGCTTCGGCGCCGACGTTCTGAGCGGCGGTACGGGGTCCGACACCGCATCGTACCGCAATGCCGGGGGTGGAGTGACGGCCTCGCTCGAGAATGCCGCGATCAACGGCGGCGAGGCGGCCGGCGACAGCTACGTCTCGATCGAGAATCTCCGGGGATCCTTCTGGAGCGACACGCTGATCGGTAACAGCGGCGACAACATGATCGATGGCAACCACGGAGGCGACGTCTACAACGGCCGCGGCGGCATGGACACGCTGATCGCCGGCGTCCACGCCGACACGTTCGTCTTCGACTCCGCCATCGGCGTCGGCAACCTCGCCACGATCGTGAGCTACGCGCATGGACAGGACCACTTCAGCCTTGAGAACGCAGTCTTCACCCAGTTGGGCGCGGCGGGTCCGCTCGCGGCGGGAGCCTTCGTCAACGGCACGACGGCGCTCGACGCCAACGACCGCATCCTGTTCGATAGTGCCACCGGCAATGTGAGTTACGATGCCGACGGCTCGGGGGTAGGACTTTCGGTCGTGTTTGCGACGATCCAGGGCCTGCAAGGCGGACCGCTGGATCACACCGACTTCCTGATCCTCTGAAACAGAGTCGGTAGCTCGGAACGGATACACCGGTCGGGCGCGTAGCGCGTACAAGCATCCGCTTGCGCGGAGCAGGGGCGCGTCCCCCTGAACGACTGTCCCGGCGGCCTCAGAGATCGATCTGGTCGAGGCCCCAGGTGATCCCGGCGATGTCGGGCAGTTCACGCCCGTCGTCCTTGCCGATCTCGGCCTTGATCAGCGCCGACAGCTTGCCGTTCATCGTCGCGATGAGTTCGGCATTGGTCTTCCTGTCCATTGCGAGATTGTTCATTTCCGCAGGGTCCGCGCCGAGATCGTAGAGTTCGACATCGTTCCATTTGAACAGGTCGTCGATGGTCGCCGGATCGTTGTGGTCGAGCGGCGAGAAATAGCGCGTGAACCGGTAGCGGCCGTCGAAGGCGGACCGCACATGGCCGCGCTTCTTGAGATCAGGCCGGAAGCCCTGCCGCTTGGCTTCTTCCTTCGGGTCCTTGCCGGCCAGGGCGGCCCTGGCGGCGAAGTCGAAGACCGAAGCGTCGTTGCTGGCGAGGCCGCTGTACGTGAAGAGGGTCGCGGGACGCGCGGCGTCGAGCGGCTGGCTGGCCGGATTGGCCAGCAGCGGCGACAGATCCCTGCCGGGCAGCGCCTGTCCCGCGAGCTCCGCGGCGCGATCGGCCTTCACGCCCGCCATCGAGAACATGGTGGGCAGCAGGTCGATATGGCCGCTGAGGGACCTGCATTGCCGGCCGCCCTTGACGTCGGGATGCACGACGTAGAGCGGGAGGTGATTCGTCTGCCGGTAGGCGAACGGGCCCTTGCCGCGCAGTCCATGCGCGCCGGCCATCTCGCCATGGTCCGACGTGAAGATGACGATCGTGTTCTGGTCGAGTTGCAGCGCACCGAGTTCGGCGAGCAGCGCCTCGACCGAACGGTCCACGTTGCGGATGCAGTTGAGGTAGTAGTCGTTGAACCGCTTCCAGCGCGCTTCATCGGGGGGAATGTGGCCCAGGATATGGTCCCAGACGCGATCGAACTCGCCGTGGGCCCTGGGGCGCCCCGGGGCGTCGAACGGCTGCCGCAGATTGTCGGGAACGGAAACGTCCCAGGTGGCCTTGTAGAGCGCGTGCTCGGGCGCCCGCGCCGCCTGAAGGCGCAGCTTGCCGGTATCCTGCAGGCTTTCACCGGGCGCGTCGGTGTTGAAGTACATGACGTCGTGCGGATTGACGAAGCTCACGTACATGCACCACGGCTTGCCGTCGTCGCTCAGCGGGCGGCCCTTGGTGCGCAGCCAGTTGATGGCGCTGCCGGCCGTGATGTGGTCGAAGCTGTAGCCGCCCAGCGTGTGGCCGATCAGGTCGCCCGGCGAGAAATTGTCGGCAAAGCCATATTTCTCCATGTGCGGTGTCATGAACCGGTCGACTGAGTTGGTGTCGAAGTCCCGGCTCAGGTGCCACTTTCCCTTGTAGGCAGTGTAGTAGCCCGCCTTGCGCAGCATCTGGCCGGAGGTCGGCGCCGCCAGGTCGCGCATCCAGGGCACGTCGAGATTCTCGAACATGCCGTTGTTCGCGGTCTGCAGGCCGGTCACGATCACCGATCGGGACGAGGTGCACATCGTCGCCGGGCACTGGTGGTTGGTGAAGGTCGTGCCGGTGCGCTCGAGGCGCTCATGGCCCGGCAGCGACAGGCCCTTCGGCCACTCGTCGTGGAAGCGCTCCTGATCGGTGAAGACGAAGAGGATGTTCAGAGGTCCTCGGCCGCGCGAGACCGCGGGTGCGGTGCCCTGTGCCTGGGCAATCTCGACCGGCGCGGCGAGCAGGGAGGCCGACGCGACGGCCGCCGAAGACTTCAGGAAAGTACGTCGTGTCGTCGTGTGCTTCGCGGTCATGGCTCGGAGCCCTGGTTCGTAGTCGCCGCCAACCGCGGCTGAAATTGAATGCACTGTCTAAATTTGAGCGACAAGTTAAAAAAATGTAATCTGGGCCGCGACATGAAGAAGCTCCCCCGACCGCGGCGAGAGGCGCCCGTCGCCAGGCCGCCCAAGCGCGAACGCACGCGCCGCCAGATCATCGAGGCTGCGATCGAAGTGATGGCGGAGCAGGGGCCGGCGAAAGCGGCCGTCCAGGACATCGCCGCGCGCGCCAAAGTGACGACGGGCACCTTCTACAATCATTTCACGAGCAAGGCGGAGATCGTCGAGGCTGTCGCCGGCTGGTTCTCGACGACGATGCTGGAGGCCGCGCAGGGAACACGCCGGGCCTTTCAGACCGGCTCTGAGCGAATGATCGATGGGTGCCGGCGCTATCTCCGTATCGCCCGGGAAAGTCCCCCGACGGCGATGCTGATCCTCGACCTCGCAACCACCTCGCCGCGGATGCTGGAAGCGATCGGCGAGTTCGTGGTGGCCGATCTGAGGTTCGGGATCCGCCAGAAGGAGTTCACGATCTTCAGCGAACAGGCGGCCGTGGACCTCGTCCAGGGCTACATCATGCTCGCCATGCGCCAGATTGCGTCCCGCCGGATGCCGTCTAGCTATGAGCGCTCGGTCATCGCGACCATTCTCCAGGGCCTAGGACTGCCAGCGCAACGGGCGCGGGTGCTCGCCGACGCAATGACGGCTCGCGGAGGGGCCTGATCGCCGGACCAGCGTGGACGACGTTGGGCTGGAGCTTGGCTGGCCGTCATGCTGCCTTTCGTTGTGGCCTTTGCCGTGGTTTCGACCGTCGTGTTCTGATAGATCGCACGGGCCGATCTTCAGCGGGCCCAGTGTCCGGGTAAGGCTTCATCTGTCTCATATCGATATGAGAAGATATTCGTCGCGCGGTGCCCGGGCGGGACGTTAGCGTCCACTACCCGAAACGATCAGGTCCCCAATGCCCCGTGTCAGCGAGATCGAGGAGGATGGCGGCGATCCCATCCTGAAGTCGGCGTTCGACAAGCAGCGCGAAATGTTCGGCGGCTTGCTGAACCCCACCAAGGTCTTGGCGCATTGTCCGCCGATCCTGAAGGCGGCGGGCATGCTCGGCCAGTCGATCGAGGAATCCGGACTTCTGCCCAAGGGCCTGCCCGCGCTGCTCTATGTGCGCGTCGCCACCATCAATGGCTGCCCCTTTTGAATCGACATCAATTCCAGCCGTGTGCTGGAAACGACGGAAGGCGGACTGGAGAAGCTGGCCGAGGTCACGACCTGGCGCGGCAGCACGCTCTTCAGTGAAGCCGAGCGGCTGGCGCTCGAATATGCCGAGCGCATCACTTACACCGACCGGAAGGTCGACGATGCGCTGGTCGACGAGCTGAAGAAGCACTACAGCGACGCGCAGATCGTCGAGCTGACGGCGGCGATCGCGATGGAGAACTTCCGCTCGAAGTTCAATCCCGCGCTGGGGATCGAGGCACAGGGCTTTTGCATGGTACCCAAACGCGGTTAGGCTGGCGTAACCAACAGAAGCCGGTGGAAACGATGACCGAGACCGTTCGCTACATGGATCGCACGCGAGACTACTACCGCGCGCTCGGCTATCCGTCCGACTATGTCTGGTCGCGTTTCGATACGGTGCCGTTTGCGCCTCTCGCCAAGCCTCTGTCGGAGGTGAAGATCGGTCTCGTTACGACGGCAAGCCCGCCCGACCTCGGCAATCGCGATTCGTCCGGCAAGCGACAGGTCTGGTCGGACGCGGTGTCGCCGGCTCCCGCGAAACTCTTCACCGGCAACCTCGCCTGGGACAAGGAATCGACCCATACCGACGACCGGGCGAGCTTCCTGCCAATCGAGGCCGTCCGGCATTGGACGGAAGAGGGCCTTGTCGGCGGTCTGGCGCAGCGTTTCCATGGCGTGCCCACCGAGTACAGCCAGCGCAAGACGATTGAGATCGATGCGCCGCAGGTGCTGGCACGACTGCGCGCCGACGGGGCCGACGCGGCGCTGCTTTCGCCGCTTTGACCCGTCTGCCACCAAACCGTGAGTTTGGTCGCCCGCCATCTTGAAGCCAACGGAATGCCGACCGTGATCGTCGGCTCCGCCCTCGACATCGTCGAATACTGCGGCGTGCCGCGCTTCCTGTTCAGCGACTTTCCGCTGGGCAATCCGTGCGGCCCGCCCTGGCGGCAGGATCTGCAGCGCGCGATCGCAGGGCAGGCGCTGGCGCTGCTGCGCGACGCCGCGGCGCCGCGCACCACATGGCAGTCGGATGTGCCCTGGCCGTCAGACGACGACTGGCGGCCGCGCTATGGGCGCGTTGCGCCCGAGGATGTGGACCGCCTCAGGGCGCTGGGCGAAGAGCGGCGGCGCACGCAGGCGCAGGCCCGAAAGCCGGGGTGACGCGGTCGGCGACCGCTATTCCATCTGAACGTTGAGTTCGCGCAGCTTCTTGCCCCAGAAGGCGTGCTCGTCGGCAACCATCTTAGCGAACTGGGCACGGGTGCGGTTGGGTGGCATTTCCAGCCCGTCGCGCGTCAGCGCCTCCTCCCACTTGGGATTCTTCATCGCTTCCTTGGTCGCCTTTTCGATCTTGTCGAGGATGTCGGGCGGTGTCTTGGCCGGGGCGAACAGCCCCTGCCAGCTGGTGACGACGACGTCGATCCCTTGTTCCTTCAGCGTCGGCACGTCCGGCATGGAGCTGACGCGCTTGTTGCCCGTCACCGCCAGCGCCTTGAGGTTGCCACCCTTGACCTGTGAGACCGCCGGCGGCAGGGACGAGAAGTTCATGGTGATCTGGCCGCTGATCACGTCGGCAACCGCCGGTCCGGTGCCCTTGTAGGGCACGTGCGTGATCTTGATGCCGGCCGCTTCGGCGAACAGCGCGCCGGCGAGGTGGTTGTTGCCGCCCACGCCCGACGAAGAGAACGTCAGCGTATCGGGGTCCTTCTTGGCCAGCGCAACGAGTTCGGCCGCGTTCTTTACCGGGACCTTGTTCCCAACGACCAGCACGTACTGGTAGTCCGTGATCTGGCAGATGGGGGCCAGGGAGGCGAGGGTGTCGATCATGCCCTTCTGCACATGCGGATTGATGATCACGTTGGTGCCAACGGCGACGAAAAGCGTCTGTCCGTCGGGTTTGGCGTTCGCGACGGCGCGCAGGCCGATCGAGCCGGCCGCACCACCTTTGTTCTCGATGATGATCTGCTGGCCGATGACCGGGGTCATGACGTGCGCCAGTTCGCGGGCATTGATGTCCGTGCTGCCGCCGGCGGCGTAGCCGACGACGAAAGTGACCGGACCGCTCGGCCAGTTGGCCTGGGCGCGGGACACGGACGGCAGCAGCATGGACGAGCCGCCGAGGGCAAGGGCGTGGCGCCGGGTGATGGGAAACATCCTATTCCTCCTGTTCGCACGCGGTTCCTCCGCGTCACGCAACTTCAGTTTGACCGGACCTTGAAGCCAATTCCGCCGGGCGGCAAGCGGGGGCTCAGTTCTTCCCCGCGACGTACTTGCCGGCGCCGTCGCCCGCGAGCTTGCCCAGCACCGCCCCGGAGACGAGGCCCGTGCCGCCGGGATAGTTGTGGTAGAACAGGCCACCGACCAGCTCGCCGGCCGCGAACAGGCCGGGGATCGGATGGCCGTCGGTGTTTTCGACCTCGCCTTCGCTGGTGATCTTCAGGCCGCCGAAGGTGAAGGTAAGGCCGCAGGTCACCGCGTAGGCCTCGAACGGGCCTTCGTCGATCGTGTTGGCCCAGTTGGTCTTCGGCACCGTGAGGCCGCGCGTGCCGCGGCCGTCCTTGATCGCCGGGTTGAACGGGACCTCGGTCATGACGGCGGCGTTCCATTCCTTGATGGTCTTCAGGAACTGCTGCTCGTCGACGCCTTCGAGCTTCTTCGCCAGCTCCTCGATCGTGTCGGCGCGGACCTTGGTCATGCGCTTGATTCGGTATTCGTCGCGCAGCTTGTCGAGCACCTTGGAGTCGAAGATCTGCCACGCGAACTGTTGCGGCTGGGCCAGGATCACGGCGCCGTACTTGGCGTAGGTGTAGTTGCGGAAGTCCGCGCCCTCGTCGACGAAGCGCAGGCCGTTGGCGTTCACCATGATGCCGAGCGGGTAGGAATGCTTCTGGAAGTTGTCGCCGACGTCGAGATCGCCGAACTCAGGCGCGTTCATGTCCCAGCCCACGGCATGCCCGCCCGACCAGTTGCCGTGCGGCTTGGCGCCGATCGCCAGCGCCATGTTGATACCGGCGCCGGTATTGAATCGCGTGCCTCGCACCTTGGCGAGGTCCCAGGTCGGGCCGAGATAGCGCGTGCGCATCTCGGCATTGCTCTCGAAGCCGCCGCAGGCCAACACGACCGCCTTGGCGCCGATCCTGACCTTGCGGCCCTTGTGCCGGGCGATCACGCCACGCACCACGCCATCCTCCTCGATCAGCGACACGGCCGCCGTCTCGTAGTGGATGGGGATTCCGGCCTTGATCGCGGCCTTGTGCTCGAGGTCGACGAGGCCCGGTCCGCCGCCCCACGCCTCGACCGCGAGGCCGCCCCAGAACTTGTACTTGCCGTTCACCTTGAAGGCCTGGCGGCCGTAGGAGGGCTGGAAGCGCACGCCCTTCGAGCGCATCCACTTCATGGTCTCGAAGCTGCGGCCGATCAGGATGTCGGTCAGTTCCGGGTCGCAGCGGTAGTTGGTCACCCGTCCCATGTCGTCGAGATACTGGTCGGCGGTGTAGCTGCCGAAATCGACGTCGCGCTTCTCGTCCTCGGTCAGGTCGTAGAGCTGTACCAGGTCGTCGACGCCGTGGAAGACGACGCGCATGGCGCCGGCGGTGTAGGTGCTGTTGCCGCCGCGCTCGGCTTCGGGAGCGGCCTCCAGCATCGCCACCGACGCGCCCGTCTCGCGCGCCGCCAGGGCGGCGCACGCCGCGGCATTGCCTGCACCCACAACCAGTACATCGACCTGAAAATCGTCCACGCCTCGCTCCTCGATTCCGGCACCAATTTTGCGATACAATAGGCGCAATGGGTGATCGTTTCGACCGTCTTTCGACCCGGCATGCAAATGTCGAGGTCCTGCTACGCCGTCCCGGCATCGGGCACAACAATGGCCCGACTTTCGACATGTCGTGGGAAGCCTGGGTGTGGCGCCGTGCCGCCGCCAAGGCGTGGAAGACGCCCAAGCCCGAAGTCGCGATGATGCGTCTGAAGCGGGCCGAGCGGCTTGGGATCACCTACCGTGAACTCACCTCCGTGATCATGGATTCGGGCGCCCATCTCAGCGCCGCCGTAATCCCGCTGTCGCTGGCGGCCCGTGTCCGCCGTGGTCCGAACCGCGAAATCATCGTCGAGCCGCGCAATTCCGTGGCGGCGCTGGTGGCGAAGTATAGGGGCCGGCTGTTCGTGCTGGGCGACATCGACGCAGTGCCCGGCCTGTCCGACGAGGAACGCGCCGAGTTCCTGCCGATCCTCAACTGGGCGTTCGACGGCAAGGTCGAGGCGGTGGGCTGGGGCCATGACGGGCCGGCCATTCGTTCGATGCTCAAGGCCAATGCATTGCCGCATCAGGAGGCCTTCATGGTCGGGGCCGGCATGGGGCATCGCATCCTCGCTGAAGCAGCGGGCCTGCCACTCACCAAGGACATCGACACGTGGCTCGCTCCCGCAGGGTGAGGTATCTGATGGGGCATGACCTCATCGTTTGAACCGCCTCTCAAGGGCGTCCGCGTCGTCGAACTCACGCACACCATTCTGGGCCCGTCCTGCGGCATGATCCTGGCCGACCTGGGGGCCGAGGTGATCAAGGTCGAGCCGGTCGACGGCGACCGCACCCGCAAGCTGCGCGGTTTCGGCGCCGGCTTCTTCGGCTACTTCAACCGCAACAAGAAGAGCCTGGCGCTCGACGCCGATTCGCCCGAGGGCCGCAAGGTGCTGGTGAAACTGCTCGAAAAGGCCGACGTGCTGATCGAGAATTTTGCGCCGGGCTCGATGGCCAAGCGCAAGCTGGGCCCGGGGGACCTCGAGAAAATCAACCCGCGCTTGGTCTACTGCGCGCTCAAGGGCTTCCTGCCGGGCCCCTACGAGAAGCGACCCGCCCTCGACGAGGTCGTGCAGATGATGGGCGGGCTCGCCTACATGACCGGCCCCAGCGGCCGGCCGTTGCGTGCCGGCACCTCGGTGATCGACATCGTGGGCGGCATGTTCGGCGCCTTCGGGACCGTGCTGGCCCTGAAGCAGCGCGACCGCACCGGGAAGGGCGGGCTGGTCGAAAGCGCGCTGTTCGAATCGGTGGTCTTCCTGATGGGCCAGCATCTCGCGATCACGGCGATCAACGGCACCGCGCCGCCGCCGATGCCGGAGCGGGTGAGCTCGTGGGCGATCTACGAGATCTTCAATACGTCCGACGATCTGCAGGTCTTCGTCGGCATCACCAGTGACGGCCAGTGGAAGCGCTTCTGCGAGTTCTTCAAGCAGCCGGAGCTGGCCGCCGATCCGAAGCTCGCGACCAACAACCTGCGGATCGAGGCGCGGCCGTGGCTGGTGCCGAAGGTCGCCGAGGTCTTCAAGGCCTACACCAAGGAGGCGCTCGAACAGATGTGCCTGGAGGCCGACATTTCCTTCGCGCCGGTCGCCCGGCCGCAGGACCTGTTCGACCATCCGCACCTTCTGGCCAACGGCTCGCTGGCGCCGACGACCCTGCCGGGCGGCGTGCAGACGCAATTGCCGTTGCTGCCCTTCCAGATGATGGGCTGGCGGCCGCCGCTGGTCTCCAACCCGCCCGAGATCGGCCAGCACAATGACGAGGTGCTGGCAGAGATCGGCTACGATCCGGCGGGTGTCGCCGGGCTCAAGGCGGCCGGGCTGCTCGGGCCTAAATAGGGGGGCAGGGTGCGGACCTTGAGCCGGAACGAAGTCGCCGGCCAGCTGCGTTCGCTGGGGGTCCGGGCGGGCGGCGTGCTGCTGGTTCATACGTCGTTTCGTGCCATTCGACCCATCGAGGATGGGCCGCTCGGCCTGATCGGTGCGCTACGGGACGTGCTCGGCGCCGATGGCACCCTAGTGATGCCGTCGTGGACCGGGGACGACGAAGCGCCTTTCGATCCGGCGACGACGCCCGCCGCCGAGGATCTCGGCGCAACGGCTGATCTTTTCTGGCGACAGCGCGGTGTCGTTCGCTCCGATCATCTGCAAGCCTTCGCCGCGTTCGGGCCGCGCGCCGAGGCGATCGTGAAGACGCCGTTGCCGCTGCCGCCTCATGTTCCGGACAGCCCGGTGGGCCGGGTGTACGATCTCGACGGTCAGGTTCTGTTGCTGGGCGTCGGGCACGAAGCCAATACCTTGCTGCATCTGGCCGAGCTCATCGCCCAGGTGCCATACGGCATTCCGCGGCACTGCCTGGTGATGCAGGACGGGAAGCGCGTGCGGATCGACTATCTGGAGAACGATCATTGCTGCCAGCGCTTTGCCCTCAGCGACGAGTGGCTGCGGGCGAGGCGGTTGCAGGCGGAAGGGCCGGTCGGCCATGGCATCGCGCGCCTGGCGCGCGCGCGTGACATTGTCGGTCTTGCGGTCGAAGCGATCCGGCGCCAGCCCACGGTCTTCCTCCACGGCCCGGAGGAGGGGTGCGTCGACTGCGACGAGGCGCGCCGTGGAAACATGAAAGAAACTGTCCCGAGCCTGGGATAATCCTCAGAGAACGTATCTAGAACTTGTGTCAAGAACATTAGTTCTATCAGTGGGTTATTTGTTCCATTGCCGAATGGAACAAAATGGGTACACTGGCGCCACCAGACGTTCGAACCTGCGGCGGACTTATCCGCATTGCCGCTCCTGACAGGGGCATGGGAAGAAGGAGAGAGCCAATGTCGGCGATGCTCAAGGTGGTCGAAAAAGAAGGCATGGAAAACAAGAACAAGGCGCTGGATGCCGCTCTCGCCCAGATCGAGCGCGCTTTCGGCAAGGGTTCCATCATGAAGCTCGGCCAGCGCGAGGCGCTGGAGATCGAGGCGATCTCGACCGGCTCGCTGGGCCTCGACATCGCTCTGGGCATTGGCGGCCTGCCCAAGGGCCGCATCATCGAAATCTACGGGCCGGAAAGCTCGGGCAAGACGACGCTCGCGCTGCACGTCATCGCCGAGGCGCAGAAGAAGGGCGGTTCCTGTGCCTTCGTCGATGCCGAGCATGCGCTCGATCCGGCCTACGCGAAGAAGCTGGGTGTCGACATCGGCAATCTGCTGATCTCGCAGCCCGACGCCGGCGAGCAGGCACTGGAAATCGCCGACACGCTGGTGCGCTCCGGTGCCATCGACGTGCTGGTGGTCGATTCGGTCGCTGCCCTCGTGCCGCGCGCCGAACTCGAAGGCGAGATGGGCGATTCGCTGCCGGGTCTGCATGCCCGTCTGATGAGCCAGGCGCTGCGCAAGCTCACCGCCTCGATCTCCAAGTCGAATACGCTGGTCATCTTCATCAACCAGATCCGTATGAAGATCGGCGTCATGTTCGGCAGCCCCGAGACGACGACGGGCGGCAATGCGCTGAAGTTCTACGCCTCGGTCCGCCTCGACATTCGCCGCATCGGCGCGCTCAAGGACAAGGACGAGGTCGTGGGCAATGCCACGCGCGTCAAGGTCGTGAAGAACAAGGTGGCGCCGCCGTTCAAGGTCGTCGAGTTCGACATCATGTACGGCGAGGGCGTTTCCAAGAGCGGCGAGCTGATTGACCTCGGAGAGAAGGCCGGAGTCGTCGAGAAATCGGGCTCCTGGTACTCCTACGACGGCACCCGGATCGGCCAGGGCCGCGAGAACGCCAAGAATTACCTCAAGGAGCATCCCGAGGTCGCCAATGCGATCGAGAACAAGGTGCGTGCCAACGCCGGCATCCTCGCCAATGCCCTGATGGATGGCGGCAAGGAAGAGGACGACGACGAGGAATAGGGAACCCCGATCCCCTGTCTCCGGGTCCCTAAGGGCGGTGCCACACCCCACGCGTGGCACCGCCCATTTTCCTTGGGCGCCTCTGGTGCCCAAGGAAAATGGGCGGGCAGGCGGCAGCGCATCAAGCGGCTTGATTGCAAGCCGCGAGGCGCGAGAGCCTGCACAGCGCAGAACAGATGCGGGTGCTGAGACCCTTCAGCCTTTCCGCGACATGCCCTTCAGAAACCGCTGGATCCACTCCGGCCCCGTGCGCCGCGCACCTTCCTTCGGGCGGTGCTTCGCCCAGTCCATCAACAGCGCCAGCGGAAACCATTCCTCGCGCTCGTCCTGCAGCCCGCGGGCGGCGAGTGACACCTTGGGCACCGGCACCGGGGTCACGCCTTCCTGCGCCGGCCCGGCACAGAGTTCGGCCGGCGAGGTGACGAGATATTCGCGGCAGACCAGGGGCCGGTCGGGATGGATCGAGCAGCTCTCCTCCTCGAGGAAGGGGCAGGGGATGCCCAGAGCGAAATAGGCGGTCGACAGCTCCCGGTCGGGGCGGCCCTTGCGTTCCTTGAGGTCGGCGGCCGCCAGTGCGGCCGCGGCGGCGGCAAAGCGGGCTTCGAGCACCGCGCGCCGGTCGGCTGGCAGGGCGGCGACCGTCGACAGCAGGCGTTCACCCTCCGTGCGCGAGATCGGCACCAGCTGGCGGCAGCAGGCGCCGCAGCCCTTGCGGCAGGAGATCGCCTTGCCGGCCTCGGCCGCGGCGACCACGGCGTTCACCAGCCCCTGCAGGGCCGGGACGACGTCGGCCGCGGGCACCCGCCCGCTGGGTACGGTGATCCGATGAGCGATCCGCAGGTCGCCCACGGAGAGGCGAAGAGTGGCGGTAGAATGGGCCTCGGCGGCCATTTCCCCTGGGTTCCCTGTTCTGGACTTGGCGGGCGGGCGCACGCTACAAGGCCGGCATGCAAAGCGTCAGCGAAATCCGTCGTACCTTCCTGGAATATTTCCGCAAGAACGGCCACGAGGTCGTCGAGTCGAGCCCTCTGGTGCCTCGCAACGACCCGACGCTGATGTTCACGAACGCCGGCATGGTGCAGTTCAAGAACGTCTTCACCGGGCTGGAGACGCGGGCCTACTCGCGGGCGGCGACATCCCAGAAGTGCGTCCGGGCCGGCGGCAAGCACAACGATCTCGAGAACGTGGGCTACACCGCCCGCCATCACACCTTCTTCGAGATGCTGGGCAACTTCTCGTTCGGCGACTACTTCAAGGAACACGCGATCGAGCTGGCCTGGAACCTGCTGACCAAGGACTATGGCCTGCCCAAGGAGAAGCTGCTGGTCACGGTGTTCCACACCGACGACGAGGCGGCCGGCCACTGGAAGAAGATCGCGGGCCTGTCCGACGACAGGATCATCCGCATCCCGACCTCCGACAATTTCTGGGCGATGGGCGACACCGGACCCTGCGGGCCCTGCTCGGAAATCTTCTACGACCATGGCGAGGGCATCCCCGGCGGGCCGCCGGGCAGCCCGGAGCAGGACGGCGACCGGTTCATCGAGATCTGGAACCTGGTCTTCATGCAGTTCGAGCAGGTGACCAAGGAAGAGCGCATCGCGCTGCCCAAGCCGTCGATCGACACCGGCATGGGCCTGGAGCGTCTCGCGGCCGTCCTGCAGCACAAGCACAACAACTACGACATCGACCTGTTCCGCGCCCTGATCGAGGCCACGGCGCACGAGATCAATGTCGATCCCGACGGCGCTCAGAGCGCCTCGCTCAAGGTGATCGCTGACCACCTGCGCGCGACGTCGTTCCTGATCGCCGATGGCGTGCTGCCCTCCAACGAGGGCCGCGGCTACGTGCTGCGCCGGATCATGCGCCGCGCCATGCGCCACGCCCATATCCTGGGCGCGCAGGATCCCGTGATCTTCAGGCTGGTGCCCACGCTGGTGCGCGAGATGGGCGACGCCTATCCCGAACTGTCTCGTGCCCAGCCGCTGATCACCGAGACGCTGAAGCTCGAGGAGACCCGCTTCAAGAAGACCCTGGGCACCGGCCTGAAGCTGCTCGAGGACGAGACTCGCGACCTCGGCGCCGGCGGCACGTTGAAGGGCGAGGTCGCGTTCAAGCTCTACGACACCTACGGCTTCCCGCTCGACCTCACGCAGGACGTGCTGCGCGCGCGCGACATCAAGGTCGACACCGAGGGCTTCGAGACGTCGATGGACGAGCAGCGCGCCAAGGCGCGCGCCGCTTGGGCGGGCTCGGGCGAGACCGCGGACCAGGCGATCTGGTTCGACGTGCGCCAGAAGGCGGGCGCCACCGAGTTCCTAGGCTACGACACCGAGCGCGCCGAGGGCCAGATCAGGGCGATCCTGCTCGACGGCAAGGAGGTCCAGTCGCTGAAGGCCGGCCAGACAGGCTGGATCGTGACCAACCAGACGCCGTTCTACGCCGAGTCGGGCGGCCAGCAGGGCGATGCCGGCCGTCTGCTGAGCGGTGCCAACGAGGCGTCGGTTGCCGACGTCCAGAAGATGGTGGGCGACCTGCATGCGCATCACACCACGGTCGAGAAGGGCGAACTGAAGGTCGGCGACGATCTGGTCATGACCATCGATCCGATCCGTCGCGCCCAGCTGCGGGCGCATCATTCGGCCACCCACCTGCTGCACGAGGCGCTGCGCCGCCATCTCGGCAAGCACGTCACGCAGAAGGGCTCGCTGGTGGCGCCCGACCGTCTGCGCTTCGACATCAGCCACCCCAAGGCGATCTCGGCCGAGGAGCTGCGTCGCATCGAGGACGAGGTGAACGACCGCATCCGCCACAATTCGGCGGTCGAGACGCGCCTCATGACGCCGGACGAGGCGATCGCCGCCGGCGCCATGGCGCTGTTCGGCGAGAAGTACGGCGACGAGGTCCGCGTGCTCTCGATGGGCGGTGACGCCGGCGTCCCGGGTGGCGAGAAGTATTCGGTCGAGCTGTGCGGCGGCACGCATGCAAGGCGGACCGGTGATATCGGCCTGTTCAAGATCGTGGGCGAGGGCGCGGTCGCGGCCGGCGTCCGCCGCATCGAGGCGCTGGCCGGCAACGCGGCCGAGAGCTTCGTGCGCCACCAGGCCGAACTCCTTGCCGAGGCCGCGGCGACGCTGAAGGTCCGGCCCGAGGATCTGCCGGGCCGGCTGGCCGCCCTGGTCGAGGGCCAGAAGAGGATCGAACGCGAGCTGTCCGACGCCCGCAAGGCGCTGGCGCTGGCCGGTGGCGGTTCTAGCGGTGGAGCCGCGGCCGACGAGGTGCGCGAGGTCGGCGGGGTCAAGCTGATCGGCCGCGTGCTGAACGGCGTGCCGGGCAAGGACCTCAAGGGCATGGCCGACGAGTTCAAGAAGAAGCTGGGCTCCGGCGTGGTGGCGCTGATCGGCGTCGAGGACGGCAAGGCCTCGGCCGTGGTCGGTGTGACCGAGGACCTCGCCAAGACCCACAGCGCGGTCGAACTCGTGAAGGCGGGGGTGGCGGCGCTCGGCGGCAAGGGCGGCGGCGGCCGGCCCGACATGGCGCAGGGCGGCGGTCCCGACGGCACCAAGGCCTCCGATGCGCTCAAGGCCATCGAGGCGGCGCTGGCCGGAACTGCATGAAGCGCGCGATCGCCCTCGCGATGGTGCTGGCGGCGGTGTCGGCCTGCGCGCCGAAGGACTTCTCCAAGGAAGGCGCCGACGCCGAGCAGTTCACCAAGGACGAATCGCTGTGCCGCAGCCAGGTCCGTGCGAGGGCGCAGCAGGAGCGCGACATCGACGACCAGCGCCGTGCGACCTTCTCGGCCGAGCGCGAGCGTTACGGCCAGCAGGGTCTCTACTCCGACATGGCCAACCAAGGGTACAAGTACAACTACGAGCGCATGATGGCGAACTGCATGGAAGCGCGGGGATGGACGCCCAAGCAGAACGGGCCGCTCCCGATGCCGAAGCTCACCTGGTGACATGGACGCGCTGACCGTCTTCCTGCTCTATCTGGCCTGCGGCGCGGCGACGTTCCCCCTCACCATCATGCTGGTGCGCGGCGTGGTGTCGGTGGCGGCGCCGGCGCGCGCAACGCCGGCTTTCCACCAGCGGCTGGACAGTGCCACGGGCTGGTCGATCACGGTCTGGATCCTCGGCGTCTTCGTATTCTATGCGGCGGCCATCCTTATCGAGCGGCAGAAGCCCTGCGAGGAACAGCGGACCAACCAGCTCACCTACGAGTGCAAGAAGTTCCTCGGCGCCATCAAGTAGCACGCCAGTTCGACAGCACCGTCCAAAGACCCCGTGCCGCGAACTCCACGAGAGCGCCGAACAGGACCAGGATGAAGGCGTTCACCGGGACGGCGTACATGTGGCTGGGTAGCGCCAGGATCGCCTGAGCCAAGAAGAGGCCGATGAAGGCGACAGACACGGCCTCGATCGGGAGGCCCTGCGGAAAGCCCACCCGCCGCCACAGGCCGAGCCACGTCGCCGCCAGCAGGTGCACGAGACCGACCGCCAGCACGAGCCCGAAGGGCGGGCCGGGATACAGCGTCGGCACGACCAGCAGCTGCAGCGCCTTCTCCCAGTAGATGCGGGCCACCTCGACCGGATCCTCGGCGATGCGCGCGAGGTAGAGCTTCCACATCAGGCGGAAATACTCGGGCGAGCAGAAGACGAGCCCGGCCTTGTTGGCGAGATCCTCGCCATAGTCGTCGTCGTAGCGGATGCCCCACTTGTTCTCGACGAATCCGAGTCCGAGATAGAGCGTGTGCGACAGGCCGTGCGTCTGCAGCCGTTCGACCGGCGCCATGGGGAAGGCGGCATCGCGCGCCATCGTGGCCCATTTGGGTGCGAGGAGGGCGGCGAAGGCCAGCAGGATGACGAGCGCCGGGCGCATCAGGTCACGAATCCGACGCGGCCGTTGCAGCAAGATCATCGTGGCCACCGCGCCCAGCGTCAGCGCGAATCCCATCAGGCCGATCGACTCGCGGACCAGCGTCACGACGGCGAGTGCCGCGATCCCGCCACCGATCCAGGCCCAGCCGCTGCGGGTCGCGATGGCGAGCGGCAGCAGGCCGGCCAGGCTCACCATGCCGATGAAGGCCCAGTGCGGCGAGGTCCCCATCCAGCCGAGGAACTCCGCCGGCCCCAGCGCCAGCACGACGATCGAGGCGATCCAGGCCCGCCGCGAGAAGAGCAGCCCCGCCAGGGCCACGAGCCCGATCGTGTTGAGGAGCGTGCTGAGACGCGCCACGTCGACCAGGGTTGCGCGCTTGCCCGTCAGTCCCGCCCAGGCGTTGAGCAGCAGGGCGTGACCCGGATCGTCCGCGATGGCGCGCTCGGAGATCGGGATCAGCCGGCCGTCCTCGCACACCGCCAGCCAGGCGCCGCGCTCGACGGTGCACTGGCTGCTGTCGAGCCAGACATTGGTGGCCCGCCAGTCGGACGGCATGATGTCGGGCATGTAGCCATACCGCCGGACATCCTCGAAGGTCCGCGCGAACGGTCCCCATACCAGCCCCGCCACGCAGACGGCGAACGCCAGCCACTTCAACGCCGATGTCATCCGGACTCGCCAACTCCCCTGCGGACCCTGTTCGGTCCGCCGCGGAACATCCCCGACCGGCGCGTGAATGCCAAGCGATTGCGCGCTAGGATCGGAGCATGTCGATCAAACGCCTGGTGGCGGTCTTGTCGATCCTGGCCCTGTCGCCCGGCTGCGAAACGCGGGCCGAACGCGAGGCGGCATTCGACGCCGAACTCCGCGCCATGGCGGGCGCGACCGAGGCCGGGCTACTCGGCAGCATGGGCCGCATCCCCGACAACAGCTACCAGCTCGAGGATGGAACCAGGATTCTGCAATGGCGCTGGGACACGTCCTATATCGATCCGGGCATGCCGCCGATGTACCAGCGCTTCGGCGGCTGGGGATGGGGTTGGGGCGGCGGCGTCTGGATCCCGATGGGTGGCTTCCCGCCGACCCTGGTCCGCCAGAGCTGCATCGTCGAATGGACGATGGTGGCGGGCCAGGCGCGGGGCTATCGCTGGCAGGGTGCGGGCTGCCAGAAGGTGAAGCCGTGAAGCGGTCTTACCAGTAGGTCGGAACGCCGTAATATTTGTCGACCTGGCGGCCGTAGTCCGGCGTCCAGCTGAACGACTCCGCGTCGTCGTAGGTCGGCGCGCCTTCCAGGACCTTGCGGTCGAGCGCCACGACATAGCCGCCCCTGCGCTCGTCGTACTTCAGCGTCGACCAGGGCAGGGGATGATGCTTCTCGCCGACACCGAGGAAACCGCCGAACGACATGACGGCGTAGATCGCGCGGCCGCTCACCTTGTCGATCATGATGTCCTCGACGGTGCCGAGCCGATCACCCTGGAGATTGTAGACGTCGGTGCCGGTGACACGCTCGGCGGCGATCAGGTTGCGGGGCGTCAGGGTAAGGTCGGTCATCGCTTTCTCCTGTTCACTGGGTGGGGGTGCCTGAGGAACGCAGGCTCGCCCGGCCAGTTGCGGAAGGTCGCGAAGACTTCACATGGCGACGCGCCTCATTCGGCCGCCTTGCGCAGCCGCTCGCCGACGGCGGCAACCATCGCCTCGTAGGAGGACAGGTCCCTGGCCCCGCCGGCACGTGGCAGGGCACTGTAGCGCAGGCGGCCGAAATCCGTCAGGCGCGCGACGCCGGCATCGACCTCGACGAGAGCGAGGGACTTCAGGCGCATGAGGTCCCGCGGCGCCAGGTCCTTCATCGGGGAAATGCCCAAGGCGACACGGCGCAGGGTCACTTCCTCGTTGGGACTGAGTGGTGCATCCAGGCTGCGTGACATCGTCTTCCCCTCACGGAACTAGAGACCCGTTGCGGTCTGGAGGGCAAGCGCAACAGGCCGCATCCGTGGTGCGGTTTCTCCTCTGAAAGTCAACTAGCGCACGGAAGCGGCAATGACGTGACGCCGCCTGTGACCTTGCTGCGACCGCCGGGGATTGGTTGCACAGCCCCGGCGCCCGGCCTCACTCGGCGGCGCGGACGCCGTGAGTGACAGCCTGCTGAGTCGGCGCGATGCCCTTCATGGTGCCGCCGTAGCGGTCGGTGAAGGCGGTCGTGTCGATCTCCGCGAGATCGATCTCGCGGTTGAGGACGCGCTCCTTCCACTTCAGCAGCGCAGGGTGCGCGTCCTGGAACTCGGGCATCACTTCCTTCGCGAACAGCTCCAGCGATTCGCAGATGTCCTCGTGGCGGTTCTTGCCGGCCTGGTTCAGCAGCACGACCTGGTCGATGTTCGACTCCTGGAACTTCTTCAGCTTGCGCCGGATCGTGTCGGGCGAGCCGATCAGGCCGCCGCGCAGCGAGGCCGCGTGCTGCTCCGGGTTGGCCTTCTTCCACTTCTCGTACTCTTCCCACATGTTGACCGTGCCGGCGGGCGGCCGGCGCCGGTCGGCCGACTGGCCGTAGAAGCGCAGCGCGAACTGGAAGAACGTGTCGCCGTCGGCCCGGGCGCGCGCCTCCTCGTCCGTCTTCGCGCACATGAAGAAGCTGACCAGTGCGATGTTGGGATTGCTCTTGTAGTCGGCGAGCTTCTTCTGCCGCTTCACGAAGGCGTTGTAGTAGGCGTGCACCCAGGCATGCGCGGCATCGGCCGAGACGAACTGGAAGCCGAGCGCGCCCATGCCCCATTCGCCGGCCTTGGTCAGCGTCTGCAGCTGCGAGCAGGCGACCCAGAGCGGCGGGTGCGGCTTCTGCAGCGGCTTCGGCACGACCATGCGCAGCGGGATGTTCCAGGTCTTGCCCGCATGCTCGCTCGGCCCGTCCTTGAACATCGGCATGATGGCGCGGACCGCTTCCTCGAAGATCTCGCGCTTGTTCTCCATGGTGACGCCGAACGGCTCAAGTTCGGTGATCGACGCGCTCTCGCCCATGCCGAACTCGCAGCGCCCGTTCGACAGAAGGTCGAGCGTCGCCACCCTCTCCGCGACCCTCGTCGGATGGTTGGTCGTCACCTGGAAGATGCCGTGTCCGAGGCGGATGTTCTTCGTGCGCTGGCTGGCCGCCGCGAGGAAGGACTCAGGGGAGGGCGAGTGGGAATACTCTTCGAGGAAGTGATGCTCGACCTGCCACGCATGGTCGTAGCCCAGCCGGTCCGCCAGCTCGACCTGGTCGAGCGCGTTCTGGTAGAGCCGATGCTCGTCGCCGGGCGCCCACGGGCGGGGCAGCTGCAGCTCGTAGAAGATGCCGAACTTCATGGTGCTTCCTCCTTTTGGGGAAGAGCATGACGCGGATTTGCGCGGACGCAATGGGCGCCAACCGAACAATGAAATGGGGGCCAGGGCGGGCAGAGCTACAATATCTGCCCTTGCGCGGTATTATAGTACCTCTTCCGAGGTCCGCGAATTTCCTTACGTTTGATTCGTTTATTGCATCTGTTTCATTTATCGCCGGATTTGGCTCGTTTCAGCGGCCTGCCGAACCGAGCACAGGTCATCATATCACATGGTTCAGCAGCTGCGCAGCTCCCGGATCCGGGACCTCCCCGACGCCTTCGTTCCGGCCCGTGCGGAACGCCGGGCTGCAAGATGTCGTTTCGCTGAAGACCATCGCCTCTTGCCGCGGGTTCAGCGGCCCGTCGTAAAGTAGAACCGCGATACGACCGGGAGGTGATCGGAGAAATTCATCTTCATCGCCTTGAACAGGAGCTGGCGGTCGGGCGTGCTGAGGCTTTCGAGATGCTCGAAGAGGCGCCACTGTATGACAACGCCCTTGTCCTTGGCAGCCTTGGCCGCGTCCCGTGTATTCGTGATCAGGTGCAGGTCCAACCGACTGCCCGCAGCGCCCGACTTGTTGAGCCGAGCGATGTGGGTGATCTCCCCACTGGGATTGATGGCGCGGAAGCTGAGCTTCTTTTCCTTCTCCATCTCCTTGAACACTTTCCATTCCGACTCGTCCGGTACGGCGTTCCAGTCGCCGAATATCAGCACGTCCTGGTCGAAATGCTCGGCGGGCGAATCGAGCCAGTCGGCCAAACGCCGGGCGGCTTCCTCTCGCTGCCGTACGCCGCCGCGGCCTGAGTAACCCTTGGGCGGCATCTGGCTTTTCAAGTGCACGCCTACGAGTTCGAAATCGAAGCCTTCGCGACCCGGTTTGTCGGATAGCGCTTCGAAATAGCCCCAGAGTGGGCGTCGCGGAAATATCTCGTGCTTTCGGCCATCCTCGGCGACGGTCAGGGGATTGTCGGTGAACAACTCCGCAGGATCGCGCTTGAGGCGCACCCAGTCACGGTCCCAGAGAAGTACGACACGCTGCTGGCCACCGGTGGTGCCGTAGTGGGTGGAGTAGAAACCGACGTTGCGCTCTCTCAAGACCTTGACGACGGCATCGAGCGCGCCGTCCTCGGCGATCTCGGTCAGAACGAAGATGTCACCGTTGATGGCGGCCATCACTTCGGTAATCGCCTCGACCCGGCGGTCGTCCTGATGGTCGAACCAGCGAATGTTCCAGGAAACGATGTCCAGAAAACGATCTGTCCCACGGAATCGTTCAGGCACCATATTCGAGGCCGCGAGCAGGCGGCCGATGTTGTCGGGTACGTCGCCGCGGTCGAAAAACTCAAGCTTCGGTGTGATCTTGCCGCGGCCCGCAGTCTTGCGCTTTGCTGCAACCTTCTTTCTGGCCATGTTCACTACCCTTCGTTGAGTGAAGACATACACTCAATTTAGCATGGCCCATGCGCATTGACCATCTGTTGCGGGTGGTGAAATGGAAAAGAGCACCTTTCAGTTGTGTAGCGCCTTGCGCAAGAACCGCTACTCCGCCGCTGCCTTCATCGCTTCCGGGTTGCGCCATTGATGGAGCAGGTCGGCTTCCTTCTTCTTCGCCTTCGCGAGATGCGCGTCCTTTACGTGGCCGTAGCCGCGGATGTCGTCGGGGATGCTCGCGAGCTTGATCGCCAGAGCGTGGTTCTGGGCTGAGAGGCCGGCCAGCAGTTCGGCGATGAGCGCCTCGTAGTCGGCGATCAGTTTGCGCTCGGTCTTGCGCTCCTCGGTGTAGCCGAACACGTCGAACTTCGTGCCGCGCAGGCCCTTGAGCTTCGCCAGCATCCGGAAGGCGGGCAGCATCCAGGCGCCGAACTCCTGCTTGATCAGCTGGCCGGTCTGCGGGTCGCGGCTGGAGAAGAGCGGCGGGGCGAGGTGGAACTTGAGCTTGTAGTCGCCCTCGAACTGCCTGTTGAGGCCGGCCTGGAAAGCGGCCTCGCTGTAGAGCCGCGCCACCTCGTACTCGTCCTTGTAGGCGAGCAGCTTGGCGTAATAGAGGGCGACGGCCTCCGCGAGGCCGGTCTGGCCGATCTTCTGTTCGGTGGCGCGGACCTTGTCGACCAGCGCCTTGTAGCGCTGCGCGAGGGCCGCGTTCTGGTAGCCGGTCAGGTGCTTCGTGCGCGAGGCCACGATCTCGTCGAGCGTCTTCGGCTGCGTGCGCGTGAAGGCTAGGACGTTGGCCCTGGTCTCCTTCGGCGCGACCATCTTCTCGACCGCCGCGCGGTCGTGGGCGGCGCGGCGGCCCCAGCGGAAGGCGGCGAGGTTCATCGGCACCGCGGCGCCGTTCAGCTCGATGGCCTGCTCGATCGACTCGTGGGCGAGGGGGATCAGGCCCTTCTGGTAGGCATAGCCCAGCACGAACATGTTGGTGGCGATCGAATCGCCCATCAGCGCCGTGGCGATGCCGGTGGCATCGAGGAACTCGACCGCATCGGCGCCCGCCGCCGCCTCGACCGAGAGCTTCAGCGTATTGGTCGGGAAGGAGAGGTCGGGATGGCGCGTGAACTCGCCGGTGATGGTCTCGTGCGTGTTGACCACGGCGCGCGAGACGCCGGGCTCCAGCGCCGCCAGCGCGCTGGGGCTGGCGCTGACGACCAGGTCGCAGCCCAGCAGCACGTTGGCGCCGCCGGCGGCCAGGCGCACGGCGTGCAGCGCCTCGGGGCTGGCGCCGATCCGGACATGGCTGATCACCGCGCCGCCCTTCTGCGCCATGCCGAGCTGGTCGAGCACGGTCGCGCCCTTGCCCTCGATATGGGCCGCCATGCCCATGATGGCGCCGATGGTCACGACGCCAGTGCCGCCGATGCCGGTAATGAGGACGCCATAGGGGTGCGCCTCGACCGACGGCAGCGCCGGCGCGGCCGGCATTTCGGGCTCGGCGGGCTTTGCCGCGGCGTCGGCCTTCTTCGCCGTGGCCGCCTTGCCCTTGCGCAGCGATCCGCCCTCGACGCTCACGAACGAGGGGCAGAAGCCGTTCTGGCAGGAGAAGTCCTTGTTGCAGGACGACTGGTCGATGGCGCGCTTGCGGCCAAACTCGGTCTCGACCGGCACGACCGAGAGGCAGTTCGACTTCACCGAGCAGTCGCCGCAGCCCTCGCACACCGCCTCGTTGATGAACAGGCGCTTGTTGGGATCGGGGAAGGTGCCGCGCTTTCTGCGGCGGCGCTTCTCGGCAGCGCAGGTCTGGTCGTAGATCAGGACCGACACGCCCTTGTAGTCGCGCAGCTCCCGCTGGACCTCGTCTAGCTGGTCGCGGTGATGGAAGCTGACATGCGGCGCCCATTCGGTGCCGACCGGGTACTTGTCGGGCTCGTCGCTCACCAGCGCGATGCGGCGCACGCCCTCGGCATAGACCTGCTGGCTGATCGTCCAAGGATGGACGTTGCCGTCGTGCGGCTGGCCGCCGGTCATGGCGACGGCATCGTTGTAGAGGATCTTGTAGGTGATGTTGGTGTTGGTCGCGACCGCGTGCCGGATCGCGAGATAGCCCGAATGGAAATAGGTGCCGTCGCCCAGGTTCTGGAAGACGTGCGGCATGTCGGTGAAGTGGCTGGCGCCGACCCAGGGCGCGCCCTCGGCGCCCATGTGGGTGAAGGTCTTGGTGTTGCGCTCCATGCCGATCGCCAGCGTATGGCAGCCGATGCCGGCCATCGCCATCGAGCCGTCGGGCACCTTGGTCGAGCTATTGTGCGGGCAGCCGGAGCAGAAATAGGGGACGCGGGCGAGGCCGGCCTCGTTGCGCACCTGGCGGCCGACGCGACGCTTCAGCGCCTCGAAGCGCTCCTTCGTGCGGCTGCTGAGCGAGTCGAGGCCGAAGCGGGCGACGATGGCCGAGGCGATCTCGTAGGGCGTCAGTTCGCCGTCGGTCTTGAGGAGAGGCTGGCCGCGCTCGTCGGTCTTGCCGACCACGGTCGGGCGGCGGTCGGCCGGGGCGTTGAACAGCGCTTCCTTGAGCTGCTGCTCGATCAGGTTGCGCTTCTCCTCGATGACCAGGATCTCGCGCTTGCCCGCGGCGAAGGCGGTGGCGCCCTCGGTCTCCAGCGGCCAGACCATGCCGACCTTGTAGATCGCGAGGCCGAGCCGCTCGGCTTCCGCGTCGGTGATGCCCAGCTCGTCCAGCGCCTGGCGCACGTCGAGATAGGACTTGCCGACGGTGACGATGCCGAAGCGGGCGTCGGGCCGGCCGAGCATCGGCCGGTCGAGCTTGTTGGCCCGCCAGTAGGCGAGTGCGGCCGGCTGCTTCACCGTGACGACGCGGCGCTCCTGGCCCAGCCAGTCGTCGGGCCAGCGGATATGCACGCCGTCGGGCGGCAGCACGAAGTCGGTGGGGGTGTGGATCTCGACCCGGTGCGGGTCGATATAGACCGAGGCCGAGCTGTCGACGGTCTCGCTCAGCACCTTGAAGGCGACCCACAGGCCCGAATAGCGCGACATCGCGAAGGCGTGCAGGCCCCAGTCGAGATATTCCTGGACGCCGGCCGGATGGATGACCGGCATGCCGGCCGACATGAAGGCGGGCTCGCTCTGATGGGCGACGGTCGAGGACTTCGCCATGTGGTCGTCGCCGGCGAGGGCCACGACGCCGCCGTGCTTCGACGTGCCGGCATAGTTGGCGTGCTTGAAGACGTCGCCCGAGCGGTCGACGCCCGGGCCCTTGCCGTACCACATGCCGAACACGCCGTCGTAGCGGGCGCCGGGGTAGAGGTGGATCTGCTGGGTGCCCCACAGGGCGGTCGCGGCCAGGTCCTCGTTGGTGCCGGGCTGGAACTCGATATGGCTCTTCTTGATGAACTTCTTGGCCTGCCACAGCGCCTGGTCGAAACCGCCCAGAGGGGAGCCGCGATAGCCTGAAATGTAGCCGCCGGTGTTCAGGCCGGCCGCGACGTCGCGCTGGCGCTGCATCATGGGGAGGCGCACAAGCGCCTGCGTCCCGGTCAGGTAAACGCGTCCACATTCCAGTACGTACTTGTCGTCCAGGGTCACCGCGAGGGACATGGCAACCTCCCTGACATTTCCATATGGGAACGGTAGCGACGTTTGCACGGGGCAGGCAATGCGGAAGGCGAAGGCGGCCGAAAAACGACGGTTTACGTCGGGCCGGAGCGTTGACGGCGCGTTGCCGTTTCAAGGCGCCGCGCCCGCGTGAAATCTTGTGAGCGGCTGGCACCCGGTAAGCCGCAGGGGGCTATGCACGTGACCCATTGCCCGTCGTCCCGACCGGAGCGAAGCGGAGTGGAGGGACCTCTCTTCCCCGGTTTGACGGCTCCAAGTGAAAAAAGGTCTCTCCACTCCGCGCTGCGCGCTACGGTCGAGACGACGGAAAAATTCCTATGCGATCGTCCTGCCCTGTGACGGAGGAGGCCTTCTGAGAGAAGACAGGATGAGAACGGGCAGGTTCATCCTCACCGGGGCGCCGGGGGCGGGGAAGACGGCGGTGGTGCGGCAGCTCGAGGTCGACGGTTTCGCCGTGGTCGAGGAGGCGGCGACCGACGTGATCGCGCTCGAACAGGCCCGCGGCATAGCCGAGCCGTGGACCGATCCGGGGTTCGCCGACCGGATCGTGGCGCTGCAGCGGCAAAGGCGGCTAGCCGCGACCGGAGAACTGCAGTTCCACGACCGGTCCGCTTTCTGCACCGAGGCGCTGGCGACGTTCCTCGGGCATCCGGTCTCGGACCGGCTGCGTAACGAGATCGAAGACTTGAAGCGCACGGGCTTCTACCAGCGCCGCGTATTCTTCGTGCGCCTGATGGGCTTCGTCGAGCCCACGGCGGCGCGGCGGATCGGGCTGGAGGAGGCCAGGCGCTTCGAGGCGGTCCATGAGCGCGTCTACCGCGCGCACGGGTTCGAGCTGGTGCGGGTCGAGCCCGGAAGCGTGGTAGAGCGGGTGGCTGCGGTTCGGCGCGCGCTCTAGGGCGGGCCCTCTAGTCACGTACCGGGTCGCGCCCCATATCGAGGGCGATGCAGGGAGTTTGTGGATGAACGTTGTGCTGGGCGATCTGCCGACCTGGAATCTGGCCGACCTCTATTCCAGTCCGGCCGGCACGGATCTCGCCTCCGACCTGAAGCGTGCGGCGGCCGAGGCCGAGGCCTTTGCAAAGGATTACGAGGGCAGGATCGTCGGCCTCGACGGCAAGGCGCTCGGCGGGGCGGTCGTGCGGCTGGAGGCGATGAGCGACCTGCTGGGGCGGATCGGCTCCTACGCCCAGCTCTATTCCGCCCAGGACCAGGCCGACCCCGAGCGCAACCGTTTCGCCCAGGACATTTCCGAGAAGCTGAACGAAATCGGCTCGAAGCTGCTGTTCTTCCGGCTGGAGATCAACAAGATCGAGGACGCCGACCTCGCCGAGAAACTGAAGGCGCCGGAACTCGCCAAGTACGCGCCTTGGCTGCGCGACGCGCGCCTGTTCCGGCCGCACCAGCTCTCCGACGAGTTGGAGAAGTTCCAGCACGACCAGTCGGTGGTCGGCAGCAGCGCCTGGTCGCGCCTGTTCGACGAGACGATCGCGCGGCTGCGCTATCCGTTCGGCAACGAGATGCTGACCGAGCCGCAGATTCTCGACAAGCTGTCGAACAAGGACGCCGCGGTGCGCAAGGAAGCCGCGAAGTCGTTCGGCAAGGTCCAGGGCGAGAACATCGCGGTCTTCTCCCTGATCACCAACACGCTGATCAAGGACAAGGAGATCGACGATCGCTGGCGGAAATATCCTCGCCCGCAATCGTTCCGCAACCTCGCCAACGTGGTCGAGGACGAGGTCGTCGACGCGCTCGCGGCCTCGGTCAAGGCGGCCTATCCGAAGCTCTCGCACCGCTACTACAAGCTGAAGGCCAAATGGTTCGGCGTCGCGACCATGCCCTACTGGGATCGCAACGCGCCGCTGCCGGAGCATGACGACCGCACGATCCCGTGGCCCGAGGCCGAGAAGATCGTGCTCGATGCCTACAATGCCTTCTCGCCGGAACTGGCGGATGTCGGACGCAAGTTCTTTGGCACCGGCTGGATCGATGCGCCGGCGCGGCCGGGCAAGTCGCCGGGCGCCTTCGCCCATCCGACGGTGCCGTCGGCACATCCCTATCTGCTGCTGAACTACCAGGGGAAGGTGCGGGACGTCATGACGCTCGCCCACGAGCTGGGCCATGGCGTGCACCAGGTGCTGGCGGCCAAGCAGGGCCCGCTGATGGCCGACACGCCGCTCACCCTCGCAGAGACCGCCTCGGTGTTCGGCGAGATGCTGACCTTCCAGTCGCTGCTCAAGACCGCACCCGACGAGAAGACGCGCAAGGCGATGCTGGCCGGCAAGGTCGAGGACATGCTGAACACCGTGGTGCGCCAGATAGCGTTCTACGATTTCGAGTCGCGGATCCACGCCGCGCGGCGCGAGGGCGAGCTGACGCCCGACGCGATCGGCGAGATCTGGATGGCGGTGCAGAAGGAGAGCCTCGGGCCGGCCTTCACCTTCGACGACGAGTACAGGCACTACTGGTCGTACATCGGCCACTTCATCCACTCGCCGTTCTACGTCTACGCCTACGCGTTCGGCGACTGCCTCGTGAACTCGCTCTATGCCGCCTATCAGGCCAAGCCCGACGGTTTCCAGGAGAAGTATCTCGACATGCTGCGCGCGGGCGGCGTGAAGCGGCACAAGGAACTGCTGGCGCCGTTCGGCCTCGACGCCTCCGACCCGGCCTTCTGGGACAAGGGCCTCGACGTGATTTCGGGCTTCATCGATGAACTCGAGAAGCTTTAGCGTGGTCTCGGCGCCAAAACACCTCATGCTGAGGAGGCCGCATCGCGGCCGTCTCGAAGCATGGGAACGCGCACCCCGATCTTTGCCCACCCTTCGAGACGCGACCCTGCGGGCCGCTCCTCAGGGTGAGGTGATTTTGTAAGCGTCATGGCCTCTGACGAAAGCGATTCCCTCGGCGGGCGGCTCGGGCGCTATGCGCGGGTCGGCACGTCGGTCGGCGGGCTGGCGGTCAAGCTGGCGGGCCAGCGCTATCTCGGCTTCGGCCTCGACCGCGACAAGCATGCCGGCGAGCTGAAGGCGGCGTTGGGCGGGCTGAAGGGCCCGCTGATGAAGGCGGCGCAGCTGCTCGCCACCATCCCCGATGCGCTGCCGCCGGAATATGCCCGCGAGCTGGCGCAGCTGCAGGCCAACGCACCCGCCATGGGCTGGGCCTTCGTGCGCCGCCGCATGGCCTCGGAGCTCGGCCCCGACTGGCAGGCGAAGTTCGCGCGCTTCGACAGGGAGGCGTCGTTCGCCGCCTCGCTGGGGCAGGTGCACCGGGCAACGCTCCTCGACGGACGCGAGGTGGCGGCCAAGCTCCAGTATCCCGACATGTCGTCGGCGCTGGAGGCCGATCTCAACCAGCTCAAGGTCGTGTTCGCCATCGGCCAGCGCTTCGATCCGGCGATCCGTACCGACGAGATCCATGCCGAGATCGCCAACCGGCTGCGCGAGGAACTTGACTATCGCCGCGAGGCCCGGCACGCGGCGCTCTACAGCCACATGCTGCGCGACGAGGCCCAGGTGCATGTGCCCGGCGTCGTCGCCTCCCATTCGACCGAGCGGCTGCTCACGATGGACTGGCTCAACGGCGCGCCGCTGATGGACTGGAAGACGCGCTCGCAGGAGGAGCGCGACGCGCTGGCCATCGCCATGTTCCGTGCCTGGTACGTGCCGTTCTATTTCTACGGCACGATCCACGGCGATCCGCATCTTGGCAACTATTCGGTGCGACCGGACGGTTCGGTGAACCTGATGGACTTCGGCTGCATCCGCATCTTCCCGCCGCGCTTCGTGCGCGGCTCGATCGAACTCTACCGCGCGCTGATGGCCGACGACGAGGCGCGCGCGGTCGCGGCCTACGAGGATTGGGGCTTTACCGGTCTCAGCCGGGAGACGATCGCGGTCCTCAACCGCTGGGCCGCCTTCCTCTATGGGCCGCTGATGGACGACCGCCCCCGGCGACTGACCGAGGGCATGGCCGACGGCTACGGCCGCGAGATGGCGCAGAACGTGTTTGGCGAACTGCGCAAGATGGGCGGCGTGCGGCCGCCGCGCGAGTTCGTGTTCATGGACCGCGCCGCCATCGGCCTGGGCTCGGTGTTCATCCACCTGCGTGCCTCGATCAACTGGCATCGACTGTTCGAAGGCATGATCGAGGGCTTCGACATGGACGCACTGGCGGAGCGCCAGGCCCTCGCGCTGAAGGAAGTCGGGCTGGCGTGAAGGTTCTCGTGACGGGTTCCTCGGGCTGGCTCGGTCAGACCCTGGTGCCGAGACTCGCGCGCGACGGACACGAGGTGGTGGGCCTCGATCCGCAGCCGGGCGCCACGACGACGGTCGTGGGCTCGGTCGTCGACCGCGCGCTCGTGCATCGTGTCATCCGGGACGAAGGCATCACCGCCATCGTGCATGCCGCGGCGCGCCACAAGCCGCATATCGAGACGCACGACAATTCCGAGTTCGTCGCCGTCAACGTGCAGGGCACCTTGAACCTGCTGGAGGAGGCCGTGGCGCCGGGCTCGGCCGTCGACCGCTTCGTCTTCACCTCGACGACCTCGCTCATGATCTCGCAGGAGATCCGCGACGGTAAGGCGGGCGGGGCGAGGGAGGCGGTGTGGATCGACGAGACCATGGCTCCGCTCCGGCCGCGCAACATCTACGGCGTCACCAAGCTCGCGGCCGAGGAGCTGTGCCGCCTGTTCAATCACCTGCATCGGCTGCCCGTTCTCGTCCTCCGAACGTCTCGGTTCTTCCCGGAGGAAGACGACATGGCGCACGCCATCGCCCAGTCGGGCGAGAACACCAAGGCCAACGAGTTCCTGTTCCGCCGCCTCAGCGTCGAGGATGCGGCCGAGGCGCATGTCGTGGCGCTGGCGAAGGCGAGGGAAGTCGGCTTCGACACCTTCATCGTTTCGGCGCCGACGCCGTTCCACCGCGAGGATTGCCGCGACCTGATCGCCGACGCGCCCGCCGTGGTCGCCCGCCTGTTCCCGGAGTATCGCGCGCTCTACGAGCGGCGCGGCTGGACGATGTTCGACACGATCGACCGTGTCTACGATTCCTCGAAGGCGGAGCGCGTCCTGGGCTTCAGGTGCCGCACGGACTTTCGCGCCATCCTCGCCGGGTTACGATAGCGGCAACCGGATCCGCGCCTCGGCGTTACGTCGGCATGCGCACCAACATTTCCAAGAGGCTTCTGTCGGCGGCAGTGCTCGTCTCCGTCACGGCTGCTCTGTCCGGATGCGGCGCCGTGGCCCTGCCTGTCAGAGTGACCAGCGCGACTGCCAAGGTGGTGCCCGTTGCCGGCGACGTCGTCGCCTATCCGCTCGACAAGACCGCCGACGCGATCGACTAACCGCGTACCCTGGGCATCATGATGAGGTCCCAGGGGCTCGGCACGTCGCCGTGTGGGACCCAGACCAGGGCGGGTGCATTCAGGGCGAAGGCCTTGTGGAGGGCGTCCTCCAGTTGCTTCGCATCGAATGCCTTGAATGAGGCGATGCCGAAGGACTCGGCCAGCTTTGCGAAGTCCGGGTTCTGCAGGTCCGAGGCGATCAGCCGGTTGCCGTAGCGCTCCTGCTGGATGCGCTTCACGTTGCCGAAGGCGCCGTTGTCGAACACGACGACGACCACCGCGAGATTGTGCCGGGCGGCGGTCGCGAGCTCGCCGACCTGGTACATGAAGCCGCCGTCGCCGGCGATCGCCAGCACCTTGCGGTCGGGCATCGCAGCCTTGGCGCCCAGCGCCGTGCCGAAGCCCCAGCCGAGATTGTCCTGATAGCCCGGAGACAGGAAGGTGCGCGGCTTCTCGACGGGCAGCGCCACGCGCGAGGCGAAGCCCATCTGCGAGACCTCGTCGACGAAGATACCGTCTTCCGGCAGGGCGTTGCGGATCGCCTTCAGGAACGAGACTTGCGGCTCGAGCCTCGACAGGCGCTCGGCCAACCAGGCGCGATGGCCGTCGAGCTCTTCCGCGCGTGAGGCGCGCTTGCGGTTGTGGCGGGCGAGGGCCGCGATCAGCGCGCGAAGCTGCGGGGCGGCGTCGCCCACGAGGGCGACGTCGGGTTTGCGGAAGCGCTCCGGCTCGTCGGGATCGATGTCGACCCGCACCACCTTGAGCCTGTCGTCGATGCCCCAGCTGCCGTTCTGGATGAAGAAGCGCGTGCCGACCGCGAGGACGGCATCGGCGTCCTTCCATAGGCGATGGCCGACCGGCATGTCGACGGCGAGCCGGTGCGAGGAGGGGACGATGCCGCGCCCGCGGCGGTAGGAGCTGACCGGCGCCTCCAGCATCTCCGCGAGCCTGATGGTCTCGGCGCCGGCATCCATCGCGCCGCCGCCCAGCACGATGATCGGCCGCTCGGCCTGACCCAGGATCTTCGCCGCTGTCTCGACCGCCTCGTCGTCGATCGCCTCGGGCGGCAGCGGGAGCGGCGCATCGGGAATGACCACCTCGCTGCGCCTGGCCCAGGTATCGAGCGCGCATTCCAGCGCCACGGGGCGGGGGCGGCCCGACGTGGCGTGCCAGATCGCCTGGCTCACGAGCGTGGGCGCCTCCTGCGGGCTGCGGATACGCTCGGCCCACTTGGTGATGTGGCGCATCAGGCCCAGCTGGTCGTGGATCTCGTGCAGGTGGCCATGGCCGCGGTCGATGTCGGCCTGCGGGATCTGGCCGATCAGCCCGATCACCGGCGCGTTCATGCCGTAGGCGGTGAGAAGGGCGGCGCCGGCATTGAGCAGGCCGGGACCGGGCACGACCCCAAAGGCCTGCGGCCTGCCGGTCGCGAGCGCCGCGCCCAGCGCCATGTAGGCCGCCGTCTGCTCGTGGCGCGGATGGATCACGCGCAGCCTGTCGGAAGCATGATAGAAAGCGTCGAACAGCGGATCCTGATGCAGTCCGGGCAGGGCATAGACCGTGTCGAGCCCGTGCCGCAGCAGGGTTTCGACCGTGGCTTCGGCGGTGCTGAGGCGGGGCATGTTGGCTCTCTTCAGGGGACGGCGGGGCGGCGGCGGGAGTGCGATCAGGGCGATGACATGCGGTTGATGTTGTACGCGGTGCTCGCGCTCGGCGCGATGGCCGTCCTCGTGTCGCTGCTGTCGTGGCTGGCCGAGCGCCGCCTGGAGACGCTGGCGGCGACGTACATCACCGGCGATCCTGCAAGGCTTCCAGACGTGCCGGTGGCGCTCGTGCTGGGCGCGGCCCCTATCGGTCCCGAGGGCGGGCCCAACCGCTACTTCGTTTACCGGCTCGATGCCGCGGCCGCGCTCTACAAGGCCGGCAAGGTGAAGTACCTGCTGGTGAGCGGCGACAACAGCCGCCCCGACTACGACGAGCCGACGGCGATGCGCGAGGGGCTGATCAGGCGCGGCGTGCCGGCGGAAGCGATCTATCGCGACTTCGCGGGCTTCCGCACCCTCGACTCGATCCTGCGGGCCGAGAGCGTGTTCGGCCAGACGCGGCTCATCATCGTCTCCCAGCGCTTCCACCTCTCCCGCGCGATCTTCCTCGCCCGCGAGCAGCGGATCGAGGCCTGGGGCTTCGAGGCGCAGGACGTGACGCGCGCCTACAGCCTCGTCACCGAACTGCGGCGCTACCCGTCAGCGTTGCGCGCCTATGCCGACGTCTGGTTCGACACGCCGCCAAAGTACACCGGCGCCCGCATCGTCATCGGGAAAGATCCGCCGAACTAGTGTCTTTCCGCTTCAAGTCGACCCGCACCGCCTCATCCTGAGGAGCGGCCGCAGGCCGCGCCTCGAAGGATCGGCAATAGGCGCGGTGCTCGTACCCATGCTTCGAGACGCGCTCCTGTGGAGCGCTCCTCAGCATGAGGTTGGTGTTGTGATTCGATCGTAATCGGAAGGACCCTAAAGCGGATGAAGCTTGGCTTGGAACCCGTCGTCCTGAGCGGAGCGCAGCGTAGTCGAAGGACCTCTTTTCGCTTCGGCGAATCGTGCGCCGGAAAAGAGGTCCTTCGACTACACCGTCCTTTGGACGGCTCCGCTCAGGACGACGACTTATCCTGAACTAACGCGGCTTCGGCGCGTCCTTCGAGTTCGCCCAGTCGCGGAACTCGGGCACCGGGGAGACGACCGGCCGGCCGGCGAAGTGATTGTCGAGGTTGCGGCAGACGAGGTCGGTCATGCGGCGCTGGGCGTGCTCCGTGCCGCCGCCGAAATGCGGCGTCATCACCAGCCTGTCGAGTTCGAGCAGCTCGGTGCCGGTGTACGGCTCCTCGTCGAACACGTCGAGGGCGGCGCCCTCGATGACGTCGTTGCGCAGCGCATAGGCCAGGGCCGCCTCGTCGACCGCCCAGCCGCGCGAGATGTTGACCACGTGGCCGCGCGGGCCCAGCGCCTTCAGCACCTCGGCATTGATGATGTGCCGGTTGGAGGCGTCCGAGCGCAGGCAGACGATCAGGTAGTCGCACCAGGCTGCTAGCGCCATCACGTCGGGGAAGTACGGGAAGTCGACGTCGCTGCGCCGGTTGCGGTTGCAGTAGCCGATCTCGACGTCGAAGCCTTTCAGGCGCCGGGCGACCTCCAGGCCGATGGCGCCGAGGCCCAGGATGCCGACCCTGCCACCGGTCAGGCCGGCGATCGGGCCAAAACGGTTGGGGATGCGCTGCTTCCACTCACCGCGGCGGATCATCTTGTCGGCGCGCACCAGGCGGCGCGTCGAGGCGAGCAGGATGCCGACCGCGAGTTCGGCGACGTCGGGTGCATTGGCGTCGGCGCCGTGGGTGACCATGATGCCGCGCCGGCGGGCCGCCTCGAGATCGACCCGCTCGTAGCCCGTGCCGTAGCAGCAGAACAGCGAGAGCCTCGGCAGGGCCGCCATCATGGCGTCGGAAATGCCGACGCTGCCGGTGCTGACGATCGCCTGCACGGTGGCCGCCGTGCCGGCCGGGATGTCGGCGACCGTGGGGGTGGGATTGGCCATCTGCCCGACGATCCGGCAGCGCTCGCCGAACGCGGCGAGCGTCGCCTTCGTGAAATGGAAGCCGGTCAGGATGTGGGGTTGGTCGGGCATGGTCGAGCCGTAGCACGGGACACGGGAACGGTTAAGCCGAGGGCGTCCGCGCGGCGAAAAACCGGCTTGGCAAAGAACGGATCGCTGTGCGATGGTGCGGTGCAGCGTCCCGCCGCGTTCAAACGGATCAGTAGCGCTCCATGAAAATCGCCCCATGAAAATCGCCATTGTCAAAGAACGCCGACCCCACGAAACCCGTGTGGCCGCCACTCCCGAGGCGGTCAAGAAGCTGAAGGCGCTGGGCGCGGAGGTCACGATCGAGGCGGGCGCCGGAACGGCTGCCGCCTATACCGACGAGGCCTATGCCGAGGCCGGCGCGACCATCGTGCCGGATGCGGCCGCGGCCTTCGCCGCCGGCGACATCGTCTTCAAGATCCAGCGGCCGATGGCGGCGGAGGAAGGGCTCGACGAGCTCGGCCTGCTGCGCCAGGGGCAGACCCTGATGTCCCCCCTGGGGGCGCTCACCAACCCCGAGCTCGTCCAGGCGCTGGCCTCGCGCGGCGTGACCTCCTTCGCCCTGGAGCTGATCCCGCGCATCACGCGCGCCCAGTCGATGGACATCCTGTCGTCGCAGGCCAACCTGGCCGGCTACAAGGCCGTGCTGCTGGCGGCGAACACCTTCGGCCGCATCTTCCCGCAGATGATGACGCCGGGCGGCACCCTGGCGCCGTCGCGCAGCTTCATCATGGGCGTGGGCGTGGCCGGCCTGCAGGCGATCGCCACGGCGCGGCGCCTCGGCTCCGTCGTCACCGCGACCGACGTGCGCCCGGCCACCAAGGAGCAGGTCCAGTCGCTCGGCGCCAAGTTCGTGGCGGTCGAGGACGACGAGTTCAAGGCGGCCGAGACGGCCGGCGGCTATGCCAAGCAGATGAGCCCGGAGTACCAGGCCAAGCAGGCGGCGCTGGTCGCCGACCACATCAAGTCGCAGGACATCGTGATCACGACCGCGCTGATCCCCGGCCGCAAGGCGCCGGTGCTGGTCAGCGAGGAGATGGTGAAGACGATGAAGCCCGGCTCGGTGATCGTCGACATGGCGGTCGAGCAGGGCGGCAACTGCCCGCTCTCGGAGTTCGGCAAGGTGGTGGAGAAGTACGGCGTGAAGATCGTCGGGCCAGCGAACTTGCCGGGCGAGCTGCCGACCGACGCCTCGGCGCTGTTCTCGCGCAACCTGCTGAACTTCATCACGCCGATGGTCGACAAGGAGACCAAGGCGCTCACGATCAACCTCGAGGACGAGGTCGTGAAGGGAACGCTGGTGACCCGCGACGGTCAGATCGTGCATCCCTCGCTGACCCAGGCTTAGGAGCGGCCCATGGACGACAAGATCGCAGGCGAGGCCTCCAAGCTCGCGACCCAGGCGCAGGACGTCGCCGGCCAGCTGAAGGCCCTGGCGCAGCAGATCACCGATGCCGCGGCGGCCAGCCCGGTCGCGGTGGCCGACGGCCACATGCCGTTCGTGGCCCTGCTCACCATCTTCGCCCTGTCGTGCTTCGTCGGCTACTACGTGGTCTGGCGGGTGACGCCGGCGCTGCATTCGCCGCTGATGGCGGTCACCAACGCGGTCTCCTCCGTCATCATCGTCGGCGCGCTGCTGGCGGCCGGCCTCAAGGGTCTGGGGGCGGCGCAGCTGTTCGGCTTCATTGCCGTGGCGCTGGCTGCGGTGAACATCTTCGGCGGGTTCATCGTCACGCACCGGATGCTGTCGATGTTCAAGAAGAAGCCGGTCAAGAAGTAGGCGGGAGCAGCAGGGAATGTTCACCCAGGAACTGGCCGCCTACGGCTATCTGATCGCCGCCATCTGCTTCATCATGGCGCTGCGCGGACTGTCCTCGCCCACCACCTCGCGGCAGGGCAACCTGTTCGGCATCGTCGGCATGGTGGTCGCAATCGGCGTCACCGTCCTGTCGCCGGGCGTCCTTTCGCCCTGGCTGATCGTGGCGGGCCTGGTGATCGGCGGTGCGATCGGCACCTTCGTCGCCCTGCGCATCCAGATGACGGCGCTGCCGCAGCTCGTGGCGGCCTTCCATTCGCTGGTCGGTCTCGCGGCGGTGTTCGTCGCGGCGGCGGCCTTCATCTCGCCCGAGGCCTTCGGGCTCGGCGTGCCCGGCAAGATCAAGGTGCAGAGCCTGATCGAAATGGGACTGGGCACCGCCATCGGCGCCATCACCTTCACCGGCTCGGTCGTGGCCTTCGCCAAGCTGCAGGGCCTCGTCTCGGGCTCGCCCCTGGTCTTCAAGGGCCAGCACACGCTGAACGCGCTGCTGGGCATCGCGCTGGTCGTGCTGCTGGTCTGGTTCGCGATGCGCGGCCACACCTCGACCTTCGTGCTGCTGGTGGTGCTGTCGCTGGCGCTGGGCTTCCTGCTGATCCTGCCGATCGGCGGCGCCGACATGCCGGTCGTGGTCTCGATGCTCAATTCCTATTCGGGATGGGCGGCGGCCGGCATCGGCTTCACCCTGGGCAACACGGCGCTGATCGTCACCGGCGCGCTGGTCGGCTCCTCGGGCGCGATCCTGAGCTACATCATGTGCAAGGGCATGAACCGCTCGATCTTCAACGTGATCCTGGGCGGCTTCGGCACCGACAGCGCCGCGGCCGGCGGCCCGGCGGCCAAGAACGACAAGCCGGTCAAGGCCGGCTCGGCCGAGGACGCGGCCTTCCTGATGAAGAACGCGCAGTCGGTCATCATCGTGCCGGGCTACGGCATGGCGGTGGCGCAGGCCCAGCACGCGCTGCGCGAGATGGCCGACCTCCTGAAGAAGGAGGGCGTGCAGGTGCGCTACGCCATCCATCCGGTGGCCGGCCGCATGCCCGGCCACATGAACGTGCTGCTGGCCGAGGCCAACGTGCCCTATGACGAGGTCTTCGAGCTCGACGACATCAACCGCGACTTCGCCTCGACCGACGTTGCCTTCGTGATCGGCGCCAACGACGTCACCAACCCGGCCGCCAAGACCGATCCCAAGAGCGCGATCTACGGCATGCCGATCCTCGACGTCGAGAAGGCGCAGACCGTGCTGTTCGTGAAGCGCGGCATGGCCTCGGGCTATGCCGGCGTCGACAACGAGCTGTTCTTCCGCGACAACACCATGATGCTCTTCGCCGACGCCAAGGTGATGTGCGAGAACATCGTCAAGGCGCTCGAGGGCTCCTCGCATTAGCCAACCGGCGCAAGCCGCGATACCGCCGGGGGAAGGAGCAGAGCCTTCCCCGTCAGAGACCGTCACCATTCATCAGAAGATGCCGTTCGGCTCGCGGTTCGTGAGCGGGACGATAGCGATCGCGATGGCCCTCGGGTTTGCTGCACTCGGCTGGTGGCTGTGGCGTTCATTCGTCCCGACGCGCCCGGTGGCGGCCTATCTGTACGGCATCATTGTCGTCGCGACTGGCGCATTGGGTCTTGGTCTCGCTGTCAGGAATCTGATCTGGCCCGTGCCTTTCGCGATCCAGATCTCCGACAAGGGGATCACGGCCTACCGGGGGCGCTCTCCCGATCACATCCAGTGGTCCGATATCAAAGGGGCTCATGCCGCGCTTGAGGGCAGTCAACGGTTCAGCGTGCCGATCATTGCCCTGGAACTGGTCGATCCTCGATCCTTCTACGCACGGCTGAATGCTGGCCAACCGGCATGGCTGGGGCCGGACACCGGGCTGCGCCCCAAGTACTATCCGCTCGCGTCCATCGGCCTCGACAGGAAGCCGGAGCAGATACTCTTGGCGGTCAATGGGGCCATCCGGCGATGGGGGACGGCCAACCCCGACCCATCCCCCGAAACGCTCTACGGTCCCATCTTCACGCGTCTGCCGGGGCGCGTATCGTTCGCGATCGGGCTGGTGCTGCTCGTTGCGCTATTGACGGCACCCTTCGCCCTTCTCAGTCCGCCGCGTTGGGTCGAGGCGGCTGAGAATTGCGAAGTGCGCAATCGGTACGGTGGTCGGGATTGGAAGCGCGCGAAAACGACGACCGTCACCTGGACGGGACCGTGCGTCGATGGCCGCGCTCAAGGTTTGGGTATCCTCGAATGGTTTCGCGATGGCCGCCTGACGGTGCGCTATTCGGGACAAATGGAAGGAGGTCGGATCACCGGGCGCGGAGAGATGGTGAAGGACGGAGTACGCTACGAAGGCACGTGGAAGAATGACGAGTTGCGCGAGGGAATCGCGACATATCCCGGTGGCCGGCGCTACAGCGGCAAGTGGGACATGGGATTCTGGACGAGAGGCGTACTGACGGTTCCAGGTGGCTATCGCCTCGAGGAGCGCTGGTATCGGGGGCAACTCACGGGCAGAAGCATCGCCCGCGGACCGCAGGGTCAGTACGAAGGCAACTGGACCGACGGCTTTCCCGACGGCGCAGGAGTCTTCGTGACAAGTGACGGTCGGCGCTTTGAAGGACAGTGGCGTAATGGCAAGCCCGTCGATCCGGAATTGGCTCGTCTCCAGGATCAGGAGAGTTGGTATTGCCTGTGGGAAATCACTTCGAGGCGATTCAGCCCCGCAACCGCGAAATGTCGAACCCGGTGATGCCCACAGGAGCAACCTATCGCGCCGTCATCTTCGATATCGGCGGCGCGGTCGATCTGGAGTTCGCCTGGGAGATGGCGCTCGACGGGGCCATTGCCGCGGCCTGCGGGCTGGAAGGCATCCGCGTCGATCCGGCGATGGTCGAGGAAGCGTCCGAGCAGGCGGTGGCCGCCTTCGCGCCCGATGTCGTGCTCCACATGATCGGGACGCTGTGCGGTGGCGAGCCCGCGACCGTGGCGCGCGTGGTGCGTCGGGTCGAGGCGATGACGGGGCAGCTCGATGCCTTCCAGCTCCGGCCGGGGATCGAGGAGCTGCTGAAGCGCCTCAAGGGGCAAGGCCTGGTGCTGGGTGCGGTCGAGCCGCGCTGGGAGCGGCTGGAGCGGGCAGGGATCGCGGGGCTGTTCACCCGTGATCACGACGTCGCGCCGGCCGAATGCATCCTGGTCGGCGACCGGCTCGACAAGGACATCGCGCCGGCCAAAGCATGCGGCATGGCGACCATCCAGTTCAGGAGCGGGCGCTATCGCCGCCAACGTCCCCGCCATGAGGCCGAGACGCCGGACGCGGTCGTCACCGACGTGATGGAGCTCGAGGCTGCGCTGAGAGCGATGACGTAGTTCCGCGGGACGCACCACCCGCGGGAGCAAGCTCCTCACAAGCCCGGTTTCATGCGCGGAGGAGGTTTGCTCGCGACGTTTCGCGTAAGCGGACTCGGTCAGGTTGGCGGCTTTGTCGGCTGCGACGCGGAGCGACGCCTTCTTGATCGGGTGACAGGCCGAAAAAGATTGGCAGCTTCATAGTTTGACGTCGTGCATTGGCCTCGGCGGATATCGCGCAGCATGGGCGTGGCGCAGTGGTTGACAGGTCCGGAATGCCGCAGGAGTATTTTTGCATGATGCCGTGCCACTGGTCGAGACGAGAACCCATGACGAGCAGGTCGTATCTACCGGGGCTTGCAGCAAGCTGATGAGGCGGGACTTCCGCACGTTCTTTGCGAAGGATCAGCTCGGCGACTTCCAGAAAGGGGTATTGCGGTATCGCTATCGGGACGTCCCGTGCAAGAAGTGCCCGATCGATATTGCGATCTATTTGCGCCTGATCTGGGATACGAAGCCTGGCACTATTTTCGAGATCGGCTCGAAGGCAGGAGGCAGCGCCCTTCTGTTTCGCGATCTTGGCACCCTGTACGGACTCGATATCCAGGTCGTCTCGATCGACCTCAAGCCGCCCTCGGAGACGTTCGACGGTATCGACTTCGTGCGAGGTAACGTGCTCTCGCTGAAGAAGACCTTTAGGCGCCATGATCTATACCGGCGCCCGCGTCCGTGGCTGGTGGTGGAGGATTCGGCGCATACGTCCGAGGCTTGTACGGCTGCGCTGGATTTCTTCGGCAGGAATTTGCTGCCGGGAGAATACCTTGTGATCGAGGATGGTGTGCTCGACGATTTGGGCCTGGCGGCTCGGTATGGAGGAGGCCCCAATGCCGCCATTGCCGAATACCTTGCGGCAAAGCCGACCGTCTTCGAGGTTGCCGCCGACTATTGCGACATGTTCGGGCACAATGCGACCTACAATCCCAACGGCTACCTGAAGAAGCGTTGAGCCCACGCATTCTTCCCGAATCGAAAGCATGCAGAAGCGCTACGAGCGGCATGCGAGGCACACGCCTGGAAATTGCCGGGGACTACATCGGCCGTATCGAAGAAGCGTGTCTCTGTCTGGAGACCTCTCCCAAGCGCGGAACGGCGAAGGACGACATCCGGACCGGACTGCGGGTCATGGGCTTCGAGCGTCGGGTGACCATTGTCTTCCAAGTCGGAAAAGCGGAAGTGACGATCGTCCGGATATTCTATGGCGGGCAGGATTATGAACGGTCGCTACGCACGCGCAGCTAGGAACGCCATGCGTCGTGCAGTTGCTATCGCCATGGCGGCTGCTCTCGCTTGGCCATTGCATGCGGTTGCCGATCCCGCGCCTGAGGCGATGCTGGGCACGTGGGCCAAGGACGAGAAATGTTCGGTCCCGTCGGAGAGACTCGTCGTGACGCCGACGACGGTGGCGATGGGCGAAGGCCGGCCCGCCGAGATCACCTTCTACACTCACGAAGCGAGTGGTCGGCAGACGCTGCGCTGGAAGGCCCAGGGTGAAGTGGCGCACATCCAGTACATCGAGCCGCCACAGGACACCCTGGCCTTCTACGGATTGGGCTGGGGCATGGGCGGGCCGACGGCAATCTATCGGCGCTGCCCCTAGCGATCCGCCAAACAAAAACCCCCGGGGATGCCGGGGGTCGTCGTCTCGTGCGGGTGGGGGAGGACTAGTAGCCCTCGCGCTCCATGCGCTTGCGCATCAGCTTGCGGGTGCGGCGGATGGCCTCGGCGCGCTCACGGGCGCGGCGCTCGGACGGCTTCTCGTAGTTGCGGCGGAGCTTCATCTCGCGGAAGATGCCCTCGCGCTGCATCTTCTTCTTCAGGACGCGCAGCGCCTGATCGACGTTGTTTTCACGAACGAGAACCTGCACTTCGATCGCTTCCTTCCAATGCGGCTTGGCCCGCGGATCGTCCGGGGCCCGAATTCAGAGGCCGGCTAGGTATCACAGGCCGATACCCTTGGGAACCCCCCGATTGGGGCCTATATTCCCCACATGACCGAGCAAATCCCCCCTGATTCAGCGGAAATCGACCCCGATGCCGGCCTGCGGGACCGCCTGGCCGACGAGTTCATGGCCGAGGCGGCCTTCGACGGCTGGACGCGGGCGGCGCTGGCGGCCAGCGGCCGGGCGCTCGACCTGCCGGCGGGCGAGGCCGAGCGGCTGTTCCCGGGCGGACCGCTGCAGGCGCTGGCCTATGTCAGCGAGCGCGCCGACCGCCGGACCGTCGAGGACATGGAGAAGGAGGGCATCGCGGCCCTCAAGATCCGCGACCGCATCACACGTGCGGTCCGTATCCGGCTGGAACGCCACATCGGCCCGCGTGAGGCCGCGCGCCGGGCGCTCTCGATGCTGTCGCTGCCGCTCAATGCCGGGCTGGCGCTGAAGCTGCTCTACAAGACGGTCGACGCCATGTGGTACGCGGCCGGCGACACCAGCACCGACTTCAATTTCTACACCAAGCGCGCCACCTTGGCCGGGGTCTATTCCTCGACCCTGCTCTACTGGCTGAACGACCGGTCGCCCGGTGCCGAGGCCACCCAGGCCTTCCTCGACCGCCGCATCGACGACGTGATGAAGTTCGAGAAGCTGAAGGGCCAGGTCAGGTCCTGGACGGGCCCGAAGCGGCCGGCAGCACGTAGGTGACGTGGCCCATCTTGCGGCCGGGGCGGGCCTCCGCCTTGCCGTAGAGATGCAGCCGCGCCGTCGGCTCCACGAGATAACGCGGCCAGCCGTCGGCCTCGTCGCCGATCAGATTCTCCATGCGCGAGGGCGCCAGCACCTCGACCGAGCCCAGCGGCAGGCCGCAGACGGCGCGGACCAGCTGCTCGAACTGGCTGGTGGCACAGGCGTCGATCGTCCAGTGGCCTGAATTGTGCGGCCGCGGCGCCATCTCGTTGGCCAGCACCCGCCCGTCCTTCGTGACGAACATTTCCAGCGCCACGAGCCCGACCAGGTCGAGGCCGCGGGCCAGTTCGACGCCGAAGCGCACGGCGGTGGCCAGGGTCTCGGCCGGCAGGCCGGAAGGCACGGTGGTGGTGCGGAGGATGCCGTCGCGATGGCCGTTGATGCCGATGGGGAAGCAGCGCGTCGTGCTGTCGAGCCCGCGGGCCACGATCGCCGACACCTCGCACTCGAAATCGACCATCGCCTCGAGGATGCATTCGCGCCGGCCGAGCTTCTCCCAGGCCGCCGCCAACTGGCCCCGGTCGGCGACGCGCGCCTGGCCCTTGCCGTCATACCCCTCGGTGCAGGTCTTGAGGATGCCGGGCAGGGCGGTGGCCGCGGCGATGTCGGCCTCGGAGCGGATCGGCTGGTAGTCGGCGGTGCCGATGCCGAGCTTGCGAAGGAAGTCCTTCTCTCGCAGCCGGTGCTGGGCGAAGTGGATGGGCTTCACGCCGGGGCGTACCGGCTTCAGCTTCCCGCATTCCAGGACCGCCGCCTCGGGCACGTTCTCGAACTCATAGGTGACCACGTCGACCCGGGCAGCGAAGCGGGCGAGGGCCTCGGCATCCTCATAGGCGCCGCGGACATGGCCGGCGCAGACCTGGGCAGCGACAGGATCTTCTTCCGGTGCGTAGACGATGCAGGGATAACCGAGCCGCGCTGCCGCCATCGCCGTCATGCGGCCCAACTGACCGCCGCCCAGGATGCCGATGGTCGATCCCGGCGGGAGAGGTCGGGTGCCGGGCATCAGCGGTGCGCCGGTGCGTCGTCGGTCGGGATCTTGGCGACGGCCAGCGACTGCCGCGTCCGCCAGGCTTCCAGTGCCGCCATGATCTTGGCGTTGCCAAGTCCGACGATGGAGGCGGCCAGAAGGGCGGCGTTGATCGCACCGGCGCGACCGATCGCCAGGGTGCCGACGGGAATGCCGGCCGGCATCTGGACAATGGAAAGAAGACTGTCCTGCCCCTTCAGGGCGGCGCTTTCGACCGGGACACCCAGAACCGGCAGCGGCGTCATGGCGGCGGTCATGCCGGGCAGATGGGCGGCGCCGCCGGCGCCGGCGATGATCACCTTCAGGCCGCGGCCCTTGGCGCCGGACGCATAGTCCATCATGCGCTTGGGTGTCCGGTGGGCGGAAATAATCCGCGCCTCGAACGGGACGCCCAGCGCCTCCAGGGTCTCGGCGGCATGGCGCATGGTCGACCAGTCGGACTGGCTGCCCATGATGACGCCGACCACCGGCTGCGCAGCCGGACGCTTGATGTTCTTCCTGGCCATGCTTCTCTCAGGCGATGATATCGGGGATGAGCTGGCTTTCCAGCCGGATGATCTGGTCCTTGAGCCCCAGCTTGCGCTTCTTGAGGCGCTGCAGCTGCAACTGGTCGAACGGCGGCTTCTCGACCAGGCGATCGATCACCTCGTCGAGGTCGCGATGCTCGGTCTTGAGGGCCTCGAGCCTGGCCTTGATGGTCTGGGCGTCCGGCGGATCCGACGACGTCAAGTCATTCATGCGGGGCGCACTCGTCCAGGCAGGCTAGCCACGTCGCTCCCGGCCGTGTACCCCGGAGCCCGCCCAAAGGGAAGCACGCAAAAGCCAACCTGCCGTGTCGGATTTTCTCCCCCACCCGTTCTGGAACTTCTCGCTCGAGCTCTATGCCGGGGAGGGTGTCGCCGAGGCCTGCCTCGACCTGCAGGACCGCCGCGGCTGCGACGTCAACGTTCTGCTGTTCTGCTGCTGGCTCGGCGCCTCGGGCCGGCCGACCCTGACGGCCGAGCGGCTGCGCGCCATCCTGGCGGCGAGCGAGGCGTGGCAGTCGGACGTCGTGAAGCCGCTGCGCGAGATGCGCCGGCGGCTGAAGGACAGGGTCTGGCCCGGTGCGCTGCCCGAGACCGTCGATGCGGTGCGGCGTCGGGTCGCCGATGCGGAACTCGCGGCCGAACATGCCGAGCAGCTCAAACTGGCCAGCCTGCATTCGCCGCCCGCCGATCGCGAGCGTTCGCTGGAGAAGCGGTTGCGCGCGGCGGTCGGCAATCTCGGTGTCTACGCGGTGTGCCTGGGCGTCGTGCCGGACGAGGCCGATCGCCGGTCGGTGGCGGCGCTGATGCGCGCCACGTTTCCCGCCTTCGCCGCGGTCGAAGTCGCGGAGGCTGTCGGACTCGCCGCCTGAACGAATGGTTCAACAGCGCTGACGGGTTATTCACATTCTTCGCGTGACCGTCCGATTGCGGGTTGATTCGACGTGACTCGATCCAATGTCAGAGTCAGACTTCCAACGTCCCGTCGACCAACTCGGAGGCATCCGACTATGAGCACCGTGGACCACATCGAAGCTCTCAAGAACAAGCACGCGAATCTCGAGCAGGCGATTCGTCAGGAGACGACGCGCCCGCATCCCGACGACGATGCAATCTGCAGCCTCAAGAAGCGCAAGCTCATGATCAAGGACCAGATCGTCCGCCTGAGCGAACCAACCTCCCACTGATCCTTATGTGAGGCCCGCCCAGCGGGCCAGCGCCACGGCGCCCACGGCGCCGAACAGGCCGGCGGTGAAGCCTCCGACCGTTCGCGTCAATGCGGCCCCGACCACCGCGCCAGCGATGAAGGCACCGCCGCCCTGCGTCAGCGGGACGACGGCTGCCGACACGAGCACTGCGCCGGGCGCGTGATCGAGCAGCGCCGTCACGAAGCGATGGCGGCCGAGCCAGCGCATGGCGATGAAGCCGCCGCCCTTCGCGGCCATGGCGGCAAGCGCCATGACCAGGATCGCGACGAGATTCTCAGGACTGGCGGACATCGCCGCTCCTGAGGTCTCGCAGCGCCCCGAAGATCCCGCCGGCCAGTCCGCCGATCACGATGTACCAGTTGCCGCCGATCGCCCATTTGGCGGCGAGCGCCGCTGCGATCGCCACCGCCCAGGGCGCGATGTCGCGCTTGCCGCGGAACAGGATGGTCGCCACCACGACGAACACGGCCACCCCGACGAAATCCAGACCGAGGCGTCGCGCCATCGACGGGTCGGAGAGGATGCCGCCGGCTGCGAGGTGTCCGGCCAGGGTCGAGCCCGACCAGATGCAGGCCATGATGAAGCCGCCGCCCAGGAACCTGCCGAGATCGCCATGGCCGCGGCGATACTCCGCGATGTTGACCGCCCAGTTCTGGTCGACCGTCACGTACCAGACCGATGGCTGCATCCACCACGGCAGGTGCGGCAGATGCGGCTGCAGCGCCGCGCCCATCACGAAGTAGCGCAGATTGGCCACGAACACCGACACGGCCAGCGCCACCAGCGGCAGCGGCTGGGCCCAGATGTCGAGCGCCACCATCTGGCTGGTCCCGGCCATGACGGTGAAGCTCATCAGGGTCGTCTCGAAGGCGCTGAGGCCCTTCTGGGCAGCGGCGACGCCGAAGCCGATACCGAAGGGAAGCGAGGCGAGGCCCGGCAGGATCATGCGCAGGGCACCGGCCTGGAAACTGCGCCACGTCACGCGCGCGGAAGGGGACACGGAAGCTACCGGATGGGGAAAGGGGCGGGCACTCTATGGGACGCACCGCGCTGCCGGAACCGAGTTTAGCTCAACCGCCCATTAGGCGCTTTCCGAGGCGGATCCAATCTTGCCCCACAACCTCATGCTGAGGAGCGCTCCGGCAGGAGCGCGTCTCGAAGCATGGGCACGAGCAGCTTGCCTGTTGCCCACCCTTCGAGACGGCCGCGGTGCGGCCTCCTCAGGGTGAGGTGGGGTGATCAATGCAAGACGGAAGGACTCGATGCGGGTCAGTTGAGCTTGTGCAGGTTGACTGACCAGCGCACCGGGGCGCCGTAGGCGTTGCGCGACTGGCCGCTGCAGATCGCGACGTTGTCGGCGCCGCGCTGGCACACGAGCTGGTCGGCGAACCAGCGTGAACCGTCGTTGCAGGTCGAATCGGAGTCGCGCAGGCGCAGCACGGCCCCTTCGAACCGCGCCTGGGCGCGCGTGCGGCACGCGGTGCGGCCGCGCCGCCATTCGAGCTGGCCCGCGCCGCTCGCGTCGAAGCAGTAGGAGGAGATGCCGGGCTGAAGCTGCGCCGCCTCGTGACGGAATGGGTCGGTGCGCCAGCACCCTTGCATGAAGGAGTAGTCGTTGGTCGGTGCATTGGGCAGCCGCAGGCGGTCGTCCGCCGGATTGCGCGCTTGCGGCGCCGGTGCGGGCGCCGGCTTCGGCGGCGCGACCTTCGGAGGGGCGGGCGCTGGCGGCGGCGGCGCTACGGCGACCTGCGGCGGCTTCGGCGGTTCGGGCGGCTTGCAGTCGGCGATCCGCCGCTTCAGTTCGGCCTCGGCCAGCGCCAGTTCGACCTTGAGCACCCGCTCGCGCGATTGCTCCTCCGAGTAGGAGGCCTTGAGCGCCGGCAAGGGGTCGGGCGGGCCTTCGGGTGCCGGCGGCGCCTCGGGCCCCTCGCGGGTGGCGATGGCGACGTCGGGCGGCACCGGCAGCAGGCCGCGCAGCAGCCAGGCGCCGGCGATCAGGAGCAGGAGGAGAGGCAGGGCAGCCGCGAGCGTGCGCCACCAGGGAATGCCGGCTGCCGGAATGAGAGCCGGCGGCGTCGATACCGGCGCTCTTTGCGCGGCATCGAGGACGGGCCGTCGTTCCCGTACGGCTGCATCGGGGACGCGGGCATCGGGCACGCGCGGCAATGTGAGCGGCAGCAGTGCGCTGGCGGCTTCGGTCTCGTAGCCCCAGGCGACGATGACCGGCCGGTCGCCGACCAGGAAGACGAACTCGGGCGAGGGCGCGCGCGCCGCGAGCTTCAGTGACAGGCCGACGATGCCGGTCTCTTCCTTCGGGCCGTGGCCGGCCAGCATGTCGCCCAGCCGCCGGATCTCTGCGAGCTTGCGCTCGACGCCGGCCAGCACCGCGTCGCGTTCCGCCGGCGGCAGGTCGGTGACAGGGCGGACCGGGCCCGACCAACCGGCGTACCAGTCGATGCCATGGTCGTTCTCGTGCGGCTGGGGATCGGCCAGGAGATCGGCGGCTTCGTCACCCAGCCGTCGACGTACCACGCGGCGAAGCTGGGGCGCGGCATTGTGCAAGGGCTCGCCGCGCACGCCCAGCGGGCGCACGCCGCTGCGGGTCGTCAGGATGAGCGTTGCTTCGCCGGGCATGGGATACCGAAATTAGCCCGGCGATTATGGCGACGCGATGGTTTGCCGTCGCTGCTGCACGGACCGCGTCGGTTTGGTCACGCGTTGGCCACGCGCCTCGCTCAGGCCGCCTTCGCCCACTCGCGCAGGACGAACTTCTGCACCTTGCCGGTCGAGGTCATGGGCAGGTCGCGGAACACCACGTAGCGCGGGCACTTGTAGCCGGCGAGATTGGCGCGGCAGTGGGCGATGATGTCCTCCGCCGTGGCGGTGGCGCCGGGCTTCAGCATCACGAAGGCGCACGGCGTCTCGCCCCATTTCTCGTCGGGTCTGGCGACGACGGCGGCGTTGGCGACGGCGGGATGGGCGATGATCACGCCCTCGACCTCGATGGTCGAGATGTTCTCGCCGCCGGAGATGATGATGTCCTTGGACCGGTCGCGCAGCTCGATGTAGCCGTCCTCGTGCATCACGCCGAGGTCGCCGGAGTGGAACCAGCCGCCGGCGAAGGCGTCGCGCGTGGCGGCCGGGTTCTTGAGGTAGCCCTTCATGGTGATGTTGCCGCGGAACATGACCTCGCCCATCGTGTCGCCGTCGCGCGGCACTTCCTTCATGGTCTTCGGATCCATCACGGTGACGCCGTCCTGCGCCGCGTAGCGCACGCCCTGCCGCGCCTTCAGCCGCGCGCGATCGTGGGCGGGCAGCGCATCCCATTCCCCGTGCCACGAGCAGATCGTCGCCGGGCCGTAGACTTCCGTCAGACCATAGACGTGGGTGACGCGGAAGTTCTGCTTCTCCAGCGCCTCGAGCACGGCCGCCGGCGGCGGCGAGGCGGCGGTCATGAATTCGACCTTGCGGCCAAGCGGCCGGCGCTCGGCCTCGGTCGCGCCGATGATGAGCTGCATGATGATCGGCGCGCCGCACATGTGGCTCACGTCGTTGTCCGCGAGCGCGTCGAAGATCGCCTTGGCCGCGGGGCGGCGCAGGCATACCGAGGTGCCGGCGACCAGCGCGAGGGTCCAGGGGAAGCACCAGCCGTTGCAGTGGAACATCGGCAGCGTCCAGAGATAGACCGGGTGCAGGCCGATCGGCCATTGCGTGGCGTTGCCGTAGGAGGAGAGGGTGGCGCCGCGGTGGCTGTAGACGACGCCCTTGGGATTGCCGGTGGTGCCCGAGGTGTAGTTGAGCGTGATCGCGTTCCATTCGTCGGACGGATAGGCCCAGGCGAAATCGGGATCGCCGTCGGCGATGAATTCCTCCCAGGTCGTGTCGCCGATCTGCGCGCGGTCCTCGCATTCGGGATCGTCGATGTCGACGACCAGCGGCTGGGTCTTCGCGATCGCCAGCGCCTCGGTGACGACGCGATGATATTCGCGATCGACCAGCAGCACCTTGGTCTCGCTATGGTCGAGGATGAAGGCCACCATCGCCGCGTCGAGACGGGTGTTCAGCGAGTTCAGCACGCCACCGGTCATCGGCACGCCGAAATGCGCCTCGTACATCTCGGGAATGTTGGGCGCCATGATCGCCACCGTGTCGCCGACGCCGATGCCGACCTTGACCAGCGCCGAGGCGAGACGCCGGCAGCGCGCGTAGGTCTCGGCCCAGGTCTGGCGACGCTGGCCGTGGATCAGCGCCACGTGATCGGGATAGACGCTGGCGGTGCGCTCGATGAACTGCAGCGGCGTGAGCGCCGCGAAGTTGGCGGGTGTCTTGTCGAGATCGCGCTCGTAGATGTTGTGCGCGGCGAGCACGGTCTTGTGCGACACCGGACGCGGCCCGGCGAGGCGGGTCACGGACGTCCGGCTCTTGACCGAGCGGCGCAGGCCCGGGCGGACGATCGGCTTCTGTGCGGTGAGCTTCTTCGGTGCCGGCGCCTTCTTCGGCGCGATCGTCTTCTTCGACGGGGCTGCCTTCCGGGCAGCGACCTTCGCCGCCTTCTTCACCGGCTTCTTCACCTTGGCGGCGACCTTGCGCTTGGCGGGGCGCTTGGCCGGCGCCTTCGACTTGCTGCTGCCTTTTCCCGTCTTGCGCTTGGCCATGATCTCTTTCCGTTCGACTCCCTGGGCGCGGGCACTCTCTCACAGGGCGGCGCGCCTATTCCAGCTTGATATCCAGGTCCTTCAGCAGCTGGGCGAAATAGACCTGGTCGTCGCGGACCTGCCGGGCGAACTCGACGTTGGACTGATACTCGACGTTCTGGGCCACCAGCAGCAGCTTCGCCTTCATGTCCGGCTGCGCGGCCGCTTGTGCCACCGCCTCGGACAGGCGCGTCAGGATCGGCTCCGGCGTCCCCCTGGGCGCGAACAGACCGAACCAGCTGCGGGCGCGGAAGCCCTTGAGATCGAGGCCGACCTCCGTCGCCGTCGGCGTATCCGGCAGGTCGGGCAGGCGCGCGGGCTGGTCGATCAGCGCGGCGATCACCTTGCCTGACTTGGCGTAGGGGACGAAGGACGGATCGAACACCATCTGGATGCGGCCGTCGAACACGTCGCCCGTGGCGTCGACGATGGTCTTGTAGGGCGAGTGCTGCATCTGGATGCCGGCGGCGCGCGTCAGCACTTCGCCGGTGAGATGCGTGATCGTGCCGAGGCCGGAGGAGCCGAACCAGTACTTGCCCGGGTTCGCCTTGGCCAGCGCGACGAACTCGGCCCAGTTCTTCGCGCCCAGCGCCTTGGTGAGAGTGACGACCAGGATCGGGGTCGAGAGCCGCGCCACGGCGACGAGATCGGCCGGATTGTACGGCACCTTCCGCGCCGCCGGCGTGATGGCCATGATCGCGGTCGGCGACAGGAGCAGCGTGTAGCCGTCGGCCGGCGCCGTCGCGACCATCTGGGCGCCGACGCCGCCCGAGGCGCCGGGCTTGTCCTCGACGATGATCTGCTGGCCGAGCGAGGCGCTCATCTTCTCGGCGTAGAGGCGGGCCACCTGGTCGGCCGAGCCGCCGGGCCCGTAGGGCACGATCAGGCGGATCGGCTTGGTGGGCCAGTTCGCGGATTGAGCCCGAACACGCGTCGACGCCAGCGCGGCGAGCCCGCCCAGCGTCACCTCGCGGCGACCGACCATCATTCCCTCCCGGGACATTTCGTTGTCCGAAGAATAGCCGCAATTGCATCGGAACGCTCGCGCCGAAGTCACCGAACGAACACGTCGACAAGGTGCGAGGGTGCAGGCCATCCTAGACCCGAGTCACGATGTCGGCCGGTGGTCCTCGGGTACTCGATCCTTGTCTGAAGGCCCTTGCACATGTCGCTGAATGAGCCGGTTCCCCAGCCGCCCCTGAAACCCATCGTCGGCAATCTCACCGAGCTGCAGGGCGCCTGTCCGATCCAGAGCCTGATGGCGCTTGCCCGAACCTACGGGCCGTTCTTCAAGCTCACCATCATGGACTACGACGTCCACGTCGCGAGCTCGCAGGAGCTGGTCAACGAACTGTGCGACGAGACGCGGTTCGGCAAGCGCGTGCAGGGGGCCCTGAAGGAGATTCGGGCGATCGCCGGCGACGGGCTCTTCACCGCCTATGGCCACGAGCCCAACTGGGCCAAGGCCCACCGCATCCTGATCCCCGCATTCGGCCCGATCGCCATCCGCGGCATGTTCGACCGGATGCTCGACATCGCCGACCAGATGTTCGTGCGCTGGGAGCGGTTCGGGCCGAGCGCGGTCATCGACGTCGCCGACAACATGACGCGGCTCACGCTCGACACGATCGCCCTCTGTGCGTTCGACTACCGCTTTAACAGCTTCTACCAGGACGACATGCATCCCTTCGTGTCGGCCATGGTGGGAACGCTGCAAGAAGCGTCGAACCGCTCCCGCCGACCGAAGCTCCTGAGCAACCTCATGCTGTCCAAGGCGCGCCAGTTCCAGGCCGACAAGGAGCTGATGGACAAGGTCGCGCGCGAGCTCATCGCCGAGCGCCGGCGCGATCCGAAGGGCAACGAGAAGAACGACCTGCTCAACCTGATGCTGAACGGCGTCGATCCCGTCACCGGCGAGAAGCTGAGCGACGAGAATATCGGCTATCAGATGATCACCTTCCTGATCGCCGGCCACGAGACCACGAGCGGGCTTCTGTCGTTCGCGACCTATCTGCTTCTCAAGAATCCGGACGTGCTCCAGAAGGCGCGGGGACTGGTCGACGAGGTGCTGGGCGACGAGGTGCCGAGGGTCGAGCATCTCGCGCAGCTCCGCTACATCGAGCAGATCCTGATGGAGGCGTTGCGCATCTGGCCGACCGCCTCGGTCTTCTCCGTCAGCCCGCACAAGGACACGGTGCTCGCCGGCAAGTACCCGCTCACGACCAGGGATGTCGTGATGGTCCTCGAGCCGATGCTGCATCGCGATCCCAAGGTCTGGGGCGACGACGTGGAAGCCTTCAGGCCCGAACGCTTCGCGCCGGAGAATGCCAGCCAGTTGCCGCCGAATGCCTGGAAGCCGTTCGGCAACGGCGCGCGCGCGTGCATCGGGCGGCCCTTCGCCATGCAGGAAGCCCAGCTCGTCCTCGTCCTGATGCTGCAGCGCTTCGACTTCGTGCTCGACGACCCGTCCTACACGCTCAAGATCCACGAGACGCTGACTCTCAAGCCCGAGGGGCTCCGCATCCGCGCGCGGTCGCGCCGCACGGGGACCTCGCTGCGACGCAGTGCGGTGCCGTCGACGCCGCAGAAGCCGCTGACGCCGCAGCCCGCGCGACCCGCCTCGGATGCCGCCGCGACGCCGCTGCTCGTTCTCTACGGCAGCAACACGGGGTCGTCGGAGGCCTTCGCCAATCGCATTGCCGACGAGGCGCCGGGCAACGGTTTCGCGCCGACCGTGGCGGCGATGGACGACTATGCCGGCAACCTGCCGCGTGACGGCGCGATCGTGGTGGTCACGGCTTCCTACGAAGGCCAGCCGCCGGACAATGCCCGCCAGTTCGTCTCCTATGTCGAGTCGCTGCCCGAGGGCGCGCTCGGCGGCGCGCGCTTCGCGGTGTTCGGCTGCGGCAACCGGCAATGGGCGCGCACCTACCAGGCGATCCCCAAGCGGGTCGACGCGGCTCTCGCCAGGGCGGGCGCCACCCGGCTGGCCGAGCGCGGCGAGACGGATTCGGGCGGCGACTTCTTCGGCGCCTTCGACGAATGGTGGGCGGGCTTCCTGCCGCGCCTCCGCGAGTCGCTGGGCAAGGACGCCGCCGCGGCACCCGCCGCGGCCGGCCTGCAGGTCGAGTACGTCAAGGACGGGCGCGAGGGCGCGCTGCGACTGGGCGACCTGCAACGCGGCACCGTGGTCGAGAACCGCGAACTGGTCGACATGAGCGCCGCCAACGCGCGCTCGAAGCGGCACCTCGAATTCTCGCTGCCCGACGGCATGACCTACCGGGCCGGCGACTATCTCGCCGTGCTCGCGACCAATCCGCAGGAACTGGTGGACCGCGTGCTGCGTCGCTTCGGCCTGGCGCGCGACACGCTCGTGGTGCTGCGCCGCGACGGCGCGGCCAGCCTGCCGATCGGCCGTCCCGTCAGCTGCGGCGAACTGTTGTCGAACTACGTCGAGCTGGCCCAGCCTGCCACACGCGCCCAGGTGGCCGCGCTCGCCGCGGCGACGCCCTGTCCGCCCGAGCAGGCCGAGCTGGAAGCCATGGCGGGCGAGGCCTATGCCACGTCGGTGCTCAAGCCACGCTGCAGCGTGCTCGACCTGCTCGACCGCTTCCAGTCCTGCGCGCTGGGCTTCGGCGCCTATCTCGACATGCTGCCGCCCATGCGGGCGCGGCAGTATTCGATCTCCTCGTCGCCGCTGTGGAAGCCCGACCATCTCACGCTGACGGTGGCCGTCGTCGATGCCCCGGCCTTTTCGGGCAACGGCACCTTTCGTGGCGTGGCCTCGTCCTATCTCGCGAATCTGCAGCCGGGCGACCGGATCTCGCTCGCGGTGCGCCCCTCGAACGCGCGCTTCCATCCGCCGGAGGATCCCCGGACGCCGATCATCCTGATCTGCGCCGGTTCCGGCATCGCGCCGTTCCGCGGCTTCCTGCAGGAACGCGCCACGCAGAAGGAGGGCGGCCAGGACGTGGGGCCGGCCTTGCTCTTCTTCGGCACCAACCACGCGGACGTCGACTATCTCTATCGCGACGAGCTCGCGCGCTGGGAGGCCGCGGGCGTGGTCACCGTCCTGCCGGCCTTCTCGTTGCAGCCGCGGGGCGAGGTCTCCTTCGTCCAGCATCGGGTGTGGGAGGAACGCGCCCGCATCGTGGAACTCTTCCGGCAGGGTGGCAGCGTCTATGTGTGCGGCGACGGTCAGTACATGGCGCCGGCCGTGCGCGAGACGCTGGTGCGAATCTATCGCGAGGCGTCGGGCGCCAGCGAGGCCGACGCCCAGAAGTGGGCCGAGACCGTCGAACACGAGCACGGGCGTTTCGTTTCCGACGTCTTCGCCTGAGCCGGGGGCGGGTGACGGGCAAGGGGCGGCCGGGCAGATAACCACATTGCGACGGGCCGGGGCCGGGGCTAAGCCAAGACCGGAAACGCAGAGGATGCCGGTCATGGCTGTTGGCGACAAATATCGTGCGCTGCATGCGCGGTCGCTCCAGGATCCCGAGGGATTCTGGGCCGAGCAGGCGGCGGCGATCGACTGGACGAAGCGCTGGGACAAGGTGCTCGACGGGACGAACCCGCCTTTCTATCGCTGGTTCGAGGGTGGCGAGCTCAACGCCTGCCACAATGCGCTCGACCGCCATGTCGAAGGCGGGCGGGCCGATCAGGCGGCGCTGATCTACGATTCGCCGCTCACCGACACCAAGAAGACCTTCACCTATCGCGAACTGCGCGACCAGGTGGCGCGCATCGCCGGGATGATCGCGGCGCAGGGCGTGGGCAAGGGCGACCGAGTCATCCTCTACATGCCGATGATCCCCGAAGCGGTGATGGCGATGCTCGCCTGCGCGCGGCTGGGCGCCATCCATTCGGTGGTGTTCGGCGGTTTCGCAGCCAAGGAACTGTCGAGCCGCATCGACGACTGCGCGCCCAAGCTGATCCTCACCGCCTCGTGCGGCATCGAGCCGTCGCGCATCGTGCATTACAAGCCGCTGGTCGACCAGGCGATCGAGCAGGCGAAGCACAAGGTGCCGCGGGTCATCCTGCTGCAGCGGCCGCAATGCGCCGCTACGATGGTGGCCGGCCGCGACCTCGACTGGAACGAGGCGCTCGCCAAGGCGCAGCCCGCGCCGTGCATGCCGGTGAAGGCTACGGATCCACTCTACATCCTCTACACGTCGGGCACGACCGGCCAGCCCAAGGGCGTGGTGCGCGACACTGGCGGCTACTGCGTGGCGCTCGCCTGGTCGATGAAGAACCTCTACGGCGTCCAGCCGGGCGAGGTCTACTGGTGCGCCTCCGACGTGGGCTGGGTCGTCGGCCACAGCTACATCGTCTACGGGCCGCTGATCCACGGCGCGACCACCGTGCTCTACGAAGGCAAGCCGGTCGGCACGCCCGACGCCGGCGCCTTCTGGCGGGTGATCTCCGAGCACAAGGCGATGGCGCTGTTCACCGCACCGACCGCGTTCCGCGCGATCAAGCGCGAGGATCCGGACGGCAAGCTGCTGAAGAACTATGACCTCTCGCACTTCCGCACGCTGTTCCTCGCCGGCGAGCGCGGCGATCCGCCGACCGTCGAATGGGCGCAGAAACTGCTCGGCGTGCCGGTGGTCGATCACTGGTGGCAGACCGAAACCGGCTGGGCGATCTGCGGCAACTTCCAGGGCCTCGACCCGATGCCCGTGAAGCTCGGCTCGACCTCGGTGCCGTCGCCCGGCTGGCAGCTCGACGTGCTGGACGAGAGCGGCAAGCCGATGAAGCCCGGCGAGGTCGGCGCGCTGGCCGGCAAGCTGCCGCTGCCGCCCGGAACCTTCCCGACGCTCTGGAATGCCGACGAGCGGTACCGGCAGAGCTACATGAGCGAGTTCCCCGGCTACTACAAAACCGGCGATGCCGGCTCCATCGACCAGGATGGCTACGTTTCGGTGATGACGCGCGTCGACGACGTGATCAACGTCGCGGGCCATCGCCTGTCGACCGGCCAGATCGAGGAAGTGCTGGGCGCGCATGCCGACGTGGCCGAATGCGCGGTGATCGGCATCGCCGACGATCTGAAGGGCCAGGTGCCGCTCGGCTTCCTGGTCCTGAAGGCGGGGGTCAACCGGCCGCCGCAGGAGATCACCGCCGAGGTCGTGCAGATGGTGCGGGACCGCATCGGTCCCGTCGCCTTCTTCAAGAGCGCGCTGGTCGTGCAGCGGCTGCCCAAGACGCGCTCGGGCAAGATCCTGCGCGGCACCATGCAGAAGATGGCCGACAGCCAGCCATGGACCCTGCCCGCCACGATCGAGGATCCGGCAGTGCTGGATGAAATCAAGGACGGGCTGAAGACGGCCGGGTTCGCCAACAAATCATAGGAGCGCGCCACTCCAGTGGCGCTCGTGCGTGAAGGGAAGATGCGCCACTGGAGTGGCGCGCTCCGAAGGCAAGAAGGACAGACAGATGACTCTCGACATCAACCGCCCCGATCTCACCGTCGGCGTCGTGGGAACCGGCGCCATGGGCCGCGGCATCGCGCAGGTCACCGCGCAGGGCGGCATGAAGGCCATCATGTTCGACGCGGCGCCCGGCGGCGCGGCGAAGGCCAGGGCGGCGATCCTCGACACGTTGAAGGGCCTGGTCGCCAAGGGACGGCTGACCGACGCCGACCTCGCCAAGGCGGAGGCCAACCTCGGCGTTGCCGAGAAGATCGAGGACCTCAAGGGCTGTCACGTCGTCGTCGAGGCGGTGTTCGAGAATCTCGAGGTGAAGCAGAAGCTGTTCGGCGAGCTCGAGGCGGTGGTCGCGCCCGAGACCATCCTGGCCTCCAACACCTCGTCGATCCGCATCGCCTCGATCGCGCGCGCGCTCAAGCATCGCGACCGGGTCTGCGGCATGCACTACTTCAATCCCGTGCCGCTGATGAAGCTGGTCGAGGTCATCCGCGCCGCCGACACCGCGCAATGGGTGGTCGATGCGATGGTGGCGCTGGGCAAGCGCCAGACCCGCGTTCCCGTGGTGGTCGGCGACACGCCGGGCTTCCTGGTCAATCTCGGCGGCACCGCGATCGGCACCGAAGGCCTGCGCATCATGCAGGAGGGCAGGGCGACGCCGTCGCAGGTCGACGCCGTGATGCGCGACACCTGCGGCTTCCGCATGGGCCCGTTCGAGCTGATGGATCTCACCGGCATCGACGTGAACTTCCCGGCCCGCAAGATCATCTACGAGGGCTTCTTCCACGACCGGCGCATGACGCCGAGCCCCTATCACGAGAGCCTCTATGCGGCGGGCAGGCTCGGCCGCAAGACCGGCGGCGGCTGGTACGGCTATGACGAGAAGGGCGGCAAGATCGACGCCGGCGCCGACCACCCGACCTCGCACGTGCCGGCCTCCAGCGTCGTCATCATGGACACGCACAACACCAAGCTCATGAGCCTGGTGAATGCCGACGGCGCGAAGATGCTGGCGGCCGATGACGGCAAGAGCCCGATCCTCGTGGCGCCGATCGGCAAGGACTGCACCACGACGGCGATCGAACTGGGCCTCGACCCGAAGCGCACCGTTGCTGTCGACCTGACCGGCGACGTCTCCAAGCGCATCACGATCATGATGGCGCCGGGCTTCGATCCCGCGATCCGCGACGCCACCGTGGCGCTGCTCGCCAAGTCGGGCACCAAGGTCACGGTGATCAAGGATTCGCCCGGCTTCATCGCCCAGCGCATGTGTTCGATGATCGCCAATCTGGGCTGCGAGATGGCCATGATCGGCATTGCCTCGGCCGCCGACGTCGACACGGCGATGACGCTCGGCCTCAACTATCCGCGCGGGCCGCTGGCGCTGGCCGACTGGCTGGGCGTCAAGGAGTGCCACGAGATCCTGGTGCAGATCCAGGCGATCACCGGCGACGACCGCTACCGCCCCAGCCAGTGGCTGCGCCGCCGGGCGATGCTGGGGCTGAGCGCCACCACCGTCGAATAGCAAACGGTGGGAACAGGGCTGCTGCATCATCGTTCAATCCCCTGCAGGCTTTGCAGGGGAATCCGATGAAGCGACGCACATGGACGGCGGTCGGCCTTGCGCTGGTGGTTTGCGCCACCGCCGGGGCAGGCCAGGCACAGCAACTCAAGAACGAGAACCTGCTGGTCGGCATGCCGCCGGGTTTCAAGCTGGGCTTCAAGGATTCGAAGAACGGCATGAACATGCAGGAGTTCGTGCCGACGGCTGAGACGGTGCAGAACTGGACGGAGATGGTCACCGTCCAGGTGTTCCTCAGCCGCAGGGACCTTCAGCCGGCGCCGTTTCTTGGCGCCATGCAGCAGCAGTGGGCGGGAGCCTGCAAGGGCAGCAGCGCGACGCCGGTCGCCACCGGCAAGGTGAACGGCTACGACGCGGCCTCGATCCTGCTGCGTTGTCCGCTGCTCGCGTCGACCGGCAAGCCCGAGACGACGATGCTCACGGCGATCAAGGGCAACGACAGCTTCTACGTCGTGCAACGCGCGGTCCGGTCGGTCCCGACGCCCGAGCAGTTTCAGACCATGAAGAAGTACATCGAGAGCGTCAGCGTCTGCGATTCACGCCTGCCGACGCGTGCCTGTCCAGCGGTCAAATAGAACGTTACGATGTAAGGCCTACCTACACGAAAACCCGTCGTCTCGACCGGAGCGCGAAGCGCGGAGCGGAGAGACCTTCTCTCCGCCAGAAGCCGGCAATCAGTGGAGAGAAGGTCTCTCCGCTCCGCCTCGCTGCGCGAGGCTCCGGTCGAGACGACGGGGATTGGTTTCGAACTCAGGTTATTGGGCTGACTCGGCCTGAGCTCATCTTGCGCTAGGGCGGCTCAGGCCAGCGTCAGGATCAAGGGCCCGCGGCGGGTCGCGACCAGCGTGTGCTCGTACTGCACGGCGGCCTGGTGAAGCGGGGGACGCAGCGTCCAGCCATCGTCCATCTCCTCGACATGGTCGGCGCCTAGCGACAGGAAGGGCTCGATCGTGAAGACCAGCCCTTCGGTGATCCGGCGGCGGTCGTGCTTCTCGTACCAGGTGGGGATTTCCGACGGCTCGTCGTGCAGCGAACGACCGATGCCGTGGCTCGCCAGATTGCGGATCAGGCTGTAGCCGTTCTTCTGCGCGAAGGACTCGATGGACCGGCCGATCTCGTTCAGGCGCGCGCCCGGCTTCACCGCCCGGATGCCGGCCCACATTGCGCGCCTTCCGTCTTCGCAGAGGCGTTCGATGCGCGGGCTGGTCGGCGGCACGGCGAAGCTCGCGCCGGTGTCGCCGAAAAAGCCGTCCAGCTCGGCCGAGACGTCGATGTTGACCAGATCGCCGGCCTTGATGACCGTTTCGTCGGGGATGCCATGGGCACAGTCGGGGCCCACCGAAATGCAGGTCACGCCCGGGAAGCCGTAGGTGAGTTCGGGGGCCGAGCGGGCGCCTTCCTTCTCCAGCAGGGCGCGGCCGAGATCGTCCAGTTCGCGCGTCGTGATGCCGGGTTCCAGCGCCTCGCCCATGGCAGCGAGGGTGCGAGCCACCAGCCGGCCGACGATGCGCAGTTTCTCCAGCTGGTCTTCATTTTCGATGGTCATATGAATGGACGGCTTTCATTTTACGCAGGTGCTCCGACATTGTCTGTCGTGGCTGATTCGTCGACCGACTATTGGAGCTGATGTGCGAGAGTCTTCGTCTGGCGACACTTCAGCCTTGACGTCCTTCCGGTGTGAGAGACACGAGATCCGCCAACATATTGATTAGATTGAGCATCTCTTGAGGGACGTCTTCCTCTACCATTGCATCGACGATTGCGGTTGGTGTGACTGACACTTGGTATCGTTCCTGTAGCCGAGTGTTTATGGCTGCGAGCGCTTCTTTTCCCGGAAGTAAGCCTAGTCTACTGCTGTCCTGTGACCACAGCTGCTCGAAGCGTTCTATGGCCTTCTGCGTTACAGTGGCTTCATGATGCCCGCTCGATCGCGAGCGCTCAAACTGGCGATGTGCCGTCACAACTTGAGAATAGACGTAAGAGCGAGCTTCGTTGGCATATGAATCCAAAAGATCTTTAGCGCTACCATCGTAGTCGAGGTCCGACCCAGAGCGAAGCGCTCGATCTTCCACCTTGCGTTTCGCGGCTCGATCGATGGCCTGAGGAACGAGTAAGAAGTTCTCAATTTCTTTCCGTTCCAAAATTCTCACGAAGTTGCAGAACTGTCCGCATTTCTCAGTGATGAACTCGCATTCTTCTTTGGATCGGTAGTCTCGATCTAAAATTACGGCTGCAAGAATCGGAGCTCCGAGAGTCTCTTCCATTCCGGCCTTTAAGTTCTTAACTCTCTCGGGGTTGAATCCTTCCACTGGGACCACAGCGAAATCGACGCGATTCCCTATTGCCGGCCGCCCCAGTCTGCGAGCAAAGCGCCCCATAATCTGAAAGTCTTTCCCCTCTACAAACAGGACTCGCCGTGTTTTGGCTACCTGCGTAAGGATGGGATTTATGTTAGATCCAATTATTCGGAAGACGCCTTGAAGTTGTGAGGGATCCCGAATTCGCCGAGCCCTACGGTTAGCCTTGGTGACGAGCACAATCTCGTCCGCATCTGCCTCTGTAATGATTTCGGTAGAATGCGTTGCGATTAGGATGTCTGGGCCAAGATTGCGTAAAAGTCCCAGTAGCTGACGCTGAAGTTCTGAGTGGAGATAGATGTCTGGCTCATCAATCAAGAAGAGCGAAACCTCACTGGACTTGACCAGATGAGTAAGCATTTGGACCCACACTTGGAATCCGAAGCCAGCCCAGAAGATCTCCCGGGGGTATCTATTTTCCGGGCAATACATGTAGAGGCGCGGCTTCTCATGAGACCTGTCGATCTCCGGAGGTAGAATATCCATTCCGGGCCATGTTGCTTGGAGTAGCGAGCGAAAATGGTCGAAGTTATCCTTCAGGTGAAACCAAATGTTTCTGAAATTGCGAGCAGCGCCATATGTATAGAGTGAACGTTGTGCTGTTTCTTCCAAGTAGAGTGGCTCGTGGTGCTCCACAGGCCCGAGTATCGGAACAAATCCGATTGGAGCGTTGAAGTTTCTACTGAAGGTTGAAGGTGAATTCGCGGGTTTGCCCTGGGCGTCCATTAACAAGAGGCACGTTTGCGATTCAGGAAAATAGAGGGTCAGGACATTCCTGTTGGATAGGAAAAACTTGATCGTGGCTGGCTCGCTGTCGTCGTAGTTGTGGAATATGTTCTCTTCCGCCACCGATATTGCTCGGATATCGATGGAATGTCCCAGTGTTTGCCTGCCGAATGCCGTGACGGGCTGTGCCTTGTGCCGTCGTGCTTTTCGCATTGCCGCATCTAGAATTCTAAACGCGGCTAAGACCGTCGATTTGCCCGCGTTATTTGGACCGACCAGAATATTGAAATGTCGCAGGTATAATGTGAAATCGCGGAATGCTTTGAATCGGTGGAATTCCACTCTAACAAATTGATGGCGCCGCTCCGGCATGACTGCTGCTCAATCCCATGGGTCACAGAATGTCTTGGGTAGTTTAGGGCATTCGCTTCTTCAACTGCTAGCGAGTCCCTCGGAGACGGGCGCTATTGGACGTTGGTGGCAGATGACAAACCTGGGGGTCTGAGTTGACGTTTACGTAAAGGTAAACTACCTACCTTGGGCTGGCGGACGAACCGCCGGCGGCCCACAGTCCACATCAAGAAGACTGACCATCCCGATCGTTGGAGGACGATGCTCGTGACTGCCGCTTTGGCCGCGCATTACACGCCAGAACACCAGATGTTCCGTGAGACCTGCCGGCGCTTCTTCGAAAAGGAAGTGACGCCGTTCCACATGAAGTGGGAAGAGGAGGGTATCGTTCCGCGCGACCTGTGGCGCAAGGCGGGCGAGCAGGGGCTGCTCGGCATGACCATGCCCGAGGCCTATGGCGGCGCCGGCGCGGACTTCCTCTACAGCGCCATCATGATCGAGGAGCAGGGACGGGCACTCGCCTCGGGCCCGGCCTTCTCGCTGCACAACGACATCGTGGTCCCCTACCTGCTCCACTACGGCACCGAGGAGCAGAAGAAGAAGTGGATCCCCAAGGCTTGCTCCGGCGAGCTGGTCACGGCCATCGCCATGACCGAGCCGGGCACGGGTTCGGACCTCCAGTCGATCAAGACGACCGCCGTGATGGACGGCAACCACTGGGTCATCAACGGCTCCAAGACCTTCATCTCCAACGGCCAGCTCGCCGACCTCGTCATCGTGGTCGCCAAGACTGATCCGGCGCTCGGGGCCAAGGGAACGTCGCTGATCGCCGTCGAGACCAGGACCGAGGGCTTCAAGCGCGGCCGCAATCTCGAGAAGATCGGCATGAAGGCGCAGGACACGTCGGAGCTGTTCTTCCAGGACGTGAGGGTGCCGGCCGATCACCTGCTGGGCGGCCCGGGCATGGGCTTCGTCCAGCTGATGCAGCAGCTGCCGCAGGAGCGCCTGGTCATCGCCATCCAGGCGGTCGCGGCGATCGAGGCGGCGCTGGAACATACGCTCGCCTACGTGAAGGAGCGCAAGGCGTTCGGGAAACAGATCATCGATTTCCAGAACACGCGCTTCAAGCTGGCCGAGCTCAAGACCAAGGCCCATATCGCGCGGGTCTTCGTCGACGATTGCGTTGCGAAGCACCTGAAGGGCGAACTCGACGTGGCGACCGCGGCGATGGCCAAGTACTGGACGACCGAGCTGCAGTGCGAGCTGATCGACGAGTGCCTGCAGTTCCACGGCGGCTACGGCTACATGTGGGAATACCCGATCGCCCGTCTCTACGCCGACGCCCGCGTGCAGAAGATCTACGGCGGCACCAACGAGATCATGAAGGAACTCATTGGGCGCACGCTCTGACTTTTGATCCTCATCCTGAGGAGCCGCTCTTCGCGCGGCGTCTCGAAGGGTGAGGTCAAAGGGTAATCTGAACTATCGAATAGGAGACCGACATGACCGACGCATACATCTACGACGCCGTCCGTACCCCGCGTGGCAAGGGCCGCAAGGATGGTTCGCTGCACGAAGTGACGCCGGTGCGCCTCGCCGTCACCGCGCTGCAGGCCGTGCGCGACCGCAACAATCTCGACACGCACCTGGTCGACGACATCGTGCTGGGCTGCGTCATGCCGATCGGCGAGCAGGGCGCCGACATCGCGCGTACCGCGTCGGTGATGGCGGGCTATGCCGAGACCGTGTCGGGCGTGCAGATCAACCGCTTCTGCGCCTCGGGTCTCGAAGCCACCAACATGGCGGCGGCGCAGGTCATGTCGGGCCAGAGCCAGGCCGCGATCGGCGGCGGCGTCGAGAGCATGAGCCGCGTGCCGATGGGCTCGGACGGCGGCGCCTGGGCGGTCGATCCGGCCGTCGCGATCCCGATGTACTTCGTGCCGCAGGGCGTTTCGGCCGACCTGATCGCCACCAAGTACGGCATGAGCCGCGACGACGTCGACAGCTACGCCGTCGAGTCGCAGCGGCGCGCCAAGGCCGCCTGGGATGCCGGCTACTTCAAGAAGTCGATCGTCCCCGTGCGCGACCAGAACGGCATCGAGCTGCTGGCCCATGACGAGTTCCTGCGCCCGACGACCACCATGCAGACGCTGGCGGCGCTGGAGCCCAGCTTCAAGATGCAGGGCGAGATGATGCCGGGCTTCAACGCGGTGGCGCAGCAGCGCTATCCCGAGGTCGAGAAGATCCGTCACGTGCACCATGCCGGCAATTCGTCGGGCATCGTCGACGGCGCGGCCGCGATCCTGGTCGGTTCGAAGGAGTTCGGCGAGAAGGCGGGCCTCAAGCCGCGCGCCCGCATCCGTTCCTTCGCCTCGATCGGCTCGGAGCCCGCGATCATGCTGACCGGCCCGGCGCCGGCCTCGGAGAAGGCGCTGAAGCGCGCCGGCATGTCGGTGAGCGACATCGACCTGTTCGAGCTGAACGAGGCTTTCGCCGCCGTCGTGCTGCGCTACATGCAGGTCCTCAAGATGCCGCACGACAAGATCAACGTGAACGGCGGCGCGATCGCCATGGGCCATCCGCTGGGCGCCACCGGCGCGATGATCCTCGGCACGCTGCTCGACGAGCTCGAGCGCCGCAATCTCTCGACCGGCCTCGCCACGCTCTGCGTCGGCGGCGGCATGGGCACCGCCACCATCATCGAGCGCGTCTGATCATTGCTGGGAGCGCGCCACTCCAGTGGCGCATCTTCCTTGGCATTTCGACACACATGAGCGCCACAGGAGTGGCGCGCTCCAATGAGGACTGAACCATGATCAACTACAACGTCGATTCGGACGGCATCGCGACCATCACCTGGGACATGCCGAACCGCGCGATGAACGTGCTGAACGAGGCCTCGATGACGGCCTATGCCGGCGCGCTCGAGACCGCGCTGAAGGATGACAAGGTCAAGGGCATCATCGTCACGTCGGGCAAGGACAGCTTCATCGCCGGCGCCGACCTCGAGATGATCCTGAGCCTCGACACGTCGGACGCGCCGAAGCTGATGGAGCAGTTCAGCCAGCTGCAGAAGATGTTCCGTCGCCAGGAGACCGGCGGCAAGCCGATCGTGGCCGCGATCAACGGCACGGCGCTGGGCGGCGGCTTCGAGATCTGCCTCGCCACCCACTATCGCATCGCCGCGGCCAACCCGAAGACCAAGGTCGGCCAGCCCGAGGTCAAGATCGGCCTGCTGCCGGGGGGCGGCGGCACGCAGCGCATTCCACGCCTGATCGGCGTGCAGAACGCCGCGCCGATCCTGCTCGAAGGCAAGGACCTCACGGTCGACGCCGCCAAGGGCCTGGGGCTGATCCACGAGGTCGTGCCGGCGGGCGAACTGCTGGCCCGCGCCAAGGCGTGGCTGACGGCGCCGGCGACCGAGCAGGTCGTGCCGGAGTACGCCGGCAAGGGTGCCAAGGCGATCGACGGCCGCGCCGTGCAGCCGTGGGACCGCAAGGGCTTCAAGGTGCCGGGCTTCCCTGGCGGCCAGGTCTGGAGCCCGCCGGGCGTCATGACCTTCATCGGCGGCAGCGCCATGGTGCGCGGCAAGACCAACGGCGTGTATCCGGCGCCGAAGGCGATCATGAGCTGCGTCTATGAGGGGCTGCAGCTGCCGATCGATGCCGGCCTCAAGGTCGAGACGCGGTACTTCGTCTCGCTACTGCGCGATCCCGTGGCCAAGAGCATGATCCGCACGCTGTTCTTCGGCCTGCAGGAAGCCAACAAGCTGGTGCGCCGGCCCAAGGGCGTGCCGAAGCAGGAGTACAAGAAGATCGGCGTGCTGGGCGCCGGCCTGATGGGCGCCGGCATCGCCACCGTCTCGGTGCAGGCCGGCCTCGACATCGTGTTGATCGATCGCGACCAGGCGGCGGCCGACAAGGGCAAGGCGCACATCGCCGACGAGCTGGGCAAACTGGTGAAGCGCAAGCGCCTCGACCAGGCGAAGGCCGACGCGCTGCTGGCCAAGGTCACGGCGACGCCGGATTTCGGCGCGCTCAAGGACTGCGACCTCGTGATCGAGGCGGTGTTCGAGAACCGCGAAGTGAAGGCCGAAGCCACGAAGAAGGCCGAGGCGGCGCTGCCGAAGACCGCGGTCTTCGCCTCGAACACCTCGACGCTCCCGATCACCGGCCTCGCCGAAGCCTCGTCGCGGCCCGACCAGTTCATCGGTCTCCATTTCTTCTCGCCGGTCGAGAAGATGCCGCTGGTCGAGATCATCGTCGGCAAGAAGACCTCACAGGAGACGCTCGCGCGGGCCCTCGACTTCGTCCAGAAGATCCGCAAGACGCCGATCGTCGTGAACGACAGCCGCGGCTTCTTCACCTCCCGCGTCTGCGGCGCCTTCATCAGCGAAGGCCATCGCATGCTGAAGGAGGGCGTGCCTGCCGCCATGATCGAGAACTGCGCGCGCTATGCCGGCATGCCGGTGGGCCCGCTGTCGCTGAACGACGAGGTCGCCATCGACCTGTCGTGGAAGATCATGGACCAGACCCGGCGCGACGCCGAGGCCGCGGGCCAGAAGTTCGAGGGCGCCGGTACCGAGGACATCCTCGAGCTGATGGTCAAGAAGCTGGAGCGCTTCGGCCGCAAGAACGGCAAGGGCTTCTACGAGTATCCGGCCGACGGCAAGAAGCGCCTGTGGCCGGAACTGGAGAAGTACTTCCCGGCCGATCCGAAGCTGCTCTACGGCGAGGGCGAGGACAAGCGGGCCAAGGAAGACGAGATCAAGAAGCGTCTTCTGTACGTGCAGGCCGTCGACACCGTCCGCTGCCTGGAGAGCAACGTGCTGACCAACCCGCAGGACGGCGACGTCGGCTCGATCATGGGCCTGGGCTTCGCGCCGCAGACCGGCGGAGCGATCAGCCTGATCGACCAGGTCGGCATCAAGACGTTCGTCGCCGAGTGCGACGAGTTTGCGAAGAAGTACGGCCCCCAGTTCGAGGTGCCGAAGCTGCTGCGCGACATGGCCGCCAAGGGCGAAAGCTTCTACGGCAAGTACCAGCCGGCGAAGGCGGCCTGAACGGGCTGCATCGCTTGCACTGACGTGGCGTCCACGGCAATTATCCCTCCCTCAAATCAGGAGGAAATGCCGTGGACGCCAAGGAAATCGCCGCACTCGCCGACCGTATCGTCGAAGGCCGCTGCTCGAAGACGGTGATGGACTGGCTCGCGGATGCGACGGCGAGCCTGTCCGAGGCCGATGCCTACAAGGTGCAGTTCGCGGTTCACGACAAGCTCGAGGCCGCCGGCTGGAAGCTTGCCGGCTGGAAGGTCGCCTTCGCCGTTCCGGCGCAGTACGAGCCGCTGAAGCTCTCGGGCCCGGCCTTCGCCGGCCTCTACACCAGCGGCATCCGCCAGAGCGGCGCGGTGTTCGAGAAGGGCTGGCCGCTCAAGGCCGGCGTCGAGTGCGAGATGGTCGCGCGCATAGCGAAGGACGTGCCGGCCGGCACGGAATACACCGCCCAGTCGATCCAGGCCTTCGTGGCCAATCTCTATTGCGGCATGGAAGTTGTCGAGAACCGCTATGGCGACGCCTCCAAGCTGGGTGGCCCGGGCCGCATCGCCGACGACGTGCTGCAGGCCGCCTGCATCGTCGGCACCGAGATCAAGGACTGGCAGAAGACCGACTTCGCCAACGTGAAGGGCCGCTCCGAGTTCGAGGGCAAGGAGATCGGTGCGGGTCCGGGCAGCAACGTGATGGGCGGCGCGATGATCTCGCTCGCCTGGCTCGCCAACCGGCTGATCGCCAACGGCAAGCAGCTCAAGGCCGGCGACATGATCCTGACCGGCTCGGTGCATCCGCCGCAGTTCCTGCCGGGCCCCGGCGTCGCGAAGACCGAGTTCGTCGGGCTCGGCGGCGCGGAAATCACCGTCAAGTAAGAGCATCCCCCGGACCGGCGGCGGGCATGGCGAAGCCGAAGCGACTTCGCCAACCAGCCGCTTGATCTACGCGGCTGCTGGCAAGCAGCCGATCGGGCTGCGCGGTCTCGTTCGACTAGCCGCCCGGTGCCCAGGGCAACGGCTGGGTGGCCGCCAGTCGGCGGTGCGTGCTCACGTTTCCGTGAGGCACGTGCTCGGCCGACGATATTTCAACTGATTTGCCATGTATTTTCATCATTGGATGTGCAGAATGTCTGCCGGGGAATGATGTGGGAAGGCGCTCCTGGAGGGGTGCCCAAGAAGATGGAGAGACGCCATGGCGACCGTGCAGGTCAGTCTTTCGAGCAAGCTTCTCGATGAGCTCACTCAGAACCCGAACGTCAAGGCCTACGCCGTCCATTTCTCAGGCAGTGCTGCGAACTGGACACCGCTCACGGCAGCTACCACCCCCGTGACGCTCAGCGGAGCGGCTCAGAAACTCTACTTCATCATTCAGAGCAATTCGAACGCCGACGATTCCGTTGAAACCAAAATCACGACGGAAGCTGACATCAGTCCCGTCGGGACAACGACCAGTGCCGACAAACTCAACTACCGCTACGACAGCTTCGAGGTGAGCCTCACGCCTGCGCCGGCCGACGTGGGCAACCTGACCGATATCGTCGGCTTCGGCATTCCGATGGCCATTTCCGTGGGCTATGGCCCTTCCGCTAGTTCAGGTGCCACGCCGACTTCCAGCGCGACCCGCGGCTATGTCGTCGATGGCGGTACCGTCGATGCCACCGGCAACGGGAGTGGCCTGTGGAAGGAACTTTACGACATCGGCGGCAGCGGCAGCATCCAGTTCTTCTCGGCCGTTAGCAGTGGATACGCGACCACGCAGCCGCGCTTGGCAATTTCGCCTGCTACGGCGGTCGGCAACAATGTTTCGGGCACCAAATACTCGGTCGAACAATGGGCTGGGTACACCTCTTCGCTCTATGCCGGAGCCGGTTCCCAGGCCACGTCGCCGGGCGCTCCCGGTCAGATCCAGATTGCCGGCTACTACACGGGCGGAAAGGATGCCGCCAACATCTACCATAATGCTGGTTACTACGCCTACGACCTGACCTACAGCAGCGCGACGAGCAGTTTCATCCTGACGCCCGGCGCCACCAGCCAGATTAGGGGCACGATAACGCTCACCCAGCAGGACCTGAACAACAGCATCTATACGACGCTGGGAAATGCCACCGTCGACGGTATGGACAACGGTTTCGGAGTCAATTCCGCGACCCTGACGATGAACACCGGCTACAACAACGCTTGGGGTACCGTCCTGCGGGACTTCGTCGCTGGCTTCACCGCCGGCTACTGGAACACCACCGCGACGTCGCTGAACCACCTTGTTTCGGGAACCATCGACCTGAACAAGGAGTGGAACCAGGATCCGACCTACGCATTCGGCGGGCTCATATCCTCCGGCGCGCCGGGAGCGGTCACTCGTATCGTTGCCCCGCTGTCGGGCGGCATCGCCTATGACGATTATGCCAAGGTCTTTTTCAGGGAGACGAATTCCTACGGTAACGGCTATTCGGACTTCCTCGGCCGTTCCTATAGCGTCGGACCGCTCATCAGCGTCTGGGACCAGGTACCGGTGACTTCTAGCAGGCCGGCGCAGAACGCGAATTGGATCGACGTCACCCTGTTCTCCGACACCGATACAGTCGGCTCCGCGCTATCGGGATATACGGCACCTGTCATCCACAACTACGTGAGCGGCGGCTACACGGCGGTCACGGGCGTCAACTCCGGCGGGACCTTGCACCAGTTCGACTTTGGTGTCGGGACAATGACTCTCACGCCCGATGCGGAAGTGGCGATCATCTTAAAGGGCGCCGCAAGCAGCGGCGGGGATCTTCGCGTTCACTTGGTTGCCGATGGCACCTCGTCGGGTCCCTTCGCAAGCGCCGGAACTTACGGTGCGAACTACAATATTGTGCCGTCCGGCGGCGGCTATGTGGCCCACTATACCGGCGCTAATAACAATGCCGGCATCATCAATATCTCCGGCATGCCGATTACCAGCGGCACGGGCACGGTCTGGTATCAGATCGAGGTCGCGTCGAGTGGAGTCGTCTCCAAGGTGTTCAACCTATACGAGAAGGTTACTTCGGGGCGGATACACAACCCCGCCTATTCGGGGCAAGCCGGTGACCTGGCGATCGACGGTCTGGCCAGTGTCGCCGCAAATGGCGGCGCCAGCGACCAGTTCGTCGCCAACACTGACGGGCAGGTGTCGGTCAGTTTCCAGGACAACCTCGTCAACTCGATCGATCCGTCGCTCATGACGGTCGTGCCCTTGCCGTCGTCAGGGACTCTTCCGGCAGCGTACGCCGAACCGTCTGCGCCGGTCGTCGGCTGGCGTCCTGGATCCACCGGCTCGGCAACGGCCGTCTTCCGGCAGATGTATGACGTCTGGAGCGCCCAGTCGTTCACCTCGACCCAATCAGGTACGGTGCCGTCTTCGACACCGCAGACGGTCTACAACGGCGGTCTCGTCTTCGGCTGGAACGGTGCCGACAGCGAAGCCCAGCAACAGCAGTACAGTCTAAAGAATTACTATCTCGAAGGGTACACAAACAAGATCGGTGGCGGCAATACCGCCCGGCTCATCTTCACGCCCGTCGGCGGGGCCCTCCTTCCCTCATCAGGCCTGTCGAGCAGCACCGTGGGCGGCAACACCATCCACTACCTGGTCGCAACGGCCGACAACGAAGGCACCTGGCAGACGGTCACGCCTGTGCAGTTCGCCAACGGCACCTACACCGTCCAGATGCAGGAATTCGCGACGAGTGCCGACGCAAGCGCCGGCGTGAGGGCACTGAATGGTGCGAGCGACGTGCAGAGCTTCACGGTCGCGCAAGGCGCTGTCATCAGCAACTCCACACTTACCATTAGTTCGGGCCAGACGAGCGCCGGACTCATTATCGAGTCGGGCGGCCTTGTGATCGTTGCGGGCGGAACGACGAGCGCCTTGCTTGTCAGTTCCGGCGGCAGGGCACACGTCTCATCAGGAAGCGATACCGGCGCTTTCGTTCTGGGTGGTCTTCACGAGATCGGATCCGCCGCGTCAGCTTCCGGCATGACGATCTATAGCGGTGGCAGCGGGCAGGTCCACGGCAGCAGTTTCTCTGCGACGATCAGGGATGGCGGTTTCCAGTATGTCGGCGGGGGTGGAAGCGCGACTTCGGCGCTTGCCATGAGCACGACGGTGAATTCGGGAGGCAATCAGTACGTCCTGAGCGGCGGAAGGACCGGAAGTTCCTATATCGGCAGCAACAGCCAGACCCTGTATTCAGGCGGTACAATCGTATCGGGCGGCGGCGTCCAGGTCGTCGTCTCCGGTGGTTCCGCTCTCGGCACGCAGCTCGGTGGCGGCGGCACGCAGTACCTAAGCAGCGGAGCCCAGGCCTCGGGCACCACGGTTCAAAGCGGCGCGATTCAGATCGTCGGTGGTAGCGGTGCGGTTGCTTCCGCCTTCAATACCAACGTCGACAGCGGCGGCACATTGACCGTGTTGACCAGTGGTATCGCCATAAGCGCCCTTATGTCGGGTGGCGTTCTTCACGCGACATCGAATGGCGCGACCACAGGGGCAACCCTCCAGTCGGGCGCCGTGCAAAAGGTATGGGCCAGTGGCAGTGCGTCGGGAACGACCGTTCAGTCAGGGGCCCATCTCTACTCGTATGACAGTGGCTCCGCGCTTGCTCCGACAACGGACAACGGGGGATTTACGGCGCTCTGGGGCAGCGGAACAGTCGGATCGGGAGGGGGGGTCCACTCCGGGGGTATAGAGGATGTGAAGAGCGGCGCGGTCCATAGCGGCCTGGACGTCAACTCCGGGGGCAATCTTCATGTCCACCTGGCCGGCAGCGCCGTCAGCACGACGGTGGACGGGGGGGGATACCTGAAAGTCTGGGGAAGCGGCTCCCTGGCGAGCTCATCGACGCTGGCGGCGATCAACGCCTTCCAATATGTCTACTCGGGCGCCACCGAGTCGGACAGCAACGTGATCAGTGGTGGCCAGATCGCTGTCTGGGGCTCGGGAAGTCTCGCGGCCGGTACCAAGGTCAACGAAGGTGGCGCCGAGTATGTTTACTCGGGCGCCAGCGCTTCCGGCGTGAATGTCTATAGCGGCGGCAACCTGTGGGCTTGGGATGCAGGGACGACGGTGACTGACACAAACGTCTACTCCGGCGGTTCAGCGTTGATCCATGGTGGCGCCACTGTCGGGAATACAAACCTCTACGGCGGCAAGCTGGATGTCTTCAGCGGAGGCCTCGTATCGACCGGCTCTGTTGCCACCATGGTCGGCGCGAATGGTGGCACCGTGAAGTTCACTCATGACGTGAGCAACCTCCAAGTCTCGGGCTTCTCAGTGGGCCAAGGCGCCATCGAGTTTGCCGATATCGCCTGGAAAGACGGGGGAGAGGTGACCAGCGCGTGGACGAAGAGCGCCGGCGCAAGCTATGGTCAGCTTACCCTGACGAGCGGCAGCCTCAATGCGACGATCACGCTGTTCGGAACCTGGTCGGCTGTCAGCGAATTTTCCTTCACGACCGACGGTCATGTCGGGACTCTCGTGAGAGACGTCCAGTCCGGGACCGATCCCGTCAGCCTGCTCAGCCCGGTCTGAGGGGCTGGCGGCTCAAGGCCGGCGTCGAAGGCGAGATGGTCGCCCGCATGGCGAAGGACGTTCCGGCTGGTAAGGAATACACCGCCGACACGATCAAGGACCATGTCTCCAACCTCTATTGCGACATGGAAGTGGTGAGAAGCGCTACGTAACGTGTCGAAGCAGGGCGGTCCGGGCCGCATCGCCGGCACCGAGGTCTGGGACTGGCAGAAGACCGACTTCGCCAACCCGCCGGGCAGGTTCAGCGGCCGCCGGCGAGCAGCCGACTGAGATGCGCGGTGTCGTCCGACCAGCCGCCCGGCGGCCAGGGCGCCGACGGGTCGATCGGCTCGCGCAGGGGCGAGGAGGGCACCTCGTCGCCCGCCAGCATCTCGACGTCGATCCGGAAATCCTCGTCCTGCTCGAAGCCGTGCCAGTGCAGGAACTCGCCATAGGCGCGGCGGCCGTCGCGCAGGCGGAGCACGAAGCCGGCGGTGCTGTCGTGCATGTCGCCGTACGACCAGTAACGCTCGACCTTCTCGATATCGGCCGGCCCGAAGCCGTGGCTCGCGCCATCGAGGACGTCGAGCGCATGGCCCAGTTCGTAGAATCCGCGAAGCTGCATCCCGACATCGTATCAAATGTTTCCCGCCGGCCCCGAGACCTTGCCTCGATCCCAAAGAGAACATATCATGAACAAATAGTCAGGGAGAAAGCTGTGGGCGGATCTTTTGCGGGGACGAGCGCTATGTTTGGGGCAGGGCGATCCCTGCCGTACCGGCCGCAACAGGGCGTCTCGCGGCTGGGTGTCGATCGTCTCCTGAGGCGTCATGCCGGGATCTGCCGGGCCGGACCGCGCGTCACCGACCGTCTGTTCTTCGCGGTCGTGCCGGACGCCGCGACGGCGGACAGGATCGCCGAGCGCGCCGCCGTCTGGCGGGCGCGGCACGGGCTGACGGGGCGGCTGCTCAAGGCCGCGCATTTCCACGTCAGCCTGGCGCCCGTGCACGAGGGCATCGGCCTGCCCGAGGCCGGCGAGGTCGAGGCCTGGGTGGCGCGCGCCCGCGAAATCCCGATGCCGTCCTTCCGCGTCGCCTTCGATCGGCTGGCGAGCTTCGCCAACGGCGCCCTGGTGCTCACGGGGGAGGAGGCGACCTTCGGCCTCGAAGTGCTGCAGCAGCGGCTGAGCGATGCGCTCGACGACACGCCTCGGCCGGCACGCCGCTACACGCCGCACGTGACCCTGCTTCGCGACGGTCGCCACATCGAGGCGGAGCCTGTCGAGCCGATCGTCTGGACGGTCCGCGACGTGGCGCTCGTTCACACCCGGACGGGCGAGACGGCGCACCGCTGCCTGGCGCGTCTGCCCCTGGGCTGATCCCGCCCGGGAGGACGCTCGCGACGCCCCATGATTACGGTGAGGCCGACCGACCGGCTGTTCTTCGCCGTGCTTCCCGAAGCCGAGACGGTGGACGCGATCTGCCGCGCCCGGCGCGAACTCTGCGAGAAGACGGGCCTCTCGGGAGCGGACGTCCCGCCGCAACAGCTCCACGTCGCGCTGCTGCGCGTCGCCGACTATGTGGTGCCGCCGACCGTGGAGGATATCGACGCGATCCTGCGCGAGGCCGGCACGGTCGAGATGCTCCCCTTCCGCGTCTCCTTCGGGCGCGTGAAGTCGGTCGCCCGGGGCGCGCTCGTGCTCACGGCCGGCCGGGGTTGCGCCACGCTGGAAAAACTGTCGACGAGGCTGCGCGATGCGCTGACTGCGCCCGGCACGGAAAGCAGGCGCGCCGTCCCGCCTCACATGACCCTCATGAGGAGCGAGACGATCCAGCGCACGCGTCGCGTCGAGCCGATCGCCTGGACGGTGCGCGAGGTCGTCCTCGTGCACAGCCTGCTCGGCAAGGCCACGCATCGTGTCGTCGGGCGCCTGCCGCTGCGGGGACGGCAGTTGACGCTGCCGGGTTTCGATTTCTGAGCGCCGGCCTTCGGCTATGATGTGGCCATGAAACCCTACATCCTCTGCCACATGGTCTGCAGCGTCGACGGTCGCATCTGGGGCAGCCGGTGGCGGCCCAAGGTCAATGTCGTGCCCAACCTGTTCGAGCGGCTGCACGACCAGATGGGCGGCGGCTCGTGGCTGTGCGGACGGGTGACGGCACAGGAATTCGCCAGGGGCACGGAGCCGCACTACCCGCCAACCGACGAAGTCTTCGCGCGCGAGAACTGGTTTGCGCAGCGCGAGGCCAAGGCGTGGGGGATCTTCCTCGACGCCCACGGCAAGGCGGTCTGGGCGCGGCGCGACATCGGCGGCGATCCGATCCTCGTGATCCTGACCGAGGCCGTGCCGGACCGGCACCTGGCCGGCCTGCGGGCCGACGGCATCTCCTACATCTTTGCAGGCCAAACCGAGGTCGATCTGGCGGCGGCGCTCGAGACGCTGAACCGCGAACTGGGCATCGAGCGGATCATGCTGGAGGGCGGGGGCGGGGCGAACGGCGCCTTCCTGCGCGCCGGCCTGATCGACGAGTTGAGCCTCGTCATCTGCCCGGTGATCGACGGCAGCACCGGCGGCCCGATCGTCTTCAACTCGGGCGACAGCGATCTCGGACCGGCGCCGATCGAGAGCATGACGCTCGTGAGCCACGACGTGCTCGAGGGCGGGACGATGTGGCTGCGCTACAAGCTGCGTTCGACCGCGGCCTGATCGTCAGTCCGCGGCCTTGCGGTCGAGGAACTCCAGCGTGCCGTCGCTGCGTTCGCCCTTGAGGTAGCGGAAGGTGCCGGCGCCGGTGGCCAGCAGCTCGTTCGCCTGGTTGTAGATCTCGGTCTCGGCGGCGAAGGTGCTCTGGCTGGTCGAGGGGCGCCAGGCGCCCAGGATGGTGAGCACGTCGCCTTCGCGGCCGGCCTTGATGAACTGGGTGGTGAAGGCCAGCGTCACCGACAGACGACGCGCCGTCGCCGTCTCGTTGAAGGTGCAGGCGAAGCCGCTCGCCGAATCGAGCAGCGTCATCAGCACGCCGCCGTGCAGCAGTCCGTTGGCGTTGCAAAGTTCCGGCCGCACCTCGAGGCGCATCTCGACGAAGCCGGGACGCCACGCCACGACCTGATGGCCGATCACGCCATTGAAGCCGCGGAACACATAAGGAGCGACCGGCCGAGCGTCGGCCGGTCGTTGGATAGCCATTTCTGGAAAGCCTCGGGAGGAGGAGGCGCGCCTAGCGGCGCGCCATCGCCGACATCGGCGGCCGATGACCGTTGCTCATCATCGGGCGCATCGCCGGGCCGGCCGAGGCCGTGATGGCCGGCTGCGCCGCCATGCCGGTGCGAATGTCCCGCGCGACCTTGACGAGGCGCGGACCCCAGTCGGCTTCGAGACGGTCGCGGCTGATCTGGTAGATCGGCGCCGAGGCGTTGACGGCATAGGCCGCCGTGCCGTCGGAGTTGCGCAACGGGACGCCGACGCCGCACAGCTCGGGCAGCCACTCGCCCCAGGTGACGCAGAAGCCGCGGTCGGCCAGTTCCTTGAACGAGCGCTCGAGCCCGGCCTTGACCTTGCTCCAGTCGTCGCGCCAGCGGCGGCGGATCGCATCGATCTGCTTGTTGCGGTCGACATCCGGCAGCGTGAACAGATAGGCGCGGCCCATCGCCGTGCTCGCCATCGGGACGCGCGTGCCGACATCGTGAGTGATCGCCACCACGGACGGGCCGCGGCAGGCTTCGAGGTAGATCATCGAGTGACGGTCGCGGCCGCCCAGCGCGGTCGAGGCGTTCAGGGCGTGCGCCAGCTGCTCCAGCGGCTGACGCGAGGCGCGGCGGACGTCCATGCTTGAAATCGCGGCATAGCCCAGCGCCAGCACCGAGGCGCCCAGCTCGTACTTCCGGAAGCGGCGGATGTAGTTCAGGTAGCCCAGCTCGGTCAGCGTGTGGGTGAGGCGGGCGACGGTCGGCTTCGGCAGGCCGGTACGGTGGGCGATCTCCTGGTTGCCCAGCATGCCCTCGCCGGCGTGGAAGGCGCGCAGGATGTCGAGGCCGCGGGCAAGCGCCGTGACGAACTGGCGGTCCTTGCTGCTGGACCCCTCGGCGAGGCCGTTTTCGACCGAGCTCTGGAAAGCCGCGGTTCGCGTTACGAGATGACTGACGTTGCCCATCGGCGTCTGCTCCTTTTTGGTAAATGGCCGTTTATTTCTTTGCGAGGCGGAACGTGCCATCGCCTCACTCGTATCGCAATGCGCCAGCGCGGGTTTTGACCTGCGAACGTGCAAAGCGGCCATGCCAGAGATGCGTGAATTGATTATCGATAGTTGCACTCGCGAAGTTCTGCTCTCTGAATCGGGAATTTTCGGCCTATTTTCGTGACGCGGGCGGCATTTTTCGACATGTTCGCCGCGGCCGGGTACGATGAAAACCCACCCCTTCGAGAGGCAAGAATTGGCAAAAGAACCCACACTGCCTAAGGACATTGCGACGCTCTCCTTCGAGGATGCGCTCAAGGAACTGGAAGGCATCGTCCAGCAGCTGGAACGCGGCCAGGTGAAGCTCGACGAGGCCATTTCGGCCTATGAGCGCGGCGCCCTGCTGAAGCGCCACTGCGAGCAGCGCCTCTCCGAGGCGAAGATGAAGGTGGAGAAGATCGTCTTCTCGACCGACGGTTCGGTCTCGACCCAGCCCGCAGATCTCGGCTGATCCCCACCTCCATGCCATTGTCGTCGCACACCCGGTTTGACGCTGCGCTCTCGTTCGCCGCCGAGTCGGTCGAACGAACCATGGAGCGCCTGCTGCCGAGCGGCACCTCGGGCGAGGCGCGCGTCTTCGAAGCGATGCGCTATTCAAGTCTCGGCGGCGGTAAGCGGCTGCGGGCCTTCTTCGTGCTGGCCGGCGCCACCCTGTTCAGGGTCGGCACCTTGCCCGCCCTTCGGACCGCCAGCGCCATCGAGTTCGTGCACGCCTATTCGCTGATCCACGACGACCTGCCGGCGATGGACGACGACGACCTGCGACGCGGCAAGCCCTCCTGTCACCGGCAATTCGACGAGGCGACGGCCATCCTCGCCGGCGATGCGCTGCAGGCGCTGGCCTTCGAGGTTCTCGCGCACGAGGATACGCATGGCGATCCCGCCGTGCGCGTGGCCCTGGTGGCCGAACTGGCCAGGGCGGCCGGCGCCCGCGGCATGGTCGGTGGCCAGATGCTCGACCTGCTGGCCGAGGAGGAGGGCTCCGACCAGTCGATCGGCGCCATCACCCATCTGCAACGATTGAAGACCGGGGCGCTGATCTCCTTCTCGTGCACCGCCGGCGCCATCCTCGGGAAAGCGAGCGATCACGCCCGTTCGGCGCTTTCGATGTACGCCCACGATCTCGGCCTCGCCTTCCAGATCGTCGACGACCTGCTCGACATCGAGGGCGATGCGGCCGAACTCGGCAAGGCGACGCACAAGGACGAAGCGGCGGGGAAGGCGACATTCGTTTCCATTCTCGGGGTCGAGCGCGCCCGCACACAGGCGGCGATCCTGGCGCGGCAGGCGGCGGCGCATCTCGAGCCGTTCGGCGAGGCGGCGGATTTGTTGCGCCAAGCCACAGAATTCGTCGTGGCGCGTCGTAGCTGAAGTTGGGGCGCGGGGCGCCCCGCAGGAGTATGTTGGTTCAATGACTGGGCAGAGTACGACGCCGCTCCTCGATACCGTCGACATTCCGGCCGACATCCGTCGCCTGCGCGCCGACCAGCTGCGCCAGCTTGCCGACGAGCTGCGTCAGGAGACGATTTCGGCGGTTTCGGTCACCGGCGGCCATCTCGGTGCGGGGCTTGGCGTGGTCGAGCTGACCGTGGCCCTGCATTACGTCTTCGATACGCCCAGGGACCGGCTGATCTGGGACGTCGGTCACCAGGCCTATCCGCACAAGATCGTCACCGGCCGCCGCAGCCGCATCCGCACCCTGCGCCAGGAAGGCGGCCTCTCCGGCTTCACGCGCCGTTCCGAGAGCGAGTATGACCCGTTCGGCGCCGCCCATTCCTCGACCTCGATCTCGGCCGGACTCGGCATGGCGGTGGCGCGCGACCTCGCGGGCGGCTCGAACAATGTGATCGCCGTCATCGGCGACGGCGCGCTGAGCGCCGGCATGGCCTATGAGGCGATGAACAACGCGGGCGCGCTGCGCTCGCGGCTGATCGTGGTGCTGAACGACAACGACATGTCGATCGCGCCGCCGGTCGGCGCCCTCTCGGGCCATCTCTCGCGGCTCCTGTCGGGCCGGCCCTACGTCACCCTGCGCAATCTCGGCCGCAGCTTCGCCGAAAACCTGCCCAAGCCGCTGGAACTCGCGGCCAAGCGCGCCGAGGAATTCGCCCGCGGCTTCGTTGCCGGCGGCACGCTGTTCGACGAGCTGGGCTTCTACTATGTCGGGCCGGTCGACGGTCACAATCTCGACCATCTGCTGCCGGTGCTGAAGAACGCGCGCGACAGCGACCTCGACAAGCCGATCCTGGTCCATGTCGTCACCAAGAAGGGCAAGGGCTATGCCCCGGCTGAGGCGAGCGCGGACAAGTACCACGGCGTCGTGAAGTTCGACGTCATCACCGGCAAACAGTCGAAGCCGGTCGCCAACGCGCCGCAATACACCTCGGTTTTCGGCAAGGCGCTGATCGCCGAGGCGGAAGCGGACAAGAAAATCGTGGCGATCACCGCGGCCATGCCGTCGGGCACCGGCCTCGACAAGTTCGCCGAGCGCTTTCCCGAGCGCACGTTCGACGTGGCCATCGCCGAGCAGCATGGCGTGACCTTCGCCGCCGGCCTGGCGACCGAGGGTTTCAAGCCGTTCACCGCGATCTACTCGACCTTCCTGCAGCGCGCCTTCGACCAGGTCGTGCACGACGTCGCGCTTCAGAAGCTGCCGGTCCGCTTCGCCATCGATCGCGCCGGGCTGGTCGGCGCCGACGGCGCCACCCATGCCGGTTCATTCGACGTCGCCTATCTCGGCAACCTGCCGGACTTCGTCGTTATGGCGGCGGGCGACGAACTCGAACTGATGCACATGGTCGCCACGGCGGCGCAGATCGACGACAGGCCCTCGGCCTTCCGCTATCCGCGCGGCGAGGGGGTCGGCATCGAACTGCCGGCCAAGGGCACGCCGCTCGAGATCGGCAAGGGCCGGATCCTGCGCGAGGGCACCAAGATCGCGATCCTGAACTTCGGCGCGCGCCTGCAGGAATGCCTGGTGGCGGCGGAAGATCTCGGCGCCAAGGGCCTCAGCACCACGGTGGCCGACGCGCGCTTCGCCAAGCCCCTCGACACCGACCTGATCCGTCGCCTCGCGCGCGAGCACGAGGTGCTGATCACGATCGAGGAGGGCGCGGTCGGCGGATTCGCGAGCTTCGTGCTGCAGTATCTCGCGACCTCGGGCCTGCTCGACGCCGGCCTCAAGGTGAGGCCGCTCGTCCTGCCCGACCGCTTCATCGATCATGCGGCTCCGGCCCGTCAGTACGAATGGGCCGGCCTCAACGCGCCTCAGATCGTGGCGACCGCGCTCGCCGCGCTGGGGCAATCCTCGGAGCGCGCGCGAGGTTAGTTGCGCGGGTCGATGGGAGTGAGGCGCGGGGCGTGCGCCTCGACGATCTCCGCCGCGTCGAGGCAGAGATCCTCGCGGAAGCGGGCGGAGATGATCTGCACACCGACGGGCGTTCCGTCGGCTAGGCCCGTGGGAACCGACACCGAGGGATAACCCAGCACAGGCGTGGCGAGCAGACAGTGCTGCGCGGCCATCATCCGGTCCACGACCGGCTGGTCCTGCAGATCGAGCCCGTCCGGGAAGGGCAGGACGTGCGACACCGGCACGACCGCGACCGCATAGTCCGCGAAGAACAGAGCCCAGGCGCGCATCAGGGCGAGACGCTGGCCGAAAGCGTCGAGCAGGCCGCCGGCATCGACCTCCGGCACGTAGGCGAGATGGCCTTCGACATTGCGCCGCGCCGCGGCGTCGCCCAGTGCCTGCACGGTGGCCACGAAGCCCCGCCGCTCGTCGTTGACGACCATGCGGTGCCAGAGTTCGGCCGCTTCGCCCAGCTTTGGCGGCGCCACTTCGTCGACTTCGTAGCCTGCCGCTTCGAGCGCCTTGCCGGCCGCCACGATCGCCGCCCGCACCTCCGGCACGATGTCCTCGAATGGGGCCGGTGCGATCGCAGCACGCAGACGCCTTGTGGGCACGGGACCGGCGAGGGGGGCCGGCACCCAATTCGGATCGCGCGCGTCGCCTATCGCCATGGCGGCGAAGGCGAGGCGAAGGTCCGCGACGCTGCGGGCCAGCGGGCCCTGAACCGACATGAGTTGCGCCGTGATCGGCCGCTCGGCGGTCGCAGACGGGTTGAAGGCCGGTACGCGGCCCGGTGTCGGCCGCAGGCCCGCGACGCCGCAGGCATAGGCCGGATAGCGAATCGAGCCGCCATAGTCGTTGCCATGCGCGATGGCGCCCATGCCGGCGGCGAGTGCAGTTGCCGCGCCGCCGCTGGAGCCACCGGGAGTCAGGCCCTTGCCCCAGGGGTTGCGCGTCGCGCCGTGCAGCTCGTTGTCGGTGAACCAGCGATGCGAGAAGGCCGGCGTATTGGTGCGGCCGACGATGATCGCGCCGGCCTTGCGCAGGTTGGCGACGACCGGGCTGTCCTCGGTCGCCACCAGATCGCGAAAGGCCACGACGCCATTGGTGGTGGCGCGGCCCTTCGTGTCGACATTGACCTTCACCGTCACCGGCACGCCGTGAAGCGGACCGCAGGCGCTGCCGCTGCGGCGTGCGGTGTCGGCGTCGCGTGCGGCCCGCACCGCTTCGTCGGCCATGACGTCGACGATGGCGTTGAGCTTCGGATTGACGGCGTCGATGCGACCCAGGGTGGAGCGGGTCGCGTCTTCGCTGGAGACGGCACCCCGTGCGATCGCCTGCGCCAGGTCGATCGCCGACCAGCGCCAGAGTTCGTCCGTCATCTCAAATCTCCCCGTAGGACATCAGGGCTATCGCATTTGCCCAAATTACTCGTCGTCCCGACCGGAGCGAAGCGGAGTGGAGGGACCTTTTTCCTCTGTTTGGCGGCGATTAGCGGAAGAAAGGTCTCTCCACTCCGCGCTGCGCGCTCCGGTCGAGACGACGGAAAGCTTCATATGCGATTTGCCTTCCCGAGACGGGGGCGGAAAAGCAATTTTCTCAGTCCTTGGGCTGCGGAACGATACGCAGGTAGGGTTTCGGGGCCTTCCAGCCGTTCGGGTACTTGGCCTTGGCGGCTTCGTCCGACACGGCGGGGACGATGATCACGTCCTCGCCCTTCTTCCAGTTCACCGGCGTCGCCACCTGGTGCTTGGCGGTGAGCTGGCAGGATTCGAGCAGGCGCAGCACCTCGTCGAAGTTGCGGCCGCTGCTCATCGGGTAGGTGAGCATCGCCTTGATCTTCTTGTCGGGTCCGATGATGAAGACCGAGCGCACCGTGGCATTGTCGGCGGCGGTGCGGCCTTCGGAGGTCGAGCCGGCGCCCTCGGGCAGCATGTCGTAGGCGGTCGCGACCTTGAGTTCGGGATCGCCGATCATCGGGAAGGTGACGGCGTGCCCTTGAGTCTCCTCGATGTCCTTGGCCCACTTGGAATGGTTGGTCACCGGATCGACCGAGAGGCCGATGATCTTGGTGTTGAGCTTGTCGAACTGCGGCTTGAGGCCGGCCATGTAGCCGAGCTCGGTGGTGCAGACCGGCGTGAAGTCCTTCGGATGCGAGAACAGGATCGCCCAGCTGTCGCCGATCCACTTGTGGAACTCGATCGGACCCTGGGTGGTCTCGGCCTTGAAGTCGGGCGCGGTCGAATTGATGCGAAGCGTCATGGTCCAGTCCTCCGTTTTGCGCCCGCACCTCAACCTTTCCGCAAGGCGAGGTCAAGCCTTGGCAGGAATCCAGCTCATGAGGCCCAAGCCACCATCAACTTCTACTGTCGTCCCCACCAGATAGCGGCCAAATCTTTCCGACAGGATCGCGACGGCGACCTGGGCGACGTCGTCGGGTGTGCCCGGGCGGCCGAGCGGAATCTGCGCCACGAGTTCCGAAAGATTGTCCGCCACGAAGCCGCCGCCCGGAATCGCGCCCGGCGCGATCGCGTTGACCCTGATACCGTCCGGCGCCAGCACGCGCGCCAGTTCCTTCATGACCATCGTCATGCCGGCCTTCGAGGCGCTGTAATGGGCCAGGTTGCGCGGCGTCTCGCGGTGCTGCGAAGTCACCAGGATCATGCGTCCCTTGACCTTGTTGTCGCGCATGTGGCGGCCGACCTCGCGGCCAAGGAAGAAGCCGGAGCGCAGGTTGATGTCGGTCATGCGGTCCCAGGTCTCCTCGCTGACCGACAGCGGCGTGTCGACCTCGAGGCGGCGCGGGCTGGCGGCATGGACGAAGAGGGAGATCGTGCCGAGCTTCCTGGTGGCCGCGCCGAGCAGGTCCTTCCAGCCGTCGCGCTTCGAGAGATCGGCTGCGAGGAAATCGATGCCGTCCTCAGCCGGCGGCGCGGTGATGTCGCTGCCGAGCACGATCGCGCCCTCGGCCTTCAACGCTTTCGCGATCCCGCGACCGATGCCGCCGGCGCAGCCGGTGATCAGGGCGCGCTCGCCCTCCAGAAGTTTCATGCTCATGCTTGGCATGCTAGCAGGTCCCCGGAAGGGAGACAGTATTGGCGAAGACGCGGCTGGACGTGGCACTGGTCGAGCGCGGGCTCGTGGAAACGCGCGCCGCGGCGCAGCGGCTGGTCATGGCCGGGCTGGTCTTCTCGAACGACCGGCGGCTGGAAAAGGCGGGGCAGGCCGTCGCCGCCGACATGCCGCTCGAGGTGCGCGGGCAGCTCCATCCCTATGTCTCGCGCGGCGGCCTGAAGCTCGAGAAGGCGCTGGACCATTTCGCGATTCCCGTCGCGGGACGCATTGCGCTCGACGTCGGCTCCTCGACCGGAGGGTTCACCGACTGCCTGCTGCAGCGCGGGGCGACGAAGGTCTATGCCGTGGATGTCGGCACCAACCAGCTCGCCTGGAAGCTGCGCACCGACCCACGCGTCGTGTCGATGGAAAAGACCAATATCCGCGACGTCACGCGGGCGCAAATCCCCGATCCCATCGATCTCGTCGTCTGCGATGCGTCCTTCGTCGGCCTGCGGCTGGTCCTGCCTGCCGCTCTCGCGCTCGCCGCCCCGGGCGCCCATCTCGCGGCGCTGATCAAGCCGCAGTTCGAAGTCGGCAAGGGGAGAGTCGGGAAGGGCGGCATCGTGCGCGAGCCCGAACTGCATGCGGAAGTCGTCGATACGATCACTTCGTGGCTGGCGGAGCAGGACGGTTGGCAGGTGCTCGGCGTGACCGAGAGCCCGATCACCGGCGCGGAAGGCAACAAGGAGTTCCTGATCGCTGCTCAATTGTCATGTTGAGCGCGGCGAAGGACCCTTGTCTTTCCGCCCGCTACGATCGCTTTCCGTCTTCCGCCGGCGTCGAAGGATCCCTCGCTGCGCTCGGGATGACACCGTTTGCGAGAATGGCGCACTGCGCCAACCTCACCCTCCGTGTCATCCTGAGCGAAGCGAAGGATCCTTCGCTTCGCTCAGGATGACACTTGGGATCAGCGAACCGCGCGGGTGACCCTGAACTTGTTGTTGTCGGCCAGCGTCTCGAAGGACGCAAAGTTGGCCTTCAGAAGCGGCTCGTAGGGCAGGCCGCGATTGGCGACCATGTAGAAGCGGCCGCCGGGTCTCAGGGCGCGCCCGGCAACGGCGATGAATCCCTGGCCGAGCGCGGGCTCCGCGGCACGGCCGGCATGGAAGGGCGGATTGCAGACGATGGTGTCGTAGGTCGCGGGCGCCGCTTCGTCAATCAGGTCGAGCCAATGGAACGTCGCTCGTGGATCGGGGACGTTCGCGCGTGCGGCCTCGACGGCGCGGTGCTCGGCGTCGATACCGTCGACCTTCGTGACGGCGGGGCAGGTGGCGAGCACGTGCCGCGTCAGGAAGCCCCAGCCGCAGCCGAAATCGGCGACATGCCCCGAAAGGTCATGAGGAAGATGGGCCGCGAGCAGAGCGGAGCCATCGTCGACATGATCCCACGAGAAGACCCCGGGCTGGCTGAGCCATGAGCCGTCACCCACCGGCTGCAGGGTCGCGAGCTTCCGCCAATAGTCCGGCGGCGTGCGTTCGCCCTTGGTGAACCAGAAGACGCGACTGTGGAACTTCGAGAGCGTGCCGACGCCGCCGAACGCCTTGCCGACATGCTTCTCGAGGCTCGCCGCCCCGTCATCGTTGGCGCCGGCACAGACCAGCGTGCCGCCGGGCGCGAGAAGGGCCCAGCCGCGCGCGATATTGGCGAAGTTCTCTTCCTTGTGCTTGGTCAGTAGCACCAGGCCCAGTTGGTGCCCGCCATGTTCGAGACGCGGCACGGCCTGCTTCAGGCGGAGAAACGCCGGCCGGAACGACTGCTCCGCGTCGATCTCCGCGAAGGGCGGATCCTCGGCGCGCAGAAAGAACGCCCGCCTTTCGGCGAGCGCTCCGGTGTCGAAGGCGTGGGCGAGGGCGCGGGTCGCCTGGCTCACGGAACGAGGACGGCCCGCCCCATGATCAGGCCCTTGCGCAGCTCCTGCAGCGTCGTGTCGGCCTCGTCGAGCGTGCGCTTTATGACCGGCACCGGCGTCACCTTGCCGGCGGTGACGAGGTCCATCATCTCCTTCATCTCGCCCGGGCTGCCCGTGACGGAGCCCACGATCTGGCAGCCGGTGAAGGCGAACATTGGCATGGGCAGCGAGAAGGTGCCGCCGAACAGGCCGACGACGACCAGCCGGCCGCCGCGGGCCAGTGCCTTGACGCCGAACTGCGCGGTGCTGTCGGCGCCGACGAAGTCGATGGCCGCACCGACGCCGGTCCCGCCGGTCAGTTCGAAGATCTTCTTGCGGGCATCCTTGTCGCGCGGATCGATGGCGGCGACGGCGCCGTTGTCGAGGGCGAGCTTGCGCTTGTTCTCGTCGATGTCGGCCACGATCGGCGCATGGCCCAGCACCGACTGCGCGAACTTCACGCCCATCAGGCCGACACCACCGGCGCCGATGACCAGGATGGGCTTGCCGGCATCCTCGCCGACCGCCTTCTTGACTGCGCTGAAGGCGGTGATGCCGGAGCAGGCATAGAGGCAGGCCAGCTCGGTGGGGATGTCGCCGTAGGGGTAGAGATACTTCGCATCGGGGACGAGGACATGGTCGGCATAGCCGCCGTCCTTGTTGACGCCGAGCGCCCGCGGCGTCGGGCAGAGATGCTCGCGGCCGTTGGCGCAGTACCAGCAGGTGCCGCAGCCGATCCAGGGATAGACCACCGCCTTGTCGCCGACTTTGGCGCCCTTGGCGTCGGGACCCAGCGCCACGACCTCGCCCACGATCTCGTGACCCATGGTGCGCGGCGGGTTCATCGTCTTCTGCGTCGACACCTTGTTGCCGCCGCCCATGTCGAAGAAACCTTCCCACAGGTGGACGTCGCTGTGGCAGACGCCGGCGGCCGTGACCCTGACCAGCACTTCGGTGCCCTGGGGCGCGGGATTGCTCTCCTCGACCTTCTGCAGGGGCTGGCCGAACTCGACGACCTTGTAGCTCTTCATTGGGACTCTCTCCGTTGCGAACCGGGCGGAGAATAAGCCGAAAGAAGAGCCGCGTCTGCGGTTTCGGCACGTCGCGGAATCCCGCCTGGTTCAACAATTCAATATTTTCGAAAGTTTCGAAAATCCGATTTACTTACGAGGATCGATCCTCCACGATCCGCTTCAACGACGTCCAAAACAAATAGACGTCGACGGAGGAAGCAGATGCGCAAGCGGGTGGATTCATGGCGGCGTCGCCATGTCTTGGCTGGATTGTTGGGCTCGACGGCAATGCTGGCGGCGCCGGCGATCGGACGCGCGGCGCCTTCGGGCAAGCCGGTGCGGGTGGGAGGCACGCTCTCGCTGACGGGGTTCCTCGCGCAGACCGCGGTCATCCACAAGATCGCCTCGGAGATCATGGTCGAGGAGATCAACAGCCGCGACGGCTTCCTCGGCCGCCCCGTCGAGTATGTGCTTCTCGACGACCAGTCCAAGCCGGACGTGGCGCGCAGCCTCTATGAGAAGCTGATCACGGTCGACAAGGTCGACCTGATCCAGGGTCCCTATGCGACGGCGCCGATCCTGGCGGCGATGGGCGTCGCCCAGCGCTACGGAAAGGTCATCATCCAGAGCAGCATGGGCATCCCGAAGCTCCAGACCTACGACATGGCGTTTCCCGCGACGCCGTTCGGGCCCGAACCGGACAAGACCTATCCCAACGTGATCCTGGACGCGATGGCCAGCCTGCCGACGCCGCCGAAAAGCATGGTCATTCTGACCAGCAAGTTCCCCTCGGCGCAGTTCATGGCGCAGGGCATGAAGGTCGAGGCCGAGAAGCGTGGCGTGAAGGTGCCGCTCTATCTCGAATACGAGGCCGGCAACCGCGACTTCGGCGCCATCGCCGCGCGCGTGAAGGAAGCCAATGCCGACTTCCTGTGGGTCGGATCGCTGGGTCTGGAGAGCAACCAGATCCTCGAGGCGCTGCGCAAGCTCGACTACGCGCCGAAGAGCAGCTTCCATCTCTATCCCGCGCCGGGACCGCTGGCGCTGTCGCCGGACGGCAATCTCGCCTGGTCGTCGACCTTCCTCGAGCCGGACGAGCCCTTCATGAGCCGGCCCGGGGTCGCCAAGATTGCTGCCGCCTACAAGGAGCGCGCCACCAAGGCTAACCTCCCGTATCCGCTGATCGATGCGCAGGCTGCCGGCATGGTCTCGGAGTGGCAGATCCTCGAGCAGGGCGTGAACGGCGCGAAGAGCCTCGAGGACAAGCAGATCGCCGCCTTCCTGAAGAAGAACGTGATCAACACGATCTACGGACCGCTGAAGTTCGATGGCCTCTACAATCATGGCGCCCCGGCGCAGCTCATCCGCCAGGTCCAGAACAAGGAGTGGAAGGTCGTGTGGCCGCGCGAGTTCGCGGCGCCCGGCGTGAAGCTGCTGCCGTAACCGATCTATGCCGAGTGCGACGCTTCTCGGACAGGCGCTGATCTCGGGCGTCCTGGCCGGCGGAATGTACGGATTGCTGGCGCTGGGGCTCAGCCTGAGCTGGGGCCTGCTGCGACTGGTCAATCTCAGCCACTTCGCGCTGGCCTTCCTCGCGGCCTACCTGACCTACGAGCTCGGCACGGCCTACCATGTCGCCCCGTGGTGGTCGGTGCTGATGATCGTGCCGGCGATGTTCGTCATCGGCCTGGCGCAGCACTGGGTGTTCGTACGTTTCAAGGTGAACGAGCTGGGCTCGCTGCTGATCACCTTCAGCTTCGCCGTCATGCTCGAGGTCGGCATCCAGCTCTACTGGACGGCCGACTACCGTCGTTTCGAGACCCATTACGCGACCTGGTCGCTCAAGGCGGGGCCGTTCTACATCCCGGTGCTCGAACTGATCCTGTGTCTGGTGGCGGGCGTGCTCGCCTGGGGCACCTGGCTGTGGTTGCGCAAGACCTATGTCGGCAAGGCGTTGCGGGCCAGCGCGGAGGATGCCGACATCGCCGCCGCCTACGGCGTCGATCACCGCAAGCTCGCCTATCTGCTCTCGGGCGTCGGGGCGGCCTATGCCGGCGTGGCCGGAACCTTCATTGCCCTGATCGCGACCCTCGCGCCGGCCCAGATCTGGGCGTGGCTGGGGGTGGTCTTCGCGGTGGTGATCATCGGCCGGCTCGGCAATCCGCTGGGCGCGCTGTTCGCCGGCCTGCTGATCGGCGCCAGCGAGTCGATCGCCATGGCCGTCCTCAGTCCGGCCTGGGCGCCGGTCGTATCCTTTTCGGTGCTGATCGCCATCCTGCTGTGGGACCCGGAGTGGTCATGACGGCCGGACAATCCCTTCCCAAGGCCGCCGCGGCGCTCGGCATCGTGATCTTCGCGATACTGCCGACGGCGGGGCTGCCGGCCTTCTACGACTCGTTCTTCTATCTCGTCTTCTTCTGGATCTCGCTGTCGACGAGCTGGGCGCTGCTGTCGGGCTTCGCGGGCTATTTCAGCCTCGGGCATGCCGCGTTCTTCGGAATCGGCATGTACACGACCGCGACGCTGACGACCAAGGCGAACGTGCCGTTTCTGGTGACGGTGCCGATCGCGGCGGCGATGGCGGCCCTGCTGGGCGTCGGCATCGGGGCGGTCGTGTTCCGAATGAAGCGGCTGCGCGGCGAGCTGTTCGCGCTGCTGACGCTCGCGGTCACCTTCGTGGTCGCCACCATCATCCTCAACACGCCGATCGACGGTGGCGCCGGCGTGTTCATGAGCGCCGTGCCGATGCCCCACCTGATGCCGACCCAGACGGGAACGATCTACGTGCTGGGCTTCGCGATGTGCGTGCTCACCCTCGGGATCGCCTGGTGGGTCGCCCGCTCGCGACTGGGCCTCGGCCTGTTCGCCATCCACGACGACGAGGATGTGGCCGAAGCCAAGGGCGTTCCGACGTTCCGCTACAAGATGATTGCCTTCGCGCTGTCGTCGGGCATCGCCGGCGCCGTGGGCGGCATCCATGCGATGTATGTCGGCTTCCTGACGGTGGGCGGTACGTTCGAACTCACCGTGCCGCTGTACGTGGTGCTGATGAGCGTGCTCGGCGGTTCGCGCAGCTGGTTCGGCCCGGCCATCGGGGCCACGGTCATAACGACGCTGCTCTACGCCTTCATCAGCGGCGGCGAGGCGATGGTCGGCCGCGCCGTGGTCGGCCTGATCCTGATCCTGGCGATCCTGTGGCTGCCCGACGGTGTCGTGCCGGCGATCCAGGCCTGGCTGAAGCGGCGGCGGCCGGTCGAAGTGAAACAACATGCCGCGGTGGTGCCGGTCGTACCCTCGACGCCGCCACCGGTGGGCACGCGCAACATCCTCGAGGCGAGGGGAGCGGCCAAGCGGTTCGGCGGCCTGCAGGCACTGGCGGGCGTCGATCTCGACGTGCGCGAGGGCGAGATCCTCGGGCTGGTCGGGCCGAACGGTTCGGGCAAGACGACCCTGATCAACGTCATCTCGGGCTTCTATCCGCTGAGCGGCGGCACGATCACGGTCGACGGTGCGGAGATCGGGCACCTGCCGGCACATGAGATCGCCCGACGCGGCGTGGCGCGGACCTATCAGATCCCGAGACCCTTTGCGAACATGAGCGTATTCGACAACGTGGCGATGGCCGCGACCTTCGGCGGGCCGCCGCGCGGCGCCGGCGAGATCCGGGACGAAGCCCTGCACTGGATCGGCTTCACCGGGCTGGCCGGCAAGGAAGAGGCGCTGCCGGCCGAGCTGAACCTGCACGAACGCAAGTTCCTGGAACTGGCCCGCGCGCTGGCTGCCAAGCCCAAGCTGCTGCTGCTCGACGAAGTCCTGTCGGGTCTCAATCCGGCCGAGGTCGACAATGCCATCCGGCTGGTGCGGGCGATCCGCGCCCAGGGCGCCACCATCGTGTTCGTGGAGCATCTCATGCGGGCCGTGGTCGAACTGTCCGACCGGGTCGCGGTACTGAACGAGGGCAAGCTCTTCGCCCTCGGCGCCCCGCGCGAGGTCATGCGCGACCCCCGGGTCATCAGCATCTATCTGGGCAAAGCCTATGCTGCTTGAAGTCCGCAACCTCCATGTCGGCTACGGCGACGCACCGGCGGTGTGGGACGTCTCGCTCGACGTCGATGCCGGCGAGATCGTCTCGGTGATCGGGCCCAACGGTGCGGGCAAGACGACCCTGATCAACGCCATCGCCGGCATGCTGCGCTACCGGCAGGGCGATTTGCGTTTCGACGGCGCCGACATGAAGCGCGTGCGCGCCCACGGCTATTGCGGCCACGGCATCGCGCTGGTGCCCGAGGGGCGTCGGCTGTTCACCAGGATGACGGTCGAGGAGAACCTCGAACTGGGCTGCTATCTGCCGGGGCCGCGGGCGGCGCGGGCACAGTCGCTGGAGCGGGTCTACGCCCTGTTCCCGATCCTGCGCCAGAAGCGCAACCAGCCGGCCGGCGAGCTGTCGGGCGGACAGCAGCAGATGGTGGCGATCGGGCGGGCGCTGATGGCACAGCCGCGCATCGTGCTGTTCGACGAGCCGTCGCTCGGCCTGGCGCCGACCATCGTCGACGACATGTTCGACATCATCGTCCGCGTCCGCGACGAGGGCGCCGCTGTTTTGCTGGTCGAGCAGAACGTCGTGAAGGCGCTGAGCGTCGCCGACCGTGCCTACGTGCTCGAACAGGGGCGGATCGTGGCCACCGGCCTGCCGGACGAGCTATTGAGGCAGCCGCACATCCGCGAAGCCTATCTGGGAGTTTGAGGAGCCGTCATGGCCAAAGTTCTGCCCGCCACCCCGTTCGAGGGCGCCAACGAGAACCTGGCGGCGACCACCGCGCCGCAGGATGTCAGCCGCGAGGACGCCGCGACCTTCGACGTGCTGCGCAAGATGCGCGAGGACATCCTGTGCTGCGTCCTCAAGCCCGACCAGAAGCTGAAGTTCGGCGAGCTGCGCCAGCGTTACGACACCAGCGTCGGCACCCTGCGCGAGGCCCTGTCGCACCTGGTGTCCGAAGGCCTCGCCCGCACCGAGGCGGGACGCGGGTTCCAGGTTGCGCCGATCTCGCTGGCCGATTTCCTCGATCTCTCCGAGCTGCGGGTCTATCTCGAGACCAAGACGCTGGCCGACGCGATCCGGCACGGCACCGATGCCTGGGAAGCCGAGATCGTCAGTTCGTACTTCCTGTTGAGCAAGCTCGCGGCGCCGAGGCCCGACGATCCGCTGTCGGTGAAGCAGGAGTGGGGCAAGCGCCACAAGCGCTATCACGACGCGCTGGTGGCGACCTGCCGTTCGCCCTGGTCGCTGCATTACCGCAGCGAGCTGTTCGACCAGGCCCGCCGCTACCACTGGTTGACCATGATCCACAGCCGGCTGCATCGCCGCAACGAGCATCTGGAGATCCGCGACGCCGTGCTGGCGCGGAACTCAGATCTCGCCTGCTCCCTGGTGGAGCAGCACATCCGCACCACCGTCGAGCAGGCGGTCGCCGACGTTCCGGGACTGATCCGCGGCAATGCCCGCGTGCTGAAGCCCGGCAAGCGTCGCAAGAGCTAGGGAGGGACCCATGGACACGATTCAGAAGCCAACGACCTACGAGGTCGGCGGCGTGCGCTATCCGCGGCCGTTCAAGATCCGCCGGCTCGGCCATTTCGGCTTCAACGTCGCCGACATGGACAAGGGCCTCGATTTCTACCAGCGCCTGCTGGGCTTTCGCGTCACCGATACGCGCGACTTCTCCAAGGTCCCGGGACGGGAGGAGATGGCGAAGCGGCTCCAGGATCCGCGCATCGTCTTCATGAGCCACAACTCGGACCATCACGCCTTCCTGCTGGCGCACAAGTCGCTGGGGGCGATCTTCGGCGACGATGCCGTCTCGCGCGACGTCACGGTCAACCAGATCACCTGGCAGGTCGGCACGATGGACGAGGTCTTCGCCGCCGCCGACTATTTCCGCGACCGCGACGTCGAGATCCGCCGGGTCGGCCGCGACATGCCGGGCAGCAACTGGCACACCTACATCCGCGATCCCGACGGGCACACGGTCGAGCTCTACTACGGCATGGAGCAGATCGGCTGGGATGGACGCTCCAAGCCGGAGTCGATGTACTACCGGGCCTTCCGCGAGACGCCGGAGCTGCCGCAGATCTCCGAGGAGCAGGAGGTGCGCGATGCCATCGCCAAGGGCATCGACATCAATTCCGGCAACGTCATCCAGGACCGCACCGGCGAGGAACATGTCGTCGCCGGCACGCGCCTGCCGCGGCCGTTCAAGATCACCAGTATCGGCCCGATGAGCCTGTTCGTGGCCGATGTCGGCGCTTCGGAAGCCTTCTACACGCAGACGATGGGCTTCATCCGGACCGAGACCGTGACCTGGAAGGGCCATCGCTGCGTCTTCCTGCGCAACGGCAGCGAGCACCATTCGCTGTCGCTGTTTCCCAAGGCGCTGCGCGGCGAACTCGGGCTGAACCCCGACACGAGCTGCGCCTCGATGGGCATCGAGGTCGGCAGCTACCAGCAGCTGCGCGATGCGGTGAGGTTCCTGAAGAAGCACGGCGTGCAATTCACCGACGCCATTCCGCCGGAGCTCTACCCCGGCGTCGACTACGCCGCCCATATCCTCGATCCGGCGGGCCACTGCCTCATGCTGCACTACTACATGGAGCGCATCGGCTGGGACGGCAAACCGCGACCGGCCGAGCTTCGCCGCAAGGTCGGCAAGGACTGGCCCGAGGCGATCGAGCCGATGTCCGACACCTACGCCGATCAGACGTTCATGGGACCGCTGGGATAACGGCGGCCTGAAAAATCAAAACTGGAGGAGGAAACATGAGACGCAGGACCTTGCTGATGTCTGCCGCGGCGGCGGCGGTCGGCGCCCCCGCGATTGCGCGTGCGCAGGCCTACCCGTCGCAGACCATTCGCCTGATGCACGGCTACGATGCCGGATCGAACCCCGACACGATCGCCCGCCATCTCAGCATGCCGCTGACCGAGATCCTCGGGCAGCAGATCGTCATCGAGCCGCGGCCCGGCGCGGCCGAGCGGCTGGCGGCCAGCCAGATCGCGCGCATGAAGCCCGACGGTTACACGCTCTATCTGATGACGGGCGGGCAGACCGTGGTTTCCGCGACCGACCGCAGCCTCAGCTACGATCTCCTCAAGGATTTCGATTTCATTTCGATCGTAACGCGGTTTCCCTTCGTGCTCTGCGTCGCCCCGGATTCGCGCTTCAAGACGGTGCAGGCCTACTTCGACGAAGCCCGGAAGGAGCCGGGCAAGATCACCTATGGAACGTCGGGGGTCGGCTCGACCCTGCACATGGCCATGGAACTCATCCTGGAAAAGACGGGGACCAAGATGGTCCACGTTCCCTACAAGGGCGGCATGGGAGCGCCCTATAACGACCTGGTCGGCGGCCGGCTCGACATGCACGTCGCCACCTTCTCCAGCGCGCAACCGCTGATGAAGACCGACAAGATGCGTGCGCTGGCGGTCACTTCCAGGGAGCGGCATCCGGGCTTCAAGGATGTCCCGACGATCGCCGAGACGCTGGTGCCGGACTACGATGTCGTCTCCTGGCTCGGCTTCACCAGCCCTGCAGGTCTGCCTCCGGCCATCCGCGATCGCCTCTACGAGGCGCTGAAGCAGGCGATGGCGCGGCCGGAGGTGAAGGGGAAGCTGGAGGAGCTGGGCAACGACACCCGTGTCACCAGTCCGGCGGAATTCCGGGCCCGGGTCGAGGCGGACATGGCGCGCTGGCGTCCGCTCGCCCATGTCGTCAACCAGTCGTAGAGTCGACCAGCCATCGAGTCAGATAGGCGTTCGCGGGAGAGAGCTTCATGAGCAAGTATGGAATCGGCCAGCCGGTATTGCGTTTCGAGGACCCGCGGCTGCTGCGCGGGCAGGGCCGCTTCGTCAATGACATCAACCTCCCGGGACAGGCCTATGCCGTGTTCGTGCGCTCGCCGCACGCTCACGCGAAGATCAAATCCATCGACACCAGCGCGGCGTCCGCGGCGCCGGGCGTGGTCGCGGTTCTCACCGGCCACGATGTCGTGGCCGACGGGCTCGGCATGCCCAAGGCCAACATGCCGAGAAAACGGCCCGACGGTAAGCCGATGTTCGCGCCGCAGCGGCCGGCGCTGGTGGTCGACCGCGTGCGCTATGTCGGCGATCCGGTGGCGATGGTGGTCGCCGATACGCTGGCGCAGGCCAAGGATGCGGCCGAGCTGGTCGAGATCGATTATGAGCCGATCCCGTCGGTGACGCTCACCGAGGACACGGTGAAGCCTGGCGCTCCCGCCGTCTGGGACGAGTGCCCCGACAACGTCTCCAACTTCGTCGAACGCGGGAACAAGGCCGCGACGGAGGAAGCGATCAAGGGGGCCGCGAAGGTCATCCGGCGGCGCTACGTCGTCACGCGCGTGCACGCCCAGTACATGGAGCCGCGCGGCACGCTGGGCGTCTACGACCAGGGTGAGGATCGCATGACGCTCTATGCGGACGTGCAGTATCCCCATCGCGTGCGCAACATGCTGGCGCAGAACGTGTTCAAGGTGCCCGAGAGCAAGTTGCGGGTGATCACCGGCGATGTCGGTGGCGGCTTCGGCACCAAGGGCTGGCAGTATGTCGAGCATCGCCTCACCCTGTGGGCGGCACGCAAGCTGCTACGTCCGGTCAAGTGGTGCTGCGAGCGCTCCGAGGCGGTGATGGCCGACGAGCATGGCCGTGACAATGTCGGCGAGATCGAGCTGGCGCTCGATGCCGACAACAGGTTCGTAGCGCTGCGCCTCAACATGCTGGCCAACATCGGCGCCTATGTCGGCTCCGACCGCAACCTGCTGTCGCCCTTCGGCATGATCGGCACGGTGCTGGGCGTCTATCTGATTCCCAAGGCCTACATCAACGTGGTGGGCGTGCTTTCGAACACCAACCCGACCGCGCCCTATCGCGGGGCCGGGCGACCGGAGGCGATCTATCTGATCGAACGGCTGATCGACGATGCGGCGCGCGAGCTGGGCGTCGACCGGGTCGAGTTGCGGCGCAAGAACATGCTGGCCGAGGCGGCCCTGCCGTACCAGAGCCCGGTCGGTCCGTTCTACGATTGCGGCGAGTTCGAGAAGAACATGGACATGGCGCTGAAGCTCGCCGACGTGGCGGGCTACGCGGCGCGCGCCGAGGAGTCGAAGAAGCGCGGCAAGCTGCGCGGGCTGGGTATCATCAACGCCATCGAGCAGGCGGCCGGCACCGCCCAGCCGGAATATGCCGAGATCCGCTTCAATCCGGCGGGCACGGCGGCACTGTTGATGGGCACCAAGGCCCAGGGGCAGGGCCACGAGACCATGTTCAAGCAGATCCTGAACGAACGGCTGGGCATCGATCCAGGCGACGTGCAGTTCATCGACGGCGATACCGATCGCGTGGCCTTCGGCATGGGCACCAACGGCTCGCGCTCGACGGTGCTGGGCGGCTCGGCGCTGTTCATGGCGGCGGAGAAGGTGATCGCGAAGGGCAAGCGGCTGGCTGGTCATCTGCTGGAGGCGGGCGAGCAGGACATCGAGTTCACCGATGGCACTTTCAAGGTGAAAGGCACGGACAAGGCGGTGTCGCTGAAGGCCGTGGCCATGGCGGCGTTCAATCCCACCAAGTGGCCCAAGAGCGGCTTCGAGGGTGGTCTCTACGAGAACGCGACCTACCTCGGGGAGAAGGACACCTATCCCAACGGCTGCCACATCTGCGAGGTCGAGGTCGATCCCGAGACCGGCGAGGTCAGGCTCGACCGCTATGCCGTGGTCGACGATGTCGGCACGGTGATGAACCCGATCGGCCTCAAGGGGCAGATCCATGGTGGGGTGGCGCAGGGCGTGGGCCAGATCCTGGGCGAGCAGGTGGTCTGGGACCGCGAGAGCGGCCAGCTCCTGACCGCGAGCTTCCTCGACTACACGATGCCGCGTGCCGACATGATGTGCAGCATGGAGGTGAAGTCCAACCCCGTGCCGACCAAGTACAATCCGCTGGGCGCCAAGGGAGCGGGTGAGGCGGGTACGGTGGGCGCGATGCCCGTGCTCATGAATGCGGTGATCGATGCGCTGGCGCCACTCGGCGTCCGGGACATGGTCATGCCGGCCACCGCGGAGAACGTCTGGCGCGCCATCCAGGCGGCGAAGGGAGCTTGAGATGGGACAGATCGTCGGCGCGGCCATCGTCTCGCACCATCCCGGCCTGGTGCAACCGAAGGAAATCAGGGTCCAGCGCGGCAACGGCCGCGATTCGGACCTGGTCGAGGGCTTCGAGCGCGTGCGCGCGAAGATCGACGAGGTGAAGCCCGACACGTTCGTGCTGTTCGACACCCACTGGCTCACGACGTCGCTGCATCTCGTGGCGGGCGCGGCCCACTACAAGGGAAGCTATACGTCCGACGAGCTGCCGTTCTCGATGACGCGCTTTCCGTACGATCATGCCGGCGCGCCGGCGCTGGCCGCCGAGGTCGAGAAGGTGGCGCAGGAGAAGAAGGTCGCCGCGCGCAACGTCGTCGAGGAAACGCTGCCGCTGCACTATCCGACGATCAACGTGATCCACTATCTCGGGCGCGGCGAGAAGGTGCTGAGCGTCGGCACCTGCCAGACCGCCCGTCTGAAGCACTTCCTGCAGATGGGCGAGGTCGTCGGCGAGGCGATCCGGCGCTCGGATTCAAGAGTGGTGCTGCTGGCGTCGGGCGCGATGAGCCACAAGTTCTACGATCTCGATCACGTGCCGCCCAATCCGCGAGTCTGGCACCCCGACAACGTGTCGGAGCCGAAGAATCGCGCGCTCGACATGGAAGTGCTGGAGCTGTGGAAGCAGGGGCGGCACGACGTCGTGATCGACCGGTTCCCGGAGCTGGAGGCGGCCAAGTACGAAGGCCGCGGCGCGCACTACGCGCAGATGATGGGGGCGCTGGGCGGCAGGGATTGCCGTGCCCGCGGCACGCAGCTCTCGGAGTACGAGAACGCGGCCGGCACCGGCAATGTCCATGTCTGGTTCGATATTCTGTGAGGGGAGTTGGGTGAGATGAGTGTTCTCGAGGGACCGCGCAAGGAAATCCGTCATGTCATCAAGGATGGCAGCGCCTACTGGGTCGAGTTCAAGGACGGCAGGATCGTCTTCGCCGACGGCCGCACGGCCGACGAGAAGGATGTCGTGCACCTGCCGCCCTGCAATCCGACCAAGATCCTGTGCGTTCACGTGAACTACATCTCGCGCTACTACGAGTTCAACAACACGCACGTGCCGCCGAAGACTCCGACCTACTTCCAGAAGCCATTGACCGCGCTCAACGCCCACAAGGGCGAGCTGGTGAAGCCCCAGGGCTACAAGTACGTGAACTACGAAGGTGAGATGGCCGTGGTCTTCTCCAAGGTCACCAAGAACGTGAGCCGCGAGGAGGCGTGGGACTGCATCGCCGGCTTCGCGCCGGCAAACGACTTCGGCTGCCACGACTTCCGCGACACCGACTCGGGCTCGATGCTGCGGGTGAAGGGCATGGACGGGTTCTGCCCGATCGGGCCGGGACTGGTGTCCGGCGTCGACGTTCGGCAGTCGACCTTGCGCAGCTACAAGAACGGGAAATTGGTCCAGGAGGGCGCGGTCAGCGAGCAGATCTTCGACTGCGGCTACCTGATCGCCGATCTCGCGCGCCACATCACCTTCCTGCCGGGCGACATCCTGCTCACCGGCACGCCCGCCAACTCCCGGCCGCTCGAGGCGGGCGACACGATCGACATCGAGGTCACGGGTGTCGGCCGCCTCTCCAACACGGTCGTCGAGACGCCGGCGCCGCGTGCCTCGGAAGGCTTCCCGCCCAGCCCCGACAGCGAGGGCGTGCGCCGGGTGGCGCTCGGCAACGAGGAGCGCCTCCCGGACAAGTTCAAGACGAAGTAGGGCGCGGCCTCAGGGGCTGGCGTGACCCAGGAAACGGTCGGGCGGCCGGTCGCCCCATTGCGACTGGAAGCCTTCCTCGGCGCTGAGCAGGTTGCCGCCATTGGCCGCGTTCAGGCGGTCGGTGTCGGCCCAGCGCTCGTGCACGCGGCCCCAGGGATCGCACCAGTAGTCGTAGACCTGGCTGCCCAGCAGGTGGCGACCGATGCCCCACATATGGTCGTACTTGCCCAGCCGCTTGATGTACTCGTGGTCCTGGAAGACGCAGTCGATGTCCTGCACCTCGTAGGAGACGTGGTTCAGGCCGGCCTTCGGGTTGTGATTGCAGAAGAAGACATGGTGATCGACGTAAGAGTCGCCGCGATCGAGACGATTGAACGAGCCGATGATGTTGTCCGCGGTCCCGACATAGACATCGTCGGAACGAATCATGCCCAGCGTCTCGCGGAACCAGCCAACGGTCTCCGTGACCCTGGGCGACGAAAGCACGCCATGGCCGATGCGCTGGATCGATGTGGGCGACTTGCCGAGCCGCATCACTCGTCCGACACGGCGGCCAGGCTCGCGGGCGGAGTTGAGTTCGTCGCGCACGACCTTGATCGGCTCGACGCGCTGCTGCCCGGCGACCACCTCGATCTGGTAGCCGTTGGGTTCGGTGAGGCGCACCCGCTTGCCGCCGCCTGGCTCGTCCAGCGTTTCGATACCCGAGGCACCCGGCAGCTTCGCGAGGCGCTTCAGGTCGTCCTCGCCTGCCGCATGATAGGCGAAGCCGATGAATTTGGTGCCGCCCTTGTGAACGACATGCAGGTGATGGTGATCGTCGGTGCCGCGCATGTAGAGCGCAGTCGGTGTGCGCTCTGCCCGGATCAGTCCGAAATGGGTGAGAAACTCCTCCATCTCGTCGAGGTCCGGTGCTTCCATCCGGGGCCAGGCAAATTCCGCAGCCTTGATCACGGCCATTGTTTCCTCCGTTCTTTGGAGGAACGCTAGACCCGCCATTCGATCCTGAAAAGGACGAAACGATGTTTGAAGAGGGAGAGAAGAAGTGAAGATCTGCTATTTCAATGACTACCGCCTGGGCGTCATCAAGGGCGACCAGGTCATCGACGTGACGGATGCGGTGAAGGACATCCCGCATCTCGATGCGCGGGACCTGATCATCGGGCTGATCGCCCGGTGGGACGCCTACAAGGCGAAGGTCGAGAAGGCCGCCGCAGACGGCAAGGGCGTGCCGGTGTCCGGTGTGAAGCTGCGGCCGCCGGTGCCGAAGCCCGGCAACATCGTCTGCATGGCGGTGAACTACATGGAAGACGGCACCTTGCCGGAGAAGCCTGCCATCAACGCCTTCCACAAGGCCGCGACCGCGGTGATCGGCGACGGCGACACGATGGTGCTGCCGGACGCGCCGGCCACGATCTTCGAGGGCGAGGCGGAAATGGCGCTGGTCATCGGCAAGCGTGCCACGCGCGTCGCGCAGGCCGACGCCTTCAAGCACATTTTCGGCTACACCTGCTTCATCGACGGCTCGGCCCGCGGCCTGCCGCCGCCGGGCAACGTCTTCTTCCAGATGAAGTCGCGCGACACCTTCGCGCCGATCGGCCCCTGCATCGTCACCGCCGACGAGATCGCCGATCCGCAGAACCTGAACATCACCCTGACCAACAACGGCACGGTGATGCAGAAGTTCAACACCTCCGACATGGCGCACCACATCCCGCGCATCATCGAGTGGGTGAGTTCGATCCACACGCTGGAGCCCGGCGACATCGTCGCCACCGGCACCAACCATCGCGGTCTCCATTCCTTCATGGACGGCGACAAGATCGAACTCACGGTCGAGAAGATCGGTACGCTGAAGTTCAACGTGAAGGACGAGCTGAAGCGCACCTGGGCCCGCACGACGCGCCTCGAGCACAAGGAAAAGGGCGGCGAGGGCCCGCACACGCCGCAGCTCACGGGCAAGTACGCGAAGTAGCACGACCCGTCGGGCGCCAATCCGACGCCAAGACAGGAAAGGGCGCCGCGGTTTCCCGCGGCGCCCCTTCGGATACGACAGGCGGTGCCTGCTTAGTGGGTGAGGGCCGGCTGGCCGTTACCGGCCTGGACGGGGATCGCGCGGGGCTTCTTCTCCTCCGGGATCTCACGCTGCAGCTCGATCGTGAGCAGGCCGTTGGCGAGCTTCGCACCCGTGACCTTCACATGGTCGGCGAGCTGGAAGCGGCGCTCGAAGTTGCGGCCGGCGATGCCACGATAGAGATACTGCTTCTCTTCCTGGCCGTCGGTCGGCGCGGCCTGGCCGGTGACCAGTAGCTCGTTCTCCTTCTGGGTCACGTTCAGCTCGGCTTCGGCAAAGCCCGCGACCGCCATCACGATGCGGTAGGCGTTGTCGCCGGCCTTTTCGATATTGTACGGGGGGTAGCCGTTGGCGCCGGACTGGCTGGCCACCGAATCGAGCAGGTCGAAGACCCGGTCGAAACCGACGGTGGCGCGATAGAACGGGGAATAGTCGACAGTACGCATGTTGATCATCCTCTCTTGAGCGATGTTGGACGTTCCCGCCCCGAATGGGCGCGGTGAACGATCCTGATTTGGGAGCGGAACGAGCCGCTTCAAGGGCGGCAAAAATTTCCCTCGCCGGGCCTTGAACGGCAGGAAATGCTTCCTTCGGCAGAACCTTCGGAAATTCAACTCATGGCTAATGTGCGAGATATCGCCAGATCAAAGGCGGTATCCGTATGTCGAACTTCATCCCCCGAATGGCCGTGTCGTGAAGCACCTGCCGCTCTTCTTCGACCTCGCCGGGCGCAAGGTCGCGGTCGTCGGTGACGGGCCGAAGGCAGATCTGCGGGCCAACCTCGCGCGCTCCGCCGGTGCCGAAATCGTCAGGCTCGACGGCCCGGTGGCGGCCCAGGCGCTGCGCGGCACCGTGGCGGTCTTCGTGGCCACCGAGGACGAAGCCGCCGACGTCGCGGCCCACCGTCAGGCGAAGGCGGCGGGCGTTCCCGTCAACGTCGCCGACCGGCCTGCCCTCTGCGACTTCATCATGCCGGCCATCGTCGATCGCGACGGGGTGGTCGTGGCGATATCGACCGGGGGCGCGTCACCCACCCTGGCGACGGTCCTGCGCGGGCGAATGGAGGCGGTGCTGCCCGAGCGGCTGGGTGTCCTGGCACGCCTCGTCACGACGTTCCGGGCGCAGGTCAATGCGCTGATCGCCGACCCAGCCGGTCGCCGCGCGTTCTTCCGCCGCCTGGTCGAGGGCCCTGCCGCGCGCCTTGCACTCGCCGGCGACGAGGCCGGGGCGCGCCGGGTGGCGCTCGACGACCTTGACGCCGCGCGACGCAACATGGCGCCGGTCGGCATCGCCCATATCGTGGGGGCGGGTCCCGGCGATCCGGATCTCCTCACCCTGAAGGCGGCCCAGCTTCTTCAGGAGGCCGACGCGATCCTGCACGACGACCTGGTCCCGCCGGCGGTGCTGGCACGCGCGCGTCGCGACGCGGAGATCGTCTCGGTCGGCAAACGCAAGGGACGCCCGAGCTGGGCGCAGGCCGACATCGACGCCGAGCTGGTCCGGCGGGTCCGGTCCGGTCAGACGGTGGTCAGGCTGAAGGCGGGCGACCCGTTCATCTTTGGTCGCGGTGGCGAAGAGGTCGACGCGCTCCGGGCCGCCGGCCTCCCGTGGACCGTTGTGCCCGGTATCACCGCGGCGCTGGGCTGTGCGGCCTCGGCGGGCATTCCGTTGACGCACCGACGCCACGCCTCGTCCGTGACCTTCGTGACGGGGCACGGGGCGGCAGACGGCAAGCCGCCGGCCTGGGCGGCGCTCGCCGCCGAAGGTCATACCTTGGCGATCTACATGGGGGCCACGGAGGCGCCGGCCCTGCGCGACCGGCTCCTGGCGGCTGGCGCCGCTCCGTCCACGCCGATTGCCATCGTCGAGAACGGCACGCGGCCCGACCAGCGTGTCTCGACCGGGCGGCTCGGCGACCTAGCACGGCTTGCGGCGGCCCACTCGGCGGTCGGCAGCGCCGGCCCCAGCCTCATCATCGTCGGCGACGTCGCGGCCTATGCCGCCGCATCCGAAGTCTCAGCGCTCGCAAAGGTGTCGTGATGGCCAAGAATCTCAGCGGCGACCTGCAGGTCGCTTCCGCCAATCGCCTGGTCGACGGCATGGTGGTCTGGCTCGACGAGGCGGGGCAGTGGACCGACCGGCTTCAGCACGCGGCCGTCGCGCGCGATCCGCGTGGCGCCGAAATCCTGCTGGAGCGCGCTCGTGCGGAAGCCTTCACCGTGGTCGATCCGTTCCTCGTCGCCGTGATCGAGGACGAGGAGGGCACGATCGAGCCCTTGTCCCTGCGCGAGAAGATCCGCGCCTCGGGTCTCACCTTCGAGGCCATTGCCGCTGACGCGGTGCGCTATGCCTGACACCCATTTCTATCGCTACGACGACTACGACCGGACGCTCGTCGCCGAGCGGGTCGAGCAGTTTCGCGACCAGGTGCGGCGCCGGCTGGCCGGCGAGCTGACGGAGGAGCAGTTCAAGCCGCTGCGCCTGCACAACGGCCTCTATCTGCAGCTGCATGCCTACATGCTGCGGATCGCCATTCCCTACGGCACCCTCTCGTCGCGCCAGCTGCGCAAGCTCGCGGACATCTCGCGCAAGTTCGATCGCGGATACGGCCACTTCACGACGCGCCAGAACCTGCAGCTGAACTGGATCAGGCTGGAGGATGCGCCGGACGCGCTGGCGGCCCTGGCGGAAGTCGACATGCATGCGATGCAGACCTCGGGAAACTGCATCCGCAACGTGACCGCCGACCACTATGCCGGCGCGGCGATCGACGAGATCGAGGATCCGCGCATCTGGGCCGAGATCGTGCGCCAGTGGTCGACGCTGCATCCTGAATTCACCTTCCTGCCGCGCAAGTTCAAGATCGCCATCACCGGATCGCCGAACGATCGCGCCGCCGTTCGCGTCCATGACATCGGGCTGCGCCTGTGGCGCAACCCGCAGGGCGAGGTCGGTTTCGAGGTGATCGTGGGGGGCGGCCTCGGACGCACGCCGATGATCGGCAAGACGCTGCGGGAGTTCCTGCCCAGGGACGAGTTGCTCGCCTACCTCGAGGCGACCCTGCGCGTCTACAATCGCTACGGTCGTCGCGACAACCTCTACAAGGCCCGCATCAAGATCCTCGTTCACGAGGTCGGCGTCGAGAAGATGCGGGAAGAGGTCGAGGCGGAGTATGCCGCGACGCGCGACGGCGCCCTGCGCTTGCCGGTCGGGACGATCGAGGCGATCGCGCGGCAGTTTGCGCCGCCAGACCTGCCGCCGCGACCCGCGATCTCAGGACCGGTCGAAGCCCAGCGCTCGTCCGATCCGGATTTCGCCCTCTGGCTCAAGTCCAACGTCGCGCCCCATCGCGTGCCGGGCTACGCGATCGTGACGGCCTCGCTGAAGCCGGCCGGCTCGCCCCCGGGCGATGCGAGTGCGACTCAGATGGAGGGGATCGCCGACATCGCCGAAGCCTACAGCCAGGCCGAGCTGCGGGTCAGCCACGAGCAGAACCTGATTCTCCCGCACGTCGCCGTCGAGGATCTCCCGCGGGTCTACCGGTCGCTTGCCGCGCTCGGCTTCGCGGAAGCCAATGTCGGCAAGATCACCGATATCATCGCCTGCCCGGGACTCGACTATTGCGCGCTGGCGAATGCGCGTTCGATCCCGGTGGCGCAGCGCATCTCGACCCATTTCGCGAGCCTCGCCCGGCAGCACGATATCGGCGACCTGAAGATCAAGATCTCGGGCTGCATCAATGCCTGTGGCCATCACCATGTCGGCCACATCGGCATCCTCGGCGTCGACAGGAACGGGGTCGAACTCTACCAGATCAGCCTCGGCGGTGACGTCGATTTCGGCCGGACCGCGCTTGGTACGATCCTCGGTCCCGCCGTGACCGCCGACAAGGTGGTCGAGACCGTCGACGCGATCGTCGCGACCTATCTCGACGCGCGCGAGGACGGCGAACGCTTCGTCGACACCTACCGGCGCATCGGCGCCCAGCCCTTCAAGGAGCAAGTCTATGGCCCTCTATAGCGAAGCGGGGCTGCCCGCATCCTACGTCGCTCTGCCCTTCGCCGATTGGAAGGCGCGGCCGCAATGGCCTGCCGTGTCGCTGGCGAACACGGACCCGGTGGAAGACCTCGCGCCGCATCTCGGGCGCCTGCGCCTGATCATCCTGGAGTTTCCGAAATTCAGCGACGGCCGCGCCTACAGTCAGGCGCGTCTGCTGCGTGGCCGCATGGGCTATCGCGGCGAGCTGCGCGCCACCGGCGGTGTGCTTCAGGATCAGGTGGCATTCATGCTGCGCTGCGGCTTCGATTCGTTCGAGAGCGAGCAGCCGGGCTTCGGCGACGCGCTTGCGAGGGCGCGCACCCTGTTCAGCGTCGTCTATCAGCCGGCCGAGGACGACCAGGTCCCGGCGGCACATCGTCGGCTCCAGCAGAGCAACGCCGCGGCGTCCTGATCAGGCGTCGCCGCCGTCTGCCTGCGAGTCGAGCCACTTGAGCGCTTCGTCGGCGGTGTCGAATATCTGCGCCTGACCGGCGAACTTGCCGAGATTGATGTAACGGCGGGCGAGGTCGGCGTTCACGCCCGGCCTCGGGACTATGGCCAGCGGGCCGCGCTTGGCCAGGGTCGAATAGGCGGCCGCCCGCGCCGCCAGGGTCATGACGTCCTGGTCGTTGTAGGTGCCGTCGCCCTTGTGGGCGTCGAACAGCTTGCGATAGGTGAGGGCGTTCTGTGCCACGACCGCGTCGGTGAAGTCCTCGATATCCTTCAGGGTGATGACGCCCAGGACGCGGGCGTGGACGAAGCGCTTTTCGTGATCGATCGTGTACTCGAGGGGCATGGCCGGACATTAGGCGAACCCCGGCACGCCCGTCGAGCCGCTTGGCGGCTCACGCCGCCGGGGATAGGCTCCCTCCCATAGCCGGGGATACACCGGCGGGAGGAAGCGACATGATCAAGGGAGCAACGGGCGCCGTGCTGGCGCTCGCGCTGGGCTGGTGTGCGCTTGCGATGCCGGCCTCTGCACAAATCTTCGTGAACATCCGTTCGCAGGACGCACCGAAGTACGATCCCCACAGCAACACGTCGAGCGGCATGGGACATCCCATGTTCATGATGGGCGACACGCTGGTCGCGCTCGACTGGGACCTGAAGACCGTCCATCCGCTGCTTGCCAAGTCGTGGACGGTCTCCGACGACCGGCTCACCTACACCTTCTCGTTGCGCGACGACGTCACCTTCTGCAGCGGCAAGAAGTTCACGGCGGCCGACGTGATCTACTCCTTCACGCGGCTGGCCGATCCTTCGGCCCGCTGGCCGTTCTACTGGCGGCTGGGTGAGATCGACAGCCTCACCGCGCCCGATCCCTACACGCTCGTCTACAAGCTGAAGCGGCCGCATTCCGAGCTGCTGGTCGATCTCGCGAACTTCGCGGCGACCATCATCAACAAGGACAATGTCGAGGCGCTCGGGGCCGATTTCGGCGTCAAGGGCTTCGACGGCACCGGGCCGCTGTGCTGGGAAAGCTGGCAGCCCCGCAAGGAGCTCGTGCTGAAGCGCCACGATGCCTACAAGTGGGGGCCGACCGGCGTCTACGCCAACAAGGGGCCGGTGAAGTACGAGAAGATGATCTGGCGAATAGTCCCGGAGGAGACGACGCGCATCGCCACGATGCTCTCCGGACAGGCGGATTTCTGCCACTGGAACCCGCTGCAGGCCATCGAGACCATGAAGAAGGCGCCGAACCTCGCCGTCTACGAGCCGACGGCGGATTTCGCGATGTACTACTGGGGCCTGAAGAGCACGCGGGAGAACCTGCAGGACAAGCGGGTGCGTCAGGCGCTGGCCCATCTCGTCGATCGCGAGGAGATCAACAAGGCGATCTTCTTTGGCCAGGCCGAGACGGCGCGGTCGCTGGTGCATCCCAAGGCGCTCGACTTCGAGCCGGCGACACTCGACGTCCTGACGAAGCGCGATCCGGAGAAGTCGAAGAAGCTGCTCGACGAGGCGGGATGGACGATGGGTCCGGACGGCTTCCGCTACAAGGACGGCAGGAAGCTCGAGCTGCTGATGTACTCCTATACGGTCGGCCAGAACCCGAAACTGTCGGAGGTCCTGCAGGCCGCCGCGCGCACCGTCGGCATCGACATCAAGATCCAGACCTGGGATCCCACGGTCTTCTTCCAGAAGATCGCCCAGCAGGACTACGACATCTGGACTCTGTCGGTGCCCTACACTTCGGCCGGCGACCAGATGTACCTCTACTACCACTCCAAGAACCGGCCGGTGCCCAACCGCATGATGTGGAACGACGCCGAGACCGACCGGATCCTCGATGCCGGCCGCACGGCGCTCAACGACGTCGACCGCGCGAAGTACTTCAAGGAAATCCAGCGCCGGGTGCACGACGAAGCGCTGATGATCCCGGCGGCGCATTCGAGGCTCTTCCTCGTCGCGAAGAAGAGCATCAAGAACGTGCGGTCGCACGGCATCTACAGTGGCGCACTCTACAAGGGGCTGGACGTCCAGCCCTGACTCCGGGATCGTGGAAACATGACCACGATCTACGGCATCAAGAACTGCGACACGATGAAGAAGGCGCGCGCCTGGCTGGACGGGAAGGGCGTCGCCTACGACTTCCATGACTACAAGGCGTCCGGCATCGATCGCGCGCGCCTCGAGGGCTGGGTCCGCAAGGTCGGCTGGGAGGCGTTGCTGAACCGCGCCGGCACGACCTTCCGCAAGCTGCCCGACGGCGACAAGGAAGGGCTCACCGAAGCCAAGGCGATCGCGCTGATGGTCGCCCAGCCCTCGATGATCAAGCGGCCGGTCCTGGAAGGCGGGGACAAGCTGCTCGTCGGCTTCAAGCCCGAGCAGTACGAGGCGCTCGTCTAGGTGCCCTTGAGGGCCGGGAATTCCGTGATAATTATATATATTTCATATAGTTAAATGATCTAATTGACACGCCGATCGAAATCTTGAAAGATCGCGTCATAAGAGACTGTTTGGCCAAGACAATTGATTTCGAAGACTGCTTTCGAAGCTCCCCTCAATTATTCGAGGTCCGAAATGAAGATCGCCGTTTCTCTTCTCGTCCTTCCGCTCGCCCTCTCGGTTGCCGCCTGCGGCGATACCTGGGGCGAACGCGCCGTGACCGGTGGCGGTATCGGTGCGGGTACGGGGCTTGCGGTCGGCGCGATTGCGGGTTGGCCGCTGGTGGCGCCGGTGCTGGTCGGCACCGCGGTCGGCGCGGGCATCGGCGCTGCGACCACGCCGAAGAAGTAGCACTATCCCAGCAAAATCCTGAGCTTGCGCTCGAAGACGCGCAGTACGTCTTCGAGCGTATCGCCGTGCGCCAGTTTGCGCGGCCCGTTGTAGACCACGTAGCTGCCGCCGTTGCCGGCTCCCGGTACCTTGGCGATGGCGTACAGCGGTTGCTCGGCGGTGTGGCGGAAGATCGAGAAGATCGCCATGCCGGGCCGGAAGTCGATGGCATAGTCGCGCCATTCGCCGGTTGCCACACGCATGCTGTACAGGCCCAGAAGCCGCGAGAGTTCCCGCTTGTCGAACGAGACGATCCTGCGCCGGGCCCGTTGATCGGCCAAACGGTAGAGGTTGCTCATGCCACCGCGACTTCGAACATGTCAGTGGTGTGAATTCTTGCAGAACCGGGGGTGGGGGTAAAGCGCGCCGCACCCCCATTCGGTGGTTTGCCAAAGCTCGGGTAGGGGGCTATGAACCGCGGCTGAAGCTGTTGATATTCCGCGATATTCCGGGAGCACTACGTGTCCGACTCCGCCGCGTTCCACGAGATCGACGAGGCCGTCCGCAAGGACGAGATGAAGGAATGGTGGAGTCGGTACGGCACCTGGGTGGTGGCCGGAGCGGTGGTGATCGTTGTGGCCGTCACGGCGTTCGTGGGCTGGCGCCAGTACGATCGGGCGCAGCGCGCGGCGGCGAGCGCCGCCTATTCGGCCGCGCTGGCGCAGATCGCGACGGATCCCGCGGCGGCGCGCGCCGAACTGGAGAAGCAGGCGGTCGGCGCCCTTCAGCCCTACCGTTCGCTGGCCGCGCTGACCGCCGCGCAGCTCCGCCCCACGCTCGAGGAGCAGGTGACCGCGCTCTCTTCGGTGGCCCCCAGCCTGTCGGCGAGCGAGTTGAGCGACCTCGCCCTGGTGATCGCCGCCTTCAAGAGCATCGATACCCCGAAGGCCGAGGAAATGGTCGCGAAACTCGAGCCTCTGGCGGCGCCCGGCCGCCCCTTCGGCCTGAGTGTGCGTGAGCTCCAGGCGATGCTGGCCGTGCGCAAGGGCGATACCAAGCGGGCAAAGGAATTGTGGAACGAAATCGCCAAGGATCCGGCGGTGCCGCAGGGCACGTCGCAGCGGGTCACGGCAATGCTCAATCTCCACGGCGGCGCGGAGGCCAGGTAGTCCGATGTCGAGCGTCTTCCGCGTGGTCGATCCCCGTTTCCTCCTTGCCGCCGCCCTGCTGGTGGTCTCCCTTTCCGGCTGCGATATCTTCGACAAGAAGAAGACGCCGCTGCCCGGCGAGCGCGTCTCCGTGCTGGGCGATCGCAAGGACCTCGAAGCCGACAGCGATGTCGCGAACATGCAGGTCGTGCTGCCGCCGCCAACGGTGAACGAGTCCTGGCCGCAGTCCGGCGGCTTCGCGAACTATGCCATGCACAACCTGGCGATCGGGCCTTCGCCTCAGATCATCTGGACGGCCGACGTCGGGTCGGGCAGCAGTTCGACCCGGATCCTGACCTCGCCGCCGGTCGTCGCCGATGGCAAGGTGTTCGCCAAGGATGCGCAGGGCACCGTCTCGGCCTTCAACGCCGACACCGGCGCGCTGCTGTGGCGCGTCACCCTGGCGCCGGAGAAGGCGCGCGATTCCGACGAATTCGGCGGCGGCCTCGCCTATTACGGCGGGAAGCTGTTCGTGACGACCGGCTTCGCCATGGTCTATTCGCTCGACCCGAACACCGGCAAGGAGGAGTGGAACTCGGGCGTCAGCGCACCGGTCCGTGGCGCGCCGCTGGTGTTCAATGACCGCGTCTTCGTCATCGCCATCGACAACAAGCTGCATGCGCTCGCGGCTTCCGATGGTGCCGACCTCTGGCAGTTTCCCGGCCTGCAGGAGTCGGCGGGATATGTCGGTGGCAACAGCCCGGCGGGCTCGGGCGACACCGTCGTCGCGCCGTTCACCTCGGGCGAGGTCGTGGCGCTGCGCGCCGACAACGGCCGCCCGATCTGGAACGAATCGCTGATTGGCGCGCGCGCCGACATCCGTGCCTTCGGCAACCTGGCCGACATTCGCGGCCGCCCGGTGATCGACCGCGGCCTCGTGATCGCGATGGGTTCGGCCGGGCAGATCGCCGGCATCGACCTGCGCTCCGGCCAGCGCCAGTGGGATCGGAACATCGGCGGCAGCCAGACGCCATGGACGGCGGGCCGCTTCCTGTTCGTGATGACCGGCAACGCCGACGTGGTGGCGATGGTCCGCGACACCGGCAAGGTTCGGTGGGTCACGCCGCTCACCCGGTTCGAGGACGCCAAGGCGCGCCTGCCGGTCCTGTGGGGTGGGCCGGTGCTGGCCGGCGATCGCCTCCTGCTGACCAGTTCGCTGGGCGACCTGCTGGCCGTCTCGCCCTACACCGGCGAGGTCATGGGCAAGATCGACGTACGCGACCGCGTGCGCCTCGGTCCGGTCATCGCCAACCGGACCATCTACGTCCTCACAGACTCCGGGCGACTCATTGCCCTCCGCTGAAGCACGGCCAACCAGCCAGGGGCTGCGCCGCGTCGCCATCGTCGGTCGTCCCAATGTCGGCAAGTCGACGCTGTTCAATCGGCTGGCCGGACGTCGGCGGGCGATCGTCGACGACACGCCGGGCGTGACGCGCGACGTGCGCGAGCAGCCGGCGCAGTTGGGCGACCTCGCCTTCATGCTGCTCGACACGGCGGGCTGGGAGACGGCGGGTGGCGAGGCCCTCGAGGCCCGCATGCGGCGCTTCACGGAGCGCGCGGTCGAGAGCTCGGACGTCGTCCTGTTCCTGATCGATGCTCGCTCAGGGATCCTGCCGCTCGACCAGAGTTTCGCGAACTGGCTGCGCAAGCGCTCGGCGAAGGTGATCCTGGTCGCCAACAAGTGCGAGGGCCGTGCCGGTCAGCAGGGGCTCGCCGAAGCCCATGGTCTCGGGCTCGGCGAACCGATCCCGGTCTCGGCCGAGCATGGCGAGGGATTGAGCGACCTGCACGAGGCACTGGGTCGGCACATCGAGCCGATGCCCGAGGAGGACGAGGCGGCCGAAGCCGACGGCAGCGATCCCGACCTCGACGACGTGCCGGAGGGGCGGCCGCTGCTGCTGGCCATCGTCGGGCGGCCCAACGTGGGCAAGTCGACGCTGCTCAACCGGCTGGTCGGCGAGGAACGTGTCCTGACGGGGCCGGAGGCCGGCATAACGCGCGACTCCATCCGGGTGGAATGGGAGTGGCGGGGCCGTCCGGTGCGCCTGGTCGACACGGCCGGCATGCGCCGCCGCAGCCGCATCGAAGCCAAGCTCGAGGCCGCCTCGGTGGCCGACACGCTCGACACGATCCGGCTGGCCGACGTGGTGGTGGTCGTGCTCGACGCGGCCGACATGGCCGAGAAGCAGGACCTCAACATCGCCGGCTGGGTGATCGAGGAGGGCCGCGCGCTGGTGATCGCGGTCAACAAGACCGACCTGCTGGCCGACGATCAGTCCGAATCGTCGAAACAGTGGCGCAAGCTGCGCGACCGCCTGGAGGCGTCGTTCGCGCAGGTGAAGGACGTTCCGATCGTGGGATTCTCGGCGCTGACCGGGCGCGGCGTCGATCGCCTGCTGCCCAAGGTGTTCGAGACCTACGAGATCTGGAACAAGCGGGTCACGACGCCCAAGCTCAATCGCTGGCTGCGCGAGATGGAGACACTGCATCCGCCGCCGCTCGCCCCCAACGGCCGCCGCATCCGGCTGCGCTTCATGACCCAGATCAAGCGCCGTCCGCCGACCTTCATATTGTCGGTCAGCCAGCCGCAGGAACTGGGCAACGACTATCTGCGCTTCCTGACGAACCGCCTGCGCGACGATTTCGACATGCCGGGCGTCCCCATCCGCCTCAGCATGCGCAAGCCCAAGAATCCCTACGAGGGTCGTCGCAAGCCTCAAAGATAGGGCCTGCAGCCGTCATTGGCCGCATTGCGGCCGACGGCTGACAGGCGTCTTGCCCCGCACCGACCTGCTGCCCTAGGCTTCATTCCAAGAAAGTCGAAATAACGAGCTGCGCCGCAGCCGCCGACGGGATGAAAGGGTAGAACCATGGATGTCCAATACGTAGCGCCGAAGACGCTCGACGAGGCGGTTCGGGCGTTTGCCGCGGCGGCGGGGGCCGGGCGGATCCTGGCGGGCGGGACCGACCTGCTGGTCCAGATGCGCAACGGTGTCGTTGCGCCCGGCACGATCGTCGACGTCAAGAAGATCGGCGAGTTGACCACCATCGAGGAGACGAAGGAGGGGGGCTTCCGGATCGGTGCCGCCGTCTCCGGGGCCGCGCTGCGCGAACATCCCAAGGTCCGCATGGTCTGGCCGGGCGTCGTCGAAGCCACCAACCTGATCGGCTCCACCCAGGTCCAGGGGCGCGCCACACCGGGCGGCAACCTGTGCAACGGCTCTCCGGCCGGCGACAGCGTGCCGGCGATGGTCGCGGCCGGCGCCATCGTCACCATCCAGGGGCCCAAGGGCCGTCGTGAACTGCCGGTCGAGAAGGTGCCCAAGGGACCGGGCCGGCTCAACCTGGAGCCCGGCGAGATCGTCGTGTCCTTCACCCTGCCGCCGCGCCCCAAGGGCTCGAGCGACGCCTACCTTCGCATGATCCCGCGCACCGAGATGGACATCGCCGTCGTGGGCTGCGGCGTCAGCCTGACGATGGACAAGGGGACCTGCACGGCCGCTCGCGTCGGCCTCGGCGCCGTCGCACCGACGGTGCTGCTGGTCGAGGAAGCGGCGCGGGTGCTGATCGGCTCCAGGCTCGACGAGGCTGCGCTGGCCAAGGCCGCCGCCGCCTGCAGCGCGGCCTGCCGCCCGATCGACGACAAGCGCGGCACGATCGCCTATCGCACCAAGGTCGCCGGCGTCCTGCTGAAGCGCACCGCCCTGATTGCCGCCGAACGCGCGGGAGGAAAGTAGGACCATGGCAAAGCTTCACGTCTCCACCACGATCAACGGCGAGCCGCAGGAATTCCTCTGCGATGCCGACCAGAGCATGCTCGACGTGCTGCGCGGGCCGCTCGGCCTGACCGGCGCCAAGGAAGGCTGCGGCACCGGCGACTGCGGCGCCTGCACCATCACCCTGAACGGACGCATCGTCTGCTCCTGCCTGATGCTGGCGGCCGAGGCCGAGGGCCAGCAGATCGGCACCATCGAAGGCATGGCCGGCGAGGAACTGCATCCGCTGCAGCAGAAATTCCTCGAATCGGCGGCGCTCCAGTGCGGCATCTGCACGCCGGGCGTGCTGATGGCCGCCAAGGCGCTGCTCGAGAAGAACCCCGATCCGACCGAGCATGAGGTGCGCTTCTGGCTGGCCGGCAACCTGTGCCGCTGCACCGGCTACGACAAGATCATTCGCGCCGTACTGGAAACCGCTGCCGAAATGAGGGCCGCACAATGAGCACGACTGGGAGCACCGAAACCGCCAACGACAACAAGTGGATCGGCAAGCGCACGATCCGCCCCGACGGCGCCGACAAGGTGACGGGACGCGCGGCCTATGCCGCCGACACGACCATGCCGGGCATGATCTGGGGCAAGGTGCTGCGCAGCCCGCATCCCCACGCGCGCATCAAGTCGATCGACACCAGCAAGGCGGAGGCCCATCCCGGCGTGAAGGCGGTGATGACGGCCAAGGACATCGTGAACTTCCCGATCGAGAAGTCGGTGATGCTGGGCATCCAGGACATGCGCTGGATGTGCCGCAACGTCATGGCGCGGGAGAAGGCGCTGTTCGCCGGCCATCCGGTCGCGGCGGTCGCGGCGACCACGGAGAAGATCGCCGCCGAGGCCTGCAAGCTGATCGAGGTCGAGTACGAGGTGCTGCCCTTCGTGATCGACGTCGAGGAGGCGATGAAGCCCGACGCGCCGATCCTGCACGATTTCATCAAGTACAAGGACAAGCCCTCGAACATCGCGGGCACGCTGGAGCACAAGCTCGGTGACATCGGCGAGGGCTTCGCCAAGGCCGACGTGATCATCGAGCGCAGCTTCCGCACACAGCCTGTGCACCAGGGCTATATCGAGCCGCATGCCTGCCTGGTCAGCGTCTCCGACGGCAAGGCCACGATCTGGAGCTCCAGCCAGGGCCAGTTCATGGTCCGCGCCATGTGCGCCTACCTGACGGGGCTGCCGCAGAACGACATCCGCGCCATCCCCGCCGAGATCGGCGGCGGCTTCGGCGGCAAGACGATCATCTACCTCGAGCCGCTGGCGCTGATTCTCGCCAAGAAGTCCGGCCGTCCGGTGAAGATGACGATGAGCCGGGCCGAGGTGTTCCACGCCTCCGGACCGACCTCGGGTTCCTACAGCACGGTCAAGCTCGGCGCGACGAAGGACGGCAAGCTGGTGGCGGCGCAGGGAACCTTCTGCCTGCAGGCCGGCGCCTTGCCGGGCTCGCCGATCCGCGGCGCAGCCGGCTGCGCCTTCGCGCCCTACGATATCCCGAACGTGCATTCGTTCGGCTACGACGTGGTGTCGAACCGCTCGAAGGTCGCGGCCTACCGCGCGCCGGGCGCACCGATCGGCGCCTACGGCGTCGAGTGCGTCATGGACGAGATGGCCGAGGCGCTGAAGTTGGATCCGCTGGAGTTCCGTCTGAAGAATGCCGCCAAGCAGGGGACCAAGGCCGCGCACGGTCCGGTCTATCCGCGCATCGGCTTCGTCGAGACGATCGAGGAAGCGAAGAAGCATCCGCACTATACGACGCCGCTGCCCAAGGCGAAGAAGGGCATGCTGTACGGGCGTGGCGTGGCCTCGGGCTTCTGGTTCAATGCCGGCGGCGAGTCGAGCGCCCAGGTCAACATCAACGAGGACGGCACGGTGGTGGTGATCACCGGCCATCCCGACATCGGCGGCTCGCGCGCCTCGACCGCCAACATCACCGCCGAGATCCTGGGCATCGACTACAAGAAGGTCTCGGTGCTGATCGGCGACACCAGCGTCATCGGCTTCAGCAACCTGACCGGCGGCAGTCGCGTGACCTATGCCTCGGCCATGGTGGTGACGCAGTCGACGGAGAAGGTCATCACCCAGCTGCGCGAGCGCGCCGCCAAGATCTGGAAGATCGATCCTGACGCGGTCGTCTGGGAAAACGGCGAGGCCCGTCCGGCCGGCGACAACGCCGGCAAGTTCGAGCCGCTGAGCCTCGGGCAGATCGCCGCGCAGGCGAGCGCCACCGGCGGCCCGATCGGCGCCGGCCAGCAGCTCAACACGACAGGTGCCGAAGGCGGCTTTGCGACCCATGTCTGCGACGTCGAGGTCGACCCCGACCTCGGCATCGTGCGCGTGCTGCGCTACACGGCCTTCCAGGATGTCGGCCGCGCGATCCATCCCAGCTATGTCGAAGGCCAGATCCAGGGCGGCGCCGCCCAGGGCATCGGCTGGGCGCTGAGCGAGGAGTACATCTACAACAAGGATGGCAAGCTCGATAATCCGAGCTTCCTCGACTACCGCATGCCGGTCAGCTCCGACCTGCCGATGCTGGATTCGGTGATCCTCGAGATTCCCAACCCGAAGCATCCGCAGGGCGTCCGCGGCGTCGGCGAGGTGCCGCTGGTGCCGCCGCTGGCCGCCATCTCGAACGCGGTCTACGACGCGCTCGGGCGGCGGTTCTACAGCCTGCCGATGTCGCCGCCCAAGGTGCTGGCGACGATGGACATGGCCGCCGAATAGCGGCGGCTGGAGGCGCCCGCCGAGGGGCTATCCCCCCGGCGGGGCGTCCTCAAGATGTTTCCAGCTCTGCATTTTCGGGGCATGGCGACCGGCTGAACGGCGGTCCTACAATGAAGCCGTCGGGCTCTTGGGGGGGACAGCATGCCGACAGACACCGATTCAGCGGGCGCTTCCGGCGGCCCTACGCCGCCGTCGCCGCCGACAGCGTCGTCTTCGAACCTGAAGCCGCGCCCGACGGCATTCCAGGCCTTCGAGGGGCTCGCGAAGTGGCTCGACGTCGTGCGCAAGATCGCGGTGTCGCTGGTGGTGATCGTCGCCGTCGGCCTCGCCATCGTGCTGCTGGTCCGCGAGACACGCAAGCAGGCGCTTGCCATCGATCCGGTGATCGTCGAACTGCTCGATCTCAAGGAGGCCATGACGCCGGAGCTGGCGGCCCAGAGCCTGGCCAAGCACCTCGACGCCATCCAGCGCAGCGGCGCCGCCGAGTGGAGCAAGCTCTACGTCGACCATTCGTCCAGCCCGATAGACCTCCAGATCCCGGGGGTACCGTTCACCATGCGCGCCGGCCTGCGCGAGGTCGCCTCGCTGTTCGGCCGGCCGCGCACGACCATCCAGGCATCGATCGTTTCGCGGCGGGCTTCTCCGGCCCTCGCCGCCTCGGTGTACGTCGTCGGCGATCCGGCGGGGCGTGCATCGTGCGAGTCCTATGCCGATGCCAGCGGTATGGACCGTCTCCTCGAATGCGTCGCGCTTGAAGTGATGACCTTCGTCGACCCCAAGGTTGCCGCCTCCTATGCCTTCAATACCGAAAAGGCGCAGTGCAGGGACCTCGACGCGGAAATGCGGGCCGGCGAGGACGAAACCACGCGGGAGCTGCGTCGCCTCAAGAAGCGCCGGTCCGCCTGCAGCTTCGAGCGCACGCGGTCGCTGATCGCCAAGGCATTGGAGCGGGGTCGTTCCGACGATCGCCCGTGGGTGTCGTATGTCTACGGCCGGGTTCACCTGGCGCGCGCAAGCGCGCTGTCCAAGATCGATCGCGAAGACCAGCTCAGCGAACTCGACCAGGCGATCGGCCGCTTCATGGGGGCGCGGGTCGAACTCAATAATGCGCCGAGCGCGGTCGCGACGTTGTTCGAGGCCTATGTCCTGAAGGGAACATTGATCCATGAAGCTACGAAGGGGATGCCATGGCAGAGCGACCCGGGCTCGGCGATCCAGTACCAGCTCTACCTTGCCGAGGCGACCTTCGAGGAAGCCGAGAAGAACCTGAAGGCCATTCCTTCGCATCGCACGCCGGAACTCAATGCGCTGGTGAAGGGCTTCGAAGGCCAGCTCTTCTACCGGCTCTGGATGATCAGGGCGCATCAGCGCACGATGAAGGAGGCCGTGACTGTCGCCGACAGGAAGGACGCCCGCGAGATGTCGCTGCTGGAACGGTCGAACGCCAGCTATGCCGTTGCGGCCCAGTACCAGCCGACGGCCGATCTTCTCACGCATTGGGGCAACACCTTGCGTGCCCTGCACAGGTTCGAGGAAGCGGCGAGCCGCTATCAGCAGGCCGCCGACCTCGCGCCCAACTGGTATGCGCCGCGGATCAACGTGGCGATCGCCTATCTCGACAGGGTCGAACATGCCGAGCCGCCGCCGTCGCTGGTGCACGTTCTGTATGCGCTGGGCTCGTCTTCGGACTATCTGGGATGGGTATCGGATGGCGATCCGCTGGAGGGGTTCCTCTCGCGGATCGACCGGGCGATGGCCAGAACCGGCGTGCCGAGCGAGCACAAGGCCTATCAGGACTGCCGGCCGGCAACGCCCCAGGGCGACTATGACAAGATGGTCTATGTGACGAACGCCAAGCGGTGTCTCGACAAGGTCATGACCGAAGTGAACAAGCGGGCGGCGAGCAAGCCGAGGGCCGGGCTCAAGGGCGGCTGACCGGGCGCCGGCTTCTGCCGGGTCCACACCTTACTGTCGGGCCTGCGCCACCAGCGCTTCGTCGCCGGCGACCCATTCGCCGTTCATTGTGCAGTTCGGCATCGCCAGCCGGATCAGCGATTCGCCGTGCGCCTCGGGCGGGATCTGCCGGGCTTCGTCTTCGCCCGGGAAGGCCTCGCGGCGCATGAAGGTCCGCATCGGACCCGGATTGAAGAGATTGACCTTCACCTGGGTATGCGCGACCTCGGCCGCATAGATGCCGACCATCATGTCCAGGGCGGCCTTGCTGGTGGCGTAGGCGCCCCAATACGGAATGATGCGGCGCGAAGCACCCGAGGTCACGAAGATCGCGCGGCCGGCATCGGAGCGGCGCAGCAGCGGGTCCATCGAGCGGATCAGGCGCCAGTTGGCGGTGACGTTCACCGCCATCACCTGCTCGAACACCTTGGGATCGAAATGCCCCATCGGCGAGAGCGTGCCGAGGATCGCGGCATTGCCCAGCAGCACGTCCAGTCGACCGAACCGGTCGAACAGGGCCTGGCCCAGCCGGTCGATCCCGGGACCGTCGGTCACGTCGAGCGGTACCAGCGTGGCCGCGCCGCCGATCGCCTTGATGCGGTCATCGACCTCCTCGAGGCCGCCCACGGTCCGGGCGACCAGGACGCAATGCGCGCCTTCGGCGGCGTAGGCGATGGCCGCTGCGGCGCCGAGCCCGCGCGAGGCGCCGGTGATCAGAGCAACGCGCCCGGCGAGGCGGCCGACGGCGGCTTCGGTCATGATCCTGGACTCAGGCCGATTCGACGAGAAGGGAGAGCTGGCGATCCTCGACCCCGAGCACGTCGTCGAGTGCGATCGGGTAGTCGCCGGTGAAGCAGGCGTCGCAGAAGGCCGGCTCGGCCGCTTGCCGGCCGGGCAGGCCCATGGCGCGATAGAGACCGTCGATCGAGACGAAGGCCAGCGAATCGACGCCGATGAACTTCGCCATGCCGGCGACGTCGTAGCGCGAGGCCAGCAGCTTGTCCTTGTCCGGCGTGTCGATGCCGTAGAAGCAGGGATCGGTGGTCGGCGGGGCCGCGATGCGCATATGCACCTCCTTGGCACCGGCGTTGCGCACCATCTCGACGATCTTCATCGAGGTCGTGCCGCGCACGATCGAATCGTCGACCAGGATCACGCGCTTGCCCTCGATATGGGCGCGGTTGGCATTGTGCTTCAGGCGCACGCCGAGATGGCGGATATGGTCCGCCGGCTCGATGAAGGTGCGGCCGACATAGTGGTTGCGGATGATGCCCAGTTCGAACGGCAGGCCCGACTGGGCGGCGTAGCCGATCGCGGCGGGAACGCCCGAATCCGGAACCGGGACGACGACGTCGGCCGGTACGGGACTTTCCTTGGCCAGTTCCATGCCGATGCGCTTGCGCGCGTCGTAGACGCCGATGCCCTCGACCTTCGAATCGGGCCGGGCGAAGTAGATGTGCTCGAACACGCAGAAGCGGCGCTTCTGCTTCACGAACGGCTTGATGGACCGGAGGCCGTTGCCGTCGACGATCACGATTTCGCCGGGCTCGACGTCGCGCACGAAGCGGGCGCCGATGATGTCGAGGGCGCAGCTCTCGGAGGTCAGGATCCAGGCGTCCTCGAGCCGGCCGATCACCAGCGGTCGCACGCCCATCGGGTCGCGCACGCCGATCAGCGATTCGTTCGTCAGCAGCAGCAGCGAGTAGGCGCCCTTGACCCGGCCCAGCGCATCGATCAGCCGGTCGACGACGGTCGAGTAGTTGGACCGGGCGATCAGATGGTTGATGACTTCGGTGTCGGTCGTCGACTGGAAGAGGCAGCCGATCCGCACCAGTTCCTTGCGCAGGAGGTAGGCGTTGGTGAGGTTGCCGTTGTGCGCAAGGGCGAGGCCGCCGAAATCGAAGTCGGCAAAGATCGGCTGGATGTTGCGGTCCGAGGAACCCCCGGTCGTGGCGTAGCGGTTGTGGCCGATCGCCGAATAGCCGACCAGCTTCTCCATGACGGCCTGGGTGCCGAAGATGTCGCCGACCAGGCCGGCGGCGCGGTGATTGTGGAAAAGTCGGCCGTCGAAGGTGACGATGCCGGATGCTTCCTGGCCGCGATGCTGCAGGGCGTGGAGGCCGAGCGCGGTATGGGCGGCGGCATCCGACGTCCCGTAGATGCCGAACAGCGCACACTCCTCGTGAAACTTGTCGTCGAGGGTGTCGCCGGAGCGGTTCGGGGTGTTGAGCACGGCGGGGTTATAGCTGGGGTGGGGCCCCAAGGCTATCAAGGATCACTCACTGCGGCGGTTTGGATTCCGCCGGTGCCGCGGGCGCCCCGGAGGGTGCCGCCGGGGCGGCCGAAGGCGCCGCCGGTGCCGCGCCCGACGGCGCGGGCGAAGGCCTCGTCGGCGAGGTGATCACGCCACTTTCCATGCCCGGCCGCTGCAGGCGGTTGCGAAATCCGGTGGGGAGATAGGGCTCCACGAAGGTGGCCATCTCGCGGATCATCGGGAAACTGGCCGCGCCCTCGACGGCGGGCGGCAGCTGGCGGGGGCCGAGGTAGCCGTAGAACAGGAAGGCCGCGCCCATGGCGACCCAGGCGCACAGCACGCCGAAGCCCGCCCCGAGGATCTTGTCGGGCTTGCCCAGCGGACTGGTCCGGATGGAGCGGGACAGCACGCTGGTCAGCATGATCAGGACGATCAGGGCGGCCACGAAGACGACCAGAAGGGAGATAAAATAGGAGAGTTCCGCGCTGCCGACGAGCTTCAGGACCTCCGGCTCGACCACCTTTGAGAAGCGCCAGGCGATCCACCCCGAGGCGATCCAGGAGGCAATGAAAAGGATGGCATGGGCAAAGCCCGTGGACAGGCCGATGGCCGCCCCGAACACGGCGATGGCGATCACGGCGACATCGAAAACGGTAATTCCCAGCTGTTCCATCGACCCCGTTGCCCTAGTCCTGATCCTGATCGCGGCGACGGCCTCCGGACCCTTCCGGGAATCCCTCGCGCCGGCCACGTTTTAGTGGCCGATCGGCCGGTTGGAAACGCGCCACAAGGTCCGACAGATGCTCAATTTCGTCAATGGCGATGCCCTCCGGTGCCCGTGGGGCAGGCCCCGAACCGCTGCGAACCTGCGGCACGAGGGCGCTTCGAAAGCCGAGCTTGGCCGCCTCGCGCAGTCGGGCTTCACGCTGCCCCACGGGCCGGACCTCGCCCCCGAGACCGATTTCGCCGAACACCACCATGTCGCCGGGCACCTGTTCGTCGGCCAGCGAAGAGATGACCGCCGCCGCCACCGCGAGGTCCGCGGCCGGCTCGCCGATCCGCAGACCGCCCGCCACGTTCAGATAGACGTCGTTGGCGCCGACCGTGACGCCGCACCGGGCCTCCAGGACCGCCAGGACCATGGCCAGGCGGTTCGAATCCCAACCGACCACGGCGCGCCGCGGCGTGGCGAGGGAAGAGGGGCTCACCAGTGCCTGGATCTCGACCAGCAGGGGCCGGGTGCCCTCGATGCCGGCGAAGACGCAGGTCCCCGAGACGTGGCCGCGACGATCCGCCAGGAACAGGGCCGAGGGATTGGCGACGTCGGACAGGCCGCGATCGGACATCTCGAAGACGCCGATCTCGTCGGTCGGGCCGAAGCGGTTCTTGACCGTGCGCAGGATGCGGAACTGGTGGCCGCGCTCGCCCTCGAAGTAGAGCACCGTGTCGACCATGTGCTCGAGCACGCGGGGGCCGGCGATGGCGCCGTCCTTGGTGACGTGGCCGACCAGCAGCACCGCGATGCCACGCCGCTTGGCCAGTTCGACCAGCGCCTGGGCCGAGGCCCGGACCTGCGTGACCGTGCCGGGAGTCGAATCGACCGTGTCGAGCCACATGGTCTGGATCGAATCGATGACCGCCACCTTGGGCGCATCGGGCTGCTCGAGCGATGCCACGATGTCGCGAACCGAGGTGGCTGCGACCAGCTGAACCGGTGCGTCGGCCAGGCCGAGACGCTCGGCGCGCAGCCGCACCTGGTCGACGGCCTCTTCGCCCGAGATATAGGCGCAGGCGGTGTTCTGTTTTGCGAGGGCCGCCGCCATCTGCAGCAGCAGCGTCGACTTGCCGATCCCGGGATCGCCGCCGATCAGCAGTGCGGAGCCGACGACCAGGCCGCCACCGCACACGCGATCGAATTCGTTGATGCCGCTCTTCAGGCGCGGCGGCTGCGGCGTCGAGCCGGTGAGGCCCGTGAATTCGAGCAGGCGGCCCTTTCCGCGGCGGGCCATCGCGCCGCCCGCAGGGCCGGGGGCGGGTGCAGCCTCTTCGGCGATGGTGTTCCATTCACCGCAGGATTCGCAGCGGCCGCTCCATCTGGTCGTGACGGCCCCGCAGGACTGGCAGGCGAAGCGCTTGACCGGCCGCGCCAAGGTCAGAGCTTCCGGACCTGCATCCGGATCGGACCCTCGGCCCGGCCGTGGATGAACTGGTCGACATAGGGGTTCCCGGAACGGTCGATATCCGCGACCGGGCCCTGCCAGATCAGCCTGCCCTCGTGAAGCATGCCGATCCGGTGGCCGATCTTGCGGGCGCTCGCCATGTCGTGGGTGATCGAGACCGCCGTCGCGCCGAGGTCGCTGACGCATTTCACGATCAGGTCGTTGATGACGTCCGCCATGATCGGATCGAGGCCGGTCGTCGGCTCGTCGAAGAAGATGATCTCGGGCTCCCGGGCGATGGCGCGGGCCAGCGCCACGCGCTTCTGCATGCCGCCGGACAGTTCCGAGGGGAACAGGTCGCCGATCTCCGGGCCGAGGCCGACGGCGCCCAGCTTGGCGATGGCGACGTCGCGCGCCTGGGCGGGGGCCATGCCGTCGCTCTGGATGGGGCCGAAGGCGACATTCTCCCAGACGCGCAGCGAATCGAACAGCGCGCCGCCCTGGAACAGCATGCCGAACTTGCGCATGACGCGGGCCCGGCTGCGGTCGCTGAGGTCCCGTGTCTCCTCGCCGTCGATCATGATCGAGCCGTTCTCCGGTCGCAGCAGACCGAGGATGCATTTCAGCAGCACCGACTTGCCGGTTCCGGAGCCGCCGATCACGACCATCGATTCGCCCGGGGCCACATCGAGCTCGATGCCCTGCAGCACCTTTTTCGGCCCGAAGGCCTTGGTGACGCCGCGCAGCGAGATCTTGGGGGAGGCCATGAGCCGATCAGCGCGCGAAGAAGGCTTCGGTGATGAAGTAGTTGAACGTCAGGATCAGGATCGACGCCGAGACCACGGCACTCGTGGTCGCCATGCCGACACCCTGGGCGCCGCCGCGCGACGTGTAGCCGTGGTAGCAGCCCATCAGGGCGATCAGAAAGCCGAACACCGCTGCCTTCACCAGGCCGGAAAAGACGTCCTGGAACTGCAGGAAGTCCAGCGTGTTGCGCAGGTATGCCGCGTCGTTGAAATCGAGCTTGTAGACGCCGACCAGGAAACCGCCCAGCACGCCGATGATGTCGGCGATCAACACCAGGAACGGCAGGGTGAGGACGCCCGCGATCAGTCGCGGCGCAACCAGATACTTGAACGGATCGGTCGAGAGCGTGGTGAGCGCGTCGATCTGTTCGGTGACGCGCATGGTGCCGATCTCGGCCGCCATCGCCGCGCCGACACGACCGGCGACCATCAGGCCGGCCAGCACGGGGCCGAGCTCGCGGGTCAGCGAGACGACGACGACGTTGGGGATCGCGCTCTCGGCGGAGAAGCGCGCAAAACCCGTGTAGCTCTGCAGCGCCAGCACCATGCCGGTGAAGATCGCGGTGAGGCCGACCACGGGCAGCGAGTAGTAGCCGATTTCCATGATCTGCCGGAGGATCTGGCGGCGATAGTAGGGGGGCTGAAGACCCTGCCGGATCGCGCGGAAGGCAAAGGAAGTGACGCTGCCGATCGCCTGCAGGAATACAAGCGTCATGCGCCCCAGCATCGTGACCACGGGAATGCTCAAGCCGCCTCTCCCGCGTCGTCGGATGGGCCGCCGGCATAGCCGTCGACATAGGCGCGATGATAGCGCCGGCCGAGCGCGGTCATGATTTCGTAGGCGTTCGTCCGGGCATGGTCGGCGAGATCGTCGGGCGTGAGATGCGGGCCCAGCACCTCGACCATGGCGCCGGGCTGGCACTCGGCCTCCGGCACGTCGGTCACATCGATGGTCACGAGGTCCATGGAGATACGACCGATCACGGGCACGGTGTGTCCGGCGAGATGCACATGGGTGCGGTTGACGAGATTGCGGAAGTAGCCGTCCGCATAACCCAGCGCAATCGTGGCGATCCGGCTCGGCCGTGCCGAGCGCCAGGCGCCGCCATAGCCGACCGTCTGGAAGGCATCGATCCGGCGGGTCTGCAGGATGTGGGCGTGCAGGGTCACGACCGGCAGCATCGGGTTGGGCTGTCCGGGCAGGGGGTTGATGCCGTAGAGCGCCGCGCCGGGGCGCAGCAGGTCGAAATGGAAGTCCGGCCCCAGGAAGATGCCCGAGGAGTTGGCCAGCGAGGTCGGGGCGCCCGGCATTGCGCGCACGAAGGTCCGGAAACGCGAGAGCTGCTCGCCGTTGACCGGATTCGCCGTGTCCTCGGAGGCCACGAGATGGCTCATGATCAGGGCAAGCCTCAGGCCGCGCAGCCGGCCGCGCTCGTTGATCAGGACCTGCGCGTCTTCTGCGGAAAACCCCAGGCGATGCAGGCCCGTGTCGAGATGGACCACGGCGTCGAGCGCCCGGTTGAAGCGCTGGGCGGCGGCCCGCCAGGCGTTGAGCTGCGCCAGGTGATTGAGCACCGGGACGAGACTGTGCTCGACGAAGTCGGGTTCGGTGCCCGGGAGCAGTCCGTTCAGGACATAGATCGGCGGCTCGGGCAGGATACGCCGGAGCGCGATTCCCTCTTCGATATGGGCCACGAAGAAGTGTCGGCAGCCCTCGGCGGCCAGCCGGGCGCCGACCATCGCGGCGCCGGTGCCGTAGGCATCGGCCTTCAGGACGGCGGCGCAATCGACCGGCCGGCCGGTGGCGCGACCGGCGTCGCGCAGCCCGCGCCAGTTGGCCGCGATCGCGCCCAGGTCGATGGAAAGGATTGCGCCGGCCCGCCGGGCCGCGTCTTCGTCGCCGGAAATTGACACGTTGTAACCTTAGAACTCCGGGACGGGTCCGTCAGCACCGACATCGAGGTTGCCGAACTTCGTGAACTGTCCTTCGAACGAAAGGCGGACGATTCCGGTCGGGCCATGGCGCTGCTTGGCCACGATGACCTCGGCCTTGCCGTAGGTTTCCTCGCAGCGCTGCTTCCAGGCGTCGTGGCGCTCGTTGAATTTCTGGTCGCTTTCCTCGGCGCGCCGCGCAGGCTCGGTGCGGGTCAGGTAATATTCCTCGCGGTAGACGAACATGACGACGTCGGCGTCCTGCTCGATCGAGCCCGATTCGCGGAGGTCGGCCAGCTGGGGACGCTTGTCCTCGCGCTGCTCGACGGCGCGGGAGAGCTGCGACAGGGCGATTACCGGCACGTCCAGTTCCTTGGCGAGTGTCTTCAGGCCGCGAGTGATCTCCGAGACCTCCTGGACGCGATTCTCCTGGCGGCTCTTGCCCGACGGATTGAGGAGCTGGAGATAGTCGACGATGATCAGGCCGAGCCCGTGCGTCCGCTTGAGCCGGCGGGCGCGGGTGCGCAGCGCGGCGATGGACAAAGCGGGTGTATCGTCGATGAAGAAGTTCAGATGCTCGAGTTCGTGGCTGACGTTCAGCACCCGGTCGAACTCGGTGCTGTTCATTTCGCCCTTGCGGATCTTCTCGGAGGAGAGTTCGGCCTGCTCCGACAGCATGCGGGTGGCGAGCTGCTCGGCAGACATTTCCAGCGAGAAGAACCCCACGACGGCGCCGTCCACCGCCTTGGGGTGGCCGTCGACGATTTCCTCGCGATAGGCCTTTGCCGCGTTGAAGGCGATGTTGGTCGCCAATGCCGTCTTTCCCATCGACGGGCGGCCGGCCAGGATCAGAAGGTCGGACCTGTGCAGACCGCCCAGCAACTGATCGAGCTGGATCAGGCCGGTGGCTACGCCGGTGAGCTGGCCCTCGCGACTGTATGCGGCTTCGGCCGCGGTCATGGCTTCGGTGAGGGCCGTGCGGAACGGCTTGAAGCCGCCCTCGGTCTGGCCGGTCGTCGCGAGGTCGTAGAGCTTCTTTTCGGCCACCTCGATCTGCTGCAGCGCGGTTTCGTCGACGTCGCCGGAGAAGGCGCCGTTGACGACGTTCTCGCCGAGATCGATCAACTGGCGGCGCAGATAGAGATCGTGCACGGCGCGGCCGAACGCGGCGGCGTCGATCACGTGCACGGAGGCTGCGGCGAGCCGGGCGAGATAGGCGGCGCCGCCGGCTTCCTTCATGGCCGGGTCCTGCTCGACATAGGTCTTGAGCGTTACGGCGCTCACGACCTGGCCGCGCTCGATCAGGCGCGACAGCGAATCGTAGAGTTTTCCGTGCGCCGGGTCGGCAAAATGTTCGGGGCGCAGGAACTCGGCCACGCGCTGGTAGGCGGCGTTGTTGACCAGGATGGAGCCGAGCAGCGCCTGCTCCGCCTCGAAGTTGTGCGGCGGCTCGCGCAGGCGCGCATCTTCCGCGCCGGGCAGGCGCGTGACGTTCGAGGACTCTTTCAGTGGCTCCATCAGCGTGTGTTTGCCCACGAAGGGAGGGGGATCGCCAGCGCAAAGATTCCGGGACACGAGATATCCCGGGCTTATCGAGGATTACTGCCTAGTCGGCGGCCATGGACCCGGCGACGTTCTTAAGGCGTTCTTCGCTCGTCATGTAGTCACGAACGAGCGGGACCGCATCCTGGCGCCGCGCGATCTGGATCTGGAAGACCATCTGGTTCATGTACCGGAAGGCCACCTCGCAGCCCGCGAGATAGAACTCCCACATCCGGCAGAAGCGGTCGTCATAGCCGGCGAGTTGCTTGATTTCCTCGCGGTTGGCGAGGAACCGGTGGCGCCAGAGGCGCAGCGTCTCTGCATAATGCAGGCGCAGCACCTCAATGTCGGTCACCCACAGCCCCGCCTTCTCGATCGCCGCCAGGACTTCGGACAAGGCGGGGGAGTACCCGCCCGGGAAGATGTACTTGCGGAGCCAGGTGTTGGTACCGCCCGGCGGCTCCATGCGGCCGATCGAATGCAGCAGCATCACGCCGTCGTCCGCCAACAGCGCCTTCACCTTCGTGAAGTACTCGAGATAGTGCGCGGAGCCGACATGCTCGAACATGCCGACGGAAACGATGCGGTCGTAGCGACCCGGTTCCTCGCGGTAGTCGAGTAGCTTGAACCGCACCTTGTCGGAGAGGCCCTCGTCGACGGCACGGCGGCTCGAAACGCCGTGCTGCTCGCGCGAGAGGGTTACGCCCGTGACGTCGACGTCGAAGGCCCGGGCGAGATAGAGGCCCATGCCGCCCCAGCCTGATCCTATGTCGAGCACCTTCTGGCCCGGCCGGAGGAGAAGCTTGGCCGCGATGTGCGCCTTCTTGTCGGCCTGTGCCTTCTCCAGCGGCTCGCTGCCCGTCCTGAAATAGGCGCAGGAATACTGGCGGTCGCGATCCAGGAAGAAGTCGTAGAGTTCGCCCTTCAGATCGTAGTGGTGCGCCACGTTCTTCTGGGCCTTGCCGACGGGATTGTATTGCTCCAGCACGCGCAGCCACCGCTGGAGCGCGTAGGACCACCGCATCAGGGGAGTGGAATCGACGGCGGTCATGTTGCGGCCCAGCAGGTCGAGCAGATCGTAGAGGTTGCCCTGTTCGACGGTCAGTCGGCCGTCCATGTAGGCCTCACCCAAGGCGAGCCTGGGGCGCAAGGCGAGGCGGATGCCGGTCCACCGGTCGTGGACCCGCATCGTTACAGACGGACCGGCTTTCGCGCCCTTGATCTGATGCGACCGACCCTTCTCGTCTATGATGGTCAGTTCACCTTCGCTCACGACCCGGGCAAGGACCTGCGCAAGCAACACGACGATTCACTCCAAATTGTCGCTGCCCAGATTTTAGTCACAACCGCTTTTGCGACGCAAAGGGATGAATGCGCAAAATTTCGTCCGGGTGAATGTGAATAAATCGCATTGGCATTGCCGCGATGCACTGCGGGTGCTATTCAGCCAATGATACGCACTCGCAGTGGAGGAAGACTTGAAGAGACGCGCGCTCATGAAGACCGGTCTGGCGTTCGGCTCGGGTGTGTTCATCGCCCGCAGGGCGTGGGCGCAGGGCGGTACCCTCAATCTCTACTCGGCCCGCCACTACAAGACCGACGAGGCGCTGTACGGCAATTTCGCCGATCTCACGGGCGTCAAGATCAACCGTGTCGACGCCGAGCCCGATCCGCTCATCCAGCGGCTCCGCAGCGAAGGCGACAAGAGCCCCTGCGATGTGTTCATCACCGTCGACGCCGGGCGAATCGAGCGCGCGCGCGAAATGGGGCTGTTGCAGGCGACGGACTCGTCCGTCCTGGCCAAGGCGATTCCCGCGCATCTGCGCGACCCCGACAACACCTGGTTCGGCTTCTCCAAGCGCGCCCGCATCATCGTCTTCAGCAAGGAAAAGATGCAGGCGGCCGGTGCCCCGCAGAACTACGAGGACCTCGCCGATCCGAAATGGAAGGGCAAGGTGCTGATCCGCTCCTCGGGGAACATCTACAATCAGTCGCTCACCGGCTCGATCCTGGCCGCCGACGGTCCGGAGAAGACGGAGGCCTGGGCAAAGGGCGTTGCCGCCAACCTGGCGCGTCCACCGCGCGGCGGCGACACCGACCAGATCAAGGCCGCCGCCGCGGGTGAGGGCGACGTCGCGGTCGTGAACACATACTACTTCGTCAACCTGATGCGCTCGACGAAGCCGGAAGATCGCGAGATCGTGGCCAAGCTGGGCGTGATTTTTCCCAACCAGTCGAACCGCGGCACGCACGTGAACCTGAGCGCGGGCGGTGTTGCCAAGCATGCCCCGAACAAAGAGGCGGCGGTCAAGTTCCTCGAATATCTGGTGTCGCCGCAGGCCCAGAAGTATTTCGCCGACGGCAATTCGGAGTACCCGGTCGTCGCCTCGGTCGAATTGTCGCCGGAGCTGAAGGCGCTCGGCACGTTCAAGGAAGATCAGCTCAACGCTCGCGTCTTTGCGCAGAACAACGCCGAAGCGCTGAAGATCATGGACCGGGCCGGCTGGAAGTAGACCGGCTCGACGCCGCCACGGTGCGGCTGAGCAGGATCACCGGCGCAAGCGACACGGTGACGATGAGGATCGATCCGACGGCCGCCTGCGCAAGGCGCTCGTCGGATGCGAAGCGGTAGACCCCGATGGCCAGCGTGTCGAAGTTGAAGGGCCGGATCAGCAGGGTCGCCGGAAGTTCCTTAAGGACCTCGACGAACGCGACGATGCCGGCCGTCAGGGCCGGTGCCCTCAGCATGGGCAGGTGGATGCGCCACAGCACGTCACGTGGCCTCGCACCGAGGATCCGCGCGCTCGCATCCATGGCCGGGTCGATCGCGGCAAGTCCGGGCGAGACGTTCGCCATGCCGACCGCGAGGAAGCGCACCGTATAGGCGACGACCAGGGCGAAGGCGGTGCCGCTCAGCAGCAGGCCCGTCGGAACGCCGAGCACCTGCCGCGAGAGCAGGTCGAGGCCGCGATCGGCGAATGCCAGCGGCAGCAGCACGCCGACGGCAATGACGGCGCCGGGGATGGCATAGCCGAGCGACGCGAAGGCGATGGTGCGGTGGAGGAACCGGCGTCGGACGAGGCGGCCGGCGTAGCTCAGGAAGACGGCAAGGCCGACGATGATCGCGGCCGCCACCGTCGCCAGGATCAGGCTGTTCAGGGCATCGCCGACGAACCGGCGGTCGCTCACCAGCACTCCGGACGTCAAGGCGAGTTGTGCGAGATGAGCGGTCGGCACCACGAAGCCGAGCAGGATCGGCAGAGCGCAGACGGCGAACGAGGCGAGGCCCGCAACGGGGGGAAGCTGCACCGGCTCGGCCACGTAGCGCAGGTTCGAGGCGATCGTGAACCGCGCCCGTCCGCGTGACCGGAACTCGACCGCGACGAGGGCGATCGCGATCAGGATGAGGACCATGGAAAGCTGCGCGGCACCCTCGCGGTTTCCCATGCCATACCAGGTCCGGTAGATCGCCGTGGTGAAGGTGTGGATGCCGTAATACTGGACGGTTCCGAAGTCCGCGAGGGTCTCCAGCAGGGCGAGTGCGGCGCCTGCGGCGATGGCCGGGCGGGCAAGTGGCAGGCCGATGCGCAGGAACGTGCGCCACGGCCCGTTGCCGAGGATGCGGCTAGCCTCCAGCAGCGCCTGCGACTGGGCGAGGAACGCCGCGCGCGCGGCGAGATAGACGTACGGATAAAGGACCAGCGTGAAGAGCAGGGCGACGCCCTGGGGCGATCCGAAATTGGGAAACCAGTAGTCGCCGCGACCCCAGCCCATCGCGGCGCGCAGCGTCGACTGGAGCGGGCCGGCGAAGGTCAGCAGGTCGGCATAGGCATAGCCGATGATGTAGGTCGGCATGACGAGCGGCAGCAGCAGCGCCCATTGCAGCATCCTGCTTCCGGGAAACCGGCACATCGTCACGAGCCAGGCGGTACCGGTACCGATCACGACGGTCCCGAACCCGACGCCGATCAGCAGGACGATGGTGTTGCCCGCGATGTCGCGAAGCTGCGTCTCGGCGAGGTGTCGCCAGAGTTCGCCCTGATCGCTGAACAGGCTGGAGGCGATGCCGAGCAACGGCAGCGCGACGACGGCGGCCACCGCGAGGGCGCCCAACCGCCAGATCATCTGGGCACCAAAAGAAAACGCATGCCACCGCGGTGCGATGGCATGCGTTCGAAGAACTGCGCGGTGCCTGTCGGCACGCGAACTACTTCTGGTCGGCCGGCGCTTCCTCGGCCCCGGCGTCGGCGGCCTCGCCTTCGCCCTCGGCGCCCTCGGCCGACTTGGCCTCGAACAGCGCGGCAGCCTGATCGGCCGCGCGCTGCGCCGCTTCGGCGGCTTCCATGGCCGCACGCTCGGTCTCCGCGACCAGCCTGCCGCCCTTGGCGAGGAACTCGGCCTCTTCCGCGGAGCGCGCGACCAGCACGGAGATCTCGACCACGACTTCCGGATGGAGGTGGATCTTGATCTTGTGCTCGCCCAGCGCCTTGATCGGCTTGTCGAGTTCGACCTGGCTGCGCTCGATCTTCACACCCTGCGTTCCGGCCCCGTCGGCGATGTCGCGCGAGGTGACCGAACCGTAGAGCTGGAGAGCCTCGGAGGCCTGGCGGATGATGGTGACCTTGAGGTCGCTCATCTTGGCGCCAACCGCCTCGGCTTCCTGACGACGCTCGAGATTCTGCGCCTCGAGGACCTTACGCTGCGATTCGAAGTAGGTGATGTTGTCCTTGGTCGCGCGCAGCGCCTTCTTCTGCGGCAGCAGGAAGTTGCGGGCGAAGCCGGGCTTCACCTTCACAACGTCGCCCATCTGGCCGAGCTTCGGCACGCGTTCGAGCAGGATGACGTTCATCGGCATGATTGCGTCTCCCGACTAGGCGATGAGGTAGGGCAGGAGCGCCAGGAAGCGGGCGCGCTTGATCGCCTGGGCGAGTTCGCGCTGCTTCTTGGCCGAGACCGCGGAGATGCGGCTCGGAACGATCTTGCCGCGTTCGGAGATGAAGCGCTGCAGGAGGCGGACGTCCTTGTAGTCGATCTTCGGGGCGTTGGCGCCGGAGAACGGGCAGCTCTTGCGGCGGCGGGTAAACGGACGACGCTGGGCGCTCATGCTTCTTCTCCCGTGTCAGAGGCGGGGACGGCGCCGCCCTCGTCGCCGAAGCGCGAACGCTCGCGACGCGGCGGGCGGTCGCCCCAGCGGTCGCCACGATCCCCGCCCGGACGGTCGGACTTCTCGGCGCTGCGCACCATGATGGCGGACGGGCCCTCTTCGAGCTCGTCGACGCGCACGGTCATGTAGCGGATGATGTCTTCGTTGATCGACATCGTGCGCTCCAGCTCCTTCACCGCCGCCGCGGGGGCGTCGATGTTGAGCAGGGTGTAGTGACCCTTGCGGTTCTTCTTGATGCGGTAGGTCAGCGAGCGCAGGCCCCAGTACTCCTTCTTGGAGACGGTGCCGCCCAGGCTGGCGACCAGTTCGGAGAACTGGGTGGTCAGGGCCTCCACCTGCGTCGTCGCAACGTCCTGACGCGCAATGAAGACATTCTCGTAGAGTGCCATGTAGATTCGGCTCCTTATGGCTGTTAGCGACCCGGAGTTCCGAAGAACCGCCCGGATCTAGCCGCCCCACGCGGAATGCACCGGGCGGCAAGGAGATCGGGGCCGACTGAGGCCCCGAAGAGGCGCGGTTATACAGGCAAGCCGCCTGAAAGCAAGTATTCCCCGCGCGGCTTGACTGGGTCGGTTACGCCGGTATGACTGCCCGCAATCAGAGCCGAATCCAGAGGAAATTGCGCATGAGTCGGGCTTTTGTCTTTCCGGGACAGGGATCGCAGGCCGTCGGCATGGGGGCCGACCTCGCCGGCGCCTTCGCCACCGCCCGGGAGGTCTTCGGCGAAGTCGACGAGGCGCTGAAGCAGAATCTCTCGAAATTGATGCGGGAGGGCCCGGAAAGCGACCTCGTCCTCACCGAGAATGCCCAGCCCGCCCTGATGGCGGTCAGCGTCGCGGTCGCCCGGGTCCTGGAACGGGACGGGGGCAAGCCGCTGCCCTCGCTCGCGTCCCATGTGGCGGGCCACTCGCTCGGCGAGTACTCGGCCCTGGCCGCGGCGGGAGCCCTTACGCTCCCGGATGCCGCCCGGCTGCTGAAGCTGCGGGGACAGTCGATGCAGAAGGCCGTGCCGGTCGGCGTGGGTGCCATGGCGGCCCTGCTGGGCATCGAGCTCGAAGCCGCCCAGGAGGCCTGCGAGGAGGCGGCCCAGGGAGAGGTGGTCGCGGTCGCCAACGACAATGGCGGCGGCCAGATCGTCGTGAGCGGCCACAAGGAAGCGGTCGAGCGCGCGATCGAGGCGGCGAAGTCCCGGGGCTGCAAGCGCGGCATGATGCTCCCAGTGAGCGCCCCCTTCCATTGCCCGCTGATGCAGCCTGCCGCCGATGCCATGAAGGTCGCGCTGGAGGGGGTCGTGCTGGCGCCGCCGCGCGTTCCGCTGGTGTCCAACGTGCTCGCTGCCGAAATCAGCGACCCGGCTTTCATCAAGCAGAGGCTGGTGGAGCAGGTCACGGGCCTCGTGCGCTGGCGCGAAAGCGTCCAATACATGAAGACCAGGGGTGTCGAGGCCCTGGTCGAGTGCGGTACCGGCAAGGTCCTGTCGGGTCTCGTGAAACGCATCGACAAGGAAATGACCGGTTCGGCGCTGAATACGCCGGCGGACATCGAAGCCTTCCTGAAGACGGCATAAGGAGAGAGAGCCATGTTCGACCTGACTGGCAAGGCGGCTCTCGTCACCGGCGCATCCGGAGGCATCGGCGGGGCGATTGCGCGCGCCTTGCACAAGCAGGGCGCGACCGTGACCCTGTCCGGCACGCGCGCCGAGGCGCTGGAGGAACTCAAGGCCTCGCTCGGCGAACGCGCGCATGTGGTGGCGGCCCGGATGGACGATCCGGCCGACATCGACCGGCTGGCCAAGGAGGCGGAAGCCGCCATGGGCGGCAAGCTCGACATCCTCGTGAACAATGCCGGCATCACGCGCGACAACATCTCGATGCGCATGAAGGACGAGGAATGGGAGAAGGTCCTGCAAGTCAACCTGACGGGCACCTTCCGGCTGACCCGGGCGGCGATGCGGGGCATGATGAAGCGGCGCTTCGGGCGGGTCATCAACATCACCTCGATCGTGGGCGTCACCGGCAATCCGGGACAGGCGAACTATGCGGCGGCCAAGGCCGGCCTGATCGGCATGTCGAAGTCGCTGGCGCAGGAACTGGCGTCGCGGGGCATCACCGTGAACTGCCTGGCGCCCGGCTTCATCGCCACGCCGATGACCGACGTGCTGACGGACGACCAGAAAAAAGCCATTCTCGGGCGTGTCCCTGCCGACCGGCTCGGTACGCCGGAGGAGATTGCGGCCGGCGTGGTCTATCTTGCCAGCGACGAGGCCGCCTACGTCACGGGTCAGACGCTGCACATCAACGGCGGGATGGCGATGATCTGAGGGACAGGCTTACAAGTGCCTGATTCTGTGGGCTTTTCGGTCCTAGCCAATGGCACGGGAGCTATGTTAATAGCCCGGCATTCGCCAACCCCCTGGCGACCGGAATTTGTTGGATACACGGGAAGGACAAGACAATGAGCGATATTGCCGAGCGCGTTAAGAAGATCGTCGTCGAGCACCTCGGCGTCGAGGCCGCGCAGGTCAAGGAAGAAGCCAAGTTCATCGACGATCTCGGCGCGGACAGCCTCGACACCGTCGAACTGGTGATGGCGTTCGAGGAAGAATTCGGCATCGAGATTCCCGACGACGCCGCGGAGAAGATCCAGACCGTCGGCGACGCGATCGGCTTCATCAAGGGCACCGCGAAGTCCTGATCCTCACCGATTCCTGGACGAGGAAGGGCGGACGATGAGGCGTGTTGTCGTAACCGGCATGGGTATGGTGACGCCGCTGGGTGACGGTGTCGACACGAACTGGCGCCGCCTCATGGCGGGCGAGTCCGGTATCCGGTCGATCCAGGCTTTCGACACTTCGGACCTCGCGACCAAGATCGCGGGCGAGGTGCCCCAGGGTGACAAGGCCAACGGCCACTTCAATGTGGACGACTACCTCGCGCCGAAGGAGCAGCGGAAGCTCGACAAGTTCATCATCTTCGGACTCGCGGCCGCCCAGCAGGCGGTCGAGGATTCCGGGTGGATGCCGCAGGACGAGGAGGGGCTGAACCGGACCGGTGTCATGATCGGCTCCGGCATCGGCGGCCTCCAGACGATCTACGAGACCTCGCTGATCCTGAAGGATCGAGGCCCCCGCCGCGTCAGCCCGTTCTTCATACCCTCGGCGCTGATCAACCTCGTATCGGGGCAGGTCTCCATCAAGTACGGCTTCAAGGGACCCAATCACGCCGTCGTCACCGCCTGTGCCACGGGCGCGCACGCGATCGGCGATGCGGCCCGGTTGATCCAGTACGAGGACGCCGACGTCATGGTGGCGGGCGGTGCCGAAGCCGCGATCTGCCGGATCGGCATCGCCGGATTCAATGCCTGCAAGGCGCTCTCGACCGACTTCAACGACACGCCGACGCAGGCCTCGCGTCCGTGGGACAAGCGGCGCGACGGCTTCGTGATGGGCGAGGGCGCCGGTTGCCTGGTGCTCGAAGAATACGAGCATGCGAAGAAGCGCGGCGCGAAGATTTACGCCGAGATACTGGGCTATGGCCTGTCGGGCGACGCCTATCACATCACCGCGCCGTCCGAGGACGGGGACGGTGCAATGCGCGCCATGAAGGCCGCCCTGAAGCGGGCCAATCTCGGCACGGACCAGATCGACTATGTTAATGCCCACGGCACATCGACGATGGCCGACGTGATCGAACTGGGCGCCGTGAAGCGCACCTTCGGTCAGGACGTCTACGGCCTGTCGATGTCGTCGACCAAGTCGGCAACGGGCCATCTGCTGGGGGCCGCCGGCGCGATCGAGGCGATCTACGCCATCAAGTCGCTGGTCGATCAGGCGGTTCCGCCGACTCTCAATCTCGACGAGCCGGACGAGGGCTGCGACATCGATCTCGTTCCGAAGCAGGCCAAGCAGCGCAAGGTACGCCACGCGTTGAGCAACTCGTTCGGCTTCGGCGGCACCAACGCGTCCCTGATCGTCGGACCCGTCTGAAATCTTTCTGAGGAGCTGAGTCATGCTCAGCTACTTCCGCTGGGTTCTCTTCTTCATTGCGCTGTTCGTCACCCTGATGGGCGGCTCGCTCTATGTCGGCCATGTCATCCTCACGGCGCAGGGACCGCTCGAGCAGACGAAGAACGTCGTGATCCCGCGCGGCGCGGGGCCAACCACCATGTCCAAGCTGCTGCAGGAGGAAGGCGTCATCGCCCATCCACGCCTGTTCCGCGTGGCGCTGATGATCGATCCCTCGCCCAAGCCCATCAAGGCGGGCGAGTACGAGGTGCCGGCCCACACCTCGATGCAGGGGCTCGTCGAGCTTCTGCAGTCGGGCAAGGTGGTGCAGCGGCGCCTCACGATTCCCGAGGGAATGACGACCCCCGAAGTCCTCGAACTCGTTCGCAAGACCGAGGCGCTGACAGGCGACATCACGCTCGACGTTAAGGAGGGCGACCTTCTGCCGGAAACCTACTTCTACTCGCGCGACGACACCCGCGACGGGCTGCTGCTGCGTATGAAGGAGGCGATGGAGAAGACGCTCGACGAGGCGTGGCGCAAGCGCGCCGCCGGACTGCCGCTCGCCAACAAGCGCGAGGCGCTCATACTGGCCTCGATGATCGAGAAGGAGACGGCGGTGCCGTCGGAGCGTACCCGCGTGGCGGCAGTGTTCATCAACCGCCTGCGCCGGCGCATGAAACTCGAGAGCGATCCAACCACCATCTATGGCCTGACCGAGGGAAAGGCGCCGCTCGGCCGCGATCTGACGCGCGCCGACCTGCAATCGAACACCCCGTTCAACACCTATGTGATCACCGGCCTGCCGCGCGGGCCGATCTGCAATCCCGGACGCGCCTCGATCGTCGCGGCGACCAACCCGGCGCGTGACCGGTCGCTGTTTTTCGTGGCCGACGGACAGGGCGGCCATGCCTTCGCCCTGACCTTGCCCGAGCACAATCGCAACGTCGAGCGCTGGCGCCAGATCCAGCGCGAGCGGGCGGAATCCCAGTCCCAGACGCAGCCGCAAGCACCGGCGCCACAGGCGCCGCCGACCACCCGGCAGTAGGCCATGCCGGCGGTCCTGCTGGCACTTCTGCTTCTGGCCGGGATCGCCCTCGCCGTCGCCTGGTTCCTGCGCGCCAACCCGTCTTCGATGGCACGGGTGCTGCGGGTTGTCATGGTGGTCCTGGGCGGCATAGGCGTGGGCGGATTGCTCATTTTCGGCCTGCGCTTCCTGCCTGGCCTCCTGCCGGAGCTGATGGGGTTGGCTGGCGTCGTCATCACCGCGCTGATCGCGCGGGCCGTCAGGAATCGCCCGTCCGGTGGCTTCAGTTCGCCCGGAGGCGGACAGCGCACCGAGGTCGGCACCGCCTTCCTGAAGGCCTGGATCGATCACGGCAGCGGCGACGTGGGCGGCACGGTTCTGGCCGGCCGATACGCCGGGCGCACCCTCGATGCGTTGACGGAAGCAGAACTCATCGACCTGCGGGCAGAATGCGCGGCGGACGCGGATTCGCTTCGCGTGCTCGAAGCCTATCTCGACAGGCGCCTGGGGGCTGACTGGCGCAACACGCAGCAATCGCCGCCGCCGCCGCGAGGGGCGCGCAGCGACATGACGCGCGAAGAGGCGCTGGCGGTGCTGGGACTGGCCGAGGGTGCGACTGTCGACGATATCCGGGCGGCGCACCGGCGACTGATCCAGCGCATGCATCCCGATGTCGGCGGAACGGCAGACCTCGCTGCGCGCATCAACCGCGCCAAGGACGTGCTGCTCGGTGGATGACCTTGCCAGAGCGCGCGCCGACATGGCATCAAACGCAGCCCGTGGGCCCTCTCGCCACGGTGCGGTCAAATCGTTGATTCCAATATGCAATACCGCCGTTGAATGAGGTCGAAAAGCATGGCCCAGCCTGTCCGTAAAGCCGTCCTGCCGGTCGCCGGCCTGGGCACCAGGTTCCTTCCCGCGACGAAGGCCATGCCGAAGGAGATGCTCACCGTCGTCGATCGCCCTCTCATCCAGTACGCGGTCGAGGAATGCCTCGCCGCCGGCATCGAGGAGTTCGTCTTCGTGTCGGGCCGCAACAAGGGCGCGCTCGAGGACCACTTCGATCACGCCTACGAACTCGAGGCGACGCTCGAGCAGCGCAAGAAGGCAGCCGAACTGAAGCAGACGCAGGCCGCCACCATCAAGCCGGGCAATGCCATCTTCACGCGGCAGCAGAAGCCGCTCGGTCTCGGCCACGCCGTATGGTGTGCCCGCCACTGGATCGGAAACGAGCCGTTCGCCGTCCTGCTGCCCGATGAACTGACGATCGACACGCCGAGTTGCATCGGCCAGCTGGTCCAGGCGCATGAGAAGACCGGCGGCAGCGTGGTCGCCGTGATGGACGTGCCGCGCGAGCAGACGAAGAGTTATGGAATCGCGGCGGTGAAGAACGAGAGCGGCAACCTGTCGGAGATTACCGGCATGGTCGAGAAGCCCAAGCCCGAGGAAGCGCCTTCCACCCTGGCGCTGATCGGCCGTTACGTTCTGCTGCCGGAAGTCTTCGATCACCTCGACCGGCACGAGACCGGTGCGGGCGGCGAAATCCAGCTCACCGACGCCATGGCCAGGATGATCGGCCGGAGCCCGTTCCATGCGCTGCGCTATGCCGGGCAGCGCTACGATTGCGGCAGCCGTCTCGGCTTCCTCGAAGCCAATGTCGCCGTGGCCCTGCATCGGACCGATACCAGTGCGGACACGCGGGCGCTCTTGACTCGCATGCTGAAAGGCTGAGTCCATGCGTATAGCGATGATCGGATCCGGGTATGTCGGGCTCGTGTCGGGAGCGTGCTTTGCGCACTTCGGTCACGACGTGTTCTGCGTCGACAAGGATGCGGGGAAGATCGATCGGTTGCTGAAGGG